>LNFM01000124.1_pt1 | contig 398994 bp, 394 predicted proteins | sample 596031 | NCBI WGS metagenome assembly LNFM01 (sample SAMN04254537, study PRJNA301005) | activated carbon metagenome | isolation source: dual media filters at the Ann Arbor, Michigan drinking water treatment plant | place: USA: Ann Arbor | reverse complement strand
CCCGTGCGCCACTAGACCCGAAGGTCTCGTTCGACTTGCATGTGTTAGGCATGCCGCCAGCGTTCGTTCTGAGCCAGGATCAAACTCTCAAGTTTGATGTTCCTGAACGACCGGATGGAATGATCCGGACGAACAAGCTCATTTCAAGGAGCCATTCCTGCACATTACATATTACTGTGGATATGTATTGAGACATATGAGCCGACCATCGGAGCAAGCCCCGATAGACGTCCATAAGGAACGGCTTGATTTAACCGAGTGCCGACGCCTTAAAACCGTCGGACCCGGAGCCGCCGCCCACATGTCCCTTCATCTGTACCAACAATGTCAAAGAGCGCAAAAGACCGACGCTTTCCCGTACCCCTTTTTGAGTGGGGGCGGGCTAGCGCCGAAGATTTGGTGACTGCAGAAGCGAACCGTGTGGTTCGTCGCTGCGGTGGAGTGGCTTATATGGGGGGCTCCAACAGCCGTCAACGGGTTTTTGCAATTTTCTTACAAACAGGGCTGTAGCCCGCAGAAATGCTGGAGTTTACCGGTCCGAAAGGTCCATGGGTGCATAGCCTGCACCCATGGAATCGCTGCATTTGACCGAGAATCGCGAGTCGGACTCGCTCGCCGATCAGGTGCGAAACGCCATTATCTGGCGTTCGGGCAGCCAGATCATCGCGCAGCTGGTGCAATGGGGCGCGACTTTCCTGGTGATTCGCATCCTCGCCCCCGCTGATTACGGCCTGTTCGCCATGACGCAGGTGGTGATTCTCTTTCTCAACATGCTCAACGGCTATGGGCTGGCGAGCGGACTGATCCAGCAGAGCGACGTGACCGAGCGCCAGATTCGCCAACTGTTTGGGATGATGCTGATCGTCAACGCCGTGCTCGCCACGGTCCAGCTGCTGCTCGCACCGGTGGCGGCGGCCTATTATCGTCAGCCAATTGTCGGGCAGATGTTGCAGGTCCAGGCGCTGCTCTATCTGACCACGCCGTTCATGGCGCTCGCTTATGCGCTGCTCTCGCGCTCGATGGATTTTCGGGCGCAGGCCAAGGTTAATATCTATGCGTCGATCGCCAGTGCGAGTGCGGCGCTGGGTGGCGCGCTGGCGGGCATGGGGGTGTGGACCTTGGTGGTCGCCCCGCTGGTGATGTTCACAGTGCGCGCCATCGGGATGACGGTGGTGGCACGATCGTTTATCTGGCCAGTGTTCGATTTTCGCGGCGCAGGGCATCTTGCGCGCTATGGCGGGCTCATGGCGGTCGGCCAGCTCTTCTGGTTCGTCGAAAGCCAGGCCGATGTGTTCATCGCCGGCCGCAGCCTCGACCCGCACTGGCTGGGCATCTACACCACCAGCCTGTTCCTCACCCAGATCTTCGTGTCGAAAGTGGTGCCCCCGCTGAATGAGGTCGCCTTTTCAGCCTATGCCCGGCTCCAGCATGACAGCGAAGCCGTCGCTAATGCGTTTGCGCGCAGTATCCGCGTTATCATGACGGCGGCGCTGCCCTTTTATGTCGGGCTCGCCGTGACGGCCGAACCGCTGGTGCTGACAATGCTTGGTGCCAAATGGGCAGAAGCAGTGCCGATCGTTCGCCTGCTCGCCTGCGCCATGCCGCTGCTGACGTTACAAGTGCTGCTTCCGCCAGCATGCGATGCCAAAGGAAGACCGGGGATCAGCGTGCAAAATGGCGCGACCGGCGCGGTGTTGCTGACCATCGCCTATCTGGTCGGCATCAACTGGGGCGTGATTGGTCTCGCCACGTCATGGCTGGTCGCCTATCCCGTCTATCTCAGCATCAGCCTGTGGCGGTCGCTGCCCGTGATCGGCGTTTCGGCCCGCGCGCTGCTGGGGTCAATCATGCCGCCAATGATGGCCGCGCTTGGCATGGGGCTGGTTGTCGCGATGATCGCTGCCGCCCTGCCACCGCTACCGGTTGCCTTGCAGCTAATCATTTTGGTGGCAACCGGGTCGATGGTCTATGTCGGCTGGCTCGGCGTGTTTGCCAAAGGGCTGATCGGGGAGATCGTGGCGATCGTCCGTCGACAGCCCCTCCCCGCCACCGCCTGATCGCTAGTTGCTCAGGCCGTCTGGATGTAATCGCGCATGGCGGCGGCATCAGCCTCGATTCGATCGATTCGGTATTTGACGAGATCACCAATTGAAACGACCCCAATGATTCGCCCGGCCTCGATCACCGGCAAATGCCGGATCCGCCGCCGCGTCATCAACGACAACGCCCCCATCACCGAATCGCCGGGGCTGACGGTGATGGCGGGTGCGGTCATCACGTCGCCGACCTTGCGCGTCAGCGCGTCAGCGCCGTGGCTTTCGAGCGCGTGGATCACGTCGCGCTCTGAAAAGATGCCGGCAACGCTAGGCCCGTCCATCACCGGCACGGCACCGACTCGGCGTTTCGCCAGCAGACTGGCTGCCTCCATCACGCTTTGATGCGCGGTGACCGAAATGACTTCACGGCCCTTGCTTCCCAGAATCGCTGCAATCGTCATGTCTGTGTCCTCTCTACCGAGCGCTCGCTTGGGCGAGTCTGTCTGGGGTTGAGACTCCCACGTTTTCAGGCCAATTGAAAGCGATGCAACATTTACCCCCCGGACTCGACGATCCCGATTATGCCGCCTTTGCCTGGGCGCGCTACCGCATGATCATGCGCTGGATGGCGCTCGCCACCGTCGTCATCGTTGGCGGCGCGGTTTTGCTGCTCGATTTCGTCTATGGGCCCTTGTCCTGGGTGGCAATTGCCGCCGCGATCGGTGGCTTTGGCGGCACAGTGATGCTGGCGGCCGCCCTGATGGGGCTGGTGTTCCTCAGCTCAGGCAGCGGCCATGACGAGCGCGTCAAGGATATCGATTAGCGAATTGTGCCGTAATTCTGGATGCCCCGTCATTGCGAGCGCAGCGAAGCAATCGAGCCGATCCGCTTGCCGCACGCTGGATTGCTTCGCTGCGCTCGCAATGACGATTCAGATTTTCGGCACTTTGCTCTAGCCCCTCCCCTTTAGGAGTGCGGCGACAGCCCTGTCCCCCCGGACAGGGCCGAGAGTCGCCTCACTGGGTTGGGGTGGGGGCTCTCCAATGGCAGGTCGGTCTCGGTGAGACTGACAGCCCCCACCCCCGTCCCCTCCCCTGAAGGGGAGGGGTGGATTTATGTTCTAGCGCTGCCCGATGGTTGCATAATCCAGCGTCGCAGTGCCATTGGCCGGCACGCTGACCGCCCAGAGCGCCTTGCCATCCCGCTTGCCGAGTGTAGCCGAAGCGGTCATCCGCCCGTCGGTGGGCGCGAACTTCGCCTCATAGGCGATCGGCCAGGGATTGGCGTTGGTCACCGTCAGCCGGTAGCGCGCCGACCGTCCCTTGCGTGAAAGTTGGTCGGCATCGGCGGTAACGCTCGGACTTTCACCGAGCTTGAACTCGATATCCTCACCGATCGCCTTGTCATCGGTACTGCTTTCGCCGACCAGGATTGGGCGCCCGCCCACCGCCTCGAATACCGCGGCGCGGCCGGCGGGGAGCGGGAGACCGAGCCCAGCCTCGCGCCGATTCTTCGCGCGGATCGTCATGATGGGGCCGTCAACGTCGTCCTCATCAACGTCGCTTGCATAAACGATCGCGACGGGCACCGATTCCTTTGACAGCAACCCAACCTGCTTCTGCGCCTTGGACGCCACCGTCACGGGATCGGCAATGCGATAAAGCTTGAAGTCGCCCAGTTCCTCCTGCGCCACTTTGCGCGCGCCGGTGACAACAACGTCCATAGCCGCGCGCGCTTCCATCATCATCATTGGCGCAGGTGGCGGCGGTGGCGGTGGCGGTGGCGCGGATGCATAGCGCACTTGGCGCTCGCCCGCCGACGGCCAGCATTGCAGGCTGAGCGACCCCGACCCGAAATCACCAAAGCTCGGCGTCGATTCGCGGTTCGGTTTGCCCGCGATCACCTGCGTGCCGGCCTGCGCAAAGCTCGTCACGTCGCTCGATGCCAGCGTCACCCAGGCGAAGATATCGGCGCGCGCGCCGCCGGGTGCCAAGCGAATCACATAATCGGCCTGCCAGTCAAATCCGCCAGCGAGATACGACAGCGTGATCGTCGATGTGCTCGCCACAACGCTGTCGACTTCGATCGACAAGGTTGGTTTGACCGACAGTCCCGCTGGCACGCCCTCGTAAAGGATCGTTTCCGGCAGCCCGGTGCAGCGCAGCGCCTCCACCCCGCCACCCGTCTGTACAACCGCCGCGCCGCCCACACCCGATCTAATCGTCGCCTGTTCTTCGCTAACCTTGCCGCTCACCTTGTTGGTGCGGCGGATGATGACGCGGCGACCGAGCGCGCGATCGTACAGACTGCGCGCCGACAGCAGATCGGCATCAAGATTCTTCTCGCGCACGCCCTGCGCCAGCCCGGCGATGATCGCGCTTTCGGGGAAGATATTGCCCGCCACGCCCTCGAACCGGATCGTCGTCCGCCCAGCCGGCAGCGTTACCGTGCGGGTTTCAGTGATCAGCGCATAGCCATCCGGATTGCCGCGATCGATCGCCTCGTCCGCATCGCGATAAGGCGCGCGATAGACGGTCACCGACACATTCTCGGGCCCGGCCGACGTCACGAGCTGTTGCGCGGCGGCGGGCACCGTCCCCGCCGACACGATCAAGGCAGCGAGGGCCAACAGCCCGCGCATGCCAATCAATACCGGGTGTCGATGGAAACGGTCAGCACCGTCTCGCCATTGGCGGGCACCGGCACATGCCACACCCGCTCATCAAGCGAGCGCTGTTCGCCGGGCAGGCTCTCCACCGGCACGCGCGTATCGTGCCAATAGCTGTCGAGCCCCGCTTGCGTCACATCCACCGTCACCGCCTCAGGCCGGGCATTGGTGACGCGGTAGCTCATCGTCGTGCGGTAATAAGTCACGCTGCGCTCAATCTCGATCACGCGCGGCGTGCCGCCATCGCGGGTGATGCGGTATTTGCCGGTGCGCTCCCATTCGTCGCTCAGGATCTTATCACGCTTTTCGACCGTCGGCTTGACCTTCACGTCAAACGCCTCGCCGGTCTTGATCGCCAGCGTCGACCCCATCGGCGTGTGGCCGATAACATTCTCACCGATGAATTGCGGCTGGCCCTTGGCATCGCGCACATAGACGCGGACCGTCCCCGCCGGTAGCGCATCGCCCAACCCGCCCGATTTCGCACTTGAGAAGCTGAGCACGGTATCGACGCTCTGCGGGTCGTTCTGCCCCTGCTGCCAGTCATTGCGGTATGCATAGATTTTACGCGCGGGGACGGCGTTCACACTCAGGAAGCTGACCTGCTTTTGCTGGTTCGCGGCAAGCGTCGTCCGCGCGCCGAGCGGATAGAGATAGAAATCGCCCAGCCGCGCACGGTCCGCCGTTTCGGTGCCGGCGCGCGTGCCCGGCGCATAGCTGCTCCGCCGGCGATTGCCGCTGCCGGGGTTGCCCGCCACCAGCACGGTATCGGCATTGTTGAACCGCGTGCCGCCATTATTCTGCAGCGTCACCCAGCCCTGCACATCGATGACGCTTTTCGCCTCATCGAACAGCGCAACATAATCGGCGCTCCAGTGAAAGCCGCCGGTCAGATAGCTGATCGTCACCGGGCGCGTCCCCGCCGCCTGCGTATCGAGCGTCACCGACAGCGTTGGCCGCGCGCGCAGATTGGGCGGCAGCGAATCGAACACCACCCGCACCGGCAGGCCATCATCGCGCAAAATCTCGATCCGGTTGCCGATCTGCAGCACCACACCATCATTGGACGCGAGCACCCTGGCCTGCTCGCGCGTCTCCGCGCCCGTCGCCGGATTGGTGCGGACGATCGTAATCACCTGCCCCACCGCCTTTTCCATCAAGGCCGATGGGCTCAGCAGATCATAATCGTAATTCTGCTCGACAATCGTCGTGCCCGCCGCACTCAGCCGCACCGTCGCGGGGCGGATCTGCGTCGACACATCGGGAAAATCCTGCCGCGAAACGCCCGCGGGCAAGGTTAGCTGGCGCGTATCCTGCACCAGCGCCACGTCATTGCTGTAAATGGTGACCGCGACATCGCCCTGCGCCGATTTCTCGGGCGCGGTCTGGGCGCTACTCGCAACCGGAAGCAGCGTTAGCGTCGTCAAGACCAACCACCGCATCATCCGTCTCCCGTCCTTTTCAGACAAAAGACATGCTAGGCGCGTGAGTCCTGCGGTCAACCACCTATATCGCCCCGGCGACGCGGTTTTGCGCCGCCGGGGATATCGGCGATTATTCGGCAGCGCTGGTCTCGCTGGTCGCGACGCGGCGACGACGACGCGGCTTTTCCTCGGTGGCAGGCGCATCATCATCGGCGATCACCGCCGATACACTCAGCGACGGCGGCAGACGATCAGCATCGAAGCCGCCTTCGTCGCCACCGCGTGGCGCGGCATCAGCGGCAACCGGCGTGCGGCGCGGCCGACCCCGACGCGGACGATCGGCTTCAGCCTCGACCGGTGCGGACGCTGGCTGATCAATCTGCGGTGCAGGCTCGGCGACGACATCGGCCTGATAGCGGCGCGGCTGACGCTCGGCGCCATTATCACGCGGATTGCTATCGCGGGGATTGGGATCGCGCGGGCTGTTATCGCGCCGGGCATAGCCCTCCCGCGGACCAGCATCGCGGTTCTGATCGCGATTCTGATCCCGGCCATTGGCGCGGTTGCCCCCATCACGGTTGCCGTTCTCGCGGTTGCCGTTTTCACGATTACCGCCCTCACGACCAACGGCGTCGCGATTGCCCGCTTCCCGATTGCCGTTACGATCGCCATCACGGTTGCCGTTACGATCGCCGCGATCCCCACGATCATTACCGCGATCGGCCTGATAAGGATCGACCCGGTCATCGGCCATGCTGTCGCTATTGCCGTCGAAATCCTCGTCATCGCCATCGTCGAACTGGTCGTTCGCGTTGCGGCGTGGCTGGCTTTCTTCAAAGCGGGAGCGGGTTTCGGCGAGTACGCGGAAATAATGATCAGCAAATTGCAGATAATATTCGGTGTTGACGCGATCACCCTGCATTTGGGCATCGCGCGCCAGCGTCTTGTATTTTTCAAGCAACTGCGCCGCATTACCGCGCGCGCGATTGTCGATGCGATTGCCACTTTCGGGCCCGCGCCCCGGATTGCCACCACCTTGTGAGCGTTGCCCACCGCGACCGCGACGGCGGCCGGCTTGACGATTGTTGATCAAGTCCTGTTGTCCTCGTGCCTTAAATTCAAAACCGGCGTCGCTCCGTAGATGCGGATGCATGCCCTTCGGCGCCCCCGCCCCAAACTCTGGGGGCGAAAGCGTCTGCCACGGCCACCGGACGACAGCGGCTTCATGACGAAGGAACCGGGCAACTGCCCGTTTTCAACAAGTTAGGTTGAAAACGCGTGCCCCTGCTCTGTCAATAGCGGGAGAAGTTGCTTTCTCCAAGCAGAATTATGTGACGTTTCCTTTGCTGATCAGGAAAGAATGATGGCGCGCGGCCGCCCGCCAAGGTCATACGCCACCCGAGCGGACAGCCCAACCGCCCCCGCCAGCGCCGTCACGGCATCGGCTTGGGTGTGGCCAATCTCGATGACGGCGATTCCGCCTGGCTCTAGCAACCGCGGCAAGGCGGGGATGATCACCCGGTAAGCGTCCAGTCCATCGGCCCCAGCGAATAGCGCCCCGGCCGGTTCATGCGCCTGCACCTCGGGCGGCAGCAGCTCACCCGTGCCGATATAGGGCGGGTTGGCCAGCACCAGATCGAACCGCTGGTTGATCGCCGCCACCCAGTCACCAGACTGGAACCAGTCGCCCGGCTGCACCACCGCGCGGTCCGCCAGGCCTAGGCGGCGCGCATTGTCGGCTGCCATTGTCAGCGCCTCCGCCGAACAATCCACACCCAGCCCTGTCGCGCCCGGCCATTGATCAAGCGCCGCCAGCAACAGCGTGCCCGGCCCAGTGCCAAGATCAAGGATCGTCGCCGGGCCAGTGGCCCCAAAATGCTCAAGCGCCGCCTCGATCAGCGTTTCGCTGTCCGCACGCGGCACCAGCGCGCCGGGGCCGACTGCCAGATCGATCGTCCAGAAAGCGCGGGTACCGGTGATATAGGCGATGGGTTCGTGGGTAAGGCGCCGGGCGAGCAGGGCTTGGAATGCCGGCGGTGCGGGATCGTCGAGGCGGCGGAGCAGCAGGTCTTCACGGGTGGTGCCCATCGCTTGCGCCATTAACAGTTCGGCGTCGAGGCGCGGCGTTTCACTGACGGTGGCAAAGTCGGCGGTAGCCGACGCAAGGGCTTGGCGCGTGGATATCATCATTGATTCACGCAAAAGCGCATCGGCGCAGAGAAAGGGAAGTAGGTTGGTTCGCGCGGAGGCGCGGAGGCGCAAAGATGCTGCGAATGCGGTGACGTTCAGGAGGCATAGCCAATGTATGATGAAGCGCTACCGCGCTTGTTCTTATCTTCCCCGCGTCTCCGCGTCTCCGCGCGAACAAATCTGTCTTCTTCGTCGCCTCGCACCTTCGCGTGAGCATCGCCTTTCCCTTGACCGCCCTACGCATCCAGCGTTGCCAGCCGCTCCGCTTCATCCTCGGCGATCAGCGCGCCGATTAAATCGTCCATGTCGCCCTGCAGGATTTCGGGCAGGCGGTGCAGCGTCAGGTTGATCCGATGATCGGTCACCCGCCCTTGCGGGTAATTATAGGTGCGGATGCGTTCCGATCGATCGCCCGAACCGACCATGGATTTGCGCGCGCCCGCGCGCTCAGCATGCAGCCGCTCACGCTCGGCCTCATACAGCCGCGTGCGCAGCACCTTCATCGCCTTGGCCTTGTTCTTGTGCTGCGATTTTTCGTCCTGCTGGATCACAGTCAGCCCGGTCGGGATATGGACGATCCGCACCGCGCTATCGGTGGTGTTGACCGATTGCCCGCCCGACCCCGACGAGCGGTAGATGTCGATGCGCAGGTCTTTGTCGTCGATCTTGACGTCGACCTCCTCCGCCTCGGGCAAAACCGCAACCGTCGCGGCAGAGGTGTGGATGCGCCCGCCCGCCTCAGTCGCTGGCACACGCTGGACCCGGTGGACGCCGCTTTCGAACTTCATCCGCGCAAACACGCCCTGTCCGTTCACGCTGGCGATCACTTCCTTATAGCCGCCAAGCTCAGCCGGGCTGGCTGAGATCAGCTCCACGCGCCAGCCATGCGTGTCGGCATAACGCTGATACATGCGAAACAGATCGCCCGCGAACAACGCTGCCTCATCGCCGCCCGTGCCCGCACGAATTTCCAGCATCGCCGCGCGCTCATCGGCTGCATCGCGCGGCAAAAGCGCCAGCGCCAGATGCCGTTCAGCTTCGGGGAGGCGTGATTTGATGTCGGCAATTTCGTCGCGCGCCATTTCGCGAATATCGCTGTCGCTGTCGGGGGATTCGGCAAGGCCGGCCAGCACCTCCAGCTCAGCCCGCAAGCGCCGCACCTCGCACGCCGCCTTCACCACCGGCTCCAGCTCGGCATATTCCTTCGACACGGCGACGAAGCGGTCAGACGGCAAATCACCCGTCGCCATCAACGCCTGGAGCTCATCCCGGCGCGCGGCAATCTGCGCGATGCGTTCGGGGGAGATGATGGTCATCTCAAATCCTCCCCGGCACGGGGAGGGGGACCGGCCGAAGGACGGTGGAGGGGGCCGGCCACTGAGTGCAGCCTGTGAGGCAGCCCCCCTCCGTCAGCGCTACGCGCTGCCACCTCCCCGTCCCGGGGAGGATTTGGCGCCGGCGTGCGACGATCGGGGCGATGCGCTTCCGAGGGGAGGTATCATCGCCCCCCCTCATTCCGTCACCCGGGGCTTGACCCGGGGTCCCGCTGCCTTGACCCGCGCTAAAGAAGAAGCTGGACCCCGGCTCAAGGCCGGGGTGACGCAGAATGAGACTCATGTAGCTGGCCCCGATCCCTCGATACCGCCGAATTGGCCGCCGAGGGCTCCCAACACATCGCTAAGCAGGCCTAAGTGGCCCTTTGGATCGGGACCGAATTGCATGAGACGGAGTCGAGCTGCTTCAGGATGTGCTTCACGGACAAAAAGCACCGCAGCCGCACCGGCCTTCCTTGCAAGCTCCACCCGCCGCTTCGCGTTACCCCGAAAAGCCATGTCAAATGCGGGATCGACCCTTAAGTCTGAGGCAACATTTGCGCGCCTCAAGATACTAACGATCTTGATTGCATCCATTTCTAAATGTGGTTGATCCGGGATCACAACGATCCAAGGTGCAGGTTCCGCCACCTCATCCACCAACATCGCAAGCCGCTCGATCCCCGCCGCCCAGCCAACGCCTGCCGTCGGGTTTCCACCCAAACTCTCGATCAACCCGTCATAGCGGCCACCGCCAAGCACGGTCCCTTGCGCGCCCAACCGGTCAGTGACGAATTCGAACGCGGTGTGGCGGTAATAGTCCAGCCCGCGCACTAGCGTGTCGTTGCGCGTCCAAGCGACACCAGCCGCGTCGAGCCCCTTGGTCACGCTCTCAAAAAACGCGCCCGCCTCGCTCGTCAGATACGCATCGATCCCCGGCGCGCTGTCGGCGATCGGGCGGTCGCGCGGGTCCTTCGAATCCAAAATCCGCATCGGGTTTTTGTCGAGCCGCGCCAGGCTGTCCTCTGAAAGGTCGCCGCGATGTGCCTCGAAATGGGCGATCAGCGCCGCGCGCCACGCCTCGCGCGTTTCGGTATCGCCCAGCGTGTTGAGCTGCAGCGTCACCCCGTCCGATATCCCCAGCTCACGGATCAGCTGATCGGCGAACACCAGCAATTCGACATCGGCGGCAGGCTCATCCGCGCCGATGATCTCCGCATCAATCTGGTGGAATTGCCGATACCGCCCCTTTTGCGGGCGCTCGTACCGGAACAATGGCCCGTGGGTAACGATCTTCAGCGGCGTATATTGCTGCCAGCCCTCGGTCAGGAAAGCGCGCGCGATGCCGGCGGTGAATTCGGGGCGCAGCGTGATCGAATCACCACCGCGATCCTCAAAGGTGTACATCTCTTTTGAGACGACATCGGTCGTTTCGCCCAGCGAGCGCGCAAACACGCCGGTGGCCTCAAACACCGGCAGTTCGACCCGCTGAAAACAATAGAGTTTTCGAACGCGCTCAAAGGCTTCGACCACATGCGCAAAGCGCCGTTGGTCGTCGCCGAAGATGTCCTGAGTGCCGCGAATGCGGTTGGGCGTTGCTGTCTTGGCCATTAATCGGCGGTGTCTAAGCGAGCGGAACGCCAAATGCCAGCGGCTGCGCGACGAAATTGGTAATTCAACCAAACTGTGCGCGGCACCCAGCGCAACATATGATCAACCCTGGGCCAAATACTGTAGCTAAGCACCAGACTGTCATCAATCCGGGCATCAATTTGGGCATCAATCAGGGGGGATGTATCCTGTCTCGCGCTTGGGCTAGCACCAAGCGATGAATGATCAGCCCGAAACCATCCACCGTCAGCGCATTGTGCCGCCCCGGTTTCTGCTGTTCTGCGCGGCGTTGGCGATCGGGTTGGCGGCGCTTGTCCCGATGCTGGGGCCCGCGCTGGGCATGATGATGGCGTTTGATATCGCCGCTGGGTTGTTCCTGGTCGTGGTCGTGCCGCTGCTCGACAGCAAAGCGAGCGAGATGCGCATCCACGCCCGGAACAATGATGCCAATCGCGCCGTATTGTTGGCGATCAGCCTGGTCGTGATGCTTGTCATTCTCGCATCGGTTGCCAGCGAAATGCCATCGATGAAGAGCACGATCACGGTCGCTTTGGTGGTGGCTACGCTGGTGCTGTCCTGGCTGTTCTCGAACACGATCTGGGCGCTGCATTATGCCAATCTTTTCTACACCCACGACGACAAGGGCAACGACAAGGGCGGGCTGCGCTTTCCCGGCTGTGCGGAGCCCAATTACTGGGACTTCGCCTATTTCAGCTTCACGCTCGGCATGACCTTCCAAACATCGGACGTGGAAATCACACGGACGTCGATGCGCGGCCATGTCACAGCGCATTGCCTGGCTGCCTTTATCTTCAACATCGGCGTGCTCGCCTTTTCGATCAACGTACTGGGCGGCGGTTGAAGGGGTGGACGCTGGCGGCGAGCACTGCTTTAACGTCGGCCCGCCTGTGATTTCCATCCGCACCAAGGTTTCACTGATGATCCGCTTGCTTTCCCTGACCGCGATGTTGCTTGCCTCCACCGCAGCGCTTGCCGAAAATTCCAGGCCGCAGCCGGTGCCGATCGTCGACACGATCCCGGCGGCGCGCGACATTCCCTATCCGGGGACGATCACGCTGGCGATCGACGCGACCGATACCAAGCAAGGGATTTTTCGCGTCAAGCAACGCATTCCGGTCGATAAGGCCGGGCCGATGGTGCTGCTGTTTCCCCAGTGGCTGCCGGGCAATCACCGGCCATCGGGCCAGCTAGAAAAGCTCGCCGGGCTGAAGATCAATGCAGGCGGCCAGCCGGTCGCCTGGACGCGCGACCCGGTCGATATGTTTGCCTTTCATGTCGATGTGCCGGCCGGAGCGGACGCGCTCGACATTGATCTGCAATTTCTGTCGGCGACCGCTGGCAATCAGGGCCGTGTGGTGATGACGCCCAATCTGATCAGCCTGCAATGGAATTCGATGTCGCTTTATCCGGCGGGCTATTTCACCCGCCAAATCCCGATTGAGGCAAATGTCACCTATCCAGCGGGCTGGACGGCTACCTCAGCGCTGAAAGCGACCGTCGCGGGGTCGGTCTATCGTTATGAAAAGACCAATTATGAAGTGCTGGTCGATTCACCCGTTGTTGCCGGGCGCTATTACAAGAAATTCGATCTGTCGCCGCGCGTCGTGATCGATGCCTTTGCCGATGCGCCGGCGCAACTCGTCGCCAGTGAAGCGCAGGTTCAGGCGCACCGGAACATGGTCGATCAGGCGGTGAAGGTCTTTGGGGCGCAACATTATGATAGCTATCATTTCCTGTTCACGATCTCCGACGAACTCGGCGGAATCGGGCTCGAACATCACCGTTCCTCCGAAGATGGCGTGAAGTTGGGCTATTTTACCGACTGGGAAAACAGCACGCCCTCCCGCGATCTGCTCCCCCATGAATTTGCCCATAGCTGGAACGGCAAATTCCGTCGCGGCGCGGATTTGTGGACGCCTGATTTTCGCATGCCGATGCGCGGCAGCCTTTTGTGGGTGTATGAAGGCCAGACGCAATTCTGGGGCCATGTGCTGCAAGCGCGGGCCGGTCTGGTGAGCAAGCAGGATACGCTTGATAGCTATGCGCTGATCCTGGCTGGGCTCGATACCGCGCCTGCGCGGCAATGGCGGCCCCTGGTCGATACCACCAACGATCCGACCATCGCGGCGCGACGCCCCAAGGGCTGGACCAGCTGGCAACGCGCCGAGGATTATTACAATGAAGGGCTGCTGATCTGGATGGAAGTCGATTCCATGCTCCGTCAGCAGACGCGGGGCAAAAAATCGATCGACGATTTCGCGCGCGCTTTTTTTGGCATTAATGACGGCGATTGGGGCGAAGTGACCTACACGCTCGACGATGTCGTCGCCACGCTGAACGCCATTTCCCCCTATGACTGGAAGGGGTTCCTCACCCGCCGGACCACCGAGACCGGCGCACCGGCACCCACCGCCGGATTTGCGGCCAATGGCTATAAGCTGATCTATACCGAAACCCCGACCGGCTATTTCAAGGCCAATGAAAAGGATCGCAAGAACACCGATCTCAGCTATTCGCTTGGCCTGGTGATTGGCAAGGATGGGCAGATCACCAGCGTTATCTGGGACAGTATGGCCTTCAAGGCGGGGCTAAGCGTCAGCGATTCGATCACCGCCGTGAACGGCCTGACCTATTCGCCTGAAAAACTGAAGGAAGCGATCACCGCCGCCAAAACGAGTGACGCGCCGATTATCCTGCTGACCAAAAATGGCGATCGCATCAGTGAAACGCCAATCGACTATCATGGTGGTTTGCGATACCCGCGGCTCGAAAAAATCGGCACCGGAGAGGGTGGCCTCGATCGGCTTTTGGCAGCCAAGTAGGAAGAGTTAGACGTTATGCGAATCGACATGATCCCGGTCGGCGATGATCCGCCCAACAGCCTCAACGTCATTATTGAGGTGCCGGTCGGCGGCGAACCGGTGAAATATGAATTCGACAAGAAATCAGGCGCACTCTTTGTCGATCGCATCTTGCACACGCCGATGCGCTATCCGGCCAATTATGGATTCATTCCGCACACGCTGTCCCCCGATGGCGATCCGCTCGACGCGCTGGTCGTGGCGCGCTCGCCCTTCATTCCGGGCTGCGTGGTCCGCGTGCGGCCAATCGCGGTGCTGTTCCTAGAAGACGAAGCCGGCGGCGACGAAAAGCTGCTGACGGTGCCCGTGGACGCGACCTTTCCTTATTATGCCAATGTCGATGAACATCATGATCTGCCCGAGATTGTGATGCAGCAAATCGAACATTTCTTCACCCATTACAAAGACTTGGAGCCAAAGAAGTGGGTCCGGGTCGGCAAATGGGGCGGCGCCGACGAGGCGCGACAGATCGTAATTGAAGCGATTGAGCGCGCCGCGGCCGAAAAAGCGTCAGGCTAACCTTTGCGGCGGGGTTTGCGGGCCGGTGCCCGCTGCCCCGCAGCAATGCCGAGCGCGGCCCATTCCCGCATCGAATCGGCATCGTCATAGACATCGTCGGGCGCACGGCGATAATTCATCGACCCTTCGCGCCCCTCCCCCATGCTAAAGGTGAAGCGCGGGCAACCGGCAGCATCCCAAACCGCATCGCTTTCCGCATCTGCCTTGAACCAGAGCTGATCGTCGGCAACGATCGCAAAAATGATGCCATCCAGATAGAGCGTCGCGCCGCCCATCATCGCGCGCTTGCTGAGCTGGCCAATGGGGGCAAGCGCCTCGTCGATCCACTCAATCAGGCCAGCATCAACCGCCATCAGCCGCGCTCGGCCAATGCCCGCAGTTGATCGCCCTCCATTCGCCACAAATCAAAGTCGGTATTGTGGGTGCCGCCATGTCGCGCATAAAAGCGCTTGGTGGCGTCGTTGTCGGTTTGCACGATCCAGTCCATCCACGCACAGCCGCGATCAAGCGCTTCTGCGGCAAGCGCGCGCAGCAATGCTTCGCCAGCGCCGCTGCCGCGCGCTGGTTCGTCGACATAAAGATCCTCCAGGAACAGCACTGGCTCGGTCAGCCAGAAATTGAAGGTCAAAAACCAAAGCGCCATCCCGACAACCTCGCCGTCCAGCTCAGCGATATGAGCGAAGCCTCGATGATCCGGCCCGAACAACGCCGTGTCGAGCGCCGCCTGCGATCCAGAAACCCACTCCTCACGCTGCCAATGCCGCCCAAAGGCCAAGAGGAGGCGACGAATTTCGGGTACATCATCTCGCGTCGCGCGGCGGATCACGAGCATCTCGATCAATCCTTCGCGGCTAACCGAGTCAGCGCCTCGCCCGATACACGGCAGGTGCGCCATTCCTCCATCAATTCAGCACCCATTGCCTGGTAGAAATCAATCGCCGGGGTGTTCCAGGTCAGCACCTGCCATTCAAACCGCGTGCAGCCTCGCTCTACAGCGAGTGCAGCCAGGTGCTTGAGCAACGCTTTGCCGACCCCGTGGCCACGTGCGGCGGGTGTGACGTACAAATCTTCCAGATAAAGGCCGCGCCACCCCGTCCAGGTCGAAAAATTGTGGAAAAACAGTGCCAATCCCACAGGACTGCCGTCATTTTCGGCAATCAGCGCTTCCGCGGCTGGGGTCGCGGAAAACATCGCTTCGTGAAGCAAAGTCTCCGTCGCCACGACCTTTTCGATCGCCTTTTCATAATCGGCCAGTTCCCGGACGAAATGGAGGACGGTTGGCACATCCTTGGGCTCGGCTGGGCGGATCATTAGCGTCATGCGGCAGCTTCCGTTTGGGGGGCGGCTGCGGCTGGTCCACGAATAGCGACCAGACAACCGGCAATGATCAACCCTGTCCCGGCAATCGTAAACAGCGAAACATGTTCGCCAAAACACACAAAACCAAGGATCGCCGCCCAGATAAAAGCGGTATATTCGACAGGCGCGAGCACCTGCGCCTCGGCTCGGCCATAGGCCCAGGCGAGCGCCATTGCCGAAACAGAACCCAAAACCGCCGCCGTACCAATTGCCGGTAGTTGCTCAATCGCTGGCATGGTCGCGAACCAGGGGGCACCGATCAGCAATAAGCCGCTCAGCACTACGCTGGTGAACAGAGCGACTTCGAGCGGGTCGGCAACCTGCGCCTGCTGACGTAAGAGAATTAGGCTATAGGCATAAAAGATCGAGGCGGCGAAGATCGCGACAGAGCCCAAAACATGCTCAGTCGATGCCTGGGCCTGCACTTCCCCAGCGGCAATTGCGAGCACGCCAAAGCTGGCGACGATTGATCCCAAAATCGCGGTGCGCCGGATCGTCTCGCCGAGCAGTGCCGCTGCAAAATACAGCGCGATCAGCGGCGCAAGAAAAGTCAGCGCGACGCCTTGCGCCATCGGCACGCGCACCAACCCCCAAAAAAACAGCAACACCGAAATACCGGCCGTGCCGCCGCGCATCGCATGGAGTTTGAAGGCTGCCAGGCCAGGCCAGGGCCGCCGCCGCGCGACGAAGATCACCCCCAGCAACATCACCCCCACCAGTGATCGCCACAAGACCGCGCTATAGGCCCCGCTGGTGATGCTAAGGCCCTTCATCAACGCATCCATCACCGAATAGGTGAAGATTCCGCCCGAAGCGACAGCAAAGGCAAGGGCATCTTTGTTGATCATCGCCTGACGCGATAGCCCGGTCCGGGGCGCGCGTCACCCGTCCTTAGGTCGCGTGGCACGGCATCATTGTGCCAAGCCACCGAATGGCTGGAGCTGCCATCGACAATGTGAATTGCCCAGGGCGAACGGCGTTGGTCTTAAAAAATCATGCGCCAATGCCAAAGCCCCTCCCCCTTAGGGAGAGGGGCATGGCCAGGATTGCAATTCGTTAAGCGGCCTTCGCCCGGCTCGCGCGCTTGCGCTCATTGGGGTCGAGATAGCGCTTGCGCAGGCGGATCGATTTTGGCGTGACTTCAACGAGTTCGTCGTCATCGATATAGGCGATCGCCTGTTCGAGCGTCAGCCGCCAGGGCGGCGTCAAGCGGATCGCGTCGTCCTTGCCGCCCGAAGCGCGGAAGTTGGTCAGCGCCTTGGCCTTCATCGGATTGACCTCAAGGTCGTCCGTCTTGGCATTCTCGCCGATGATCATGCCTTCATATAGCGCCTCGCCGGGCGCGACCATCATGACGCCGCGCTCTTCCAAGGGGCCGAGCGCATAGGCATTGGCCTCGCCCGAACCGTTGGAGATCAGCACGCCGTTCTTGCGGCCTTCAATCTTGCCCTTGTGAGGGCCGTATTTCTCAAACAGCCGGTTCATGATTCCGGTGCCGCGCGTATCGGACAGGAATTCGCCATGATAGCCGATCATCCCGCGCGACGGTGCACTGAAGGTGATGCGCGTCTTGCCACCGCCCGAGGGGCGCATGTCGGTCAGCTCGGCTTTGCGGATGTTCATCTTCTCGACGACCGTGCCCGAATATTCTTCGTCCACGTCGATGATGACCGTCTCGTACGGCTCAGTCTTCTGGCCGTTCTCGTCTTCCTGGAACAGCACGCGCGGGCGGCTGATGCCGAGTTCGAAACCCTCACGGCGCATCGTTTCGATGAGCACGCCGAGCTGCAATTCGCCGCGGCCTGCCACTTCATAGCTATCGCGGTCATCGCTCTCGGTGACCTTGATCGCGACGTTCGATTCGGCTTCGCGGAACAGGCGGTCACGGATCATGCGGCTGGTGACCTTGGTGCCTTCGCGGCCCGCCATCGGCGAATCGTTAACGGCAAAGCGCATCGACAGCGTCGGCGGATCAATCGCTTGCGCGTGCAGTGGCTCGGAGACCGATGGGTCGCAGATGGTGTTGGCGACGGTCGCGATCGTCAGGCCGGCAAGGCTGATGATGTCGCCCGCATTGGCCTCATCAACTGGCAACCGCTCAAGCCCGCGAAACGCCATGATCTTCGACGCGCGGCCAGTCTCGACGATCTTGCCCTCGGGATCGAGCGCATGGATCGGCATGTTGGTCTTGACCGAGCCCGAAAACACCAGGCCGGTCAGGATCCGGCCAAGGAAGTTATCGCGGTCGAGCAGGGTGACGAGGAACTTGAACGGGCCATCCGGGTCAGCCGACGGGGCGGGGACATGCTCGACGATCTTGTTGAACAGCGGATCGAGCGTGCCTTCGCGCACATCAGGATTGTCGCCCGCATAACCGTTGCGGCCCGAGGCGAAGAGGACCGGAAAATCGAGCTGGTCGTCATTCGCCTCAAGTGACACGAACAAGTCGAACACTTCGTCCAGCACTTCCTGCGCGCGCGCATCACTGCGATCGATCTTGTTGACGACGACGATCGGGCGGAGCCCCAAAGCCAGTGCCTTGCCCGTCACGAACTTGGTCTGCGGCATCGCGCCTTCAGCCGCGTCGACCAGCAGGATCACGCCATCGACCATCGACAGGATGCGCTCGACTTCGCCGCCGAAATCGGCGTGGCCTGGGGTATCGACGATGTTGATACGGGTCTTGTGACCGTGGTGATCGTCCCACTCGATCGAGGTGCACTTGGCGAGAATCGTGATCCCGCGCTCCTTTTCCAGGTCGTTGGAATCCATCGCACGCTCTTCGACGCGCTGGTTGTCACGGAAGGTGCCCGACTGGCGGAAAAGTTGATCGACCAGCGTTGTCTTGCCGTGATCGACGTGGGCGATGATCGCCACGTTGCGGAGGCTCATAAGGTGTCCTGATATATCTATGGGGTAAAGGATCGCCGGGCGCATAGCGTAAATGTTGCGGCGCGGGAAGAGCGCACCCGCAAACGCGCTACCGCGTGTTGACGAGGAGCAATTCGGCGGATTCGGCGTTGACCGGCTTTGAATAGAAATAGCCCTGGCCAAATTCGCACCCCATGCCGCGCAGATGGCGGCGCTGGCGGTTGGTTTCCAGCCCTTCGGCGATCACCGACAGGTTCATGGTTGACGCCAGATCGAGCACCGCCTGAACGATCCCGGTGCCGATGCGATCGCTGCCGTCGCCCAGCCCCAAGACGAAACTGCGATCAAGCTTCAATGTGTTGAAAGGATAACGATGAAGGTGGCCGAGCGAGGAATAGCCCGTACCGAAATCATCAAGGCTCATTTTCACGCCCAGCTCGCGCAATTCAGTCATGATACGAACGGCGCGGTCGGGGTTGGCGATGGCGATCCCCTCGGTGATCTCAAGCGAAATCGTGGCAGGATTAATCCCCGTCTCCCGAATCGTCGCTGCAACAAATGCCGTGAAGCCGGGCTGGAGGAACTGGCGCGGGGACACGTTGATGCTCATCGTTACTGGTTTACGGTGCGCGAAGCGGCGGTGCCAACGCGCGGTCGCCTCACAGGCTTCGCGCAGCACCCAACTGCCGATGGTGACGATAAGCCCGGTTTCCTCGGCAATATCGATGAAATGGCCGGGGGCGACAAGCTCATCGGGTCGGCGCTGCCAGCGCAGCAAGGCCTCGAAGCCCGATATCGCCCCGGTCTTAAGCTCGACGATGGGCTGGTAATAAAGCTGGAACTCATCGCGCCGCAGCGCGCCGCGCAGATCATTCTCGGTCTGCAACCTGACCAGCGCGCGCTGTCGCAACACCTTGTCGAACACCGCAACCTGGCCGCGCCCCCGCGCCTTGGCCTCGTACATCGCCGTATCGGCTTTGCGCAGGAGATCCTGCGCGGTCGCGTTCAGCCGGTGCGCAAAGGCCAGCCCGATGCTGCCTCCGCTGTGAATTTCATTGCCGCCCACCAGATGAGGCTCCGCCAGCGCGCCGAGCATCGCATTGGCAATCGCATGCGGGATCGCCTCATCGGCGAAATCCTCGACCACGACCGTGAATTCATCACCGCCAAGCCGCGCGAGCGTAACCATCGGCCAATCGGTCCGTTCCCCTTTTTTTGCCGCCGCTTGCGCCTCTAACACGTCGGACAGACGACGCCCGGTGGCCACCAGCACCTCGTCCCCGATCTGGTGACCAAGGCTGTCGTTGATGAACTTGAAGCCATCAAGATCGAGGAACAGCACGGCGACGCCGTAATCGGGGCGGCGCGCGCGCCGCTCGAGCGCAATCGAGACCCGCTCAGCAAATAGTGCGCGGTTGGGTAGCCCGGTCAGGGAATCATGCAGCGCATCGAAATAGAGCTTGGCGGTCAATCGCTCGCGTTCGATCACGCGGCCCAGCTGGACACCGATCTGCGCCATCAGCTCGAGAAACTCGGCATCTTCTGCCAAATTCTCGCGCGCGAAAAATTCCATCACGGCGACGACTTCGTCCTGCACGCAGACCGGAAAGGCAAAGGCGGAATGCAGGCCGCAGTGCCGGGCAACGTCACGGCGCAAAAAATTGTCGGCATTACCAAGATCGACCAACCATTCCGGCATCCGCGTATCAAGCACGCGCCCTGGCAGCCCGACACCGCGCGCGAAGCTGCGTTCGAGCGTCTCGGTGATGAAGGGCATAAGCGGTTCGGCACGTTCGGCAAACCAGATTTGCGGGGCGACAAGCATGTCACGATTTGCGGTATCGGCTAAATACACATGGCCAAAGGCCCAGCCGGTATGCGTGCAAATCTCTGCAATCGCATAGGATAAGGCTTCCCGCGTATCGGCAGCCGCATTGGCCTTTGCCGCAATGCGGTGGAGCAGCTCGATACGTTGTTGCGACAGATACAGCGCACGCAGACCGCGTTCGGCAATGCCCTCTGCCGTCGTCCGCGCGGTGCGTTCACGGGCGAGGCGACGGCGGAGCCGAACGATCTCTTCGTCGACACCCGTTGAATTGACAAAGTCGCTGGGGTTCAGGACGCCCATTCGACCACCAGGGAGCATTCGGCGCTGCCATCATGCATGCAGCCACGATGCGCAACCGTCACCTTTTCCCCGAAATGATCAGCTGCCCCGTCAATAAAGCCTTCGGCCAGGGCGCACATCTTTCGTGGTGAGGAATAGCCTAAGATCAATTCACCCGTCCCCATTTCCTGGAACTGGAAATGCGGGCACCCCGCCCCCGAATAGAGCTTGCGCACTTCGGGATGGATGATCGTATTCACGCTCAACAAGAAATTACGGACATTGCCGGGCGATGTAAAAAAGTCAGGATAATGAATTGCCAGCGACGGTATAGCGCTTTTGCCGAACCAGCGCAGGATCGCTGCCGGTGACAGCGCCAGCTTTTCCGAAGCGGCAGCCACCAGCGCCATGATTTCGCTATCGGGGTAGCTGCCCAGCGAGGTGTAGGCCCCTTCGAGCTCGGCGGCATCGAGCAGATCATCCCAGGTGGCATCGCCGAACTGATCGACGACAGCCTCTTCGAGAAGATTGAAAATCACACCCTTCATTGTCGCCTCCACCACCCCGTAACGACATGGCAGAAGAATAATGAAGGCAACGTAAATGGTTACCCGCGACACGATATCACGCCCCCATTTCGGGTATAGTTGACCATAGGACAAGTTTTTTTGCTGGCCGAACCGTCATCGACTAGGGCCAAGGCATGACCCTGCTTCGCCGCCTGATCCCTGATCGCTTCATCATGATCCTGATGGCGACATTGACCATTGCCACGCTGCTGCCCGCCAGCGGCACCGCGCTGACGGTGGTTGGCTGGCTATCCAATGCCGCCATCTTTTTGCTGTTCTTCCTGCACGGTGCACGGCTTAGCTCCCAGGCGGTGATTGACGGGGCGAAACGCTGGCAGCTGCAGGCAGCGATCCTGGCCTTTGGCTATCTCGCCCTGCCCGCCGCCACGCTGGCGATCAGCCATGCGCTTGCCGGCTGGATGTCGCCTGAATTGCTGATGGGGCTCATCTTTCTGGGCGTATTGCCGACAACGGTGCAATCATCGATCGCCTATGCATCCATCGCGCGAGGCAATGTTGCCGCCGCCGTGATCGCAGCAGCGGCATCAAATCTGATCGGGGTGGTGCTGACGCCGTTGCTGTTCGCAGCGATCGCCAGCACGGCCTTTGGCGCGATATCGCTATCGGGTGTCGGCAGAATCGCGCTGCTGCTGCTGCTCCCTTTCGCGCTTGGCCAGTTGCTGCGCACGCGCGTGCTGCCAACGGTACAGCGCCACGCCAAAATTGCGGGCATGATGGATAAGCTGACAATCGTGCTCGCCGTGTATGTCGCCTTTTCCGATGCCGCCACCCAGGGGCTGTGGCAGCGGGTAAGCGCAACAGAACTCGGCGCGCTCGCGCTGGTTGTCCTGGCGTTGCTGCTGCTTGCCTTTGCTGCGGCCTGGTGGCTGGGCGCAGCGATGCGGCTGGGCCCTGCCGACCGCGCGACGATGCTGTTTTCGGGCGCACATAAGAGTCTGGCGACCGGCGCACCGATGGCGCGGATTCTTTTCCCGCCCGCCGTCGCGGGGGCAGTCATCCTGCCCTTAATGCTCTATCATCAATTGCAGCTCATGCTGAGCGCGGTGATCGCCGCTCGACTTGCGGATGACAATGAGCGTATTACATGAATGCTACACTTGAACGCGGCGGCGATCAGCGGCATTTATGCTGAGCCCCGCGTGCTGGAGGAATGAATGGCGACCACGACCGAAACCGCGACCAATACCCTGGTGCTGACTCCGCCTGATCCGGTGCCCGTGGTGGCACCCGAACGCGCCGTCGGGCTGGTGCCCGTCGATGATGAAAAGCGCACCCAGCTTCAGGCCAAGGTCGACAGCTTTGTTGACGATCTGGTCGCGCAGGATGTCAATTCGCCCGAATTCGGCAAACGCGTCGATGCGATCAGCGCAATGGGGCAGAAGGAAATCCGCGACGCCGCCGGGCAGTCGAACCGCTTTCTCGACCGGCCCGTCAAGGCGATGGACCAGGAATCGGGTGTCGGCGCCGATCTCGCCGAATTGCGCCGCACGATCGAGGATCTCGATCCCGGCAAAAAGGGCAGCCTTTTGGCGCCCAAGAAGATTTTCGGCATCATCCCGTTCGGCAACAAGATGCGCGATTATTTCGACGGCTATAAATCGTCGCAAGGGCATATCTCCTCGATCCTGAAGTCGCTCGGCTCGGGCAAGGACGAGCTGCAGATGGACAATGCCGCGATCGACGTGGAGCGCGCCAATCTATGGACGTCGATGGGTCGGCTCGAACAGATGATCGTGCTTGCCCAGACGATGGACACAAGGCTTGAAGACAAGGCCAACGAACTCGACCACACCGATCCCGCCAAGGCCAAGGCAATCCGCGAGACCGCGTTGTTCTATGTCCGCCAGCGCACCCAGGATCTGCTGACGCAGATGGCGGTGACGGTGCAGGGCTATCTCGCGCTTGATCTGGTCAAGAAAAACAATGTCGAGCTGGTCAAGGGCGTCGATCGCGCCAGCACCACCACGGTTGCCGCCCTCCGCACCGCGGTGACGGTGGCGCAGGCGCTGACCAACCAGCGGCTGGTGCTCGAACAGATCACTTCGCTCAACAGCACCACCGCCAACATCATCGATTCAACCGGCAAGCTGCTCAAAAGCCAAACCGCGACGATCCATGAACAAGCGGCTGCCTCGACGATCCCGCTGGAAACGCTGCAGCGCGCCTTCCAGAATATCTATGACACAATGGACGCGATCGACAGCTTCAAGCTGAAGGCGCTCGACAGCATGAAAACGACGGTGACATCGCTTGGTGTCGAGGTCGAAAAATCAAAGGGCTATATCGCCCGCGCCGAGGGCCAGGCCCAGGCTTCGCTGAGCGGCCCGGCGACCGACGCGTTCAAGCTGGAGTCGGTGTGAGATGACCGATATCGACCGTCAGATCGCGCGATCGGCGGAATTGATCAACCGCGTCGATGCGCGTTCCCGGCGAAGCGAACGGCGGCGCCATGGTCCCAACGATATCGGCACGCGCGTCGCTCGTATTGCGATCGCTGACGGGGCAATCCTGCTGGCGACGATCATCTTTGCGCTGGCGATCGGCCCGATCGGGCTGCTTGGCGCAGTGGCGGTGATGGGGCTGATGATGGCCACGACGGTTGCGCTTGCGGTTTTCCCTGCCACCCCGCTGCCAACGCCTGAAAAACTGCGCGAGGTGTCGCTTAAAGCACTGCCCCAGCAAACCGAACGGTGGCTGGATACCCAGCGGCCTGCATTGCCGGCCCCCGCCATCACGCTGATCGATCAGATCGGGCTTCGGCTGGACACGCTGGGCCCGCAACTCGCCATGCTTGGCGAGGACGAACCCGCCGCCGCCGAGGTCCGCAAACTGGTCGGCGAGCAGCTGCCGGAGTTCATCAAGGGCTATACGCGAGTCCCACCCGAGCTGCGCCGCGTCGAACGCAATGGCAAGACGCCCGATGCCCAGCTGCTCGACGGGCTTCGGCTGATCGAAAATGAAATCGGCGAAATGACAACGCAATTGGCGGAAGGTGACCTTGATCACCTCGCCACGCGCGGGCGGTTCCTGGAGATCAAATATCGCGGTGATGGCGCCGATCCCGTTGGCTGAAGGATCGGATTGACGATTTAGGCATATAATGGCACTTTAACTGCCAATAGAGGCAGCCAAGGAGCCATCCATGCAGGTCATCAACGCCGTCATCCCCTCACCCGAGCAGGCCGCTGCGTTCTTCGGTGCGGCGGAAAATGGCCCATTCACGATGATCAACCTGCTGAAGTTCAAGCCAAAGGCCGATTATGCTGACGGCCGTGACGCGCATCTCAGCGGTTTTGAGGCCTATATGCGCTATGGCATGGCCGTGCGGGCCCATATCGAAGCGGTTGGTGGTGTGCCGGGTTATGCGGGGCGGGTGACTGGGCTGATGCTGGGCGACGTTGAGGAGCTATGGGATATGGTCGCGCTAGCCGAATATCCCTCGCTCGCCGCTTTTCAGCAAATGGTGGCTAATCCGGAATATCAGGCGATCTCTGTACACCGCGAGGCCGGCCTTGCGGGTCAGTTGAACATCAAGACGCAGGGCCCGCGCGCGTAGCGGGCAAACAGCCGCAACGGCGGGGTTTAGCCTATCGACGCCGCCGCAACCTGAATCTCGATCTGCGCGGCGACGTGCGGCATGATCAGATGCCGCAACATATCCAAATCATTCTGCAGCGCGATCGGATCGCACCCTGCGGTCGATCGCAGGACCGTCTTCAGCCAGTCGCTCATATGCGGGTGATCCAGAATCCAGGCGATGCGCGCTTCGGCCGCTGCCAGCGCGATCTCGGGTTCCTGGCGCGCGGCCACTTCCCGCGCTGTCACGGGTTGCGCCAATCGCAACAGGCCGGGTCGATAACGACCGCTGAAGTGGCTCCCATCGGTCACGCGGCGAGCTCGACGGCCATATCTGACCCGCTGACGGTACTGACCGATTCCCAGCCAAGACCACCGCTATAGCGCCAGGCCATCCGCCCTTCGTCATCAAGCGCAAAAAGGTGCAGCCAGCGATTGTCAAACAGCGCACGCACGCCAGGGTGACGGTCGAGGATATCGGCCATCGCCTCGCGCGGCGCTTCAATGCACACGCTTAGCCGCAGGGGTTCATGCATCAGCCTTTCGCCGTTATGCACCGATTGCCAGGGCAGGCCAGCCCGCAACGCCCCGCCATTGCCTTCGACAACGCCAATGCCGCCAATGACATTATGCAACAGTTTGTTACCGCCGCCGAACAGATCAGGCGCAACCGCCGATCCATAATATTGCAGGCTGATCCAGCTCGCGACAACGACCGGTGCGGTCATGATCAGTTCGAGCACGCCAAAGCCCTTGTCCTGCCGCCAGTCATAATCATGCAGGAAGGCGCGGCCCCCAAGGCTTTTGCCCAAAGTGCGTTGGCGCGGCGCGGCGATGAACGTCTTGCACCCGGCCAGCGCCCATTCAGGGCGGGTTTCGGCCCAATCGCGGCTGCGCTGCGCGATGCTCGCTTCACCGCTTGCCCGTGGCAGCCGCAGCGCCCGTTCGGTGCGGGCAATCACCCCGGCAGCTGACAGCCAGACTTCCGCGCGCGTCAGATCGACGTTATGCTTCAGTGATGGATGATCCTGGCTATACAGGAACACAGTATCGGTGGTCGTGTCGTGCAGCGCACCGACGAACATCGTCTCCGTCGGGATGGCGATCCCCGCTTGCGCCAAGCCGTCACGAACTTCTGGCGCGTTGAGCAAGGCTGCAAGCAACCGGGCATTGACCTCGCCCGAATACCCCCCACAGGCGCCACAATGCAGCCCGCTGGCGTGCGGATTATTGACGACATTGGCCCCGTGACCGACCAGCAGCACCAGCGGCGCAAAATTGTCGGTCAGCGACATCGCTCGCAGGATCGACTTGGCCATGCCGATCCGCGTTGGCAGATCGATGGCGGGATCTGGAAAGGGGGCCGGATCATTGGGCACGTCATTGGCATGCCAGCCCAGCGCATCGCGGACGAGCTTGGCGATATAGACAGGCCCGGTCGCTTCAACAAACGCGAAGGACGATACCGCGGCCAGCTTGAACCGGCCCCAGGCTCGCGTCGCGCGCTGGCGGTAGCGCAGCGTGAGATCAGCCGACTCATCAGCGTGATCGCCTGAGCGCGAGCTCAGCCCGGGACTGAGGAGCACCGGAAGCCGGTGTTCTGCAACATCCGAACCAAAGCGCCGGTGTGACGCCGTCAAGCCAAAGAAACCGGCAAAGCCAAGCGTTTGAATACGCGGATCGATCGATTCCAGCGCGCGACGATAGACTTCTGACCGAACATCAATGCAAAAAGCGGCCTGCAGCACCGGCGCTCGGGTGCCAGCACTGGCCTGCACCCTGGCGAGCGTCCGCGCGAGATCGCACTGCGCCGCCCGCTCACAGGCTTCTTGCAGGATCGCATCGATGATCTGCGCCTCGGTTGGTTCGATGGGCCGCGCATGCGCCGCGATCGTCTCTGCCCAATCTGCGCCGATCTGCGCCTCATACTGCCCAAACAGCGCCTCCTCCCAAAGCAGGCGGATCGCCAGCAGATCCGTGATCGTGTCGTCGCCGCGCCCGGCAAGCTCGGCCTGCCAGAGCTGGAACCGCGCATAGTGCGCCCAGCCCCCTAGGCTGATCAGCAAGCGGTGGAAATAGGTTTGCAGTGCTGCCGGTGTCAGGCCCAGCCGCGTCACTGACCGCGCGATTGCCACCGCAGCGCTTTCCGGCGCATCAGCGACGAACGCTGCAAAGCCGCGCAGACCGACAATCTCTGGCGTCAGATCATGCGTTGCTACCGCCTGCCACGCGGCAAAGGCACTTTTGCCATGGGGTGCCGCCCATAACGCCTGACCTTCGTCAAAAAAGCCGCCGCACCATGCCCCGAAGCGCTCGGCAATCACCCCCGCCCAATCGATTCCTGAAACGTCGGCAGCCAAATCGGCGACGGTCGGCAACGCGACGGGTTCGTCCGCCGGCTGAAGCACGGCGGACTTCAGAATCGCGGCTGAAGCTGGCCGGCGCGACGGGCTTGCCGCCTTCCAGGCAGCATCCAGATCGGCATCCGTCACGGTGCCATTGGCGATGCGCTCCCGATACCAATCGCGCGGCATCGTCACGGCTGCCCCCGATACCCGCGCCAGCAGCGCGGCGGTATCGGCAAGGCCAAGCTCGGCCTGGCCGAAATAGGGGTTCACCGCGACGCTTGAGGCCAAGGGCCAGACCGGCGGGATCGCCAGCGCTGCAGATTTGGCAGCCGCGATCAGCGATTGCGCCGCAAGCACGGCGTCGTCAGGCTTTACAGACATGATAATGCTCTCCGAAAAGGATGTTGTCGGCTTGATCAGCGCTGTCGCCGCAGTGCCCAGCCGCCAAGCAAGCGATCAAACAGGGCGTTGGCATAAAGGCCATTGGCGAGGTGGACGCGCAGCCCCGCTGCTGCCGGGTGATAAGCCCAGAGCGGAAACATCGCCTGGGCAATGGCGACGGTCCCAAAGCTCAGCACCGCCAGGATGATCAGCGCCCATTCCAGCGGGCCCGGCGCAGGCGTGGCCGGCAGCGTGCCTGCAGTCAGCCAGGTCGCTAGGGCGTGAAGCGTGAAATAGCCAAACGAAGCCGCTAGCGCATAGACCGCCATGCGCTGAGTCAGGGCGCGTGGGGCAGCGTCCGCCAGCCCCTGCGCCAGCAAATAGGCAACACCGAAAATCAGGATGGCGCCGAGCGCGGTCGATTGCGGCGAGCGGGCCCCGTCATCAAACGCCAACCCGATCACGGCATAGGTCGCCAGCGCGGCGAGAAAGGCGCGGCCGACCGCCTTGGCACTGGGGATTGCCACCGGCCCCGGCCTGCGAAACGCGGCGATCCGATCAACCGCACCGCCCGACGCCAGAAACGAATGCGCCTTGTACAGGGAGTGCGCGACGATGTGGAGCAAGGCCAGCGGGAACAACGCAAGCCCGCATTGCATGATCATGAAGCCCATTTGTGCGACGGTCGACCATGCCAGCGACGTCTTCACCGCTGGCTGGGTCAGCATCACCAGCCCACCGAACAACGCAGTAAACCCGCCGATCATCACCAGCACGGCGAGGACGCCCGGTGCCAGCAGCATCACATCGGCAAAGCGGATCAGCACGAAACCACCGGCATTGATGACGCCGGCATGCAGCAACGCAGAGACGGGGGTTGGTGCCTCCATCACTTCCGTAAGCCAGCCGTGCAGCGGAAATTGCGCCGATTTGAGCAAGGCCGCGACCGCCAGCAGCCCCGCCGCCACAACCGCCCCGGTGCCGCCATCGCCAGCGCGCGCGGCATTCAGGATGGCGGCAATATCGGTGGTGCCATAGCTGATCGCGAGCAGCGTCGCTGCCCCCACCAGCGCAACATCGCCCAGCCGCGCCGTCACGAATTTCTTTCGCGCGGCGCGCTGTGCCGCCACGCGTTCGGGGTAGAAAAGCAGCAAGCGGTGCAGGCACAGGCTGGTGGCAACCCAGGCAAGAATGAGCTGCGCAAGGCTGCCAGCCGTCACCAGCAGCATCACCATTGCCAAGGTGGCGCTGAGCCAGGCCATGAAGGCCCCATGCCGCGCCTCGCCGTCCAGATAGACGGCGGCATAGCGCACCACGATCCAGCCAATGAAGGACACAAGCAGCAGCATCACCATGCTGACAATGTCGATCCGCGCCGACAGGCCGATATTCGGCGTGCCGACGAGCAACGCCGTCGCCGGACCGCTCATCACCAGCAAACCTGCCGAGAGCAGCGCGATGACAACCGCCAGAATCGACAGCGCTTCGACGAGCATGAGCTGGCCGGAAGCAGGCCGCTTAGGCCCCACAAAGCCGACAAGAGCAGCCACCAGCACCGCACATGGCGCTGCAAAAACGAGCAAGTTGAGTGACACAGTCTTTCCCCGTTGGTTCGCCCTAAGGCGTCACAACGTCGCTAGCGAAAGCGGACGCCTGCGAAAAATTCATTGTTTGCGCGATATCGTTCGTTTTAAAGGAACGATATGGCCGACTTCAATTACAACCATCTGCGCTATTTTTGGGCGGTTGCGCAGGACGGCAACCTCACGCGCACCGCTGAACGGCTAAACGTCTCGCAATCCGCGCTATCGGTACAAATTCGCAAATTGGAGGATCGGCTCGGCCATCCATTGTTCGAACGGCGAGGCCGTCAGCTGCATTTGACTGAGGCAGGGCGAATCGCGCTTGATCATGCCGACGCGATCTTTGCGACAGGGGACGAGCTGATCGGCACGCTGCGCGAAACCGGTGCCGCGCGCCAGGCCGTGCGGATCGGCGCGCTGGCCACGCTGTCGCGCAACTTCCAGATCGGCTTTCTAAAGCCCTTGCTGGGCCGCCATGATATCGAAGTCATCCTGCGCTCCGGCAGTCCGGCCGAATTGTTGCTCGGTCTGCAATCGCTCGCGCTGGATGTCGTGCTGACCAATCAGCCCCCCCCCACCGACGCTTTAACGCAGTACATTGCTCACAGGCTTTCCGAACAACCGGTCAGCCTGATCGGCACGCCGCAATTGGTAGGAACGACGCGATCGGTAGCTGCCTTGCTTGACCGGCACCCGGTGATCCTGCCGACATTGGGCAGCACCCTGCGGACCAGCTTCAACGCCTTGGTTGATCGTCTTGATATCCGGCCACAGATTGCGGCTGAGGTCGATGATATAGCGATGATGCGCTTGCTGGTCCGCGAAGGCTTTGCCCTGGCCGTCCTGCCCCCCATTGCCGTGCGCGATGAATTGGCCTCGGGCATGCTCGTGGAGGCCGATGCGCTGCCCGGCATAACCGAGACATTCTTCGCGATCACCACCGACCGGCGCTTCCCCAATCCCATCATCCGCATGCTCATCAGCAATATGGGCGCTGATTCCGCCTGAGCACCGCGATTGCGCTACCGCCTGCTAGATTCTCCGGTGACCTGCGGCCTATTCCTGCTTAGACCACCGGGAGAAGATACGGTGGAGAGACGAATGACATATCGGTTCGGGGCGGTTTCTGGCGCAATTATCGCCACGCTATTGGTGCCCATGCTGGCCCAGGCGCAGGCGCAAACCCCCGCAGCGGCAACCCCAGCGGCTGGTGACAAGAAAGCCGATGCCAAGCCCGCCAAATGGGATGTCAACGCCCCCACCGGATTGAAAACCCGCCAAGTGCCCATCGCGGTCGACAATGGCAGCTGGATGAATGTCGACGTGTCGCGCGACGGCAAGATGATCGCCTTCGACCTGCTCGGTGACATCTACACCATGCCGATCAGCGGCGGCACGCCGACGCGGATTGCCGAGGGGCTGACATTCGAACACCAGCCGCGTTTCTCCCCCGATGGCAAGCGGATCGCTTTCACCTCGGATCGGGGCGGCGGCGACAATATCTGGATCATGAATGTCGATGGCAGCGACAAGCGCCAGTTGACCAAGGAAGATTTCCGCCTGCTCAACCAGCCGAGCTGGAGCCCTGACGGTCGCTTCATCATCGCGAAAAAGCACTTCACCACCCAGCGTTCGCTCGGCACCGGCGAAGTCTGGATCTATCACGTTTCGGGCGGCGGCGGTGTCCAGCTCGTCAAGCGCGCCAGCGAGCAGCTGCAAAAGGAACTGGGCGAACCAATCTACGCCCCCGACGGCAAGAGCCTTTACTACACCCGCAACGTCACGCCCGGCCCGATCTTCATCTATGCGCAGGATTCGAACACTGACCTGTTCGACATCGAACGCTATGACCTTGATACCGGCGAGGTGACGACGGTTGTATCGGGCGTCGGCGGATCGGTGCGGCCAACGCCATCGCCCGACGGCAAGAAGATCGCCTTTGTCCGCCGCGAGCGGACCAAGTCGAAGCTCTATGTCAAGGACCTGGCCTCAGGCGAGGAGCGCAAAATCTATGACGCGCTCGACCAGGATGTGCAGGAAACCTGGGCGGTCACCGGCGTCTATCCCAACATGGCATGGACCCCGGACAGCGCCAGCCTGGTGTTCTGGGCGGGCGGCAAGATCAAGCGCGTTGATGCAGCGGGCGGCGCGGCGGCAGACATCCCCTTCAAAATCGACGACACCCGCGTCGTGATCGACGCGGTCCATCCGCAGATTGAAGTCGCCCCTGCCACCGTCACGACGACGATGCCCCGCTGGGCGAGCGTTTCGCCCGATGGCAATCAGGTGGTGTTCGAAACGCTCGGCAAACTGTGGATCAAACCAGCATCGGGCGGCACCGCGCGTCGGCTGGTCAAGAGCGATGAAGCCGGGATGGAGCTGTGGCCAAGCTGGTCGCGCGATGGCCGATCGATCGTCTTTGTCGGCTGGACTGATGCCGGACTCGGCCATGTCCGCACCGTCGCGGCCACGGGTGGGGCGACAAAAACGGTCACGGCTGATCCGGGCCATTACCTCAACCCGCGCTTTTCGCCTGACGGCAAGATGATCGTCTTTGAACGCGGCCAGGGCGGCGAGCTGACTTCGTCACGCTGGTCCGAAAATCCGGGCGTGTACCGCATTGCCAGCAGCGGTGGAAAGCAGACCCGCATCGCCACCGACGGATCGGAACCGCAATTCGGCAGCGACAATGACCGTGTCTTCATGATTGGATCAGAAAAGGGCAAGCGCCAGCTGATCAGCACCGATCTGAACGGCCAGGCAAAGCGAGTCCATGGCACCGGCGATCTGGTCAATGACTATCAGGTCTCACCCGATGGCCGCTTTGTCGCCTTCCGACAGAATTTCGAAGCGTTTGTGATGCCGCTGCTGCCGGGGACGCAGGATGTGTCGATCGATCAAAAGGGTGGTCCGCTGCCGGTGACTCGCGTCAGCGGCGGCGGCGCTGATTTCATCAACTGGTCAAAGAACGGTGCAGCACTGCATTGGAGCCTGGGGCCGACGCTGTTTACGGCACAGACAGACGCGCTGTTCGCGACCGCGCCCGCTGACAAGGATGCGCCGAAATTTGCCACGCCCAAGACCGGGCTGTCGCTGTCCATGACGGTGCCTGCCGACAAGCCGACCGGCACGGTTGCGCTCACCGGCGCGCGGATCGTGACGATGGCCGATGCCAAGGGGGGGATCATTGATGACGGCGTGATTCTCATCACCGGCGACCGGATCGTCGCGATCGGCCCGCGCGCGTCGGTGTCGATACCGGCAGGCGCCAAGACGGTCGATCTGGCTGGCAAGACGATCATCCCCGGGCTGGTCGATGCCCATGCGCATGGACCGCAAAGCGAAGACAGCCTGATCCCACAGCAAAACTGGTCGGCGATGGCCAACCTGGCCTTTGGCACCACGACGATTCATGATCCCTCGGCACGCCCACAGCAGATCTTTGTCGCAGCGGAAATGCAGCGGACCGGGCTGATCATCGCCCCGCGCACCTTTTCCACCGGAGAGATCATCTACGGCGCCAAGCAGGCCGATGTTTATGCCGAGATCAACAGTTATGAGGACGCGCTCGCCCATGTCCGGCGGCTGAAGGCGCAGGGCGCGCATTCGGTTAAAAACTATAATCAACCGCGTCGCGAGCAGCGCCAGATGGTCGTTGCGGCGGGGCAAGCCGAGCAAATGGAGGTGGTGCCAGAGGGCGGATCGCTGTTCACGATGGACATGTCATTGATCCAGGATGGCAACGCGACGGTCGAACATAATGTCCCGCTCGATCGCTTTTATGACGATGTCGTCAGCCTGTGGTCACAGACCAAGACCAACTATACGCCCACCTTGGTCGTCACCTATGGCGGGCCGGCTGGCGATCCCTATTGGCGCGCGCATACCGATGTGTGGAAGCACCCCTTGCTGACCAAATACGCCCCACCCGCGCTGCTCGCCGCGCAAAATGTCCGCCGCTCGATCGCGCCCGATGAGGATTATGTCGATGGGGCGTCGGCACGCGAGGCCAAGAAGCTTGCTGACAAGGGCGTGCAGGTCTCGATCGGCGCACATGGCCAGCAATCGGGGCTTGGATCGCATTGGGAGCTATGGTCATTTGTGCGCGGCGGCTGGAGCCCGGTGGAGGCATTGCGCGCTGGCACGATCATGCCGGCAACCTCGCTTGGCATGCAAAAGGACATTGGATCGCTGGAGGTGGGCAAGCTCGCCGATCTGGTGGTGCTGGATGCCGACCCCACTATCGATATCCGCAACAGCGAAAAGATATCCAAGGTGATGCTCGGCGGGCGGCTTTATGATTCGGCGACGCTCAACGAGCAGGTCACGGGCAACCGCACCCGCGCGCCATTCTGGTGGGAGGCCAAGGGCGGCGGCACCGCGAGGGTATCGTTGCCGTCAGTCGACAGCATCACCGGCGGCGATTAAGCGCGCGCCGGGCCCGGGAGGCGGTGGGGGGACGAGGTGGGGAATGGTGCCCGGGGACGGGATCGAACCGCCGACACTGCGATTTTCAGTCGCATGCTCTACCAACTGAGCTACCCGGGCCGGGAACCCGATCAACACCGGGAAGGCGGCCTCTTAGTCATCGTTATCGGCGCTGTCCAGCCCATCGCCACCGCGCGGCTGATCCTTTGATGCCTCCTCGTCGCTGGCCGGTCCGGCGGGGAGCCGATACCCCTCCCCCAGCCATTGCAGCAGATCGCGATCGACACAGCCACGGCTGCAAAAGGGCTTGTGCGCAAGCATCGTTGGCTTGCCGCAAATCGGGCAGGTGCCGGCCTTGGCCATTTAGAGTCTGATGACTTTGGATTGGACCAACACAAACCCCGTTCGCCCTGAGCGAAGTCGAAGGGCATGCGAAGCGCGTGGGCTTCGACTTCCCTCGGACCTGATCCGGGGCCGAACGGGTATAATTTTGAAGCGACCTAACGTCATCAGGCTCTAATCCTCCAACATAACGGTGCCACCGACGCGGCGGCTAAGCTCGGCGCCCCAATCGGGCCGCGACTCGATCCGCGCGCGCACAGCAGGCGGCAATCGGTGCGCGCGGACCCCACCCGGTGGACTGCGTTCAATCTGGCGCAGCGCGGCGCGAGCGGCAGCACCGACCGGATCGGCACGAAGCAACTCCGGTAACGACGCGCGCGGCCGCGGGCGGACGAGCTGCAGAAAACCAAAGCCGTTGAGCGCGGTACGTTCAAACGGGCCGGCCAGTGCAGGCGGCAGCGCGGCATCAATCGCCGCGGCCACCGCCTGGCGCGCGGCCTTGCCCTGGACGCTGGGGAAATCGACGCCAATCGAGCCGCCAATGCCGAGGCGAATCACCGCCTGTCCCACGGCGGTGGCAGCGGCGACGGCAAGGCTGTCCAGCGGCCCGCTGCCATCGACATCGAACAAGGTCATCGCGGGGGTCGGGCTCATCCGCAGCACACCGCCGGGAAAGGCGATTTCGCCCTGCACGGCCTCCTCCAGCACTTCGGACCAGCCCGCTTCCTCCAGCGCATCGCCCTCATGTGCGCGGCAGTGGCGCACCGCGATGGCGGTTTCGCCGAGCCGTTCGAGCAGATCAGGACCAATCGCCGCCACCGCGCCCTCAACCGCCACCACCGCGCGCGCCAATTTGGCGCGGCCGGGTTCGGGAATGACTTCGCGCACCAGCGTCACCAGCAAGGTCCGCCCGACGCTTACCCCCGGCGGCACCGCGCCCAGCAAGGCTTCTCCGCTGCCGTCGATCAGCGCCACGCGCCCCTGCCGCCCGGGCAATTGCTCCACCAGCCGCGCCTCGGCCACCGTGCCGACCCGCAACGCCCCGTAGAGCGCAATCCGTGCCTTGATGATCCGCCCGCTATCGACCAGCGCGGCGCGCGCCTCGCCAATCCCGGCTTCGTAGAGCCATTCAGCCATTGCCGCGCCTTGCCATACAAGCCGTCACCCACCCCGTTCGGGCTGAGCCCTTCGACTGCCTGCAAGGCAGGCGCTCAGGATAAACTTCGGCCAATATGGCCGAAGTCGAAGCCTGGCCTGAGCGCAGTCGAAGAGCCCAAGCGTTGCGCGTGCCCTTCGACTGCGCTCAGGGTGAACGGAACGGGGGGGCGTGATCACGGGACAGGGAAGGCCAACACCCCGGCACCTTCCAACAGCGCGCGGGTTTCGAACAAGGGCAAGCCAACCACGCCCGAATAGCTGCCCGACAGGAAGCGCACAAACCCCTCCGCGCCGCCCTGAATCGCATAGCCACCGGCCTTGCCCATCCCCTCGCCACTGGCGACATACCAATCGATTTCGGCGGCGCTCAGCCGTTTGAAGGTGACGATCGTGTCGGACACGCGGGTGCGCGGTTTGCCGTCATCGCTGACGACGCACACCGCGGAAAAACAATGATGCCGTCGCCCGGAGAGCAGCCCGAGCATCCGCCGCAAATCAGCCTCGTCAACGGGCTTGGCGAGGATCCGCCGGCCGACCGCGACGGTGGTGTCCCCGGCCAGCACAACCTCCCCCGCTGCGCGCGGCACCGCCAGCGCCTTTTCGGTGGCGATACGCAGCACATAGGGGCGCGGCAGCTCAGCGGGGCGCTCGCCCTCATCGATATCGGGCACGGCGATGCGGTGCGGCACAATGCCGATCTGCGCGAGCAGCGACAGGCGGCGCGGGCTCGACGAGGCCAGAACGAGTGCTGGCCCGGAAGCTGGCCCGGAAGCAGAATTACCCGTCACGTCACTTAAAGCGGTAAGTGATCCGCCCCTTGGTCAGGTCATAAGGGGTCAGCTCGACCAGCACCTCATCCCCCACCAGCACGCGGATGCGGTTCTTGCGCATCTTGCCGGCGGTGTGGCCAAGGATTTCGTGATCATTTTCAAGCTTCACGCGGAACATGGCGTTGGGCAAAAGCTCCACCACCTGGCCGCGCATTTCGAGCAGTTCTTCTTTTGCCAAACAAACCTCTGGGAAAACGGATACGGATTTCGTGAAGCGCGGCGCATAGCCGAAGGTGGGTGAAAAGGGAAGCGGGGCGGATCAAGGCATTGGTGACCCGGCAATTGGTGACCGGGCTGTGGCCTTGAAGCGGGGGTGGCTGATTTGGCTGGCGTCGAATTGGGGTCGCGCGGAGGCGCAGAGACGCGGAGGGGGTGCGCCTGGGGGGCGGTCATGCGTCAGCACAAGGGTTGATCGATTTTGCCAGCAAAAGAACTGGGATGGCTTCGCCGGGTGACGGGGCACCGCGCGCAACCCCTCCGCGTCTCCGCGTCTCCGCGTCTCCGCGTGAACCCATTTTCGAAAGACTACGGATCAGGCGGCCTTGAACCCTTCCGCGAGGGGGCCGCTTGAATTGGGTTATCCGTTGCGCGCGGCCAAGGCGGTGCGCGCCGCGTCGGCGAGAAAGCCCGAGCGATTCTTCGCCACCTTGTCGATCCGGGCGAGCAGCCCTTCATCGATCGACACCTGCACCCGCACCGACCGACCGGGCCGCTCCCCGCGCACCAGCAGCCGGGCAGCTTCATCGACATCGGGATCGACCACAATCGCGTCGATCTCGGAGGGTTCGGGGAAAGGTTCGCCATCGTCGACCAGCCCGGTCAAGTGCATGTCCAGCGCTTCCTCGGCCTGTTGGGCCGCGTCCTGAATCGTCGTGCCTCCGGAGGTGCAACCGGGCAGATCGGGAAAAAAGACACCGAAGCCATCAGTCCCACGCTCGATGATTGCCGGATAATAGATGGTTGCCATATCAGTTCCTTAGCGAAGTTTCAGGCCACTTTGCCGTTCGATGTTCTTGAGCGTCCCGATCGGAACGTCAGCCTTGGGATGCGCCACAGTGACGCGGCCTGGACGGTCGGGATGCCGGAATTGCTTGTGACTGCCCGATTGCCGGGCCTCGCGACCCAGCCCGCCGCGAGCAATTCTCGAATGACGTCCGCGCTACGCATCGAGTTGTGTATCTAATACACAAGACTGAGATTGGCAAGGTCGGCGCTTGCCGTGGCTTTCATCTCAAATCCCCCGTCACCCCGGACTTGTTCCGGGGCCTACCGATCCACCGAGACGACGGTTGCTGTTGCGCGGTGGGCCCCGGAACAAGTCCGGGGTGACGAGTCATACCAAGTCTCAATGGCTCAGACTCATCCCTTTAAGCCCCTCCCCTTCAGGGGAGGGGCTTGAGAAATTGTCACAACAACTTGTCCTGCGCGCCCGCCTGGTGGCTCGCGCGTGTTTCCACGCGGGGGGCTTTGCGGTTGGGGCTTACCAGGGGGGGTAGCTTTGGCGCGCGGTCCTGGAACAGTTCGGCGAGGGTGAAGGTCTGGAGCGCGGGGAAGCGGCCCCAGTCGGTTTCGATCAGGCCGTGGCTCGCGGCTTCATCGGTCATGCCCTTGGTGGGCAGCGCTGCACAGACGAACAGGCCGAGCTTGTGGCCGTCGCGCGCCATCACCCGGCCGAGATCGCGGACCATGGCGGGGTTCACATTGCCGCCCGCCTTCACGCTGATGACGCCGGTTTCGGTTTGGCCGCCGTCGCCGACGTAGTAGAAATAGCCGTCGACGCCCTTGTCGCCGCCCTTCTTGCCGCCCATCCACGGATAGCCGCCGAGTTTGAGGGTGATCCAGTGCTGGAACTGGTGCGGATCATCGAGCGCGAGCCGCTGGGCCGACGCAAGATCGCGCGGGGAGCCGATCGTCTCCCACAAAGCCTCACGCTTGCCATCGGCATTATAGCCTTCGTTCATCCGCTTTTCGATCAGGCCGATGGCGAGATGGGTGATGTCGATGCCGATCCATCCGCGCCCGAGCTTCTGCGCGGCATCGACCGCGGTGCCGCAGCCGCAAAAGGGATCGAGCACGACATCGCCGGGATTGGACGAGGCGGCGATGATGCGTTCGAGGAGGGCACGGGGTTTTTGAGTGGGGTAGCCGAGGCGTTCTTGGGCTTGGGAGTTGATTGGTCGGATATCGTCCCAAAGAGACGGTACGGGATTTCCCTCCCGTTCATCAAGGTATCGCTTGACCTGAATGCGCCCATCCGGATGTTTTGGAAACTCAAGTCGACCTTGTCTGTCCAGCTCTTCCATCTTTTCAAGTGACACGGCCCAGCCATTGGGATGCGGCTTGAAACCTTTGTAATCGTATCTCAAATTGGGTCGCACGCCCGGATTCCTTAAGTCACTAAGGCGATAAATGCGGCCATCTGCTTCTTTGTGCGTATATTTTGTCTTCAAGTAGTGTTCGCTGTAACCCGTAAACAGCTTGTGAAACGTAAAGTTATTCGACTTTGAATAGTAAAATATGGTGTCCGTCACGTCCGGAAAAGAGCGCGTGGTGTTACTTCTTGCCGTGGTTCGACGCCAAACTATCTCAGTGCGAAAATTCTCCGGCCCAAACACCGCATCCAGCACCAGCTTCAGATAGTGGCTCGCGGTGGGGTCACAGTGGAGGTAGAGGCTGCCCGTCGGCTTGAGCACGCGGTGCAGTTCCTGCAAGCGCACCGCCATCATCGCGAGATAGGCCATCATCGCATTCTCGCCGATGGCGGTCTTCATGGCCTGCATCAGCACGTGGAGCTTGTGGTTGCCACTCGCGGTGATGTCCATCAGCGCTTCGGACGCGCTTGGCCCCCACGCCCAGGTGTCGTCAAACGCCTCGATACTCGCATCCGCGCCTGCGCCCGCCGGGGACTTGAACAATATGTTGTAGCTGGCGTTCGAATTGAACGGCGGATCGAGATAGATCAGGTCGACGCTCTCATCCGCGATATGCTGGCGAAGCACATCGAGATTGTCGCCGTAATAAAGCCGGTTGGTCATGGCCGCCATGATGCCCGCGCGGGGCGGGATAGTCCATCACCTGTGGGCGGATGGCTGGTGCCCGCTATCCCCCCGCCCCGACCTTGCTCACCAGCCGCACGCCGACATGGTTTGCGCCCAGCCCGCCTTCCTGGAATTGCCGCGCCGAGGGGCGATAGCGGGCGCAGTAATTGCCAGCGCAGAGATAGGAACCGCCCTTGATGACATGGCTTCCGCCGCTGCTACCAGCCCCCGCACCGGCGGGCTCGCTCGTCCATTCCCAGACATTGCCGATCATGTCGTACAGCCCGAACCTATTGGGCTTGAAGCACCCCACCGGCGCGCGGGCAGTGAAGCCGTCCAGCCCCAGGTCGCGGCGCGGGAAGACGCCCTGATAATAATTGGCCTGAGGGGTGCCGCCGCTGTCGATCGGTTCGGGCAGGGCAGATTGCGCGGGCTGGCCGGCGCGGGCGGCATATTCCCATTGCGCTTCGCTCGGCAATGCCTTGCCCGCCCAGCGCGCATAGGCCTGCGCGTCTTCATAAGCGATCTGCACGACGGGATCGCGGTCCCGCCCGGTGATCGAGTCCGCCGGGCCAGCGGGGTGCCGCCACTGCGCGCCGGGCACCCAGCGCCACCAGCGCGGATCACCCGCATCGGGCACGGTGAACACCGCTGATCCGGGCTGGCGCATCTCCGGCGGGGCACCGGGCAGCGGCGGCGGCGTGCGCTCTGCGATGGTGCGATAGCCGGTTGCCGCCACGAAGCGCGCGAAATCGGCATTGGTCAGCTCATGCGTATCGATGCGAAAAGCATCAACATGCACGCGGCGCGGCGGGCCTTCTTCAGGATATTGGGGATCAGCGCCCATGATGAAATCACCCGCGGGCAGCGTGACCATCGCCGGGCCGCTGAGCGGTGGGCAGGCGCGGGCGGGCGGCTGATCGGGGCTGGCCGTGCAGGCAGCGAGCAACAGGCTGGCGAGCAGCGGGGCGGCGAGCAGCACGGCCGAGGGGCGGCGCGGGGATGGCGGCATGATCGGCTTATTCGCTGGCATCTGGATCACTCACCCGGCAGGACGTCTTTCGTCTAGATCGGGCTTGGCCGTAACGCATCACGCCCCTGGCGCGAATAGGGGTCACGACTATGAGCGCATGGGGCACAGCAAAGCGCCCACAAGCTGCCGACGCTGGGGTATCTGAAGATCGTGAGTCAGGGCTTTATGCTCCAGCGACGCTCCAAATACCCAAGCGCCGGTAAATCCAAAGTGCATCGATCCCCGTTCCTGCCCCCAGTTTCCGGCCCCCAGTTTCCAGCCGCCAGTCTCTGGCCCACACCATTGCAAAGGATGAACCCGCATGAAGACGATCAAACTGGCGCTTACCGGCTTTGCCGCGATGATGCTGGCGGCGGCACCCGCTGCTGATGCGGCGCCCAAGCCGCAACTGATTGCGCGCTGGCAGAAAAGCGGCGCGGGGCAAGCGGTGGATTATCGCGGCTGGGGTGCTTTTTTGAAAACCTATGGCGGGCGGCTGGCCAGCGGGCGGACGGTGGTTGCCTATGGCCGCGTCTCCGCAGCGGACAAGGCGTCGCTGTCGGCAACGGTCAACGCGTTTGAAGCGGTCGATGTCGATCGGCTGTCGCGGGTGCAGCAACATGCCTATTGGATCAACCTGTACAATGCCGCGACGGTTGAGGTGGTGCTGGGTTCCTATCCGACCAAATCGATCCTCAACATCAAGGATGGCCTGTTCCCGACTGGCCCCTGGGACCGCAAGGTCGTCACGGTAAAGGGCATGAAGCTGAGCCTGAACGAGATTGAACACGGCATTTTGCGGCCGATCTTCAAGGACCCGCGCACCCATTTCGCGATCAACTGTGCCTCGGTCGGCTGCCCCAATCTGGTGCTCCACCCCTATGAAGCCGCCAGTCTTGACGCCGAATTGGATGCAGCGGCGCGCAGCTATATCAATGATCCGCGCGGCTTTCGGCTGACGGGAACGCGGCTGATCGCGTCGCAGATCTTTGATTGGTATGGCGTCGATTTTGGTGGGCCAAAGGGCGTGCTTGCCTTTGCGCGCCGCTTCGCTGATCCGCAAACCGGCAAGTTGCTGGCTGGCCGCACGACGATCGACGGCTATGACTATGACTGGGCGATCAACGAAGCTCGATAAGGGCGGCACGGCACAAGGGACATGTTGATATGCTAAAGCGATTTGGGCCGTTGATCATCCTGGTGGTGATTGCCGTCGCGTTTTTTGCAGCGGGCGGGCAGCATTATGTCACGCTCGACGCGCTGCGCGATAATCGGCAATTCCTCGTCGATTTCGTGGCGCGCAATCCGATTGGGTCGGCGCTGGCGCTGGTTGGTATCTATGCCGCTTTGGTCGCAATCTCCTTTCCCGGTGCAAGCTTGCTGACGATTGCGGCGGGGCTGTTTTTCGGCACCGTCGTGGGCGGCAGCCTGGTGGTGATCGGCGCGACATTGGGGGCGACGATTGTTTTCCTGATCGCGCGCAATGCCTCGGGCGACGCGCTGCGCAAGCGGATCGGCAATTGGGGCGAGAAGCTCGCCGACGGGTTTGAGAAAAACGCGTTCAGCTATCTGATGCTGTTGCGGCTGTTGCCCGTTGCGCCGTTCTGGCTGGTCAATATCGTCCCCTCCTTGTTCGGCGTGAAGCTGCGCGATTATGTGCTGGCGACCGCGATTGGCATCATTCCCGGTACCTTTGTCTATGCCTCAATCGGCGCGGGCGCGGGTGCTGTGCTGGCGGCCGGGCAGGAGCTGAACCTGAAGGGCGCGCTGCTCAAACCCGAGGTGATCGGACCGATCCTGGGGCTCGCCGCGCTGTCGCTGATCCCCATAATCTACAAAAAATTCCGTAAGGAGCCGGTCGCATGATCGAGAAATTCGACCTGTGTATTTTGGGCGCGGGCTCTGGTGGTCTCTCGGTCGCGGCGGGGGCGGCGCAACTGGGCATGAAAGTCGCGCTGCTCGAACCGCACGAAATGGGCGGCGATTGCCTCAACAGCGGCTGCGTGCCGTCAAAGGCGCTGCTGGCGGCGGGCAAGGCCGCGCATGCGGGCGCGGCGGCGGCGAAGTTCGGCGTTGCGTATGATCCGCCCCGCGTCGATTTCGGCGCGGTGAAGGATCATGTCGCGGGCGTCATTGCCACGATCGCCCCAGTCGATAGCCAGGAACGGTTTGAAGGGCTGGGCTGCACCGTCATCCGCGCAGGCGGCAAATTCATCGATCGCAAGACGGTTGAGGCGGGTGGCCGCCGCATCCGCGCGCGCCGCTTCGTGATTGCGACCGGCAGCCGGGCGGGCGTGCCGCCGATTTCGGGCCTGGCGGACGGGCCATATCTGACCAACGAAACAATCTTTCCCCTACGCGATCAGCCAGAACATCTGATCATCATCGGCGGCGGCGCGATTGGCTGTGAGATGGCGCAGGCGCATCGGCGGCTTGGCTCTGCGGTGACGATTGTCGATCGCGGATCGATATTGCCCCGCGACGATGCCGAACTGGTTGAGATCGTCCGGCAAACACTGACGAATGAAGGCATCGCCATCATCGAACAGGCCTCAATCAACGCTGTCGCGCACGACGGCGGCAAGGTCCGGCTCATGCTCGGCGACGGGCAGGTGATCGCAGGATCGCATCTGCTGGTCGCTGCCGGCCGCACGCCGACGGTTGAGGGGCTTGGCCTGGACAAAGCGGGCGTCACCTATTCCAACAAGGGCATCGTCGTCGATCCGCGTCGGCGGACGAGCAATAAGCGCATCTTCGCGATCGGCGATTGCCGCGAAGGCCCGCAATTCACGCACACTGCCGGTTATGAAGCCGGAATCGTCATCCAAAACGCGCTGTTCCGCATCCCCGCCAAGGTTGATTATGCGGCTTTGCCCTGGGTGACCTTTACCGATCCCGAACTCGCGCAGGTCGGGCTGACTGAGGCAGCGGCGCGGGCAGCGCATGGCGATGACGTCCGCGTTCTGCACTGGCGCTTCGATGAGAATGACCGGGCACAGGCTGAAAAGCGCACCGAAGGCATGGCCAAGGTCGTGCTGGTCAAGGGCAAGGTGGCTGGCGCGTCGATCGTCGGGCCGAATGCGGGCGAGCTGATCCAGACCTGGACGCTGATGATTACCGCCAAGCTGGGGCTGCGCCAGTTGACCGGCATCATCGCGCCCTACCCAAGCTATGCCGAAATCAACAAAAGGCTGGCGAGTTCGGCCTATACCGCCAGCCTGTTCAGCGACCGAACGCGGACGCTGGTGCGCTTCTTGCGCTGGTTCGGTTAGGGTAACAACGACCATAATTGACGTAATGGGGGTAAGTGATGAAGCGATATCGGGGGTTTTTGGCGGGCGCGGCAATGGTCGCGGCTGTCGTGGTGGCAAGCCCGGCAATGGCGCAGCTGGCCGGGCTGAAAGTCACCGTGGTGGACGAGGCAACCGGTGCGCCTGCCGCCAATGCCGAAGTGGTCGTCACGAACCCGGCAATCGGCTTCGAACGGACGCTGAAAACCGATGCGCAGGGCCAGTTGCTGCTGGACGGTTTGTCGACGGTCGGCAGCTATAGCGTCAGGCTGACCGATGCCGATCCCGCAACGGGGTCGGTGCCCTTGTCGCTGCGGTCGAACTTCACCCAATCAGTGACCTTGCGCCGCGCCGACACGCAGGACGCCATCGTCGTCACCGGTGCGCGCGCGACCTCCGGGGTCAACACCGTCAATGCCGAAGTCTCCGGCACGCTGTCGGCCCGCGAGCTGCGTGATTTGCCGATTGAGGGGCGCGATGTCGTCTCCGCGCTGATCCGGCTGCCCAATGTCGTACCATCAACTGGCTTCTTCAACGAAGCGCCAACGGTCTCGATTAACGGCGCCAATGGCCTGTTTACCAACTATCTCATCGACGGCCTCGACAATAATGAGAATTTCCTGGGCGGACAAAAATTCCCAACACCGCTCAGCGCAGCGGCTGACGTGACAGTACTCAGCAACAATTTCTCGGCCGAATTCGGGCGTACCGCCAATGGCATTGTCAACATCACCTCTAGAGGTGGCGGCAATGAATTAAAGGGCGAGGGCTATGTGCTTTATCGCCCCGGTCGCCCGGTTGACAGCGCCTCCCCCTTTCCGCGCCGCGACCTGTCAGGCAATCCGGTTGGCGACAGTTTCAGCCGCATTCAGGGCGGTGGTTCGATCAGCGGCCCCATCGCCAAGGACCGCACCTTTTTTGCGGCGTCGCTGGAATATACCCGCGACGTCAACGACAATGTCGTCGATTCCCCGGCGCTGGGGATCATCGGCGCGGTGCGCGGCACCAACCAAATTTATCTCGGTTCGATCCGGATCGATCACCAGCTGACCGACGACTGGTCGCTCAGCGCGCGCTTCAATTACGGCGATGTCGCGGTCGAGCGGCCCGGCGGCAGCCTGGGCGGCGGCAGCGTCAGCTTCCCCTCGGCGGGATCAGTCGAGGAGCGCAGATCGACGCTCGCGGCGCTCACTGCGGTTTATAACGGCGACCGGCTGACCTATCAGGGCAGCTTCCAGTTCAGCCGCTTCAATTGGGATTTCGCGCGCGCCCGCGCGGGCGGGCCGCAGGTCGCCGCACTCGGGCCGACCGGCCTGACTGTCGCGGTCGTCGGCGACCCGGGCTTTGTCTTTGTAGAGACCGAGAATACATACCAGACCCAACATAAATTCACCCTCGATCTCGGCGATCACCGGCTCAAGATCGGCGGCGAGTTCCTGCACAGCGATTTCGCGCTGGCAGGCGGCGGCAATCCGGATGGCAATTTCACCGTGCAGCTGACCCAGGCGCAGCTCAATGCGCTGCGCCCGCGCGGGCTTGCCCTGGGCGCCCAGGATATCCTGTCGCTCAACCCGGTTGTCGCCAATTACGGCGTCGAAATCCGCCCCGCGACCTTTGGCACCGGGCAGAGCCAGGTGAACGCTTATGTCGAGGATGAATGGCAGCTTCGGCCCAATCTGACCGCGACGCTCGGCCTGCGCTGGGATTATGATTCGCTGTCGGCACAGGGCGGCAATGGCGGTGATTTCAACAATATCGCGCCGCGTTTTGCGGTGAACTATCAGCCTGATGCCAAATCGGCGATCCGCTTCGGCGTGGGGCTCTATTACGATAAAATCCCCTATGCGATCATCTCCGACGCGCTGCAGCGTTCGACAACGAGCCCGGCTTTTGTCGGGCAACTCAATCGGCTGGTGACGCTCGGCATCCTGCCCGCCAACACCAATATCGCTGCGGCGACTTTTGACGGCAATCTGACCGTCAACCCGGCCTGCACCACCGTGGCTGCCTGCCCGCCCGCCGCGAGCGTCGCGGGCTTGCGCGCAACGACATCCAGCGACGAAATCCGCATCCGCAACCCCAATGGCTATGACAATCCCTACAGCCTGCAATTGTCGGTCGGCTATCAGCGCGAAGTGGCAACAAACCTCACCGCCAAGATCGATCTGATCTACAACCGGTCCTATAATCTCGTCCGGTTGCGCGACCTGAATGCACCTGCGCCCTTCACCCCCAATGCCGCCGCGCTGACACCCGCCAATATCGCTGCGCTAAGGGCGGCGCCGACCAATGCCGCACGGATCGCACTTGCCCAAAGTTTGGGGCTGGTGCGATCGCAGGCCGCCGCCGATGCGACCCGCCCGGTCTTGCCGGTTGCGGGTGGGGCGCGGCAGATCACCGTGTCCGAAACCGGCGGCACGTCCGAATATCAGGCGCTGAATGTCCAGCTGATCAAGGAAAAGGGCAGCGACTGGTTCGCGGGGCGAGTCAGCTACACGCTGTCACGGCTGAGGAACGACACCGACGACATCAACTTTCGTGCCTCCAACGGCAATGATTTCGCCGCCGAATATGGTCCCTCGGTCAATGATCGCAGCCATGTGATCTCGGCGACTGCCTATCTCTATCCGCTTAAAGGCCTTACCTTTACCGCGACGGGCTTGTTTCAATCGGGCCAGCCGGTCAATCTGGTCCCTGACGCGAGCATTTTCGGGACGCAGGATTTGAATGGCAGCGGTTTCTCCTTCGGCCAGCAATATGTCGGCAACGCCAATCGCCAGCCTGGCGAAGGCCGCAATTCAGGTCGGCTCGGCTGGTCGCGCACGGTCGATCTGGGGCTTCGCTATCAGGTGCCGCTGCTGAACAAGGGGCTGACGCTGTCGGCGGATATCTTCAACGTCTTCAACGCCAATAATCTGTCGGGCTTCGCCAACGCGGCGACCACCTCCAACCAGGTCCAGTTCGGCGGCGGCGTGCCCTTTGTCCAGCGCAATGCCGGGCCGCCGCGCCAATTCCAGTTCGGCGCGAGTTGGTCGTTTTGATGGCGGATCGTTGATGGAGCCCCGTTGATGGATTGGGGATTACTGCCCAATCTGCGCAGCCTGATCGGTCTGATCGCCATCATCGCCTTATGTGCGGCGGTCAGCGAGCGGCGCGGGGCGTTGCCCGGCTGGCGCTGGATCGCGGGCGCGGTGGCGTTGCAGTTTGCGCTGGGGCTGGTGCTGGTCAAGGCACCGCCGGTCTGGGCGGCGCTGGCGGCGGCGAATGAGGGCCTGTCGGTGTTGCAGACGGCGACCGACAAAGGATCGCGCTATATGTTCGGCTATCTCGCCGGGGGTGACCTGCCCTTTGCGGTCAAGCCCGGCGCGCCACCACCGCTGATCATCGCGTTCCAGATTTTGCCGCTGGTGATCGTCACGTCTGCGCTGGCGGCACTTTTTTGGCATTGGGGTATCTTGAAGCGGGTCGCCCAAGGGCTGGGCTGGATGCTTGAACGAACGCTGGGGATTGGCGGCGCGGTTGCGCTCAACGCGGGCGGCAATGTCTTCCTGGGTGTGGTCGAAGCACCGCTGATCGTGCGGGCGTACCTGATTCATATGAGCCGTGCAGAGATTTTCGCGGTGATGGCGATGGGGATGTCGACCGTATCGGGGGTGGTGCTGGTCCTTTATGCCCAGACGCTGAAGCTCGTTGTCGATAATGCGTTCGGCCATATCATCACTGCATCGCTGATTTCGCTGCCGGCGACGCTGCTGGTCGCGCGCCTGCTGATCCCCGGCGACGAAGCCACCCCCGCCGACCGATCGGACGAGGATTTGAAATACGACAACAGCGTCGATGCGCTGGTGCGGGGCACGCTCGATGGGTTGCAGCTGTTCCTGTCCATCATTGCGGTGCTGATCGTTGTCTTCGCGCTGGTTGCATTGACCGACAATATCCTTGACCTCGCGCCCGATCTCTGGGGCGCGCCGTTGACGCTGCAGCGCCTGTTTGGATGGATTTTCGCGCCGCTGATGTGGCTGCTCGGTGTGCCCTGGGCCGATGCGCAGACGGCGGGGTCGCTGATGGGGACCAAGGCGATCCTCAACGAATATGTCGCCTATCAGCAGATGGCGGCACTCGGCGCGGACGCGTTCAGCCCGCGTGGCCAACTGATCACCGTCTATGCCCTGTGCGGTTTTGCCAATCTGGCGAGCATTGGGCTGGGGGTATCGACGCTGTCGACGCTTTGCCCGGCGCGACGGGGCGAATTCGCGGCACTGGGCTTCAAAAGCTGGTTCGCGGGCAATCTGGCCACGATGATGGTGGGGGCCGTGATCGGCGTGCTCACGCTCACCGGTTGAGCGCGCTATAGCGACACAATGTTCGACGCCCGCCTCCGCCCGCTGATCGATCCGCCGCTCAACCGCGTGGCCGCGCTGTTGGCGCGGGCCGGGGTGACGCCCAATGCGCTGAGCATCATGGGCGCGGTCGCCGGGATTGCGGCGGGGGTTGCGATCGCCTTTGGCCAGTTCGGGCTGGGCTTCGGGCTGATTGTGGTCAGCCGGATCAGCGACGGGCTTGATGGCCCGGTTGCGCGCCAGACGCGCAGCACCGATCTGGGCGGGTATCTCGACGTCGTGTGCGACTATGCCTTTTACACCGCCGTGCCACTTGGCTTTGGCTTTGCGCAGGCCGATTGGGCGCTGCCCGCCGCCTGCCTGCTCGGCGGTTTCCTGATGGCGGCGACGAGTTTCCTGGGTTTCGCAACACTCGCCGCCAAACGTGGGCTGGAGACGAACGCGCAGGGCAAGAAGAGCTTCTTTTATCTCGGCGGGCTGGCGGAGGGCGCGGAGACGATTGCCGTGCTGGCGCTATCAGCGCTGGTCCCTGCCTGGTTTCCGGTTCTGGCGTATGGCTATGCGCTGGTCTGCGCGGCGACGGTGGTGGGCCGGGTGGCGATTGCCGCCCGCATGCTGAGCGATGCGGAATGAGCCAGATCGGCCTGATTCGTTTCGCCATTTTCGTGCTGGTCTTTGCAGGTTTCGCGCTGCTCGAACGCCGCTACCCGGCGCGGCGCTGGCGCACGGCGATGCAGTCGCGCTGGTTGAGCCACGCAACGCTGGGCGGACTGAGCCTGATCATCCCGACGATCATCTTGCGGCTGGTGCCGATCCTCGCGGCGGCCGGCGCAGCGCGCTGGGCAGAAGGCGCGCAGTTCGGGCTGCTCCACTGGCTCAGCCTGCCGTCCCTGATCGCGATTCCATTGGCGATTCTACTGCTTGACCTTGCCATTTATGGGCAACACCGCGCGATGCATCGCTGGCCGCTGCTCTGGCGCTTCCACGCGGTCCACCATCATGACCATGATCTGGACGTCACGACGGCGCTGCGTTTCCACCCCGGCGAAATCCTGCTGTCGACATTTTACAAGGCAGGCGCCGCCGCGCTGCTGGGTGCGCCGCTGATCGCGGTGGTGATCCACGAGACGTTGTTGTCGACGATGGCGATCTTCAACCACGCCAATATCGCGCTGCCGCCGCGCGCGGAGCGGCTCATCCTGCCGATCCTTGTCACCCCAACCATGCATGTCCGCCATCACAGCATCGTGCGCGGCGAGCATGATGCCAATTACGGCAATATGCTGAGCATCTGGGATCGGCTGCTGGGCAGCTATTGCCCCGAACCAGCCTTTGCAGGCCCCTTCGCGATCGGCTTGGCCGAAACCCAGACGCGCAACGTCACTGGGCTGCGCTGGCTGATCGAGCGTCCCTTTCGGTAAAACGCCGCTTCCGCAAAAAAATGGCGGCGGATTGATCGATATCCGCTGTTATTATTGGCTATTCTACAGACGCGCTTCGCCTTGCAAGCCTTGCTGCCCTATCGGCGGGCGGCGTGGCCTAGGCGCCCTGCCCTGCCGCCTGTTCGAGCAGTGCCATCAGCCAAGCATTGACGGTGCAATCAATCACGAGATGGATGCGGTCGCTGGTGCCGCGATTGGCCACGCTGTGCGGATCGGCCAGGCGGAGATACCAGGCACTGCCCGGTGCCATCACCACCGGCACCCGATTGACCAGGAATTCGACCTGATCGTTGGTGGTGATCGGCACATGGATCCGCGCTGAACCCCATTCAGCCGCAAGATCATGATCGCAGTGTTCCTTGATGATCGATCCCGGCGCCAGCCGCATCAGCCTTACGCATTGCAGTGGACAATCGAACGCGGCCAGCACGGACCGGACATAAGGCATTCGCGCCAGGAGCGGCGTATCTTCAAAAACGGTTGCCGTCGGATCAGCAAAGATCTGCATCACGGGATGCGTCGCCCCGGCGCGATGTCTGAGCGGCAAGACCGTCCAGATGCCCTGATAATTCTGCGCGACCAGATGATCGATCCATCCAAAATCATCAGTCACGGTGAGATCGGCCTGGAGTTGTGCGTGATCAAACGCCAACGGGAGCAACAATCGATCCGGCAGCAAGAATGACGATTGTTGCGATAGCGGGATCACGATAACACCCCTGAAGTAAAAGTGCGCAAAGCTTGATTTACGTCGATCAATTAAGGTCAATAATGTTTGATATGCCATTATCACGCACGATTGATAGCGCCAATCAGGATGATCTCAGCGCCCGCCTCCAACAGTGGCGGCAAGCCATCCTCGCCGATCCAGCGTTGCAGCATCGATTGGTGATGATTGAGGATCCTGATCAGTTTATCGCTGCCAACCAGGCCGAAGCGCTGCATCTTGATATTGCCTTGCCCGCGACGATGATCGCCAATACCCTCCAGCCTGATCCGCTTGGGCTCGACCGGTTCGATCAGCACTTAGCCAATGCTTCGGCTTGGCCCGGCCCCGGCTGGCGACCGATTGGGCTCGTCCCCGCGCAGGGCGACTGGGCAGTCGACTGGGCACATTTCGCCGGACAAGCGCTGACCCAGCCCTTTTATGAAGATGCCCTGCGGAAGGCCCGACAGCGACCGTTGAACCGGCTGATGCGCGTCCGCACCTCCCTGACGACGCTGACCGAAACCGCCCCGGCGCAGATGGCCGTGCCGAATGGGCTGATCTTCCATCTGTCGCGCTGCGGATCGACATTGGTGACCCAGATGCTGGCGGCGATTCCAGGGGCGACCATCGTGTCGGAGCCGCCACCGCTCGATGGCGTTATCCAGCTGATTCAGGCCAATCCCGATTTGCCGATGAACTCTGCGGTCGCGCTGGTGCGGGCCATGGCTAGCGCGCTTGGCCGACCCGATCGCGACGGCGCAACGGGCCCATTCGTGATCAAGCTCGATAGCTGGCACAGCCGGGCGCTGCCGCTGCTGCGCCTTGCCTTTCCGGATACCCCGTGGATTTTCCTCTACCGCGAGCCGATCGACATTCTTGTCTCGCATAACCGGATGCGCGGGATGCAGGCGGTGCCTGGGATGCTGCCCGATACCATATTCGACATCCCCGATTCAGACACGCTGTCGCTTGATGAATATGCCGCGCGGGTGCTTGCCACCATCTGCCAGGCGGTTCTTGATCAGCCGGCCATGGCCGGGGGGATGCTGGTCAACTACAGCGAACTGCCCGATGCGGTGGTGCGCCGCATCCTGCCGCATTTCGGCATCCTGCCCGATCCCGCCAGCCAGGCGGCCATCACTGCGGCATCGACGCGCAACGCCAAGGCGCCCCATGAGCGTTTCACCCCTGATACCGCCGAGAAGCGCCACAGCGCGAGCCCATCGATCATCGCCGCCGCTGCACTGGTCGCTGACGCCTATCGCGCGCTTGAAGAACAGCGACACGCCGCCCTGCGGGACGGCGATGCCCGCTAAGCCCACCCTATCGAACGGCTTGGCGCAGCACTTCTATCTCAGCGCCGGGCTGGTCGTGGCGAGCGACCTGCTGCTGCCGGGGCACACGCCCGCGCCGCCCGGTGCGGTGCCAGACCTGGTCATTGCGCAGGGCCCGGTGCCCGACCGGATCGACGGCGCCCATGGGGGCGGCCCGACCTGGCAGTATAATGACCAGCAAATTGTACTGGAAATCCCCACCGTCGCCCGGTTCCTGATCAGCACTGGCACGACGATTCATTATGCCCCAGATCCCACCGCCACACCGGCCGACATCGCCGCTTTTGCGGGGGGTGGCGTCCTGGGCATGCTGTTGCACCAACGCGGCATGGTGGTGCTCCACGCCAGCGCGATCGCGTTGGGCGGTCGCGCGATCTTGTTTACCGGCGCGTCAGGGGCGGGCAAATCAACGCTCACGGCAGCACTGGGCAAGCGCGGCTATTGCCAATTTGCCGATGACCACTGCGCGCTGTCCGTTGATCCGGCTGGGCGGCCCTGGATCGCCAGCGATGGTGCGGCACCCAGGCTATGGGCCGACACAATCGACATGCTCGCGCTGGGCGCACAACAAGGTGCAGCGCTGCGACCATCAATCGAAAAATTTCACCTGACAGCGCCGCACGCCCCCCGGCCGCCGCTGCCCTTTGGGGCATTATACATACTGGCGGAGGACCGACCACCGCATCGTGCCGGGATTACGCAGCTTAGCCTGCCCGATACCGCAAAATATCTGCTTGCTGAGGCCTATCGCCCGGCATTGGCGATCGCGCTTGATCAGCAGGTCGCCTATTTTCGTGCCAGTGCCGCGATCGCTCAGGCTGGCCGCCATGTGTATACACTTACACGCCCGCGCCGGTTCGATGCCCTGCCAAAGGTTATCGATTGGCTTGAAGCGCATTGGCGCGACATCGCTCTGGCGGGGCCGCCATGAAACGCACCTTTTGGCTGGCGTCCTATCCCAAATCCGGAAACACCTGGTTTCGGATCCTCCTCGCCAATCTGGCGCATGGTGGCGAAACGCCGATCGACATCAACGCGATTGACAGCACGGATGGCATCGCCAGCGCCAGGCGATCGTTTGATGATCATCTGCTGATCAGCAGCGCGCTGCTGGGGCACGACGCCGTCGATCTACTCCGCCCCGCGCTTTATGCCCACCTCGCCGAACGGGCGACAGAGCGCGACGATCAGCAACACATGCCCGTCCGTTTCGTGAAAACGCATGATGGCTATGCGCGGAATAGTCGCGGGGAGCCAATCATGGGTGGCGCGCACGCGGCCGCCGGCGCGCTGCTGTTCGTCCGCGATCCCCGCGATGTGGCCTGTTCATTTGCCCATCATTTCCATGTGTCACTGGATCACGCGATCGCCACGATGGGTCAGGCCGATCATTGTTTTTTCGGGACGCCATCGACGCAATGGCGGCAGCTGCGGCACCGAACCTTTGGCTGGAGCGGTTTTGCCGCGAGCTGGATCGATCAAATCGACATTCCAGTTCATGTGATCCGCTACGAAGACCTGACGGCAGCCCCCCATGAGACGGTCGCCGCCGCGCTTGGCTTTGTCGGATGGCAGGCGAGCTCGGCCGCGATTGATCGGGCGATTGATGCCGCCGCCATCGACAAGCTGCAGCACCAAGAGGCCGAACATGGCTTTGCCGAAAGCAGCCAGCGCGCCCGACGCTTTTTCAGAAAAGGCATTGCCGGCGGCTGGCGTGACGAGCTGAGCACCGCACAAATCGCCAAAATCGAACAAGATCATTGGCCGATGATGCAAAGATTCACGTATATGCTAAACAGACCGACAACAGTGGCAGATTCACGGGGATTGAACGGCCAATGATTCACCGAAAGCAAGACTGGATTTCGGCCAAAGTCGGCGATGAGATCGTAATGATGAGTGTATCGAATGGCCGCTATCTTGGGCTAAATAGCGTTGGCGCCTGTATTTGGGAGATGCTTGAAACGCCCATGACAATGGAAGCAATCAAAGAGCAACTGTTAGAGCAATTCAATGTGTCCGCAGAAGTTTGTGACACTGAAGTTACTACATTCATCGAAAAACTTGCAGAACAAGAAGCCATCACCATCGATCCACAATGAGCGCAATCTATGGCATTTGGCGGTTCAACGGCGCGCCTGTTGATCCACATGATATAGACCATATGGGCGCGACCATGGCGCACCGCACCAGCGATGGCCGGGAATGCTTTATCGATGGGTCGATTGGCCTTGGCCATGGGCTGCTGCGCGAAACACGCGAGGACGCAGCGGACGCGCAGCCCCTTTATGACCGAGACGCCGCCCTGGTGCTGGTCGCCGATGCGCGGATCGATAATCGCGACTCGCTGGCCCATCAGCTGGCGATCGATCCGGATACGCTGGCCACCCTGCCCGATAGCGCGCTGATCCTGCGAGCGTACCGGCAATGGGGCGAGGCGTGCGCCGCGCATCTGCTTGGCGATTTCGCCTTTGCACTCTGGGACGTCCGCGCACGCAAGCTGGTGCTTGGTCGCGATCATATGGGCCAGCGTTATGTCCATTATCACCAGGGCGACGGTTTTTTTGCCTTTGCCACCGAACCCAAGGCGCTGCTGAGCCTGGCCGATGTCCCCCGCAAACTTGATGACAGCACGATCGCACGGATGCTGTGGATGGATCTGGCGCCCGGCAATGGGGAGACATTTTTTGACGGTATCCGCGGCATTGCCGGCGGGACGACGCTGACAATCGCTGCCGATGGCAGCGCGACGCCCCGGCGATATTGGTCAATTGCGCCCGACCCGGTGCATCTCGGCCGAACCCCTGAATATTATGTCCAAACCTATCGGCGGCTGCTCGCCGAGGCTGTGGCGTGCCGCGTCCGCCGCGCGATTACGCCCCCCGGGCTGATGTTAAGCGGCGGGTTTGACAGCAGCGCCATTGCTGGGTTGAGCCGAGACGCACTGCCCGCAGGCATGAAACTCGTTACCGTCAGCTCCGCCCTCGCGCCGGGTAGCGACCATCGCTTTGACGCACGGCCAAAGGCACAGGCTTGCCAGGATGCCATGCCGCATCTTGACCATCACTGGTTCGTGCGGACGACCGAGACGCCATTTGACGATTTTGAAAGCCAGTGCTTGGCCAATGATCGTCCACCAATTGCTTCCTGCCACGTCCTTCAGGGGTTGAGCCGCCGCCTTGCGGCGCAGGGCTGCCGAGTGGCGATGGACGGATTTGGCGGCGACCAGACAATCAACCCAAGACGCAATCGCGCACTGGCTGCATTGCTGGCGCGGGGCCGCCTGATGCGTTTCTTTAAGGGGGTTTTTGGCGCTGCCCGGCATCGACAGCAATCGGTGTGGACACAATTCGCCCGCGTTCGGCGGCAAATCGTCCCGCGCCCGGTGCGCGCGCTGTGGCGACATTTGCGATATCAGCCTGCGCCATGGCGGCGCTTTGCCTATGCGGCGCCAGCACTTACAGAAAGAATGGTCAGAACGGGGAAGCTAACAAAGCCCAACCCGCTAAAGGCCGATGAACGCCAAGATGAACCGGCCAAGGACAAGATGCTGCTAAACATCATCCAATGCTGGGCTCGCCCCAATCTCGCGATCGAAATGGCGGCAGCTGGGCTGGTGCTCACTCGGCCGATGCTGGACAAACGGATTGTTGAATTCGGCCTGGCGATCCCCGAGCATCTTCATTTCAGCGATGGACGGGCGCGCCATCTTGCGCGGCTGGCGTTGAGCGATGTGCTGCCCGCGACGCTGTGCGCGGCGCCGCCGGGCCAAGAATATTTTGATCCCAGCTTCGGCGATACCGTGTCCGATATGATCGGGGAGATCGCAGAGGCACTGGACGGCCTTGGCGATCATTGCACGGTGCGCGATTATGTCGAGTTGGCGGACCTGAAGCAGGACCTATCGCTGGAGCGATTGCAGAACGGCCAGTTAGTGCGCCCGACGCGCGGCATCTATGCGCTGCAGATTGCCAAATATATTAGGTGGTTTGAACAACAAAATCACTAGACGACCAAGTCATCAGGGCGTCAGCTTCCGCCATCGAGCATGGTAATGGGATCGAAAAAATTCTCCGTATTGGAAAGCGACGTACCTGCGAGGGTGCCCGTTTCGATTTCAGAGACGATCACGAGCGGCGTTTGCCACTCTCGCTTCGACGTTCCTTCGATCTGAGCAATCATGATATGTTCCCCCATCAACAGGATTGTCCAACTTCAAACCAATGATACAGCATTTCCGCGCCCATTTACAACCTACGACATGCTGATAAAATTTTATCGACCACATGGCCCGCTACCAAGCAGCAAGATAGCATCGTGATCCACTTTTTTTTTGGGCATTGATCCAGCTATCCGGTCGGCGTGTTCGGTAACCGTTCGTTACAATTATGTAACTTTGTACATGTTTCATGCCAATGCCTGCTGCTAATCAACGTGACGACCTGCAGCCTGACAACCGTGATAAGGATATTGCAAGCTATCCCAATTCTTTTATGTTGATTGAAAGGAGCGTGACACGCCGAGTCGTGATTATTTGTGTAAAACGATATTTTGAGGGTAATGCAAATGGATCCGTTCATAGGCGAAATAAAATTGCTTCCCTGGGATTGGGCACCAAAAGGCTGGGCATTGTGTTTTGGTCAACAAATGCAAGTTGCGCAGTATCAAGCATTGTTTTCTCTGCTCGGTACTCAATTTGGCGGCAATGGTATTCAGACCTTTAACTTACCAGACATGCGTGGGCGAACACCAGTATCTAGCCCGACGCCGACATTAGGAGCGGCTATCGGCACTGAAACTGTTTCGTTGACTGTACCGACGATGCCTGGTCATATTCATGGTTTCACGGCAACATCGGCGACTGCATCAGCCAATTCGGCATCGGGCAATATCGTTGGCACCGACGCTCAAGGTACAATTGATTTTCTGGCCGCTGGGCCCGCTACGCCATTTCCGATTAATACAGGGACTATCGCGCCAAATATCGGTGGTACGGCGCATAATAATATGCAGCCCTATCTCGTAATGAATTACTGCATAGCGTTAGTAGGTATTTACCCGTCACGTAACTAATTATTCGCCGCTGCATCAAAACAAGGGAGGGGCGTAATGTCTGATCCATTTTTAGGCGAAGTCCGCATGTTTGGCGGGAATTTCGCGCCAAGAGATTGGGCCATGTGCAATGGCCAACTCATCTCAATTGCACAGAATTCCGCGCTTTTTTCACTCATTGGCACGATCTATGGTGGCGACGGGCAGGTAACATTTGGGTTGCCTGATATGCGCGGTCGCCTGCCAATCTCGCAGGGTCAAGGGCCATCATTGTCGCCGCGCACGATGGGCGAGAGAGCCGGATCGGAGACGGTGACGTTGCTGCCGAACAATCTTCCGGCGCATTCGCATTCGTTCAACGTCTACAATGTCCCAGCGACCACGTCGACGCCTGGGCCAACAGTGTTGCCGGGCGTTGGAACGGGGGGAGGCAGAATGTATGTCGTTCCAGCGGGGGCGACGACGACACCAGTCCAGCTCGCGCCCGCAGCCGTTCTGCCTGCCGGATCTAGCCAGCCGCACAATAATCTCATGCCGGCCTTGTGCGTCAGCTTCATCATTGCCCTGCAGGGCGTTTTTCCCAGCCGCAACTAGCACGCAGGAGCAAGATTATGTCATCGCCATTCATCGGTGAGATCCGCATCTTCGGCTTCAACTTTGCCCCCCGGGGTTGGGTTTTCTGTAAGGGGCAACTCCTGCCGATCAGCCAGTATTCCGCCGTTTTTGCGGTGCTGGGCACAAGCTATGGGGGTAACGGGACGACCAATTTTGGGATTCCCAATTTCCAGTCCAATGCGCCAATGGGATGGGGGAATGGCCCCGGCCTGACGCCACGCGCGATCGGCGAGCAATCCGGCACGCCGTCGGTTACCTTGTCGCCGTTGGAAATGCCGGCGCATAATCATCTGGTCAACGGCCAAGCCCCAACAAACATCGCGACGCAGGTCGTGAATACCCCAACCAGTACCGCCAATATCGGCTTTTCAGCCGGTGCCAGATTATACGCGGCACCGCCCGCCACGACGATGCTGGCACCGCAAGCGATTGGCCCAACCGGCGGATCGGGCGCGCATGACAATCAGCAACCGTCGCTGGCATTGAATTTTTGCCTTGCCATTGAGGGCGTTTTCCCGGTGCGCAACTAAACAATATGGGGAATGGCGATCATCGCGCGCCGTCGGCATTTACCCTGCCGGCGGCGCTGCGCGTTCGGGGCTATGGTTTGCGGCCAGAGGGCGATGCTGATCTCCCTTTTCTCTTCGCGCTCTATGCATCGACCCGGGCAGAGGAAATCGCGCAGGCGCAAAGCTGGTCAGATGACCAGAAGCACGCCTTTCTGGCCCAGCAATTCGATGCGCAATATCGGCATTATCGGCAGCATTTTCCCGCTAGCGCCTTTGATGTGATCGAACTTCACGGCGAGCCGATCGGTCGGCTCTATCTGGAACGCCGTGATACGCGGCTGCACATCATTGATATCGCGCTGATGCCGGGGCAGCGCGGCAATGGAATCGGCACCGCCATTCTCACCGCGCTGATCGATACAGCGGCACAATCCGGCCTTGGCGTCGGCATTTTCGTGGAAAAATTCAATCCGGCGTTACGCCTGTATCAGCGGCTTGGTTTTGTCGACGTCAGCGACACCGGCGTCTACCTAGAAATGGAGCGCATGGCGGAGAACGCCACCGTCACAGATCAACGACAGGCTCAATCCAATTGAGATCGCCTCAATTGAAACTTGCCGCATATTGCACGCCTTCATCGTTGCGATTGAAGGGCCCAAAGAAAATCTCCACCTCGCCCATCGCCGCGTGCCGAAAAACATAGCCGCCCTGTGGAATGGCATCCGGCACAGCGGATTGGAAAATGAGCGTGAAGGGATCACGTGCCTGGCCCGAATATCCGGAGGCCCGGCCGCGCTCAACCGCTGTCAGCGTCAGTGGCAGCGTGGCGCCATTGTCGCCCACCACCGTGAAGTCGCTGCCGACATGCGGCTCAAAATGGCTATGCAATAAGATCAAATCCTGCATGACGTCGCGCGCTCCCCTGACCGTTTCACTGCGTGTCCGGTGCTACGCTGGCCGATCCGACCGCGCCGATCAAGCCCCTGAATCGACGCTGGCTTTTGCCTCATCAGGCTTCCGCGGCAATCGCCCGCAATGCCTTTTCAAACGCCTCGATCGGCTGGCCGCCAAGGATCAAATATTGGTCGTTAATCACCACCGCCGGCACCGCTGTGATTCCCCGCTGGCGCCAAAGCTGTTGGGCGGCACGCACCTCTTGCGCAAATTGGCCCGACGTCAGCACGGCACGCGCCGCCGCCGGATCAAGCCCCGCCACGACGGCAGCGGCAACCAGCACGTCGTGATCGCCAATATTCTGGCCCTGGGTAAAATAGGCATCGAACAACGCGCGTTTGAGCGCGGCCTGGTGGCCGCTCGCTTCGGCCCAATGCAACAGCCGATGCGCATCAAAGCTGTTATAGATTCGGCTATGCTCATTCCCCGTCATGGTAAAACCAAGGTCGGCGGCGCGCGCCTGGATCATCGCCCGATTGGCGGCAGATTGTTCAGGCGTCGATCCATATTTCTGGGCGACATGCTCGACGATATTCTGGCCCTTAGCCGGCATATCGGGATTAAGTTCAAAGGGTTGGAATGTGATCGCGGCGTCGATACCATCGCTTGTGCGCACCAACGCCTCCTCCAGCGCGCGCAGGCCGATAATGCACCATGGGCACGAGATATCAGAAACAAAGTCGATCTTCAGATGGGTCGGCATCGGCTGGGCCTCCGGCGATGATGGCCGCCCATCCTAGCGCCGCCGACCGGCATTTACAGCGGAGATACGGGGCTCGGGACGAAACACCCAAGCGGCACAAAGTCGCGCGGAACAGGATAGCCGATCACCCGCACCCCGGCGGCATCAAGCCAGGCATGTGCGCTAATCCGCCCATCGCTGGGGAACGCAGCGAAATAAATGAACGCACCAACTTCCCGCGCCCTCAGCATAGCGTGAACGGCAATTGCCTGTTCAAGACATTTGGCCCGAAACGGCATGAACGGGGCGACCGCGCCCACTGCCCAGCCAATCTGCCGCGCCAGCCGCGCGGTGGTGATTTCGGCGGGGCTGGTTGGGGGTTGCATCGCTGGCACGGCATCAGCCGGGATCATCGTGCCGAGCGTATCGGCGATGCGGGTCCAGCCCTGCGTCTTGATCAGCAAGCGCGCGCGCATGAGCTGGCCGATCGCCTCGACAACCAGCAACTGACGTCGGGGGCCAACCGCCGCCAACGTCCCGATCTTGCGCGCCACCGTGTTTGCGATTGCCATGTCGATCTGCTGCCTTATCGCGCGACGCTAGCCACGGGGAGCGAAAAAGCCAAGCCAGGCCGTGCGGTTACGGGATCAGGCGCGGCCTCCTCATGAGGCTGGCGCGCGGACGATCCTTGCGACGCTTCCTTGGCTCGCTGCTGATCAGCGGCGGGCGGCGCGGGGTGTTGGCTCTGGGCATCGTGCCGCTGGCTGCGGGGTTTGAGGGGTTGGGGCTTGCCTTACTTGTGCCGATCATCGGCATCGTCCTTGGGCAGGGTGGCAATCCTGCCGGTCAAGCTATGTTGGGCTGGGTCAGCTCGCTGGTTGGCGGCAATCGCCAGACGCTGCTGGTCACCGCGCTTGGCGTGTTTCTGCTGGTGATGATCCTGCGCAGTCTGGTGCTGTTCGCGCGCGACCGGGTGCTGTGGCACGTGCAGAGCCGCTTCGTCGCTGAACAGCGCACCCGGCTGGTCAATCAACTGGCCGCGGCGCGCTGGTCCGATCTGGTGACGCTCGACCATGCCGGTGTCACCAGCCAGCTGAGCGGGGAGATTGGCCGGGTATCGACGGCAACCACCCAATGCTTCCAGATCATCGTCGCGCTTGCCTTGCTGATTGTCCAATGCGCCCTGGCCTTGCTGCTGGCACCGGGCTTCGGCGCCCTAATTCTGCTGTTGCTGGCCGGGATCGCGCTGCCGGCGCTTGCCCGGCTCGATCGGATCGGCACGCTCGGCCAATTTAGCAGCAGCGGCAATGCCGAGCTGCTGGGCGCGATCAACCAGTTGCTGAACGGCCTGAAGGTTGCGCTGGCGCAGGGAATGGGCCCGCAATTCTCGGGCGCTTTCGATCGGCTGCAACGGCGGCAACTGGGATTTCAGCGAGAGTTTTCGCTCAGGCGGGCGCGCGATCAATTGCTATTCGGGGTTGCCTCGGCCGTCGCGGTGACGGTGCTGGTCGGGATTGGGATTGGTCTGTTTAGCCTGTCGCCAGCGATCTTGATCACAATGATTGTCATCTTCACCCGCGTTGCCGGCCCGATCCGATCATTGCAACAGGCGCTGCCGCAGCTGTTCTTCACGTTGCCGGCCTATGAAGCAATTGTCGAAATGCGCACAGCATTGGCGGCAGCGCGCGCTGAACCGGCAACGCCGCTGCCGCTGGCGCCAGGCCCATTGATTTTTCGCGACGTCTGCTATCTTCACCGCCAGGGCGGCGGCGTGAAGCGCGGGTCCTTCACGATCGCGGCCGGCGAGATGATCGGCATTTGCGGGGCATCCGGCAGCGGCAAGACCAGCTTGCTTGATCTCGCCGCCGGGTTGCTGGTGCCGCAATCAGGCACCATCCAGATTGGTACCACGTCCCTTGACGCGCACCACCTGGCCGCCTGGCAGGCGCGGATCGCCTATGCAACGCAAGAGCCTTTCCTGTTTTTCGGCAGTGTCCGCGACAATCTCCTTTGGGGCGGTGCCGCCACGGAGGATGCGCTATGGGCGGCCCTGGATCGGGTCGGCGCTGACGACCTGGTCAAGGGGCTAAGCGACGGGCTGGACACGCTGGTCGGCGAACGCGGTGCCGCGCTCTCGGGCGGCGAGCGTCAACGCCTGATCCTGGCGCGGGCATTGCTGCGCAAACCAGCGTTGTTGATTCTGGACGAGGCAAGCAGCTCGCTTGATGCCCCATCAGAAGCCGCGATTATTGGGGCGTTTCGTGCGCTCGATCCGCGCCCGGCGATCCTGTTTGTCACCCACCGCGCCGAAAGCCTGATGCTGTGCGACCGGGTGCTGACGATGACGGCTGGCGAAATCACTGATTGAGCAGCAGCCCAATAGTCAGTAAACTCGTTCGGCTTGCGTAACTGGCGATCAGGTGGAGCACCACCGGGGAGCGCAGGCCGATCAACGCCGCATCGCCTGGGCATCCCTCAACCCAATGGAGGTTTGCATGCCCGACCTTGCCCCAATCCATATCGCTTTTCTGCTTTTCCCTGATGTCACCCAACTCGATCTGACTGGCCCGGCGCAGGTGCTGTCACGGCTGGGCAATGTCACGATCGATTTGGTCGCGGGCAATCGCGATCCAGTGATGACCGATGCCGGCTTTGCGCTGCTGCCGACCGCCAGTTTCGCTGATGCGCGCGCCTGCGACATCCTGTGCGTCCCCGGTGGCTTCGGGACGGCCGATGCTGTGGAGGATGCGGCGACCCTGGACTGGGTCCGTCAGGCAGCATCGGGCGCTGCATGGATCACCAGCGTATGTACCGGATCGTTGATCCTGGGCGCAGCGGGATTGCTGCAGGGGTACCGCGCGACCACCCACTGGGCATCCCACCAGATGCTGGCGCGATTTGGGGCGATCCCGGTGCAGGAACGGATCGTGTTCGATCGCAACCGCGTGACGGGCGGCGGGGTGACGGCGGGGATTGATTTTGCGCTGGCGCTGACGGCGGCGATCCGCGGCGAAGATCATGCACGGCTCGTCCAGCTATCGCTTGAATATGATCCCGCGCCGCCCTTTGCGGCAGGCTCCCCAACCGGCGCAGGCCCTGAGATTCTGGCCCGCTATCAGGCAATAACCAAGGACCGCCGCACCGATAGCGACCAGCGCATGGCCGCCGCCGCTGCGCGGCTTGATCAGTTGTGATGCTTTAAATCGCGCAGCTTGTGGCGGATATACCAGATGGCCGTCACGACAATCACAGCGCCGATCAGCAGATCGGCGCTGTGGAATGCAGCCTTCATCCAGGGGCTGTTATTCCACTGATCGCCCAGCACCATCCCGACATAGGCCAGCCCGAAGCACCACGGCCATGACCCGATAAAGGTATAGATATGGAAGCGCGCCAGCGGCATCCGCGCGACACCTGCTGGAAAGGCAATGAACGACCGGATCACCGGCAGCAGCCGCCCGATCAGCACCGCGCTGTTGCCATAGCGTTCAAAGAAGCGGTCCGCCTTGTCGATCTCGCCGGGCCCGATCAGCACATATTTGCCCCAGCGCAAAAATGCCGGGCGACCGCCGCGCTTGCCGATTTCATAGGCCGGAATCGACCCGAGATTGCAGCCAATCGCGCCTGCGGTCGCCGCCAAATACAGATTAAACTGACCCGTCGACACCAGATAGCCAGCAAAGGGCATGATGATTTCCGACGGCAATGGAATGCACGCGGATTCAATCGCCATCAGCAAGACGATGCCAAGATAGCCCCCGCTTGAAATCACCCAGATGGTAAAGCCGGCAAGCAGCCCAAGAATATGTTCGACCATGGTCCCGCGATTGCGCGAACGGCCCGCAGATTGAAAGCGATTTCTGCCGCGCGCGATGCGGCTATAGTCAAATGTCGGGACGCCTGCATCACCGCTGCCAGTGCATCGGCAGCCGCATCAGCTGAACAGAAATTGGCCCAGCATGCGATTGAACGGAAAGGTGAAAAAGCCCGCGATCAGCAATGCGCCCAGCACCATGCCGCGCACCGAGCCGCGGTGCTGGGCAACGCGGTGCGTGCGCGCCGACCACCACAAAAACGGCACCTGGATCACCACCCAGGCCGACAGGATATGGATGAAGCTGAAATTGCCATGATTGGCATTGCGCACTGAAAAGCTGATCAGCGCCGACAGCAGCATCGCGGCGACCCAGATCGTCCCCAATACGCGGTGTGGACGATCACCGCGCCGCCGCAGCAGCATCACTGGCGTCAGCGCCAGCGCCACGATCATCGTGCTGAGATGCGCCCAAACGGCGGCAGGAATCTTGCCCCAATAGGGCATGCCCTTGGCGAGCGCCACGACCACAAAGGCCAGTAATATTATGGTACCCGCTGCGAGCAATTGTTCAAAGCGATCGGCGGTGAGCGGTTTTGGCGGTTTAGCCCTGGTCGTCGCGATCGTCGCCATGATGCCCCCCGGCTTTAAACTAGGTGTCGGTGACGCGTTTATTTTGGACCGTTCGCCTTGGCGGCTGCCTTGCGATCCCTGTTTTCGCGCCGCGCCTGGTCGAACGCTTGCCCGATACAGCCTGAAGCCCCGCTGGCCCCGCTGGCGCTGCAATCGTTAAACCCAGCCGCGCCCACCTCGGCGACGGTCTCCGCACCGCGTAGGGCCCAGGCGCGATATTCGGGTTTCAGGCTGTTGGGGCGCAAATCCTTGGGGATGCGGAACTGATCGCCCGGGTTGGCCCGGATGCACACGGTAATTTCATTGCCATCCGAATCGGTCGGGCATTTTTGCGTCGCCGTATAAAGATAGGTGATGCCGTTGACGGGCGCATCGGGCACATCATTGGCCGGGGCGTTTTTGATCGGCCCCGGGCGCTGCGGCAAGACGACCGTCGTCTGCGCTGATAGCATCGATGGGGCGAACAGCAGCGTTATGGTCGCCATCAACGCCCGTTGCGGATGCTTCACCATTGGAAAAATCTCCTTCACCCTGCCCGCCGACCAAGCCGGAACGGGTCTCCCTTAAATTCGCTTTGCAGTCGCAATGGCCACGCGGCAACCCATTCGAATCAACCCCGTCAGCACAGGATAGGCGGGCGCGCTTTCTGCGCCGCTGGCAAGCGCGGTTTCGCGGTGTTCGACTTCATCGGCCTGAAAATCGGCGATGGCGGTCGACAATTCAGGATCATCTTCGCCCAGCGCTTCAAGCTGTTCGGCATAATGTTTGTCGATTTCGGTTTCGACCGCGACCGTACAAGCCATCGCCGCTGCCGGTCCGAGCGCCGCCGTAACCGCCCCAAGCGCAAAGCCAGCGACATCCCAAAATGGCTGGAGCACCGTCGGGCGCACACCGCGCTGTGCCATCATCTGATCGAAAAATGCCCGGTGGCGCTCTTCCTGCACTGCCATGCCGGCAATGGCCCGCGCCACGGGTCCGCGATCGCCCATCACCGCCAGCTGCCCGGCATAGATCCGGCTCGCGCCATATTCGCCAGCCTGGTTGACGCGGATCATCGATTGGGTCCGGCGCCGGGGATCGCCTGGCTTCCACTGGGTCACGCGCTTTGCCTCCTGAGCAACAACAACAATATGGCAACGCCGCCACCGATCGAAAAGAGCGCATTGAAACCAGCCAGCGAAATGCCGGCCAAGCTCCATTGCGGCACATCGCAGGCAATCACGGGTGTATTCATGATCCGGGCAAGCATCTCATCAGCCGTGCCGCCGCTGGCTGGCGGCAGCGCACAGGCGGTGATGCCCGGCCACCAATGATATTCAACGCCGGCATGAAACACCCCAATCGCCCCGCTGGTGATGATCGCCAGCGCAGCAAGTGCGATCGCCACCTTCCTGGTACCGTCGTTGGGCAGGACAAAGCCGAGCGTCGCCAGCAGGATCGCGGCATAATGCGGCCAGCGCTGCCAATGGCACATTTCGCAGGGGATCAGCCCGCCGAATAACTGCGAACCCCAGGCGCCCGCCATCAGCGCCAGCGGCAGCAACAACCCCGCCCAACGGGCTGCGCGAAAAGAGCCAGCCAGCATCGCGATCAGTTCGGCTTGGGGACCGGTGGCGTTTCCGGGTCGATCGGTTGCGGATTGGGCGTACCCACCCGGTTGATCGCCGCCACTTGCTGCGCGCCGCCCAATCGCGCGATCGTCTGCAGCGCGTAATAAAGCTGGAAATCGTCAATTTTGCGCTTTTTCAGCTCTTCAGGCGTGGCCGAGAATCGGGGATCGAGCTTGGTATCTTCCTCCAGCACCTTGTTGTCGACCTTGGCTTCGTTGATCAGGTGGCGACGCAGATCATCTTCGCGGAACACTGGGCGCGTCTTGTAATCGGCATCGCTGATCTGCGGCACGAGCACATCGGGATCGATGCCGCCTTCCTGCACCGATCGGCCCGACGGCGTGAAATAGCGTGCCGTCGTCAGCCGAACCTCAGTTCTAGGCCCAAGCTTCAGCAAGGACTGGACCGAACCCTTGCCAAAACTACGCTCGCCCAGAATCAGCCCGCGATGCTGATCCTGCAGCGCGCCTGCAACGATTTCGGACGCCGACGCGGTGCCTGAATTGACCAGCACGACAACGGGCAAACCGTTGGTCGCGTCGCCGGGCCGGGCATAATAACGCTGGATATCTTCCTTCTCCCGACCGCGCTGCGAGACGATCTCGCCGTGATCAAGGAAGGTATCCGAAACGCTGATCGCCTCGTTCAACAACCCGCCGCCATTGTCGCGCAGATCGACAATATAGCCCAGCGGATCATGACCGAGTTGCTTGCGGATCTGGATGATCGCGTCGCGCGTATAATCGCCGGTCCGGTCTGAAAAGGTGTTGATATTGATGATGCCGATATCGCCCTTCACTTCCCATTTTACGGGCTTCTGGACGATGATCTCGCGCACCAGCGACAATTCGATTGGCTTGTCACGCCCCCGCCGGACGATCGTGATCGACAATCGCGTGCCGGGCTTGCCGCGCATCTCGCTGATCGCTTCGTCGAGCGTCAGCCCATAAAGCAATTTGCCGTTTAGCCGGGTGATGTAATCGCCCGATTTGATGCCAGCCCGGAAGGCTGGGGTATCTTCCTGCGGGGCGATCACCTTGACCGCACCGTCCTCCTGCGTGACCGACAGGCCAAGCCCGCCATAATTGCCCTCGGTCTGGATCCGCAGATTCTCGAAATCGACCCCATCGGCAAAGGAACTATGCGGATCAAGCGCGGCCAGCATCCCTTCGATCGCGCCCTTCACCAGCACCTTGTTGTCGACCTTGTCGACATAATTGGCGCGGATCAGATTATAGACGTCCATGAACTGATCGAGTTCGCGATAGGTATCGGTATCGACCTGCGCCATCGCCCCGGTGGCGACGGGCACCATGGCAAGAGCAGCGACAATCGCGGTAGCCTGGAGCAGGGGACGGGCCATGAACGCTGAACTTTCGGATCTGTGACAGTGAAGAGAGGCTAATGTAGCGGGAATTGACGGCGGATCAAAGCCGTTCGCAGCTGAACCGGGGCTTGACGGCTATCATCCGAGCAAGCCGGTCATGTCGATCGCGCGATCCTTGCGGCGCAGCTCGATCGTCACGCGTGGCGCATCACCGCTCACCGCCCGACCGATCGGCGTCCCCTGCCCCACCCGGTCACCAACCGCGACTGAAACGCTGCCCAAATTAGCGATCAGCGAAGTCCAGCTACCGCCATGATCGATGATCACCACCATCCCATAATCGCGAAAGCGCCGCGCAAACACGATCCGCCCGGCGGCTGGCGCAATCACTTGCGCCGCCGACGCCGTCTCGATCGTCAATCCGCGTGATCGCACGCCGGCATCCGAAATCTCGCCAAGCCCGGTCACCACCTTGCCATCGACTGGCAATCGGTAAGGCGGCGCATCGCGTGACCAGGAAATTGTATCGATCGGCGACGCCACCTCACCGGGGCGCGGGGGGCGGGGCAATGGCCCCGGCAGCGATTCAAGCGCCGCCCGCGTTTCGGCCTGGTTCCCCAGCTGATCCATCAGATCGACAATGTCGCGCGCGCGTTCGCCCAGCGCAATCGCGCGATCCGATTCAAACAGAGCATCGCGGCCAAGCGCGCGCGACTTCAGCCGATGTTCGGCCTCTAGCCGAGTTAATGAAAGCCGTTCCGCCTCCAAGCGGCGGCGGCTTCCGTCCAGCGTCGTGACCGCCAGCGCGGCATCGGCCTGGAGCCGCCGGGTTTGCGCCAGATCAGCCCGGACATCAGCCGTGCGCACTTTAACCAGCGGCATCACGCTACCCAGCACCGCGCGGACATGGACAAGATCATTGACGGATCCAGGCTGCACAAGGCTGATCACCACCGGCCGCCGCGCCAGCGACTGGAGGGCCGCCAGCAGCCGCGCCACCGGCCCCTGCTTTTCCGCCAGCCGCGCCCGCTGGCCGCCGATCAAACGGCGAATAATCGTGATCCGCGCCTGCGCTGCGGCAATATCGGCTTCAGCGCGCTGGATCCGGGCGGCGACGGCCGCTTCCTGCGCGCGTGCCTTGCGCGCCTCGTCGCGTTCGGCAGCGGCGGCGCGTTCGAGCTGGGCCGCGCGGGCTTGGGCGGCGGCTGATTGCGCCTTCGCCTCGATCAGCCGATCGCGATCAGCGGCAATACCGTCACCGGGCGACTGCGCTGCCAGCGTACCGGCAAACACGCTCACCGCCAGCAGCGCTGAAGAACAGAAAGGGGTGCGCCGCATCGCCACTATCCTTCGCGGTGATAGGGGTGATTGGCAAGGATGCTGGTCGCGCGCCACAATTGTTCAGCGAGCATCACCCGCGCCAGCAGATGTGGCCAGGTCGCGCGTCCAAAGGAAAACAGCAGATCGGCCTGGGCGCGCGCAGCATCGTCAAAACCATCCGCCGCGCCGATCATGAAACGCGCTTCACGGACACCGTCGTCGCGCCAGCGGCCAAGTATGGTGGCAAAGGCCATTGATCCCATCGCCTCCCCGGTTTCATCGAGCAGCACGAGCCGCGTTTGCGGCTCAATCGGTGGCATGCGCCCGCCTTGATCGGGCAGTTCAGTGATCCGAACCGGCCAGGCCAGCCGCTTCACATAGCGCGCGACCAGATCGGCTTCAGGGCTGCGCCCGATCCGCCCGCGCGCGACGATGTGGAGCAGCAAGACGAATCAGGCGTCAGGCGTCGGTTCGGGATCGGGCACGGCGACGGGCGCATCACCAAAGGCCCACATCCGTTCCAGATTATAAAAGCTGCGCACTTCGGGGCGGAACAAGTGGATGATGACGTCGCCGGCATCGATCAGCACCCAATCGGCGGTGGGCAAACCTTCGATCCGCGCGCTGCGGCCAAATTCGGCCTTGATCTTCTCGGTCAACTTATGCGCCATCGACGCGACCTGCCGGGTCGAACGACCGCTGGCGATCACCATGTGATCGGCGATGCTGCTCTTACCGGCAAGCGGGATCGAGACGGTTTCGACCGCCTGATCATCGTCGAGCGACGCGAGGACAAGTTGATGCAGCGCCTCGACACGGTCCGTGTCGGACGAACGATAGCTTTGCGGGGATGAGGCCAAGGGAGCTCCTAAGATGGCGGCGCGTCAGACGCGTCACCGGATGGGGGTGGGGTAATTGACGTTTCAGGGACAACAGGATGGGTCGGCAGAAAATGACGCTGCCAGGCGGGATCGGCCTTTCTGAGCCGGGTCGCCGACGTCTCATCAGGGCGAAAGCGCAACAGCACGAGTGCCGGCAATCTCCACCTCGTCCAGCTAGATGCCTGATATGCGGGGTGGACGAACCGCCGCAACCAACCCATCGCGGGGGCCGCGCGGGCAGCCTGTTCATAGCCGGGTCGGGCGATTACCGCAATCGGAACCTGCTTGGCGATTTCCCGCCAGCTGCGCCACTGGTGAAACTGGGCAAGATTGTCGCCGCCCATCAGCCAGATGAACTTTTTTTTGGGATAAAGGGCGGTCAGCTTGTGGAGCGTATCGACGGTGTAGCGGGTGCCGAGTCGCTGCTCGATCGCGCTGACCTTGATGGGGGCATGGCGTGCCATCTTTACCGCCGATGCATAGCGTACCGCAAAGGCCGCCATATCGCTGGCGTGATCCTTCAAGGGATTGCCGGGTGACACGAGCCACCACACCTCGTCCAGATCAAGCGCAACCAGCGCCGCCATGCTGATCGCGCGATGCCCGCGATGCGCCGGGTTAAACGAGCCGCCGAGAATGCCGATGCGAGTCATAGCGGCCCTTCAACCTCGGCAAGCCAGTTTTCGCTGCCATGCCTGATCCGCGCGATCTCTACGTCGCCATCGCGAAGGCGGTAGATGATCACATAGGGCGTTGTTCGCACGCCCAGGACTCGGAAACGCTCGCCCAGAGCGCGCCCGACGCGGGGATAATCGAGCAACCGAAGCACAGTTGACTTGATCCCGCTTGCGATCCGCGCTGCGGCCTGGGGATTCTCCTTGGTCAGAAAATCGTTGATGCCGCCAATATCGCGCAGCGATGCCTCGGACCAGATTAGTCGCGGCATCGCGCCTCATGCTTGGCAATCATGGCATCGAGCTCGGCCATGACAGTTTCATGGGGCACGGTTCGCCCGGCATCGAGATCGTCGATCCCTTCCTGCACAAAGGCGAGAAACGCGGCCTCCCGTTTTGCGGCTTCGGTAACGGCCATGGCGACGAAGCGCGATCGACTGTGGCCACCCACAGACGCCACGCGATCGACCAGATCGGTGGTCTCTCTATCCAGTCGGGTGGTAACGACGACGCTATTTTCCATGCATCAATTGTATACAATTGATGCAAGGGTTCAACCCCGCACCTGGCCCGTCCCGCGTCCCACCCATTTATAGGTCGTCAGCCCTTCCAGCGCGACCGGCCCGCGCGCGTGTAGCCGCCCGGTGGCGATGCCGATTTCGGCACCCAGGCCGAATTCGCTGCCATCGGCAAATTGCGTCGACGCGTTCCACAGCACGATCGCGCTATCGACGCCGCTCAGGAAGCGCTCTGCGACATCTGAGTCATTGGCGACGATCGCGTCGGTGTGGTGCGATCCATGCGCGGCGATATGCGCCATCGCCCCCTCAACACCGTCCACCAGCGCGGCCGAGGCAATCGCGTCAAGATATTCAGTGTCCCAATCATCACTGTTGGCGGCGATGACCTGCGGCGCGATCGTCCGGATCGCCGGATCGCCCCGGACTTCGCAGCCGCTGGCGCTCAACGCCGCAATCAACGATGCGGTGTCAGCATAGTCACGATCGATCAGCACTGTCTCCATCGCCCCACAAACCCCGGTGCGCCGCATCTTGGCGTTGACAACGATCGCCTCGGCCATCGCCGGGTCGGCTGACGCATCGACATAGACATGGTTGATCCCGTCGAGGTGCGCGAGCACCGGCACGCGCGCTTCGGCCTGGACCCGCGCGACCAGCGTCTTGCCGCCGCGTGGCACGATCATGTCGATCAGCCCGGCCGCGGTCAGCATCGCGCCGACCAACGCCCGGTCGGTCGATTCAACCCGCAGCGCCGCATCCCCCGGCAAGCCAGCCGCCGACAGCCCCGCCACAAAAGCCGCATGGATCGCACGGTTGCTTTCCACCGCTTCGCTGCCGCCGCGCAGGATTACCGCATTGCCCGACATGACGCAGAGTGCAGCGGCATCAGCCGTCACATTGGGGCGGCTTTCATAGACGATGCCGATCACGCCAATCGGCACGCGCAGTCGCCTGAGCATGATGCCACTTGGGGCCTCGCGTTCGTCGATCAGCTGGCCGACCGGATCGGGCAGTCCGGCCACGGCATCGACGCCCGCTGCCATCGCGTCAATCCGCGCCGGATCGAGCCGGAGCCGATCGAGCATCGCCGACGACAAGCCTGCCGCAGCGGCTTTGGCCATATCGGTGGCATTGGCAGCTTCGATTGCTGGGGCCGCCGCCCGGATCGCGGCGGCGGCTTGACGCAGGCCATTGGCCTTTGTCGCCGTCGGCAGACGCGCGAGCACCGCTGATGCTGCCCGAGCCCCACCCCCGAGCGCAGCAATGATGTCGATGGGATCTACATGCATATTCGCCATACCGGCAGCCTAGCAGCGGCTTGGGCGCGCGCCAATGTCGCGCTGCACAAGATTGAGTGGCACGACGCGGATGCTTTTGATAGCCTTGCCTGATGCAAGGGGGATTCGAAGCGGCGGGTGATCTCGCCACCGGGGGCTTGATCGGCCGTGCATTTGAGCCGCACGCCGGGGAAACGGCGCATGGCGCGCATGGATCAGGCCTGTGCCTGAATTGCGGCACCGCCCTGAAAGGCGATTTCTGCCACCAATGCGGGCAGACCGAGCACATCCACCGCACGCTCGCCTCAATCGGCCATGATCTGCTGCACGGCGTTTGGCATTTTGAGGGCAAGATCTGGTCGACGCTGCCAATGCTGTTCACCCGGCCGGGCGAGCTGACACGGCGCTATATCGCGGGCGAGCGGGCGCGGTTCGTATCGCCGCTCGCACTGTTTCTGTTCTCGGTCTTCCTGATGTTCGCAACCTTTGAATCGATCGGCGGCCCCATTGGGGGCGACAATGTGAATGTGAACCGCAACGGATCGAAGCTGACCCCGCCCGAGCTCGTCAAGGAGCTGAATGAGCAAAGAGCGGTACGGGCCAAGCTGGTCGCGACCCGGGATGCCCTCAGGGCCCGAAAGGCCGATACCGAGAAAATCGACGACAAAATCGACGACGTTGACGAGGATATTGGCGGTCTGCAAACCGCCTATGATCTGTCGACCGGCACCGTGGTCAATGTGAAGAAGGACGAAATCGATACCGGCTGGCCCTGGCTGGATGAGCGGCTTCAGCACATGCTGAAGGAGCCCAAGCTCTACCTCTACAAGCTGCAATCAAGCGCCTATAAATATAGCTGGGCGCTGATCCCGATCTCGCTGCCGTTCATCTGGCTGCTCTTTGCCTTTCGCCGCGATGTCGGCCCCTATGATCATGCGATCTTTGCGATTTACTCGCTATCGGCGATGACGATGGGGACGGTGCTGCTGAGCATTGGCAATGCAATCGGCCTGCCCGGCGGCATGCTCGCGACGATCTTCACCTTCGGGCCGCCGCTGCACATGTATAAGCAGTTACGCGGTGCCTATGGCATCTCCCGCTTCGGTGCGATCTGGCGCACCATCGCACTGCTGTTCTTTGCGATGGTTTCAGGCCTGCTGTTCTTCATCACCGTGTTCGGCATCATTGCCTAAGGGCTCAGGCCGTGCAGGGATAACGCTTCGTCATGAACGCTGCAAAGGCGGTCTTGGTGCTAGTCCGGGCGCGCTTGGCCGCCGGAATCGCGCGAAATGCGGCGACAATATCGTCCTTGGTCACCTTGGCCGTGCCTTTGGGCGGCGGGCAGCTGCTGGGCTTACGCCCGGCTGAAACTTCCGCAGCCAACCCGGCGCGGTACGCATCTGACGCTTTAGCGATATCGTCACGCAGCAAGCCGATATCGGGGGAGGCCAGAGCCAATACACCCTTTGCTTCCAGCGCATCAGTCTTGGTGAGGAATTCGGCGACTGACATCGCCTGAGTCAGCGTGGGAAAGATCATCGCCAGCGCGGCCATCGTGATCATAAGCGTCCGCATCGGCTCGTCTCCTTTGACATCGCGCGTGCCATAACAATCTTGAACGGGCAATGAAAGACCAATTGCCAGACGGTACGCCCACGAAAAAGGCCAGCCCGATCGCGTCGGACTGGCCTTTGCTCTTGTCTCGGTCAGGCGCCTTGCGGTGCCGGGTTGCCAAACGGACCGTTGGGCCGCCGCGTTTTAGGGATCGACGTGCCGCCAACCGGCAGGACCGGCGATTTCGGGCCATCGTCCATCCGGCCAATGCCTTCGCCCGCGATCAGTTTCTTGATTTCGTCGCCCGACAGCGTCTCATATTCCAGCAGCGCGCCGGCGAGCAGATGGAGCTGATCGATATGATCATTCAGCACCGTCGTCGCCTTTTCGTGCCCGCCATTCACGATCCGCTTGATCTCGGTGTCGATCAGCTCCGCCGTCTGGTTCGACATCCGCATCGGCCGCGCCGAGGAATAGCCCAGATAGGTCTCGCCCTCTGGCTCGGCATATTCAAGCGGGCCGAGCAGATCGGACATGCCCCAGCGCGTCACCATGTCGCGGGCCAGGCCCGATGCATAGCTGATGTCAGATGAGGCACCCGACGAGACCTTGTCATAGCCAAAGATCAGTTCTTCAGCGACGCGCCCGCCCATCGACACGGCAAGGTTCGCGTACATCTTATCGCGGTGATAGCTATAGCTGTCGCGTTCCGGCAGCCGCATCACCATGCCCAATGCACGACCGCGCGGGATGATCGTCGCCTTGTGGATCGGGTCGGACGCAGGCTCATGCAGCGCAACGATCGCATGACCCGCTTCATGATAGGCGGTCATCCGCTTCTCATCATCGGTCATCACCATCGAGCGGCGCTCGGCCCCCATCATCACCTTGTCCTTGGCCTCTTCAAACTCAGCCATCGCAACCAGACGCTTGCCCTTGCGGGCAGCGGTGAGCGCGGCTTCATTGACGAGATTGGCCAGATCAGCACCCGAAAAACCCGGTGTGCCGCGCGCAATCGTCCGCGCCTCAACATCGGGGGCCAGCGGCACCTTCTTCATATGGACCTGCAGGATCTTGATCCGGCCTTCGATATCGGGGCGGGGCACCACGACCTGGCGATCGAAGCGGCCCGGCCGCAGCAGCGCAGGGTCAAGCACATCGGGGCGGTTGGTCGCGGCGATGATGATGATGCCTTCATTGGCCTCAAAACCGTCCATCTCGACCAGCAACTGGTTGAGCGTCTGTTCGCGCTCGTCATTGCCATTGCCAAGTCCAGCACCGCGGTGCCGACCAACGGCGTCGATTTCGTCGATGAAGACGATGCACGGGGCGGACTTCTTGGCCTGTTCGAACATATCGCGCACGCGGCTGGCGCCGACGCCAACGAACATCTCGACAAAGTCGGAACCCGAAATCGTGAAGAACGGCACGCCCGCTTCGCCGGCAATCGCGCGGGCGAGCAAGGTCTTGCCGGTGCCGGGTGAGCCCATCAGCAACGCGCCCTTGGGGATCTTGCCGCCGAGCCGCGCAAATTTGGTCGGGTCCTTCAGGAACTCGACGATTTCCTGCAGCTCTTCGCGCGCTTCATCGATGCCGGCGACATCGTCAAAGGTCACGCGGCCTTCCTTCTGCGTCAGCATCCGGGCGCGCGACTTGCCAAAGCCCATCGCGCCTGAGCCGGAATTTTTCTGCATTTGGCGCAGCACGAAAAAGGCGATGCCCAGGAACAAGATGAAGGGTAGCGAATTGACGAGAATATACTGCCAGATCGACGGGCCTTCTTCAGGCCGGGCGTTGATCACCACGCCCTTTTCGAGCAACCGGTTGGTCAGCGCCGGGTCTGACGGGGCATAGGTGCGGAACTTGTCGCCGCTCGTTGTCGTGCCGGTAACAACATCGCCAGCGATATTGACCTCGCGAACCGAACCTTCCGTCACCTTCGACAGGAACGCCGAATAAGAAAGCGCGTCGTTGGCAGCGACCGACCGAGAGCCACTTTCGAACATCGTGACGAACAGGGCGAGGGCAACCAAGATGCCCAGCCAGATCATCAGATTCTTCATCCAGGGATTGCCGTTCCCGCCATTGTCGGGGCCCTGCTGCCGGTCATTATCGTTCATCGTCGTGTGCTACCTTTCCGAGTCACCAAGATAGGCTGCAAAAGGTGAATGGCAATGGAACAGTTAGCCGGTATCGGCGATCAGAGTGTTCGGCGCGGCGGAGCCTCGGAAAAGCGCCAAATTGTGCCCTTTGGGGATACCAAAATGCCCGCCTGCGTGGCTGATTTGCCCGATTCCAGTGCATCAAGCAGGGATTCAATGTTGGTCGCATCACCAAAATCGGGGCGCGTAATGCCGTTAACGTCCCGAACGCCCGCAATAGCCGACCGCGAAAGTCGGCGTTTCAATTCACGCGGCAGGCCCGCCATATCGATCCAGGATTGATCGTCAGGATCGTCTACCCCGGTCGGCGCGACCTTTCGTGTATCCCACAACCACCGCTCCATCGCCCGCAGTGCGGCATCGGCTTCGGCAGCATGCGCCGCCGACCGCGCAATCTGGCGTGGATCGAACAGGTGCGTGTCGCGCAACAGGCTGCGAAACGCGGTCCGGTCAAACCGATCATCGGCATTGCTGGGATCATCGACGAACGGGGTCGCGCTCGCCAGCGCAATCGCGCGCAATTCGGCGACGCGCCAGCCCAGCAATGGGCGGATCAGGTCAATCGGGAAAACGTCAAAAACGCAACCCGAATCCCCAACCGGATAGGACACCTCCTGTCGCTGATGCGCCCGAATCCCCGCTAGCCCCGCCACGCCTGATCCGCGCGCAGCGCGCATCAGGAATGTCTCTGCCTGGTCATCAGCGTGGTGCGCCGTCGCCAGCACGCGCGCGCCCTGACCGACCGCCCAGCGCTTCAGTAGTGCATAACGCTGCCCCCGGGCCCAATCATGCAGGTTGTCGCGGGGATCGCGGGGATCGGTCACCTGCAGTGTCATGTGCGGGACGCCAATCGTCGCGCACACCGCGGCCACCATCGCCGCCTCGTCCGCTGACTCCCGCCGCAAGCGATGATCAACCGTCGCGGCGATCACCTGGCCCGGATAAGCTGCCGCCGCCAGCACCAGCATCGCCATACTGTCCGGTCCGCCCGACACGGCAAGCGCGATTGGCTCGACCGGGCCCACCGCCCGGCCAAGCGCTGCGACCAGATCCGCCCGGAAGCGCGCGACGCTTGCCGGATCGGGGCTGGCCGTCACCGGATCAGTTGGCCTTGCACTTTTCCTCGGTGCGCCCGCGCGCGACATCAGCCTTCATTTGCGCGGTGATCTTGGTGGGATATACCTCGAGCAGCTCGTCATAGACCTGGCAGATATCGGCGGATGGCTTGCCGAGCTTCTTCAGCGCGATCGTCAGAAAATAAAGGCTGTCGGGCGCGCGTTCGCCATCATGGAATTTCTTGTAGTTTTCATAAAAGGCGAGCGACGCAAGCGAGGGCTTGCCTTCATCGAGATAGGAACGCCCAAGCAAATTTTGCGACCAGCTGGCGCGGCGATGCGTGGGATATTTGGCGACGACCTGCTTCAGCGCTGCCTGCGCCTCTGGGTAAAGCTTTGCCTGCCACAACCGATAGCCATAGACATAGCCGTCATCAGCGGGATCGTCAGTCATCGGTTTTTCCACCGCCGCGACCAATCGCGCCCGCGCGGGGTCGTTGATCGTCATGGTGGCAGACGCCGTCGGCTTGGCAACAGGCGCAGGCTTGGCGGTCGCCGCGCTGGCGCTGGTGGTGCCGCTCGCGCCCGAACTGATCGGGGCGGACGGGCCGATGCCCGCCGATCCGCCAGTCGATGCTGCGCCGTCCTCCAGCGCTTTCAACCGCGCATCGGTCGATCGGCGATAGGCGGAAAAGGCCTCTTCAAACTGCATCAGCTTATACTGCGTTTGTTCGATCTGGCCCGTCATCGTCGCCAATTGCCCTTCGAGCGCGCTGACCCTGCCGTTGAGATCGGCCACCGGGGTAGACGAAGGCAAACCTGGCCCTGGCGTGGGATTGGCTTGCTGCGGACTGATATCAGGCGGGAAATACTGGCCATTGCCGCCTGGGAATACCTTGCGCTGCACCGCGCGCATTTCTCGCTCCAGCCGATCGACCCGGCCATCAATCGAGCTTTGCGCCAAGGCTGCGGTCGAGCTGAGCGAGAGCCCGGCCAGCAAGGCAATTCTGATCAACTTTGTCCGCATTTCACTCCCCACGCACCACTTGATACGGGGGGTATAGCGGACAGAACGGCCTTGTCGCCAGCCTTGTAGATACCGCTTACGGGGCAGGCGCCGTCCCGGTTGGGGGCGACGGGTTCACCGGCGCGGTGGCAGGCGGCGCCGGGGTCGCCGCTGGCGTCTCTACGGCGGACTCAACTGCACGGTTCCGATTGGACGATCGGGCCGGGGTGCGGCGCCTTGAAGGAGCCGTGGTCGCGGCACTTTCCGGCGTTATCGACGGGACAGCGGCAGCGCCATCCGCGCCACGCGCCAGCAAGGCTTCGGCACTGATCTCGACATCCTTGATCGCGCGCGCGCCATCGCCGAGCGGCGGCACGGCCGACCCATTGACTGTGACCTGCAGCTTGTCGGGCCGGCCGACATTGATCATCGGTCGATTGGCATCCACCGGCACATCATAACGCTCGCCGGGCTGCAATTCTTTTTGGAACAGCGATTTGCCGTCAGCGTCATAGACGCGCAGCCAGACGACATCGGTGGCCGTCAACGCCACTTGGCCTGCCGCCGGGGCCTCGGCAGGCGTTGGCGCAGCGACGACTGGTTCGGGCGTGATTGCTGGCACTGGGGCGCTCGCGACCGGCTGGCCATCGCCGCGAAACAGCGTGGTGCCATACCACAGCCCGACCGCGATCAGCACCAGTACCGCAACGGCTGCCCCGGCCATCGCCACGCCCTTGGGCGGCTGACGACGCGGGTCCTGCATTTCATAGGGCTGATATTCGGGCGGACGATGGACCTGATCGACCTGGTTGCGGACGTCGCGGGCAATCGGCACCTCATCCATGCCAATCGCACGGGCATAGGCCTTGGCAAAACCCACCGAATAAGTGTGCGACGGCAGACCCGAAAAATTCGATTGTTCGATCGCTTCCAGATGGCGCAGCGGCACACGTGTCCGCGCCGCCACCTCGGCCAGGGTCAGCCCCTGCGATTCGCGATACTCCCGCAGGCGCTCTCCTGGCGTTTTGGGGAAAAGCGTTGCCTCCTCGCCAAGGTCGGATCCGGTCATGCTCTTCTCCGCCTGGGATAGTTGGTAATCGCCATGTTCCAAAGCCCCCAAACACTGTCAACGCACGAACGAGCGACTCGGCCCTGCATCAGCTCAACTCGACATTATTGTCGCTGGCCCAACTGGCAAGCGCCGCGCGCATATCGCGCGGCGGTCGGGCGAGCATTTCCGTCATATCTGCCATCAACCGCGCGCGATCGAGCGAGCGAATCATCGCCTTGACCGGGCCAACCGCCGCCGGAGTGATCGACAGTCGTTCGATCCCCAGCCCGATCAGCGCCATCGCCTCCAGCGTCCGCCCGCCCATTTCGCCGCACACCGCCAGATCAACGCCCGCCGCCCGCGTCGGTGCGACTACCCGGGCGAGGAAGCGCAGGATCGCCGGGCTCAGCCAATCATAGCGTTCGGCCAGCTTGGGGTTGGCGCGATCAGCAGCGAACAGAAATTGCGTCAGGTCATTGGTCCCGATCGACAGGAAATCGAGCCGGGGCAGCAGCACATCGAGCATTTCAGCCAGCGCCGGCACCTCAAGCATCGCACCATAGCGGATCAGCGTCGGCAATTTACGCTGACGTGAGGCGATCCAGGCCCGCTGTGCTTCGAACAGGGCTTGCGCCTCATCAAATTCCCAGGGTTCGGAAACCATCGGGAACATCACATTCAGCGTCCGCCCTGCCGCCGCCTCAATCAGCGCGCGCGCCTGCGCCTTCATTAGCCCGTCGCGTTCAAGCGCCAGCCGGATCGCGCGCCAGCCCATGGCCGGGTTTTCCTCATCGCCGGCATCGTCCTTCAGATAGGGCAGCGCCTTGTCGCCACCGATATCAACCGTGCGGAAAATCACGGGCCGGTCGCCCGCTGCCTCCAGCACGTCGCGGTAAAGCCGTTGCTGGCGTTCGCGCTGCGGCAGCGTCGCTGAAACGAGAAACTGAAATTCCGTGCGGAACAGCCCAATCCCGTCAGCCCCTGTCAGGTCAAGCGCGGCGACATCGTCGCGCAGCCCGGCATTGACCATCAACGTCATTCGGCTGCCATCAAGCGTTGTCGGCGGCACATCGCGCAGCGCTGCAAAAGAGGCGCGACGCTTCTGGCTGAGCAGCAGCTTGCCTTCGAACGATTCCTCGATCAGCGGCGACGGTCGCGCAAAGACCGTGCCGTCTGTCACATCAAGCAACAGCACGTCGCCTTCCCCGATCAGCCGGCGAACATCCTTAACGCGCCCCAGCACCGGCACGCCCATCGCCCGCGCGACGATGGTAACATGCGCGGTGAGCGATCCTTCTTCCAGAATCACGCCCTTTAGCCGCCGCCGATCATATTCGAGCAGCTCGGCCGGCCCCAGATTGCGCGCGACGAGAATCGTATCGGCGCGCAGCCCCATTTGCGCCGCCGTGCCCATCTGGCCGGAGACGATCCGCAGCAAGCGGTTCGACAGATCCTCAAGATCATGCATCCGCTCGGCAAGCAAAGGATCGTCAATCTGGCGCATCCGCATCCGGGTGCGCTGCTGTACCCGCTCAATCGCTGCCTCTGCGGTCAGGCCACTGTCGATCGCCTCGTTGATGCGACGGCTCCAGCCTTCATCATAGGCGAACATCTTATAGGTCTCGAGCACTTCGTCATGCTCGCCGCCCATGCCGAATTCGGCCTGCGCCGCCATCCGCTCAATCTGCTCGCGCATCTTGTCAAACGCGCCGTAAACGCGGTGGCGCTCGGCCTCGACATCTTCAGCGACGGTATGTTCAATGGTGATGCGCGGTTGATGAAAGACCGCCACCCCGCGCGCCATGCCTTCAACCAGCTTGAGCCCGGGAATGCGCATCGCCGCCGTCGATTGCGGGCGCGTGGTCGCGGCCCCCGTCGCGTCGATCAGATCGGCATTGGCGATCAGTTCAGACAGCACCATGGCAACGGTCTGCAGCGCTTCGACTTCGACATCGGCGTAGCGATGCGGTTCGATATGCTGAACGCACAGCACCCCCACCGCGCGCTCACGCCGGATGATCGGCACGCCTGCAAAACTATGGAATTTTTCCTCGCCAGTCTCGGGCCGATAAGCGAAATCGGGATGGCTTGCCGCCTCATCCAGATTGAGCATCTCGACCTCCTGCGCGATCGTCCCGACCAGTCCTTCGCCCAGCGCCATCTTGGTGACGTGGACGGCGGCCTGATCAAGTCCTTCAGTCGCGAACAGCTCAAGCACACCGTCGCGCAGCAGATAAATCGAGCAAACCTCGCTATTGGTCGCCGCACCGATGATCCTGACCACGCTGTTGAGCTTGGCCTGCGCCGTGCTGCGCGCCGCCATCACATCGTGCAGGCGGACGAGCATCTCGCGGGCGGAGGTAGCGGCGGAAGACAGGGTCATGCCACCCGGCTATCAGATTGCACGAAGCCGCGCCAACATCCTCGCAGGCCAGCAAGAACATTCTTGCCCGCCAGCCATCAGCCAGCAATCAACCGCCAAGCGCAGAAAATCGGCTATGGACGCCAACCCGCCATTCAAACTCCACCGGCTGATCGGTCAGCGGCACCCCGTCGCGCATTGGCGGCCGCATCCTGAGCAGCGGCAGGCCCCGCAGCACGGCTTTGCGGACCCCCGGAATGGTCGGCGATTCGCTCAGAATGCGGCAATCGATCTGGTTGTCGGCGGCGACCAGACAGCGCAGCCGAAACGTCACATCCATCGGCACCCGCCACAGATCCTCGTCCATCAGCGGGAAAAATTCATCGTCGGTGATTTTACGTACCCAGCGCGCCGGCTGGAGACCGGGCTGCACGGAGCGCCCACCGCGCATGACAATATCGCCACTGCCAACCGTCGGCGCGGGCGGCGCAGCGGGCAGCAGATCGACTGGGCGCGGCACGGGCAGCGGCGCCGGGCTGGGTTTCACCGGGGGCGCGTCTTGCCGGACGGGCGTAACAGGGGCTGGCTTGGTCGCGGCGGGCGGTGTGCTGGCGCTGGGCGGCGGTGGCGCGGAGGGCGCCGGGGCATCCGCTGCATCAAGCGGTAATAATTTGACGATGAAAGGGCTGTTGTCGATCACCACCCGGCGCGCGGCGGGCACCAGCATCAGCAGCGCAATCACCGCAAGATGCAGCGCCAGGACCAGCAGGATTGTGAACAGCCGCTGGCGCGGCGTAATCGCCGCATAGCCGCCGGGTTCTCGCAGAATCACCTCCATGGTCACTGCCTAACACTGCACGGCGGGCGACAAAATGGCCGATGCGGAACAAGCCTGAAATGGCCTGGCGACCGCAGCGACGCCTGCTATTCCTTCGGCAAATCAAATCTGATTTTGAAATAGACCATAGCATTATCAACTTCGACGCCATTCTCCCTGCGCGGCAAAACACGCAGTTGCGGGGCAAGCGACCGTGCAGCGCGACCAAATTGCCAGCCCTTCGGCGACTCGGCGGTCACCTGGCACGCTTTCAGCCGGCGTTTCAGCGTTGCGAGGCAGCGCAGCTCGGCAAATCCGGATATTTTGGCCTGCCGAGCGCCCGCCGGGTGAAAAGCGTAGATTTCCTCCCAGGTCGCTTGCCTGGCCCATTCGGCCTTGGTCACCGTGTCGCGGCCACCGCCTCCATCACCGCCCGTCCCCGACCCGCCATTGCCGAAGCCCCCGCCATTAGTGCCCTGAGCGCCCGTGCCGTTATCGCCAACCACCGTACCGCCCGCCACCGTCGGCGGTGGCGCGGGAAGTGCTGCAGGCGCTGGCGTATAATCGATGCGCGGCATTGCCGGTGGCGCCAGGACTGGTGCGGGCGGGGGCGTATCGACGAGAACGGGCGATGATCGCGGTGTCGATGGTGCCGGCTTGGGCGCTGCCTTAACATTTGTCGGCGGCGGCACTGTCGGCGGCGGTATTGGCTGTGGCGGTTCAACCAGCGGCAGCAATTCAACAACGGTGGGCGGTTCACGATCAATTCGGATGGGCGGTCGATCGCGCAGGGTAAGGAACAGATAGCCCGCGATGACGTATAACAGGATGATCATCGCAATCGTCAGCACACGCTGCCGATTGGTCGTCGGCCGATATACAGTGCGGGCGAAAAGCGCTGTCTCCATCTGCTAGAGTATAGCATTGGTCAGAAATGAAAAAATAGGGTGGTTGCTGTCAGGCTGCCCGTTTTTCCAGCGCGTGCGCGGCGTCGTCCATTAATTGTGCGATAATCTCCACAACCGGCTCTTCCTTGGTCACCATGCCGACCGATTGCCCGGCCATCAGGCTGCCATGTTCGACATCGCCATCAATCACCGCGCGGCGCAGCGCACCTGCCCAATAATGTTCGATTTGCAGCTGTGCCTCGCCCATTTCGACCGAACCGGCATCGAGCAGGGCCGCCACTTCGCGCTGCTTGGCGGTAAACAGGTCCGCCCCGGCATTTTTTAGCGCGCGCACCGGAATAACGGGCAAGCGCGGATCGATCTGGACGCTGGCAATCGCGTCGCGGGCTGAAGCCCGGAAGAACGCCTTTTTGAAATTGGCGTGCGCGATGCTCTCGGTCGCGCACGCAAAGCGCGTGCCGAGCTGGACACCTGCTGCACCCATATCGAGATACGCCGCGATCGCCTGGCCACGGCCGATGCCGCCCGCCACGAACACCGGCACCTGCTCCGCCACCTCCGGCAAAATCTCCTGCGCGAGCACGCTGGTCGATACCGGGCCGATATGGCCACCGGCCTCCATCCCCTCGACCACCAGCGCATCGACACCCGATCGGATCAGCTTTTTGGCCAGGCTGAGCGCGGGCGCAAAGCAGATCACCTTGGCCCCGCTCGCCTTGATCGCATCAAGCGCGCCCGCTGGCGGCAGGCCGCCCGCCAGCACAACATGCGTCACGCCGTGTTTGGCGCAGACGGCAATCAGATCGAACAATTGCGGATGCATCGTGATCAGGTTCACGCCAAAGGGCTTGGCCGTCAGCGATTTAGTCGCGGCGATCTCGGCATCGAGCAGCGCGGGCGACATCGCCCCACACGCGATCAGTCCGAAACCACCCGCGTTCGAGATGGCGGAGACCAGATGCCGCTCACTCACCCACGACATCGCGCCGCAGATGATTGCAGTGTCGCTGCCAAGGAACGCCGCGCCGCGCGCCATGCGGCGAGCAAGGCGCTCTGCCCCGATGCTCAAGCGACTTCCTCCGCATCCAACCCGTACGCCGTGTGCAGCACGCGCACCGCCAATTCGGTATAATCCTCTTCGATCAGCACGCTGACCTTGATCTCGCTGGTGGAGATCGCCTGGATGTTGATGCCGCGATCAGCCAGCGCCTTGAACATTGCCGAGGCGACACCGGCATGGCTGCGCATCCCGACGCCGACCACCGAAATCTTGGCGACCTTGCTGTCATGGACCAGGCTGGCATAGCCGATATCGGCCTTTGCCTTATCAAGCGCATCAAGCGCGCGGGCGAGTTCGGCCTGCGGCACGGTAAAGGTCACATCGGTCGATCCGCTGTTATGCGCGATATTCTGGATGATCATGTCGACATTGATGTTGATATCAGCCAGCGGGCCGAAAATCCGGGCGACCGCACCAGGCTTGTCGGGTACTTCGATCAGCGTAATCTTGGCTTCGTTCTTGTCATGCGCGATGCCGGTGATGAGCTGGCGTTCCATATCGTCTCCGATTTCGTCGTCACCGACGATCATTGTGCCGGGCAATGTGTCTGCCGTGGCTGAATTATTGGGATCATCAAAGCTGGAGAGCACCTGAATGCGCACGCCCTCCTTCATCGCCAGCCCCACCGAGCGCGTCTGCAGCACTTTCGCGCCCACGCTCGCCAGCTCAAGCATTTCTTCATAGGTCACGCGGCTGAGCTTGCGCGCGCGGGGCACGATGCGCGGGTCTGTCGTATAGACGCCATCGACATCGGTATAGATGTCGCAACGATCCGCCTTGACCGCTGCCGCGACCGCGACCGCCGATGTGTCCGACCCACCACGCCCCAGCGTCGAGATGCGATTGTCCTCGGCGACGCCCTGAAAACCGGGGATCACCGCCACTTCACCCGATGCCATCGCCGTGATCAGGGCATCAGCATTAATCTCGTCGATCCGCGCCGACGCATGCGCGTTAGTGGTTTGGATCGGCAATTGCCAACCGAGCCAGCTGCGCGCCGGCACGCCGATTGCCTGCAAGGCAATCGCGAGCAGGCCGCTGGTGATCTGCTCCCCCGACGCCACCACCACATCATATTCGCGGGGATCATAAAGCGAAGAGGCTTCACGGCAGAAATTCACCAGCCGGTCCGTCTCCCCCGCCATCGCCGACACGACGACCGCGACCTCATTGCCTGCTGCAACCTCACGCTTCACGCGCGCGGCAACGCTGCGGATCCGCTCGATCCCGGCCATCGACGTGCCGCCGAACTTCATCACAATACGGGCCATGGAGGTCGCGCTAATCCCTTGGGTTGAGAGGGGCTGCCTGATAAGTGGGGCGCATGACGATAGCAAGCGCACCCGCAACGACGATCAATCCCCAAGAAGCCGCGCATTTCGGCGCGATGGCGGCTGACTGGTGGGACCCCAAGGGGTCATCGGCCATGCTGCACCGGCTCAATCCGGCGCGGCTCGGCTATATCCGCTCGGCCGTAAATACACATTGGCGCCTCGATGACCGCAGCTTTTCGCCACTCAGCGGCAAGACCGCACTTGATGTCGGCTGTGGCGCGGGGTTGCTCTGCGAACCGCTCGCCCGGCTGGGGGCCAAGCTGGCCGGGCTGGATGCTGCGCCTGAAAACATCGCGGCCGCGCGCGCGCATGCCGCGCAATCGGGCCTGGCGATCGATTATCGCAGCGGCAGTGTCGAGAATCTGGGCAGCGAGCGTTTTGATCTCGTCACCTCGATGGAAGTGATCGAACATGTCACCGATCCCACCGCGTTCGTCGCCGGGCTGGCGGGCGCGCTGGCCGATGACGGGTTGCTGATCCTCTCCACCCCGAACCGCACCGCCATGTCACGCATTGCCCTCATTTCGATTGCCGAGGGCTTGGGTCAAATTCCGCGCGGCACGCATGACTGGGACAAGTTCCTGACGCCTGAGGAACTGACGGCAATCGTCGAGGGTGCGGGGCTGAAGGTAACGGATGTGCGGGGTCTGAGCTTTTCGCCAGCCAAGGGGTTCGTGATCGGTGACGACACGAAGCTCAATTACCTGATGACGGCGGTACGCGCCTGAGTTCCTGCCCGGGCCGGGAGCGGTCAGCGGAAGCGAAGATTGGTTCGCGCGGAGGCGCGGAGGCGCAGAGGCGTTGTGCCCTTGGGCGCTGGGTGCTTGCAGATCGCCGAGGATCAGCGGCTTCGCCATTTGAGCGATGCGCGTTGCGCGCTTCTATTGCCGCAGCCTCCTCCGCGTCCTCCGCGCCTCCGCGCGAACCCAATCTCGCTGGCCGCAGGAGCTGCCGTATGAGGCAGGCAATCGCGGTGCACCGTCGCAGGCGCACCGCTTGCCGCACACCGCCTCCACCCTTCGCTGAAAGCGCGAATGGTCCCCAGTTTCGGGTTGAGCATACCCCGCATGCTCAAGGATCGTCCGGGGGACGATCCGACCCGACACTCCGTCCCAGGGAGGCGCTTATGCCATGACGTTGCGCCCGCGCAGCACCGTCGCGCTGTGGCCAATGCTCGCCGCTGCTGTCGGTGCCTTGATCGTGTCGACGAAGATCCAGTCGTTGCGCACCTTGGTCGGCGTGATCGTCATCGCCATATAGCCGCGGCGGCTGGTGTCGCACCATTTGAGTTCGGGATTCTGCTCGACCAGTGCTTTGGCGACGATCTTGGGATCAACGCCAAGCGCGCTTTCAAAACCGGGTGAGGTGACGCCCTGGCCAGCGAATTCAACGCCCGCCGGCTTGCCGTCCTGCCCCAGATCATAAGCCCAGGCATTATGGCTGTCGCCCGAGATGACGATCAGGTTCGCGCCCATCTTTTGGGCCGATGTCAGGAAGCGTTTGCGCGCGGCGGGATAGCCGCCCCAGCTATCGAAATTGAACGGCAGGCCAGCCTTGGTCGCGGCAATGCCCGCATTCATATAGGCTTTAGCGCGCGGATCGGCATCGGGCGCGAGCCAGCTTGGCGCGCCGAGCGGGGTCTCCGTATTGCCCATAATCGTCCCGAAGCCGACCACCTGCCATTTGGTGCCGCCCTTCACCGAAGCGCGCATCGCGTGCGCCAGCCAATCCTCCTGCTGCGATCCCATCATCGTCGCCGCCGGGTCCTGCCAGCTGCCGTCGCGGAACTCGGCGAGCGCCTTGGCGGGATCGGGCTTGAACAAGAGCGGTGCCAGCTCGCTGGGCTTGGTGCGGCCAAGCAGACGCGTTTCGGTACGGAACAGCGTGGCGAGCGTGCCGATTTCATAGGCCTTCCACGGCTCGTCGGACACGGGCATCCATTCGCGGTAAGCCTGGATCGCAGCAGCGCGGCGGATGCTCCACTCGCCTTCGGCTGCGGGCTGATGGTTCTGCGCACCGCCTTCCCAGCTATCATTGGTAGATTCATGATCGTCCCACTGGACGATCATCGGCACCAGGCTGTGGAGCTTCTGCAGGTCGGGGTCGCTGCGGTAGCTGGCATAGCGCAGCCGGTAGTCGGCCAGGTGGATAATCTCCGTCGCGGGCAGCGGCTGGCGACCGGCGACGGCATCCTTGGCGGCGGGGTAGCTGCCGGTCTGGTACTCGTAATAATAATCGCCAAGGTGGATGGCGAGATCGATGTCGTCCCGCAGCGCCGCATGCGCATAGGCGTTAAAATAGCCAAATGGCAGGTTCGAGCACGAAAAAATCGCGGCTTTGAAGCTCGGCGCAAGGCCGGCCGGCAGCGTTTTGGTGCGACCAACGGGGGAAAAGCTGCCATCCGGCGCGACGAAGCGGAAATAATAGCGCGTACCCGGCTTCAGGCCTGCCACGGTAATCTTGGCGGTATAATCGCGCCAGGGTCCGCTGATCTGCACGCCACCCGAGACGATCCGTGCAAAATCGGCGGTTTCAGCGATTTCGGCACGCAGATGCACCGCCGCTTCATCGACGGGGACATAGCGCGTCCAGAGCAGCACCGAATCGGCGCTGGGCTCGCCGCTGGCGACCGAGTGGGTAAAACCCCGCGCCGCCTGGACACTGGGCATTTGGGCAAAGCCCGGAATCGCAAAGGCGCCAAGGCCGATCGAGCCGGTGACGATGAACGAACGACGATCGATACGGATGGCCATGCTGTCTCTCCCGTTTGAGCGATTTGCCGCCCTTGCACCGTCCATATGGACGATATGTGACAGGAAGAAACAAGCCCGGCCGCTATTCCGCCTTGTTCAGCGGCCCCAATCCGCTCAGCCCGCGCAGATACTGCGCCTTGATGGTGGTGACGGTGACGCCATCACCCACCTCAATCGTCGCGGTGGCCAGTTTGGGCTTGGCAGCACCGATCCGAATATTGCTGGGTACGCCGCCGCCATCACGCCAGAAATTGAACTTGTTCTTCCCATCCCGGTCATGCGTGAAAAACAGCGCATAATGGCCTGGCTTGGGCACCTTGATGCACAGGGTAACCGGGCCAGCCTGCGGCACCGGTGCCCAGACGCGGTGAAAAACCTTGCCAGCGGCAATCAGCAGCGAGTCATCGGCCAGAAAATCGGCTTCTGTCGCTGGATAAAGTTCCAGCTTCATCCGGCCCGAGCGATCCTTCAAGCCGACAATTTTTGCCTCAATCGCGGGGCCGCCACTCTCGCACGCAGGCGCATCCTGGCCACCGGCCCGCGCACCCACACCGGCAGAAACACTCACTGCAACGCAAGCCAGCGTCAGACCCAAAAAACGATACTTCATACGCGATTCCTAACCAGCGAATACAGGCTGAACCCAATGATCAATACAGCATGAACCAGCAGCATGAGCTGCCGCTCTCACCGCCATTTGTGCCAACGGCCTCACCCCTTAGCCCAGCAAGGTGATCGCAAAATTGACCAAAAAAAGGTCATTGTTCGGCACGAGCGGCGGGGTCATGAGAGGTTCATTCCTAGGCATCGCCCCTTAACGCAGCAAAGCGTGGCAGCGATCCATCAGCATCGAGAGCGTGCGTTTAATCTGAACCGTTCGTGCTGAGCGAAGTCGAAGCACAGGGCGCACCGCTTGGCCTTCGACTTCGCTCAGGCCGAACGGAGGTGATGCAGATTTAACGCACGTTGCTGTAATTGGACCTAGAAGAATCGCTCTAGCGGCCAAAAATGTCTAGATCCCAGCACTTGGGTGGCAACGGGCCAGCTAGGGCAGGAACCGATCGGGATGCGCATCTGCAAAGGCCGGTAGGGCACTCGCTGCTGCATCGGCGCGGACGAGAATAGGATATGGATCAAGCGGCAGATCAAATCGGCGGGCATTATAGAGCTGCGGCACCAGGCAGATATCGGCAAGGTTGGGCGAATCGCCGCCGAGAAAGGGCCCGGCGCTGTGCGGCACATCCGATTCTGCCAGCGCCTCCAGCGCTTGCAGTCCCAATGCCATGCTGTGCCGCCGCCAGACAGTCTTCGCCGCCTCATCTGCGCCGAATTGGTCGCCCAATTGGCGGATAAAACGCATATTACCGATCGGGTGCGTGTCGGCGGCGATCACCAGTGCCTGCGCAATCACCCGCGCGCGCGCTGCCGGTTCGCGCGGGAGCAAGGGCGGCGTTGGGCGGGTCGAGTCGAGATAGTCGATAATCGCCAGGCTCTGAATCAGCGATAGGCCGTCAATTTCGAGCGTCGGCACCTGCCCTTGCGGGTTCCGCGCGAGATTGGCGGCGCTGCCTTGTTCGTTTTCGAGCAGGTTTACCGCCACCCGCGACCAGGCAATGCCCTTCAGATTCAACGCAATCCGCACCCGGTAACTGGCTGAGGAGCGATGATAATCAAATAATGTTGCGATTACCGGAGGGGTCATGCCGGGCCGGGAACGCCTGGGCCAGCGCCGCTGGACACTGCCACCCCGGTCGGCCCATCACCAAGGGCTGGCAGCTCAGACCCGCGTTCCAGCGCCACCTTGATCATCGCGACGATCGGATCGGCCAGCGCCAGACCAATCACGCCAAACAACGTGCTCGCCAGTATCTGGGAAGAAAGCGTCAGCGCCGGCGGCATATCCACGGTGTGCTTGGCAACGAGCGGGATCACGACATAGCCATCGAAATTCTGCACGATTAGATAGGTGGCAATCGCCCAGACGCCTTCATGCGTCCCGGCGCTAAAGCCAACCGCAACCATCAATATGCCCGTCAAAATCGCCCCGACATTGGGAATGAAGGCCAGAATGCCGGCAATAATGCCCAAAACCAGCGCCATCGGCACCCCGCCCAGCATCAACGCGAACCAGATCAGCACGCCTTCAAACGCCATGCCGAGCAACCGCCCGGCGAGCAGGCGACGCATTGTGTACGCCATCCGGCCAATCGTGATGGCGAATTCGCTGCGCAGATCCTGCGGGACCATCCATTGCAGCCCGCGCTCATAAAGCCTGGGTTCGATCGCCACGAACAGGCCGATCACCGCCACCATCACCATACTTGTTATCGCGCCAACCGCAGTGCCGATCCAGGAGGTCAGCCGCCCGAACGAGCCCAGCGCTTGTTGGATCAGACCGTTCACATCGGCCCGCCCCGGCACCATGCCATGCTCCACCGCCCAGGCGATCGCGCGCTGCGCCTGCACATCCAGCGTGGTGCGCAGTTGTGCAAATTGATCAGCAACCTGCACTCCAGTCAAATAAATGGTACCGACCAGAAAGGCGATGCTGAACAGCATCACGATTGCCAGCCGCCAACCCCGGCCAATCGGCAAAGCGCGCCCGAGCAGCCGGACGCCGCCGTCAAGCATCGAGGCAAAAACCAGCCCGCCAAAGATGATCAGCAAGGGCTGAATCAACAGCACCATCAGCGCAATCGCTGCCGCCAGCCCCAACCAGACGGCGGCACGCTTCAATTCCTTGCGGACAAAGGGGTCGCTGAATTCGTTCGGCGCGGGGCCTGCGACGATATCGACCGGTGGTTTGCTCATAGCGCCTTGGTCGCGGCTGGCGCCCGGGCTGCAGCCGGCGCCGGCGCTAGCGGTGCGGTATTGACAGGGTCGCCAGCTTGACGGGCATGGAGCGAATTGCCCGCACGGCCCGATCGAAAGGCAGTGAACCAACTAATCGGGTTCCAGCTGCTGCTGCCATCGACCGAAAAGGTAATGAATTCAGCGCGACCGCCAAGATATTCCCAAGGCACTGGGCCGCCAAGTCCCTTATCGGGCTCGCCAAGCGCAAAACGGCTATCGGCGCTGCGGTCGCGGTTATCACCCATCAGAAAAACATGGTTCGCCGGAATCTTCACGGCCGGATAATTGTCGCCGGGGCTATACCCGAGCTCGACCGTATCATAGCTCCGGCCATTGGGCAGGGTTTCGGTCACGATCGGCAAATGACAGGTAAACACGCCATCAGCGCCGGCGCGTAACGCCCCTGAATAATCAGTGCAGGTCGCATTGGCATCGACCGGAATCAGCTTTTCATGCAGATTTCCCCGCTTCACCGCGACGCCATTCAGCGACACAACGCCGTCGCGCACTTCAATCGTATCGCCGGGCAGGCCAATCACGCGCTTGATATAATCCTCGGTCGATCCAGGCGGGGTGACGATCACGACGTCGCCACGTTCGGGCAATCGGCCAAATAGCCGACCGGGCACGAACGGCAACAAGTGGAAGGTCGGCGAGACGAAAGAATAGCCATAGGGATATTTCGTCACCACCAGCCGGTCGCCAATCAGCAGGCCCGGCAGCATCGATTCAGACGGAATGTAAAAAGGCTTTGCCACAAAGCTGTGAAAGCCAAGCACAGCCAGGACGAGCCACAAAATGCCGCGCGCCTCACCCAACCAGTCAGTGCCCGGGTTGGCGGCGGTCGTCGCGACGGCGTCGGTTGGGCCTGCGCCGTCCATCGTCAACTCATCTCCCGGCATCATCATCGTCCCTTGAACCAATTTCAATCTTGACCGCTTCGATGATCACAAAGGCCTGCGCCCAGGGGTGATCATCGGTCAGCGTCAAATGTATGCGTGCGAGGTGGCCTTCAGGTATCATCGCGTCAAGCCTTGCCTTGGCCCCGCCGGTCAATGCCAGCGTCGGCGCGCCGCTGCGGGCATTGACCACGCCGATATCCTTCATGAACACGCCGCGTTTAAATCCCGTGCCCACCGCCTTGGAAAATGCCTCTTTGGCAGCGAAGCGTTTGGCATATGTGCCAGCGCGGGTGAACGGACGCTGACCGGCCTTGGCACGTTCAACAGCGGTAAAGACGCGCTGTTCGAAACGATCCCCAAAGCGATCGAGCGACGCCTGAATCCGCTCAATATTGCACAGATCAGATCCCAGCCCGATGATCATCGAAACCCCAGCGCAGCAAAATACAGTGCCGCGAGCGTTGGGCAGAAAAAAAGCATCACGCAAATAAATGTAGTCGCGCCGAACCGCGCCCAGCCAAGCAAGCCAAAGCCGATCATCCCAATGCTGACCACGAGCCCCGTAAAGACGCGCTCGGCCAGCACATCGATGACAGCACGCGCCGACAAATCAGGCTTCAACGCCAGCGCAACGATCAGCGGACTTGTAGCGATGGCCGTGCACAGCAGGATCTGCAAAAACACCAGCACGCGAACCGGCAACGCCATTGTTGGCTGCATTGGTCGCAACGCTTCGGACCGGCTGGCAGTCACCGGGCGGCGTCCATCGCGGCGCGCATCGCCGTCACCGCCCCGCCCAGTCCCATGAAAATCGCATCGGCGATCAACGCATGACCGATGTTCAGTTCCTTGACCTGCGGGATAGCCGCGATCGGCGCGACATTGTCGAGCGTCAGGCCATGCCCGGCATGGACTTCAATACCGTTCTTGACGGCAAGCGCCGCCGCATCCTGAAGCCGCCGCAATTCCGCCGCGCGTGCTTCGTCCGTTAGCTCGGCATAGGCGCCAGTGTGCAGCTCGATGACTGGCACGCCCAGCCGGAGCGCAGCCTCAATCTGGCGTGGATCGGGCTCGACGAATAGCGAAACGCGGATGTTTGCGCCCTTCAGCTCGCGCACCATCGGCGCCAGATGATTGTGCATACCGGCCGCATCAAGGCCGCCCTCCGTCGTGCGTTCCTCGCGCTTTTCGGGCACGATACAGGCTGCATGCGGCCGGTGCGCCAAGGCGATGCCGAGCATCTCGTCGGTCGCGGCCATTTCCAGATTGAGCGGGATCGTCAGCTCGGCCATCAGCCGGGCAATATCGTCGTCGGTAATGTGCCGCCGGTCCTCACGCAGATGCGCGGTAATACCGTCGGCCCCCGTCGCTGCGGCGACCAGCGCGGCGCGCACCGGATCAGGATAGCCGACCCCGCGCGCGTTGCGCACGGTCGCCACGTGATCGATATTGACGCCTAAACGCAGATACTCGTGCATTACTTCACCCCTGAGCAGGCCGCCGCTGCGAGCAGATCATGGCTGAACCCTTGGCCCTGCCACACCTCGCCAAACGCAAAGTCTGCACGATCGACGAAAATTATGGCAACAATATCGGCGTCGGGCAGAATGAAGTTGCGCACTTCCACCCCGCCGATCGCCCCGCGCCGCTCAATGATCCGAACAGGCGCCGCGCAGCCCTTGAGCGGCGCGGAAAATGCCCATTGCCCAAGCGCAATTGCGCCCAGTTGCGGCTGCCCGTCCCACATTTCGGCACGCGCAGAATCGGGCAGCAATTTGCCGGTCATCAACGCACGATCGAATTTCCACAGATCCGCCAGCGTCCCGTAAAGACCGGCCGATGCGCCAAAGGCGTTCAGGTCTATCCCGGCTTCAGGTCTGCCATTGATCGTCCCCGGCACGATCAACTTGCCGGTCGGAAAGGCACCCAGCGATGTGAGGCCAAGCGGCTTGGCGATGCGCTGCTGCACCAGCCGCTGCCACGGCTTGCCCGTAACCGCCTCCAGCAACGCACCGGCAACGATGTAATCGCAATTATTATATTCCCAATTGTCCCCCGGCGCGCGCTTGACCGGCCCGGCACAATAACCGGTCAGCGGATCACGGCTGCCGGTATAGCCTGGCGCATCATATGCGGGCACTGACTCCGGTGTCGCGGCGGTATCATCGGGATTGGGCAGGCCCGATTGGTGACGCAACAGCTGGCGCACGGTCACCAGCCCGGCATTGGCGCTTTTGAACCCCGGCAGATAGCGACTGACCGGCTGATCAAGACCGATATGGCCGGTGGCGACTTCCTGCATCACCAGCGTGGCGATCACCTGCTTGGTCACCGATGCCCAGCGCCAGAGAGGCGGCGTCGCCCGGATGCCGGCGATATGGCTGGAATGCACCAGAATCGCATCGCCCTTGCTCACCAGGACATCGCCAACCTCGGCAATGGCGCTGGCGGCTAGCGCCTGCTGGATGGGGGAAGAAACCGCCACCGGGCCAAGCGGCTCTCTCGCCGTACCAGCAGAGGGAGCTGCCAGCGCCAGCACAGCAGCAAATGCCAGCCTCACGCAGCGAGACCGCGGCTGCCGGGCTTGACCGGTGGGATCGCGGCAAGTTCGGGCGGCAGCGCATCGGCGGGATAGCTGGGAATATCCAGCGTACACAACGCGACCAGCGGCACGCCGATATCAGCAGAGCCGTTTGATCGATCGATCAGACAGGCTGCACCAAGCAATTGGCCCGGATAATCGCGGATCGCTGCGATGCATTCGCGCGACGACAAACCAGTGGTGACGAGGTCCTCGACCATCACGACGCGGGCGCCAGCCGGAATCTCAAAATTGCGACGCAGCTGGAACACGCCATTATCGCGTTCAACGAACACCGCATTGCACCCAAGCGCGCGCGCGGTTTCATAACCGGGGATGATTCCGCCCATTGCCGGCGACACGATCAGATCGACCTGCCCAAATTGGGCGGTGATCTTTTCAGCGAGCGCAGCGCAGAGCCGCGCAGTGCGCACCGGATCCTGGAACACTAACATTTTTTGCAGGAAAACCGGCGATCGCAAACCCGATGACAGGATAAAATGTCCCTCTAGCAGGGCACCCGCCTCCCGAAACTCGGCCAGCACCTCGTCTTGCGTCATCATCCCATTCATCCTTGCTGGCTGCCTTAAAGACTTTTGACCTTGGGGACCGTCGCGCGGCGTGATAGGATTGAGATGGCAGCGGCGCAACGCTCGTTAGGGACGCCTGCGCCAAAAAAGGCTGCGAAAAGCTTGAGGCTAGAGGACCTCCTGCGTATAGGCCCCGTCTAAAGGGCGTATCCCGGCTTAGGCGAGGGACTGATAAGACCCATTAAACTGCACCGAGCAAACATTAGGGTGACGATTCGAAATGCGAAATACCGGGCGTAAAACGGGGGTAAGATCACTCATGCTGGCGGCCGGGCTTGTGCTCGGCAGCGTCGGCCTGGTCGGCGCTCAGGCGGCGGCACCACAGACGACTGCTCAGCAGGAATCAGCCGCACCGCCCGCAACCGGCGTGACGGTGGCAGCGCCAATCGCTGCGCCTGCCGAAGCTTCGGCGCCCGCCACAACGGCAACCGATCCGCTGCTGGCACTTGACGGTGGCCCGGACGTACAGCCAGTCGCCAGTGTCGGTCAGCCGACCGACAAATTCATCGGCGTCCAAGCGCAGGTAACGCCAACCGGTCGGCGCGCTGCCTGGATGCATGATGACATTCTGGTGCCCGTAATCACCATCATTTCGGTTTTTGTGCTGTTGCTGCTGCTCTGGGTGATGTTCCGGTACCGGCGCGCCGCAAATCCAGTGGCGTCCAAGACATCGCACAACACCCTCATCGAGGTCATTTGGACTTTGGCCCCGGTCGTCATTCTGGTGCTGATCGCGGTGCCATCGATCGGCCTGCTCCAAGCGCAATATAAGCCGGCCCCGGCCAATGCGATCACCCTCAAGGCGATCGGCAACCAATGGTATTGGTCTTATCAATATCCCGACAATGGCGGCTTTGAAATCACCTCGAACATGCTGAAGGAAAAGGGCATGACGACGGGTGAGGAACGCGCCCGCACCGACGCCGATGGCCCGCCGCTGCTCGCCACCGACAACCGCATCGTCCTGCCCGTTGGCGTGCCAATTCGCTTGCTGACGACGTCGAACGACGTGATCCACGCCTGGGCGATGCCCGCCTTCTGGATCAAGCTTGATGCCGTCCCCGGCAAGATCAACGAAACCAGCTTCATCATTGAAAAGCCAGGCGTCTATTTCGGCCAGTGCTCTGAACTGTGCGGCGCGCGCCATGGCTTCATGCCGATTACGGTTGCCGCCGTTGACAAGGCAACCTTTGACAAGTGGGTCGTCGCCAAGGGCGGTTCGGTAAAGGGGGCCGCTGCGCCAGCCGCCGCCCCTGCCGCGACCGCCGCTCCAACCACCGATGCAGCGGCCGCGCCCGCCGCAGCCCCGCAAGCGGACAAGTAAGCTCATGACCGATACCGCCCTCAACCCGTCCGCCTTCCAGGCCCATGACGATCACGCGCATCATCACGATGCCGATCACAAGCCCGGTTTCTTCGCGCGTTGGTTCATGTCGACCAACCACAAGGACATCGGCACCCTCTATCTGATTTTCGCGATCGTCGCGGGCATCATCGGCGGCGCGATTTCGGGCCTGATGCGCGCCGAACTCGCGCATCCGGGCATCCAGTATCTCGGCTATTGGGCGACCTTCCTGCCCGGCGGCGAAGCGGGCCTCGATCATTCACTTCATCTGTGGAATGTGCTCATCACCGCGCACGGGCTGATCATGGTTTTCTTCATGGTGATGCCGGCGATGATCGGTGGCTTCGGCAACTGGTTCGTGCCGATCATGATTGGCGCGCCGGATATGGCGTTCCCGCGCATGAATAACATTTCGTTCTGGCTGCTGATCCCGTCCTTCACGCTGCTGCTCGCTTCGCCCTTCTTCGGCGGCGCGGGCACCGGCTGGACGGTCTATGCCCCGCTTTCCACTTATGGTGAGCCAGGGCCTGCGGTCGATATGGCGATCCTGTCGCTCCATCTGGCGGGCGCGAGCTCGATCCTGGGGGCGATCAATTTCATCACCACCATCTTCAACATGCGCGCACCGGGGATGACCCTGCACAAAATGCCGCTGTTTGTTTGGTCAGTGCTGGTCACCGCCTTCCTGCTGCTGCTGGCCTTGCCGGTGCTGGCTGCCGCCATCACGATGTTGCTGACCGACCGTAACTTCGGCACCACCTTCTTCGATCCCGCCGGTGGCGGCGATCCGGTGCTCTACCAGCATCTCTTCTGGTTCTTCGGTCACCCTGAAGTCTACATCATGATTTTGCCGGGCTTCGGCATCGTCAGCCAGATCATCTCGACCTTCTCGAAAAAGCCCGTCTTCGGCTATCTCGGCATGGCCTATGCCATGGTCGCGATCGGTGTCGTCGGCTTTGTCGTTTGGGCGCACCACATGTTTACCACCGGCCTCAGCGTGAACGTCAAGATGTACTTCACAGCGGCCACCATGGTGATCGCGGTGCCGACCGGCATCAAAATCTTCAGCTGGATCGCGACGATGTGGGGCGGCTCGCTCAGCTTCAAGACGCCGATGCTGTGGTCGATCGGCTTCATCTTCATGTTCACCGTCGGTGGCGTGACCGGCGTCGTGCTCGCCAATGGCGGCATCGACGATTACATGCAGGACACCTATTACGTGGTGGCGCATTTCCATTATGTGCTGTCGCTGGGCGCGGTGTTCAGCCTGTTCGCTGGCTTCACTTACTGGTTCCCGAAAATGTCGGGCAAGATGATGAACGAAGCGCTCGGCCAGCTGCACTTCTGGATGTTCTTCGCGGGCGTGAACCTGCTGTTCTTCCCGATGCATTTCCTGGGCCTGCAGGGCATGCCGCGCCGCATCCCTGATTATTCGCCAGCCTATGCCACCTATAATTACTGGGCGACTGTCGGGTATATGGTCATGGCAACGAGCATGATCATCTTCTTCGTCAACCTGTTCTGGTCGCTCACGTCGGGCAAAAAGGCTGGCAACAACCCCTGGGGCGAGGGCGCCACGACGCTGGAATGGACCTTGTCCAGCCCGCCGCCGTTCCACCAGTTCGAAACCCTGCCCGTGATTGACGACAGCCACGGGCATTGATGCTGCATTCCCCTCCCGCCAGCGGGAGGGGGCAAGGGAGGGCCCGAACAGGGCCGGTGCCCTCCTCACGTAAACGCCCTCCCCCGACCCCTCTTGCTGGCAGGAGGGGAGGAAAAAGACATGACGACGACAACGCTCTCCCCTTCCATCCCAGCCGATTGGCGGGATTTCCTCGCGCTTACCAAACCGCGGGTGATGCGTTCGGTCGTCTTTACCGGATTGTGCGGCATGTTGGTCGCGCCCGTCGCGCTACCCCCCGCAATCGGCTTTACCGCCATTCTGGCCATCGCGCTCGCCGCTGGGGCCGCTGGTACGCTCAACCAATGGTATGAGGCGGACATTGATGCGCTGATGAAGCGCACCGCCAAGCGCCCGCTTGCGGCTGGCCGGATGGACCCCGAAAGCGCGCTTCACTTCGGCATCGGCGTTGGCGTGTTCAGCGTGCTGCTGATGGGGCTGGTCGTCAATCTGATCGCTGCGGCCTTTCTGGCGGTGTCGATCCTGTTTTATGTCGTCATCTACACGATCGGGCTGAAGCGCTATACGCCGCAGAACATCGTCATCGGTGGGGCGGCCGGCGCGTTTCCGCCGCTCATTGGCTGGGTAGCGGCGACGGGCAGCCTCTCGCTGCTGCCAATCCTGATGTTCGCGCTGATCTTCCTCTGGACCCCGCCGCATAGCTGGGCACTCGCGCTGTTGATTCGGGACGATTATGCCAAGGGCGGCGTGCCGATGATGCCGGTCGTCGCTGGTGCGCGTACCACCCGCTGGCAGATGCTTGGCTATGCCGTCGCCATGGCGATCGTGGCCGTTGCGCCCTGGCCGCTTGGCCTGGCGGGGGACCTTTACGGGGTGGTCGCAATGATCGCCTCTGCAATTTTTGTCGGCCTTACCGGATGGGTGGTGGCGGTCGCTGCCCCAACGCCCGCGACGATGAAGCCCGAACGCATGCTGTTCGTCTATTCGATCGGCTATATCCTGGCGATGTTCGCCGCCCTTGTTGTTGATCGATGGATGGCATGACCCCGGACGAAGAAAAGCTGGTCCGCGCGCGGCAGAAGTCACGGTCGCTGGTGATGGCACTGGTGCTCGGCGGCCTGGTCGTGCTGTTTTTCGTGGTGACGATCGCGAAGATCCAGGCGGGCCATTCGTGAACCGTAACCTGCGCACCGGTATCCTCGCCGCCTTTGGTGTGTGCTGCATGACGGGCCTCGGCTTTGCCAGCGTGCCGCTTTATCGCATTTTCTGCGAGGCAACCGGGCTGAACGGGACGACGCAGCGCGGGCGTGAAGCGCCGGGTGCAGTGAACAAAACCGTGCGCGTCGATTTCGACACCAATGTCAGCCCCAAACTGGCTTGGGTGTTCAAACCCGAACAATCCGCCGTCACGGTAACGGTCGGCGCGCGGCAGATGGCGTTTTTCACCGCCACCAACACATCCGATCATGACATCACCGGCACCGCGACTTTCAATGTCGCGCCGGCACAGGCGGGAAAATATTTCAGTAAGATTCAGTGTTTCTGCTTCAGCCAGCAAACGCTGAAACCCAATGAAACGGTGCGGATGCCGGTCATCTTTTTCGTCGATCCAAAGATGCTCAAGGATCCCGACGCAACCGCTATCGACACGATCACGCTCAGCTATACATTTTACCCGGTGGATTCCGCGAAAGCCGCAGGCTAGAGGGCATTCCATCAGCTTATAACGGGAAACGACGACCATGGCCGGCGCCAAAAATCACGATTACCACATCCTACCGCCCAGCATCTGGCCCTTCATGGGCGCGATGGCCGCGCTCGCGTTGGCTGTTGGCGGCATCATGTGGATGCACAAGGCGCCTAGCGGTGGTCTGGTCTTTTATCTTGGCCTGGCTGGCGTGCTCGCAACGATGTTCCTGTGGTGGCGGGACGTGATCAAGGAAGCGCATTCGGGCGATCACACCCCAGTGGTGCAGCTGCATCTGCGCTACGGCATGATCCTGTTCATTGCTTCCGAAGTCATGTTCTTCGTTGGCTGGTTCTGGGCATTTTTCGATTTCTCGCTGTTCCCCGCCCCCGTCGAAGTGATTGGCGGCGAAGTGACGCGGATCGCCGAGACGGTGAAGAACGTCGCTGGCCAATGGCCGCCCAAGGGCCTGGAAGTCATCAGCCCCTGGGGCCTGCCGCTCGTCAACACCGTCATCCTGCTGCTGTCGGGCACCACCGTTACCTGGGCGCATCACGCGCTGATCCATGGTGACCGCGACGGGCTGAAAAAAGGCCTGTGGATCACGATCGCGCTCGGCGCGCTGTTCAGCTTCATCCAGGGCTATGAATATGCCGAAGCGCCGTTCCACTTTGCGGGGCTGAACTTTGGCGCGTCCTTCTTCATGGCGACTGGGTTCCACGGCTTCCACGTGCTGATCGGCACGATCTTCCTGATCGTGTGCCAGATCCGCGTCTATCAGGGCCACTTCACTCCACGCCAGCATTTCGGCTTTGAAGCAGCGGCTTGGTATTGGCATTTCGTCGATGTGGTCTGGTTGTTCCTGTTCGTCTCGGTCTATGTCTGGGGCGGCGCGGGCGCACCCGTCCATGGTGGCTGATGCGATGAGCGACTGGTATATCGCGCAAGTGAATATTGGTCGCTTGATCGCGCCATGGCCCGATCCGCGCGTCCTCCCGTTTTTTGAGGCACTGGATCGGATCAATGCCCTGGCTGAGCAATCACCGGGATTTGTCTGGCGGCTCCAGGACGAAGCAGGCAATGCGATGGGGATCAGCTATGCGCCCGATCCCTTGCTGGCAGTGAACATGTCGGTCTGGCGCGATTCCGATTCGCTTTTCGATTTCGTCTATCGAAGCGCCCACACGCCGGAAATGGCGCGTCGGCGCGAATATTTCGATCGATTCGATGGCGCCTATCAGGCGCTCTGGTGGATTGAAGCCGGCACATTGCCGACGATCAACGATGCGTTGTCGCGGCTCTGGATGCTCGATCGGTTTGGGCCGTCCCAGCATGCCTTTACCTTCAAGGCACGCTTCCCGATCCCAGGTATTGCAGGTCCGCCAGTTGATTATAAGCCCGATCCCTGGTGCGTCGGCCGCGCCTGATCAATCACCTTCCAGCCCAGCGCCGCTCCAGGCCGCGCTGCACGGCCTTTGCCCTAGCTGCGGGGCCAGGACGCTCTATGTCGGCTGGATCAAATTTGCCGATCGCTGCACAAATTGCGGGCTCGATCTGACTGCATTCAATGTAGGCGACGGGCCAGCTGCCTTTCTCACGCTGATTATCGGCGCGATCGTGATGATCGGCGCGGTGACGCTCACGCTCACCCTGGCGCCGCCAATCTGGGTACACCTGCTGATCTGGACCCCGCTCACCGCGATTGGCGTAGTCGGAGCGCTCCGCATCTCAAAGGGCGCATTGATAAGCCTGGAATATCGCAACAGGGCCAGCGAAGGCCGAATCAAGAAGCCAGACGCATGAAGCGCGTGCCGATTGTCGCGACCTTGATCGTTGTGCTGGCGGTGGCGGCAATGATTGCGCTCGGCTGCTGGCAGATCGTCGATCGGCTACCCAAGAAAGAGGCATTTCTCGCTCAGCTCGCCGCCAATCCAGCGCGCCCGCCAGTCGCCTTTCCCGCCATCCCAACCGACAAATCGCTGCTCTATCGCCGCACCAATGCCTTTTGCCTGGAACCGACCCGTTGGCAGACGGAGGGCGCGGGCCGCTTTGGCTGGCGGTTTATCGCCCAATGCCGCACCGGTGCCGAAGGGCCCGGCTTTGCCGTCGAGATCGGCATTTCGCGCGACCCCAATGCCAAACCTGCGTGGCGCGGCGGCGAGGTCAGCGGCATCATCGCGCTCGCGCCCGTGCATCGCAGCCTGATCGGCAATTTGTTCGACAAGACGCCCGATACGCTGATGATCGTCGCCGATACACCGCCGCCGGGCTTCACCCGCGCGCCGCGCCCGACGATCGACTCGATCCCTAACAACCATCTCGCTTATGGCGTCCAGTGGTTCCTGTTCGCCGGAATCGCGCTGGCAATTTACGCCCTCGCGCTGCGCCGACGCTGGGGCGACGACGGCCCGGCTGCCTGAGCGATGCTTGTGCCGCAAGGCACGCCCGGTTAACGCGCTTGGCCATGCGCTATATCAGCACCAGGGGGACGGCCCCCATCCTCGATTTCGAACAGGTCACGCTGGCAGGTCTTGCCAGCGATGGCGGTCTTTACCTGCCTGAGGCATGGCCGCAGGTAACCGCCGACGAAATCGCTGGGCTGCGCGGACTTTCCTATGTCGATACCGCCGTCGCGGTGATGGCGCCGTTCATTGGCGACACAATGACGCAGGAAGAACTGAAGGCCATGTGCACTCAGGCCTATGGCCGCTTCGCCCATGCCGCCGTCACGCCGCTGGTCCAGCTTGATCAACGCCACTGGCTGCTCGAACTCTTCCACGGGCCGACGCTTGCTTTCAAGGATGTCGCGCTCCAGCTGGTCGGGCTGTTGTTCGAACGGTTTCTGGCCGGCACGGACAAGCAGTTGACGGTGATTGGCGCGACCAGCGGCGATACCGGATCGGCCGCGATTGATGCGCTGGCCGGGCGGATGGGCGTCGAGGTCTTCATGCTCCATCCCAAGGGCCGCGTTTCCGATGTTCAGCGCCGCCAGATGACGACGGTGCTCGCCCCCAATATCCACAATATCGCGCTGGAGGGCGCGAGCTTCGACGATGCGCAGGCGTTGGTGAAGGCAATGTTCAACGATGCTGATTTTTCCGGGCGTTTCGCCCTATCAGCGGTGAACTCGATCAACTGGGCGCGGTTGATGGCGCAGATCGTCTATTATTTCTACGCCGCTGTCCGATTGGGCGCACCCGAACGTCCAATCGCCTTTTCTGTGCCGACAGGCAATTTCGGGGATGTCTTTGCCGGCTATGTCGCTGCCAAAATGGGCCTGCCGATCGCCAAGCTGATCGTCGCCACCAACGTCAATGACATTCTCCACCGCGCGCTCAGCACCGGGGATTATAGCCAGGGGACGGTGGTGCCGACGCCGAGCCCGTCAATGGACATTCAGGTCAGCAGCAATTTCGAACGCCTATTGTTCGATCTGGGCGGGCGCGACGGCCCAGCGCTGGCCACCCAGTTGCACGGTTTTGAGAGCAGCAAGGCCATGCGGCTCACCAATGCTCAGCTCCAAGGCGCGGCTACGCTGTTCACCAGCGACCGGATCGGGCTGGACGATATGGCGCTGGCCATGCGCTGGGCGCATAGCGATGCCGGGCAGACAATTGATCCCCACAGCGCGATCGGTCTGGCCGCTGCGCGCCGCGCCGATCTGGGCGATGTGCCAGTGGTCACGCTTGCCACCGCGCACCCGGCCAAATTTGGCGATGCTGTTGAGCGGGCCACCGGCATGCGGCCAGCCCTGCCGGCCCGGATCGGCAATCTGTATGATCGCGAGGAGCGATTTGCCAGCCTGCCCACCCGCTTCGCCGACGTAACCGAATACATCGCTGCAAGGGCAACACCGCGGTGACGCTGATCACGCTGATCGGCGAACCCTGGGCAGATTACGGCCTGGTTGATAGCGGCGATGGCCGCAAGCTTGAGCGCTATGGCCGCTTCCGCTTCATCCGCCCTGAACCGCAAGCAATGTGGGCACCCGCATCGGACCATTGGGAGGCCGATGGCGACTTTATCGGTGCGTCTGACGAAGAGGGTGGCGGGCGCTGGCATCTGTCCAAAGACGTCCCGCGCGGCGGCTGGCATATCCGCTGGGAGGAGCTGCTTTTCCTCGCCCAGAACACCCCCTTCCGCCACCTCGCCTTCTTCCCGGATATGGCCCCGCAATGGGCCTGGATGCGGGATCATGTTGCCGAGGGCGCCGAGGTCCTGAATCTGTTCGGCTATACTGGTGTCGGCACGCTTGCCTTGGCAGCAAAGGGCGCGCGGATGACGCATGTCGATGCATCGAAAAAATCAGTTGAAGCGGGCAAGGCCAACGCCTTTCTCTCCGACATGGCCGATCGACCGATCCGCTGGATGGTCGATGACGCCGCCAAATTCACGGCGCGCGAAGTGCGGCGTGGCAAGCGTTATGACGGTATCTTCCTCGATCCCCCCAAATTCGGGCGCGGGCCCACGGGCGAAATCTGGCGGCTGGAAGAAAATCTGCCCGCGCTCATCACTGATTGCCGGGCGCTGATGGATGCCGACAGCAAATTCCTGGTGCTGACGGTGTACGCGGTGCGCATGTCGGCGCTAGCGATCGGCGAGCTCCTCCGCCAGGCGATGACCGATCTGGGCGGTACGGTGGAGGTCGGCGAAATGGCCGTGCGCGAAGAAGCGCGCGGGTTGTTGCTCCCCACCGCGATCTTTGCGCGGTGGACGCGGTAAAGTAGGGCTTAGGCCCGTGCTTTACCGCGTCAACGCTGCGATCAGGGCTTGGTCTTCAGAAAGGCGATCACGTCCGCACGGTCCTGCGGCTTCTTCAGGCCGCCAAAGGTCATCTTGGTGCCGGGCATGAACTTCATTGGCGCTTCGAGATATTTGTAAAGCGTTGGCGCTGTCCAAACCACACCGCTCTTCAGGTTTGCGGCAGAGTATTTGTAGCCCGGCACAGTCCCGGACTTGCGGCCAACGACTCCCGCCAGTGACGGCCCGATCCGGTTCACGCCCTTATCGGTCACATGGCACGTCTTGCATTGGACAAAAACCTTGGCGCCCGCAGCCGCATTGCCCACTGGCATGGGTGGCGCCGTCTGGGCAGCGGCAGGGATAGCCACGACTGTGGCAGCGAGAGCAACGGGAAGCAGGCACCTGATCATGTTGGTTTCGTTCCTGAGAGTGACGTTGCGTCCCAATCTAACGGGCCGTGAGACGCAATCAAGCGCTGAATGAATCATCGGCGTCACCGGACGAGGCTGGTGGCGGTGCCCTTTCGCGCTCATCGCGTGACGTTGCTTCATTCCCGCCCCACCCGAATCGCCGCCGCCGCCAGAAACGGCGCGCCCGCCACCAGCAATAAGGTCACTGCGCCCAGCAATTTGAGCGCCCCTGCCCCGCCCTCAATCGATCCCGCGCCGAAGATCAGCAGCGGCACCGCGAGCGGCAGCATCACCAGCCCGGCGACCGAACTCGCCCCCCGTAAACCCGCGACCAGCGCCGATGTCGCCACCGCGAGCGCGGCAAGGCCGGGGGTGCCGATCAGCAATCCCAGTTCAATCGCGCCCAGCGCTGCCGCATCGATGCCGAGCAAGCCCGCCGCGATCACCGCCGCCAGCATCAATGGAGGCCCAAAGCTCAGCCAGTGCGCGACGATCTTGGCCCCCGCCACTTCGACCATCGAACACCCGCGCACCGCAATCTGATCAAGCACGCCGGCATCGGCATCGGGCGAAACCAGCCGTTCGACCGGCAACAGCGCCGCCAGCAATGCCGCCGCCCAGATCACCCCCCCGCCGATCCGCGCCAGCAGCACCCGGTCCGGCCCGATTCCGAACGGGAACAGGATGCAGGCCAGCAGGAAGAAAGCGACCGGAAACACAGCGCCCCCGCCGCTCCAGGCGCGGCGACTATCGCGCAGGATCAGCGACAGCATCATAGCGTCACGCCCGCCAACATGATCTCCTGCGCACCGGGCAACAGGATCGGCTGATGGGTCGCAACCACCAGGGCGCCGCCGCGCGCGCGGTGCGCAGCGATAATGTCGCCCAGCCGGGCCACTGATGCCACATCCAGCCCACTCGCTGGCTCGTCGAGCAACCAGACGGGCGCACCCCCGGCGATCAGCGGCGCCAGCGCCGCGCGGCGCCGCTGCCCGGTCGACAGCAACCGCACCGGCACGTTGGCAATATGGGCAAGCCCGATTTCCGCCAGTGCAGCGGCAACCTCCGCCCGCCCCGCGCCATCGATCCGCGCCCAGAATAGCAGCGCATCGGCCAGCGTCCGCTCTGGATCGAGCGCATGCGCCTCAGCCAAATAAGCGCGCGCCACGCCGCCAGTCACCGTCCCCGCTGACGGTGTGAGTAACCCGGCGGCGATTCGGATCAGGCTGGATTTACCGACCCCATTTGGCCCGCTGACCACCAGCGCATCGCCGCCAGCAAGCGCGAACGAGACATTCTCGAAGAGCAATCGCCCACCGCGCGTGCAGGCGACCTGATCGAATGCCAGACCGCTCAAGCCTGATGGTCCCCATCATGTTCAAGCGCGTGCATATCGGCATCCGACAGCCCAAAATGATGGCCAACCTCATGCACCACGACATGGGTGACAAGCGCCTTGAGATCGACGCCGGTATCGCACCATTCATCCAGGATCGGGCGGCGATAGAGATGAATGCGATCGGGCAGCGCGCCTGATTGCATGCTGCTTTTCTCGCCCACGGGCTGGCCGTGATACAGCCCGGTCAGGCCGAACGGATCATCAATTTCAAGCTCGGCGAGCGTTTCTTCGTCGGCGAACTCCTCAACGATCAGGACGATATCGGCAACATGAGCCGCGAACGGATCCAGCAGCCGCGCGAGCACATGGCGCGCCAACCGCTCAATCTCCTCTGCACTCGGTGCTTGCCCCGTCATGCCGACCGCCATAGGCCGGACCGCAAAGCCACGGCAAGGGGATGACCATGATCGAGCAGCTGAGTGAGGCAGAACGCGGCGAGGCGCTGGACGGCCTGCCAGATTGGGATTTTGACGAAGGCCGCGACGCCATCACCCGGAGTTTTGCCTTTGCCGATTTCGTCGAGGCGTTCGGATTCATGAGCCGGGTCGCGTTGCTTGCCGAAAAGGCCGATCATCACCCCGAATGGTCCAATGTGTGGAACCGCGTCGAAATATTACTGACCACCCATGACGCAGGCGGCCTCAGCCACCGCGATATTGATCTGGCCCAGGCGATCGACGGGCTGGTCGACTGAGGCCGGATGATGCCACGACCTTTGAAAAGAGCCCGTTCGTCCTGAGCGAAGTCGAAGGACACGCCACAGGTGCTGCGCAAGGTGCTTCGACTTCGCTCAGCACGAACGGTCACGGTAAAGTTATCGCCCTTCAGGTTGCCACCCCGCGCCGCATCTGCTTGCGCAGGATTCCCGGCAGCCAGCGCGCGGCAAAGGCCATGCGGTGGGCGGTCTTGCCGACATAGGTGTGGACCTTGTCGCTATGCACCGCTGCCCAGGCCGCCGCGGCCACGTCGCTGGCAGGCGTCAGTTCCAGTCCCGCGCCCGTTACCGTCTCGCGGATCGATCGGTTGGTGCCGCCCGCCACACCATCGAGCAGCGGCGTTTCGATGAAGCTCGGCACCAGATTGCGCACCTTGATGCCATCGGCCGCCCATTCGCCGTCCAGCGCCTCGCTCAGCGCGCGCACCGCGAACTTGGTCGCGGAATAGACCGTCAGCCCCGCCGACCCGTAAATGGCAGAGGCAGATGCCGTGTTAAGCAAGCACGATCCGGGCGTTCGCGCCAGATAGGCATGGCCGATCCGCGCGCCATTGACGACACCCGTGAAGTTGATCGCGATCGTCCGGTCGATATCGTCGAAGGTCGCCTGCGCGAATGGCCCACCTGTGCCGATGCCGGCATTGTTGAACAACACGTCGAGCCTGCCGCCCGCTTCCTCGGTAAAATCATCCAGGCAGGCGATCCACGCGTCACGATCGCGCACGTCCATCTTATAGACATGCGCCATGCCGGTCGGCAGCTGCGCGGCCGTCTCCGCCATGCCCGCTTCGTTGACATCGGCCAGCCCCACGCGCCAGCCACGCGCGCCGAAATAGACGGCGACCGCCCGGCCAATCCCTGATCCACCGCCGGTGATGAAAATTGCCTTGGTCATCCGTGCCATCCCTCATCTGCGGCGTCGCTGTCCGCCCCCATCGGCGTTTGACGCCGCGCGCTTCATCCCGCATCACCGCAGACGATGCCACAAGAATCGCGCAGTCTTGGTCCTTCGGTCGCTTTCGAGCGCGTTTCGAAACAGTATCCGGGCGGCGCGACGGCTGTCAGCAACGTGTCGATTGAGATTGCCGCGGGCAGCTTTGTCGCGCTGGTCGGCAGCTCGGGATCGGGCAAGTCGACGCTGCTCAAGATGATCAACCGCTTGGTCGACCCCAGCACCGGTCGGGTGACCGTTGGCGGCACCGCCGTGGGCGAGGAAGACGCCCATCTGCTGCGTCGGCGGATCGGCTATATCTTCCAGAATATCGGGCTTTTTCCGCATATGACCGTTGCGGAAAATATCGCCATCGGGCTGCGGCTGGCCGGGAAGAAAGACAATGCCGCCAGGGTCGCTGAACTGCTCGACCTGGTCGATCTACCCCTCGATTTCGGCGCGCGGACACCCGATGCGCTTTCAGGCGGCCAGCGCCAGCGCGTCGGCGTCGCGCGCGCGCTTGCCACCGAACCCGGCCTGCTGATCATGGACGAGCCCTTTGGCGCGCTCGATCCTGTGACGCGCGATCAACTGGGTGAGGCGATAAGGCGGCTGCACGATCGGCTCGCGCTCACCACGATCATGGTCACCCACGACATGGCCGAAGCATTGCTGCTGGCGGACCGCGTGCTGGTGATGGATGCAGGCACGGTCGTTGCCGATTGCACGCCGCGCGCGCTGATCGCGGGCGAAGGCGGCGCGCAAGCCGATGCGCTTGTTGCCGTCCCGCGCGAACAGGCGCGTCGCCTGCGCGCGCTTGAAGGCGAAGCGGGCGCATCAGATCCGGGGCGAGCGGCATGAACAGCCCCTTTTTCAACGCACTCGCCCGCGTGCCTGATCTGCTGGCGGCGCATGTTCTGCTTGCGGCCTCTGCGCTGGTGCTGGGGCTGGTCATCAGCTTGCCGCTCGCCATCTGGTCAGCGCGGCGCCCGCTGGTGGCACGCGCCGCGCTGGGCTTTGCCAGCCTCGTCCAGACGATCCCCAGCCTCGCGCTGCTCGCGCTGTTCTACCCGCTGCTGCTGTCGCTCTCGGCAATGGTCGGCGGCGGCATCCCCGCGCTTGGCTTCCTGCCCTCGCTGCTCGCCCTCACCCTCTATGCGTTGCTGCCCATTCTCAGGAACGGCGTCACCGGGCTCAACAGCATCGATCCCGCCGTGATCGAGGCGGCTGACGGCGTCGGCATGACGGGTTGGCAGAAGCTGCTGCTGATCGAGGCACCGCTCGTCTCCCCAGTGCTGATGGCCGGCATCCGCACGGCCGCCGTGTGGACGATTGGCGCGGCGACTCTCTCCACCACTGTCGGCCAGCCGAGCCTGGGCGACATGATCTTTGCCGGGCTACAGACGCAAAACTGGGCGCTGGTGCTGGCAGGCTGCCTGACCGCCGCGACGCTGGCGTTGGTCGTCGATGCGCTGCTCGGCGTGGTCGAATATGGCATTGCGCACCGCAAACGGGTGCGCGCCTTTGTCGCGCTCGGCATCCTTGCGGCGGGAATCCTGCTGGCGCTGACGCCGATGCTGCCGACGGGGCAAAAGAGCGTTGTTGTCGGCGCAAAGGGTTTTTCGGAGCAATATATTCTGGCCCGCCTAATCGGCCATCGCCTCGAACGCGCGGGCTACCGCGTCACTTATCGCGAAGGCCTGGGCTCGGCGGTGGCGTTTGCCGCGCTCAGCGGCGGTGACGTTGATGTCTATGTCGATTATTCGGGCACGATCTGGACTAACGAGATGAAGCGTAGCGATGTCCCGCCGCGTACCGCGATCGTGCAGGGCATCGGCAGCTGGGCCGACAAGACCCATGGCATCCGCCTATTGGGCAGCCTCGGCTTCGAAAACGCATATGCCTTTGCGATGCGCGGTGATCAGGCGAAGCAACTCGGCATCCGCTCGCTCAGCGATCTTGTCGCCCAGGCACCCGCGCTCAACTTCGGCTCGGACCTGGAATTTCTCGAACGGCCCGAATGGGCAGCGGTCAAGCGCGCCTATCCGCTGCAGTTCAAATCGGCCCAAGCCTATAACCCCACTTTCATGTACCGCGCGATCGAGAGCGGCCGCGCCGATGTCATCTCGGCCTTTTCCTCGGACGGTCGCATTGCCGCGCAGCATCTCGCCGTGCTCAGCGATCCCAAGGGCGCGATCCCCGGCTATGACGCCATCCTGCTGGTCAATCGCGCGCATGCCAGCGACGATCGCTTCCTCAATGCTATCAAGCCGCTGGTCGACCATGTCCCGGTCGAGCTAATGCGCGAGGCCAATTACATGGTCGACCGCGATACCCACAAGAAGAGCCCCGAAGAGGCAGCGACCTGGCTGGAAGCCCGCATCGGCCGATAGAAATGCCCCTTCTCTCTGGCGACTGCCCCCTCAAACTGAGCTCACATCGCACCCACGCCTGACGTCAAAATCTACCATATTCTTCCCGAGGCGCTCCTGGAATTTCGCCTCGGTTATCTGCCCGCGCGATGAGGGTTTGGTGATTTCATGCAGCGGCGTGCCGATGCGCGCGAGCATCACCTTCCAGTTTAGGTCATCCAGCGTGCGTTCCGGCAAGAGGTCGTTCGCCATCATCTCGCGCAATGCATCGACGGCGCCGATTGCGGCAGGGCCAATTCGACACAACGCGATCCGGGCCGCGGCGATCGGTTCGATTTCTTGATCTGGATGGTTGTTGATCGCCTGTTCGCGCGCGATCTGCGATCGTTCGGCGTGCTCGCGGATGATGCGAATAAGCAGCGGGACCGCAGCCGCGCCGCGATCCGCCTGTTGCACGATCAGCCCCTCGGCATAACGCCGTTTCTTGGGGTCTTTCAGAATAGCGTCTTCCAGGGCGATGATCGCGGGCGAACGGTCTGGCAACCGATACAGCTGCGCGGCCAGGGGTTGTACAACCTCACGATTGGCCCCGTCTGCGGCGATCCGTCGCAAGATTGGCGCGTGAAGTACCGTCAGGTCGTCCCCAAAATGCACGATGGCGTCGTCAATCGACTGAAACTGGGTGACACGCTTGTCTTTGATCAAATCGACAAGCAATTTCCTGTCGTCGTCCTGCACCGTGGCGAGTCCCAGTGACTGCATCCAGCCATCAACCAATCCAAATGCCGGATCACTGGCGGGTGCCGATCGATTCCCGACCAGCTCAATCAGCCGTGCCTTCACCAGTGGTATGGACTGGCCGGTGATCTTTGTTGGCGTCAGGGTCGTGTACTTCAGCAGTCGGCTGTTATCGTCGATCTCGCGGTCTGCGCTGTCGTTGATCAGCGGCGTGCGCAACCAGCCAAAGACAGGCGTGGCGTATCTAACAAAACCCACGAGCCCTGGCAAAAGCGGACGGATTAGCATCAGGGTCGAGGCATGGGTCTGCCGAAACCGAATGCGCCCTTGTCCATCCGTCACCTGAAGCAGCGATGCAGTGACCGGCAAGGCGTCAAACGACCAATTCCATTCGTAAGATGGCGGCGACCTGCCGAACCGTTCATAAACATACTTGCCGATCGTGAAATCCGCATGTGGCTTCGGTGGTTCGGCAATAATGCAGTCGCTTGTCGATAACCGCAGCGCCCATTCGGTTGCCAATGATTGACGCTGCAGAAAAACTGCCGTCCATTTTGGATTGCCCGCTACATTGCCAGGCCAAGCCCGCTCCTCCAAGCGCCTCGCGGCAGCGGCGTCGGCAGGATCGCGCAAGGCATCGGGATTTTGGGGCAACACGGTTGGTGCAGAACATTGCGCACGCGGGACCAGCCGGAACCGGGTGCCTGCGCCAGGCTTGGGTGCCTCCTTGAACAGGTCAAGCGAGACGACAGTCACACTGCGTACCGCCGGCATCGCCAGCAGCGCGGCGCAAAGCGCGTCGCAACCTTCGCGATACCGGCGAACATTGCCCCTTTCGTCACGGTCGCTTCGATCTACCGGCTCCCCATCGCCAGCGATGCCGATCACCCGGATATCGCCGTGCAGGGCAATGGGCGCCGAGGGGATGATATCCGGCGCGACCGACTGGGCCAGGCGATACCGACTTTCGGCGCGGCTTTCGTCGTTAAAGGTCCACCAGTAAAGCAACACCAGCGCGACAACGATAATCAGCGATATCGCTTTTACTTTGAAAGCAGCCGACAGTTCGGCGCGTTGATGCTCTGCCATTGTGGGTCATGCCTTTGCCGACCACCCGAATAACAGCACAATGCTTGCCAATATATTGATGAAAAAGTCGAATAATATCCTGAAGCCCTGTGACCTACCCCGTCACCGCCACAACATTATCGTCCGAATTGCGATCGATATATTTGTTATATGGATCAACCCCCGCGAACGCCGGTTTCTTCTTCGACACGATCGTGATCTTCTGCTCGCCCGACACGACCGGGCGACGTTCGATCAGGTCGACGTCCTTGGCGCTGAACTTGCCAATGCCGGGCCGCGCATCGAACAAGCCAATATCGATCACGTCGTTGAGCAGCGCCTTGGTTTCCTTGCCCTTGCCATCGGCGTAGAATTTGTCGCCGGTCACGGTCAGCACCGTCTGGTAACGGCCATCGGGCAGCTTGGTGACCTTCGCCTCCTTGGTTTTTAGGTCCCAGATCGTGATTTTTTCGAACAAATCGCTGATCAGCGCGCTCTCGCCGTCATTGCGGGCGAGCGATTTCAGGCCATCGACCAGCACCAGCGATCGCGCATAGGGTTGGCTCTTGAAGCGGTACTGATTGAGGATGCCCGCCAGCATGGCATTCATCCGGTCCTCGCCGAGCCGATCCTGCAGGAGGTACATCGCCACCGCACCCTTGCGATAGTGGATATAGCCCTGATTCTCGACGCGTTCGAGCGGCAGTTCCTCGATCGCCTCGCCGCCGCGTGCGCGTAGATAACTGTCGAGTTCATATTTCAGGAACCGGCGCATCTTGTCTTCGCCGTACAGCTTTTTCATCACCATCATCGCCGAATATTGCGCCATTGTCTCGACCAGCACGGTGCCGCCCTGCATGTTGGCGGAAAGCAGCTGGTGCCCCCAATATTGATGGCCAAGCTCGTGGGCCGTCACGTAGCTGACATAATCGATCGCGTCCTTGTCCCGATTGTCCGCAATAAAGCCGATCCGCTCGGAATAGGGTACCGTCCCGGCAAAGGCCTGCGCAAAGCTGGCATAGCCTGGAAATTCGATGATGCGGGCATAGTCGAACTGATAGGGCCCAAAATTTGCCCGGTAATAATCAAGGCTCTGCTTCATCGCCTTCAACATCGCATCGACATTATAGGCGTGCTTGGGATCATAGAAGACCGTCGTCTTCACGCCACTCGCGTCAGCTGATTTCTCGGCATAGGCAGCCGACTGGACTGAAAAGAACGCCATGATCGGCGCGGTGGCAACAAAATGCGCCGTCCGGCGCCCGCCCGCGGTCACATCCGACACCTTCTTGCCCGGCGCAATTGGCGTCTGCCCGGCATCGGTCGTGACCGTAATGTCGCTCGTCACCCAATCGGCATTGGCGATATAATTGCGGTCCTGCGCCGACACATCTTCCAGCTTGGCTGGCCGCAGTTCGGCAGGCAGGCCGTATTTACGGCGCTTGACGCGGTCCTGCAGCAACTGATCCCGCGACATACCGATGATCGGCGCGAATTCGAACGCGTTCAGGAACGTGCCATTGGCCACGATGCTGGTATCGTCGCCCTGCGCGCGGAAACCATGCTGCCAGCGCTGGGTCTTGAAGCTCAAGCTGGCCGTCGCGCCCGGTGCCAGCGGCTTCGGGAAGTGATAGATTCGGTAGCGATTATCCTTGTCATCCATCGCCAGTGTCGCGCCTGGCACCTGCACATCCAGCACGTTCACCGTCCGCCCGGAGAAGCGGACATGCAGATCGCTAACCGGCGCGCCAGTGTCGTTGACAAGGGCATAACGGCCAGTTGCTTCCATCCGCTTTTGCGCGGGATACAGCTCGACATTCAGCTTGATGTCGGTTGTCGATGGCTGCTTCAGCGATTCATATTTGAGATATTTCTTCTCATAATTCGCCTGTTGCAGGTCATTGTCGTCGCGCGTCCGATAATCGTTCAGGACATTCATGTTGTAAAAGATGAACGCGCCCGATGCCGCCGCCGTCACCACACCGATACCGGCAAGCAATCCCGGCATGCCCGCCAACCGGCTGGGCATCCGCCGCAGCCGGGCTGACAGCGACACCGCCGTCCCGCGCCGCCACAGCAGATGCGCGAGCACCGCGAGGATCAGCGCAATTGCGCTCCAATAGAGCCTGAGCCACCAGCCCGTTGCCCCGCCGACATTGTCGCCGTTCATATCCGAAAGCTGGACATTGCCCGTGCTGCCATAGGTGTAGAGCGGATGTTCGAAGCCGATATTGCCGAGCGTAATCGTGGCGACGAAATAGACGACCATGATCGCCCAACCGACGAACTTGTTGGGGCTAAGCGCCTGGACGAAGATGGCCAGCACCGCCAGCAGGATCATGTCGACCGTGGTCGGTACGATATACCAGGCGAAATACGCGCCCAGGCCAAGCTCGGTCTGGCCACGGCCCAGCTGGATCAGGATCGCAGCGACCATCGAAATGATCAGCGTGGCGAACAGGACGGCGGACAGCGCCAGCGTCTTGGGCACCAAATAAGCCCAGTTGGGCAGCGACGTCGCATCGATGATCTCGTGCATCTTGCGATCACGGTCGCGCCAGACCAGCTCGCCTGAATAATAAATGGCGATGATGATCGGGATGATGGCAAACGCACCGAACAGCACCTGCAACACCGCAAAAGTCAGCGGACGGGCAGGCGTGCCGTAAATCTCATTGGCGAAAAACAGGCCGCCACCAGCATTGAACAGGCCAACCAGCATCAGCACGAAAAAGGCCGGGCTCTTGAACACCTGCGCCATTTCGAAGCGGATTCGCGCCATCATCCGGGCAGCGGCGGCGGCTTCCGGCCGTGTCGGGGGCAGCGTATCGACCAGCAAGGGCGCGGTCGCGGCGAGTTTTGCCTCGCGCTTGGCCATCTTCTTCAGCTTGCGCTTCGATACGCCGCGCTCGGCAAAGCTGAACCGGCCATAAGCAAGGGCCAGGGCTGCCACCGAAACCGCAAGCCAGATCAGCCGATTGACGATCAGCATCCCGGTCAGCGGTGGGGTCAATGTGTTCGATTCAGCGGCGGTCCAATAGCGCGTGACCGTCGCGAACGCACCGATGCCGAACGGCTCGACATAGCCGGCCCATTCGCGGAAATTCGGCTGGGTCCGGATCACGCTATTAAAGACGATGTAGATGACGAGGAAAACGACGACGCCGACATAGGAATACATCATCGACCGCGTCATCGTGGCGACCGCAAAGAAGATCGACGATGTCAGGATGACATTGGGCAGCGCCATGACGACATAGGCAAAGGCATAATCTGCCAGCCGATTTGGCCCGAGCGTTTCCGAATCGACCCAGGGCATGAACGACCCCACCCACATCGCCAGCGGCACCGCCAGAAAGGCTATGCATGCCGCCAAGGTGGCGCCCACAAAACGGGCGAGCAGATAATCGAACTTCGTCACGCGCGTCGATTTGACCATCGGGCCGAATCCGCTTTCGTCATCGCGGACGATCACATTGGCGACGAACGCCGTCGTCACGAACATGAAGAAGATCGACATGATCAGATGCGTCTGCACAATCGCAAACGGGCTGTTCTTATGGACATTGCCGCCACTGCCGATCTGGATCTGCTCGACCGTTGCCGCGCCGAAGACGAGCAGGAAGAACAGGATCGAGACAACCCAGAAGACAGGATTGCGGAACTGATAGCGCAGCTCGAACGCGGCGATCTTGGCGAACATCGATGCGGCCCCTTATGCGGCTTGCGCGGTGGGGGCGCGGCGCGAACGCGCCAGGGTGGAGAAATAGACATCCTCCAGCCCGCCATCGACGGCGGTGAAGCCGTTGCCGGGGTCATTGTCCGACAGGATGTGGATAATGGTCCGGCCGGCGAACAACCGGGTCGAGATCACCTCATGCGCTGCGGCAAAATTGGCCATCTGCTCGCGCTCGATTGTCTTGGCCCATACCGTGCCGCGTGACCGCTCGATCAGCTCGAGCGGGGCGCCTTCCAGCTGGATCTTGCCGCCTGCCAGCACCGCCATGCGGGGGCACAGGTCGGCGACGTCATCAACGATGTGCGTCGACAGGATGATCGCGACATTGTCGCCGATTTCCGCCAGCAGATTGAGGAAGCGATTACGCTCCTCTGGGTCGAGGCCAGCGGTCGGTTCGTCGACGATGATCAGCTTGGGGTTGCCGATCAGCGCCTGGGCAATGCCGAAGCGCTGGCGCATGCCGCCCGAAAAACCAGCAATGGCTTTCTTGCGGACGTTCCACAAATTGGTCTGGTTGAGCAATGTCTCGACCGTTTGCTTGCGCTCGCGCGCCGAGGCGACACCCTTCAGCACCGCCATGTGATCAAGCATGTCATAGGCCGAAACGCGCGGATAGACGCCGAAATCCTGGGGCAGATAGCCAAGCTGCGCGCGCAGTTTTTCGGGTTCGGCAATCACGTCGATGTCACCGAAGCGGATGCTGCCCGATGTCGGCGTCTGCAGCGTCGCGACGGTACGCATCAACGTCGACTTACCCGCGCCATTGGGCCCCAGCAGCCCGTACATGCCAGTCGGGATCGACAGGCTCACGTCATCAAGGGCACGCGTGCCGTTCGGGTAGACATGGGTCACGTGGCTGAGTTCGAGCATCTTTTCCCCCTCGAGGATTATCTTCATATCATAGCCATACTGTATTATTACAGTAAAGCGGAATGTTAACGATTCAACTCCAGCCGCTGAACTGCAGTGCCAATCGCATAAGCGCGCATGCCCTTGGCCGTTTTGACGAAGCGGAACTTGTTGGCCGCTTTGGCGACGGGTGCCGGCGCAAAGCTCTTACCGCCGTCTTTGGTTTCGAAACCGCCGACAGTGGTGCCGACCCAGCCATGCATGGCATCGACAAAGCCGATCCCAAGCTCGACCGCCGCGCCATTGTTGACCAGCGGCAATTCGACCCATGTCTTGCCGCCATCGCTCGTCTTGACGATGTGCTTCTGCGTCGCCGACTGATCATAGCTCATCACGGTGGCAAAGCCGGTGGTTGCGTCGACGAACGACGCCTTCCAGATCAGTTCGGCAGGGCGGCTGCTCTGATAGACCTTGGTCCAGCTTTTGCCGCCATCTGTGGTGCGCAGGATCAGCGCATTGCCGCTCGCCGCATCGCGGCTGGTGGCGGCGAAGATCAAGCCGGTCTGCTCATCCAGGAACTTGATGTCGAGGATCATCCCCGCCGTGTCGCTCAGGTCGGTCGCGGTCCAGGTCGCGCCGCCATCGACCGAACGGATCATGCCCGTCGGCCCGCCCACCCGTCCGGCGGCGGTGATGATCAGGCGGGGCTCGAGCTTGCCCTGATAGATGCGCTTGGTGCGCAAAATATCGATCGCACAAATGCCCGCGACCGTCACCCCGCCAATGTCGATCGGCGTCCAGGTCACGCCACCGTCATTGGTGCGATAGAGCGGCGTCGTGTCGGTGACGCCGGGATAATAGTCGGTGCCGACATTGCCGATATAGCCGGTCTTCGCATCGACGAAGCCGACCGCACGGATGAAGGTGCCGGGTTTGCTCGCTACCTTGGTCCAGCTATCCCCGCCGTCGCTGGTCGCGAACAAATCACCCTTGCCAGTGCCGTACCAGCCATGCTGCGCATCAGCGAAGCTGATGTCGTCGCGCTTGCCGGGATAGGCCGCTGTCGGCAGCGTCTGCCACTCGGTCGCCGCCGTTGGTGCGTCGGCAACCTGGGCAATCGCCGCCCCGGTCGCATAGCCGAGCGCGACGATGAGCGCGCCGATGATCAGTTTTCGCTTGGTCATATCCGCCCTTCTTGAAATGATCGGTCAGCCTTTCGAGCAGCCCTTGGCGTCGCCCCTGCCTTTGGTCGCGGTCGGGATCAACGCCATCTGCGAGCCAGCGATCGCAAACAGGACGATCCCGGTCGTCGCATCATTGCCGATCAGCCAGATGTAGAGACCGATCAGGGTCACGAACCCTGCGGCCATGCCCAATAGCGTCGCCATCATTCCTGCAGACATGTCGCTGCCTCCACCATGTCATTCTCCCATGACCTAATGTCATGGTCAGCTGACATATGAAGTTGAGTCGCGACGATGTCAAGCGACCCTGTCATCTGGAAGCGTTGAAGGGGTATTTCAGTTTTAGAGCGTGATGACGTTAGGTCGCTTCAACCTCAGACCCGTTCGGGCTGAGCGAAGTCGAAGCCCACGCGCTGCACATGCCCTTCGACTTCGCTCAGGGCGAACGGGCTATGGGTTGGTCCAATCCAAAGTCATCAGACTTTAAGTCGTTGCAACCAAGCTGATCCACCCCTTTTCGTCGCCCCGGGCTTGACCCGGGGTCCCGCTTTTTCTTGGACCGTGAAGCAGCGGGACCCCGGATCAAGTCCGGGGTGACGGGTGCGTTGATTTGATCACAAGCCGTGACAGGCTCACCCCTGTTGGGTCTCAGCGCACGTCGCTCCCATGCGCGTGAACTCAGCTTTTAAAGCCGATCTTGCGATGCGTGCCGTCGCAATAAGGCTTGTTGGCCGATCCCCCACAGCGGCACAGCCAAGTCGACGTGACCCGGTCAAAGGTCCGCCCAGTCCCGGCGCACAGCTCCAGATTGCCGAGTACTTCGAGCGGGCCGTCCTGTTGTGGCTCGACCACCAATGTCCCACCGCGCGCGGCAAGCGGTTGCGATTCGCGAGTCTCAGGCTCGCCCGTTGCCGTGAAGCCGATCGCGATATGGCTGCTGTCGCAAAACGGCTTGTTCTTCGACGCGCCGCATCGGCACAAGGTGGCGCGGTAGCCGATCGGCTTGCCGTCGAGCAGCATGTCGGCGCGCACCCCGATCGGGCCATTTTCGCGGAGCTGGACCAGATTGACGGGCGGCGGTGCTTCTTCATGGCCGCCGTCGTGCCGCCGATACTGGATCGCGCCCGACGGGCACATATGCGCGACCGTCACCAGCCCTTCGGTCGTGGTCGCATCGGGATCGATCCACGGCCCCTCGACATTGGCCTTGAACACCTTGGGCTGGCCAAGCACGCAGTGGCGTGCATGGATGCAGCGCTGCGCATCGAAGATCAGGTCGATCGACTGGCCTGGGATCAACTCGCGGCCATCGTCCGCCTGGATCGGTTCGGGCGGCGCGGGTGGGGTATCAATCACGGGCGTCTCCTCAATCGCTGCTGTGGCGGGCTGCAGCACGCTTGGCGGGGCGAGCGTCGTCGTGGCTAGCCGATTGGCCAGCCGTTCGAGCTGGGTCGCGGTCACCTCGGCAAGCTCGGCCTCATCTTCCTGATGGGCGGCAAGCCAGGTCGCGCGCGCGCCGATCTGGTGCAGTCGCTCGGTCAGCACCGGAATTGCCCCCTCGGCAGGCGGCAAGGCAGCGGCGGAACGCAGCGTGGCGAAGCTCAACCCCGCCGTGCAGCCCGGATGCTCCCCATTGGCAGGCAAAGCGGTCAGTCGCTCCGCCACCGGGGTCAGGATTCGCATCAGCTCGATCGCAGCATTGACGAGGGATCGCTGCGCCGCCTTGTCGACGCCGGTATAGCTGAGCGCCAGGCAGCGCAGGCTATGATTATAAATGGCATTGCCAATGTCGAGCAGTTCGCTGGCAGGCGCAGCGTTGATCCACATCTTGCCCTCCGGCAACGGTGGCTTGCGCATGACCGGGTTGTGCGCCGCCGCGCGGCCCGGCTTGAAATCGGGCCGCGCCGCCAGCAACGCCTGATATTCGGCGCGAATCTTCAGGAAGCGCTGGAAGTGCGAATCCTCGACCCCCGCTTCCGATCCTTCGCCCTGGCGCACGATCGCGTCGATCGCGGCAATCGCGCTTTTCACGCAGCGTACGATCGTCAGATTGGGTAGCGCCACCACGTCCGGGCCGATCTGGTGCGCCTCGTCGCCAACAAACAGCGCGTCTTCGCCGATCGACGCGGCGAGCCCGCTAATCCCATCCTCAATCGCCTGATACAGCTTGCCAACGGTCGCATAGTCCATCGTCGCCGACATCAACCGGTCGCTCGCCAGCGTGCGGACATAATCGCGTTCGGGCGCAAAGCCCTCGCCATCGGCCATCTCGACCGTATCGGGGCGCTCCAGATAGATGAAATGATCAAGCGTCTGCACGTTGAACGGGGCGAGCTTCACCACCACGCCGGCCGGGTGGTAACCAGGCGCAATCGGGAAATTCTGCCGCCCGAAATGCGCCGGCGCGCCGAGCGCAGACAGGATGTTGGAGACAATCGCCAGATGCGCCATCTCCTCGATCGCAACATCGAGTATCTCGCCGCGCCAGCGCTTGATCGCCGCCAGCTCTTCCTCGGTCACGCCCTCGTCAACCGAATCCTTCAGGCTGAACATCGCATAGAGATAACAGCACATCAGATTGTGCTCGATCTCTGCCGCCTCGAACAACACGCCCCATAATTGCTCGCGTGAGGCGGGGACGGAATCGGCGATGGCATCAGTCATGGGGCGGGCCTCTCACTCAGGGCTTTGGCGCGGGATCAATGCGACGTTCGGGAAAGGGCGCATCCTGCCACCCCCCGCCCAGCGCCTTGAACAGGCTGATCTGCGCCGCGGCGACCGCCGCATCCGCCTGGGCGCGGGCAGCACGTGCGGTGGCGCGATCGCGCTCGGCATCGATCAGCTGCAGGAAACTGTCGGCACCATTGTCGAAACGCAGCCGCGACAGCCGCGCGGCTTCCGAGCTCGATTGTTCGGCGCGGACCAGCACGGCATCGCGGTCGAGCGCGCCTGTATAGCGCGCCAGCGCCTGCTCGGTCTCGCGCAGCGCGGTCAGCACGGTGCCATCGAAGCGGGCAAGCGAGGCTTCCGCCCCTGCCTTTGCCTGGCGAATCCGAGCCCGTGCAACCGTCTGGTTGGGCAGGTTCCACGAAATCAGCGGGCCGATCGCATAATTGACTGACGTCGGCTTGAACAACTGGCTGCCGCGCGTGGCGTTCAGCCCGATCCCGCCCGCCAGGGTGATCGAGGGGTAAAGATCGGCCACCGCGATCCCGATCCGCGCGGTATCGGCCGCGAGCGTCCGTTCGGCCGCGCGAACATCGGGGCGGCGTGCCAGCAGTGCGGCGCCGTCGCCCGCCGGGATCACCTGGTCAAGCCGGGGCGGCGTCGAGCACCGGGCAGCATCGGCATCGACCTCGGCAGGTGGTCGCCCGGTCAGCGTCGCCAGCGCATAGAGCGCCGCGCGCTGTTCCGCCTCGAACCCCGGCAGTTGCGCCTGGGTCTGCGCGAGCAGCACATCGGCGCGCTCGACATCGCGCTTGGTGCCGCGCCCGGCATCGAACAACGTCTTCGTTAGGCCCAGCGTCTTTTGCTGCAGATCGACCGTCTCGCGCGCGACCGCCAGCTGGGCCGCGTTCGAACAGGCGGTGACATAGGCGCTCGCCGTCTCCGCCACCACCGCCACCCGCGCCGCGTCGAGCTGCGCCGCCGAGGCTTCAAGATCGCCGCGCCCGGCCTCAACCGCGCGCTTCACGCCGCCGAACAGGTCGAGTTCATAGGAAACGTCGAACCCCAGCCGGAACAGATCGAACTGGAACGCCTGCACCGGCCCGGTGCCACCACCAAAGGCCGCCGCATTGGCGCTGTTGCCCTGTTGCCGCTGATAGGATCCGGTCAGGTCGGTCGAGGGCAGCCCTGCGCCCTTTTGCTCCGACAGGACGGCACGGGCGCGGAGCAGATTCGCCGCCGCCTCGCGAATATCGGTGTTGTGGGCGAGCGCGTCCTGGATCAGCCGATCGAGCACCGGGTCGCGGTACAGTTGCCACCAATGGTCGGGCAGGGTCTGCGCATTGGCGATGCTTTGCGCGCGCGCCGCCTCAATCAGCGCACCGGTCGCAGCCTCGGGGGTGGTCGGGCGCTTGTAGGTGGGGCCGACGACGCAGCCTGAAAGGGCCAGCGCCGTGCCGATCGACAGGATCAGCCGCTTCATGGCTGCACCTCCGCCGCTGGAGCTTCGGGGAGTGGCGCGGCTGTGCGGTGGCGGTTGATCCACCCGCTCGCCCGGTCGCCCAGCTTGCGGCTGATCACGTAGAAGCTCGGCGTGAACAACAGGCCAAAGGTCGTCACCCCAATCATCCCGAAGAACACCGCCACGCCCAGTGCCTGGCGCAGTTCGGCACCCGGCCCCGATCCGATCACCAGCGGCAAAGTACCCAGGATGAAGGCGATCGACGTCATCAGGATCGGGCGAAGTCGCTGTTCGGCGGCGTGCTCGGCGGCGGCGCGGAGTTCCATCCCGGCATCCTCATTCTGCTTGGCGAATTCGACGATCAAGATCGCATTCTTCGCCGCCAGCCCGATCAGTACGACCAGGCCGATTTGGGTCAGGATATTATTGTCGAGCCCCATGACGTTCACCCCGACAATCGCCGCGAGCAAGCACATCGGCACGATCAGGATCACCGCAAAGGGCAGCACCAGGCTTTCATAATTGGCCGCCAGCAGCAGGAAAACGAACAGCACCGCCAGCCCGAACACCAATGTCCCGGTGCTCCCCGCCTGTTGCTGGGCAAAGGCAAGCTCGGTCCATTCGAAGCGCATGCCCGCAGGCAGCGTCTCGCTGGCGAGCTTTGCCATCGTCGTCAGCGACTGGCCCGATGAATAGCCATGCGCGGTGTCGCCCTGCAATTCGGCCGAGGGATAGAGATTATAGCGCACCACCCGGTATGGCCCGCTGTCATTCTTCAGCGTCATCACCGCATCAAGCGGCACCATCGCCCCCGATGCCGATCGCGTCTTGAGCTTGCCGACATCAGCGATGTCGTCGCGGTACGGCGCATCGGCCTGCGCCGTCACGCGGTAGGTGCGACCCAGGAAATTGAAGTCGTTGATATAGGTCGACCCGAGATAGGTGCCGAGCGTCGAAAAGATATTCTGCACCGGCACGCCCAGCTGCTCCGCGCGTGGACGATCGATATCGGCATAAAGCCGGGGGGTGCGGACGTTGAAGGTGGTGAAGCTACTGGTGATGCCCGGCGTCTGGTTCGCCTTCATCATCATCGCAAAGGCCGCCCCTTCGAGCGCGGCGTAGCCGTTGTTGCTGCGGTCCTCGATCAACATCTTCCAGCCGCCGCCCGTGCCGATCCCGCGAACCGGCGGCGGCGGGATGACGAGCAGGACACCGTCAGTGATCGGCGCCAGCGCCTGGCGCAGTTCATTCGCCACTGCATCGGCATGTTTGCGGTCGGCAGCGGGCTTCAACGGCACGAACATCGCCGCCGCATTAGGCGCGGTCGAGAAGGTCGCGCCGTCAAGACCCGCAAACGCCACCGTCGCCTCGGTCGCCGGGTTCTTGAGCGTGATGGCAGAGGCGCGCTGCAACACCTCGGTCGTGCGCTGCAGCGACGATCCCGGCGGCAATTGCGCCGCGACGATCAGATAGCCCTGGTCCTGCGCTGGAATGAAGCCGGTCGGCGTCGCGTTGAAACGCCAGCCCGCCAACCCGATCAGCACCGCATAACAAACGACGATGATGCCCAAAGACCGCACCGCCCGGGCCGTGAATTTCCCGAACCGGTTGGACAGCCTGTCGAACCCGCTATTGAAGCCGCGCGCGAAGCGGGCAGGCGCACCACGCCACCCCGATGCTGGTTCGCTGGCATGTTTGGGCTTGAGCAGCAACGCCGCGATAGCGGGCGACAAGGTCAGCGACACAAACGCCGAAATCGCGGTGGCCGACACGATCGTCAGCGCGAATTGTTGATAAAATTGCCCCGAAATGCCTGGAATAAAGCTGGTCGGGATGAACACCCCGCACAGCACCAGCGCAATCGCGATCAGCGCGCCCGACACTTCGTCCATCGTGTCATGCGCGGCCTGGCGCGGGGTCAGCCCCTTTTCCTCCATCAGCCGTTCGATATTTTCAACGACGACGATTGCGTCATCGACGACGATGCCGATCGCCAGCACCATCCCGAACAGCGACAGATTGTTGATCGAAAAGCCGAACAGCGCGAGCGCGGCCAGGCTGCCGACCAGCGACACCGGAATCGCGATGATCGGGATCAGTGCCGCACGCCAGCTCTGCAGGAACAGCAGCACGACCAGCGCGACCAGGACCAGCGCCTCGAACAAGGTCCGATACACTTCGTCGATCGACGCGGAGATATATTCGGTGGGGTTGTACGGGATGCGATAGGCCATGCCCGGCGGAAAGCTCTCGGCCGCGCGGGCGAGTTCGTCCTTTACCGCCTGCGCTGTGGTGAGCGCGTTCGATCCCGGCAGCTGCGTCACTGCAATGGCGGTGGTCGGCTGACCGCTGAGCATGGCGTTGATGCCATAATCCTGTGCGCCCAGCTCAATCCGGGCGAGGTCGCGCAACCGCGTCAACCGCCCTTCGGCATCGCGCTTGATGATGATTTCGCCGAACTGTTCCGGTGTCGTCAGCCGCCCCTCAGTCTGGATACCAAGCTGGAACGCCGTCCCGCCCTGATTGAACGGCGGCTGGCCGACCGATCCGACCGCGACCTGTGCATTTTGCGCGCGGATCGCGCTGGTGATTTCATCGACCGTCAGGTTACGCGCGGCGGCAAGATCGGGGTCGATCCACACCCGCATGCTATAGTCACGGCTACCAAAACTGCGCGTCCCGCCAACGCCCTGAATGCGCGCGATTCGGTCGATGATCTGCGTTGTCGCGTAATTGGAGATATATTGCTGGCTGAGCGACTTGTCGGGTGAATAAAGCGTCGCGACAAGCAGGATGTCAGGCGAATTCTTGCGCACCGTCACGCCGATCCGACGGACATCTTCGGGCAAGCGCGGCTCGGCGGAGGAGACGCGGTTCTGCACCAGCACCTGTGCCTGGTCGACATTAGTGCCCTGCTTGAACGTCACCGTTATCGCGATTGCGCCGTCACCGGTTGACGAGGATGACATATAGATCATGTCCTCCACCCCGTTGATCGATTCCTCCAGCGGCGCGGCAACCGTCTCGGCCAAAGTTTCGGCGGTCGCCCCAGGATAATTGGCGCTGACCACCACGGTCGGCGGCGCAATCTCGGGATATTGCGCCACTGGCAGGCCGGGATAGGCGACCAGCCCGAACACCATAATCAGGATCGACAGCACCGCTGCAAAGATCGGCCGGTCGATGAAGAAATGCGGAAAGCGCATGGCCCTAGCGGACCCCGGCTTCGGCAGCAGGCGGGGCAGTATTGGGCGAAGAAATGGGCGAGGTATTGGCCGCGCGCGGCTTTAGCACCGTCATCGTCGCCTTGACCGGCATCCCCGGCTGCAATCGGGTCAGGCCATTGATGACGACATGGTCGGTCGGCGCAAGCCCTTCGCGCACTACCCGAAGCCCTTCGACCGGCGGGCCAGTGACGACCGGACGGGGGGCGACCTTGCCGTCCTTGCCAACGACATAAACGAGCTTGCGCGTCTGATCGGTGATGATCGCCTCATCAGGGACCAGCATCGCGCGGTAGGTGCCAGACCCCAGCAACCGCGCGCGCCCGAACAGCCCCGGCGTCAAAAAGCCATCAGGGTTGGAGACGACGGCATGCGCGCGGATCGTGCCCGAATTGGGGTCAATCGCATTGTCGACAAACTCCATCCGGCCATGCCAGCGATAGCCGCTTTCATCGGCCAGCTGGATCTCAACCGGATTGGGCGTGCTGCGTGACGATCCGCGCTCACCCGCCCGGTCCTGGCGCAGATATTTGAGGTAAAAGCTCTCCGCGCCATCGAACGAGAACCAGATCGGATCGGTCGAGACAACCCGGGTCAATACCGTCTGCCCCTCTGCGACCAGATTGCCCCGGCTGACCTTGCGGTCCGATACCCGGCCGGTAATCGGCGATCGGACCGTGGTGAAGCCAAGGTTGAGCATCGCCGCACTCGCCTGCGCGCGCGCTGCTTCCTGGTCGGCGCTGGCGGTGCGTTGTGCCGCCTGCTTGGTTTCGAATTCTTCCTTCGAAATCGCCTGCGCCTCAAGCAATGTCTGCGCGCGATTCAGTTCGGTCTGGGCGTTAGCCACTGATGCGCGCGCCTTGGCGACCGATGCCTGTGCCTGCATCAATGTGGCGCGATAGGGGCGCGGGTCGATCGTGAACAAGGCCTGGCCCCTGCGGACTATTTGGCCATCGCGGAACAGCACCTGGTCGATCGCCCCCGATACGCGCGGGCGGATTTCGACGTCCTGAATGGCCTCAAACCGGCCGATATATTCATCCCAATCGACGATGTTGCGCTGAAGCGGGGTCGCGACCGTGACATGGGTTGGCGGCGGCGCCGGTGGCGGGGCATTGCCCGAACAACCGGAGAGCAAGGCGGCGAATACGCCCAGCGCGATCATCTGTCCCTGCCCGCGCCGTCCAATCATGTTTGCCCCCAATTGTCTTGGTGTCATGCCGTGGTCACGCCACCAACGCCGCGCTAATTCATGCTGCGTCTGCTCACATGCCAAACAAGTGCGGGCGCGGCGGGATCATTGCAAGGGGGAGCACTTCAAAATCGGCCAAAAATTAACAATAATGGTGATCGCAGATTTTTCTGCTGCCCAATCAATGGGATTACCGGCGCTATGCGCTGCGTCGATACGCCACGCATAGCACAACGGCGATAGACCGGGTAGACTGAGGCCCTTCGCCAACCAACGCCTGGAGCCGCGCTGTGCAGATCGATCGCCTTGCCCCTGTCCTGTCCACGCTCAAGCCCAGCAACCACCCCTATCTCAACGGCGCCTGGACCCCGCAGCATGAAGAGGTGACGGCGGTCACGCTTGAGGTGATCGAGGGGACGATCCCGACCGACATTGATGGCGTTTATCTGCGCAATACCGAAAACCAGCTCCACCAGCCGCTCGGCAGATATCACCCGTTCGACGGCGACGGCATGATCCACCAGATCAGCTTTGCCAACGGCACGGCCAGCTATCGCAATCGCTGGGTGCGCACGCGGTGCTTCGCGGCCGAGCAGGAAGCGGAAGGATCGCTTTGGGGCGGGCTGATGGACCGCGCCGGCACCTCAAAACGCCCAGGCTTTGGCGCGCATGGCGGCATCAAGGATTCGTCAAGCACCGACATCATCGTCCATGCCGGCAAGGCCCTGTCGACCTTTTACCAATGCGGTGAGGGCTATCTGCTCGATCCCGAAACGCTCGAATCGCTCGGCGTCGCGCCCTGGGTGCCGCTGGACGGGATTTCGGCGCACCCCAAGGTTGATGAGCGCACTGGCGAACTGATGTTCTTCAACTATTCAAAGCACGCGCCGTTCATGCATTATGGCGTGGTCGATCGCGACGAGCGGCTCGTGCATTACATCCCGGTGCCGCTGCCCGGGCCACGTCTGCCGCACGACATGATTTTCAGCGAGAACTGGTCGATCCTCAACGATCTGCCGATGTTCTGGGACCAGGAATTGCTGAAGCGCGATATTCATGCCGCCCGGCTGCACGATGGATTGCCGAGCCGCTTTGCGCTGATTCCGCGCCGCGGGAGCCCGCAGGATATCCGCTGGTTCGATGCCGAACCCACCTACATCCTCCATTTCCTCAATGCCTATGAAGAGGGCGACGAGGTGGTGATGGACGCTTATTTCCAGGATAATCCGCAACCGGCCCCGCTGCCCAATGAGGATGGCTATGGCCATATGATGGCCTATGTCGACGAGCATAGCTTTCAGCCCAAGCTGCATCGCTGGCGCTTCAACCTCGCTGATGGCACGACCAAGGAAGAACGGCTTGACGACCGCATCCTGGAATTCGGGATGATCAATCAGCAAGTGGCAGGCCGCAAGCATCGCTATGTCTATTCGACCACGACCAAGCCCGGCTGGTTCCTGTTCAACGGCTTTGTCAAACATGATCTCGAAACCGGTGAAAGCTGGTCGCTGATGCTTGAGGATGGCCGCTATGCCAGCGAAGCACCCTTCGCGCCGCGTATCGGCAACACGGCCGAGGATGACGGCTATCTAGTGAGCTTCATTACCGACGAAAATCGCGGCACCAGCGAATGCGTGCTGATCGACGCCCGCAATATCGAAGCGGGGCCGGTGTGCCGCATTGCCTTGCCGCACAAAATCTCCAGCGGCACGCATAGCTGGTGGGCCGACCGGACCGTGCTCCGCGATGAGCCGGAATCGCGCGAGAGCACTGCCCATATTGGGTAACCTGCCCCCGATATTGCGCCGTCCCCTACCCCCTGATCGAAATTTAAACACCATTTAGCAATATCTTCCCTGTCATCTGGACGCAGGGAGTATGTGACCATGAGCTATCAAAAACTGATCGAAGAACATGACCGGATCGATGCGGCCCTGATGCAGCTGACCAACATCTTGGAACAACCCGACCGTGATGTCACAGCGGCTGCGGCCGCCGTTGACCATCTGGCAGACGAACTACGCACCCATTTGGCGCATGAAGATGTGATGCTGTACGATGAACTGATTGCTGCCCGTAAACCCGCATTCGGCAGCGCCGTCGACCATTTCAACCAGCAGTTTAATGTCCTGCGCCGCGACTGGGACAGCTATCTTGAGGCGTGGGGGCCCGAGCAGATCAGCGCGAACTGGGACTGCTTTCGCGCCGTGACAAAATTGATGATCGAACGGCTCGCTGAACGGGTCGCGGCTGAAAATGATCTGTTATACTGCGCAGCCCTCCAGGCAGGGGTGATCACCCTGCGCGGACCACAGGTTGCGGCCGCTGCATAATCGCAGCGCAGCATTGCGATGTGGCTTACCGCTTCCTCGTTCAGGCCTTGGCCTGCGCCAGGATCGGTAGCTGGCGAACGCGCTTGCCCGTTGCCGCGAACAGCGCATTGGCAAGCGCGGGCGCGGCTGGCGGCAGGCCGGGCTCACCCAGGCCGCCCATCTCATGCCCGCTATTGATGAAATGCACGTCGATCACGGGCGCATCGGCGAGCTTCAGTACCGGATAATCATTGAAATTGCTCTGCTGGACCGCGCCCTTGTCGAGTGTGATCGCTTCGCCGATCGCGGTGGACAGGCCCATGACGATGCCACCCATGACCTGCGCCTCGGCATTGCGAGGGTTCACCACGGTGCCGCAATCGACAACCGCCGTCACCTTGATCACCTTGGGGCTGCCATCGTCATTGAGCGTTGCCTCAGTGACATGCGCAGCAATGGTATTGAACGATTCGACAATCGCGATGCCGCGCCCCGTACCGGCGGGCAGCGGCGTTCCCCATCCACTGCGCTTTGCCACTTCCTCAAGCACCGCGCGATGGCGTGAACCCGGCTTCAGGTGCCGTTTGCGGAACTCAAACGGATCGACACCAGCGGCATGGGCCAGTTCGTCGATAAAGCTCTCGGTGAAAAAGCCGTGCTGGGTCGCATTCACCGATCGCCAGGCGCCCACAGTCTGGTTGGATACCTGCTTGAAATGCCGCCGCGTAGCCGCAGGCAGATCATAAAAGAAGGGCACTTCCCTCAACCCGTCCTCGGGCTGGGCGAAATCATATTGCAAGGCGGTCATCTTGCCGTCCCCGCCGACAGCCCCTTTGATGTGCGCCGAACTTTGCGGGCGATAGGCGCCCTGCGAAACTTCTTCCTCGCGCGCCCAGATCAGCTTGACCGGATGGGGCACTTGCATCGCCACCCGCGCCACCTGATCGACGATTTCCATGTACATCGGCAATCGCCGTCCAAAGCTGCCGCCGATCAGCATCGGGTGAAAAGTGACCTTGTCGGGCGCGAGGCCAGCGGCCTTGGCGGCGCCCATCTTGGAGGCCAGCGGGTCCTGCATCCCGCCCCAAATCTCTAGCGTGCCGTCCTTGTGATGCGCGGTGAGCGCAAACGGCTCCATCATCGCATGATGCAGGAAGGGCAGCCGGTAATCGGCTTCGACCAGCTTGGCACCGCTTGCCTTGAACCCGGCATCGACATCACCACTGCCCGCCGTCGCGTCAGGCTTGTTGGCCGCGCGCAGCTTGTCCTGATCGGCGAAGATCGACGCGGTCGAAATGCCGCCATTGCCGCCATCGCTGAATTTGGGCGACAGCGCACGCGCCCCCTTCAGCGCCTGCCAATAGCCCTTGGCGACCACAACGACCGCGCCGTCCAGTTTGATCACCTGCTCAACGCCCGCCACCGCCATTGCCGGGGCGGGATCAACCGAGACGAGCTTGCCGCCGCGAACCGGGGCAGCAATCACGGTCGCGACGCGCATGTCGGGCTTGATGACATCCATGCCATATTGCGCGGTGCCGTTGACCTTGGCCGGGATATCAAAGCGGGGCACCGATTTGCCGATGAACCGGAAATCCTTGGCCTGCTTCAGCACCGGGGCGCTGCTCAGCGAATGCGTCGCCGCTTCAGCGGCCAACGCGCCATAGCCGAGCGCGCGGCCTGATTTGGCATGGGTCACCTTGCTGTTGGCAGTGGTCAGTTCGGCTGCCGGCACACCAAGCCGCTTGGCGGCGGTATCGATCAGCGCAAGCCGCGTCGCGGCACCAATCACCCGCATCCCGTGTTGTCCGGTGAAGCGCAGGGCCGACGAGCCACCGGTAATCTGCAGATCCAGCGACCGCGTGATCATCGACGCCACCGACATTGGCAACGCGCCGACGATGCCCGGTGCCCCAGTCATCTCGGCGAGGAAACCGCGGCCAAGCGGGACATTGGCGAAAGCTGATTCCGCCGGCGCCGAGACGACCTCAACCTTGGCCCAATCAGCATCAAGCTCCTCGGCGAGCATTTGGGCAAGCCCGGTATTCGATCCCTGGCCGATATCGGTATGCGGCGAATAGAGCGTGATCTTGCCGTCGTCGCCGATCCGGAGCCAGGTGGCGAAGTTATGCCCGTCCTTGCCATTGGTCAGCGTCGCGGCGGTCGATCGTGCCGCGCTATCGGCATATTTGATCGCGAAAATGCCGCCGCCGACAACGGCCGCGCCGCCAATCAGGAAGGTCCTGCGGATCATGCCCATCGTGGTGCTCCTCAAGCCTGGCCGGCAACGGCGTGGATCGCCGCGCGGATACGGGGATAGGTGCCGCAGCGGCAGATATTGGTCATCGCCGCGTCGATCTGTTCATCGCTGGGCTTGGGGCTCGCGGCCAGCAAGGCGGCGGCCGCCATCAACTGGCCCGATTGGCAATAGCCGCATTGCGGCACCTGATGCTCGATCCAGGCGGCCTGCAACGCGTGCAGCGTCCCGTCGGCATTGCCGAGCCCTTCAATGGTCGTGATCGATTTACCGGCAATGTCGCTGACCGGCACGCTGCATGACCGCATCACTTCGCCGTCGATGTGCACGCTGCAGGCCCCACAGGCGGCGATACCGCAGCCAAATTTGGTCCCGGTCATGCCAAGCTCTTCGCGGATCACCCACAGCAAGGGGGTATCAGGTTCGGCATTGAACGTTACCGGCTTGCCGTTGACCGTTGCTTCGATTGGCATCCTGCCCCCCCGATGATCGCATGGTGATGGGTTTCGTATAACAACCTAAATCGCTGGACACTACCGGCTTTGATCACCTGGCCCGTAATGCCAGCGTCAGACCCGCTACGCTGCCTTGGGCCACCAGGGGACGAAGCCGCTGGTGCGCCGGACATAGTCCTCATATCCGGGCCTTTTCCGCTTTAGCCGTCCCTCGATCGTCGGTACGCCCGACCATTTCATCAGCGTCCAGGTCAGCAATATCGGCCCCGGCAACGCCCACAGCCCGGTCATGCTTTCGGCGGCGATCAGATACAGCCCCCACCATGTGCAGGCATCGCCAAAATAATTGGGGTGGCGGGTATAGCGCCACAGGCCAGTGGTCAGCACCTTGCCCTGATTGCCGGGGTCGGCGCGAAAACGGACAAGCTGCCAGTCGCCAATCGTCTCAAAGGCAATGCCGATCAACGCCACCACTATACCGATTGCTGCGACGGCGCCGATAGCGGGCGTCGCATCAAGCTGACCGAGCTGAACCGGCAGGCAGACGATGAACAGCAGCGGCGCTTGCGTCAGATAAACCATCCGCGCCGATGCCTCGCCAAAGCCCCAGCCTTTCGCATCCTTGGCCTTGCTGAACATCGTGACATAGCGGCGATCAGGGCCATGGCTGCGCCAGCGCCACAACAAATAGCCGCCCAATCGCACACCCCAAAGGCTGCATAACGCCATCAACAACGCCTTGCGCGTCGGGTCGCCATCGGTCTGGAGCCAGCTCACCGCGCCGAGCGCGACCATGCCCAGCGCCCAGACACTGTCGATCGGGGTGACATCGCGCGTTTTGAGCGTGACCAGCCAAAGAATGAAGAACAGCACAGCCATTACCAGCGCATTGGTCGCCAACAGCGAAACGACGCTCATGCCGCCATGCCAAGATCGGCACGCTCGACGATGAAGCTCGCCGAGGTGGTCGTCGAACCGCCAATATTGAGCGTCTGGACGCGCCTGGCACCGTCGACCTGATAGTCACCGGCGGTTTCAGTCACTTGCTTATACCCATCAAGCAGCATCCGAACCCCGGTCGCCCCAACCGGGTGGCCAAGCCCAATCAACCCGCCCGACGGATTAACCGGCAGCGGTCCGCCCATCTCAATTGTGCCATCCTCAATCGCGCGCCAGCTTTCTCCTGGCGCCGTGATGCCAAGATGGTCGATTTCCATATATTCGCTTGAGGTGAAGCAATCATGCGTTTCAATCGCGTCAATCTGGGCGATGTCGGCAATGCCGGCGCGCGCGCGGGCATCAAGCACCGTGCGGCGGACCTGCGGAAAGACATAGGGCTGGCCCTCGCTATCCGCGATCTTGCGCGCATAGCTGATCGGTGCGGAGCGGTGCCCCCAGCCCGCGATCCGGGCCAGACTTTCAATGGGAATACCGCGCTTGGCGGCATAAGCGGCGGCCCGCGCCGGCGAGGCGAGGAAGACGACGGCACTGCCATCCGTCACCTGCCCGCAATCCATCTTGCGGACGCGGCCCTCGACGACTGGATTGGCGGCGTCATCATCGGTGAAGCTTTCAGGCGAGAAGCTATAGCCGCGCGTTTGGGCGTTGGGATTGCGCTTGGCATTGGCGAAGTTGATTTCAGCGATCCGGCGCAAATGGGCAGGGTTCAGCCCATGACGACGATCATATTCCGCCGCAAGATCGGAAAAGGCGCGCGGCCACACAAATTCTGCGTCGCCAAATTCATGGCCTGTCCAGGCCGCGCTGCCCAGATGCTGCGCAGCAATTTTGCCGGGCACGTTGCGCATCTGCTCAATCCCGACAACACAGGCGAGGTCATAACGGCCTGCCTCAATCTCTGCCGTCGCCGCCAGAATGGCGACGCTGCCAGAGGCGCAGGCCGCTTCGTGGCGGGCGCTGGGCAAGCCATCAAAGGCCGGGTCGACCAAGCCAAAAAAGCCGCCGAGCAAACCTTGGCCTGCAAATAATTCAGCGGTGAAATTGCCGACATGGCCGGTATCGACCTCGCTGGCATCGAGTCGTGTCGCCTCGAGCCCCGCCTGCACGCACTGCGTAAAGGCATCGGCGATATCCATTCCCTGCCGGTGCCAATTCGCGGCAAAATCGCTCTGCCAGCCCCCCAGGATATAGACCATCAGCGTGCGCTCCCCATGTTGAGCGGGTTGTCGCAACTTCGTCGCGCTTTGGCAATTGGAGAGGCCGTCAAACGGCACTGGCGGGATGCCGATGGATAAGGGGCGCTTAGCGACCGCCCATAGCAGCAACGACGAAGCGGACTGGCGACTAGAGCAACGTGCTTGAAGTTTGAATCACCCCCCGTTTGTCCTGAGTGAGGGCTGAGCTTGTCGAAGACCTGTATCGAAGGACCTGCCCCAAACGCGCCCTTCGATACGCCATTTCGACAAGCTCAATGGCTACTCAGGACAAACGGATTATATCATCAGCACGATGCTATAGTCTGCGGGGAAGCACCCTTATACCGTCCCCCAATCGCATCTTCAGCCGCGCTGCACCTCGCACCAGGCAATCGTGCTGGTCGCGTCACGCCAGGTTTTGGCGCGCAAGCCACGTTCATTGGCGATCCGGGCGAGGCCCGATTCCGTACGATAGCACAGGTCCCAATCCATCACGCCTTCCATCCAGCCGACGCTGCGATGATTGGGGACGAAATTCGCCAGAATGAACCGGCCATGGGGCGCAAGACAGGGATAGGCCAGCCGGTACAATAGCTGCAACGCCGGGTTGTCGACATAATCGGTCAGGCTGGGCGCATAGATCAAATCGAATTTCCGGCCACTTTTGATCGCCCTGCGCAGAAAGCGAAAGCCAGTGCTTTCAGCGCAATCAATGCTGCCGCCATGCTTTGAATCGACGACACTCAGCGCCATCGGATCATGATCAACCGCGACAATATTGCTGACGTCCTTGCCGATCAGGCCATCCGCTTCGCGAAAATGGCCGCAGCCCAGCACGCAGATCTGATTGCCATCAGCCCAGGCCTGCTCGATGATCATCTCGCCATCCTGCCGCCGCTGGCGCACCGCCTCTGCTGCCTGAAAGGCAGAAGTGACCGCGAAAATATCCGCACCCAGCCGGCTCGTCTCCGCCGGTGGCTGACGATCATAATAAAGATCGATCAAAGCGGCATCGCCCGCATAGCCGCGCGGCTTGGTGACACAGCGCGCCGTCGCGGGATCCTCCATCAGGATGCGATACAGCTCATGCTGCTGAAGCGACGCGCGCATGTCCTTCCACAAGGCGCCCGACCCATGTTCCCTGCCAAGTCGGGTGGCCAGGCCATGGACCGCGACATCAACATTGCCATCCTCGAGCAACCGGATGGCGTCGTCATAAAAGCACTCGATCTGCATCACATTATCTCACGGTTCGTCGTGGAGGAGAAGGAAAATGACCAAGAGGACAAGCTCCATGGGCCGCCATCAGCCGGGTCGGTCGCGCAGCGAGAGCTGGCGGGTTTGCCCAACCAAAGCGCGCAAGGGACATCGGCAAACGCCAATCCCCGCTTACCTTGGAGCCCGTTGCAGCATTTGCCCGCGCAGCCGAGCGGCGATCCGCGGTCGGGGCAGTGCCCGCGCCCGCAGCACGGCCCGGGGTCTGACGGCGATACGCGACCGCGCCCCGGCCCTTGGCCGTTGCGCAGCCTGAGACCGCAACATCGTCAGCCGGGTTGCAAAAAGCGTGGCTTCCGATCGGGCGTTGTCCTCCAGCGGCGCAGCATCGCCAGGAAAACTGATTGACTGGAGCGGTACCATAGGCAGCAAATCAATCTGGCGCGCGGCCACGCCACTCCGCACCAGATGCGTGTCGATAATCATAGGCTCTTGCCCCCCACACACGACCCGAAACCTTCGGGTATCGGACGGCAATATCTACGCAATGCGCGTTCGGTCGTTGTGAATGCGGCGTCCTAAAAGCGTGAAAAATTGCCGCCGGCATCCGCCGCGACATGAGGCGCTAATCGCTGGTGTGGATCGCTGCGAGAACCAATTTTCTCGCCAATCCGTCGGGGAGTTCAGGCTGACATTGGGCCAATCGCTCTGCTGTGCAGCGCCTGTTCGAACAGCGCCTGGTGCTGCGGATCATTGAACATCTTGATAACCCCGGCATAATCGCCATCGCCCAAGGCAAGGGCAGCCTCGCGGGCGATCTCCGTTTCCCCGATCAGACTGGCGGCAACGTAAAGCCCCAAATGCCTGATAAAGGCGCCATTGCCATCTTGCGCTGCCTGCTGGAGGAAAAGGAACGCCTCTTGCGCCTTACCCTGTTGCAAACAGGCCAGCCCGATGCCGCATAATGTCTGCGCGCGGGCGCCGGTTGCCGGATTAATACGAAGCGCCAGTTCCAGCCGATCGCGGGCGCGATCCGGCCTGCCACTGGCGATGTCCACCCAGCCGCCCCAGAATAATGTCGGCTGGTGCGCCGGCAGCAGGTGCAGCGCATGCGAGATGATCCGATCAGCAACCCCCATATCGCCGCCAATATTGACCAGTGTCCCCGCCGCATAGCCAAGCGCCTCGACATTGTCCGATCCGAACCGCATCGCCGATTGATAATGGATGATCGCCCGGCGCAGGCTGGCCTCATAATCCGGGACCAGCCGCCGCAAATAGATGATGCTGTGGCAATAACTGGCGAGCGATGCCGCCCAGGGACAGGTGGGATCCTGCTCCACCAGCTGTTCGGCAAGCGCCGTGGCTTCGAACAGATGCTCCTTGTCGCCGCTGCGAAACAGCGCGTTGGCGCGCCAGTAAAGCTCATACCCGCCCGCAGGCGAGCCAATCATCCGCAGCCCGCGCTGGCGCTCCGCTATGTCAACCTTGCTCCAGATTTGCGGGGCGATCCGGTCAGCGATCTCGCGTTGCAGCACGAACACATCGTCCGTGCAGCCTTCGAACGCCTGGGCCCATACTTGTTCGCCGGTTTCCCCGTTGATCAACACCACCGATAATCGGAGCCGATCGCCCGCGCGCATTACCGTGCCATCAAGCAAGTAGCGCACGCCAAGCCGGTCAGCAATTTCCGGGCGGGTCAATTGCTGGGCTGCCAACGCCCGCGCCGAGCTGCTCGCGACGATGAATAATTGCGGGTACTGCGACAAGATCACGCCTAGCTCATCCGCGATCCCCGCGCCAAGCCAGCCATCGTCATCGGGCAGTGATGCAAAGGGCAGCACGGCCAGCGAGGGCTTCGGGGGCAGTCGCGGCGACCGATTGCTGAGGATTTCTTCAGAACTCGGCAGATCCATGCCCAGAATCTCGGGCCCCGACGGCAGGACGTCCGCCGATTCGGGCAGGTCGATCGCGATCATATCGCGTACCCGATCCCGTTCGGCGCGCAACCAATCTTCAAATTCCTCACAATCGCGCAGATCGATACCTTCCAGAAAATCACTGGAAAGCGACGACTTGTGCTTGGCCATTTGCAGGCCGAGCGAAAAGATATCGACCTCAAGCTGCTCGATCGCCAGGCCAATCCGCTGGGTGCCACGCACCAGCAGATGATCAGCATTCATCACAGCCAACTGCTTGGTTAGATTAGATAACTCGCGACGAAGGCTGGTTTGCGCCTGAATATCTTCCCGGGTGCCCCACAACATATTCTGCAACCAGCGACGCGAACGCACGCCGCTAGGCGAAACGATGATCAGCGCAATCAGCGCGACCGACTTCTTGCTGGTAATATCAATGCGCCGCCCATCCGGCGTGAACAAGCCGAACGGGCCGATCAGATCGAGCCTGTATTTCTCCATCATCCGTTACGCTCCCGGCATCAAGAATTAGTCTACCGGTCGGGCATTACAAACAAATTCACGTTTTTCGGACGCAGCGATTTGTAGCCTTGCGTTGCGATATAAAGGCGAATCGCTGGCATCATCGCAAGCCAAAGGCTGGGAGGGCGGTGCTGAGATGTTGGCAATCGAAGACGATGCTGGTGCTGCGGCACAGCATGACCGGTTCAGCCTCCAATGGCGCTCGCCTGCGCAAAACCCTGCCTGCCGCCCTGTGTAAATCGCTTTCCTTGATGCGCGCAGGCGGCCGCGCTTTTTCATCCTATCTGCGGGGAACGAATTTTCATGCCAAGCATCAGTTATGACGCCTTTGTGCCATGGACGAATTATCATCTGACCATTCCACCGATCGCCCCCAACACTGTTTTTCCAGCGCTACGCGTAGAGGATTTGGGGCGAATCTATGCGGCAGATACGGCGGGGATGTCAGGCCTGAAGCGCTTTGTGGCAACGGCGGTGCGACTGCATGAACATATCACGCGCGTTGCGGCGATGCAGGCCGACAAACAGGCCAAGGGAGCACCGCTGGAGGGCCCCTTTGCCGCCGGGCTGGTCGGGCGCGGCTGGAGCTTTGCCCCGCTGATCGGCGCACCGGTGTCGCAGCTGATGTGTGATGGCCTGGCCGGCTTCTCGATGGCGAATGCCCGTGACATTCACGCGCGGTGCCCAACCCGCGCCGATCACATCGCTTTCGCCAGCGGCGGCACCCGCCTGCGTGAACTGGTGCGTTGGGCCGAGGGTTTTGGCCTGACGGTAACCACCAGCGGCACCCATTTGGGGCCGACATTAGCGGGCGGCTTTGGCACGGCCAGCCATGGGTCCTCGCTTGGTTATGGCGGGCTGCAGAACATGGTGCTTGGCATGCATCTGATCTGCGGCGCCAGCGAACATGTCTGGATCGAACGTCGTTCGCATCCCGTGCTGAGCGACTCTGCTATCAAGCAGCTCGATATCGGCAGTGGCAATCCAGTGCGGGTGGTGCGTGATGATGCCATGTTCGAGGATGCATTGGTGCATCTTGGCGGCATGGGCATCGTCAATGGCGTCGCCATCGAACTCACGGATAACCGCGCTTATGGCTTGCTCAAGCGCAACGTGCCGATCACCGCCGATTGGCTGGCGGAGATGTCCTGTGGCCAGTTTGGCAAAATTGCCAAGCGGCTTGGCTATTCGGGCAGCCCGGCCTTTTATGAATTGACGATCGATCCGCACGCCCCGTTCGGCACCAGCGCGCTCCACACCATGTATTTTGCCGCCAACGGCAAAACCACGGTGTCGTCCACCCATGCCGGCCTGATGCGCCCAGGCGACGCCGTTTGCGCCATGGGATCGGCAATGGCCGAGCGGTGCAGTACCAATGTAGAAACCGTGGCGAAGCCAAAGAAAAGCGGGAAGACAGCGGCTGCACCGCCGCCCGATCCCACCGCCGCTGTGCTGCGTCAGCTGCTGGACAATAACAATTCGGCCTATGATTATTATCGGAACAAGGGCCAATTTGATCCCGGATTAATGCCCTTCAAGCCGGGCCCCGGGGGCGCCACCAGCTATATATGGAGCCAGTTGCACGGCGACGACATTACCGGCGGTATCCCCGGCGCGCTGTACAACGCTTCTTTCTCGGTTCCGCGCAGCGATTTGCACAAGGCGATCCCGTTAATCTGCACCGCGGTGAAGGGTTTGCCGGGGTCATTCGTGTTCACCGTCCGCTTCGTCTCCAACCCAAGCGGCTCGCTTGCCTTCACGCGTTTTGAAGAAAATGCGGTGATTGAGATAGACGGGCTCTCGCCGTTCATCTGCAATCTTCAGGCTACTCAGCTGCCGCCCCAGACGCCGCAGATCGATCAAATCCGCCAGATTTTGGGGCTGCTCGCCCAAACGCTGCCAGCGGGCGCCGCCCTGGTCCGCCGCACGCTCGACAGCGCGCACATCCCCTATTCGATGCATTGGGCAAAGCTGGGCGATCTCGACAAACCCAAGGTCTATGCCGATTTTGGCAACCCGAATGAATCGGATTCGATGATCCGGCGCTGGCGTCAGACGCGGCACGCGCTGCTGAGCCCGCTTGGCCGCGCCATCTTCTGGAACGAGGCGCTGGTGCGCTATGGCCTGCTCGACCGGCCCACGGCGCTGCCCTCTTATCCGCCTGCCGCGAAAAGTTAGGACGGCAAGCCCCTCCCTTCATTATCCTTACATTTGGCAATCTGCATTCGATCAACAGCCAACGTCTGTTTCACCGACACATGGCGAAGGGTTTGTCGCTATGCCACGTTGTGCGGCCATGACACGAACAACGGGATAGCACGGGATTGAACCGCCAAACGGCGATGATCGGCAATGACGCCCTTGGCGATGACGCGCTGATGGCGCGGCTTGCCGCGTGCGATGCTCAGGCTTTCGCGCTGGTGGTTGATGGTCATGCGCTGAAGATCAGGCGGATCGGCTATCGCATGCTGGGCGATGCCGCCGAGGCCGAAGATATCACGCAGGAGGCGTTGGCGCGGCTGTGGGAACATGCCGCGCGCTGGCGTCCGGGCGGGCCCGGCATTGGCGCCTGGCTGCACCGCGTTGCGGTCAACGCCTGTCTGGACCGGATTCGCAAACGCCGTTTTGCGGGTGACGGCACGCTGCCGGATCGCGCCGATGAGGCACCGATCGCCGATGTGCTGATCGATGCCGAACAACAGCGGGCAGCAGTTGCCGCCTGCGTTGCCGCGCTGGCGGACCGGCAACGCGCGGCGATCGTGCTGACCTATTATGAAGGATTGTCAAACATCATGGCCGCCGACGCGCTCGACATGAACATCAAGGCGTTTGAATCGCTGCTGCACAGGGCTCGGCGTACGTTGCAGGATTCCCTCCAGCGCGCCGGGCTGATTGACCCATCGGCGATGCGCGCCGCATGACCAGCTATCCCCCCGCCCTGCCCGAATCCAGCGGCTTCGATCCTGCCGTGGCGCGCGTGCTTGATCGCTTTGACGTACCGGCACCGAGCGCTGGTTTCCTCGATCGCCTGGCGATGATTCCGGACAGGCCCCTACCCATGCCTTTGCTGCCGGCCCGCCTGCGCTTCCGTTCTGGCAGCCGTGGACCATGGATGCGGCGCACCACGATCGGTCTGGTTGCTCTTGGGCTGGCCAGCGCGACCGCCGCCGCTGCCGGGGCGTTTGATCGCTTCGATTTCGACATCCCCGTGATCGCCCAATTGTTCGTCCCGGCGCCAGCACCTGCCCCGGTTCAGGTCGCGACCAAAGCCAAGCCGAGCGCGACCAGATTGCCGCCTGCACGCGCTGCCAGCACGCCGATCGCCATGCCGACCGTAGCGCCCCTTACCGCGAGCCGAACAGAACGGCTCGAACGCTTCCAGGCGCTGCCAATGCCGGTTCGGGCAATCGCGACCGAACGCCTGGTGACGCGGATCAAGCGGCGGCTGGCCTGGCGAGGCGTTGACGTGCCCCGCGCCGCAATCCGCGAAAGGGTGATCGCGCGCACCGGACAGTCCGACTTGCCTGTCGGCCCGCGATGGGCGCGGCGTGCACAGTATCGCGCGGCGCTGATCGCTGCCCCGCCCGGATCGCTTCCGCCCCGATTGGAACGGCTGCGGGCACGCATTCTGTGGGCGGAAGCCAGGACAGGGAGCGAGGGTGCACGCTCAGATGGTCTGCCCCGCCCGGACAGCAGTGCCGCGCCCGGCGGCTCAGCGGCGACCACCCCACCAGCAGTGCAATCGGCGACCCCAACCGCCGAACCGGAAACGGCCGATCAACCGAGGACGGTCGAGGCTACCCCGTCAACCGAACGGTCCGCTCATCCTTAGAGTCTGCTGAGCGAAGTCGAAGGGCATGCGAAGCGCGTGGGCTTCGACTTCGCTCAGCCCGAACGGGTATATCGTTGAAGCGACCTATCGTCATCACGCTTTAGGCCGCGCTTTCAACCTGCCCGTTTCCACGCGCCCCTTTGGTCAGCCAGCGCACCGGTCAATTCGACCAGTAGACATATTCCTGACCCTTCTTCCACGGCGTGTTGAGTGGCACGTCGATGCGGACGGGCGCGTCGATCAGCGCTGGCCAGAGCGGTTTGGGCATACCCTTGTCATGCCCAGCGATTAACGCGCGCATCGCGGCAACCCGGGCAGGATCGGCAAGCGCCAGATTATGATGCTCGGTCGGATCAGCGGCGAGATCATAGAGCCAGGCCTTGTTGGGCCGCTTGGCGATTTGCAGCTTCCAATTACCGGCGCGAACCGCCTTGGTCTCCCCTGATCGCCAGAACAACAGATCATGCGGCACGGCCGGCGTCTTCGCCTCGGCGGTCGCCAGCAAACTCACCGTGTCCATCGGGCGATCGCTGGGGATCGCTATGCCAGCTGCGGCAGCAGCGGTCGCAAAAATGTCGAGATGATGCGCAGGGCCAGGCAATTTGGTGCCCGGGGCGATTTTGCCGGGCCAGCGCAGGAAGAAGGGTACCCGCAACCCGCCTTCGAAGAACGTCGCCTTATAGCCGCGGAAGGGGGCGTTGCTGTCCTTGATGCCGGTGTACCACGCGCCGCCATTGTCGCTGGTGAAGATGACGAGCGTATTGTCGTCAATCCCTTCGTCCTTCAGCGTTTGCAGCACCCGGCCGATATCGCGATCCAGTTGGCGGACCATACCGCCATAAACACGGCTGGTATGGTCTTTGATCTGCGGCAGCGCATCATAATCGGCCTTGGTCGACTGTAGCGGCGTGTGCGGCGCGTTATAGGCCAGATACAGGAAGAAGGGCCGGTTCTTGTTGGCCTTGATCGCGGCAATCGCATTATCGGTATAATAATCGGTCAGATGTCCCTTGGGGGCAAAACGCTGGCCGCCATTCCACTGCACCGCATAGGGCAGATTAGGCCACAAAAAGCGGTCAATTGGATCCCAGGCCAGCTTGGCATTGACGACATCGGGCGATTCCGGCGGCATGAACATGCCCCCGCCCGCCAGGAAGCCAAGCGCCTCGTCAAAGCCCTGGCCGGTTGGCTGTAACGGCTTGGCCTCACCCAGATGCCATTTGCCAATCTGCATCGTGTGATAGCCGCCGCCCTTCAGCAGATCGGCGATGGTGATCTGATCGTGCGGCACGCCCATATCGGGATAGTCGATCAGGTCCTTGGTATATTCCTCATGAAAGATCAGCGGCAGCGGCCCGCCATGCGCGCCGCCGGCGACCGCGCGGGCAAAGGCGACCGGCACGGCGGTGAACTCGAAGCCGTAGCGCGTCGGATACCGCCCAGTCATAATCGCTGCGCGCGACGGACTGCAGGTCGCGTTGGCGGCATAGGCGATGTCGTAGCTGGCGCCCTGCTGGCCGATCGAATCGATATTCGGCGTCTTGACCAGCCCGCCGGCAATCCCGCCGCCGAAAAAGCTGATGTCATTATGGCCAAGATCATCGGCAAGAATGATGATGATGTTGGGCGGACGCTTGCCAGCGGGCGCTGTTACCGGCCCTTTGGCCCATGTAACCGCATGATTTGGCGCAATTGGATCCCGCCAGCGCGCAATGATGCCAGGGATATGATATTTATACTGCTGGAACGTCGCATATGCTGCGCCAGCGGCCACCGCCAGGACGATCAATCCGATAACGATTCGCTTCATGCTATCTCTCCAGCCGCTGTCGTCGCGCGACAGTCGGACTCATATTGCCAAATGACACTCAAAACGCCAATAGTTTAATGTCAGGGCATCAAGCGAGGGCAGGACAGTGCAGAAAATAGTGGCTCGGGGATTTCTGGCGCTGGCCGGGGTATTGGCTATCGGGCTCTGGGCGATGATCTGGTTTGATCAGCCGCGCTTCGCCGCCCAACTCGGGCCCAGTGCGACCACGCCACTCGCGGCCGCCACGCTGCGCGCCGATATCGGCGGTTTCTTTGCTGCCTGGGCGATCGGCGCGCTGCTCGCGGCATGGCGGGCGGAGGGCCGCTATGTGCTGATGCCGATGCTGCTGCTCGGCCTCGCCTTTCTGGGCCGCCTCTATAGTTTCGCGCTGACCGGTGACGCCGCCATCCTCTCGCCAATGGCGATCGAAGCAATATTGTTCGTCGCGATGCTGCTGGCCAGGCGCGCGCTGGGCAATCCCGCCTAGAAACGCAGGATCAATCCGCGATCGGGCGGAGTCTGGCCCGATGCCATGCTTCGATAAGCCGCCGCAATCGCCTCGCCCCCCTGATCATGGACGATGGTGACGCGGTCACCCAAGGTGGCGCAAAAGGCGATGTTGGCGGCCTGGGCGCGGCGCATCATCTCACCCCGGCCCCATTCAGTATCGCGCTTGGCAATCTGGCCGGGCGCAAAGAAAAAGGCCGGGCGCGCGCCGGGCAAGGCCTGGCCTGCGCGCGGCGCTTCCCAATGCGTCGCACCCACCCCAATGCTGGCCTTAAGCTGATCGCCGAAATGGTGATGAACCGTCGCGACAACATCGCCATTGCCCGACATATCGACAAATACCGTTGGTATTGCCGGATCAAGGCTGGCGACGCCGGCATAATCAATCACGTGATCATAATAGCCAAGCCCTTCAACAAAGGCGATATTGCCCGGCGATGTCAGGCCGACAACGCGCTGATCGCCGCGATCTTTTAGATAATGAGCCAGGCCAAAGGCCGTTTTCGAAGACGCGCTGCCCAAAATCACCTGCGCCGCCCCGAACCCTGCATTATCGGCGATATAATCATCGAGCACATAGGAGGTGGTGAACAGCGGGAAGAGCAGGCTGCGCAAATCGGCCATCGCCGTCAGCACGGGCGCATCGTCATTGGTGCGGGCGTAGAGATTATAGACATAGGGCAGTTCCTGGCGGTGAGCCGCCCCATCCGTAAAGCCGCTTGCCGAAAGACGCTCTGGCCGCATCACCAGATCGGACGCCATGGGCAGGAACCCCCAGATTGTGGTGCCGACCGCCACAGCTTCACATTGCGACTCGGTTACCGTGCCGAAGCCCCAGATTGGCACGCTGCCCCAGCCGGTTTCGGCATCGGGGAAGAAGCGCCAATAGCCGATCTGCTCGCCCGACAGCGCATAGCTGATGTTGTTGGCGGTCAGCGCAAAGTCGCCGACAGTGACGCGCACCTCGCCCTCGGCCAGCAGTGCCGGCGCGCGCTCGGCAAGTTTCGCTTCGCTAATCCGGGCGCGGTTGACGAGCAGCTTGGTGGTCATGACAGGGTCTCCTCAGCCGCGTCTTTGCCGCAAGGAGAGCCAGAGGAACAGCAGGATTAGCGGCACCAGCAGCGCGCTGGCATAATGTTCAGGCGGATGGTGACCAGTCGGCGATGGCTTGGTCACCCACGCCGTCAGCGTCAGCAAGCCGCGCTCGACTAGGCTCAGCGCAAGTAGCATCGGCACCAGCGGCCGATACCATAAGGCGATCGCGATCATTACCAGCCCATGCGCAATCTGCGTCGATCCCGCCCAGGCAAAAGCACCGATCAGCGCGGCCGGATTGCTGCCGAGATCAATCCCGGCAATCACCCCTGCCCCGCCATCGGGCAGAAAGACGTGAATCATGCCTGGGATCACCCAGCCGATTCCGAGCAGCAGCAGAAAATGGGCGGCGAGCGGACTACCGCGATAGTCCCGATTGGTGCTGGCGGGCAGCAACCCGTTCACAGCGTGAGGGAGAGCAGGTGCGTGATCGCTGCCACCAGCGCGATGACCAGCGCCAGCCACAGGCGCGGACCGACATAAAATCCCGCCATCGGCATGGTCGGGAAGGAGAAGGTGGCGAGCGTACCGGCGAGCTTGTCCGGATGCGCAGCCTCAAAACGCGGATCAACCACCAGGTTCATCATGTCGCGCCGACTGCGATAGCGCATCAGCCCGATGATCGTCCAACCAGGATCCTCTTCGGTGCCCCAGCTGTCCATATAGCCGCCGATCTTGCGCCGAATGATCGCTGGATGCCCGCCATTGGCGATCAACACCGGTGTGAATTGCCGGGCATAACGCTGCAGCAGCGAAACGCCGGGCACCATCGCCCCACTGACAGGATCGGCAACCGGGGTGAGATTGGCCTTCACGATGTTGAACATCAGGAAATCCCGGCCATCATCAGCTTCGATGAACTGGCGGAGCCGTTCGACCGCTTCGGGCGTCGTGTCGCTGCGACCGTCAAGCAAGCGCAAATAATGCGCGATTTCGTCACTGGTCAGCTTGCCGCGCCAATTGTCATACCAGGCGCGAAACAGCAGGTAGACGAGCCCAGCAATGCCCCAAATCAGCCACCCGTCGACCATCGCCATCCCCCAACCAGCAGCCTATCCCACACCCCTAAGCATCGGACGAAAAACATTGGCATGTTAAGTGCCAATAGTCGAGTCAGTCATCGCGGGCGAGGCGGAAGCCGATATGCGCGCTGGTCATGCCAGCGGTGACGGCGATGCGCGCGGCGGGGCGATAACGCTGGCAATAGTCCGCAGCACACAGAAACGAGCCGCCTTTGGTGATGATCAGCGCGTCCGACGGCGCATCGGGTGCACAGCAACCGCGCGTCGGGGCGTCGCTCAACCCAGCCGGGGTCGTCGTCCATTCCCAGACATTGCCGATCATGTCGCGCAGGCCATAACCATTGGCTGGATAAGTACCGATCGCGCTGGTCCCGGCCCGACCCCCGCGCGCGAAATACCAGGGGAAACTGCCCGTCCAGATATTGGCCATCAGCCGGTCGTTGGACATCAGCCTATCGCCCCAGGCATAATCGGCATCGCTCAGCCCACCGCGCGCCGCCGCCTCCCACTCCGCCTCACTTGGCAAGCGCCCGCCCGTCCAGGCGGCAAAGGCAAGGGCATCGGCCTGCGACACATGCACCACCGGATGATCCTGCCGATCATCGATTGTCGAGCCGGGGCCTTGAGGCGCGGACCAGCAGGCACCATCGACAAAATGCCACCAGGCGGCCGGATTCGACAGATCGACCGGCCCCTCGGTCGGCCTGAACACGGCCGAGCCCGGCCGCGCCGATGATTCAGCGCTGGTGACATGGCCAGTCGCCGCGACAAAGCCCGCAAAATCGGCGTTGCTCACCGGGGCATCAGCGATCGCAAAGCCCGCCAGATCATGCCACTGCGCGGGCCGCTCTTCAGGATAATGGCGATCGGAGCCGCGCTGATACCGGCCCGCTGGAATCGCCACGAAGCGGTCAGCCATCCGTAAACAGCGCCACGCACCCCGTGCCCGACAGCGCGTGATTGACTCGCGCCTGTGCAGACTGATCCAGCGCCTGATACTGGCTGCGGAGCGCGGCCAGACATTTGGCCTGATAGGGAAAGGGCGCCTGTTCCCATACCCGGCCATCGATCAGCGTGCTGACGGTGCCGATGCGGTGCTGCACGGCATCGGCATTGGCCAGCAACAGCGGCACATAGGTGCGCCCAATCTCCCCCAGCAAGGCGTTGATCGTCGTCGGCAAATGGCAGACATCAACCCAGTCAGCCCCTTCTTCGCCGGACAGATCCTCCATCACATGCGCCCAGGCGACGACGCGCGGTGCCTTGCCGGTCGCCTGGCCCATTGGCGTGGGATCGAACATCGCGAGCTGGGTGAGCTGACCATAAAGCGCAAAATCAGACGCACCCGGCCGGTTGCCAAGCAGGAAGGGATGCACAGCGAAATGCCGATCGAGAATGGCGAGCAACCGCTGATAGCTCGCCTCAATCGTGGCACCGGTAACAGCATTGGAGCCAACATAGCCAAGCCGGCCAATCTGGCGATCAGCAAAACTGTCCCCCATCGTCTTGAGCTCGGCATCGGTGAGCGGCTTGCCGAACCAATTGGGCAAAACCGTTGCCGATTTGACGATGTCTGCATCGAACGACCAGCGATAATGGAACATCGCTTTGGTCAGCCATTCATCGCCATAATCCTCGATCAGCGCATCGATCAGCGCCAGCGCAGGATCACCGGGAATGACTTGGCGCCCCTCATGCTCTCGTTCGAGACGGCGGATGATCGGCGTCGAATCGGTCATCGGCACCAGCGCCGACTCATCGTCGGGGAAGTAAAAGGTCGGCAGCAACGGCACTTTTGGCGCGGGCAGCGTTTCAAGCGCCTTGCGCATATGAACAAAGCGATACGGTAATCGACGATAGCGCAGCACCGCCAGCATCTTGCGCGTATAGGGGGAGCCCGGCGAGCCAGCGATCAGGAGGGGGTCAGTCATCGCGCGCTTCCTATTGTCCCGACTTGCTTGTGCCCGGTCGCCGGTGTTATTGGCACTGATAATGCCGATAGATAAAAGGATCAATCATGGCCGAGCTGGGGGACATTACCGCGATCATGGCGGCAAACGAAGCCTTTGTGCCCGGTCGACGGATCAAGTTTGATTTTGGCGATGCTGGGGTGATCCTGCTGGACGGGGTGGCCGCTGCGGTGACCAATGAAGATGCCGCCGCTGAAACCACGCTGAAGATGTCGCTCGATAATTTCAAATTGCTCGCCAAGGGCAAGCTCAATCCGACAATGGCGTTCATGACCGGCAAGATCAAACTGGAGGGCGATATGGGCCTCGCCATGCAGCTGCAGGCCGTGACGGCGAAGATCAAGCTCTGAAGGGGGCGGACAATGGCGGATTCAGCGGATGATGGCGCGGGCAAAAAGGGCATTGATCGCCGCTCTCTGCTGATCGGTGGTGCGGTGGGTGCAGGCGGGGCAGCGGTGGTCGCGGCTGGTGGGCTTTACGTAAAAAGCCAGCTGACGCCCTATATCGCGCCAACCGCCGTTGCTGACGGTGACCCGCCTAAAATCGCACAATCCTATGCCGATTCGCACCCGGCGCGCGGTGAAAAGCCCAAACCACCTGCAGGCGCACCCAACATCGTCGTCATCATCCTCGACGATGTCGGCTTTGCCGATCTTGGCTGCTATGGCAGCGACATCGAAACCGCCGCGATCGACGCGCTCGCCGCCAACGGCCTGCGCTACGCCAATTTCCGCACCACCGCGATGTGCTCCCCGACGCGCGCGAGCTTCCTGACCGGGCTGAACCATCACAATGCCGGGATGGGCTGGCTCGCCGATATCGATAGTGGTTATCCCGGCTATCGCGGCGATCTGACCCGCGATGCCGCCACCTTGCCCGAGGTGCTGAAGGACGTCGGCTATGGCACCTATCTGTGCGGCAAATGGCATGTGAACCTGTCGGCGAGCAATGGTCCGGCCGGGCCCTTCCACAACTGGCCGACCAATCGCGGTTTCGACCATGCCTATTGGTTTCAGGGCCATTCGACTGATTATTTCCGGCCCGGCGCGATCTTTGACGGTACCACCCTGGTCGATATCACCGCGCGGCCCGATGCCGACAGCTATTACGCGACCGATGATCTCACCGATCAGGCGATCGGCTATCTGCGCACCCACCGCGCCATCACGCCCGACCGACCGTTCTTTCTCCAGCTCGCTTATTCGGGTGCGCATTCGCCACTCCACGCCAAGCCCGCGCTGCGCGATCGCTTCAAGGGCCGTTTTGACAAGGGGTGGGACGCGGTTCGCCGCGATCGGATCGATCGCCAGCGCAAGCTCGGCATTGTCGAGCCAACCACGCAGCTCCCGCCGCTCTCCAAAGGTGCTGATCCCTGGGATGGCCTGACGCCCCAGCAGCGCAAGGTCTATGCGCGCTATATGGAGGTCTATGCCGGTGTCATCGCCTCGCTTGACGAAAATATCGGGCGGCTGACGGCAGAGCTGGAGGCGCTTGGCGTGCATGACGACACGCTGATCGTTCTTTTTTCGGACAATGGCGGCTCGCCGGAGGGGACGCCGGCCGGCACCCCCAATATCTTCGCGTCCGCGCTCGGCCGGGCGATACCACTCGACGATGCCGAAAAGCTGCTGCCGGAGATGGGCGAAAAGGACACCTTCCCGCATTATCCAATGGGCTGGGCCAATGCATCGAACACCCCCTTTCGCCTCTACAAGCAATTCACCAATCTGGGCGGGGTGGCCGATCCGCTGATCGTCAGCTGGCCCAAGGGAATCGCCGCCAGGGGCGAAATCCGCAAACAGTTCGTCCATGTCATCGATCTGTTCCCGACACTGCTCGACGCCGCCAAGGTCAAGCGCCCCGAACTCTATCAGGGCCGCCGCCAGAAGCCCGTCGACGGGGCAAGCTTTGCTGCGACCTTTGCGTCGCCCGCCGCCGCGACGCGGCGCGAACAATATTATGAGCTGGGCGGCTACCGCGCTTATGAAGAGGGCAAATGGCGGCTGGTGACGCTGCACGAACGCGGCAATAGTTTCGATACCGATGCCTGGGCGCTGTATGATCTGTCGACCGATCCGACCGAGCTCACCAATCTGGCCGACCGCCACCCCGACATTGCCGCCTCGCTCAAGGCGAAATGGGACAAGGCAGCGCGCGCCAACAATGTCTATCCGCTCGATGATCGCAACCTGATCGTCAAGATGAGCCAGCAGCGCACGGCCGAGATCAGGCCGTTATGGGAATTTCGCCCGCCCGTGCCTTACCTGCCGGTCGATGCATCACCCTTGGTTTGCGGGCTTGATCACAGCATAGAGATCGCGATTGATCGGCCGGCCGATGTGATGGACGGGGTGCTGGTCGCGCATGGATCGGCTCCAGCGGGCTATGTGATCTATCTGAAGGGCGGCCAGCTTTTCTATGACAGCAGCCTGATCCCCTGGACCGAACGGATCGCCGGTGGGCCAGTGCCGGTCGGCAAATCCGTCATCCGTTATGTCCAGAAGATGACGGTCCGCCCGTTCGACGGCGGCGGCACATTATTCGTCAATGGCGAACAGCGCGCGACGCACAAGTTCGACAAGATCATCGCCTCACCCAGCTATGACGGCATGTCGATCGGTCGCGATTTCGGCGCGCCCGTCTCCACCGCCTATAGCGGTGCCAACCCCTTTGCGGGCACGATCGAGCGCGTGACGATCAAGGTCGATAGCCGCCCACCCACGCTGCAAGAAATCCGCAGCTTTATCAAGGCGATGCAGATTAAGGTGTGAGCTGCGTGCCGCCGCTTTAAAACCGGCGGCGGACCTCGATGGCATCGCTTTGGGCGGGAAGCAGCACTTCCTCGCCATCATGGCCGATTTCCAGCCGACCATGATAACGCGACCGGGCATCACCCAGAAACGGCCCCTCCAGGATCGAATAGGGCAAGGGCGGCACGATATGCGTCAACAGCAGCATCCGCGCGCCCGCGCGCTCGGCAATATCGGCGGCCTGTTGCGGGGTGGTATGATAGGTCGGAATATCGTGGAAGATATGTTCCAGGTTGGTGCGACCGGTCTTCTTGGCGGCCGCCTGCATCATGCCGACCATATTGGTCGCCAGCGCTTCGTGCACCAGAATATCCGCCCTTATCGCGGCACGCTCGACTGACTTGGCGGGTTTGGTATCGCCGCTGACCACGATCCGTCGGCCCTTATAGGCAAAGACATAGCCATAAGCCGGATCGACCGGCCGATGATCGACGCGGAAGGCGAAGACCTCCAACCCATCCTTGGCCAGGATCAGTTTCTGGTCGCCATTGGCCGGCACATCCTGCGGCAGCGCCACCATGCCGAACGCGGCGGGCTGCATCACCTGGGGCCCGTGATGCGCGATCCGATAGCCGCGATCGAGGCCATAGGCGGTGTTGAAACCGGCTACCACGGTATCGACGCCAAGCGGCCCATAGACCGGCAGTGGCGCCGGCGAACCGCTCGTCCCCCAATGCTGCAGCATCAGCGCGCCGAGTGAATCGATATGGTCGGAGTGAAAATGCGTCAGGAACACCGCCTCAACGCGGCCCGCGCCATAGCCCATCCGCCCGAGATTGCGCACCCCGCCCTCACCGATATCGACCAGATAGACGTGGCGCCCCGCCGTAATCACGGTGCAGGGCCCAGCCCGATCGGGCGAAGGCATCGGCGATCCGGCGCCGCACAGCGCCACCCCAAGCCCATCGGGCCGCCCGGCAAAGGGATCACCAGTAATCGCTTGCTCGATGCCGCGCTCAAACAACGCCACCGCAAGCCGATCCCGCATCAGCCAAAGCCCGGCAGCGATCAGCCCGAGCAACACCGCCGCGATCCCGATGAAACGCTTCATGTTTGTGTCCTGTCTATCGCCGTTAACCCAAGCGCATCGCGCAGATCATCCTCGACCCGCCACAACCGATCCTGCCCCCACCAACCGGGCCGATCATCGACCTGGAAGGAGGGAACGCCCCATAACCCAAGCGCGAACAAATCGGTGCGATTGGCCTCCGCGACGTCTTGCCAGGATGGGTCCGCGAGCGCGGCAGCGACCGTCTCGGCATTGATCCCGGCGCGCGCAGCGGCATTTAGCAGCCCCGGGTCCGTCGTCATGTCGATCCCCTCGGCAAAAGCGGCGCGCAGAAAGGAGCGGGCGAAATCGAGGCCGAAGCCTTGCGGAATCGCGTGATGCAGCACCGCAAGGCCGCGCTCCACGCCAAGCCCGACTGGATCGTGGATCGTCCCAAAGGGGATGCCATGGCGCGTGGCTTCGCGCTTGGTATCAAGCGTGATGTACATCCGTTTCGCGCCGGGCACCGGCAGGCCGCGCATCACCATCGGCAACACGAATTTCAGGCGCAGATCGGCTCCATAGGCCGTCGCCAGTGCCCCGATCCGTTCAGCAGCCACGAGCGTATATGGCGATCGAAACGACAGGTAAAAATCGATGCGGGGTCGCGCGACTGGCGCTGGCGGAGAAGTCGGCAGGACCCCGAAATCGAGCACCGGACAGATCGGTGCGCCCGCATCATCACCCCGCAGCCGCGCCTCAAGATAGTGCAGCCGATCGACGCCCCAGTAAAATTCACCCTCAAAATGGGTTGTTGAACTGAGATAATGGCCGAGCTGCTTCCGCGTCGCCTGCCCTTGCGCTAGCAGCACGGCGGTCGATGCATCATCAAGACGACCATAGCGTTCTGCCACCTGGTCAAGCGCGGCATCGGGCGCGCTGGATTGGCAGGCGCGGCCAATCGCGATCATCGCCTCAATCGGCCGGTCGTTATCCAGGGCCGCAGCCGCAATCGCTTGCGCCCGAGCAATCTGCGCTACGCTGGGCCGACCATCACCGATCGGCTCAAGCTTGAGCGCGGCGGCAAGCATTTGCGCATCGCGACGGCCATAATCCTCCAGCCGAGCCAGTTCGGGGGCCGCCGCTGCCTCTGGCGCGGGGACGAGATGCAGCCGCAGGGCCAGGCCATAACGCGCCGTCAGCGCCGCCACATACGGCAACGCGACCGGCCCATAGGGATCGTCGACCTGGAAGAAGAAGTCCGCCGTCATCGCCTTGCCCCCAATGCGTCGCGCAATCCGATGCCGCGCGCGACGAAGGTCCCGCAGCCCCGCGCTGGTCAAAATGGTGGTCACCAGGCGGCGAATGGCACTCATGCGCGGTTCCTATATTATAGCATGGCCAAGGACAAAAGAAGTTTCACACATTACCTTCTAGGCTGAACACAGACGGAAATTTGATCGCTGCTAATTGGCGTTATATATGCCAATATCATCAAAAGCGTGGATCGCTGGACGCTGCGCCCCCGATTGCTTATGCCATGGGTACGACCATCATGAAATCGCAGCCATCCCCTCCCGAACGCGTTCGCCGCCAACCTCAACCGGATCAGGGGCTGGACGGTCGCCATTTGCGCAGTCGCGCGACCCGCGCCAAAATTGTTGACGCGCTGTTGACGCTGGTGCGCGACGGCGACGTCGCCCCCGGCGCGGCCCAAGTGGCGGAGGTAGCAGGCGTTGGCCTGCGCACGGTGTTCCGCCATTTCGACGAGATGGAATCGCTGTACCGCGAAATGGCCGAAGTGATCGAAGCGCAGGTCATGCCAATCATGCTGAAGCCGTTTGAGGCGACCGGCTGGCAAGACCGGGTGCGCGAAATGGCCGATCGCCGGATTGGCATTTACGAAACGATCATGCCGTATCGCATCTCGTCCAGCATCAAGCGCTTCCAGTCCGAATTCCTGATGCAAGGCTATCACAAGCAATTGCAGCTGGAACGCACATCGTTGCACGCGATCCTGCCACAGGCGGTGATCGACGACCCCTCCCTGGCCAGTGCGATTGAGGTGACGATCAGCTTCCAGTGCTGGCGGCGCCTGCGCCATGATCAGGGGCTGGTGATCGACGATGCCCGGGCGGTGATCCATCGGTTGCTTGAATCGGTACTGGCGAGCAATCCGATCTAGAATGTGATGACTTTGGATTGGACCAACCCATAGCCCGTTCGCCCTGAGCGAAGTCGAAGGGCATGCGGAGCGCCTGGGCTTCGACTTCCCCCGGACCTGATCCGGGGCCGAACGGGTGTGAGGTTGAAGCGACCTAACGTCATCACGCTCTCTAGCCAAACACCCGCGCGACGCGCCGCATCGAACACCAATAGACATCGTTCGACCAGCCGATGCTCGGAAACACCACGCCCTGTGTCATCCCGCCAATCCGCGTGCGGCCTTGCTCGGCACCCGTTTCGATATCGAGCAGCACCACCTCTTCCCCGCCGCGGCGATAATCATTGGTGACGATCTGCCCGCTGGCCGGCAGCAGCACCATATGGCTGGCGCAGCCGAAATCGGCACGGTGCCACATGGGTGAAAGCGCGCGGGTGCCGGGATCGAACCGCCATGCCCGCATGAAGCGATTGGCCGAATCAAAGCCGATGACGATCCCCCGCGCCGCATCAACCAGCGGCGGGTTGGTAATGCTGCCCCCCGCCCGGCCGCTGATCTCGATCGCGGCATGATCGCGGGCATCGTCCAGCGCCACGCGGATCAGGCGATTGGCAGTTGGGGAGACGCCGCGCCCGATCATGCTGGTGCGATAGCGGTGGCGGCCATTGTCCATGAACCAGGCCTGGCCGAGCGCCAGCACCACATCCCAACCATAGCTTTGGCGGGTCGCGCCGACATAATCATGCCGCCAGTCGGGATCACGGTGCAGCGCGTCCCCAGTCCAATCGCAGCGAAAGATCGACCGCACCCCAACAACATAGACGGTGTTACCTACCGCACTCAGCCGGGCAATCGAGGCTTCGGGACAGTCGAGCGTGGCGATAATGTCCATCTTTTCCGGATCAATCACCGTTAGCTGGGCGGGCATCGTGTCCGACAGGTTCTTGGTGACGATCAGCCCGCAATCGAGGATCACGAAGGAGTTATAGGGCTGGTTGATCGGCAGCCGCAGCGCCGCCCTGACGCGACACGCGCGGTCAAGCCGGTGCGCCCAGCGGCCATAGACGGTATAGAGATCGCCATTGGCATGCACCGCCATCCCGCCCGGCCACATTGGCCCGCCCGGCAGGCGCGGCGAACGATCAATCGTCGCCAGTGTCAGCGGGTCAATCCGTTCGACCTGGGCAGTCGTTGGCAGGCCAAGATTGGCGCGCAACACCGAATGAGTCAGCAGATAGACCTCACCCGGACCACCAAGCACCGTCATCGTCGACATTAATGCGGCGCGCGATGTGTGGCGCAGCGGCAGGCCAGGACCGTCGTCAGGACGGCGCGGGGCCTGGCGGCGATCGGGCGTGCCATCTTCGCCTGGCCAGGGGCTGTCAAAATAACCCGTCACGCGCGTCTGTCCGGATAGGCTGTCAGACGAACAGCATCGAGATTGGCAGCACGGTCCCCAGAGTCAGCAGGAGCAAGGAGCGTCGGCGGCTGGTGCGATTGCTCAAGGCGATGGTGATGCCCAGCAGCGTAGACGCCATCAGCCCGATCGACATCAAGCCGACAAACACCTTGAGCGGCCAGGGCGAGTGCGCCGGTGCCGGGCGGGCGGGCGCGGATTTTTCAGCCGGGGTGGCGGCGGAAGCGGGCGCTGCCCCGTCGGGCCTGGGTTTGCGCGGCTTTGGGAAATCCTGTTTCTTGTGAATCGCGGCGATGACGGCAATCCATTTCGGCGGGGCGACGCCGTCCACCGTTTCCTGAAAATCGAAGGTTTGCAGGGCCCCGCTAAACGCAAAAAACAAAATGGCCGGCGCAAAGATCATCCCGAACCACAAATGAAACTGGCGAAGCTGGCGCATTGTTCGGGGGGTCATCGGGCATGCTCCGGCTGCAGGGGTCACCCGCCAGCGGTAGCGTTCGAACGCCGGGCGCGCCACTGGCTTATCGGCCGAATATGCTCTTGCGGTACAGCATCGTGATCGACACCCGGCGATTGCGCGGATCGGCTGGGTTAGACTTGATCATCGGCTCGCGGTCAGCAACGCCTTCGATCCGTTCGAACCGGCTATCGGGCAAGCCATCCTGGGCAAGGCGACGCCGGGTCGCCTCGGCGCGGCTGCTGGAAAGCAGCCAATTGTTGATCCCGGCCGCATTCTTGAAGCCAAGGCTATCGGTATGGCCGCGGATCATGATCGCGTTATCGAGTGTCTTGACCGATTCAGCGATCAGCCCGATCAGTTTGTCGGCTTCGGGTTCGAGCAGCGTCGTCCCCAGGCCGAACATCGAATAATCGGCATTATCGACCAAATCGATTCGCATGCCCTCAATGGTCCGTACAAACTTCACATGCGTGGCCAGTTTTTGCAATTTGGGGCTGGCGGTCATCTGCTTCGATACGCTCGCTTTGATGCGATCGAAGTTCTTGCGATCCTGAATCTCGAACTCGCGGTTGCGCAGCGATCCGCGGTCGCCGGTGCCGATCCTTGGGCCCCCTGCGTCGGACATTTGCGGCTGGACGAGGCTGAGCGTGCTGGACGTGCCGGCGTCCTTGCCGACGCGTGATGAACTGCTGATGACATCGCCGCCAAACAGGCCGCTGCCGCCAATGCCTTCTGATCGCGAATCGATGATTGTCGGCGCGAAATAATCGGCAATGCCCTTGCGCTGCTTTTCCGTCGTCGCGCCGAGCAGCCACATCAGCAGGAAGAAGGCCATCATGGCGGTCACGAAATCGGCATAGGCCACCTTCCAGGCGCCACCATGGTGGCCGCCATGCCCTTCAATATAGATCTTCTTGACGATGACCTTGGGGGGCTGGTTGGTGCCGTGGGGGGCGCGGGCGGCCATAGTTTAGCGCCCGCGCAAGCCGTCAAATACCTCGGCAAAACCGGGCTGGTTGCTATGGGCAATGCCCGAGCGAGCCGCCTCAATGACCAGCGGCTGCGGATGGCCGTGGAGCGAGGCGATGATGATCTGCTTGACTGTGTGATAGATCGCGGCATCGGCATCGATGATCTGCTGCAACCGGCCCGCCAGCGGCGCGACAAGGCCGTACGCCAGCAACACGCCCATGAAGGTGCCAACCAGCGCCGAACCGATCATCGCGCCCAGGACGGCGGGCGGTTTATCGATCGAGCCCATGGTTTTGACCACGCCGAGCACGGCCGCGACAATGCCCAGCGCGGGCAGCGCATCGGCCAGCGTCTGCAGCGTGGTCTGCGGGCCCTGCACCTCGTGATGATGGGTTTTGATTGTATTATCCATCACCTCTTCGACGGCGTGAACATCAAGCGTACCCGATGAAACGACGACCAGGCGGAGCGTATCGGCGATCAGCGCGATCAATGTATGATCGGCGAGCAGGCGGGGATATTCGCTGAAGATGGCGCTGGATGTCGGATCCTCGACATGCGGCTCAAGCGCGATTGGCCCTTCGGTGCGCAGCATCTTCATCAGCTTGGACACCAGGAAAATCGTGTCGAGATAATCCTGCTTCTTGTAGCGCGGGCCCTTGAAAACCTTCACCAAGCCGCCGCCAACCGCCTTCAGCTCCTTCATCGAATTGCCGATGACAAGCGCGCCGACCGCGGCGCCGCCAATGATGAGCATTTCGTGCGGAATGGCTTCCATCACGGGTTCAAGCGCGCCGCCGGTGATGGCGAAGCCGCCAAACACCATGACGATCAGGATGACAAAGCCGATAATCGGAAACATTTACTCAGCCGCCTCCCGACGCTTGGGCCGCCCCGGAATCGGGTTCGCGGCCATGAAACCCCTTATTCACCTAATTTCGTCGCCAATCGGTTAACCAAAGCAACTTTCAGCGAAGATAATCGAACAGCGAGAGCGAACTGAGCTTGGCGAGGCTCGATTGGGTGGCTTGCAAGATAGTCGAGGTTTTCTGCAGCTCGACGATTGCCGTCGCCAAATTGGTATCCTCAATCGACGAGCGCTCGGCTTCACGCGTGAGCGCGGTTGCATCGAGCCGCGCCGATTCCAGATCAAGCCGTGCACCGCGCGCACCAATCGACCCGCGAGCATTGCTGACCTGATCAAGCGATGCCTTTACGCCGTTCAACGCGTCACCAGCCGCCGCTCCTGGGCTGCCGCCAGCCGCCAGCGCGGTGGCGAGCGTGCTGAGCAGGGCAAAGACATCCGTGGTGCCGCCGCCGCTCGCCAAGCCGCCAAAAAGCCGTTCCGCCGATTCGCTGGGCTGGATGGCAATGCCCTCGCCCACCGGGATGCTGACCGGATCGCCAGTGCCGGTAAAGCTGACGACACCCAACGCATCGCGCGTGACCGCCGTATCGCCACTGGCCGCGCCGAACAGCGGGCCGCCGCGCGAATCCTTGCTGTTGGCAAGCGACACCAGGTCATCGACGATCCCGCGCAACTGCGTGGCGATCACTGCCCGGTTGCCGTCAGAAAGCGTACCGCTGCTCGCCTGAATCACGAGCTCCTGCGCTTTTTGCAGCTGGTTCGTGACCGAATCGAGCGTGGTATCGGCCTGATCGAGCACCGTGCGCGCGAGCGTGATGTTCTTGCCCCAGGCGACATCATCGGCGGTGCCGCGCGCAATGCTTTGCAGCCGCTGATAGCCAACCGCATCGTCCGATGGCGCAGTCAGCTTCTTGCCCGATGAGATCTGATCCTGAATCGTCTGCGTCCGGCCCGACAGCGTATTCAGCCGGCTGGCCGCGCGATCGAAGAACAAGCTGGTGCTGGTGATCGTCATGGTTTGTCTCAGCGGATATCGAGGATGGTCTGGAATGTTTCGCGGGCGACCTGGATCACTCGGCTCGATGCCTGATAGGCCTGTTGAAAGCGCAGCAGATCAACAGCTTCGCTATCGAGATTGACCCCCACCAGCTGATCGCGCGCGCTAATCGCGCCGTCATGGATGGCGTTTTGCGCGTCGGCGACGGTCTTGCGCTGATCGAGCGCGGTGGCATTGGTCGCCACCAGAGTGCTGGTATCCGCTTCAAACCCGCCACTCGTCCGCAACGCTTCCAGATTGGCGAGGTTGCCATTATTGCGCGCACCGCCACCGACAACCGCCGCCGCAATGCCACGTCCGCTGGCGAGCGCGACTGAGATATCCGTCGCCACAGCACCGACGGCAAATAACGGCGCGCCAGGATTGCCATCCAGATCGCGGCCCGTTGCCTGCACGGCATTGACGCCGTCAACAAAGTCAGTGGCGATGCGGTTCAGTTCGGTGCGCGCGGCGCCAATCCGCTGAGCGCCATCGGCGATGCCGGCCAGCGCCCCGCCCCCCGGATTTAGGCTGGAGGCGTTGCCGTTGAGGTGAACAGCGAACGAAACCGTGCCACTTGGCGCGCGGACATAGGTGACATAGCCGACGTCACCGCCAGCGGTGACAAAAGCAGGCCCGGCTGCCCCACCAAGATTGACGCTGGTGCGGCCCGATGCATCGGTAGTGACGGCAATATCGCTTAGCGCGCTCAACTGGTCGAGGATCTGGTCGCGCTGATCAAGCAACTGGGCCTGGGCGCTTGAATTGGGCTGCGCGCTGCCGAGCCCCTTGTTTATCCGGGCAAGCGAAGCCCCAAGCGTTTCAAGCGAGGTGGCAGCACTTTCGGCCGTGGTATCAAGATCCGCTGCAATCTGGTCAAGCGCGCGCGCTGTGCTGCCAAAGGCGCTTGCCACGCTGGCGCTCGATTCAAGCAGGGCAGCGCGGGGCGTGCTTGCGGTGGGATCAGCCGCTACCGATTTGGCGGCGTTGAAAAAGCTCGTCAGGCGATCGCCCAACTGCGCGCCGGTCAGCGCGGTTTCGATGCCCTGCAGCCAGGTGATGCTGGTTTCGGTGCGCGACAGATCAGCACCGGCGCTCCGCACGGCACCGTCACGCTGCGCATCGGCGGCGCGGTTGATGCCAAACACCGTAACGCCATTGCCCGTCGCCGATACGCTCTGGCTTACACGGCCGCTCGCCGCCGATACCTCGCGCAGTGTCGTGGTGCGGCGCGCATAGCCCGGCGTTGCGGCATTGGCGATATTGTCGGATGTGGTCGTCAACGCCGATTGATAGGCGCGCACCCCGCTGGCACCGACCGAGAGCAGATCGCTCATGGCGTCGCGCTCCCATCAGCTGCTGCCGGGGCGGCTTCGGCCTGAAGCGCGGCCTGGTTCTTGGCCAGGAAATCGACCATCGCCTTGCCAATGCCGAGCGGCTTGGCATCAGCCATCACCACGGACAGTTTTTGATCCTGCATGTCGCGGAAAGTATCCTGCGCCTTGCTGCCGAAAATGTCCTGGGCCAGGTGCGTCGCCCGCATCGATTTCAGCATCATCTGCGTGAACACCGCTTCGAACTGCTTGCCCGCCTTTTCCAGATTGGCACGCGACGCCAGCCGGCTCGTATCGCTCGAGACGTTGGGGACATCGATGCCGGTGGTCGGCAGGGCGGGCAGGCCGGTGATATCGCTCATAGGATGATCAAGTCGGCCTTCAGGGCGCCGGCTTCTTTCAGGGCTTCCAGGATCGCGACAAGATCGGCTGGCGAAGCGCCGATCGCGTTCATCGCCTTGACGATATCAGCCAGCCGCGGGCCGGGTTCGAGCAGGAAAATCGGCTTGACCTCTTCGGCAATACCGACGCCGCTTTTCTGTTCGACCGTTGTTTCGCCGTTGCTGAATGGCGCGGGCTGGACGACGCGCTGCGATTCATCGACCCGCACCGTCAGCTTGCCCTGGGTAACGGCCGCCGCACTCACCCGAACGGCGGAATTGATCACGACCGTGCCCGTACGCGCATTGACGATCACGCGCGCGGCAGGCTCTGCCACCGTCACCACCAGATTTTCGACTTGGCTCATCAGCGTCGCTCGGGAATCAGCGCCCTCAGGCGCCGCGATCGCAATCGACACGCTGTCGATCGCATTGGCGCGCCCTGGTCCAAGCCGGGCGTTGATGGCGGCGGCGATGCTCTGCGCCGTCGTGAAATCGGCCCGCGACAGATTGAACGTCACGACCGGGGAGCTGGCAAAACCGGTATCGACCGCCCGTTCAACCGTGGCCCCATCAGGGATGCGCCCGGTGGACGGCACATTGACGACGATCTTGGACCCATCCGCGCCTTCCGCGCCGAGCCCGCCAACTGCAAGATTGCCCTGCGCCATCGCATAGACCTGGCCATCGGCACCGATCAGCGGGGTGAGGATCAGGCTGCCGCCGCGCAGCGATTTGGCCTTACCAAGTGCAGCGACAGTGATGTCGATACGCTGGCCGGGCTTTGCAAAAGCGGGAAGTTCCGCCGTGATCAGCACGGCCGCAGAATTCTTTAGCCCAGGATTGACCCCCGCTGGTAATTGCAAGCCAAAGCGCGAGGCAACGCTCTTCAGCGACTGCACGGTATATTCCAGATTATCGTCGCCGGTACCGGGCAGGCCGACAACAATCCCATATCCCGTCAGCTGGTTGCTGCGGATGCCCTGAAAGGTGCCCAGATCCTTGACGCGATCAGCCCAGGCCGGCGTTGCCGCCAGCAGGGCCATCAGACAGGCGAGGAAAAAACGGACCATGGTCGTCATCCGATCAAAACGGGCTGAGGGCGGCGAAGAAGCGGTTGAACCACCCCTGGCGGCTGGCGCGGGCGACATCACCCTTGCCGGTATAAGCGATCTGCGCATCGGCAACGCGCGTGCTGAGCACCCGGTTATCGGCATCGACATCGGCCCAGCGCACCAGACCCTTGATCTGGACATATTCGTCGCCGCGGTTGAGCGTCACGCGCTTGCCGCCCTGCACCATCATCGTGCCATTGGGGAAAACCTCAGACACCGTCACGCTGACTTCGCCCGACAGCGAGTTTGACTGATCAGCCGAACCCGTGCCGTTAAAACCGCGCCCGCCATCGGCCTGCAGCGCATTGGGCGGTACAAACGACAACGGCCCCACGGCCGGCGGGTTGATTCCGACATTGCCCTTGCTGTCGAGCTTTGAGCTCGCCGATTTGCTCGCCAGGGTGCGTTCGACCAGCACGATCGTCAGCGGATCGCCAACGCGACGCGCGCGCCACCCTTCGTAGAGCGGCGCATAACCGGCGGACGCCTTGAAGATCGCGCCATCCGCTGGTGGAGGCGGCGGCGGCGGCGGCGGCAGGGTCATCGAGAAATCGGTCTTGGGTTGTTTCTTGCCGAACAAGCTGGCTGAGGCTGGCGCTGGGGCAAACGCAGCCACCAGCATCGCCCCACAGACGATGCCGGCGGCAAATTTCACCAGCGCGTCATGGCGGGTCGCGCTGGGATCAGATGTTCTGATTGACATATTTCAGCATCTCGTCACTGGCGGTGATCATCTTCGAATTCACTTCGTAAGCCCGCTGGGTTTCGATCATGTTAACCAGTTCTTCGACGACATTGACGTTGGACCCCTCCAGCATGCCCTGGCGGATATTGCCGCGACCTTCCTGGCCGGCGATGCCCAGATTGGCGGCACCACTGGCGGCCGATTCAGTCAGATAATTGTCGCCCTTGGCCTGCAGGCCGGCAGCGTTGGGGAAGGTCGCGATCTGGACCTGACCGATCTCGCTCGGCTCGGTCTGGCCGGCGATCGTCGCCGATACGGTGCCATCGGTGCCAATCGTGATTGATGTCGCGCCCGTGGGCACGGTGATGCCGGGCTGCACCGCATAGCCCTCCGCTGTGACCAGCTGGCCCTCGGCCGATCGCGAGAAATTGCCAGCACGGGTATAGCCAAGCGTACCGCCAGGCAGCGTCACCTGAAAATAGCCATCGCCATCAAGCGCGAGATCAAGCGAATTGCCCGTCGTCGCCAGCGTTCCCTGCGTATCGATCCGCGAAGTGCCCTGAATGCGTACGCCGGTACCGAGATTGAGCCCGGTCGCATATTTGGTTTCCGACGTGCTCGGCGCGCCTGGCGCCGTCACCGTCTGATAGGCAAGCGTCTCAAAGGCCGCGCGATCGCGCTTGTAACCCGTCGTATTAACGTTTGCGAGGTTGTTCGAAATGACCCGCATGCGCATGTCCTGAGCATCAAGCCCAGTCCGCGCGATATGCATTGCTGCGCTGCCCATACCCTATTCCCCTTAAGTCGGCAGCCGCATCAACGATGCGCTGCTTTCATCGAGTTCCTTGGCCGATTTGATCAAATTGGCCTGTACTTCGTAGCTGCGCTGGTTTTCGATCATGTCGACCAGCGCCTCGGTTAGATTGACATTGGATCCCTCAAGCGATCCCGACACCAGCGTCGCGGTCGGATCACCGGGCAGCGCACCGCCACCGCGGACGTGCAACAGATTGTCGAGGCCCTTGACCGTGTCCGATCCCTTCAGGCTCGCCAGTTTGATGCGATCGACCACCACCGGCGCGGCGCCGGGTTCGGCGCCAAAGGGGATGATGTTGACACTGCCATCGGGGCCGATGGTTACCTTTTGCGCGGGCGGCACGGTGATCGGACCCCCCGATCCGATCACCGGGAAACCGTCACCGGTTTCCAGCACGCCCGACGCAGCGACCGAAAGATCGCCGCGCCGGGTATAGGCTTCGCTGCCATCGCTGGCCTGGACTGCAATCCAGGCATCACCACCCACCGCCACATCGAGCGGCTTGCCGGTTGACATGATGGCGCCCGGGCGCCGATCGGCATCGGTAACTTCCTCCGATGCCGGCTGGCGCGCGAGCAGGCCGGGGCCGCTAACGTTGAGCTGATCGAACACCACCCGATCAGCACGAAAGCCGATCGTGGAGGCGTTCGCCATGTTATTGGCGATCGCCGCCTGCGCCGCCAGATGCCCCTTCAGGCCCGACGCAGCAGTGTAGATCAGCTTATCCATTCACTTGACCCCGATCACGCATGTTATTGGATGTTGAAGATGGTCTGCGAGATCTGGTTATCGGTCTCGAGCGCTTTGGCATTGGCCTGGAAGTTCCGCTGCGCGGCGATCAAGCCGACAAGTTCCTCGGTCTGATCGACGTTGGACCGTTCGATCGTGCCCGACAGAAGACCACCAAAACCATTGCTGCCCGGTTCACCGACGATCGGCGTGCCCGACAGACCCGTTGGTGCCCAGCTGCTGCTACCAAGCTGGCGAAGGCCCGATGGATTGGCGAAATTGGCCAGCAATACCTTGCCGAGCGTCCGGGCTTCGCCGTTCGAAAAGCTTGCCTTGATCATGCCTTCGGAATCGACCGTGACGCCCTGCAGCTGGCCGACGGCAACACCGTCCTGGCTGCTCGATGCGACATCAAAGGGCGAGCCGAGTTGGGTCGTCGCGGTGCCGAAGTTCAGCGCCAGCACTTGCGGGTTCGGGCTGCTCGCCGGGGTGAAGGCGTCAAAGGTGTTCGCTGTGGTCGGCGACGTGAGCGTGCCGGCGGCATCGAAGGTCAGCGTGATTGGGGCAGTGCCGGCCACCGTCAACGCCTGATCACCAACAAAGCTGTAGGCAGACCAAGTGCTGGTCGGTGTACCGCCGGTCGGCACGGTTTCGCGCTTGAAATAGGTCGTCAACACCTGGGCATTGCCCTCGGCATCGAAGATCGTGGCCTGGGTCGATTCATTATAGCTGGTTGGGTCAAACCGATCGAAGGTGGCCGTCGCCGGAATGGCACCACCAGCAGGCAGATTGACGGATAAGGCGACATTGGCGGTTGGCACCGGCGTGCCGCTGGTAGCAGGCAGGCGAACATTGACTGCCGACGCCAGGCCCGATGCGACGACGGCACCGCTGCCGTCAACCGGATAGGCCTGCAAATGCGCGCCCTGGCCATCAACAACATAGCGATCGGCATTCACCAGAAACGATCCGTTGCGGGTGAAGTTGACCGGGCCGCCATCAAGCTGCGGTTTGACCGCGAAAAAACCGTCGCCCGAAATCGCGATATCGAGCGCCGACGATGTTTGCACCAGATTACCCTGGCTGAACTGCTGGCGGTTCGCCTTCACGACGGTACCCGATCCGATGACCTGGGTAGGGTTCACGCCAACGCTCGATGCGATCACGTCGGCGAATTCCGAACGGCTCTTCTTGAATCCGTTGGTGCCGACATTGGCAAGGTTGTGAGAAATCGTTGCGAGATCAGTCTGGGCTGCCTTGAGGCCGCTGAGCGAAGTGTAGAAGGACATGCGTTTATCTCCTTAGCAAAACCATATAATTGAAGCGGATCAGCCGATCTGGCGGACCTGGGTGGTGGGAACTTGGCCGATACCGGGCAGAGTAAGGATCGGTGCGCCCTTCGCCGGGATCGACACCGAGCTAACCGGTGCCCAGACGAGCGGGGTGGTGCCGACGCTGGCGCCATTATTATTGGCGACGGCGCTGACTTTGAACGGACCGGCACCGGCGGGTTCGCCATTTTTGGTGCTGCCGTCCCAATCAAAGGTCACGCTGCCCTTTGCCTGCGCGCCGAGCGACAGCGTTTTGAGTACCGCGCCGTTCGGACCCGTGATCGAAACCTTGACGTCGCTGGCATCCCCGGCAAGCTCGACCGCGCCGGACAAGCCGCCATCGGTGCGCGGATAAGCAGTGGTGCCGGGCGTCAAGACATTGTGCCCGACATAGCTAAGCGCATCGCTGGTGCTGCCGCCGCTCAATTTGTCCTGAATGGCTTTCAACGTGGTGTTGATCTCGCTGATCCCGGCGACGCTTGAGAATTGCGCCAGCTGCGAAAGCTGCTGGGTGGCATCGACCGGATCGGTCGGATCCTGATTTTTGAGCTGCGCGGTCAGCAATTTCAGAAAGTCATTCTGCGTCAGCTGATCGGCCTGCGCCGCCGTCTTGACCTGCGCACTTGTGGTGGTGCGGCCAATGCCAAGGCTTGAAAGCGTGCTATCGAAAGAAGTTGCCATAATCAGCGTCCCAATTTGAGGGTATCGATGATCAGCGACTTGGCAGTCTGCATCACTTCGACATTGTTTTGATAATTTCGCGCGGTCTCCATCATGTCGACGAGCTCGCGGGTTTCATCGACCGCTGCTTCAAAGACATTGCCGTCTTTGTCGGCCAGCGGATTGCTTGGATCATAGCGACGCGTTGGGGCGTTACCGGCTTCAACGATGCGTTCGACATTGACGGTCGACAGCCCCGACGCCTTGTCGAACTGGGTGCGAAACACCGGCTTCATCGTCTTGTACGCAGCGTCAGCTGAGCTTGAGACGACACCTGCATTGGCAAGGTTCGATGCCGTGGTGTTCAGCCGCACGAGCTGCGCCGACATGGCGCGACCGGCGACCTGGAAAATGGTGAGCGGTTGATCGGCCATGATTATTCGCCTCTCAATGCGCGGGTGATCTGGCCAATCCGGCCATTCAGGAAAGACAAGGTCGTCTGGTAGGCGACGGCATTTTCAGCAAAGGCGGTCTGCTCGCTCGCCAACTCAACCGTATTGCCGTCGAGCGAGGCCTGGAGCGGCACGCGAAATTTCGTGGCGCTGGCAACTGATGCATCGGTGAGCCCCTGCGGCCCATTGGCCTGGGCAAGCGCCGCCTTGAAATCAATGTCCTTGGCTTTGAAGCCGGGCGTCGACGCGTTGGCGATGTTCGACGCAATCATCCCCATGCGCCGCGAGCGCAGCTCTAGCGCTGCTGCATGCACACCGAAAAGAAGGTCGTCTGCCACGTTCATGGACTCCGCATAAAATCTTGCGTGAGCCACCAAGCAATCACCGTGCCAGTTTTGGGGAGTGGCCGGAAAAAACGCAGCGGCGCACGATGGACGGGGCACGGCGGCAAGATGTTGCCGGTCGGCGGCAAGCGACTGTCGCCGGTCTGCCGCCACTTGCCGTCAGCACCGGCACGGCCCGCATACAGGCCAAACTGGCGCGGCCCTTGCTACGCGGGGGAGATGATGAGCATGACCTTTGCCCACGCACTCGCGCCCTATCTTGATCCTGCCGCGATTGGCATTGTCGGTGGCGGTACGCTGATCGCCACCGTGCTGCGCACGCAGCTGGGTGATCTGGGCCGCGCGGTCACCGCGTTACCGGTGTTGCTTCGCCGCCCGTTTCGGGCCGATCCCCTGCTTGACCAAATTGCCGCCCTGGGGCGAATTGCCGCGCGCCACGGCGTGATGACGCTTGATCGATCTGTAATTGCCGATGCCGATGTGTCGGTGGCGATTGCCGCCATTGTCGATGGCGCCGATGCCGAGGCGGTCCACGCGATCGTTCGTCAGGCACGCCAGGCACGGATCGAACGCCATCTTGCCGCCGCCGAAGTATGGGCGTCGGCCGCCGAAGTTGCCCCGGCAATGGGGATGGTCGGTACGCTGATCGGTCTGGTCAAGATGTTCGTATCGATGAATGACCCCAGCGCGATTGGCGCGGCGATGGCGGTAGCGCTGCTCGCGACGCTCTATGGCGCGCTGATCGCCAGTCTGATCGCCATGCCGATTGCCGCCCGGCTCCGCCGCCAGGCGCGGATCGAAGCCTTTGAGCGGCTAAGGATCGAGACACCATTAGCGGCGATCGCCCTGCGCGAGCTGCCCCGCCACCGCGACCAGCCGCCGCTGCGCGAGCGGAGTGCTGCATGAGCGACGATTTCTTCCCCGTCGTTCCGCCCGGACGACCGATCTGGCTGGTCACGCTTGCCGATCTCGCCTTGTTGCTGGTCGGCTTTTTCGTGCTGCTCCAGGCCAATCAGCGGCTCGACAAAGAGGCGCTGGCCACTGGCTTGCGCGAAGGGTTCGGGATTACAGAGCGGGTTGCTGATCCAATGCCCGTGGCGGTGGCCGCGATGGGCGACTTTGCCCCTGGGTCTAGCATTTTGCCCCAATCAGCAGCAGCAATCAGCCAATGGGCGCGCAGTGCGGCCAGCGATCCGCGCGTGCGCTTGCGCCTGTCGGGCGCGGTCGATGGCACGGCCGCCGATGTCGAGCCAGAAACGGGCAGCGGGACCATCCTCGCCGCTGATCGCGCCCGCGCCGTTGCCGTCGCGCTTGTCGCTGCCGGCGCGATCTCGGCCGATCGCCTGACAATCACCACTGATCCAGTGCCTGGCCGCCGTGCCGTCACGCTAACGATTGGCTTTGACGGGAAGCGGCCATGATCTGCCGCCCGGCAATGCCGCTTTGCCGCCTGCGGCAATTTTCCAAGGAGAAAATCATGTACCGCTTACTGCTTTGCACCGCCCTGATCGCCAGCCCAGCCGCGGCGCAGACGGGGTTCCAGGATACCAGCGTGATCGATCGCGGGGTGGCAAATTTCACCGGCAAGCCGATTGGCAGCGAAGGCGGCGCACGTGCGCCGGTTGATGCGCGGTTGAAACTGGCGTCCTGCGCGATGGTGTCGATGTCATGGCGGGCAGCCAATCACGATTCAGTGGTGGTCAGCTGCACCGACCCTGAATGGCGCGTCTATGTACCGGTAATCCTTGCCCCAACGCCGATTTCCGCCCCCGCGGCGGCAGCGGCGCCAGCCCCGGCAAAGCCGCAGGTCGTGATCAAACGGGGTGACCCAGTCATGGTCGAAGCCGGCGCGCCAGGCTTTTCGATCACGCGCGACGGCGTTGCGATGACCGATGCGGTGGCAGGCGGTCGATTGCTGGTCGATGTCGACGGGGTCAAGAAACCAATCCAGGCGATTGCTCTCGAACCAGGCCATGCCGCCGTGCCCGGCTTCAATCTGTAATTTTCTCTAAAGCTTTGCCGCCCCCGGTCGTTTTTCTGCATAGAGGCAAGAACGCAGTTGGCAAAAACACGGGGCTGGAATCATGGTGGATCCGATCGGTGCAAAGCCGGTAGCACAAGATAGGTCGCTCGCCGCAGTGGCGAAAACGGCGCCGATCGACCGTTCACGGTCGGTCGTGCAGAATGAGGCAGAGGCGGCACCAAGCGGTCGGCTTGCTGGTTTGGTCGCCGAATTTGCAGCAAAACCGCCCGTCGATGCCGAACGGGTCGCGCGAATCCGGCATGCTATCGCCAATAACAGCTATCCCATCCTGCCCGAAACTGTCGCCGATCGGCTGATCGCGATCCGACTGAACTGGAAACCGGAATGACCCGCCGCGATGCCCTGGTCCGTGTGATCGACGCGCTGCATGCCGAGATCGCCGCCCTGAAAGCAAATGACGTCGCCGGGCTGGAACGCGCCACCCGCACCAAATTGGTGGCGATCGACACAATCGCTGCGGCTAGAGACGGCGCGCCAACCCCGGATATCCGGGCCCTTGCCGAAGAAGCGCACCGACTGAACGAAACCTGCCGCATCTATGTCAATTTGATGAGCGCCAATGTCCGCCGCCGACTTCAGCAGCTGACGGGCGACGGCGCGACGGGCTATCGCGGCGCGGCGCTTGCCGGCAGCTTTGCCTGACTTCGGGCATTTTTGCCCGTAACACCCAGAGAACTGGCACGCTCCTTGCTGTGTAGTCCCTTGCAACAGGGGACATGGACAGTCGATGAGCGTTATTCCAATCGACAAGGCGAACGGCGCGGTCCGCGGCACGATCCAGTCAGCGATCGCGCTGGCATCGGCCAGAACGGGCGTGGATTTCAATTATCTGCTCGGCCAGGCGCAAGTTGAAAGCGGCCTGCGGCCCGACGCCAAGGCCGGCACCTCAAGCGCCTCCGGGCTCTATCAATTCATCGAACAAAGCTGGCTGTCGGTCGTCAAGAAACATGGCGCCGAACATGGCCTGGGTTGGGCCGCCGAAAACATCACCCAGGGGGCCAATGGTCGGCTGACCGTGAATGATCCCGGCACCCGCCGCGCGATCCTGGCGTTGCGCAATGACCCTAATGCCGCGTCATTGATGGCCGCGGAACATGCAGCGGACAATAAGGTTTCGATCGAAGACAGCCTTGGCAGAACCGCAACGGGCACCGATCTCTATATGGCGCACTTCCTGGGCCTGGGCGGCGCGCGCAGCTTCCTGAAGAACCTGCAGGCCAATCCCGATCAGGCCGGGGCGGCGCTGTTTCCCGCCGCCGCACGCGCCAATCGCAACATTTTCTACAGCGAGGGTGGCCAGCCACGCTCGCTCAGCGACATTTACGACCGCTTCTCTGCCAAGCTTGATCGCGGTGCCGCTGCCGTCGGGGCGACCGGGCTTGCCTCTGGTGGTCTGAGCCCCAGTGACGGCGGCGGCGCAGAAATTATTCCCGGCAATGGCGAAAGCAAAAGCGGCGCAACCCGCTGGGCCCAGGCAACGCTCGATCAGTTGCAGGGGGGCGTCAACCGCGCGGAATCGCTGCTGCGGCCAACGCCTGACACCGCCCGCTTGGCCTATCTGTTGCTCGCGCGGCTGGGCGGTTAACCGATGGCCGCACTGACCTCGCCCCGCCGCGATCTCGGCGGTCTTATTCGCGGCGCCGCGCTGCCGGTTGCCATCCTGCTGCTCGTGCTGCTGATGGTCGTGCCGATCCCGTCATCGTTGCTCGACATCTTTTTCATCATGAACATCACGATCAGCCTTGCCGTGCTGATGGTGGCGCTAAATGCGCAAAAGCCGCTCGATTTCTCCGCTTTCCCAAGCGTGCTGCTGTTCGCCACGCTGTTTCGCCTGAGTCTGAACGTCGCGTCGACCCGCGTGGTGCTCGTCCATGGGCATGAGGGCGAAGCTGCGGCCGGCAAGGTGATTGAGGCGTTCGGTACCTTCCTGATCGGCGGCGATTATGTCGTCGGCCTGTTCGTCTTTGCGATTCTGGTGATCATCAACATGATCGTGGTCACCAAGGGTGCTGGCCGCGTGTCTGAAGTGTCAGCGCGCTTCACGTTGGACGCCCTGCCCGGCAAGCAAATGGCAATTGATGCCGATCTCAATGCCGGTCTGCTGACCCCCGAAGAAGCCAAGGCCCGGCGCGTGGAAGTGGCCACAGAGGCCGATTTTTATGGCTCGATGGACGGTTCGTCCAAGTTCGTGAAGGGCGACGCGGTTGCCGGCCTGCTAATTCTTGCCGCCAATATCATCGGCGGCCTGATCCTGGGGCCGGTGAGCCATGGCATGACGATCGGCGATGCCGCGCACACCTATGTGCTGCTGGCGATCGGCGATGCGCTGGTTGCACAAATCCCGTCGCTGATGCTGTCAATTGCTGCGGCAACGATCGTGACGCGTGTTACCTCCAGCATGGATCTTGCCGGCCAGATTGGCAGCCAATTTGGCTCGTCCAAGACCTGGACGCCGGTTGCGGCCATTTTGGCGTTGCTGGGCGTGATGCCCGGCATGCCGCATCTCATCATCCTGCCGGCCGCTGCTGCCGCTGGTTTTGCCGCTTGGAAAATGCGCCAGGCAGCACTCCGTCCCGTGGTTGCCGAGCCCATTGCTGCCGAACCTGTCGACCTGTCCCGGATCAGCTGGGAAGAGGTTGCCGATGCGATCCAGATCAATCTGGATATCGGTTATGGCCTGGTACCGCTGGTCGATGAACGGCGCGGCAGCCCGCTAATGGGGCGGATCACCGGCGTGCGGCGGCAATTGTCCAAGGAACTGGGCTTTGTCGTGCCGCAGGTGCGGGTACGCGACGATATCAACTTGTCGCCTTATACCTACCGCATCGTCGTGGGCGGTGTCGTGATCGGTGAAGACACGGTTTCGCCTGACGAAATGCTGGCGCTCGATACCGGCCAGGCGGTCGGCGGGCTGCACGGCAAGCCGGTCAAGGACCCGACCTTTGGGCTAGACGCCACCTGGATCGCCCCTGGCGATGCCGATTCGGCAACCGGTGCCGGTTATCTGGTGGTCGATCCCGGTACCGTGGTCGCCACCCATCTCAACCATTTGCTCGGCACCAATGCTGCCGAACTGCTGGGGCCGGACGAAGTACAGAGCCTGCTCGACCAGCTCAAGGAACGCGCCGCCAATCTGGTCGCTGCGCTCAGCCCGACACCAGTGCCGCTCACCACGCTGACTCAGGTGCTGCGCGGGCTGCTGGCCGAAGGGATTGCGCTCAAGGAATTCCGCCGCATCGCCGCCGCCATCGCGGTTGCCGCGCAAAAGACGCTCGATGCCGAGGAAATCATCGAACTGATCCGCCCCGATCTTGGGCCGCTGATCATCCAGAAGCTGTGCGGCGTGCGTGAACCGCTGCGCGTGATGACGCTGGAGGGTCAGCTCGAAGGGCTGCTTGGCCAGGCCGTCCGTTCCGATCCGTCGCGGCGCCACACGATCGAACCCGATCTTGGCCGCCGCATTGTCGAGGCGCTGCAACGCGCCGCCCAACCGCTCGTCGCCGAGGCCAAGCCCTTTGCGCTCGTCGTTCAACCCGCGATCCGCCTTGCGATCCGCAAATTGGTGAAGACCTGTATGCCCGATACGCCTGTGATGAGCTTCTTCGAAGTACCCGAAGACAAATCGGTCGAGGTGGTCGCCGTGATCGGCGCAGCGGGCGCGCTGCCAGCATGAGCGCGCAGCCCAACCCCGCCGCCTTTGCAGCCGCAATTGCCGCGCCGCCGCTGGTCTATGGCCGTGCCGCCCCGGATACCGCTACGCTTGCGCGCAAACATCTGCCGCTGGTCCGCCGGGTCGCCTGGCACATTCATGGCAGCATGAGCAGCGCGGTCGATGTCGAGGATCTGATCCAGATCGGGCTGGTCGCCTTGCTTGAGGCTGCCAATGCCTTTGAAGATCGCGGCCAGGTGAGCTTTGAGCAATATCTGATGACGCGGGTGCGCGGCGCGATGATCGACGAGCTGCGCCGCCAGGCGACGCTGACCCGCGGCGCAATGCGGCGCAGGCGTGCCTATCAGGAAGCGGTTACGGCGCTGACCAACGAGACAGGTAAACGCCCCGACGAAGCAGCCGTCGCCGATCGGCTGGGTGTGAGCCCCGACAAGCTGCGGATCGATTATGCCGCCGCCGAACCGGTACGGTTCGAGACGATCGACGATGTCTATGCCGACGACTTGCCCTGGTTCGCCAGCGACGAGCCCAATGCCTTTGATCAGCTTGCGGAAGCAGGCACGCGCGACACATTGGTCGCTGCCATTGCCGCCTTGCCGGAACGCGAAGCGCAGGTGATCCAGCTTTATTATGTCGAGGAACTTAATCTCGAAGAAATCGGCCAGGTGCTGGGGGTGGGCCCGGCGCGAATCTGCCAGATCAAGAAATCCGCGCATGATCGGCTGAAAAAGGCGCTGGTGCGCCTGATGTAAGCAGCCGCGCGCCCGCCGCTTATCGGCGCGGGCGGGCGGCTTCGCTGGCGAGCTGTTCATAGGCAAGCCGCTGCAGCGCGAGCGTCACTCCCGGCGCCAGCCCAAGATCGTCGGCCGCAAGTTCCCCTACGCCCAGACTGCGCGGATCGAGCCCGGTCACACGGCCAAAGATCAATAGCGCCTCTAGATAATAGCCATAGGCGCTGGCGTGATATTGATCATAGGTCCACAGGTCGATTTGGCCAAAGCTGGTGCCGTCATAGGGATTGGGATCGGCCAAACCGGCGGCAATGGCGCGGTTCCAGGCCTCGCCGATCGGAATAACGCCGCGTATTTGTGGCGCTCCAGCGCGCGCCTGATCGGCCGCCCGGCGCAGGTCGATCGCCATCCGATCGATCGTCTGGCCCGACCAGGGACTGCCGGGTTTGTAGGTTAGATCGGCACGCGACCAGGTCGCGCTCAGCTCGATATCGGCACCTGAGTTACGCACGGCGAACATCTTTGCCAGCTGCGCCGCATAGCGACGGTGGAGGCCAGGATCACCGGGTTTGGCGCGGTCAAGCGTACTGAAATCCTGAAGGATCACGACATCCCAGGCTTTGTCGATCAGCGCCCGTTTTTGGGTAAAATGATAATCCAGCCCCATGCCGCTGACCGCTTCCAGGCTGACGGCATAGGAAAGCCCCGCTTGATCGGTGAAGCGCTTGAACAGCGCGGGCACGCCGCCAATGCCGTTTTTGTTGAGATCGGTGACCGTATCGGCGCGATACCGACGAACCGGCGACAAGGCCCCGAAAGTGAAGCTGTTGCCGACGAACAGGATCGATCGTGCCGGGCCGGGCCCAGTTGCTGGCCCGGCTGTTGGCCCAGCCTTTAAGGGGGCGACGGGCGGGGCGGCGGGCGGACTGGCGGCGGTCTTTTGCGCCGCTGCCGGTGTCGCCACAAGCGCAAGCGCCAATACGATCATCAGGACCCGTGCCGTCATTGCTTCACCTCCCCTATCACGTTGCCGATCGACTCCAGCGGTATCGCTTGTCCCGACGCCAGCACCGCCGCCAGCCGATCACGATCGAGCCCGCCTTCCCAGCGCGCGACGACGATCGTTGCCACGGCATTGCCCATGAAGTTCGTCAGGCTGCGGCATTCGGACATGAAGCGATCAATGCCCAGGATCAGCGCCATGCCCGCGACCGGCACCGTCGGCACAATCGACAGCGTGGCCGCCAGCGTGATGAACCCCGCCCCTGTCACCCCAGCCGCCCCTTTTGAACTCAGCATCGCGACGCCGAGCAGCGCGAGCTGCTGATCAAAGCTGAGCGAGACATTGGTCGCCTGGGCGATGAACAATGCCGCCAGCGTCATATAGATATTGGTGCCATCAAGATTGAACGAATAGCCGGTCGGCACGACCAGCCCGACAATGCTGCGGTCGCAGCCCGCCGCCTCCAGCTTGCCGATCAGGCTGGGCAAGGCGGCTTCGGACGACGACGTACCGAGCACCAGCAGCAGCTCGGCGCGCAGATAGACGATCAGTCGGATCACCGAAAAGCCATGCGCCCAGGCGATGCCGCCCAGCACCACCAGCACAAAGAAGAGCGAGGTCAGATAGAAGGTCGCGACCAGCCCGCCCAGAGTGGCAAGCGTCCCGATCCCGAACTTGCCGATCGTGAAGGCAATCGCACCAAACGCGCCGATCGGGGCGAGCCGCATCAGCATCGCCACCAGCCGAAAGATAACCAGCCCCAGCCGCTCGACCAGATCCAGCACCGGGGCGGCAGGTTTACCGACCAGCGACAGCGCGATCCCGAACAATATCGCGACAAACAGCGTCTGCAGGATCGATCCATCCGTGAGCGCCGAGGCGAGCGTTGTCGGGATGATGTCGGTCAGGAAACCGATCACGGAGGTGTCATGCGCCTTATGGACATAATCAGCGACCGCGGCGGGATCGAGCGTTGCCGGATCGATGTTCAGTCCCCGGCCCGGCTGGACCAGATTGGCGATGGCCATACCGAAAAACAACGCGCCGCTCGACACCACCAGAAAATAGCCAAGCGCCTTGGCCGCGACCTGGCCGACACCGGCGATATCGCGCATGCCAGCAATCCCGCTGACCACCGACAGGAAGATCACCGGGGCAATCACCATTTTGACGAGCTTGATGAACGCATCGCCAAGCGGCTTGAGCGCTTCGCCGTTGCTTGGCCACACATGCCCAATCAGCGCGCCCAGGACGATGGCAGCCAACACCTGGACATAGAGATGCTGCCACCACGCGCGGGCAGGCGACGGTTCCGGCGTGCGGCTACTGTCGATCTTCATCTATCCCCTGTGGCAGCGCGGTACCGATCAATCGCCGCATCCGGCAGAATAACCGGGGATTGCTGCAGCGCAACCGGCCAAGCGAGCGATCAGGCGGCGATCGTTTCAGCGGGCTGTTCGGTGGCACCCCCGGCATGATCAGCAATCAGCGCGACCATCTGATCGACCTTTGACGGCGGCAGATCATGCGCCATTTCCGGGATGATCACGAGCCGGGCATTGGGAATGCGGCGCGCAATATCCTCACTACACGCCATCGGCACGAGCGGATCAGCGGCACCGTGGATCACCAAAGTCGGCGCAGTCACGCGCGGCAAGGCCACTGCTCGGGTTCGGTCAGCGATAATCGCCAGCATCTGCCGCCGCACGCCAAGCGGGTTATATCCGCGATCAAACGCCGCCGCAGCAAGCCCGCGATAGGCATCCGCCGGGCGGGTGGGATCGGGGTGACCGATCAACGCCAGCAACTCGGCGCCTGCCTCAATCGCCCAATTGCGGTCAGGATTAGCGGGCCGCTTAGCCATTAGTCGCTTGCGTATCTCCGCCGAGGGGCCGGGCAAGCCGTGCGCGCCGCTCGACGACATGATCGATGTCAGACTGAGGACACGGTTCGGCGCGGCGATCGCGACCCGCTGCGCGATCATGCCGCCCATCGACACGCCAACAATATGCGCCGCCTGAATATCAAGCGCATCGAGCAGCCCAACCGCGTCCGCCGCCATATCGGCGATCGAATAGGCAAGCGGAAAACGCAGCCCCAGCCGTGTGGCGATGACGGCCATCACTGGGCTGATGGCCGATGCGCCATGAAGATAGGTCGATTCGCCGATGTCGCGATTATCATATTGGATGACGCGGTAACCCGCATCGACAAGCCCGGCGACAAAGGGTTCGGGCCAGGCGATATGCTGAGTGCCCAGGCCCATGATCAGCAAGATGGCAGGCGCGGTACGATCACCGCTTTCCTCATAATGCAGATCGACACCATTGACGGACAGCTTGGGCATGAAAATCTCCGCATGGTGCCACAACCGGCACCAACGGCTTTACGCTAACGGCAATGCCAAGCTTTTGGCAAGTGGCGTGCCTATTTCGCCTCGGCAACCAAAACCGCCGCCTGCGGCCCGGCCCAATCCATGCCGCCTAGCATCCGCCACACTTCCTGCCCCGATGCATCATAGAGGATCGTGGTCGGCAGATTGGCCTGATAAGTGATGCTGAGCGCCGCTTGCGGATCGCGATAAGGCTTTAGCGCCCGGAACTGCGCGTTTTTGAAGAAGGGATCGACCTTGGCCGCGCCCTCCAGATCCTGGCTGACCGCGAGCACGGTGACCTTGCCATCCAGCCGCGCGGCAAGCGCATCAAGCGTCGGCATTTCAGCGACACACGGCGCGCACCAGGTCGCCCAGAGGTTGAGCAACACCGGTTTGCCAGCAAAGTCGGCAAGCCTAACCGGCTTCCCGGCCGGATCAATGAATTGCAGCGTCGATGCCGCCTCCCCCTGATGCTGGCGATCAAGCACCCCCATTGCCTTCGCCCCGCCCGTCGCTGCACCGCTTGGCGCGCTGACTTCATCGGGCATCGCTGCGCCGGTTTTTACTTGCTTAGGGGCGTTTGCTTGCTCCGGGGCGCTCGATTGCCTATCGCAACCGCCGGCGACGAGCAGGACCATCAGGAGACATAAGATCAGCGGGCGCAGCACCATAACGGGGGAAAGCTCCAATGCCATGTGGGGCGGGCGCTTCGCTGAAGGGCCTGCGGCGGTGATGCGCGAGATAAACGCGTCGATACCGTTCGACAAGCGGCTGTGGCGGCAGGATGTGGCCGCTTCGCTCGCGCATGTCGCGATGCTGGGCCAGCAGGGCATCGTCACCACCGAGGATGCCGCCGCGATCAGCACCGGGCTGGCAGCCGTCGCTGCCGATTATGAAGCGAACGGCGTCGCTGAGGATATGGCGCTGGAAGACATTCATATGCAGACCGAGGCGCGGCTGGCCGAGAAGATCGGCCCGGTCGCCGGTCGGCTCCACACCGCGCGATCCCGCAATGATCAGGTCGCGACTGATTTCCGGCTGTGGGTGCGCGATGCGATCGATCAGGTCGATGCGGCCCTGGGCGGGTTTCAGGACGCACTGATCGCGCGCGCCGAAGACCATGCCGACAGTGTGATGCCCGGCTTCACACATTTACAAAGCGCGCAACCCGTCACGCTCGGCCACCATCTGATGGCCTATCACGAAATGATCGCGCGCGATCGTGACCGATTTGCGAGCGCCCGCGCGCGCGGCAATCAGTGCCCGCTGGGCAGCGCCGCCCTGGCCGGTACGGGTTTCCCGATCGACCGGTCGATGACCGCCGCCGCGCTTGGCTTTGACGCGCCGACGCGCAATTCGCTCGATGCCGTGTCGGACCGCGACTTCGCGCTCGATTATCTGATGGCGGCAACCCAGTGTGCGCTGCATCTGTCGCGGCTGGCCGAAGAATTTATTCTTTGGGCCTCGCAGCCCTTTGGCTTTGTCTCGCTGAGCGATCAATGGTCAACCGGCAGTTCGATCATGCCGCAAAAACGCAACCCCGATGCCGCTGAGCTGGTACGCGGCCATTCGGGCCGGATCGCCGGGTGCATGACGGCGCTGGTCATGACGATGAAGGGCCTGCCGCTGGCCTATTCAAAGGATATGCAGGACGACAAGCCGCCAGTGTTCGAGGCGCACGATCTGCTCGCCCTGTCCATCGCGGCGATGACCGGAATGGTTGCCAGCGCAACCTTCCGCACCGAACGGATGCGCGCTGCCGCCGAGGCAGGCTTTTCCACCGCCACCGATCTTGCCGATTGGCTGGTCCGCGACGCCGGGTTGCCGTTTCGCGAGGCGCATCATGTCACTGGGCGAGTCGTGAAGCTGGCGGAAGAACGCGGCACAGCGCTTGATCAAGTACCGATCGACGCGCTGCGCGCGATCGACTCGCGGATCGACGACAGCGTGTATAAGATGCTCAGCGTCGACGCATCGGTGGCGAGCCGCACCAGCCTGGGCGGCACCGCCCCTGTGCAGGTGCGCGCGGCCATTGCCGAAGCAAGACGGCGGCGTGAAGGAGAAGGCGCGTGAGAAGGTTGATCATCATCGCGGCACTGGCGCTGGCAAGCTGTGGATCGGCCAATGGATTGAAACCCATCGGCACAGCGACACTGCCGCCCAAAGCCTATGGCGCGACTGAAACGCCGACGCCTGTCCAGCTAATCACCCCGAACAGCCAGGCGCGGCCCGAGCGCAGCGATGAATTGCTGCGATCGTCCGATCAGCGCCGCGGCGACCAGTTCGACCTGCCGCCGACGGACTGAGCCATGGATCATTTCGCCCTAAGGGACGGCGCGCTTTTTTGCGAAGGCGTGTCGCTCGAAACAATCGCCGCTGAGGTTGGCTCCCCGGTCTATGTCTATTCCAGTGCGACGTTTGAACGCCATGCCCAGGTGTTTCGCGACGGGCTGAAGGACTGCGGCCGCATTCATCTGGCCTATGCGATCAAGGCCAATCCCAACCGCGCGGTGCTGCGCCTGCTTGCCAATCAGGGCTATGGTGCCGATGTGGTTTCGGGCGGCGAATTGTCGCGCGCGCTGTCTGCGGGGATGGCACCGGCCGATATCGTGTTTTCGGGGGTCGGCAAGACGCGCGGCGAGCTGACCCAGGCGCTGTCGGTCGGCATTGGCCAGTTCAACCTGGAGCTTGAGGAAGAGGGCGAAGTGCTCGCCGCCATTGCCCATGCCCAGGGCTTGACCGCGCAAGCGACCCTGCGGGTGAACCCCGATGTCGACGCCGGCACCCACGCCAAAATCTCCACGGGCAAGGCAGAGAACAAGTTCGGCGTGCCGATTGATCAGGCCCCGGCGATCTTCGCCCGGCTAGCCGCCCGGCCCGGCATCAATTTGCGCGGCGTGGCGATCCATATCGGCAGCCAGCTCAGCACGCTCGCGCCGCTTGAAGCAGCGTTTACGCGGATCGGCCAGCTCGTCGCCGATCTGCGCGCCGCCGGCCACCCGATCGACCGGGTCGATCTCGGCGGCGGGCTTGGCGTGCCCTATCGCCCCGGCGAGGTAACGCCGAGCCCGGCCGAATTCGGCGCCATGGTCGCTCGCGTCACCAGGGGCTGGGATGTTGAACTGATGTTTGAACCGGGCCGCGTCATTGCCGGCAATGCTGGCGTGTTGCTCACCAGGGTAATCTGGGTGAAGCCGGGGGTGACTCACCCCTATGTCATCGTCGATGCCGCAATGAACGACCTTGCTCGGCCCGCACTCTATGACGCTTATCATGATTTTGTCGCAGTACGGCCAACGGGTGAACGGATGATCGCCAATATCGCTGGCCCGGTCTGTGAAAGCGGCGATACCTTTGCGATGGGCCGCGATATCGACCGGGTCGTCTCGGGCGATCTGGCGGTCTTCCGCACGGCGGGGGCGTATGGCGCAACGATGGCGAGCACCTATAACAGCCGCGCGCTGGTGCCTGAAGTGCTGGTGCATGGCGACAAACATGCCGTGGTGGCCGACCGGATCGCCGCCGAAACGATCCTGGCGGCGGAACGTCTGCCCGATTGGCTGACCCCATGACCCTGCACAGCCTGCCGATCTTCGTTCGGCTGGCGGGGCGCGCGGTGATCCTGCTGGGCACAGGCGAAGCGGCGGACGCCAAGCGGCGCTTGCTGGAACGGGCCGGGGCGATGATCGTCGGCGAGGAGGCGACAGCATCGCTCGCCATCGTCGCCATCGAAGACGAGCCAGACGCCCTGGCAGCGGTGGCCCGACTGAAGGCGCGCGGGCTGCTGGTCAACGCAGTCGATCGCCCGGCCTTGTGCGACTTTACCCTGCCAGCGATCATTGACCGTGATCCGGTGCTGGTCGCGATCGGCACGGGCGGTGCATCAGCGGGGCTGGCGGCGGCGCTGCGACAACGACTGGAGGCGATGTTCCCCAGCCAGCTTGGCCAGCTGGCGACCGCGCTATTTGCGGCGCGCGGCGCGATGCGCGCACGCTGGCCCGATGGCGCTGAACGCCGACGGGCGCTGGCGGCCGGATTGGCAGCAGGCGGGCCGATCGACCCGTTTGGCGTCGATCCCGATATCGGGTTCTGGCTCGATGACGGGGCCGATGCGCCGACCCATGAACTGTTGATGGTCCGGCTGCGCTCGGCTGATCCCGACGATCTAACGTTGCGCGACGCGCGCGCACTGGCGCAGGCCGACCGTCTCTATCACCCCGCCGATGCACCGCCAGCGATCCTGGATCGCGCCCGCGCCGATGCTGACCGGATCATCGGCACCGCCCCGGCGGATCTGCCGCCGGGCCTTTCCGTCCAACTGGAGATGCCCCGATGAGCGGCTTTGCCTATCGCCTGACCGGGGACATGATCACCCGAACCACTCCCGAAGACGCGTTGACAGGCAGCGATCAGCTCGTCTGGGTGCACCTGCACAGCAATGACGACGAGGCCAAACAATGGCTGACCGAGGCGGCCAAGCTCCCCGACTATATCGTCGAATCACTGACCGCGACTGAAACCCGCCCGCGCTGCGACCAGATTGCCGACGGCGCTTTCCTCAATCTGCGCGGTCGATCGAGCGAGGAAATGTCGATGTCCGATCCGCTCGCTTCGGTGCGGATCTGGGCAGTGGCCGGGCGAGTCTTTTCGGTGACGCGGCGACCACTCACCGCGCTGGATATCGTGGTCGCCAGCGTCGAGACTGGCTTGATCCGCGATCCAGGCGATCTGATCGCTGAATTCGCCGCCGCCATCACCGCCGATCTTGATCCCGAAGTCGCCGATCTCGGCGATGCGCTGGACGATTGCGAGGCGGATCTTGATGCCGATCGCATTTTCCAGCTCCGTCGCGAAGTCACCAAGGTGCGCGTCAAGGCGATTGGCTATCGCCGTTTCCTGTTTCCGCAGCGCGCCGCGATCGAAAAGCTGGCGGCATTGCCGATTGGGTGGTTGCAGGAGGATGACCGCGTCCATCTGAACGCCGCCGCTGACCGCGCTGCCCGCATGGCTGAAGAGCTTGAATCGATCCGGGAGCGATCAGCGCTGATGCACGAAGCGCTTACCGATCTGCGCGCCGAACAGATTGACCAACGATCGCTGATCATTTCCGTGGTCGCGATGATTTTCCTGCCGCTGACCTTCCTGACTGGCCTGCTCGGCATGAATGTGAAGGGTATCCCTTACGCCGAACAGCCCTGGGCATTTGATGGCGTGGTCTGGGTCTGCGTGGTGATCGGCTTTGCGATCTCGCTCTATTTCATCCGGCGTCGCTGGTTCCGCTAAGCCGTTCGAAGCGATCGTTGAGCATCTGCAACGACGCGATCAACCGCAGCCGATCGGCGCGGGTTTCAGCAAGCTCGACTCGGGTTTCGCCCAGTTCCATCGCGCGCGACGCGATGCGGGCATCAAGCGTTGCATTGGATCGTTTCAGCTCAGCAAAGCGGCGGGCGCGATCTATCACGCGATCAATCCGCGCGGCGAGCACCTGAAAATCAAACGGCTTGGCGACATGATCATCAGCACCAGCGGCCAACGCCTCAATCGCCGCGCCGGCGTCACTCCGGCCAGTGACCATGATCACCGGCAGATCTGCGGTCTCTCGATTGCCGCGAATTTCGTTCAGCACATGCAGGCCCGACATGCCCGGCATCACCATATCGAGCAGCACCATATCAAAACCGCGCGCTGCGATCAGATCCAGCGCTTCATGGCCATTGTCACTCAGCACGACGAGATAGCCGAGATGCGCCAGCCGCCGACCGAGCACGTTCAAATTGGTGCGGCTGTCGTCCACGGCAAGGATCGTGCGGGTCGACCCGCGCCGGGCGGCACCAGCCGTAAGATCGTCGCGCGTGAATAATTCCATGATGTCAGCCCCCAATTCCGGGCTTCACCCTAGGGCCGGGCTAGTCAGCAAATGGTTAACGCGCGCGACATCATTACACGGCGGCGTAAGATTCAGCGTTTGCCGACACTCGCCCACGCGTCGGCGATCTGCGCCATGCTGGTTGCAACATCGGTAAAGGGTGCCGGATCATCGCCCAGGCTGGCGTCGATCAGCTTGGCGCGGGCACCCCGATACAGCCCGGCCAGCGTCTTCGACAAGCTGCCCCCGCGTTCAAAATCCAGCCCGGCTTCCAGCGCGAACAGGATTGACACCGCGCGGGTCGCCTTTTCGCTTTTCACCGCCCGGTTGCCGCTGGTGATGGCGGCGACCACGCCCCTCAACGCGCGACCAAGCTCTTCATAGAGCAATGCCACCAATTGATGCGGGTTGGCTTCGCCGGTGCGACCGACAATATCGATCTGGCGATAAGTCGCATCGGGATTGCGCCCGAGCGTGGTGGCATAATGCGCCATTAATTGCTCGTTTTCGGTGCGAAGAAGCTGGTGAGCAAGGATTGCGTCGATTTATAGGCCGTCACCCGCGCATCAGATCCTGAAAACTGCTTGGTCAGCCGGGCGCGCACCACTTCCTTATCGCTATTGGCCTTGTCCAGCGCGTCGCTCAACGTGGTTTGCTGTTTGCTGTAGCGGCTTTCGTTCGCGCCCAACCCAAAGCTGGTGTTGGTCGCTGCATCGGCGATGGCCTGAAACGCTGCGGCGATCCCGCCACCGGTCGCGCCCGAACCGTTGAAAAACAACGCCTCGACTGCGTCGGGAAAATTGGTGAGTGCGGCGGTGAGCTGATCGGCATTGACGCTGAGCGTGCCGTCCCGATTGGTCGACACGCCGATTTCAGCGAGCGAACTGGGGGCACCCACCGCGGTCGGCGTTGCAAGCTCGGTGAGCGTGAAGCGACGCAGCGACTGCTGCAAAGCGCGCGCGGTCGGATCATTGGCGAGGGGGCCGGTGGTGGCATTGGTCTGCGACTTAACGACATTCTGCAAGCTGTTGAACGCGGCCACCAGATCATTGACCGATGTCCGCAGTTGATCGGTCGGTGCCGTGCTGCCTAGCGCCACCCGGGTGCCAGGGGCAGCGGCGACCAGATCAAGCTTCACGCCATCGACCAGATCGCTGATTGAATTGCTGTTGCGGGTAACGGGAATCCCATCGACCGCCACGATCGCATCCTGCGCCACCGTCCCGAACACGGCGCCCGCCTTGCCCTGAACAATTTCAAGCGCGGCAAGGCCAGGATTACCGACATCCTCGGTCGCGGTCAGCGTAAAGGCCTGATCAGCGCCGGTTTTGCTCTTGAGCGCAAGCCGTGCCCCCGATGAATCGGTAATGACGCTGGCGGTAACCCCGGCATTGGCGGCGTTGATTGTCGCGGCAATCTGATCAAGGCTGTCATTGCCAGCGGTGATGGCGATATCGATCGGCGTCGCACTGCCAGCGACGAAGCTGCCACCGCCAACTGATCCGCTGCCAAAGGTCAACGTCAAGGTGCCCGTGCCATTGACGGCGCTGCGGCTGGCAGCGGCGGCGCTAGCGACGGATTGCGCCTGGGCGAGCTGCTGGACCTCAATCGTGGTGGCAAGGCCCGTCAGCTTGGCGGCGGGCAACGCGGTCGCCTTGACGATTGCGGGGTTTGAGGTGGTCGGCGCTGTGGTCAGCAAGCCGCCTGTCGCGAGCGATTTCAGGCCGGCGGCGAAATCGGTGATGCTGCTTTTGAGCTGCGACACACCAGAAATCTGGGCCGAAACTTTCTGGTTCTGGGTATTGATCGCTCTGGTTTTGGCTGAGAATTGCGCATCGACCAGCTGATTGACCAGCGAGGTGATGTCGATTCCGGAGCCTGCGCCCAGCGTATTGACGACCGAATCGACCATGATGCGTTCCTATTGCCCCACCCCATAAAGCGACCGGTTCGTGCAAATCTTTAGGGGCTGCCCGTGATTTTCACGCCGTTTTCGTCGAACCGCGCGGTTTCCGGCACGGTGATTGGCGGCGGGGTGCCACCGGCTTTCGCGTTGAGGCCAAAGACAAAGGCGAGCACCGTTGCGATGGCCAAATAGAGATCGTCGCGAACCTCCTGCCCTTCGCGGCTGGTGTAATAAATGGCGCGGGCGAGCATCGGATATTCAAGCGTCGTGATCCGCGATTCCTGCGCCAGTTCGCGGATCGCCTGCGCGGTGACGCCACGCCCCTTGGCAACCACCACCGGCACCTGATCCCGTCCGCGATCATAACGCAGCGCCACCGCGAAATGGGTCGGGTTGGTGAGGATGACATGCGCTTCGCTGACCGCTTTGCGCATATTGCGCTTGGCGAGGTCATGGCGGCGCTGGCGCTGTGCCTGTTTGTTTTCAGGATTGCCTTCGCTTTCCTTGTGCTCGTCCTTGATCTCCTGCTTGCTCATCCGCAATTTGCGCAACAGCTGGATAATCTGGATCGGCACATCGATGCCCGCGATCACGACTAACCCGGCGGCCATCGCAAACAAGGTGCCGATCAGCATTGATCCCAGCGACGCAACGCTGGTCTGCAAGTCTGAGGTCGCCAGCCCGATCGACTGGGTGGCGACATGAATCAGCATATAATAGCCGATCGATCCGAGCAGGATCACCTTGAGCAATGACTTGCCAAGCTCCACCCAGCCCTGCGGCCCGAAAATTCGCTTCAGGCCAGAGGCAGGATTGATCCGGCTGGCCTTGGGCGCCATCAGCTTGCCGTTAAAGGTCAGCGCGCCGAGCCCGACCTGGCTGAAGATCGCGGCGAGAACGGCAATCGCAAACATCGCGATCATCGGCGGCGCAATCTGCCAGCCGGCAATCGCCAGCGACCGCATCGGCTGAAAGTCATCAATGTCGCCCGACCCGAACGAGAAGCTAGTGATCATCAGCCCCTTGCACGCCGCCATCAGCGCCGGGCCAAACAGTGCCAACCAGCCACAACCGGCCAACACCACCAGTGCGGTCGCAAATTCGCGCGATCGCAGGACTTGGCCGTCATCAAACGCCTTTTGCTTGCGCTTGGGTGTTGGGCCTTCTGTCTTTTCGCCAAATTCGTCTGCCATCAGCCAAGCACCAGATGCTCAGCGGCGGCAAGGCCTTCCTGGATGATGACGATCATGTAATCGCCCATCGCCGGGAAGGCGATGGCGAGCGCGACAACGCCGACTGCAAGGCTCATCGGCAGGCCAACGGCAAACAAGTTGAGCGCCGGGGCCGAGCGCGAGAGCATCCCGACCACGAGGTTGAGGCACAGCAACAAAAAGCCGACCGGCAGTGCCAGCAGAAAGCCAGCCGAAAAGGCATAGCCACCGAAAATCGCGATATCGCGCAGCCGTTCGACCGCAATCCACGGCGCACCGGGCGGCAACACGGCATAACTGCGCACCACCATCTCCACCAGCATCAGATGACCGTTGACCGACAGGAACAGCAAGGTGAGCAACGTCATCATGAACTGGCCAAGCGCGGTGCTCGACCGGCCATTTTGCGGATCGATCGCCGACGCAAAGCCGATCCCCATCGACGTGCCGATCAGTTCGCCCGCCACCAGCGGCGCGGCAAAGGCGATTTGAAGGACAAAGCCGATTGCCAACCCGACCAGCGCCTCTGCTGCCACCGCTAGAAATGTGGCAGCGGCAAAGACTTGCGCCGGTGCGGCAATCGGATGTGCGGCGAGCACCAGTACCCCGATCGCCCCGGCCAGGGCGATCCGCACCTGCAACGGCACGCCAACCGCCCCGAACACCGGCGCTGCGATAAAGGTGGCGCTGACGCGGATCATCACGAACAGCAGCGTCCAGAGCTGAGGCTCAATCGAGAGGCCAAAGCCTAGCATGGCGCGACCGATGAGCGCGCGCGTGTCGCGCCCCACATGGGCAAGCCCGGCCGGCGGGGCCATAGCCCCGACCGACGTCGCGGCTTTGCCGTGACGGCGTGCTTGCGCGTGCCCATGATTATTTCACCAGATCGGGAATGCGCTCGAAGATCGAAATCGTGAAATCGCTGAGCAAGCCCAGGATCAGGCTGCCGAAGATCACCAGCGACACCGCGACCACGACTAGCTTTGGCACGAAGGTCAACGTCTGTTCGTTGATCGAGGTGGCCGCTTGGACCATGCCAAGGATCAGGCCCGACAACAACGCCGGGATCAGGATCGGGGCGGAAGCGAGCGCCAGTACCCACAGCGCCTGGTTGGCAACGGTCAGGAAATATTGCGTGTCCACAGCCGCGCTACCTCACAAAACTATTGGCAAGCGACCCCATTGTCAGCGCCCAGCCATCGACCAGCACGAACAACAACAGCTTGAAGGGTAAAGAAATAATCGTCGGTGAGACCATCATCATGCCCAGTGACATCAGCACCGAGGCGACGATCAGATCGATCACAATGAAGGGCAGGAAGATCAGAAACCCGATCTGGAAGGCGGTTTTCAGCTCACTGGTGACATAGGACGGCAGCAGCACCGAATAGGGCACATCGGCCGGCTTGGCATAAGGACCGCTCTTGGCGATCTGCGCGAACATCGTGATGTCCTTCATCCGCGTTTGCTTCAACATGAAGGCGTGGAGCGGCTTGCCAGCGGTGGAGATCATCTCCGTCGCGCCGATCTTGCCCGCAGCATAGGGCTGGATCGCATTGGCATTCATGTCGTTCAGCACTGGCGCCATGATGAAAAAGCTCAGGAACAGCGACAGGCCAACGAGCACCTGATTGGGCGGTGTCTGTTGCAGGCCAAGCGACTGGCGCAGGATCGACAGGACGATGATGATCCGTGTGAAGCTGGTCATCATCAGCAAAATGCCTGGCAAAACCGACAACAGGCCCATGATGATAAGGACCTGGAGCGACAGCGACAATGGCGCATTGCCCCCGCCAAGGTCGCCCAGCGCGCGATCGATCGCGTCGCCTGCACCGGGCACCGATGGCGCGACCGGGGCAGCCGGCGCCGCTTGCGCAAAGGCGGGTACCGCGATGATCAGGCAAAACACCAGCGCCAGCACGGTCAGCGCAATCCGGCCTGCCCAGCCGCGTGCGGCTGGCGCCGGCGCGGTCTTGAACAAGCTCTGGCGACCCGCGCCAAGGCGGCGCACAACCGGCGCGCTCATTGCCCAATCCGATCTTGTCCGCCCCGATCGATCAGGGTGACGCCGCCCCGGCCAACCGAGACGAGCAATTTGCGGCCCTCAAATTCCAGCACGGCGAGCTTCAGCCCGGGCGAGATCATCATCGTTTCCTTGACGCTCAGCATCCGATCGGCCTGTTGACCGGGCAGCCGTTGTTCAAGCCTGCGCCACAGATAGAGGCAGCCAATCATCAGGCCGCAGACCAGGGGCAGCAGCACCGCGATCTTGAGGATATATTCCCACATCATTACCGGCTGGCCCGCTTTTCAGGCGAAACCAGTTCGGTCATCCGCACGCCGAAGCGATCCCCGACGGTAACGACTTCGCCGCGCCCGATCAGCGTGCCGTTGACGAACACATCGAGCAATTCATTGGCCGCGCGATCCAGTTCGATCACGCTCGCCTCCCCCAGCGCCAGCAATTCGCGCAAGGTGAGTGAGGTTGATCCAATCTCGACGGTCAGCTTGACATCGACGTCCTGAAGCAGCCTGAAATTGGCCGCCACTGCCCCATCGACGGGGAATCCCCCAGTCATGTCGTTCATCGATAATCCTCTTCATCTATGCGTTCGATCATCGTCAGGCGGATCGCCGCCTTGCCGTTAGACGTGCCAACCGTACCCGTGCCGAGCCGGTCGCCGCCGACCATCACCGGCACATCGTTGCCAAAGCTGATTGGAATGACATCGCCGGCTTTCAGCTCCATCAACTTGACGAGCGAAATCATCGGTTCGGCCAACACGGAGCGGACGGGGAATTTTACCCCCATGACCGCACGCGTCAGGCCGTTGCGCCAGGCCGGATCGGGCGCGGCGGCCCGGGCATGCACCTTGCCGGTCAACGACGGTGCATGGGGCTTCAGCGCGGTGACCGGATAGACAATGTCGATAAAGGTCGGTTTGGCGGTGCCCGCAGCGATGCCGAAACGCGTGATGACCACGGCATCGTCAGAATCGAAATCGGCAAGCAGCGCCGGGCTGGTTTCCATATGGCCCGGGCGAAATTCAATCCGCGCCAGGGGTTCCCAGGCATTTTTGAGCGGCCCGGCCAGGATTGTGCCGAGGCGACCGACCATCGCTTCGGCAGCGGGCGAAAATTCCGCTGGCAACGCATGCGGCGCTTCGCCCGAACCGCCGAAAAACTGATCGAGCAATTCAAGCACGAACTTGCCATCGAACAGGATCAATGCGGTGCCCGGCGATGGGCTCATCGCCATTGGCAACCAGGCGGTCAGGCCATCAGGACGCTCGGCGCGGTAATCGGCAAAGCGCTGGACGACCAGCGGCTCTGCCCAGATGCGCGCTTCGCGGCGCAACAAGGGTTCAAACACCCCCCGCAGCGACCGGGCAAACAGCGCAGACAAATGCTGCAGCGTGTGCAGATCGCCAAAGGGATTGAGGTTGGCCACCCCCAGCACGGCAGCATGCGACGCAGCGGGGCGCGACCGCCCCTGCTCGCGCCGCTCGCCTGCCACCGTTTCTGAAGGCTCGTTAACCATGCCTCACTGAACAACGAAATTGGTAAAGTAGACGTTACCAACGCCGCCGAATCCCTCTTTTTGCTTCAAAACTTTGTTAATGGCGTGGACGAGATGGATTTGGAGCTGACGTTTGCCTTCAACGGCGAACACCTGTTCCTCAGTCGCATCGCCCAACGCGAGCAGGATGGCCGAGCGGACAGCGATCTCGTGCGTCTTCAGATTTTCGATGATCCGCTCGTCATAAGGCGTCGACACCGCGATGCCGACCTGCATGAAATGGACGCTTTCGCGCAGGTTCGAGGTGAACTCCTTTTCCATCGCATAATAGGTTGAGGCATATTTATCGCCGCCCTTGCCCATCGGTTCATGGCCGCCGCTGTCGCCGCCGCCGCCATGACCATCTTCCTTATTGCCGCCGCGGACTTGTTCACTTTTGGGGACGAGGCGCGGCATGTTGACGTGTTCTGCCGCATGCGATTCGCCGCCACCGCCGATCAACCCGGCTTGCATCGCATAAAGGCCGCCGCCGACCCCACCACCAATGACAACCAGCAGCAGCACCAGGATGATGATCCACTTTTTTGCGCCACCCTTTTTCTTGGGTGCAGCGTCGACGTCCTTGTCTTCAGATTTGGCCATGATGTTTCCCCTTCGGTCTAAGCAATACGGTGATCGGAAGCCGCCAATTCATCGGCGCTATTGTTTCGGGTGGCGCTTGGCGGCGCTGCGGGCACGGGCTGAGCGCGGCGCTGATCCGCGCCCTGGCCCAATGACTGGCCCTGATTCTGGCCCTGGCTGGTTGCCAGCGCGCTGCCATCGACGCTGGCATCGCCCAGCCGCAGCCCGCGCGCATCGGCAAGCGCGGCCAGGCTAGGCTGCGCTTCAACCAGCAAAGCACGGGTTGCCGGGACATCGGCGGTGAAATGGACATGCAGCGTATCGCCCTGCCGGTGCAGCGCGACATCAATCTTGCCGAGCGCATCGGGCACCAGCCGGATCCGCGTATCGCGGGCATTGGCGACATCCTGGCTGGCATCAATACGATCGATCAGCGCCCGCGCCCAATCCTCGCGGCGCATATCGATCGGCGCGCTTTGCGTATCGGTCTGTTCTGCCGGCGCTGACGGAAACACGGCAGCAGGGGCCGGTGCACCCAACGAGGCCGGAGCTGCATCATCGCTTTTTACGCGCAACGGGCGGACTGCGCTTGCTGCGATTCCCGCCGCAAAAGCGCGCGCCGCTGGCACAACCAATCCAATCAAGGGTGTCGGCAGCGGTGAAGGCGAAGGTGGGATCAGCCGCGCTGTTGGCTCCGGCTTAATATCGGGCTGGAGTGAAATTGGCTGGCTGACCGGGATCAAGGCCGACGCGCGCTGACCATTGGAGGTCACGCTGGAAGGCAGCGCCGGGGCGGTGAGGAGCTCAAACGATGGCGCTTGGCTGCTCCCTGCCCCTTGCGACACGAATGGCAACGGTTCAGCCGAAATGTTCAGCCGCGCAACCGTCACAGGCGGCCGGGCGAGCGAAGCACCAGGCGCAGTGGCAAGGATCGTCGATTCGGGATCAGTCGTGGGCGCCGAAGCAGCGGGCACCGGCAGTGGCGTTGGCGAGGGCGCGGCGAAGAATGGCAATGGGGTGGCTATGCTCTGGTCGGCTTGTGCATCGATCACCGGATCGGCTGCATTGCGCCGAGCGACTGGAATGCCGCCGGGGACTGACGACCGGGCAGGCATGGCGCTGGACGCTGCAGGCAGGATCGTCGATTCGCGTTCGGGCGTGATCGCCGAAGCAGCAGTCACGGGGAGCGGGTTTGGCGACGGCAGGGAAAACACCAATAACGACGCGGCCGCGCGCTCACTGACCGGCGCATCATTAGCCTGATCGGCTTCATCGCGCTTAGCACTCGGAATTCCGCCGAGGACTGGCGACCGGTCGGGCGAGCCACGAAGCGCCGCAGTCGCGATCGTCGCTTCGCGATCAGGCGTGATCGATGAAACCACCGGCGAGGACGCGGGCTCGCCCCGATTGTATTGAGCATCGGTCGTCGGATCGCCAGCGCTGCGCTTGGCGCGGGAAGTTTCGCCCAAAGCAGATGCCGGTTTTACGATCTGCTGATCGATCGGCAGCGTCTCCGAACGGGCGGTGAAGCGGGCCGCTTTGGGCTGGAAGGCGGTGCGCGCTGGTGGCGCCGCAAGATCGCCATCCGCCAGTGGCACCGCATCATCACCGGCAACGGTCAATGCCGGGTCGGCAGTCGCGACCAGCGGCGTAAGTACGCCCGGCGATGGCGGACCGGCAACCGGCGGCGACGCTGGCAGCGTCTTGCCGATGTCGGCAAGCGTTTGCCGCCCAATCGGCAACCCCGTCGGTAACCCAGTCTGAATCGGGGGCGCCACCAGCGGCGATCCAGCCACCGGGATAACAGACGGATCGGTATGGTGCGGAGAGACCAATGTCGCCAGCGCCTGCGCGAAATCGCCCGACGCGCCCGAAGACGGGGCCGCTATCGGCAAAAACGGGCTGGCAATGGCAGGCGATGGTGACAGTTCGAACATGCAAAAACCCAATGGGCGCAATCGCCCATCAGCTGATTAGCAAGGATCGTGCCGATTTTTGCGGATCGCCGGTGCCTCTTCCAGCGCGCGCATCGCCTTGATCACGGCGGCCTGATCATCACGCGCGATCAGCTTTTCGATCGCATTTTGATCGCGGCGCGCTTCCCGAGTCGCCTCATTGGCGCGTTCGAGGCTGCGCGTTGCGGCCTGGAGTCGCGATTCGGCGGCAACAGCGGACTGATGAAGGCGGTCCCGAAAATGGGCGGCGGCGATGAACGAAAAGGCTTCGGCCGCGCTTGGTTCGGGGGCAACATTCTGGGCGAGCTGAGCGATGCGGTGGCGCAACGCATCCTCGCTGGCGACCTTTTCCCGCGCCTGCTCCTCGGCCGCGCGGACCAGCCCCAATTGCAGCGTCCGCACCCGCAGGATCCGATCGAGCGAAACCCCGCGCTTAGCCATCACCGAAGACGCCGGTCAGCTCGGCCACGGCATCATCCAGCGAGACGACGTCATCTGAACCCTGGCGGATATATTCCGTGATCGCGCCATGGCTGGCGATGGCCTGATCAATCGCGGCGTCGGCACCGGCGCGATAGGCGCCCATCAGCACAAGGTCGCGGTTTTCCTCATAGGTGGCCAGATGCCCGCGCAGCACGCGGGCGGCGCGCTGGTGCGGTTTGGTGGTAATATCGGTCATCACCCGGCTGACCGAGGGGCCAATATCGATCGCGGGATAGATGCCGCGTTCGGCGAGCTGACGCGACAGCACGATATGCCCGTCCAGGATCGACCGCGCACTGTCGACGACCGGATCATTGCCGTCATCGCCGTCGGCAAGCACGGTGTAGATTGCCGTGATCGACCCGCCCGACGAAACGCAGGTACCGGCCCGCTCGATCAAATTGGGCAGCATCGCGATGGCAGAAGGCGGATAGCCGCGGGCGCTGGCGGGTTCGCCAAGCGCCAGCCCAATCTCACGTCCGGCATGCGCGACACGCGTCAGCGAATCCATGATCAGCAGCACATTCTTGCCCTCGGCGCGAAACGCCTCGGCAATCGCCGTCGCCCGCAGCGCACCGCGAATGCGCAGCACCGGCGAATGATTGGCCGGCACCGCGACAATCACCGCGCGTTGCCGCGCCTCGCCCGCCACCTTGGTCTCCAGAAAATCAGCGACCTCACGGCTGCGTTCACCGATCAGGCCGATCACGATCACATCAGCGGCAGCGGCGCGCACGATCATGCCGAGCAGCACTGATTTCCCGACGCCCGACCCCGCCATGATGCCGATCCGCTGGCCCTGCCCAATCGTGAGCAAGCCATTGATCGCGCGGACGCCGACATCCATCGGCGTCAGCACGCGCCCGCGATCGAGCGGGTTTTGCAGTTTGCCGGCAATCGGCCAATGGCCCGCGCCTCGGATCGGGCCCAGCCCATCGATTGGCTTGCCCGCGCCATCGACCACGCGGCCAAGCAAAGCGGCCCCCACCTCCGCTTCGCCGGGCGCACCAAGCGGGCGAACCGGGGCTTGCGGCAACAATGGTGCTGGCCCGCCGAGATTCATCAGCAAGGTGCGGCCACCGCGAAAACCGATCACTTCGCCTTCAACCCGGCCCTTGCCCGTGCCAATCGAACAAATTGTGCCGACCGGTAGCGACAAGCCCGTCGCCTCCATCAGCAACCCGTCAAACGAAGCAAGCCGCCCGGAAACGCGCGGTCGCGGCGCGAAGTCAGCGGCAGCGATACCATCGAGATAATCGGCGGTAAAACGGTTCAGCATGAAGGCACAGCGACGCGATCAATCGCTTGGGCAAGCTGTTCGAGCCATAATTCCGGCCCATCCTCAACAATGGTCGATGCCGATTCGAGCAGGAAGCTGCCGCGATCAATGGCCGCATCGCCCACCAGCGTGATCGTCGCGGGCAGTTTGTCGGCAAGCAACGCGCTATCGTCAGGATGAACCCGCAGCGTTGCTGATTCAGCACTATCGGCGAGCATGTCGGCGGCAGCGGCCACGCGGCTGGCAAGCAGATCGGCGGAAATGCCCACTTCGCCCACCAATTTGGTCAGCAGCACCAAGACCGATTCACGCAACTGACGGGCAAGCTGGTCGCGATCGAACCGATCGCTGGTCTTCAGCGCATGCGCCAGCGCCTGCAGCAAGGCCACATCACGTTCATAGGTTTGACGTTCCAGATCGCGACCATGCGCCACGCCCTCGGCAAAGCCGTTCGCGCGGGCCGTCTCAATCGGATCGACAAAGCCGGTCGGCTCGGTCTGCGGATTAAGCGGGTCCCAGCCCTGGGTTGGGTCATTCGCGGGATCGGCGGGACTGAAGCTCTTGGGGCTTGATTCCTGCGGTGCAAAGGATTTGGGGCGCCCCCGGCCAACCGCCCGCGCCTTCAGATCCGCAGGGGCAAATCCCTGTGGTTCGTCATCAATGGCACGGTGCAACGCCTGGGCAGCGGCATCGTGACGCGCCGAAAATCCGGCGGCAAAATTAGACATAGTCGTCGTCGCCTCCGCCCATCATGATTGTGCCTTCCTTGGCCAGGGTCCGCGCGATCTGAATCATCGATTTCTGCGCCTCGAGCACTTCGGACAGACGCATTGGCCCGCGCGATTCCAGCTCGTCGCGAATACCGTCTGCGGCACGGCTCGACATGCAGGCCAGGAAACGGCCGCGCATCGATTCGTCGACCCCCTTGAGCGCGCGCACCAGAATATCGCCATCGATATTGCGGATAAGAGTGCCGAGATTCTTGTCGTCCAGTTCGAGCAGATTGTCGAAGACGAACATGGCCTCTTCGATCGCCTTGGCGGTTTCGCGATCGATCTTGAACAATTTCGGCATCACGCGCGCTTCGGTCGTCTTGCGCGCGCTCGACATGATCTTCGCCGCCTCGCGGGTGCCGCCAAGCAGCACACCATTTGATTGCTGGCTCGCCGTGATCCGGCCCGACAGCATGGTTTTCAGCGTCTCGACCGCCTCAGGCGTGATCGGACCCAGCCGGGCAATGCGGTGAAGCACATCGGGCTGCACCCCATCGGGCAGCAGTTCGAGCACTTGCGCGCCGATCGCGGGATCGAGATTGGCGATCAGCACCGCTGCAATTTGCGGATGTTCCTTTTCGATCAACCCGGCGATCTCGCTCGCATCGAGCCAGTCGAGCAGGTCAATCTGGCACGCATCGGCGGGCGGGGTGATCCGGGCCAGCACGCTGTCTGCCTTTTCCTGGCCAAGCGCGCGGTTCATCATCGATTCGATGCGCGGGCGTGGATCAAAGCCAACCCCGGTACGCGCGCGCGCCTTGCCGACGAAATCGTCGAGCACGGTTTCAACCTCAATCTCGCTGACATCGGCGACCGCAAACATCGCCTTGCCAAGCTGGCGAACCTCTTCTGGATCGAGCTTTTGCAGGATCGCTGCGGCTTCGTCGTCGCCGACCAGCATCATCAGCACGGCTGCCCGTTCGACGCCGGTGTAGCTCTTGATCGGCTGTTCCATCAGCTTGCATCCGCCTTGATCATGTCGCGCACGGCAAGCGCCGCGCGGGAGGGATTGTCCCGGGTAAAGCCGCGGACAATGCCGATGCGATCGTCAAAATTCCGCGCATTATCGATCATCTCGATGCTCACCGGGATGGGAACGCCATCCTGCATCTGCGGTGCCGCCGTGCCGGCCATGTGCCCGCCTGATAGCGCCACGCCAACCGCGTTGCGCGACGGCGCTGGTGCCTCATCGCGCTTTTTCAACACGGCCTTAGCAAGCGGGCGGATCCCCAGGAACAGCACCATCACCGCAATCAGGATTGCCGTTACATTGCGGGCAACGATGGGCAGCCAGGCGGCATCATACCAGGCGGGCTTTTCATCAAGCGTCACTGATGGCGCAAATTTGCGAGCGATCACGGTGACCTGATCATTGCGCGCGGCATCATAGCCCACCGCCGCCCGAACCAGCGCCGTAATCTGCTGAATCTCCACCGGGCTGCGCGGCTTGCTCCCTTCGGGATCGCGCAGCAATACAGCGACCGACAGCCGCTTGACCGTGCCGGGCATGGCGCGGGTGACCGAGATTTCCTTGCCCAGATCATAAGCGCGAGCGTAGTTTTCCGCCTGTTTCGCCGGGCTATCGGTTGCGGGTGGGGGCGTTGGCGTCGCACCAGCCGCCGGGGTTGCCGCTGCGGCAGGCGTTTTGCTGGCGTTGGTGACGGTCGATGCCGGGGTCGCGGAATTGGACAGCGCACCGGGAATGCCGCCTGGCGCCTGGTCTGCGCCAGCAGCGCCGACGCCAGTCCAATTGCCCTGTTCAGCGCGGAGCGCACCCTGCTTGTCATAGCTTTCGCGCGTCGCCTGGGTTTCGTCGAGATCAACTTCAGCCTGGATTTCGGCCGAGAAATTGCCCGGACCAAAAAGCGGCGTCAGCAATTGCAGCAACTGGGCGCGATATTTGTCCTCAATCCGGCGTTGAAAATCGATCCGCGCATCACCGGCCAAGGTGGTTGAATCCTGACCCTTCACATGCGTGAGCAGCGCGCCCATCTGATCGACGACGGTAACCGCATCGGTCTTCATGCCGGGCACGGACGAGGCAACCAGATTGATGATCGAGCTGACCTGCGCTTCTGAAAGGCTGCGACCGGGCTGGAGCTTCAGGATGACCGAGGCGGACGGTGCGGCATTATCGCGCACGAACACGCTTGTCTCCGGCATGGCCAGATGCACGCGCGCTTCCGCCACCGAATCAATTTCCTGGATCGATCGGGCAAGTTCGGTCTCGCGCGCCTGGCGCAACCGCTCGCCTTCGACCGCGCGCGACACGCCCATCGGCAGACTGTCCAAAATCTGGTAGCCGCCCGGCGCCGCCTTGGGCAGGCCCTGGCCGGCGAGCAAGATACGGGCCCGCGAATAATCATCCTCGTTAACGGTGAGCGCGCCACTGCCTTCATCAATGCGGGCCGTGATGTTGGCCTGTTGCAGCGCCGCTGTCACTGCCGCCTTGTCGCTGTCAGGCAGCCCAGAAAACAATGTTTTCTGCTGCGGGGTCGCCAGCGTCATCCAGGCAAGCGCTGCGGCCGCGACCAGGCTGACCAGCATGATCATCGGCAAGCTGCGCCGAACGGCTGGCTGCTGCAAAATTGATCCGATCTGGCGGATCGGGTTGGCAAAACGCTCCGGCATTACGGGCGTGGCGGGGGTGAGTTGGTTGCTCATCGATTAAACCGGCATGCTCATGATGTCCTTGTAAGCGGACAGAAGCTTGTTCCTGACCTGCAGCGTCGCTTCAAAGCCGATCGAGGCTTCCTGGCGCGCCAACATCACCTTGGCGATGTCGACATTCTCACCGCGCTCATAAGCACTACTCAGCGTGCTCGCTTTGTTTTGCGCGCCGTTGACGCCATCCAGGACGCCCTGGAGCGTCGCGCCAAAGCTGGTCGTTTCACTGGCAGGCTGGCCGACTGGAGTCGCCGCGCCGGCAGTGGCGCGTTGCAGCGCCTGATTTTTCTCAAGGATCTGCGCCCGCAACGCGAGCACCCGATCGACCCCCATTGGGCCGCCGACACCACCGATACTGCTCATGCCGATGCCACCTTGCTATACCCGTTGCCATAGGCTGGGGCGATGTCCTCACCTTGTTCGCGGGCCTTGGCCAACCGGTAGCGCAAGGTGCGTTCCGAAATGCCCAGCCGCCGCGCGGTTTCGATCCGGCTGCCGCCGCACGCCATCAATGTTTCGCGAATGGCCTGAAATTCCGACATCTGGACGATGTTGCCCAAGGTCGCTGGCGTCGCATCCCGCACGGGTGCGGGCATTGCCGCCTGGGCCGGGCGATCGAACAGGATATGGGCAGCGCTGATCGTATCGCCGGCCGCAAAGAGCAGGGCGCGCTGGATCACATTTTCAAGCTCGCGGACATTGCCCGGCCAGTCATGCTGGACGAGCACATCGATTGCCGAGGCGTCGGGCCAGGGAATCGTTGCGCGGCCAACCGCATGGCGCAGCACCATCGTCGCGGTAAGCGCCGCAATATCAAGGCGGCGCTCGGCCAGCGGCTTGGTGGAAAGCGGAAAAACGCTCAGCCGGTAATAAAGATCGGCGCGGAACCGCCCTTCGGCGACCTCGATCTGCAAATCGCGGTTGGCGCAAGCAATGACGCGCACGTCAATCGGCTCTGGCACTGACGCGCCGAGCGGCACCACCTCGCGCTCCTGCAAGGCACGGAGCAACTTCGCCTGTAGCTGGATCGGCATTTCGGCAATTTCGTCAAGCAGCAAGGTGCCGCCATTGGCCGCGCGGAAAAATCCCTCGCCACCCGATGACGCGCCGGTAAACGAGCCCTTCTGATGGCCGAACAACAATGCCTCCAACATCGTTTCGGGCAATGCCGCGCAGTTGATGGCGACAAACGGGCCATCTTTGCGCTGCGATCCATTGTGGATCGCGCGGGCGAGCACTTCCTTGCCCGTGCCGGTCGGGCCATTGATCAGGACCGTAATGTCCGCCGCCGCAACGCGTTCTGCCAGCGCATAGAGTGCCAGGCTTTCAGGATCGGCGGCCGTTGGCATGTCAGTGCCAGCGACAAGCGCGCGGGCAAATCCGTCGCCAACGGCGGCATCTTCAGGCGGATAGGCGATGCGGGCCGGATGGCCGTCGCGCGACGGCACCACATAACGGCCGGCATCGCCGATGATCACCGTCCGCGCGGGCGCGGGCGGCGCTTCACCTTCTGCGATCACGAACAAATCGCCCGGCTGCGGCTTGCTATCGTCAGTGCCGATCGCAAAGCCCTGGCTGCGGAGCGAGGAGATCAGCGCATATTTCTGCCGAAGCACTGCTGCCGATGGATAGATGGAACGCATTAAATTCCCCCTTGGATGCACATGACATGCGGCAATTCTGGTAAATCAACAGTTAACCATGGCCGCCGCCCGGCAATTATTTTCCGCCTTGGTGGGGCGTAAGACCGCCGGAATCGGCAGCAGAGCGGCAAGGGCGCGCCTATAATTTGGCGCGGGTGCAGAATTGGTTCTCGAAATCCCTTAATGTCCACGCCGAGCGGTCGTTTACCTTGCTGACGGCTCGGCTCTTCCGATGGGGGGCGACAAAGAGCGTCAGGCAAATGGAGATACGACCATGACTGTTATCGGAACCAATGTCGCCGCGCTGAAAGCCAGCAACGCAAACAACCGCGCCAGCACGGCGCTGACCAACAGCATTGAACGCCTGTCGACCGGCAAGCGCATCAACTCGGCAAAGGACGACGCCGCCGGCCTCGCCATTGCATCCTCGTTCACGTCGCAGATCCGCGGCACCAACCAGGCAATCCGCAACGCAAACGACGGTATCGCACTGTCGCAGACCGCTGACGGCGCGCTGGGCGAAGTGACCAACATTCTGCAGCGTCTGCGTGAAGTTGCCGTTCAGTCGGCTTCGGGCACCTATTCGGCAGGCGATCGCACCAACCTGCAGGCCGAAGTGACGCAGCTTACCGCTCAGCTGACCGACCTTCAGGCAGACACCAACTTCAACGGCGTCGCCCTGATTGGGACGGCCGCTGCAACCGTCGCCATCCAGACCGGCTCGGCAAATGGTGACACGGTGACGCTGAACGTTGGTGGCCTCACGCTGACCGGCGCGATTGCGGCTGACGTTTCGACCGTTGCTGGCGCAAACACCGCGCTGACCGCGATCGACGCCGCATTGACCGCAACCAATACGACGCGGGCAACGCTGGGTGCAGGCCAAAGCCGCCTGAACTCGGTGATCAACAACCTGACCAACAGCGTTGCTAACCTGACGGACGCACGCAGCCGCATCGAAGACGTCGACTTCTCGACCGAAACGACCGAACTGGCCCGTGCACAGATCCTCAGCCAGGCATCGACTGCGCTGATCAGCCAGGCGAACCAGTCGCAGCAGGGCGTGCTCCAGCTGCTCCGCTAAGCAAAGGATCGGCTCCGGCACCGCCCCCCTTCAAGGGTGTCGGAGCCGCCCGGCCCTCCTTGCTTCCAAAGGAGTGCAGATGACCCCGGTGGCGAAAGTCACCGGGGTTTTTCTTCATTTCAGCGCCAAAGGTCAGGCCGCAAAGGCGGCCGGTTCAAGCGCATACAGGATCGCGGCCGGCGCCATCGCCGCCGCCTTCAGGCCCATCGCCTCGGGCACGATCTGCGCCACATAGAAATCGGCGACAGCGCGTTTCATCTTCAGGAACGCTGGATCGCCTTCAGCGGTTCGCGCAATGCGCCCCTGCCGCTCCATCAGCCAGCCGCACACAGCCGTGGAAAGCATCGTCAAAAACGGATAGCTCGCCGCCAGCCGATCATCGACATCAACGCCCAGCAAACGCCGCGCGACTTCCTCGCACGCGTCGATCAACCCGCGCAGCCCGGCATCCTCGGCCTCGGCGCGCATGTCAGCGATCAGCGCATTCAGCACACCGCCATTGTCCATACTGAGCTTGCGCCCGACCAGATCGGCCGCCTGAATCCCGTTCGTGCCTTCATAAATCGGCGTGATGCGGGCATCGCGAAACCCCTGCGCCACGCCCGTCTCTTCGATATAGCCCATCCCGCCATGCACCTGGATGGCGAGCGAGCTGACTTCACAGCCAATATCGGTGCCATGCGCCTTGGCCAGCGGGGTGAGCAGATCAAGCCGCGCCTGCGCCCCCGCCTCCCCCAGCGTCGCGCGATCAACCTGGCTCGCGGCCAGATAAACCAGGGCGCGAGCCGCCTGAGTTTGTGCCTTCATCCGCATCAACATGCGGCGAACATCAGGATGCTCGATGATCGCCACCGGATCACGCCCCGCCCCGGCGCGCGCCGATTGCACGCGATCACGGGCATAGGCGACCGCCGTCTGGGTCGCACGTTCAGACACCTGCACACCCTGCAACCCCACATTCAACCGCGCATTGTTCATCATCGTGAACATCCCGCGCATCCCGCCCAGTTCCGCGCCAATCAGCTCGCCCACGCAATCGCCATTGTCGCCAAAGCTCAGCACGCAGGTCGGCGAGGCATGCAGGCCCAGCTTGTGCTCGATCGACACGACGCGGACATCGTTGAAGTCACCCGGCTTGCCATCGGCATCGAGCCGATATTTGGGCACCAGAAACAGCGACAGCCCCTTGGTCCCCGGCGGCGCATCGGGCGTGCGCGCCAGAACGAGATGGACGATGTTCTCGGCCATATCGTGATCCCCGAACGAAATATAGATTTTGGTGCCGCTAATCGACCATTTGCCACCGCCCAGCGGCTCCGCCTTGGCACGGACCGCGCCGACATCGGAACCCGCCTGCGGCTCGGTCAGATTCATCGTGCCCGTCCAGGCACCCGTCGCGAGATGGGGAAGATACAGCGCCTGCTGTTCAGGACTGCCATGATGCGACAGCGCCTCGATCGCGCCAACGGTGAGCGTCGGCGCGAGCGCAAAGCCCAGATTGGCACCGCCCAATGTATCCAGCACCGCCGTCTGAATAACGAACGGCATGCCCTGCCCACCAAAGGCTTCGGCGACGCCAATCGTGCCCCAGCCGCCCTCAACATAGGCCTGATAGGCATCAGCAAACCCGGCGGGCATCTTCACGCCATCGGGCGTCCATTTCGGGCCATTGGTGTCGCCGACCCGGCTCAGTGGCGCCCATTCCCCCTCGGCCAGCGCCCCGACGCCCTCCAGCACGGCATCGACCACATCGCTCGATGCGGAAGCGAAGCGGTCGCTGGCGGCAAGCTCGTCGAACTTGACGATATGATCGAGCACGAAACGTTGTTCGGTAACGGCGGGGGTAAACACAGGGCAACCTCTCTTGTTCTCAAGTCTCCGGCGCTATAGCGCCACTGGGTGGACGCGCCAAATACCCCAATTGAGACCCGTACCTTACCTTACGGCAGTGCTGCGATTGCCGAGGCGGCAAGGCTGATTTTGGCGGGCGAGCCCGTCGCGGTCCCGACCGAGACGGTCTATGGGCTCGCCGCTGATGCGACCGACTCGGCCGCCGTTGCGCGTATTTATGCCGCCAAGGGACGGCCAAGTTTCAACCCGCTGATCGTCCATGTGCCTGATCTAGCCACCGCCGAGACCCTGGCAATATTCGACTCAGCGGCCCGCGCACTGGCGGCTGCCTTCTGGCCCGGCCCGCTAACCTTGGTGCTGCCGCTGCGCCCCGATAGCCCGATTGCCGGGCTTGTCACCGCCGGGCTCACCACCGTCGCGATCCGCGTACCGGCCCACCGCGCGATGCAGGCGTTGCTCACCGCGACCGGCAAGCCGCTCGCCGCGCCATCCGCCAATGCCAGCGGCGCGATCAGCCCGACCCGCGCCGCGCATGTGCTGGCCAGCCTGGGCGGGCGGATTGCGCTGATCATCAATGACGGCGCGACTCCGGCGGGGCTGGAATCGACGATCATCCTGCCCGGCGACCCGCCGCGTCTGTTGCGGCCCGGACCGATCGAGGCCGCTGCGATTGAGGCGCTGCTTGGCCAGCCGCTCGCCAGCGCGGGTGACACCATCATCGCCCCCGGCCAGCTGGCCAGCCATTACGCGCCCGCCAAGCCGCTCAGGCTCAATGCGGTCTCCGCTGCCAAGGACGAATGGCTGATCGGCTTCGATGCAGTCGGCGGCGATGACAGCCTGTCCCCCGCCGGCGACCTGATCGAAGCCGCCACGCAATTGTTCGCCGCGCTGCACCGCGCCGATGCGTCGGCCAAATCGCGCATCGCGATTGCGCCCGTGCCGAATGAAGGACTGGGCGTGGCGATCAACGACCGGTTGACGCGGGCAGCAACGCGCTAAAGATCAGGCAACCGCCTGCGCTGATTTCGACCGTGCTGCAAAGCTCTTGCGCAGCTTGTTGAGCTTGGGCGGGATCACGGCCAGGCAATAGGGGTTACGCTGGCCGTCGCCGCCCCAATATTCCTGGTGATAATCTTCAGCGATATACCAGGTGCTGAGCGGCTCGATCGTGGTGACGATCGGTGCGGGCCAATCAGCCGACGCGCGCTTGATCGCGGCAATCGCTTCGTCGCGCTGGTCGTCAGAATGCGGGAAGATGGCGGAGCGATATTGCGTGCCGACATCATTGCCCTGGCGATTGAGCGTCGTTGGATCATGCGTTGCAAAAAACATGTCGAGCAAGTCGCCATAGGTGAGCTGATCGGCATCAAAAGTGATCCGGATCGCTTCGGCATGGCCGGTATCGCCACCGCACACCTGGCGATAGGTCGGGTCGGGCACCGAACCGCCGATATACCCGCTCTCAACCTTTTCCACGCCGATCACATCGTTGAACACCGCTTCGGTGCACCAGAAACATCCACCGGCAAAGGTTGCGACTTCGGTCGTCATTATGCGCTCCTCAATAACATCCCGCCTAGATAGGCACGGGCTCGCCTCAGACAATCGCTGTTGCTAGGGCAAAGGTTACAAATCGGGAGCGGTGGCGATGCAAAAGGGTTCGGTTCTGGTCACCGGTGGGGCTGGCTATATCGGCAGCCATGCGGTGCTCGCGCTGCTTGATGCCGGCTGGCCGGTCGTCGTGGTCGACAATCTCGTCACAGGTTTCGCCTGGGCGGTTGATCCGCGCGCGACGCTGATCCAGGCCAATATCGAGGATGATGCCGCCGTCCGCGCGGCGATGCGCGCGCACGATGTTTGTGCGGTGATGCATTTCGCTGGATCGGTAGTTGTGCCTGAATCGGTCAGCGATCCGCTCAAATATTATCGCAACAACACCGTCGCCAGCCGCGCGCTGATCGAAAGCGCGGTTGCGTGCGGTGTCCCGCATTTCATCTTCTCGTCGACGGCGGCGACCTATGGCATTCCTGATCAGGTGCCGGTCAGCGAAGACAGCCCGACGCGGCCGATCAACCCCTATGGCATGTCCAAGCTGATGACCGAGGCGATGCTGAAGGACGTCGCCGCCGCCCATCCGATGAATTTCTGTGCGCTGCGATACTTCAACGTGGCGGGTGCCGATCCGCTCGGGCGGTCGGGCCAATCGACAGCGGGGGCGACGCATCTGATCAAGGTTGCGGTCGAAGCAGCGACCGGCAAGCGCGACCATGTCGGCATTTTCGGGACGGACTTCGCGACCCCCGACGGCACCGGGGTACGTGATTACATCCATGTCAGCGATCTTGCCGCTGCCCATGTCGATGCGCTCGATCTCTTAATCGCCCGGCCAGGCGACAGCCACATCATGAACGCGGGCTATGGCCGGGGCTATTCAGTCAACGATGTGCTCGACGCGGTTGATCGGGTGACCAACCGGACGATCGATCGCCGCTATCAGGGCAGGCGCGCGGGCGATCCCGATGCGCTCATCGCCGATAATTGCAAAATCCTCGCAACGCTCCCCTGGCAGCCCGCGCTCGACGATCTCGACACGATCGTCACCCACGCGCTGGCGTGGGAGCGCAAGCTGGCGGAGCAGGCCGAACCACAGCGCCAATCCTAAATCACCACAGCCGTTCGCCCTGAGCGAAGTCGAAGGGCATGCGCAGTCCCTGGGCTTCGACTTCGCTCAGCCCGAACGGGGGTTTGACAGATGCAGCCTCTGCGTGACCCTAAAACCCAAACCGCGCGGTTACCCGGATGTCGCGCCCGGCGAGCGGCGCGAAATCCTTGAGGAAGCTCGCATGGCGGCGGGCATCGACATCGAACAGGTTGTTCGCGCTGACCAGCAACGTCGTGCCGCTGTCACGCCCGAACGGGCTGAATGCGATCGAAGCATTGACCATTGTGTAGTCGGCGGTCCGCGTTTCGAAGCCTGCCAGGCGATTTTGCACAAAGACATGCTCAACCTCAACCCGACCGTTGATGCGATCGGATTGCGCCTCCAACCCGCCCAGGACGCGTGCGGGCGGGATGCGCGGGGCAGGGCCCAGATTGTCGAGATCAGCCCGCACATAATCGCCGAGCAGATCGGCATTGATCTTGAAATCGGCGATCTGGCCGAGCGTGAGCGACCCCTTGGCCTCGACACCGTAATAGCGCGCATCGCCCTGCAGGAACTGGAAGCATGGCAAATCGACGTCGCGCCCACTGGGGGATGCGGCAGCTTCGCATATTGCCTGATCAACCTGGTTTTCGGAGATGAAGTTACTGAAATCATTGTAATAGGCGGCAAGGTCGAAACTATATCCGTCACCATGCGCGTGAAGCGTGGCTTCGATGCCGACTGACCGTTCGAGCCGGAAAGTGGGATTGCCCAGTTCATAGGCCTGGGTGGCGGGGTGCCCGCCATTGGCGAACAATTCCTCGGCTGATGGCGCGCGTTCGGTGTAAGAGAAGTTCAGGCCTGCACGGACAGTGTCCGTAAGGCCATAGGACCCGCCAATTGACCCCGAGAACGCCCCAAAATCACGCCTGCCGTCGAAAAAACGCAGATCGCCGTCGGGGGTACGTGCCGAGAGATCAGTGAACTCATAACGCGCACCCGCTTCGGCCTTGAAGCGACCGAAATCGAGCTGCTGAAGCGTGAACAGGCCGGTCTGATTGGTCTCGCTGCGGGGCAGGAAGGCCTCTTCGCCGTCAACGTTGAACTGGCGGTTGAAAAATTGAACCCCCGACGCACCAGACCAGACCCCGCGCTTGGCCTGGATGATTTCAAGCCTTCCTTCGAGGCCGTTATTGAAGAAGCGCGTGGCAATCTCGCCATCGGGCTCCAGTTCGAAATGGCGATAGGTGGCGTGGCCAGCGCGGAATTTGATCCGCTCCAGAATCTCGCCGCCCGTCTCGACCTCGGCACGCAGATCGACACGGTTCTGGACGATATCGATCCGGGGTGCTTCCTGCCCTTCGCCAAGCTGCGTCGCATAGCGGACAGGCACGCCGTAGAGGCTGTCATAATGGCCATAGGAGATGCCGATCATGCCGGTATCGCCGATATAAGAGGCACCAAAGCCAGCCGTCCATGTTTCGCTCGCTGTATTGGGCAACCGGTTGCGGATCGCGGCATTGGCGGCGAAATCGATCGGTTCGGGATCGGCCGGATCGGGTGGAACAAGGCTCGATGCCAGTGCCTCGGCGCGGCGAGCCGGGGTCAGCGCAAAGCCGCCGATCCGCAGATCGCTGGTGGCGGTGTAGGACCCATCGGCATGCAACACCAACCGGCCAAGCGCGACATCACCGGCGAGCTGGCCCGTCCGCTCATCGGCAGCACTGCCATAGGTGCCGATGCCGCTCAGGCGGAAGCCATTTTCCGGAATGGCGCGCGGGATGCGCGAATCGATGACGTTGACGACACCGCCAAGGGCCGACGACCCAAACAGCAGCGCGCTCGGCCCGCGCAAGACTTCGATTCGGTCAGCCAGCAACGGGTTTATCGCTACCGCATGATCGACCGAGGTGTTCGACACATCGATCGATCCAATCCCATCGGTCAGCACGCGAATGCGCTCCCCCTGCAGACCGCGCAGCACCGGGCGGGACGAATTGGGGCCGAACGATGTTGCTGACACGCCAGGCAACTGCGCCAGTGTTTCGCCGATCGTCGGGCGCAGACTGCGCGTCAACGCGTCCCCCTTCAGGACCGATGTCCCCTGCAACACTTCGTCCTCGCGCCGCTGAACCGGGGCAGTGATGATGATATCTTCGCGCGACGCTTCCTGCGCATCGATGGGCGCCGCGGCCAAGGGCGGTGCGACAGGCGCGGGTGCCGCTCCGGCGCGAGCGGCTGGGGCCGCCACGGCGTGAACGGGGACCAGCGCCATCAGCGCAACACCAGCCAGCATCGTTGTACGAATCATTTTCTACCCCGGAATTGGACTCAATGGCGCCGCGTATAATGTGATGGTATAAAGTATCAAATGCTTTCGCCGCATTCTCGCAACGCTTTGGCTATGCTAGCCGCGGACAAAAGCCCTGGAGTGCGATGATGCCTGTTCCGACCCCGCCACCCGCCCCCCTCCGGCTTCGCTCCCTGCTGTTTGTGCCGGGCGACCGGCCCGATCGGATGGCCAAGGCGGCGATGCTTGATGCCGATGCGCTGATCCTTGATCTTGAAGATGCAGTCGCGCTGTCGGCCAAGCCCGCCGCGCGCGCCGCTATCGCTGCTTTTCTCGCCGAACCGCGTCGACAGTTGCTGTTCGTGCGCGTCAATCCGCTCGATTCGGGGCTGATCGACGATGATCTCGCCGCTATCCTGCCCGCCGCCCCCGATGGCATCATGCTGCCCAAGGCAGAGGGCGGGGCGTCGCTTGCCACGCTGGCGGCGCGGCTGACCGGCGACACGCTGATCCTGCCGATCGCCACCGAAACACCGGCAGCGATTTTCGGCATGGGCAGCTATGGGGGCGTCAGCGAGCGGCTCTGCGGGCTGACCTGGGGCGCTGAGGACCTCCCCGCCGCGATCGGCGCATCCACCTCGCGCGAGGCCGATGGCAGCTATACCGCGCCCTATCAGCTCGCCCGCTCGCTCACCCTGTTCGGTGCCCATGCTGCGGGCGTGCCCGCAATCGAGACGGTCTATCCCGATTTTCGCGATCTCGACGGGCTGGCCGCTTATGCAGCGCGCGGTCGCCGCGATGGCTTTACAGGCATGATGGCGATCCACCCTGCCCAGGTCGCGGTGATCAACGCTGCCTTTTCCCCCAGCGACACGGAAATCGCCCATGCCCGCGCGATTATCGATTTATTCGCCGCAAACCCCGGTGCAGGCGCGCTCAGCCTTGATGGCAAGATGATCGACGCGCCGCACCTTAAGGCTGCCCAGGCGCTGATTACGCGGGCCTGATTGCCAGCCTTCGCATCTCAAGCCTTCTTAGCCGCAACCACCCGCCCAGGGACCACCAGGCCAGCGCCCATAACGTCCCAAAACTCCACCCGGCCAGGACATCGCTTGGCCAATGCACGCCCAGATAGACGCGGCTAACCCCAATCATCGTCACCAGCGTCGCGGCGACCGCGATCATATACCAGCGCGCCGTCCGGCTCTCGACGATCTGCATCAGCAACAGCGTCACGGTTAGATAGATGATCGCGCTATTGGCGGCATGGCCGCTCGGGAAACTGGCCGACCAGACCTCTACCAGGTGATCGATCAGCACCGGGCGCGGGCGCGCGACGATCGTCTTGATCAGCCCAACCGCCCAGGACCCGCTGATCGTCCCCCCCAGCACCAGCCAGAAGGTCAGCCAATGCCGCCGCAACGCCAGGTAACCTGCGGTGACGATCACGATCATCGTCAACACCGTGCTGCCGCCCAGCGCGGTGACATCGACCATCACTTGCTTCAGCCAGACCGGCCCTTCGGGTACGCGCCTATTTTCCGGCTCGCGCATCGCCAGCATGATCGCACGATCAAACGCAAACTGATGCCCCCGCGCAATCGTCGCGCCGAACAGCGTGATCGTCAGCACCGCCAGCGCCAGCGCCCCGGCGGCGTAATAAAGCCAGGGCGGGTGCCGGACCTCGTCAATGGCGGTTTCTGCTGGCGGCATGGCATGATCCGGCTGGTGGGCCCGTCGGGATTCGAACCCGAGACCTACAGATTAAAAGTCCGTTGCTCTACCGACTGAGCTACGGGCCCCGACCGTCACCGGACTTGCGCGTGCCGTGCCGTTAGGAGGGCCGGGCCATCCGGTCAACCGCGCAGGCCCGATAATGTAACTGGCGGATCGTCAGGCCAGTCACCGGATCACGCCAATCGGGCGCGATCATGCGCAGCGGATCGAGCACGAAGCGGCGATCCCGGAACGCGACATGCGGCACCGTCAACCCGCGATCCGCCCAAACCCCCTTGCTCCACAAGAGGATGTCGAGATCGATCACCCGGCTGCCCCAGCGCTGCCCTGGACGACGCCCGAACGCGGCTTCAATCGCCTTTAAGCGGGCGAGCAGATCAAGTGGCCGCTCATCGCTCTCGATAATCGCCACCTGATTGGCAAAGCGGCGGATCGACGGTCCAATCGGTGCCGAGGTCATAACGCGCGACGCAGCGCGCACCCCGCCAATCGCCCCCAGCGCCGCGGCCAGTTCAGCACCCGGCCCGCCATGCCGGCCCGGCCGGTTCGATCCCAGCGCGATTACATAGCGTGGCACATCGCTTGGCATCTCCATGGCCACGGCCTATCGCGGCACGATGTTTGCGCCAAGCCCACTTCCCGATACCGAACCGCCGCATGATTGCCCGGACTGCCCCCGGCTGGCCGATTTTCGCCAGGCGCTCAGGATCGAATTCCCCGATTGGTGGAATGCGCCAGTCAACGCCTTTGGTGATGCCGATGCCTGGCTGGGCATTATCGGCCTGGCCCCCGGCAAGCACGGCGCCAATCGCACGGGCCGCCCCTTTACCGGCGATGCCGCTGGTGACTTGCTGTTCGCAACACTCGCCAAATTCGGGCTGAGCGCGGGTGACTATGCCGGCGCGCCCGATGACGGGCTCAGTTTGCGCGGCGCGATTATCATCAACGCCGTCAAATGCCTGCCCCCCGCCAACAAGCCGACCCCGGCTGAAATCCACGCCTGCCGCCCCTTTCTCGACCGCCAGGTTCGCGCCCTGCCCAAAGCGCGGGTATTCATCGCGCTGGGCCAGATCGCGCATCAATCCGCAGTGAAGGTGCTGGGCGGGCGGCTGCCCAAGGCGCGCTTCGGGCATCTGGCGGAGCACCGCCTGCCAAGCGGCGCGGTGCTGATCGATAGCTATCATTGTTCGCGCTACAACCAGAATACCGGACGGCTGACGCCCGAGATGTTCGACGCGGTATTTGCCCGCGCGCTGGCGGTGCGCGACGAAATTTAACCGCGCGTCAGGCGGTTATTGATGTTGCGTTTAAGGCAGTCCCCTGCGGCACGACCCCCCGGCAGATAACCGTGCCCGATCAACACAGGACTGCCCCACTCAAACCCCGCGCGGCGTTCATCCCGCGCCATCGCCCGTCGCCGCGCTAGGCAAGGAAGCGACTGGTATCTCTCGCTATTCCTGCTAGCATCGACAAAGTTCAGCAGGAGACCGGAATGCGCGCCTATCTTATCTTTGCGCTGATGATGCCCGCCGCCATGGCCGCCGCCGCCCCCCAATCGCCCCCCGCCACCCCAGGCAAGCCCGCCTGCGAAGACCATAGCATCATGGCCGCCGACAAAGACAAAGCCGCCGGCATCCGCCCGCTCAGCCAAGAACCCGGTGCCCGGCCATTATTGGCGGTGGTGCGCGTGATTGACGGCTGCAACAAGCCGATGCCGGTGAATGAGCGGCTGGGTTTCAAGCGGCCCTAGCAGCGCTGTCGGTTGCCCAATATCGATCCGATGGGGATGGCCGAGCAGTGGACGGAGGCGCCGCTGGCGCACGGCTTTTTGTGCCCCTAGCCTTAGGGGTCCGCCCTCTTTGTCAGCTTGCCCTTGGGATAAGCTGAGCCGTGAACCCATAAGGGCACCACCGTCGAAGCGTAAGCTGAACGGCAAAAATTGGGTGGGAAGACGACGGTGCCTTTTTGTAGCGCCGCAGGCCGATATTGGGCCGATTGCCGACTGGCAGGTCTCGATTGCAAACACCCGGGAAGCGGACCTTCGGCTAAACGACAGGCTGCCCATCTCCCTGCACTTCGTTCCCGGCGGTCTCTACGAGCGCGCCTTCAATTTCAAGTTCTAGCGCCGAATCGGCCTCTACGCCTGTGCCCGAGATCGACCCGGCCGACGTCACAGGCGTGGCAGGCTTCGCCTCGGCTCGACGTTCAACCTTCAGAGAATCTTTCAGCGCGGCGAGCGAGACTCTCAACGCCGACATTTCGGCGATGGACTCCAACGGGTTTTCCTCTAACCGGTGCTCCCGACGGATCCGCTGGGTCGATCGTCGGATCGACTCCGCTTCGACCGAACTGTCCAACATGTTCTCGATCTTCTCCATGAGATTGGCGACGTCCTCCCTAGTGGCCGTCCTGTTATGATCGCGAACGAACAACTGCTGCTCGCGGTCAACGAGATGGCTAAGTCGATCGCGTCCGGCCTCGGCCTCGGCCTTGCGTCGGAGCCTGTTCAGTTCGGCGAACAACCTGCCCATTCGTTCGAGGTAAAGCTGGACGTCCGCCGCCAACTCTTCGGGCCGGTCCTCGCACAGCCTAATCACTGCGCGGGCAAACGGCAGCTTCTCAATCCTAACATTCTTGCTGCTGAGCACCGCCTCAATGGAGTCGAACATGCCAGTGCCGTCTGGCCGCGCGTCGAGCTCGGCACCGATCACCGAAGCGGAGCTCGCCGCGCGATACATGGAGAGTTCGTTCAGGCAAAGGTTCACCGCTGCCGCGGCGAGGTTCGGAGGTAGCAGGTCCTCGATCTCAGCTATGTCCTCAACGTCCTGACCCACCTTGCCGAGTTGCAGGACCAAATCCCCCGGAAAAAGGCCGCTCAACGGCTTTTTCTTGAGCAGCTTCACCGCGTCATCGCCAGCGGTGTCGGAGTCGAGCAGCACGATGACGGGCGGCTTCTCAGCGTCTCGACCGCGCACGAGGTGGACCATGTAGGGGACATGGCTCGCGGATCCACACGGCACGATGACCATACCGTTGAGGTCGAGGGACTCGTTCTCTGGACGGCCAGCCTTGCGGATTGAGCGCGCGGCACCGGCGAGCAACACCTGCTCCGTGATCCCTTCAACAAGGAGATTTGCCGAGCCGACGAACGCGGTTTCGCCAACGAACGCGCCGAAAGCAGAGCGGAGCGGCTCGTAGTGGTTCTGCGCAGCGTTATCGACGACCAAGGTTCCGTCCCGCCCCCATCCCTTCTCGAGTACCCGGATCCGCTCCGCGTGGTTTTTGTCGATTAGGAAGGGCGAATGGGTGACGTAGACAACTTGCACCGCAGGACGCTCGGGCTGATCCTCGGCAAGGTCGCGCAGGATACGCATGAGGTCTTGCTGTGCCTCCGCCGACAAATAGGTGTCGGGCTCGTCCATGAGCAGGATGCGTTCGCGTGTCCCCGGCCGGTGCGCCTGGGACTGGATAAGGTAGGAGAGGAAGTACTTGAGCCCGCTACTGCGTTCGGCGAACGTGTACTCGCTTCCCGTGCGATCACGGATAGTGAAAAACAGATCGTGCTCTCGGGTGTCGACGCGCAGCGAGAAGTCGCGATCCTGCACCCACCAGCGCCGAAAGTTTAGAGCCTGCTCGATCTGGTAGTTGATGCGCTCGACCAGAGCGTTGGCATAGCCGTCCTCCCCGTCCGCGATTGCGTCGGCGAGCTCGGCGATCGCCGGCGGATCAATCTGCGCTAGATCGACTAGCAGGCTGCGCGCGAGATCTAGCGCGCGATTGTCTTCGCTCGTCCGGTCGGGCTGGGCGAGCTCATCCATCAGAGGCCGCAACACCCCGAAGATACTCGGCGCGTTGTTTGCGACCGTGGATGCATCGTGACCGACCATTCCCTCGAGGGACGATAATTTGTCGAGCAGTGAGTCGCGCAGGCGGCGTTTGTCGGCTGGATTACCTGAAACGATCCAACTGAACGGCACGCTATCTGGAAGCGCGACGTCGGAATGGATTCGGTAGGTACTGGGTAACAGGGCGGTAAACCGATCTGCAGTTGGCCGATCGAGGAGGTGTGGCTCCCATCCCCCTTCCCCGAGTGGCGTCCAGACAGTCAGTGCCTCTGGCCCCTCACGGAACATCATGAACTCGGTAGCGGTCGGTCCGGTGGCGCCAATAGTATTCTGAATCGCATCCCACTCCCCCGACGTCACATTGGACCACGTTACGCCCAAATGCGGCCAGCACGCCTGCTCCGCTGTGACGCCGAAGAATTCACAGTAACGACAGAGATCCCGCCGGGTGAATCCTTCGCCGGATACCGCCTTCTCGATTGCGCTGAGCAGATGACTTTTTCCTGACTCGTTCGCACCGACGACCGTTGTCAATCGCTCATCGATCCTGATCTCGATGTAGGGGAACCACTGGCCCCGGAAATTCTCCCAATCGCCTCGCGGCTTTGCGCCGGGCTTAGCCGCGCGTATGCGATCAAAGTTAAACGACTTATAAAAGCGCGCATATACGGTCGAAAGCCTCATCCTATCCTCCTCGAATTTAGCGACTCGGCGCGTCCTTTCCCTCTTTAGCCATGAGGGCCTTGCAGGATCATCTATGCCGAAATCACTATATTGCCGAGGAGTAAGTGGAAAGTAGCCATCAATAAATAAACGGTTTCGTTCCAGTATTTGTTTATAGCGGCTTTCGCTGTCTAAAACGATCTCTGTCGAGTTTCGATTTGCAGCTCGATCTCATGTGCGTCAGGTTGCGCGAAGGTCGGGTTTGAGAAGCATAGCATTTGGGGCGAAAGCAGAATGGCCAATTCATAAGTCTACAACCCAATTCGGTGTGTTGATTGTGTCGACGGCTCCGAACTCCGCACAACAACAGCCCCACTCCTCCCTAGCCATGACAAACGTCACCCCCATCGCCTGACATCCGGCAATACCCAGCATCACGCTAATCCCGCACACCCCGGATCGAAGGAGATGGGCAAGTGGTGCAGGATTTATCAGCAGTGGCGACGCTTAGTGCCGTATCGAAAAGGCTGGGGCGGGTGCGCGTTCTTGACGGGCTCGACCTTGCGATCCGCGCAGGCGAGGTCACCGCGCTGCTCGGGGCGAATGGCGCGGGCAAGACGACGAGCATCAGCCTGTTGACCGGGCGCTTGCGGCCCGATGCGGGCAAGGCGCGGTTGTTTGGGCTTAACCCCACACGGCCCGCCGCACGCGCGCGGATGGGGGTGATGCTGCAGGCGGCGGGCTTGCCCGATGTGATGACGGTGGCCGAGATGGTCAGGCTCCAATCGGGCTATTATCGCGATCCGCGTGCCGTGGCTGAGACGCTGGCGATTGCTGACATTGCTGATCTGGCGGCGCGGCGCTGTGGCGCGCTGTCGGGCGGGCAGGCGCGGCGGGTGCATTATGCGATGGCGATTTGCGGGCGGCCTGACCTGCTGGTGCTTGATGAGCCAACCGCGGGGATGGATCGCGCCGCCGCGCGCGGGCTGTGGGCAACGGTGCGCGATGCGGCGGCTGATGGCGCGGCCGTGCTGCTGACCAGCCATGATCTGGCCGAGGCTGATGCGCTGGCGGATCGGGTGATGGTGATGGAGGCCGGGCGGATCGTCGCTGATGACACCCCGGCCGCGCTCCGCGCCCGCGCTGGCGGATCGGTGGTGCGCTGCCGGACGTCGCTGCCGCCTATTCGGGTCAGGATGCTGCCGGGGGTGCGCGATGTCGCGGCTGACGGGGCTGAGCTACGGGTGGTGACGACGGACGCCGTCGCCACGGTGCGCGCGCTATGTGATGCCGATGCCGGGCTCGCCGATCTGCGCGTTGCCGATGCGGCGCTGGAAGATGCCATCGCTGCTTTGCTGACATCAGACGAAAGGATCGCCGCATGACCGCCGCGCTTATCCCCGCTGGCGTTTGGCGGCGCGAATGTGTCGCTGAACTCAAACGATCCTGGCGGCTGCCGCAGTTCATCTTGCCGTCGGTCGTCACCCCGGCCGCCTTTTACGGGCTGTTCACGCTGGCCATCGCCAAATCGCCAACACCGGAGGCAGTGGCGGCGAGCCTTGCCGGCTACGGCGTCTTCGCGGCGATTGGCCCGGCCTTGTTCGGCTTTGGCGCGGGCGTGGCGATGGAGCGCGAACAGGGCCTGATCGAACTCAAGCGCGTCTCGCCCATGCCCGCCGGGGCCTATGTCGCCGCCAAGCTGACCGCCGCGATTGCAGCGACGGCGGCGGCCATCGCGATGATCTATGCGCTGGGCATCATTGGCGGCGCGCAGCTCTCTGCGGCGCAGTGGGTGGCGCTGGTGATTGTGCACTTGGCATCGACCGTCCCGTTCGCGCTAATCGGCTTTGGCATTGGTATGCGGATGGGCGGCAAGGGCGCGGTGGCGATGGCCAATGCCTTGTTCCTGGGGTCGGCCGTGTTGGGTGGCTTGTGGATCCCGTCGGCGATTCTGCCGGGGTGGATGCAGACGATCGGCGCGTTCATGCCCTCCTTCCATCTCGGGCAGATTGCCCGGGCGATCGTTGGGGCGGACACGATCGGGACGGTGGCCGATCATGCACTCATTCTGGTCGCAATGACGGTGGCGGCGACGGGATGGGCTTGGACCGGCTGGCGGCGCAGTCCCGCTTGACGGCGCCCCCATCATCGCGCGACGACAGCGTCATGCAAACCAAAGTAGAGCGCTGGTGGGACGGACCGTGGCCGTGGCTGGTGTACCTCCCTTTCTACGCGATGCCCTGGCTGTTCCGCGCGCCGACGTCGTTCCAGCTGATCGCGGCGATCATCGGCGTCGCGGTGTTCCTGCCGACCTATTTCATCAGCCACCGGTTGAACGGGGTGCGGCTGCTGGGGCCCGTGACGGCGATGTTCGCGATCGGCGCGCTGCTCGCCCCGCTCGGCGGCAGCTGGACGGTGTTTTCGGTCTATGCGGGGTCTGAAGCGGGTCGGTTGCGCCCTGCCCGCCACGCGATCGTCGTGATCGCACTCCTCGCGCTGGCGACGGCGGCGGTGGGGTTCGCGTGGCGCCAGCCGATGCTGTGGGTGCTGCCCGGCATTTTGCTGGTGGTGATGACCGGCGGCGCGACGATATCGCGCGAGGCCTTTTACGCGCGCACCCAGGCGCTGCTGGCAACGCAGGAGGAGGTCCGCCGCCTTGCCGGCACCGCCGAGCGCGAGCGGATCACGCGTGATTTGCACGACGTCGTCGGGCGCACGTTGACGCTGGTCGCGCTGAAGGCCGATCTCGCCCGGCGACTCGTGCCCGGCGATCCAGCCGCAGCGGCAATCGAATGCCAGACGATCGCGACGCTTGCCCGCGAAGGCCTGGGCGAGGTGCGGGCCGCGCTGGCCGGGCAAATCGGCGGCAGCCTGGCGCACGAAGCCGCCGCCTCCTCCGCCGCACTTGAGGCTGCGGCTGTTTCAGCCCAGATCACCGGTGATTTTGCCGCCATCCCGTCTGATGCAGGCGCGGTGCTGGCGATGACGCTGCGCGAGGCCGTCACCAACGTCATCCGGCACGCCCAGGCGCAATCCTGCCGGATTGATCTGTCGATGACGGGCCAGGAGGCCAGGCTCGCCGTGTCAGACGATGGGCATGGCCGAAGCTTCACCGAAGGCCGCGGCCTGATGGGCATGCGCCAGCGGTTGCAGGCGGCGGGCGGATCACTGACCATCCAACCCGGCACCAGCGGGATGCGCCTGATCGCGACCGTCCCGGCATGATCCGCATCGTCCTGGCTGAAGATCAGGCGATGGTGCTGGGCGCGCTTGCGGCGCTGCTGGATATGGAGCCTGACCTGTCGATCATTGGGCGCGCAGCGGATGGCGCGGCCGCGCTCGATCTGGTGCGGACGCTCACCCCCGACATTCTGCTGACCGATATCGAGATGCCGCAGCTCAGTGGCCTCGACGTTGCGCTGGCAATCGCCGAGCAGCGGCTGACGACGCGCACCGTGATCGTCACCACCTTTGCGCGGCCCGGCTATCTCGCGCGCGCCCGCGCCGCTGGCGTGCGTGGCTATCTGCTCAAGGACACGCCGGCCGAACAACTCGCCGCCGCCATCCGGGTCGTCGCAGCCGGCGGCACCTTCATCCCGGCTGAACTGGCGGAGACCGCCTGGCAAGCGGGCGCCGACCCGCTCACCCCGCGCGAGCGCGATGCGCTGCGGCTGGCGGAGGAAGGGCTTCCCAACAAGGAAATCGCCCGCCGGCTCGATTTGTCGCCTGGCACGGTGCGCAACTATCTGTCGGACGCGGCCGGCAAGCTGGGTGCCGCCAACCGGATCGAGGCGGGCCGGATCGCGCGCGTCGGAGGCCGCGACTCTTCACCCCTCCCCTTCAGGGGAGGGGCCGGGGGTGGGGGCTATCCGCAGGCGCGGCGTTAGTTGGAGAGTCCCCACCCCAACCCCTCCCCTGAAGGGGAGGGGCTCGATAGGTTCCCGTCAGCGAGACTTGGCATAAGGTCTTACTTGATCAGTGTTGAGTGTCACGCGCCACAGGTGACAGATGTCACTTCGCCACCGCGATCCCGGCCCGTAGCGTTGCGGCAATCCAAGGCCAAACACGCAACCGGGAGTTCGCCACGATGGGACTGAAACGCACCGCCATCCTGCTGTCATGCATCATTGCCGCCCCCGCTTTTGGCCAATCGACACCAGCCCTGCCCCCGCAAACGCTGATCAAGAATGTGACGGTTTTTGACGGGGTCCAGAAGCAGATCGATCGATCAGTGCTGATCGAAGGCAGCAAAATTATCGACGCCAATTATCGTGGTAAGATATTGCCATCGATGCGCATCGTCGATGGCCGCGGCAAGACGCTGCTGCCTGGCCTGATCGACAGCCATGTCCATGCCTATGCCGGCCAGGACGATGCGCTGTTGTTTGGCGTCACCACCCAGCTCGACATGTTCAGCCCCCCTGAATCAACCCGCGCGGTTCGCACCCGGATGGCGCGTGGCGACAATAGGGCAATGTCGGATATCTTCACCTCAGGCTTTCTTGCCACCGTGCCCAAGGGCCATGGCACCGAATATGGCCTGCCCGTTCCCACGCTGACCAAGCCTGAGGAGGCAGATGCCTGGGTCGCGGCCCGGCTTGCCGAGGGATCCGACTATATCAAGATCGTCAACGAACCGGGCACGATCATCGGCCGGGCCGTGCCGACGCTTGATGCGCCGACGATCCGCGCCCTGGTTGCGGCAGCGCATCAGCGCGGCAAGCTGGCGGTGGTGCATGCGCAAACGCTGGCGACGGCGACCGAGTCGATCAATGCGGGCGCAGACGGGCTGGTGCATCTCTTTGCCGATCAGGATGGCGGGGCGGCCTTTGCCAAGCTCGCCAAAAACAAGGGTGCCTTCATCGTCCCAACCTATGCTGTGCTGGAAGTGTTCAGCGGTCGATCGGGCACTGCAACATTGCTCGATCACCCCGCCCTTTCGGGGTTATTGCCCAAGCCAGCGATCGACACAGTGCGGCAAAGCTTCGGTGCCGATCGGTCAGCCAAGCTCGATGGGATCGAGGCAGCCAATCTTGCCGCCCTCGTCAAGGCAGGTGTGCCGATCCTTGCCGGCACCGATGCCGGCAATCCGGGCACCTGGTATGGGCTGAGCCTGCACCGCGAAATGGACTTGCTGGTCAAGGGCGGGCTGTCCCCGGTGCAGGCGCTGTCGGCGGCGACGGCGGTACCGGCCAAGGCCTTTCGGCTGGCTGATCGCGGGCGGATCGCCACGGGGTTCAAAGCGGACATGATGCTGGTCGAGGGTGATCCGACCCGCACGATCGCTGCTGTCCATAACATTGTCGAGATTTGGAAAGATGGTGCCCCCGTCAGCCCGCTCCGCGCAGCGCGCCGCGCGGCGCTGGCCAAACAAGCCGTCGCGGTCGCCCTGCCGCCGGTCGCGCTGCCGGCTGATCGCCGCATCGCGCACTTCAGCACCGTGCAGGGCAAGGCGGTCGCTAAATCACCCTTCGGCGCAGGCTGGGACGTGTCCACCGATTCGATCGTCGGCGGCAATTCTACGCTGGCGCTCAGCATTGGTGACCAGGCACCGAATGGCCAAACCGCGTTGGTGCTGACGGGCGAGATCAAGCCCGGCTATCTTGCACCCTGGGCGGGCATCGCCTTTTACCCGGCTGATCAGCAATTCCGACCGGCCAATCTGGGCAGCGCAAAGGCGTTGCGGTTCTGGGCGCGCGGCGAAGGCAAGGCCTTTGCCGTGATGGGGTTTTCGCCCAGTGGCGGACAGCGGCCAAGTATCAGCCCGATCACCATCGGCAAGGAATGGGCTGAAGTCACGCTGCGCTTTGCGCAACTGGCCAAATTTGATTCCAGCAACACCCAAATGCTGCTGATCGGCGCAATCCAGCAAGACGGCCCTTTCCGCCTTGAAATCGCCGATGTGCGCTTGGTCGACGAATGAGGATCGGGTCCTACGCGCTATTTTCAGGGCGCTTTGATGACCGAGGGGCGATCAGAATGAGCACCCAAATGCTCCAGCGTAAGGCCTGATCGCCCTTCAGACCTGCAAACGGGTCACAGCGCAGCGCCGTAAAAGGCCAAGACCACGCTTCAACCCCCGATAACCCCGCACCAGCACCGCTGCCATCGCGGCATCAGGCGGCGGGCCATCGCCAGGCCCATCATCATGCCGATGATCGAAACGGCGGCGAGCGCGAGTTTCATAAATGCAGAAATAAAAAGCGACGCGTTATGCAGTCGCTAACGGCAATTCCAAATGTTATCTCAATTGGAAGATTCCGCCAATCTCGTTTCGGCGATCATATCCTCAAGCAAGGTCCAGATTGCCTTGTAAACAGCGTCATCCGACTCGAACTGCTTTTCCCGCCATTGCGTTGCCGTCTCAGAATTACCTAAATTTTGATAGTACTCTGCTGTCTCACGCCGATGATTAGCAAGCATATGAGAATGAATGACATCCCCTAATCTGTTACTAATTTCGGCCGAAAACAAGAGCTGGGCGTCCCACAAAACAGGCTTGAGTAAACTAATACTCTCTTTCGAAAGCTGTGCATTTATTGCATACTCTGCCCAGAACGGACGTATTTGCTCGATGCATTTTGCTCTTCGACCTAACAACTCACTACGCAACGATTGTTGCTGTAAGAATAAACTGGCTTTGTTTTGAATTGCCGCTTCGCCCTGTAGTTGACGCATTAAGTCCGTCTGACGAAGTCCGACCCACCAAGCTGCCCCAACCGCAAGAAGACCCGTAACAAAGGTCGCGACCGCGTCCCACGTGATTGCATGCCATTCCATTATAGCGATGCCTTAGTTACTCAGCCGCCTCGACCAGCTTTGCCTGATCGACAGCGTCTATTTCCGCCGCCTTGGCCTCGACGAGCTTGACGATATGCTCGATCATGTCCTCGCTCTGCACCGTGTGATCGGTGACGCCCGACAGATAGACCATGTGCTTGCCATTGCCGCCACCGGTCAGACCGATGTCGGTCTCACGCGCTTCGCCGGGGCCGTTGACGACGCAGCCGAGCACCGAGAGCGACATGGGGGTGCGGATATGCTGCAAACGTTCCTCGAGCGCTTGCACGGTGCGGATCACATCGAAGCCCTGGCGTGCGCAGCTCGGGCAGCTGACGACGCGGACGCCGCGATTACGAATGCCGAGCGCTTTCAGGATTTCGAAGCCAACGCGGACCTCATCCTCGGGCTCCGCCGAAAGCGAGACGCGGATCGTGTCGCCAATGCCGTACCAGAGCAAGGTACCCAGCCCGATCGACGACTTGACTGTGCCGCCGACGAAACCGCCCGCTTCGGTAATGCCCAGATGCAGCGGACAATCGACCGCCTCGGCGAGCTGCTGATAGGCCGCGACCGCGAGGAAGAAGTCCGACGCTTTCACCGCAACCTTGAACTCGTGGAAGTCATGGTCCTGCAGCAGCTTGATATGATCGAGCGCTGATTCAACCAGCGCATCCGGGCAGGGCTCGCCATATTTTTCGAGCAAGTCCTTCTCAAGGCTCCCACCGTTCACACCGATCCGGATCGCGCAGCCATTGGCCTTGGCCGCGTTAACGACCTCCTTCACGCGCGCGGCGGAACCGATATTGCCGGGGTTGATCCGCAGGCAGGCGGCACCAGCATCGGCTGCTTCCAACGCCCGCTTATAGTGGAAATGAATATCTGCCACGATCGGCACACGGCTGGCGCGGACGATCTGCTTGAGCGCGGCTGTGCTTTCAACATCGGGGCACGACACCCGGATGATATCGACGCCGGCATCCTCGCAGCGACGAATCTGGTCGATCGTCGCCTTGGCATCTTCGGTTGGCGTGTTCGTCATCGTCTGCACCGTCACGGGGGCATCGCCGCCAACGGGGACGTTGCCGACCATGATCTGACGGCTTTTGCGGCGGGTGATATCGCGCCAGGGGCGAAGCGACATGGCAAGGTTCCTCAACGGTTCAAGCGCGATATAGCGTTGCCTTCGCGGCCCGTCGATACGATAGCGCGGAGCAAGGACGATCCGGCGCCAATAATCTGGCACAGTCGGCAGGAGAGCATGTTGGGCCGACATTTTGGCATGGATTGGTTGCGGGTCGGCGCATTCGGGCTGTTAATCTTCTATCATATCGGCCTGGTGTTCGTGCATTGGGGCTATCACGCCAAGACAGCGCACCCGATCGAGTGGATCGCGGTGCCATTGCAGGCGGTGAATGCGTGGCGGTTGCCGCTGTTGTTCCTGGTGTCGGGCTATGCCAGCCGGGCGATCTTTGCCGGCGACAAGCGCCCCGGCCCCTTCATCTGGAGCCGGACCAAGCGGTTGATTCCCCCGTTGCTGTTCGGGGTGATCGTGATCGTCCCCGTGCAGCCCTGGATCGAACTGACCACCCAGCATGGTTATGGCCGCGATTTTCTGCGCTTTTGGGTCGCCGATTATTTTCGCTTCGGCAAGGTAAGCGGCATTGTACTGCCGACTTGGGCGCATCTCTGGTTCGTCGGTTATCTTTGGATCTATACTGGGGCGCTCGCATTTTTGCTGGCGGTCCTGCCGGCCCGTGCAAGGTCGGCTATCGAACGCGGCCTAGGCTGGCTGCTGTCGGGGCCGATGATCCTGTTCTTGCCGATGGCACTGCTGATCGGCAATTGGGCCTGGATATTCCCCGGTGCATTCGAAACCCACGGGTTTTTCGACGACTGGGCGGTCAACCGTGTCTATTTCGGCATGTTCCTGTTCGGCTTTCTGTTGCGCGAAAGCGAGCCCATCTGGCGCGCCATCCGACGTTGGTGGCGTTGGGCAGGCGTGCTGGCGCTCTGCGGCTATGCCGTCGTGGCGAGCATCGAGATCACCTATCTTGGACCGCCTATCCCCAGCCGCACCACATGGTTTTGTTTCGGCATCGCTCGCGCCGTGCAGAGTTGGGGGGCGATCATTGCCTTGATCGGCATTGCGGACCGGTACTGGAACCATGACCATCCACAACGCAAGATGCTGACTGAAGCGGTTTTCCCCTTCTATCTCGTCCATCAGTCAATCATCGTATTCGTGGCGGGCGCGCTGCTGCAGTTCAGCCTGCCGCCGCTTGCCGAGTTTGGGATTATTCTGGTGGCGACGATTACCGGGTGCTGGGTCTTTTACCGTGCCGGACGGGAAATTGGCTGGATGCGTCCGCTGATCGGCCTGCGTACCCGACCGTCCCGACCCCGCGCTGCCATTTGAACCAGGAGCCTGCCGATGTCCGATAGCCAATGGACGCTGATGATCCACGGGGGTGCCGGGATGCTGACCCGCGCCACGTTGACGCCAGCGCAATCGGCTGGTGCGCGCGAAGCGCTGGGCCGCGCACTTGATGCAGGGGGCGGCGTGCTGGCGGGGGGTGGCGGCGCGCTGGACGCGGTTGAGGCGGCAGTGAGAATTCTGGAGGATGATCCGCATTTCAATGCAGGGCGCGGCGCGGTGCTGAGCTATGATGGCGCGGTGTCGCTTGATGCGGCGATTATGGACGGGCGCGATCGTCGCGCGGGATCGGTGGCAGGGGTCAGCGCCACCCGCAACCCGGTCAGTTTGGCGCGGCGCGTGATGACCGGCAGCCCGCACGTGATGCTGAGCGGAGCGGGAGCCGACCAGTTTTCGCTCGAACACGGTCTCGACCAGGCGGGGCGCGACTGGTTCGTAACACCGGAGCGGGAGGCGCAGCTGGCGGAGATGATTGCCGATCCGGACGGCTGGTTCGACGTGGCAATGAAATATGGCACGGTCGGCGCGGTCGCCCGCGATACCGATGGTCACGTCGCTGCCGCCACCTCGACCGGAGGCGTCACGGGCAAGCGCTGGGGCCGGATCGGCGATTCACCGTTGATTGGGGCGGGCACCTATGCCGATGATCGCGGCTGTGCAGTCTCCGCGACGGGCTCGGGCGAGTTCTTCATCCGGGCCGGGGCGGGCCATGAAATCGCTGCACGGATGCGGTTGCTGGGCGAGGATGTCGCGACAGCGGCGCGGACGGTGATGGCCGATGTGGCGGCACTTGGCGGCGCGGGCGGCGTGATCGTTGTCGCGCCGGATGCTAGCGCGATCTGGGACTTCACGACCCCCGGCATGTTCCGTGGCCGGACGGATTCTAGCGGCACGCGGACCGTCGCGATCTTCGGCGACGAGGGGTAGCTTACAATCGTCATCTTGTCCGGTTAGGGGCTGGCTCCATGAAGAACCTCTTGCTCATCCTCGCCGCCGCGATCGCACTCAGCCTCCACAGCCCTGCCCAGGCCTATGGCCAGTTCGGACATGAAACCATCGCCCGGATCGCGATGGCCAATGTCTCGCCCCAGGTCCGGGCCAAGGTGCTGGCGTTGCTGGCCCAGTCATCGGCGCTCGCAACACCGGGGTGCAAGGCGCGCACGATCGAGCAAATCAGCGTCTGGCCCGATTGCGTACGCGGGATGGGGCCGCGCTTTTCCTACACCGCGTCGTGGCATTACCAGAATGTCGATATCTGCCAGCCCTTTGACCTGAAAAACGCCTGCCGCGACGGCAATTGCGTGTCGGCCCAAATCGACCGCGCGGTGAAGCTGCTGAAGGACAAGACCGTGCCGACCGCCGAGCGGGTGCAGGCGCTGGCGTTCCTGGTCCATTTCACGGGCGACCTGCACATGCCGCTGCACGCAGGCGATCATCGCGATCTGGGCGGCAACCAAGTGAAGGCTGCCTATGGCATCTATGCCCCCGACCGGCTCAACCTGCACAGCATTTGGGACGGGGCGCTCGCTGAGCGCGCAATCACCGATGGCCCCCCGCTGGTCCGGCCCTATTCGGCTGCGGATACGACCGCGACCCAGGCGGGAACGACCGAGGACTGGAGCCGTGAAGCCTGGGCCGTCAGCCGCGATGTCGCCTATCCCAGCGCGGTCGGCGATCAGCCCTGTACCACCCCCACGCCAACCCGCGCCAAACTCGACACCGCGACCATCACGCGACTGGTCCCGATCGCCCGATTGCAAGTCGAGCGCGCTGGACTGCGGCTGGCGCGGTTGCTTGATGAAGCGCTGCGCTAAGCCTTAGCGCGTGATGACGTTGGATTGGACCAACCCAAACCCCGTTCGCCCTGAGCGAAGTCGAAGGGCATGCGAAGCGCGTGGGCTTCGACTTCGCTCAGCCCGAACGGGTATGAGGTTGAAGCGACCTCACGTCATCACCCTCTAGCGCGTCGCCAGCACAAACCCGGCGATTGCCGCAACAACACTGGAATCGATAGGCAAATCGGGATTGGCATAGCTCGCCGCGTTGGCCGCGCGGTCAATATCGCCGACCTGTTTCAGGACATGATTGACGCCGGGGAGCAGCACCAGCTTGGCATCCTTGCGCCCCGCCGCCAGCATCCTGGCATCCTCGACGCCGATCTGGATGTCGTTTTCCCCCTGGACGATCAGCAGGGGTCCTTTGCTTTTCGACGCCAGTTCAGCGGGACGATAGCGCATCAGGTCGATAAGGTAATCCTGCACGGCGGGCGCAAACAGGCCCAGCAGCCCCGGATGCATCCCCGCCGGATCGACATGCTCGCCCGCCGCCAGCTTGGCGAGCGCAGCATCGGCCTGGTCGAAGATGATCGCATTAGCGGGGTTGGCGTGGATCTGGTCCTTGATCAACACCCCGAAGGACCGTCCGGCAGCGGACACCAATATCCGCCCGCAAATGTCGGGCGCGTCGGGCGTCGCCAGCACCACCAACCCGCCTTCGCTATGCCCGAGCAGCCAGACGCAGCGCGCACCTGTCGCAGCGCGCGTGGCCTTGACCCAGGCGGTCACGTCAGCGGCATAGTCGGCAATCGTCACCTTATTGGCGTCGGCGATGGCGGCCTTGCTGCCGAACATCCCGCGCTTGTCGATCCTGACGGTCGAGATCGCGCGCGCCGCCAGCGCCTCGGCGAGCAGGCGGTAAGGTGCTGCTTTCACGCCATACCGGTTGTTGCCGTCGCGGTCGGTGGGGCCCGAACCGGGGACGATCAGCACCACAGGACTGGCTTTGCCGGCATCGATCAAGCTGCCGTGGAGCGCCCCTGCCGGACCGGGCGCGGTCAGGTCGGTAGGCGATGGCTGTTGTGCCATCGCCGCCACGGGCATTGCTGCAAGCACAAATGCACCGACAATCGAGCACCAAGAATTTTGCATCGCCAATCCCTTCCCGGCTTATTTGCCGCCGCGGGCGCGGCGGGCGAGGATTTCTTCGGCAATTTCATCGATATTGATCGTTTCAGATCGCGCCATCGCGAAGCGGATGAAGACGAACAGGATCGTCATCGTCGCCAGCATCGGCAAAATGATCAACACTGGCTGCGTCGCGACCAGCGGCACCGTGCCCAGCATGACGCCCGTTGTCAGCAGCACCATCACTGCGGTGGCGATCCATCCAGCCGCATTGCGCGGCGTGATCTGGAGCTTACCCCGCCCACGATAGGTCGTGAACCACGGATCATCCATCATCGTCCTCCTGTTTGGCCGGACGCCCCCGTTTGGGCGTCTGGCTGACCGAAACCTTGATCCCGCGCCGCACGAGGGACTCGCGCAGCAAATATTCGACCTGAGCGTTGACGCTGCGCAAATCGCCCGCTGCGCTCCGCTCGATCGCCGCATAAAGCGCGGGATCGAGGCGGAGCGGAAAGGCTTTTTTGGGCGGCGCCGTCACCGTTCAACCAATCAGTAGAGCGAGCCGGCGTTAACGATCGGCTGTGTTTCGCGCTCACCGCACAACACCACCATCAGGTTAGAGACCATCGCCGCGCGACGCTCGTCATCAAGCTCGACGACGTTCTTTTCCGACAGCATGTCGAGCGCCATTTCGACCATGCCGACCGCGCCTTCGACCAGCGTCTTGCGCGCCGCGACCACGGCTTCGGCCTGCTGACGACGCAGCATGGCGCCGGCAATTTCCTGCGCATAGGCCAGGTGGGTGAAGCCGCATTCGTCAACGGTGATGCCCGCCACCGACAGCCGCTCCATCAACTCACTACGCAGTTCGGCACCGACCTGATCGTGATTGCCGCGCAGGGTGATCTCCTGATGCTCGAAATCATCATAGGGATAGCGCGAACCGATCGTGCGCACCGCTGCCTCGATCTGGGCGAGCACAAAGGCCTTATAGTCATCGACATCGAACAATGCCTGTGCGGTATCGGTAACGCGCCATACGACCTGTGCTGCCATCTCAATCGGGTTGCCGCGCAGATCATTAACCTTGATCTTCTCCGAAATCAGGTTGTTCGCACGCAACGACACGTTTTTCTTGCCCATCCAGGGCCAGGTCCAGCGCAGGCCATTCACCCGGTCGCTGCCTTTATAGGCACCGAACAAGGTGATCGCGGCGGCCTGGTTGGGTTGCAGCATATAAAAGCCGGCAGCCACGAACAGGAACAGGGTCAGCCCGCCAATCAACGTGCCAATCGCTGCGACCTTGTTAACCGGCAGCATCGCCCCCCCGGCACCAATCACCACGATGGTGACCAACAGCACCAACAGCATCAGATACCCGCTCGATGCCGACGCCGGATAGTCCTTACTCCGTGCCATCGCGTCGGTGCCGCCAAACGACTCAACCATCATTGCCTCCCATTAATATGATATCATATTTATATCGCCTCAATGGGGGTGGCAAGCGAAATCATCCGCACGCAAAAAGGGCGGCGGTGCCCCAACACCGCCGCCCTTCAAGAGCGCATCAAATGAAACGCTTAGCTGATGACAATCGTCACAGCGCGGCGGTTCTGCGCCCAGCTGCCCTCATCAGAACCGAGCGCGATCGGACGTTCCTTGCCATAGCTGATCGTGGTGATCCGCGTGGGCGAGATGCCGCGTGCGGCGAGATAGTTCTTGGCAGCGTTGGAGCGGCGATCACCCAGCGCAAGATTATATTCGCGGGTGCCGCGCTCGTCGCAATGCCCCTCGATCGTCACCGGCACGTTGGGATATTTCGCAAGCCAAGCAGCCTGGCTGTCGAGCGTCGCGCGCGCTTCGGAATCAATGTCATATTGATCAAGGGCGAAGCGGATCGTGTCGCTAGTGATCGAGCGCAGGAAGTCTGCGGCCGAACCGGGGATGATGCCATCGCCAACCGGCTGATAGCCTGGTGCTGTCGTCCCGACGGGGCCCGGGGGCAATGCTTCCTTGCGCTTGGTGGTGCACCCGGCTGTCGTTACAATTGCGGCAGCGATGATGATCGTCGTCGTCAGTCTGGCCATTTCATCCTCCTTCGACCTTGGTCGTTCGATTAGGCTCGGTCCGTGAGCCTGGGTTTGAAGCAATGGTTAACGCGGAGTCAAACATTAAGGGCGCAGCGGGCCCCAGCCGGGGTCCGATCCGTCGAGTGGTGTTGCAAGTTTACGCTCATTGACGCCGGTAAGATCGACCGACCAGAGATCTGCCGTCCCATTGCGGCCCTGCCCTGAACGGAAGAACATCAATACCCGGCCATTGGGGGCCCAGCTTGGCCCTTCGTCCTGCCAGTCATCGGTCAGCAATTTCTCGCCGCCGCCGCTTGGACTCATGATGCCGATCCGGAAATTGCCCGCCAGCTTGGTAAAGGCGATCAGGTCACCGCGCGGGCTCCATACCGGGGTGGCATATCGCCCGCCGCCAAAACTGATCCGGCGCTGATCCGATCCATCGGCATTCATCAAGTACAGTTGCTGCCCGCCTGACCGATCGCTTTCGAACACGATTTGCGAACCATCGGGCGAATAGCTGCCGCCAGTGTCGATCCCCGGTGCATTGGTCAGCCGCTGCGGCTGTCCGCCGCCCGTAGCGACCCGGTAAATGTCGATATTGCCGCCAACCGCCATTGAGAACAGCACATAGCGGCCATCGGGCGAGAAGCGCGGTGCAAAGGTCAGATTGCCCGGTGGCACCAGCTGGCGCTGCCGACCACTGCCGATATCGTAAATGTAAATGGCCGGGCGATCACCGACATAGCTCATATACACGATCGATTGCTGATTGGGCGCAAAGCGCGGCGTCAACACGATCGACTGGCCATTGGTGAGAAAGCGGTGATTGGCCGCATCCTGATCCATGATCGCCAGCCGCTTGATCCGGCGATCCTTCGGCCCGGTTTCAGAGACATAGATGACGCGGCTGTCGAAATAGGGCCCTTCGCCGGTCAGCCGCGTATAGACCATATCCGCGCATTTATGCGCCGCGCGCCGCCAATCGGCGGGCTGGACGACAAAGCCCTGCCGGGTCAGTTCGATCTTGGAAAAGACGTCATAAAGATAACAGCCAACCGTCAGCGTCCCGTCGCCATTGGCGCGGACAAAGCCTTGGACCAACGCCTGTGCCCCGGTGCCCCCCCAATACTCAAATTGCGGTGCGGTCACTTCCGGAAAGTCGATGGGCTTTAGCGCATTGGGGCCAAGCGGGCTGAACAGCCCGGAATTTTTCAGATCGGCCGTCACCACGGCGGCAAGCTGGCGACCCAGCACATCGGTGGCGCCAGCGGGGGTTGAGACCACCGCCGTGGTCGGCATCACCGGAATAGCGATTGGCAGCGGCGCGGAAATGCCGCCCGTCACTGACACGTCAAGCGGCGGCGGATCGGCTTGCGTCGGCCCTGCGGCACTAGCAGGCGGCGATGCCGGGGCGGTTTGCGCTGCCACCGGCACGGCCATGCACAGGAGCAGAGCCGCCAGGGGCTGAAAAGTCGAAACGCGGAACATCATGCCAGACTCATCCTCAGCGTAATTGCCATGTGTAGTTGATATTGTTCCACCCACCATTGGGTGTTTTGTAAAATTCGGGCGGCAGCCGTAACGGTGAACACCCCTTGAAAGCGGCGATTCCCAAATCGATAACCCGCCTTGCATAGCGCCCCGCCTCTCCATCTGTCCCAGTTTGACGCACCATCGTCGGTGTCGCGGCAAGCGTGCCATCGGGATTGAGGCGCAAATTCAGGACCGTGATGATCTCATTGGCTCCCGGGCCGGGATTGACCTGGCGATCAGCACAGGGCTGAATCTGGCGCGAAATCGCGTCCTGAATGCTGGCAAGCGCCTTGGCATCGATCACCGCCGCGCGCGGAGTTATCGATTTGCTTGGGCTTGGCTTGTCGGTCAGCCCTTTCAGAAAATCATCGCCCAATCGCGAACCGCGCGGCCGCGGTTTGGACGATGATGGATCGCTGCCGGTAGAGGCCGTCCGCGTTGGCTTGGCGGGCGTTGCCGGGACAGCTTCACGCTTGGGCGGGGATTTGGCAGCCTGTTGCGGCGCCTCTGGCGTCGGCTTTTTGGGATTGGGCTTGGCCAGCTCGCTGGGCTTGGTTGGCGGTGCAGGCTTGGGTTGCGGCGCGGGTGGTACCGGCAAGGGTGCAGCCGGTTTGGGCTCGGGCGGCGGCGCATCCTCGGGCGGCCCGGCATCAGGCGCCCGCGATTCTGCAGGCGGCACCGTCGATTGCGGCGCGGTAGCGACCAGCCCGATTTCGTCGACCAGCGACACATCGATTGGCGCCTCAAGCGATTTCATCGGCTTGGGCGGACTGAGCAAACTCGCCGACAGCAGCGCAAATGCCGCGACATGCAGCACAACGGCAATGGTGAGCCCAGCAGCATCGGAACGGTCCATCGCCGGTCGCTCACCCGATGCCAGGAAGAAGCGAGCACGGCGTCACGGCTTCTCCTTGCCCACGGTCACCAGCGCGACACGGTTCAGCCCGGCGCGGTTGAGTTCGCCCATCACCCGCATCACCTTGCCATAAGCCAGGCCACGATCGGCGCGCAGATAAATCTCTGGCGGCTTCCCGCTGGGCGATTTCGCGGCGATCTGGCCCAGCACGTCGGGCAGGATCGCCTCGGTCACTTCGTCATCATTGACGAATAGCCGGCCCTGCTCGTCGAGCGCGATCTGCACTGGCTTTTGGTCCTGATCGAGCGGCTTGGCATTGCTGTCGGGCAGATTGACCGGCACCCCCGCTGTGAGCAGCGGCGCTGTGACCATGAAAATGATCAACAGCACCAGCATCACATCGACCATCGGCGTAACGTTGATTTCCGCCATCGGCGCACGACGACCGCGCGACCGTTGCGAGGGCAGGTTGATCGCCATCAGCCCTTGGCCTTCATCGCCGGGCCTTCGAGCTGGCGGCTGAGCGTGGCGTGGAAACCATCGGCAAAGCGATTGAGCCGCGCCTCGATCCGGTTCACGGCATGGCTGTAGCGATTATAGCCGATCACCGCCGGAATTGCCGCAAACAGACCGATTGCCGTGGCAAACAGCGCTTCGGCAATGCCCGGCGCGACGACGGCAAGCGAGGTGCTCTGCGCCGCTGCGATCCCGCTAAAGCTGCGCATGATTCCCCACACCGTGCCGAACAGCCCGACAAAGGGCGCAACCGAGCCGACGGTTGCCAGAATGTTGAGCCGGTCGGCCAGCTTGTCGACTTCAGCCGCCACCGACGATCCCATGGCCGTGGCGAGCCGCTCGCGCGTGCCTTCCCGATCGATGCTGTTGCCAGTGGTCGATCGCCGCCATTCGGCAACGCCTGCTGAAAAAACGCGCGCGACGGGCACATCGCTCTCCCCTTCGCTGCGATGAAATGCATCGATATCACTCGCATTCAGGAAATCGCGCTCAAACCGCTCGCCGCGTTTTCTGGCGCGGCCAAGCTTGATCGCGAGCGCGATGATCACGCCCCAGGTCCAGATGCTGGCCAGCAACAGCCCGACCATCACGATTTTCACGACGATATCGGCCTGTAGAAACAGGGCGACCGGCGACAGGGTCGATGGATCAGTGTTCAGGACGAAATTCATTATCCGCTCATGCCCTTCTTAATCTTGTCCGCCATACCCATCAGGCTCAACGTCTTGCCACACTAGGCGTTCAAATGCCGCGACCCAGCCAGCCGGTTGGCGCCGCGCCCGGCCACCGGGCGAAACAAAAACGGCCGTCACCTCTGCCTCGGCCAGTATCAGCCCGTCTTTGATGACTCGTTGATGAATACGGCACGAAGCGGGCCGAATCGCGATTAATCGACTCGCGACGACCAGCGAATCATCGAGCCGGGCCGGTGCTTTGTACCGAATCGAAACATCGCTGACGGCATAAGCTCCCTCGCCCGCCTCATGCGCGGCGCGCTGATCAATGCCGGCCAGCCGCAGCATGTCTGACCGGCCACGCTCCATCCAACGCAGATAATTGGCGTGATAGACGACCCCTGAAAGATCAGTGTCCTCAAAATAAACCCGCAAGGCCAGCCGGTGTTCGCGCCCGGCGAAATACCCCTCGACCGGTCGATGCTGTGCGCCTTCAGTCATGCCGCGCCCTCTAGCCCAGCAAGGCGGGGCATGAAACCCATTGACGCGAATGTAACCTTTCGGTTACATGTAACTTCAAGGTTACAAAGGGAGCGCGGCAATGATGGCAACCGACATTGATCAGGCAGACGAGATGGGGCGCATGCGCATCCTCCTGCTCGGCATGATCGGGCTGCTGATGTTTGGGCTCGTCGCCATGACAATCGCCTGGGGCACAAACCTGCACGCGCAGGACGCCTTTGGGCTGCCGGTCTATACCCTATTTCTGTTCCTGGCGGGCGTGGGCGCGGTACTGGTTGCCACAGGCGGCGGCCTTGCCAAGCCTAGCCAGCTCCGCGCGCTGCTCAACGACGAGGTCACGCGCGATCACCGGCAACGCAGCTTGGCGGCCGGCTTTTGGACAATGCTGGCAATCACGATCATCGGCTATCTGCTGACCTTCATTGGGCTCGGCGGCGTTGCTACCACCGACCTGCGCACCTTTGCGACCATTGCCATTTTTGGCAGTGAGGGGGCGGCTTTGTGCCACTTCGCCTGGCTTGAAGGCGCGGCACATTGGCGTGGTTGATCAGCTCAGCAACCGGCTAAAGACCATGCGCAGCGAGGCCGGGCTTACCCAGGCCGACCTTGCGGAGCAGGTCGGCGTCAGCCGCAAGACAATCAATACAGTGGAAAACGGGATCTTCGTGCCCTCCACTTTGCTCGCGCTGAAGCTCGCGCGCGCACTTGGGGCGCCGGTCGAAGCCATTTTCTTTCTGGACGACGCGTTATGAACAACGGAGCCAACGGCATGCCGACCCGCAAGATCATTGCCCTCGCCCTCCTGGCGGTCATCTTTTCTGCCCTTGGCATTCTTGTGATCTCGGGCAGCATCAACCTATCAGCCGCCTTCTTTTTGGGGATCGTGATCGGCATGCTGCTCTCGCTCGGGCTAGCCGCCGTGTTCGGCATCCCGAAATTCGGTCGGTCATCGACGCCGGGCAGCAAGCCACCGCCAACCCAGGCGCGCTGATCGCTGTTCGCGCTGGACGCGACACCGGCGGGCGATAGGATAAGCGGCATGACACCCCCCGCCCTGCGCATCCGCGGCCTTGCCAAGGCCTTTGACAAACCGGTAATCACCGGCCTGGATCTCGATGTGCCGGCAGGGCAGCTTTATGCGCTGCTGGGCCCCAATGGTGCGGGCAAGACGACCACGCTGCGGATGGTGACTGGGCTGGCCAAGCCCGATGCCGGGCTGATCGAAATTTACGGCGTGAATACCCAGCGCCAGCCGGGTGCGGCCAAGGCGATGACCGCCTGGTTGCCCGATGAACCGATGCTCTATGATAAATTGAGCCCGGCCGAATATCTCGCCTTTGTCGCTGGCCTGTGGCGGATCAAGCCAGCCGAGGCGGCGCCAGCGGCCGAAGAATTGCTCCAGTGGCTCGATCTATGGGATGTCCGCGACACGCGGTGCGAGGGATTTTCGCGCGGCATGAAGCAAAAGGTCGCGCTGGCCGGGGCGCTGATTCACAAACCACGCCTGCTGATCCTTGATGAACCATTGACGGGGCTCGACGCGCAAATGGCGCGCAGCGTGAAGGATGCCTTGCGCGCACAGGTGGATGGCGGCGCGACAGTGATCGTCACCACCCATATTCTGGAAGTTGCCGAACGGCTCGCCGACCGGATCGGCATCATCGCGCACGGCAAGATGCTCGTCGAAGGCACGATGGCCGAATTGCGCGAAAAGGTCGGATCGGATGAGTCAACGCTGGAAGACGCCTTTATCCGCTTGACCCAAGCACCGGGGACCTCCGCCGAATGACCTGGCTGATGCGCGGCTTGCCCGCCGGGTCCTTTGGCTGGCTGGTGCTGCATGAATTGCGGCTCAATCTGCGCGGGGTCAGGCGGCGGGCACTCTCAACCTGGTTGGGCCTGTTGTTGTTGTTCGGCTATGTCGCGATCGGGATCAGCATTGCGCTTGGACTGCGCGATATTGCCCTGACACCAAGCCCGATCATCTTCGACGGTCTGCTCGCCGTTAGTTTGCTGGCCCTGTCGCTGATGGCCACCCAGGCGGTGTTGGCCAGCTATCGCACGCTCTATGATGCTGGCGATCTCGATCTGCTGCTATCGTCCCCGGCGGGCGAGCGCACCGTGCTCCAGGCCAAGCTGATCGGCATCGCGGCGACTATCGTGCTGACTTATGCGGTGCTGACACTGCCAATCGTCGTGCCGTTGGCGGCGATCGGTCATCCGCAATTCTGGGGAGTGATCCCACTGCTCGTTGCGCTCGCGCTGACCGCGGCGTGTATCGGGCTGGGCATCACGCTGTTGATCGCCGGGATCGCCGGACCGCGTGCCGCGCGCACGGTGGGGCAAATCACCGCCGCCTTGCTCGGCGGCGGTTTCTTCATCGTTTCGCAACTGCTGTCGCGTGATCGCCCCGGGCGCGGGCGTATCGAGATTTTTGAACGGCTGCGCGACAGCCGGATTGGAGAAAGTCCGCTGGGATCGGTGCCGGGCCGGGCTGCCTTTGGCGAACCGATCGCCATTGCCCTACTGCTCGGCGCAACGCTGATTCTATTCACCGTGGCGAGCCGATTATTCCAGTCGCGCTTCCTGGCAAGCTATCAGGCGGCCGGGATGCGGCTGGCCCGCACCAAGGCATCGCGGCGCGGCATCCGGCGGCATTTCAAATCGGGGCTGTTCGGCACCATCTTTGCCAAGGAATTCCGGCTGCTGCTGCGCGATCCGGCGTTGGCGTTCCAGATCGTCCTGCGGCTGGTCTATCTCGCGCCGTTGATGTTCCTGGGCCTGGGTGGGCGCGGGGGCAGCAACGTGCCGTTTGCCGCGTCGCTCGCCTTTGCCAGCGTGCTTGTGGTCGGTCAGCTCGTCGGTAGCTTCGCCTGGCTAACCATTTCGGCAGAAGACGCCCCCGATCTTCTGACTGTCGCCCCAATCGACAAGGCCGAGGTCAATCGCGCCAAGCTGGTGGCAGCACTCGCCATGGCCGCCCCGATCGGCATCGTCCTGCCCATCGCGGTGACGCTGCAATCGCCGCTCGGCGGGATCGTCACCTTGGTGATGACTGTCATCGCCGGCGTGCTGGCAGGCGTGATCGAACTCAGCTTCGGCAAGCCGATGCCGCGCAAATCCTTCAATCGGCGACGCGGCAGTGGGGTTATTGCCGGCATCCTAGGGATCGTCGTGACGATTATCTGCGGCGGCATTGCTGCGGTGAGCGTCTACTTTCTCGGTCAGCCCTGATCGAACAGCCCGTCCTGCGCACCGGGCGGCGGATTGAGGCCGAGATGTTTCCAACCCAAGGCATTGAGGCAGCGCCCGCGCGCTGTCCGCGCGACAAGGCCGAGCTGGATCAGATAGGGCTCGATCACTTCCTCAATCGTATCGCGCGGTTCGCTGAGGCCCGCCGCCAGCGTTTCCACCCCGACCGGGCCACCGCGATAAATATCGGCGATCATCATCAAATAGCGCCGGTCCATCGCATCGAGCCCGAGCGAATCGACCTCCAGCCGGTTGAGCGCTGCATCGGCTGCCCTGGCGTCGACGATTGCATGGCCAGCGGCATGCGCGAAATCGCGCACCCGGCGGAGCAACCGCCCAGCAATACGCGGGGTGCCGCGCGCGCGCCGCGCCACTTCAGTCGCGCCGTCGCTCGACAAAGCGAGGTCGAGCAGCCCGGCCGCCCGCGCGACAACCTTTTCAAGCTCATCAACGGTGTAGAAATGCAGCCGTACCGGGATGCCGAAGCGGTCTCTGAGCGGCGTGGTCAGCAATCCCTGCCGGGTCGTTGCGCCAACCAGCGTGAATTTGGGCAAATCGATCCGCACGCTGCGCGCCGACGGCCCTTCGCCGATCATCAGATCAAGCGCCCGGTCTTCCATCGCGGGATAGAGAATCTCCTCGACCGCAGGCGCGAGCCGGTGGATTTCGTCGATGAACAGGACATCGCCGTCTTCCAAATTGGTCAGCAGCGCGGCGAGATCGCCCGACTTGGCAATGACCGGGCCCGATGTCGCGCGAAAGCCCACGCCGAGTTCGCGCGCGATGATCTGCGCGAGTGTCGTCTTGCCCAGCCCCGGGGGCCCAAAGAACAGCACGTGATCAAGCGCATCGCCGCGCGCCTTGGCGGCGTTGATGAACACCCGCAAATTCTCGCGCGCCGCCTTTTGCCCGACAAATTCGTCGAGCGACTTCGGGCGCAGTGCGGCGTCGATATCCTCGGGCTTGCGGCCGGGGGTGAGGAGGCGATCGTCGGTCATTTTGGCTGGCTTAGGGCAATGCGGTTGCCCTCGCTGTCCTCGATTTCCGCAACGAAGCCAAACGCGCCAACATCCTTTTTATCATACAGGATCTTCCCCCCACGCGCCTTTGCTCGGGCCAGGACGCTGTCGATATCGTCCACGGCGAAATAGACGATCGGCCCGCGCTTGCCCGGCAAATAGACATCGCCCTTCACCAGCGCCCCTGATGCGCCGGCGGCACCCTCCGCAGCCGGAAACAGCGCCATGTCATAGCCATCGAGCGTCTGGCGTTCGAGCGTGAACCCCAAGATCGCGGTGTAAAAAGCCATGGCGCGATCAAGGTCAGTGACGGGCAGCTCGACATAGGCAATCGGGTTGGACGGTTTTGACACCAGCGCCTCCTGAGGCTTATCTTGCGAGCGCGCCCTCGCAGGCACTGCCAAGGCCATGCCTGCGAGGGCAAGGCAAATGCCGACCTTCATCTCTTTGCGCTTATCTGCGGTGGCCATCACGACTTCATAAAGTCCGTAAAGTCGCTCCAATGCTCGACCTTGAACGCCCGGATGTCGTGAACGCAGGTCGGGAACCACGGCAATGCCCGCAAAGCATTCATCGCGAGGGTGACATTGACCAGACTATCGTTGGTCGAGATATAATCGCTGCCCTGAACCCTCTGAAAGCCATAGCGGTTCAACACGGCCCCGATTTCCGCATAAGCCTGCGACAGGCCCTTGGGATGGGTCAGCTTGGTTTGGTTCCACAATAAATCAAAGCCGATCGCGAACATCAGTCGTCCAGCGGATCGCGCAGAATATCCTCAATGGGATAATCAAGGTCTTCGTCAGATTCGATCATATGAATGCGCATCTGCTTCTTGCCATCGCCTGTTTCACTGACGCCACCGAAAACCTCATAGGGGGGCCCATTCCGACCAATGCGGCGGACGGTTCCAACAAGAATCTCCCTCTTTGTGATGATCACCCTTCCGGTGGCGGCTGATGGCGTGCTGATCCCAACAATGGTCATGTTACTTCGCCGCCTTTCTAAGCGCCAGCCGCACCAACGCGTCGAGCGTGGCACCCGCCCCCAGCTCCTCTTCCGCAGCCGCAACGGCGCTGGCGGCCTCGGCGGGGCGGAAGCCAAGGTTGAGCAACGCGGATGCCGCGTCGGCACCCGATCCGGTCGGCGCAGCGGACACGCTTGCCCCGCCAATCGCGATTCCGCCAACCTTGTCCTTCAATTCGCGCACGATGCGCTCGGCGAGCTTGGGGCCGACGCCGTTGGCGCGCGCGACCATCGCCTTGTCTTGGCTCGCGATGGCGCGGGAGAGATCGCCGGGCTCGAGCGCGGAGAGGATCGCCAGCGCCACGCGCGCGCCGACGCCCTGCACGCCGGTGAGCAACCGGAACCAATCACGTTCGTCGGCACTGGCAAAGCCGACCAGCCGGAGAAAATCCTCCCCCACCAGCATCTCGGTGTGGAGCATCACCGCTTCCCCGATCGGGCCGATTGCAGCCAACGTGCGCGCCGACGCGCCGACCAGATAGCCAACGCCGCCGACATCAACCACGGCATGGTCGATGCCCGTCGCGTCGAGGCGGCCTTTCAGATGCGCAATCATCCCCTGGTGCTAGGGGATACGCCGCGCCGACGCCAGATGGTGCGCGTGGCAGATTGCCACCGCCAGCGCATCGGCGGCGTCCGCCCCGTCGATCTTCACCCCCGGCAGCAAGCGGGCGACCATCGCATGGACCTGCGCCTTTTCCGCCGCGCCGGTGCCGACTACCGCCTTTTTCACCAGCCGGGCGGCGTATTCGCCGACATCGATTCCACCGCGCGCAACCGCGCAGATGACGACACCGCGCGCCTGGCCGAGCTTGAGCGTCGATTGCGGGTTGGCGTTGACGAACACCTCCTCGACCGCCGCGCTGTCCGGCGCGTGATCAGCGACCAGCGCGGTCAGCATCGCGTCGAGATGAGCGAGGCGGCGGGGGAGGGCGGCGGTGCTGTCGGTCTTCAACCGGCCATTGGCGAGGTGCGAGAGGCGGTTGCCCTCGGCACGGATCAAGCCCCAGCCGGTGGTGCCGAGGCCGGGGTCGAGGCCGAGGATGATCATCGTTCTGAAGAAGGTTGGTTCACGCGGAGGCGCGGAGACGCGGAGAAGAAGGAAGAAGGGTTGTTCGCGCAAAGGCGGGAAGGCGCTAAGGTGTAGAAGGTTTTGGTTCGCGCAGAGGCGCAGAGGACGCGGAGGCGTTTCGCGTGCGGGCACCGTCTCGCGCCAGCGAGACCCTCATTCAGATTTATGGTCGCTGTCGCAACTGGTCTCCCCACCGAGCGACCTTCTCTGCGTCCTCTGCGCCTCTGCGCGAAACCCCCAAAACCCTTCTCCGCGTCTCCGCGTCTCCGCGCGAACAAATCTTTCGCCTGCTCGCGCGATCGAAGGCTCAACCAAGCTTCTCCATCACCGCGTCGGACACTTCGTAATTGCCCCAAACGGTCTGCACATCATCGTCATCGTCGAGCGTGTCGATCAGCTTGAACAACAAACCGGCATCATCCTCGCCCACCTCGACCATCGTCTGCGGGCGCCAGGCAAGCTTGGCGCCTTCGGGCTCGCCAAGCACCGGGGTCAGCGCCTTCACCACCTCGTGCAGGTCACCCTGCGCGGTCCAGATTTCATGGCCGTCCTCGCTCGAAGAGACATCTTCGGCACCCGCTTCGAGCGCTGCTTCGAACACCTTATCGCCATCGCCGACGCTGGCGGGATAGCTGATCAACCCCATCCGGTCGAAGGCGTGACTGACCGAGCCGGACGCGCCCAGATTGCCGCCGTTTTTGGAAACCGCGGTGCGGACATTGGTCGCGGTCCGGTTGCGATTGTCGGTCAATGCCTCAATGATCAGCGACACGCCGCCAGGGCCGAAACCCTCATAGCGGATTTCTTCATAGGTCTCAGCATCGCCGCGCGTCGCCTTGTCGATCGAACGCTGGATATTGTCCTTCGGGAGCGACGCCGCCTTGGCCGCGTTGACGGCGGCGCGCAGCCGCGGGTTCATGTCCGGATCGGGCAGGCCCATCTTTGCCGCGACGGTGATTTCGCGGCTGAGCTTGGAAAACAGCGACGAGCGCTTCTTATCCTGCGCACCCTTGCGGTGCATGATGTTCTTGAACTTGGAATGGCCTGCCATAATCGGTCTCTGTCAGTGGTGGGGCGCAAGCGGGCGGCATTACGCCAGGCCGAGCGCCGCCTTGTAGGTTTCCAGCAGCATCTCCGCCTCGTCGCGGTGATGCTTTTCCATCTTCCGCAGCCGCACGATCGTCCGCATCGTCTTGGTGTCGAAGCCGGTGGCCTTGGCCTCGGCGTAGACGTCCTTGATATCGTCGGCCATCGCCTTCTTCTCTTCCTCCAGCCGCTCGATCCGTTCGATGAGAAGGCGCAGCTGCTCGGCGGAGATGTTATCGCTCATGGGTGTCGAACTCTTCGTCAATTGGGGTGAGCGCGGTCGTCTAGGCCATTGGGCGGGCGCGCTCAACCATCGTTATCAGGCGGTGTTGTTCAGCTCAGTTGGGTGGGAAGGCCTGGCGCTGACCACCCGCCTTAACCGTGACGCCGCCGTGCATGACGAAATCGACCTTTTCCAGCCGCGTCACGTCGGCGACCGGATCGCCGATGACCGCGATGATGTCCGCCATCTTGCCGGGCTCGATTGTACCGAGCTGGTCCAACCGACCAAGCAGATCGGCAGCGCTGACTGTGGCGGCGCGAATCGCTGCCATCGGCGTCATCCCTGCCTTCACCATCAGCGCGAATTCCTGGGCATTGTCGCCATGCTTTGACACGCCAGTGTCGGTGCCGAACGCGACCTTCACCCCCGCCGCGATCGCCCGTGTGTGGCTGGCGAGCATCGCCGCCGCTGCGGCCTCTGCCTTGGGGATCGTCGCTGGCGGCAATTGCCCACCACGCGCCTGGGCCAGCGCTGCGACGGGGGCGAGCATCGTCGGCACCAGATAGGCGCCCTTCGCCTTGAACAGCGCGACCGCCTCGTCGTCGATAAAGGTGCCATGTTCGATCGAATCGACCCCGGCGGCCAGCGCCGCCTTGGTTCCTTCGGCGGCATGGCTGTGCGCGGCGACCTTGCGGCCGAAACTATGCGCGGTGTCGATGATCGCCTTCATCTCCTCGGGCGTCATCTGCCGCCCCAGCCCGCCCGCAACATTGGAGAGCACCCCACCGGTGGCCGCGAACTTGATGACTTGCGCGCCGAGCCCGATCTGCGACCGGACCGCGCGGCGGCAATCATCCGGGCCGTCGCACGTATTGATCTGGTGGCTATGAACGACATCAGCAAATTCTTCGGCCAGCCCGTTGGTGCCATCGCCATGGCCGCCGGTGACCGACACCATTTGCCCGGCGTTGACGATCGTCGGCCCTTCGACGGTACCCGCGTCAATGGCATCGCGCAGTGCCCGAATGCTTCGCGCGTCGCCGCCCAGATCACGCACCGTGGTGAACCCGGCTTCAAGATCGGCACGCGCATTTTTCTGTGCTTCGATGAGATCATCGGCCCGGTCGCGCGTCAATTCGCCGAGCCGCGCACGCAGCGGATCCCCGGCGATTCCGGTCAGGTGGACATGCAGGTCGATCAGCCCGGGCAGGACATATTTGTCTTTCAGATCGATTAGCGTTGCCCCAGCTTCAGGCGCGACAAAACCGTCACGAAGCTCGGCGATCTTGCCGCCGCGCACGATGATCGTCGTGTTGCCGCGCGGCGCTTGCCCCGGTCGGTCGAGCAGCGTGCCGGCCTGGATGTAGATCGTTTTCACAACAGGCGGCGCGCTTTGCGCCTGCGCGACCGTGATGCTTGCGATCGCCAGCGCCATTGCCGTCATCGTCGTCCTGATCATCATCCATCCCCTGGGTTTCATTGTTGCGGGGAACCTAGACCCGATCGCCCGCGCGTCAACGCTCAACCATTTTTGGCCACGCTCTCCGCCATGCGCGCCAGCTGTTCGGGGGTCGCTTCGCCCTGATGCGCGGCCTTCCACTGCGCATAGGGCATACCGTAGACGAGCGCGCGCCCCGCCGCCTTGTCGATCGCACCGTCACCCAGCTCAGCACTAGCGTCCGCCACCCAATCGCCCAGGCAATTGCGACAGAACCCCGCCAGTCCCATCAGATCGACATTCTGCGCATCGGTGCGGTGGCGCAGGTGCATCACCAGCCGCCGGAACGCTGCCGCGGCAATGGCGTCGTCAAGAGTCTCAATTGCAGCCATTTCCATTCTCCTCGGTTGATCCTTTGCAGATAGCGACTAGAGCCGTCTCGGCAACGCCGGAAGGAATGCGCAATGAGCAAGGCAACCAGTCCCCGCATGCGCAAGGTGCGGATCCTCGCGACGTTGGGGCCCGCCAGCAATACCCCCGAGATGATCGAGAAGCTGTTCCGCGCCGGGGCCGACGCTTTCCGAATCAACATGAGCCATGGCGACCAGGCATCCAAGATCGAACTGATCGAAGCGATACGCGCCCTGGAAAAGCGCACCGGTCGTTCGTCGACCATCCTCGCCGATCTGCAGGGGCCAAAACTGCGGGTTGGCAAATTTGCCGATGGCAAGGTTGAGCTGATCACCGGCAAGGCCTTCCGACTCGACCGCGACAAGACACCAGGCGACGCGACTCGGGTCGAGCTGCCCCACCGCGAGATTTTCGTGGCGATCGAGACGGGCGCGCGCCTGCTGCTTGACGATGGCAAGTTGGTGCTGCGCGTCACCGATCATGGCGACGACTGGATCGAAACCCGGATCGAGGTTGGCGGCATGCTGTCGAACAACAAGGGGCTGAACGTGCCCGATGTTGTCGTGCCGATGGCGGCGCTGACCGATAAGGACCGCAGCGACCTGGCCTTTGCGCTTGACCAGAAAGTCGACTGGATCGCGCTGAGTTTCGTCCAGCGGCCCGAGGATCTTGCCGAGGCCCGGCTGCTGATCCAGGGGCGCGCGGCGTTGCTCGCCAAGATCGAGAAGCCATCGGCGATCGACCGGCTCGAGGAAATCGTCGAGCAATGCGACGGGGTGATGGTCGCCCGTGGCGATCTGGGCGTCGAACTCCCGCCCGAATCGGTGCCGCCGCTGCAGAAACGCATCGTCGAGGTATCGCGACGTCTTGGGCGGCCAGTGATCGTGGCGACGCAGATGCTTGAATCGATGATCACCTCGCCCTCGCCGACCCGCGCCGAAGTGTCTGACGTGGCGACAGCGGTGTATGACGGCGCAGATGCGATCATGCTGTCGGCGGAAAGTGCTGCGGGCGCCTGGCCGGTCGAATCGGTCGCCATGATGAACTCGATCGCCGAAGCGGTCGAGCGCGATCCGATGCACGGCGACCGCGTCCATTTCACCGTCACCCTGCCCGATCCTACCACGGCAGACGCGCTGGCCGAGGCAGCGAAGAATATCGCGCATACCGTATCAGCGGCGGCGATCATCTGCTTCACGACATCGGGCTCAACCGCACGGCGCGTGGCGCGTGAGCGACCATCGGTGCCGCTGCTGGTGCTGACCCCCCGGCAGGAGACTGCGCGGCGGCTGGGCCTGTTGTGGGGGGCGCATGCGGTGTTCACCAAGGACGTTGAATCCTTCGAAGCCATGGTCGCCAAGGCCAAGCGCATGGCGCTACGCCATCATCTGGCGAAGGCGGGCGACCGCGTGATCATTATCGCTGGCGTGCCGTTCCGGACGCCGGGATCGACCAATGTGCTGCACGTGGTGCGGATCATTGGCGATGAGTTGAAGGGCTATGGAGGATAGGCTCCGCTCTGCCGCGATTCTGCGAACCCGGTTTACGATGCTGCGCCACCCCAATTGGGCAAGAATCAACTTGCCAATCGCACCCTCCTCGTGGAGATTGGAACGGACACGTTTTGATACAATATGCCCTTTCGGGCTGTTTTCGACTCGATCCCAATCGGAAGATTTCGCGATGAAACGAAAACGGGAAATATTGTGGTCAGGCGGTGCGACGTTGCTCGCCATCCCCCTGGCATTGCTGATGGCCCAGCAGTTCGCGCCTGCAGCGGATCATCTCGACCCGCCACCGCGAACCGATCCTGCCATGGACGCTACCCCTGACACCCCCGCCGATATCGCCGATGTTTATACATGGCACACGCCCACATCAGTCATCGTCGCGATGACCTTTGCCGGGCCGCAAGCGACATCCGTGCCAGCCTTCTATGATCGCGATGTTCTCTACACGATCAACATCGCCAATGGGCCGAACAAGTTCGTCCCGACCATCCCGATCAAGATTCGCTTTGGCCAGGACAGTGCCAGAGGCAGCAATCAATTTGGCGTTCAAGTGACTGGTTTACCGGGTGTCACAGGGGGAACGATCACCGGGCCGGTTGAAACCAACCTTACGCGTGACGGCGTTACCCTTCGCGCTGGCTTGTTCGACGATCCGTTTTTCTTCGACCTGCAGGGGTTCAGATCGTCGCGGAGCACTGGAACGCTGAGCTTTTCGCCAACGCGCAACTTCTTCGCCAACCAGAATCTGACGGCAATTGTCATCGAAATCCCCAGGGATCGGATTGCCAATGGCACCAATCCGATCGGGATCTGGGGAACGACGGCCCGGTTCGGAGGGCAGCTGTGATGGCCAGAAAAATTAGCCTGTTGAACGCCGCCGTCACCTTAACGCTTGTCACGACGCTTGCGGCATGCAGCAAAGGTGGGGGCAGTTCGCCGATCAACGTCGTGTCGGCACCAACGGCCACCGCGAGTACGACCGCGACGCAATCACCCGCCACGTTCAATGTCATGCCCTGCCTGTCGCAGACATTGCCGGGATCTACCCGCACTGTTGGTGATCTGATCATCCCCGACACGCTAACGCTGGATTTGTCGACGCCGTCGGGCTTTCCCAATGGTCGCCTACTCAGCGATCCAGTGATTGATCAGACACTGAACGTCATTTTCCTTAGGCTTTCGGTCAACGGGCCTGGCACGCTGGCCTCCTTGCCCGTCAATCCAGCAGCCAATGATGTGCCTTTCCGATCCAGCTTCCCCTACCTGGCAGCAGCGCAGGGATCACCGCCGGTCAGCGGCACGGCAGGCGTCAATTTCAATTTCCGGACGGATCCCGAAAGCGCCTTTGTGCGGGTTGATCGGATGGGAATGCCGGCAGTCGCAACGGCCCTGGTCGGATCAGCGGCCAAGAATACCTACAATGACGGCGATCCTTCAAATGATTCAGCGCTGCTCTACTTCCCTGAATTGGCGCTGCAGCTGGGCCGCCTGACCGAATCGCTCGCTGATGATTTTGTTCGACTGGGACTGACGCCGTGCGCAACACCCATCTGACGATGGGCGATTAAGGACATAATCGCGGGACGGTCGATCCCTGCGCGAGCGAATCTGGGCGATCGCAGGGGGCAAGATGCCGGTAGCAAAGAGCGCGCCTGGATTTCGCGGCTGGGCCTTGCCTTTGTCCGTCATGACAGCGGGGCTGATCGTCGCAAGCGCAACCTGGTTCTGGAGCAGCATGACGATCGTTCGTGCGCCGCCCATCAATCTCGATGGGCTGCACCTGAGCTATGGGCCAAAGGACTTTCCCGCCGCCTTGCTGCTAGCCAATAATGCCGTTGCTCTTGGCGAAGAACGCGTTGCCTATCGCGGCCAGGATTGGCTCAATCAGGAGGTCTATGCCCGCGCCCTGATGGGCCGGGCGCGGCTTGCGCCGTCGTTTGATGATCTCGCAACCGCCGGGGTGGCGCTGGCAAAAGGCAAGGCGGCGGCAATTGCCGGCAGCGGCCCGATGCTGACCGATGCAGTGTACAACCTGACCGTGCATCGACTGGCACCAATCAGTGCCGATCTGGCCGTGGTGGAGCATGCCGCTGTCCCTGCCGATCCTGGCGATCTTGCCGAAGCCAAGGCGCTGCGCGGCGATGTTGCTTTTTTCAGGGGCGACTATGCCAAGGCAATCGGCTTGTACCGGGCGTCGGCGCAGATCAGCAATGGCCCCGGTACGCTGTTCAGAATCGCCCAATGGCAAAAGAAGACGGGGCGATTTGATGATGCCATGGCGAGCTTTGCCCAGGCGGCAGCAATCAACGACCGGCGGACCCCGCAATTCATGGCCAATGTCTATCTGCAAAGCGGCGTCGTGGACCTGGAGCGCGGCAACTGGCCGGCGGCAGAAACCTGGTTCCGTAAGGCGGACCAGATGTTTCCCGGCTACTGGTTGACCGAGGCGCATCTGGTGCAAATGTGGGCGCTGCGGGGGCATCTGGCGCAGGCCGCGCAGGGCTATCGCCGGATCATCGCACGATCGCCGCAACCCGATGTTATCGACGCCCTGGCCGCATTATACCGCGCTCAAGGAAATAGTGCGGCTACGCGGCAATGGGCGGCGCGATCACAGGCAATTTGGGCAAAGCGGCTGAAATCATTGCCCGAGGCGGCCTATGGCCATGCCTTGGAACACGAACTGGTGCTGGGCGATCCCGCCACAGCCCTGACGCTTGCGCGGCAAAACATGGTGGCGCGGCCCTATGGCGATTCGATCACCATGCTTGGGTGGGCGCTGCTGGCCAATAATCGCCCCGCCGAAGCCCGCGATCTGATCGAAGCACTCAATCGCACCGAGTGGCGAACAGCGCAGCAATATGTCGCGCTGTCGCAAGCTTATGCGATGCTGGGCGATGGCGACCGCAGCGCTACCGCGCGCGATGCCGCGCTGACCATCAATCCGCGCGCCTTCGATCCGGCGGCCCCGCTCATCTGGTTTGGCCACCATTGATGTCGTGGCTGCGGCTGATCATGATGGCGACGGCGCTATTCATCCTCGCGAGCCACGCGAAGGCGCATCTGACGCCCAATTCAGAGGTGAATCTAGATTTTGGCCAGCAACAGGCCGTTGCCGACATCATCGTCCCGCAAGGCGAATATGCCTTCGCCACTGGTAACCCGGTTCGCAATTCTCCTGATTCTCTGGCCAAGGCGAAGGCCTATCTGATCGGCCATATGGCGGTGACGACGCCGCAGGGTCGCCCGTGGCGGCTGGTGATTGATCGGATTGAATTCGTGCAGATCGCCGGCCCGCCGGATCTGCACGCGGTCGTCCGGTTGATCCCGCCGCAGGGCGTGACGGTGCGGCGTCTGGCGATCGACTGGCAGGTGGTCATCGACACCGTGCCCAATCATTTCGTGTTGTTTGTCGTACGCAGCGATTTTGCTGGGGGTAGACTCGACAAGGAGCGCCAGGTGCTCGGGGCGCTGCAAGGCGCGCGGCACCGGCTCGTGATCGATCGCGGCACAGCCAGCAGCTTGAAGGGTTTTCAGGCAGCCTTTGCGCTGGGGATGCGCCACATCGCGAAAGGCCATGATCATCTGCTATTCCTGTTCGCCCTGTTGCTGCCCGCACCGCTGCTGGCGGCAGGCGGCGTCTGGCGGGGCGCACGGACAATCCGCATGGCGCTTTGGCAGATCACCAAGATCGTCAGCGCCTTTACCGCCGGGCACAGCCTGACGCTGATCGGCGCCGCGTTTTTCGATTGGCATTTGCCCCCACAACCCGTCGAAATCGCGATTGCGCTATCGATTCTGATTTCGGCGATCCATGCATGGCGACCGCTATTCCCAGGGCATGAGCCGATTGTGGCGGCGGGATTCGGCCTGGTTCACGGGCTGGCCTTTGCAACCGTCGTCGCCCGATTCGGTCTGGATATTCAGGAAAAGGCGCTGTCGATCCTTGGGTTCAATCTGGGCATTGAAGCGGTACAGTTGCTCGTTGTGCTCGCGGCCATGCCATCGCTGCTGATGCTCTCCCGAACCCGCCTTTACCCGGCGTGCCGATCGATCAGCGCTTTGGTTGCCGGTCTGGCGGCGATTGCCTGGCTTGTTGAACGCTTGGTTGGTTACGCCAATCCTTTCGCACAGGGCATCGACATGCTGCTTGGCCATGCAGGCTATGGCATCGCTGCGCTGACGATCGGTGCCGCCGTCGCTTTTCTGTCACCCGGCGGGCGGGTGGCAGACACAGCCAGATAAACTCGGGGCGACCGGCATCCTCCTCTACACGCCGGGACCGGTCAATTTGTTGCGCGTGGTGCAACTCATTGGTGATGAGTTAAACGAGAGCTAGGAATAAGCTGAAATGGCAAGTGGATGCGCGAGCAATTGAATGTCGCGAGTCAGCAGACGTGCGCCCATTGCTGCGGCTTGCGCCAGAAGTATTTCATCGAATGGATCCTTATGAGCCGGTGCAGGCTCAATCACCCAAGCACATGTTTCTGCGGATAAAGGCACGATCTGAAGACCCGCACCGACGCATAGGTTGATCGCCCCTGCTGGGGAGAGGAAGCCCGCATCCGTCCTATGGCGAAATTTATAGAATTTTAGCCTTATCTCCCATATCGATACCGCTGAAACGAATGTATCGTTCTCAGGCGAGAAGCACAGCTGGAGTTCGGCCTCGGACAGGCGGTCAGGCTCGAGCGCCATCCAGACAACAAAATGCGTGTCGATCAAAAGCCTCATTACGCTGGAGGCGTCCAATCTTTCGGCAATCCCAACGCGGCGCGACTAAACGCGGGATCGTCGAACTGTTGTCGCCATATTTCATCAAGCGGTGAATGCAGCACGATCTTGTCCAGCCCGGCAGCGGTGCGGGCGATATCAAGTCGTTCACGCGCTTCGCCAAGGTCGCTAGAGTTGCGAGCGGATGCACTGCCCTTTGCCGAGTTGAGCTCTGCTATCACTTGACCATCGCGTGTGATGGCGACGCGCTCACCCCGTTCGGCTGCGGCCAGTGCCTCGAGTACCTGCACTTGAAAGTCTCGAACCGAGATTTCCATCTCTATACGCTCCTCTGCAACCAGCTTACATCGACACCTCACAATCCCCAAGCAGTCCTTGCGCCGCAAGTACTTCCCGCAGGAGATTGGCATTAGAGAAATGATGCGCCGCGATCCCCATTGCTGCTGCCGCTTCGACATTGACGATGTTGTCGTCCACGAAAAACGCCTCCTCCGCCCGCAACCCGAACCGCGCCAGCGCCAGCTCGTAGATCGCGCGATCAGGTTTCATCAGGCCTTCGTCGCCTGACACCACCACATCACGGAACCGATCGAAAAAAGCGGCATGGGCAGCGCGGAAGGGGCGCCAGAATTCGCCGGAGAAATTGGTGATCGCGAAGAGCGGCACGTCAGCTCCGTGCAACTCGGCAACCAGCGCAGCCATGCCGGGGACTTCTCCGCGAATCGTTTCGTTGAAGCGGGGGCCGAGGGCGGCGATGAGCGCTGCGTGTTCAGGGTGCTGCGCGATCAGCTCAGCGGAGGTTTCTGCGAAAGGCCGGCCGGCATCATGCTGCAGGTGCCATTCCATCGTCATCACATCGCGCAAAAACGCGTCGAGCGCCCGATCGTCCTCGATCAGGCGCTCATACAGGAACCTGAGGTTCCAATTAAACAGGACGTTGCCGACATCGAAAATGACGGCGGTCGGCTGGGTCATCATAGCCACTAAGCCTGACACAGGGATAAATTCCGTGTCGTCGACTGGCGCTTGAGAGCCGTCGGCCGGGCTTCGGCCAATCGCGGATTAGCGTTGCTAACCCGCTGCCTCAGCCCTGGCGGGCCTTGAACCGGCGGTTGGTCTTGTTGATCACATAGGTGCGGCCACGGCGACGGATCACGCGGTTGTCGCGGTGGCGGCCCTTGAGCGACTTCAGGCTATTGCGGATCTTCATGATCGATTCGCTTCTCGTAATGCTTGGATGCTGGAAAGCGGCTGCGCCTATAGGCCGGGTGGCACCAAGTCAAGCGATCTGGTCTCGTTACTGCCCCAATTGCACCCCATATCCACGCTGGGGCGTTGACCAACAATCAACCGGGGATGCTGGAGCCTGATATGCGACTGATGACATTTGCGACCCTGCCCACCGCCTTAAGCGCCGGCTTCCTGGCCATCGCGCTGGCCATGCCGATCGCGCCGGCGGCAGCGGGTACACCGGTTAGAGTAACACGATTTCACCTGGGCACGCCGATTACCCCGGCCCCGATTGCCATCCAGAGTGGCGTTGGCAATGATCCGCAAAGCCTGGAGCAGCAGCAATTTGCGACAGCCGTCGCCGCCGAGCTGGAGCGGCTTGGCTTTGCGCGCCCGGTCATGGACGCCAACGGCGCCAGCACCGATGCAGCCGCCCCTCTCCTCGCGACCGTCACGGTCAAGCGCGAAAGTCGCGACGAAACCGCGCCCAACAAACCGGTGCAGATCGGCCTGGGCGGTGGCGGCTTTGGCGGCAGTGTCGGGGGCGGAATTGGGGTTGGCTTTGGCGTTGGCAAGCGGGCAACGCGGACCTTTTACATGACCGAATTGTTCGTCCAGATCCGCCGCCGGATCGATGGCGGGGCGATCTGGGAAGGGCGCGCATTGATGGAAGTGAACGCCAGAGCGAAGGACGCCCAGCCCAATGTGATGATCAACAAATTGACGCGCGCGCTGTTCCTAGGGTTCCCCGGGCAATCAGGGCGCACTATCACGGTGAAATGACCATCACCATCACGGCTGCCTTTGACGGCGGCAATATTCATGTCCTGCGCCAGGACGAGGCGAGCGCCGATCTGGAAATCGTCAAGGATCGCGATTCGGAATTCTACCAATGGTTTTATTTCAGGGTGGCGGGCGCGGCGGGCCGCCCCCTGACCTTGCGGATCATGAACGCAGCAGGCTCTGCCTATCCGCTGGGCTGGCCGGGATATCGCGCGCGGGTGAGCAGCGACCGCGAGACCTGGACGCTGGCTGACGCCACCGATTATGCCAATGGCGTCCTGACAATCGCACATCAAAGCGACAGCGACCTGCTGTGGTTTGCCTATTTCGCGCCCTATCCGATCGAGCGGCACAATGCGCTGATCGCGCGCTATGCGGCGATGCCGGGGGTGAGCTATCGTGCGCTTGGCCAATCGATTGACGGTCAGCCAATTGACTGCCTGAAGCTAGGCACCGGCCCAAAACCGGTCTGGCTCTATGCCCGCCAGCATCCCGGCGAAACGATGGCTGAATATTGGATGGAGGGCGCGCTGGAGCGGCTGACCGACACCGCCGATCCAATCACCGCCGCGCTGCTCGCCAAGGCCAGTTTCCACATCGTGCCCAACGCCAATCCCGATGGATCATCGCGCGGGCATTTGCGCACCAATGCGGTGGGCGTGAACCTGAACCGCGAATGGGCGACGCCAACACCAGAGAAAAGCCCCGAAGTGCTCGCCATCCGCAATGCGATGGACGAAACCGGCGTGGTGTTTGCGATGGATGTACATGGCGATGAAGCCATCCCGGCCAATTTCATCGCCGGGTTTGAAGGCATCCCCAACTGGACCGATGCGCAGGGCGACAAATTCTACGCCTTTCAGAACGCGCTGGCGGCGCATACGCCCGATTTCCAGACCAAGCTTGGCTATCACAAATCGGCGCCGGGCAAGGCCAACCTCACCATGTCGACCAACCAGCTCGCCAACCGCTTTGGCGCGGTGGCGATGACGCTGGAAATGCCGTTCAAGGACCATGACAGCAATCCCGATCCTGTGCAGGGCTGGTCGCCTGATCGGTGCCGAAAACTGGCGCATAGCTGCCTGGAAGTGCTTGCCGCACAGATCGACGGGATTTAGGCGCAAGGCCCTGACCCCAGTTTCGGAGCCGCGCATGCCCACCCTCGTCCTGATCCGCCACGGCCAGTCCGCCTGGAACCTCGAAAACCGGTTCACGGGCTGGTGGGATGTCGATGTGACGACCAAGGGCGTCGAGGAAGCGCGCGCGGCGGGACGGCTGATGGCCGACAAGGGCCTGGATTTCGACCAGTGCTTTACCTCGCTACAGACCCGCGCGATCAAGACGCTGAACCTGGCGCTCGAGGAAATGGGACGGCTATGGCTGCCGGTGGAGAAGAATTGGCAGCTGAACGAGCGCCATTATGGCGGGCTGACCGGACTCAACAAGACCGAGACCGCGGCGGAATTTGGCGAGGATCAGGTCAAGATCTGGCGCCGCAGCTTCGATATCCCGCCGCCACCGATGGAGGCTGGCTCCGCTTATGATCTGTCGCACGACCGTCGCTATGCCGGCATCACCGTGCCCGCGACCGAAAGCCTGAAGGACACGATCGCGCGCGTCCTACCCTATTGGGACGCCCGCATCGCGCCTGCGCTGCGGAACGGCGAGCGCGTACTGATCTCGGCCCATGGCAATTCGCTGCGCGCGCTGGTCAAGCACCTTTCGGGCATTCCCGATGACGAGATCACGCACCTCGAGATCCCGACGGGCCAGCCGATCGTGTATGAGCTCGACGCCAGTCTCAATGAGGTAGAGCGCTATTATCTGAGCGAGCGCTAAAGGCGATCCGCCTTGCGCAATCGTTCCGGTCGCGCCACATTTCGGCGCTGAACCAGGGGAAATCACCACATGCGCCTATTGCCCGCCATCCTGATGCTTACCGTTGCTGCGCCTGTCGTCGCGCAGGACAAGGCACCGGCCAAATCGCACAAGGATGCCATGGTCGCCGAGGTGGAGGCGAACTGGGCCAAGCCCCCGGTCGACGAAACCGCCGCCGTGTCGCGCGGCACGGTAACGGTGAAGGGCGAACGGATCGCTTATACAGCGACAGCCGGCACGCTGACGATCCGCGATAATGACGCCAAGCCCACCGCCAGCCTGTTCTACACCGCCTATACCAAGGATGGCGGCGGCAACCGGCCAGTGACCTTTTTTTATAATGGCGGCCCCGGTTCGCCCACGATCTGGTTGCACATGGGCAGTTTTGCGCCCGTGCGCGTCAACACCACTACGCCTGATTATGTCCACCCGGCACCGTACAGCTTTGGCCCCAACCCCGAATCGCTGATCGACAAGACCGATATGGTGTTCATCGATGCCATCGGCGCGGGTTGGTCGCGGCCGCTGGGCGACAAGACCGGCAAGGATTTTTGGGGCGTTGATCAGGATGCGGACGCCTTTGCCCGCGCCATCACCCGCTATCTCGATAAGAACAGCCGCTGGACGTCGCCCAAATTCCTGTTCGGCGAAAGCTATGGCACGCTGCGGTCGGGCGCGGTTGCCGCACTGCTCGAGGATCGCGGGGTAAGCCTGAGCGGGATTGTGCTGTTTTCCACGATCATGAACTATGGCGTGCGCCAGCCGGGGTATGACCAGAATTATATGGTGTTGTTCCCCGGCTATGCGGCAACCGCCTGGTATCACGAGCGCCTCGCCAATCGCCCCGCCGATCTGGCCAGCTTTCTGGTTGAGGTGCGCGGTTTCGTGAGCGGTGCCTATGCCGCCGCGCTTGCCAAGGGCGACACGATTTCGCCCGGGGAAGCCCAGGCGGTGGCCAAGCAAATGGCGGCGTATACCGGGCTGTCAGAGGCATTCATTCTGCGCGCCAACCTGCGCATTGATCTGGGCCATTTCCAAACCGAACTGCTGCGGGATCGCCGCGTCTCAACCGGGCGGCTTGATTCGCGCTATCTGCTCACCGTGGCCGACGCCAATGCAGACAGCCCGATCGATGACCCGGCGTCGACCGCGATCACCGGTGCCTATATCGCCAACTTCATGGAGTATGCGACCCGCACTTTGGGGTATAAAACCGACATGCCCTATAAGCTGTCGGCGCGCGAAAGCGGCTTTGAATGGGATTGGCGGCACCGTGCGCCGGGCAGCAACGGCCCGCAACTGGCCCCCAACACCGCCGTCGATCTCGCCCATATGATGCGCACCAACCCTTACGTCAAAGTGCTGTTCATGAACGGCTATTATGACATGGCGACGCCGTTTTACGGGGCGGAGTTTGATGCCAACCACATGCAGCTCGACGAAAGTCGCCGCCGCAACATCAGCTTCAAATATTATGAGGCCGGGCACATGATCTACCTGAACCCCCAGGCGCTGACGCAGATGCATCAGGATCTGGCCGCGTGGTATGATGCCGCGCGCTGAACGACGCGTGCGAGCAGCGATTGCCCTTGCGCGCGCTGCCCGCTAGTTGCTTGTGATGGAACCGCAAATCGGCATCATCATGGGCAGCACTTCCGATTGGGAGACAATGCGCCAGGCAGCGGAAATCCTGGACGCGATGGGCGTGGCCTATGAGAGCAAGGTGGTGTCCGCGCACCGCACGCCACAGCGACTGGTCGATTATGCCACCACGGCTGCCGACCGGGGCTTGAAGGTGATCATCGCGGGGGCGGGCGGCGCGGCGCATTTGCCCGGTATGGCCGCGTCGATGACGCATCTGCCGGTGCTTGGCGTGCCGGTACAGTCCAAGGCGCTGGACGGCATGGATAGCCTGCTCTCGATCGTGCAGATGCCCGCCGGCATCCCGGTGGGCACGCTGGCGATCGGCAAGGCGGGGGCAAAAAATGCCGGGTTGCTGGCGATCGCAATCCTAGCGCTCGCCGATCCAGTGCTGTCGCAGCAATTGCAAGCCTGGCGCGCCGCGCAAACCGCTAGCGTCGCGACCGATCCGGCGTGAAGCCCCTCCCCCCCGGTTCGACCATCGGCATTCTGGGCGGCGGGCAGCTGGGCCGGATGCTCGCGATTGCGGCCGCGCAACTGGGCTATAACACCCGCGTGCTCGCGCCCGACGAGGAGGCCGTCGCCGCGCAAACCGCCGCGAGCTTCACCCGCGCCGATTATCACAGCCGCATCGTGCTCGACGAATTTGCGAGCGCTGCTGATGTCGTCACTTATGAATTTGAGAATATCGATATCGAGCCCGTCGATTACCTGAGCGGCAAGGTACCGGTTCATCCCGGCCCTACCTCGCTTGCCATTGCGCAGGACCGGGCGGACGAGAAGAGCTTCGTCAATGCGTTAGGCGGCAGGACCGCCGCTTGGGCCAAGGTAACGACGCTGGAGGAGCTGCAGGCGGCCATCGCCGCGATCGGTACCCCAGCGATCCTCAAGACGCTCAGGCTGGGCTATGACGGCAAAGGACAAGTGCGGCTGCATAGCGCTAACGATGTCGAGCCCGCTTGGGCAGCGATTGGCGCGCGACCGGCGATCCTGGAAGCGTTCGTGCCCTTCAGCCACGAATTCTCGATCATACTGGCGCGCGGGAGCGATGGCGCGATGGTGAGCTATCCGCCGCCATGGAACGAGCACAAGGACGGCATCCTCGCCCGCTCCACCCTGCCCGCACCGGCTGAGATCGCCCAGCAATGGGGCGAGGCGGCGACGCTGACTGGGCGGATCGCCGAAACTCTAGGCCATGTCGGGGTGCTGACCTGCGAATATTTCGTCGGCGCGGACGGCCCAGTGTTCAATGAGATGGCACCGCGCGTCCATAATAGCGGCCATTGGACGATCGAAGGCGCCGTCACCAGCCAGTTCGAAAACCATATCCGCGCCATCTGTGGCCTGCCGCTCGGTGATACCGGGCTGACCGCAACCCGGGTCGAGATGCTCAACCTGATCGGCAAGGATGCTGATGGCTGGGCCAGCTATCTCGCTGAGCGCGACGCCCACCTACACCTGTACGGCAAGAGCGTGCGCGCTGGGCGGAAGATGGGGCATGTGACGCGACTGATGCGCTGAGCACAAACGACAATGGCCCGCCCTTCCCAAAGGAAAGGCGGGCCATGTCGGGCATTGTTACCAATCCTGAAGGATCAGGCGCGGCTGCCCGTCATCGGGAAGCTGCCGAACGCGCCAGCACCGACCGTGCCGGTGATCGTGTCTCCATCGATCGTGGCTTCGCAGGTCAGCGTCATCGGCATCGGCACGGTCATCGCCATCGTCCATTTGACGGTGTTGCCATCGACGGTGCCATCGGTGATCTCAACCGAGCCCATCTGGCCCGAGCTGGTACCAGTCCAGGTGTTGCCATCGCTCTTGATGACAACGACAGCGGCGTTATCGCCGAGCGGAGACTTTACAACGGTATTCCAGGTGCCATCGACTGCGGCCATGATCGCTTCTCCTGTAGCTTCGGTTATCACTTCACGTCCGTAACGGACGCGGCGGGCACCACCTCCACCGACAGGCCGAGCGAGTCAAGTTGCGGACGCACCACCTTGGCGTCGCCCACCACCACCCAGACGAACTTGTCGGGGTTGATTGCTGCCCGTGCCGCAGCGTCAAGCTGGGCGCTGGTCATCGCGCGATATTTTTGCGTGATCGTCGCGTAATAATCATCGGGGCGCTTATACTGATCATTATCGAGCATCGCTGACAGCACTGCGCCAGCGGTTTCGAAGTTGCCAGCCAGTTCGCGAGTCGCCCCGTTGATGGTGCGGGTAAACTCGGCATCGGTGATGCCCTTGGTGCTCAAAAATTCCTTGAGATCAATCTGGAGCGCCTTGATCGACTCACCGGTTTTGTCGGCCTGTACCGGCGCATTGATCCGATAGGTGACGAGCTGCTCATTCTGGCCAAAGCCGCCGCCCGCGCCGTAAGACCAATGCTTGGTTTCGCGCAGATCGAGGTTGATCCGCGAGAGGAAATCACCACCCAGCACGTCGTTGGCGGTCTGCTCGTCGAGCAGATTGTCGCTGCCCTTGAGCGGGGTGAGTTGCCCGGCAGTGATCAACGATTGCGGTGAATCAGGGCGATCAATCAGCACAATCTTGGGCGCGGTCTGGACCGGAGCGATGCTCAGGTCCTTGACACCGGCGGCACCAACCCCCTGCCAATTGCCAAAGGCGCGTTCGAGTTGCGGCACCAATGCCGCGAGGCCAAGATCGGAAACGACGAAGATCTTGGCCTTTTCTGGCCGTAACCATGCTTGCTGGAAGGCGATGAGATCGTCCCGCGTTAGCTTGGCGACCGCCGCCGGATCGCCATTTTGGCCCGCCGTCTTGGCATAAGGCGATGGGCCGAACAGCAATTTCGGCAACACCCGCCCAGCCAGCCCGGCCGGATTGGTCAGCTCCTGCTGGATACCGGCCAGCTGAGTCGTCCGAAGCCGGGCAACCTCCTCTGGCTTGAAGGCTGGGTTGCGGACAATATCTGCGAACAAGTCAAAGGCACCGGTCGCATTGGCACTTGGGGCCGATATGCTCAAAAATGTCCGGTCTGCGCTATTCCCGGTCGAGACATTGGCACCTAGCCGCTCTTCGGCTTCGGCGAGGGCGATCGAATCGCGCGTGGTTGTGCCCTCTTCGAGCATCGACAGCGTGAGCTGCTGCAAGCCGAGCTTATCGGCGGGGTTGGCGACAGCCCCCGCATCGAAGCTGATCAGTGCACGCGTCACCGGCACGGCGGTACGCTGCGCATAAACGACCTCAATCCCGTTGGAGAGCTTGGCGCGCTCCACCTTGGGGAAGACCAGATTGGCAACCGGGCCGACGGCCGGATCGGTTTCGGAGCGCGAGTTAGCGGGCTTGAGCGCAGGCGGCGAGACCAAAGGTTTGGGGGCGGCAGCGACATCACCCGATGCTTCACGCGGCCCTGCAACCACAGACAGACTATAGACCGGCCGCGTCAGCCATTTCTGCGCTGCCGCCTGGACAGTCGTTGGGGTTTGCGCCGCAAGCGCAGCGAGCTGCTTCTTGAAAAAGCCCGGGTCATTTGAATAAAGTTCGCCCTGCGCAAGCGCGACGGCCTTGCCGCCAAAGCCGCCAACCGATTCAAGCCCGGCGATCCGGCCAGACACACTGGTGGTGACGACGCGCTGCAGCTCATCAGCATTTGGCCCGGCCTTGATGAACTCAGCGATCAAATCATCCAGCCGCTTGCTGGCGACGGCGGCATCGACGCCAGGACGGACCACCATCGTGACCTGGAAAATGCCAATCTGGGCCAGCGATTGCACCCCGGCGCTGACCTGAACAGCCAGCTTTTCCTGACGGACCAGGACGTTATCCAACCGCGAGCTTGACAGACCACCAAGCGCAGACGCGGCGGCGTTGAGCGCGGCGGCATCCTTGTCATTCAGCCCCGGCACCGCCCATGCGCGCAGCACCAGCGTTGCCGCAACACGATCATGGATAACATCGGTCTTTGGTGCAGCCAGCGTCGGGATCGGCACATTGGGCAGCGACGTGGTCGGCCCGGCAGCGATTTTGCCGAAATAGTGCGTCACCAGCCGCTTCGCGGTCGCCAGATCGACATCGCCCGCCAGCACCAGCACGGCGTTGTTCGGGCCATAATGATTGCGGAACCAGCCCTTCACATCGTCGAGACTGGCAGCGTCGAGATCGGCCAGTGATCCGATAACGCTATGGCCATAGGGGTGATCGCTCGAAAACAGCCCGTCGAGCAGCTTATACTGGATCAGGCCGTAAGGACGGTTATCGCCCTGGCGCTTTTCATTCTGCACGACGCCGCGCTGCTCATCGAGCACCTCCTGCGTCACCGCGCCGAGCAGATACCCCATCCGGTCGCTTTCTAGGAACAGCGCCTTTTCGAGCGCCGGGGTCGGCACGGTTTCGAAATAATTGGTGCGATCATAATTTGTGGTGCCGTTGAGATCGGTGGCACCGACCTGCTTGAGCGGGTCGAAGAAATCGCCCGGCGCATTTTCGCTGCCGTTGAACATCAGATGTTCGAACAAATGGGCAAAACCGGTTCGGCCCTTGGGCTCAAATTTCGAGCCGATATTATACCAGACGCTGACCGCGACGACCGGGGCCTTGCGATCGGTGTGAACGATCACGCGCAAGCCATTGGGCAGCGTAAACTCGTTATAGGCGATATCGACCTTCTTGATCAGATCGGCGACTGGGGCGGGTTTGACAGCGGCGGCGGGTGCCTGTGCCGTGGCGGCGAGCGGGGTCAAAAGCGCGCAGAAAGCAACGCCCGAAAGCGCGATCGATCGAAGATGCATGCAGGTTTTCCTCACCAAGAAATTGTAATTGCGTAACTATAGCAGCCCCGCCGCGCGGTACAACCGACCTCCGGCGGGGCGCAGAACAGCCTAGGGCCGATAATCGCGTTCCTTATGCTTTTCCAGCGTGGCCGGATCGAACCAGACCGGCTTCAGCTTGTGATCCACAAACAGCTGCATCTGATCAGTATAATGCTTCGATTCGGGCCGCGTCGTCGCCGCGCCATAGGGCTGGATCGATGTCGAGCTGACCATGCCCGCCTTGTCCCAAGCGATGAACATGATGAAGCTGTCGCCATGCTTCACGACCAGCCGGCCATCGGGCGCTTCGTCCCAGTTGGAGGTGGCGCGCAGGGCGTCGGGCCCGCCATCGAGCGGCAGGTCCACTTTTCCCTGGCGCAACCGCAGCACCGTGCCGAGCGGCGGATCAAGCTTGCCGAAATGCTGCATCAGATAGCTGGCTGCCTTTTGCAATTCCTCTCGCGCATCGGGCCAGGGTTTGCGGGGATAATGGATGCGGTTGCCGCTGCGCAGCAACATGACGGCCAACGCATCGGCCGGGCCCTTGCCGTCATAGTTCCAATCCCATTTCGCCATCACGGCCTTGGCATTGGCGATCAACGTGTCGCCCTTGGGATCAACCTTGTTGATGTCGTCGAACCAACGCGCTGCCCAGCTGAACTTGCTGATCGCGCTATCAAATTTGATGCGGTGAAGATCTGCGTCAGAGATCGACGGATCTGCCCCCAGCAGCTCAATCGACCGCGTACCGCGATTGGTGGTGTCGGTCTCAATGCCCAGCAATTTGGGAAAGTCCGCCGGATTGAGGTCAGAGCCAACGCCCGCCGCCTGGAAGGGGGTGTTGTTGGCATTGGCCAAAAAGCCTGACACCGGATTGATGTTGCGCGGAATCATCGTCCAGGGAACCGTGCCAGAGGCGAGATTAGCCGAGGTATCGCCCGGCAACACATGGGCATAATCAAAGCCCGGCTTCCGGTTCAAAAAGGCAGCATTATAGAAATAGGCGATGTTGCCCGCTGCATCGCCATAAAGGAAATTGGTTGCTGGCACGGCCTGTTTGCTAAGCGCCGCCTGCCATTCGGCAAAATCGCGCGCCTTGTTGAGCCGGTAATATTCCTCGACCATACCGAGCTGTTCGGGCGCGGCATAATGGATCGCAAACGCGCCATCCTTGTTGATGATCACTGGGCCATGGACTGATCGATAGGCAGTGCGCGGCACGGGCAGTACGAACGGTCCCCACAGTTTGACATGCAGCCATACCCGCTGCGTTTCCAGCGGCAGCCATTTGCCATCGAAGCGGTATTGCGTGCCCTCCTTGTTGAGGACGAGCTTGTAGATATCGATCAAATCGGGCCGGTTGACGGTGTTGGTCCAGCCAAGCGTCTTGTTGTGACCAAGCAGCGGATAAGGTGCGCCCGGGAAGGTAGCGCCGGCAAAGTCCCAACCCTGTTTCGAATGGACGACCAGTTCATACCAAGCGACCCCGCCGCGATAGGGCTGGTGCGCATTGGAGACGAGCCGGGTAAAACCGTCCGCCGATCGCTTGGGTGCGACGACAAAGGCATTGGAGCCGTTGAGATTGCCCTCATTAGGATCGACCGCCCCGGCCGGGATCGGCGCGATGTTAGGCGAGTCAGGATGCGGCCCGGCATTTTCGACCGGCAGCGGCTTTTCCCCCACCAGTGCACCGAGCACGGCATCGAGACCGAAGAAAAAGGGCGAGCGCAGCACGAAGCCTGCCGCAATATCCTGCCCGTCGACCGGGAACAGGTTGCGCAGCCGCACCTCGCCCGGGTGCTGGTCAGCATAATGGTTGAGGCCCGCGGCATAGGCATCGAGCAATGCCCGCACATCGGCGGGCTGCTTCATATAATCGCGTGTCACGGTTTCGCGCGCGCGGACCAGATGCAGCGCGAAATCGACGCCCGCACCCGGCTGCCCCGTCAGCGCGCCAGCGCGGCCACGCGTCATCGCCACCACTTCTTGCAGCGTCTCGAAATCATCCTCGGCATGCGCATAGGCAATGCCGTACCCGACATCGGCATCGGTTGTGCCAAAGACATGCGGCACGCCGAAAGTGTCGCGGACAATACGGGTATCATATCGATGTGCAGGCGGTGGCGCGGCGGCGGTGGCGGTGAGCGGTTCCCAGACCGCAAGGGCGATTGCCACGACAACCAGCAGCGCGACCAGCACGCCAAGGCCCTTCACCAAAAACCGCATCCGCCCGCCCCTATTTTCATCTTATCGCCTCCGCCTCTAGCTGCGGGCTGGCGGGAGCGCCACGTCCCTTTGGGAAAAGACGATCGATTTTGAAACGGATCGGCATTTTCTGGGCCCTGCTCCGCGCGGCTGCCCTTGTGTTGCAAATTGGCAACATTACATCGCTCTCAACAGACAGGGACAGGCCATGAACCTCGAAAAATTCACCGATCGTGCCAAGGGTTTCCTCCAGTCGGCGCAGACCGTGGCGATCCGCATGAGCCATCAGCGCATCGGCCCAGAACATATCCTGAAAGCGCTGCTAGAGGATGAGCAGGGCCTCGCCTCTGGGCTGATCAAGGCGGCGGGCGGTGATCCCGCGCGCGCGCTGAGCGAAACCGACCTCGCCCTCGCCAAGGTGCCGGCGGTGTCGGGCAGCGGCGCGCAGCAAGCCCCCGGCATTGACAATGACGCCGTCCGCATCCTCGATTCTGCCGAGCAGGTCGCGCAAAAGGCCGGTGATTCCTATGTTACGGTTGAACGGCTGCTGGTTGCGCTTGCGTTGTCGCTCAACACCGTGGCGGGCAAAGCGATCAAGGAATCCGGCGCAACGCCAGAGCGGATCAACACGGCGATCAATGACCTCCGCAAAGGTCGCACCGCCGACACGGCGGGTGCTGAGGATCGCTATGATGCCCTCAAGAAATTCGCGCGCGACCTGACCCAGGCGGCGCGCGACGGTAAACTCGATCCCGTAATCGGCCGTGACGAGGAAATCCGCCGCACCATCCAGATTCTCGCCCGCCGCACCAAGAACAACCCCGTGCTGATCGGCGAACCCGGCGTCGGCAAGACCGCGATTGCCGAGGGCTTGGCGATCCGCATCGCCAATGGCGATGTGCCTGATACGCTGAAGGACCGTACGCTGATGTCGCTCGATCTCGGCTCGCTGATCGCCGGCGCAAAGTATCGCGGCGAGTTCGAGGAGCGGCTGAAAGGCGTGCTCGACGAAGTGAAGGCCGGCGAAGGCCATATCGTGCTGTTCATCGACGAGATGCACCAGCTGATTGGCGCAGGCAAATCCGAAGGCGCGATGGATGCGTCGAACCTGCTGAAGCCCGCCCTTGCGCGGGGCGAGCTGCACTGCGTCGGCGCGACGACGCTCGATGAGTATCGCAAGCATGTCGAAAAGGACGCCGCCCTCCAGCGCCGCTTCCAGCCGGTGTTCGTCGGCGAGCCGACCGTGCCCGACACGGTCAGCATCCTGCGCGGGCTGAAGGAGAAATATGAGCTGCACCACGGGGTGCGCATCACCGATGGCGCGATCGTTGCCGCGGCGACGCTGTCGAACCGCTATATCACCGATCGCTTTCTGCCCGACAAGGCAATCGACCTAATGGACGAAGCCGCTAGCCGCATCCGGATGGAAGTGGAGTCCAAGCCCGAGGAGATCGAAACGCTCGACCGGCGGATCATCCAGCTGAAGATCGAGCGCGAGGCCTTGAAGCGTGAAACCGACGCCGCATCAAAGGACCGGCTGACGACGCTGGACGGCGAACTCGCCAATCTGGAACAGCAATTGGCTGAACTGACCCAGCGTTGGCAAGGGGAGAAGGACAAGATTGCCGGCGAGGCGCGGATCAAGGAGCAGCTTGATGCGGCGCGGCTCGAAGTCGAGCAGGCGCAGCGCGCGGGCGATCTCGGCAAGATGGCCGAGCTCAATTACGGCACGATCCCCGCGCTGCAGAAGCAGCTCGCCGCAGCGGCAGGCGCGAGCGAAGGCGCGATGCTGCGCGAGGAAGTGACGGCAGAGGATATCGCCGGTGTCGTCGCCCGCTGGACTGGCATTCCGGTCGAGCGGATGATGGAGGGCGAGCGTGACAAATTGCTCCAGATGGAAGAGACGATCGGCAAGCGCGTGATCGGCCAGAAGGAGGCGATCCGCGCCGTGTCCACCGCCGTGCGGCGCGCGCGCGCTGGGTTACAGGACCCCAATCGCCCGCTGGGCAGCTTCCTGTTTCTGGGGCCAACCGGCGTCGGCAAGACCGAACTGACCAAGGCGCTCGCCGAATTCCTGTTCGACGACCCCAGCGCCATGGTCCGCATCGACATGAGCGAATTTATGGAGAAGCACGCCGTCGCGCGGCTGATCGGGGCGCCGCCGGGGTATGTCGGGTATGAGGAAGGGGGCGTACTGACCGAGGCCGTTCGCCGCCGTCCTTATCAGGTCATCCTGTTCGACGAGGTCGAGAAGGCGCATGGTGATGTGTTCAACGTGTTGTTGCAGGTGCTTGATGATGGGCGGCTGACCGACGGGCAGGGCCGCACGGTGGATTTCACCAACACCATCATCGTGCTGACCTCCAACCTCGGCAGCCAATATCTGACCGCGCTGGAGGATGGCCAGGACGTGTCCACCGTCGAGCCGCAGGTGATGGAGATGGTCCGCGCGCATTTTCGCCCCGAATTCCTCAACCGATTGGACGAGATCGTGCTGTTCCACCGGCTGGGGCAAAGCGAGATGGCGCCGATCGTCGACATTCAGGTCGAGCGTGTCCGCAAATTGCTCGCCGAGCGCAAGGTGACGATCGAGTTGACCAGCGGCGCGCGCGCGTGGCTGGGGCGGGTTGGCTATGATCCGGTTTATGGCGCACGGCCACTAAAACGCGCGGTGCAGCGTTATCTGCAGGACCCGCTTGCTGATTTGATCCTGTCAGGTGCGGTCAAGGATGGGGCCTCAATCCATGCCGATGAGGGCGATGGTGCCCTGGTGCTGAGGGTGGGGTAATGATTGGCGCAAGGGTTGTGGCAGGCCATCGCCAGCGTTAGGTCAGCTTGGCTCCGAGCCGGAAAGTCGCTGCCCTATGTCACAGACTCCCTCGTCCGCCGATCAGGCGCTGCATCTGTTGGCGCTCAATCCGGCGCTTGACCGTTCCGCGCTGCGCGATCGCTTTACCCGGGATGGGCGGATCCAGATCAGGGATGTGCTCAAGCTCGACTCAGCGCGCGACCTGCGTTCAATTCTGGCCAACCAAACCCCGTGGGGCATGGCCTGGAGCGCCGGTGCAGATGGCCCAAAGGCGTTGACGGCAAAGGAATTCGCGGCTTTGGCGCCCGCTGAACGCCAGCGCATTGGAACATCGGTACAAACGGCGGCGCAGCGCGGCGATTATGCCTTTGCCTATGCGCGTTACCCGATGCTCGACGGCTATCTTGGGGGCTGGATGCCCGATTCTCCGCATGACATCGTGTTTGAACACATCAACGACGCGCCGTTTCTGGACCTTGTTCGCCAGGTTACCAGCATCCCGGATCTGGTGAAGGCCGATGCCCAGGCAACTTTCTACGCCCCGACCCATTTCCTGTCGCGGCATAATGACAGCCATGTCGGCGAAGGGTGGCGGGTAGCGTATGTCCTGAGCCTTGCCCCTGATGACTGGAAACCCGATTGGGGCGGCTATCTCAATTTTCTGGACGCCGACGGCGATATTGTAGCGGGCTATCGTCCGCGCTTCAACGCGCTCAGCCTTTTTCGCGTGCCGCAGGATCACCATGTCAGCTATGTGCCGCCCTTCGCCCCGGTCGGTCGTTATTCGATCACGGGCTGGTTCCGCGACAGCTAAGATTTTACGCCGCCAAACAAGGACACCCAACAGGACCGATGCGGCACAACCATCGGCCTGATGCGCACCCGGCGCCTGTGCGCGCCTAGACAAGCCGGGAGTGACGCGGCATCGTTGATGCATGGTTCAGCTCGACGTCAATGCCCTGTTTCGCCGCGCCGAAACAGGATTTCAATCGGGCCGGTTTGAAGCCGCACGCACCGATCTGGTAACCGTGCTGCGGATCATGGGGGATCATCCCCAGGTCCTTCATTTGCTGGCGCTTTGCGAAACCAATCTCGGCCGGGCAAATGCTGCGGCCGATGCGTTTCGTCGTGCGCTGAAACTTGCAGCCAATGATCCGCAAATCAATAATAATTATGCCAATTTGCTGAACCAGCAAGGCGATGTGGCGGGGGCATTCCGGCATTTCGATCGCGCACTGGTGGGCAATCCGAAGGCGGTCGACCCGCGCTATAATCGCGCGTTGCTGCGTCAGCGACAGGGGGATTGGGCAGGTGCACGCGCTGATCTTGATCAGCTTGTCGCGGCCGTTCCCGGCGATCCGCGGCTGTGGGAAGCGCGCGGCACGGTCAACCGCGACGGCGGTGATCTTGCCGCCGCAGCTGCTGATTATGATCGTGCGCTTGCCCTCGCGCCCGATCGACCAATCGCGCTGCACGGGGCCGCACGGGTTGCACTGGAGCGCGGCGACGACGCGGCCGTGCCTGCTTATCGGCGAGCGCTTGATCACTCGGCACAAGACCCCGCCCTGGTGCTGGGACTCGCCGAGGCGCTTGAGGCAGCGGGGCAAGGCGGTGGCATCGCGCTGCTGGCGGATCAAGTGGCGCGCAACCCCGGGTGGATTGACGGGCAGAATAGCCTTGCCCGGATGCGCGCCGAATCGGGGACTGACGGAGACTTCGCTGAAGGCTTCGCCAAGGCCGTTGCGCTGACGCCCGCCGATCGAGGGCTGCAATTTGCCTATTGGCGCAGCCTGGCGTTGGGCGGGCGGCAAACGGATGCGCTGCGTGCGCTCGATCAGGCAAGGCCGTATCTGGGCGATGATGCCGAACTTGCCATGCTGGAGGCCGTGTTTGCGAGCGAGTCAGGCGATCTCGACCGGGCGGACGCCGCATTTGCGCGGGCAGGGGCCGGGCAGGATGTCGATTTCGCGCGCGGTCGCCATGCCCTAAGGCGGCGTGATCCGGGATTAGCCGCCAGGCTGATCGAGCCCTTGGTCCGCGCCGATATCGGCATGGTATCGGCCTGGGCGCATCTGTCGCTCGCCTGGCGGCTGGCGGACGATCCGCGGCATCGCTGGCTGTGCGATCAGCCCGGGCTTTACGGCACATCCGATATCGGTTTTTCCCACACCGAGCTCGACATGCTGGCGGCAACGCTGCGCGATCTGCATCGCACGCGCGCCCATCCAATCGGTCAATCATTGCGCGGCGGCACGCAAACGCGCGGACGGTTGCTGACGCGACCTGACCCGATCCTTGCGCAGTTGAGAGAACGGCTTGCGGCGGCAGTCGGCGCGCATCTGGAGGCGCTGCCACCCGCAGACCCAACCCACCCCCTGCTGCGATTTCGCGGGCAGCCATTTGGCTTTGCTGGCAGCTGGTCAGTGCGGCTCAGCGGCGGCGGATTCCATGTCCACCATGTTCACCCGGAGGGCGTGTTGAGTTCGGCCTGCTATGTCGCTTTGCCCAAGCTCGACAAGGGCGATCGGCCGGGTTGGCTTGAGATCGGGGCACCGCCAGCTGAGCTCGGCCTTGACCTTGCCCCACTGGCGACGATAGAGCCAATGCCAGGCCGCTTGGCGCTGTTTCCGAGCTATATGTTTCATGGCACGCGCCCCTTTGATGAAGGTGAGCGGCTCACGGTCGCTTTCGATGTGGTGATGTGATCGAGTCCGTCGAAGCCTGGAGCGATTATTGGGCGGAAAGCGTCGATGGCTGCTGCCTTACGCGAGCGCCAGTCGCGCTGAAGGATAGCCTTTTGGCGATCTGGCGCGACCTGGCCAATGTCTTGCCGAACGGCGCCAGCATCTTGGATGTGGCAGCGGGCGGCGGTGCAGTCGGTGTGGCGATAAACCGGGGTCGCCCCGATCTGACGGTGACGGGCGTCGATTCGGCCGCGGTGGGGGACAAGGCCAGGGCGCTGGGCGTACTCGGCGGCATTGCAGCCGATGCTTTGCCCTTTGGCGATGGCTGCTTTGATGCAGTGACAAGTCAATTTGGGATAGAATATTGCCCGGTCGGATCGATTGCTGAGGCTGTTCGGGTCGCCGCAGCTGGCGCCCAGCTTCGCTTCATCTGCCACCACGCTGACAGCAGGGCCGTGCGCCATAATCGCGATCGCTGCGCGGCCATGATGGCGCTGTTCGAGGCGGGGCTGTTTGCGCTCGCCCACCGTGTCGCGCACGGCGCGCCGGAAGACGAGACGACAGTGGCGACAATTGACGCTGCCTGTCAGGCCTATCGGCAGCAGTCGATCGTCGAAGAATTGCCGCTTGCCCTTAGCCAGGCCCTGCGCAGTCGGCAGCCTATCGTCATGGTTGATTGGATAACGACGAAGGCACGCCGTGAGGTCGCTCGACTTCAGGCGATGGTGCAGGCCGCGCTCGACGTCCAGGATGTTGAGCGAATGGTTGGCGATTTGACCCTGTTGGGGGCTGATTGCGCGGCGCGGCTCATCATGATCGACGGGGATGAACCCGTTGCCTGGCTGATTAGCGGATCGGTTTCCCGATCGGTTGACGCAGCGGCGACATCATGTCGCCATGCGTGATTCCCTGGCAATGGCAAGGCGGTGAACTGCCCAGGGGTCCGCTATTGGGTACCTATTCGCATTCAGGGTCACTCACCGGGCATGGATTGCAATGGCGGCGCCGGGCGGGGGGGGCCGATCCAGGCCATAATCGACATAAACTGGATGGCCAGGACTCTTCGCTACACTGAAGTCATTCCGCCTTGCGCGGAGCCGATACCACAAAAAAAGGGCGGCTCGCTCGCGCGAACCGCCCCTTCTTTAGATGCTGCCTTCGATCAGAAGCGTACGCGCGCCGCGACGAAGAAGTCACGGCCAAGCACGTCATACACACCAGGATAGGTGTTTGCCTGCTCCTGATTGTCGCCAATCAGCTGTGGCGTGCGACCGCCGATGTTGCTGACACCTGCCGTCAAAGTGAGGTTCTTGGTCACTTCATACGCCATGGTCAGATCGAACACGTCATAAGCGGCAAGGCGTTCCACCGAATAAAGCGTCGTCACATCATCATCGTTGACTGCCGACAGATGCCGCCAGCGCAGGCTGGTGGTCAGCGGGCCGTCAAGCCAGCTGAGACGCGAGTTGAACTTCCACTTCGACTGCGGCGTGCCGCAGGTGTTGCCGAAGAAGCCAGCGCATTCGATCGACGTGTTCTGGCCAACCACTGGGACGAACGTGTTATTGTCCGTCCAGGTGCCCTGGAAGTTGAAGCTGAGCTTCGACGAGCTGGAGACGAGACCGAAGTCCAGCGGCTGAAGATAGTTCACTTCCCAGTCAATGCCGGAGGTCGACAGCGACGACAGGTTTGCCGCACCACCAAACACCACCGATGCGGAGCCGTTAGGGTTGATCTGACCGTCAAGCGAGCCCGTACCAACGTTACGGTTGATCAACCGGCAAAAGCCGTTGTTCGGATCCTGGAACACATTGTAGCACAGGTTCAGAATGTTGGCGACGCCGCCACCCGCCGTCGCAATCGAGTTACCGATTTCGATGTTGAAGTAATCGACGGTGAGCGACAGGCGCGGGATGAAGCTAGGCCGCAACACCGCACCAAAGGTGTACGAGGTCGACTCTTCAGCGTTCAGATTGGGGTTGCCACCAAATTGTGCCTGGATCTGGGTGTTTGCCTGCAGAACTGAAGGAACACCCTGGCCGATATTGGCAGCGGGGACGCCAGTTGCGAGACAGGTATTCCGCAAACCGCCAGGAGCCAGTGCCGCTGCAGTGGTGCAGGGATCGGTTACGGTTGGGAAGCCGGTCTGCAAGCCACCGAACAATTCGCCGACGTTCGGTGCGCGAACAGCGCGTGAATATTGGCCGCGGAACTTGATGTCACGAATGGGTGCCCATTCCAGACCGAAAGCATAGGTGCCTACGCCACCGATCGACCGGATCGAATAATCCGAATAACGACCCTGAACAGACAGTTCGAGGCTGTAGAAGAAGGGCTGATTGGCGGCGATTGGGATACGAAGTTCGCCAAAGCCTTCCTTCACATCATAGCTGCCTGCCGTGGCGTTACCAGCGTTGAAGCCGATGACGTCACCCGACGAGAGCGCGGTATCAGGAATGAACTGCGATGCGACCCGACGATATTCGCCGCCGACCACGAAGCCGATTGGGCCACCGCCCCAGCCGAGGTCATACAGGTTACCGCTGACCGTGCCGTTGGCAACCTGAAGCGTCGAGATGTCGTTGTTCTGGGCAACGATCGAAATCTGGCGGATCGATGCTGCGCTCAGCGTGTTCGGGCCGAAGATATCGATCGCAGCATCGGTACCATCGAGACCACGCTGGAATGCCGCCCGCGAAATGTTGCCCTGCTGCACGTTCGCGTTCCGCGTCCGTGCATAGCTGTAATAGGCATCATATTTCAGGCCGGTTTCGCCGATATTGCCCTTCAGGCCGAACAGAACGCGGAAAGCGTTGCGTTCGTCGAGATTGGCGCGGCCGCCGCTTTCAATCGTGCGGCGGTTGATGGCGAGCTGCACAACGCCTGTGGCGTTTGCAGCGGCAGCCAGACCAGCGAACAAAGGAGTCTGGCCGTTGGCGGCGCGGGCTACGTTGATCGCCGTTTCATTGGCATCCAATTGCCGCAGCGCCGTGACGTCTGCTGCCGTCAGGAATGGCGAAACAGCGTTGATGTTGACGTTGAACGAACCGGTGACAGGCGTCGCCGCCAAGACGTTGTCAACGCGGTTGTTGACGAACGAAACTTCCGAATATGCCGTAACATAATCGTTGATTTCATAGTCGGCAAAGGCACCGAGCAGATAACGCTCCTGCGGCACCTGCAGAAAGTTGACCGGTGCATAGTTATAAATGTCTGTCGCGGAAACATAGGGGCTCAGTGAAGAGGTCCCATCGCGCGAGATACCACCAAAGCCGTTGAACACCGTGCCGGCGGCACGGTTCAGCGCGACACCGTTAACGGTTGCCGTGGCAGGCGCGGAGAAGCGGCCGGCCGGAATGGTCGACGAACCGCCTGGAGCAAAGCCACCGGCGCCATCATCGGCGAGTGCAAACCGCGAGAAATCGCGATCGCCCTGGAACACCGCGTCGCGGCGATAATATTCGGCATAAGCCGTAATGTGCCCGCGACCGTCACCAATGTCCGAACCAAAGGCGATGTTGCCGTTGAAACGCGTGCCATCGCCAGCCTCGGTTACCGAATACTGCGCGCCAGCTTCAAAACCGGAAAGGTTGTTGCGAAGACGGAAGTTCACAACGCCGGCAATGGCGTCCGAACCGTACACTGCCGATGCACCACCGGTCACCACGTCGACACCTTCAAGAAGGAACGCAGGGATCGTGTTCAAATCGACCGTCTGTGCGGTATCGTAGAACATCCAGCGACGGCCGTTGACGAGGACGATGTTACGCGCCGAACCCAGACCGCGAAGGTTGAGCGTCGCGATACCGCCGCCGGGGTTGTTCGAGAAGCCAGTGGTGCCCGGAATAACCGACGGCAGCAGGTTGATGACCTGCTCGACGTTGACCGAACCGCTGAGCTTGAATTCCTCAGCCGAAATGACGCTGAGCGGCGCAGCCGTATCAAGGCTCGGACGCGCGATACGCGAACCGGTGACGACAATGGCGTCCGACGAATCAGCCTCTGATGGACCAGATTGGGCAAGTGCCGGTGATGCGAACGCGGTAGCGCCGATCAACAACGTCGATGCCAGCAAACTGTTGCGGAAATTGCTCTTCATTTTTTTCCCCTTCTAGAGGCTAAACGCAGCCCGAACTTTATCGAAGAAACCCAGCAAGGGTATCCTACAGATAGCATCGGTATAAAGTCGGGCCCTTCACAGCAGCAATGGAGAAACGCAGGACATCACTTTTTTGAGCTTCGACGTGACAAAACTGCAACATGGTTGTCGTATTATAGCAGCAATACACCTAGCTGCGTTTTGCCTTGTCAGCATAGGGCGGTCGCGCGATACCAGCGGTCATTCTTGGGAGATGGGACGTGCGCAATTTTGTTCTGCTGATAGCAAGTCTTATGATCACAATGCCAACGATGGCTGCCGCAGCGACGATCGATCAAACCACCGATGAGGGCGCATCCAGGGTCGTGGCGGAGTTGACCGCATGCCGCAGCATCACCGACCCGACCAAGCGCTTGGCCTGTTTTGATCGCACTGCTGCTGCGTTGGTGACGGCCCAGGAGAACAAGTCGATCGTCGTGGTTGATCGCGCCGAGGTAAAGAAAGCGCGTCGCTCGCTCTTCGGCTTTGCCCTGCCCAACATCAATTTATTCGGCAAGCCAGGGGAATCGAGCGAGAGCGACGTTCAGGAGATCACCGCTAAAATCGTCAAGGTTGGTTTGGCTGGACAGCAGCTTTTCACCCTGACGCTGGACGATGACACGATCTGGCGGATGGGCGAATCGCTCGGCAGATATCCACCGGTCCCGGGTGATAAGGTCAACATTATCCGCGGTAGCTTAGGCAGTTTTCGCGCCAGCATCGCCGGCAGCCGCTATATCCAAGTAAACCGGGTTCGCTGACCCTGCAGCCCGGCTGGTTGCCATCGCCACCGCTATTGCACCACCGGCATCGGCCCGGCGAGCAGCAGCGGATCGATCCGGCTGTTGTGCCATTTGAGCGACCAGTGAAGATGCGGTCCGGTCGCTCGCCCGGTCATGCCGACGGCACCGATCCGCTGGCCGCGCTTGATCGTTTCGCCCACCCGCACGTCGATCCGCGAGAGGTGCAGGAAGGCGCTGTTGAGCCCCATGCCATGGTCGATCATCAGCAAATTACCCTCCAGCGTGAAGGGATGATCAGCGGCGAGGATCACCACGCCATCGGCCGGCGCGATTACTGGCGTGCCGGTCGGCTGCGCAACATCGCTGCCCGAATGATAGCTGCCCGCCTCGCCATTCTTGTAAATGCGCTGCGATCCGAACATGCCGGAGAGCCGCCCGACCACTGGCCAGAGAAATTGTTGCTGCCAGCCGGTCGAATTGACGCTGATCTGGCGGGCGGCATTGATCTGTTCAAGCTCGGCAGGGCGCAGCCGGTCGAACTCTTCGCTGGGCTGGGCAAAGCGCGGCAATGAATTGAGCCGTTCGATATTCCATGCCCGCCTGGCCACGGTCAGCACTTCATCGATCTGGCGTCCGTCTTCGAGCGTGGCAGACAGCGTCGCGCTGGCCGGGGCGTCCCGATCAAAAGCGATCAGGAAGCGGCCATCCGCCGTCATCGGCAAGGGCGCGCCATTAAAGCTGAGCAACGTGGTGCCGGCGGGAACGCTGCCGATCACCGTGCCGCCCTGGATCATCGGCCCGGCCAGTCGAAAGCCAGTCTGCGTGAGCAGGCGCTGATTGGCGGTGATGGCAGACGGCGCCATCGGCTTTACCGGGGCCGGCGCGGTTGGCTTGGCGATCGGCTTGGCTGACGGCGCTTCGGGCCGTTCGGCGGCGGGCGCGATGCAGCTGCCCTGAACGATCATGATCGCGACCCCGGCGGCAAAGCGTCTGGCGCGATGAATGCCCCCCGGCCGCCTCATGCCGGCGTCATCGCCGCCATCGCCACCGCTGCGCTGGCATAGGGCTGTTGCAGCGCCACGCTCCAATAGCGCAAGGCATCGAGTGGAATGCGCTCACCCGTCACCGCGCAATCGACGTGATCGCCTGGGGCCAGCACGCGAAAGCTGTTCGCCATATAATGCAGCCGGGCGGCGCGATCAGTATTCGACATCAACATGGCGGGTATTCCTCAACGGGCCGACGGGCATCTGCCCAGCTGCGTTCCAGATCCGTTATAGCAGGCTGGGCTGGGCGCTGACGGGTTTTTCATAGGGCTTTGCGGACGTGCGCTCAACCCGCGCCGCAACCGCACCATCCCCAAAGTGGAGCATCAGCGCGCCAGCCGCCCGGGCTTCTTCGGCCGTGGTGACCACCCCGCCGCTCCGCGCCTCAACCAGGACATAGCCGCGCTTGAGCAAGCCCTTGGGATTAAGCGCATCAAGGAGCTTGCCAGTCCGCGCCAGCCGATCGCGCGCGCCCGACAGCTGCCGTGCGAGCATCGCTGGCCGCAGCACCGCGCCGGCACGATCAAGCTGACGACGACCGCGCGTTACCCGTGCTTCCAGCGCGCGATCGAGCCGTTGGCCGAGATCGTCGACCCGTTGCCGTTGTGGCCCGAGCAAGGCGTCACGTCGGGGCAGCAGCCGCGCCAGCGCCGTCAGCCGCTCGCGGCCGCGCTCCTGATAGCGCCGCGCACAGCGTTCAGCACGCACCCCATAGCCCGCCACAGTCGCGATCAGATCGGCGCGCACCGGCACCGCAATCTCGGCTGCGGCGGTCGGCGTCGGCGCGCGCAGATCGGCGGCGAAATCGGACAGGCTGGTATCGGTTTCATGGCCAACCGCGGAGATGATCGGAATCTGACAATCGGCAATGGCGCGAACGACGACTTCCTCGTTGAACGCCCAGAGATCCTCGATCGAGCCGCCACCGCGCGCGACAATCACCAGATCGGGGCGCGGCACCGGCCCACCCGGCGCGATCGCATCAAAGCCGCGCACGGCAGCGGCAATCTGCCCCGCTGCCGCCTCTCCCTGTACCGCCACGGGCCAGACGATGACATGGCTGGGGAAGCGATCCGCCAGCCGGTGCAGGATATCGCGGATCACCGCCCCGGTCGGCGACGTCACCACCCCAATTGTGCGCGGCAGAAAGGGCAAGCGCTGTTTGCGCGCGGGATCAAACAGCCCCTCGCCCGCCAGCTTCGCCTTCAGCTTTTCGAATAGCGCCATCAGCGCGCCTTCGCCGGCCAGCTCCATCCGATCGATGACGATCTGATATTTGGAACGGCCCGGATAGGTGGTGAGCTTGCCGGTGGCGATGACTTCGATGCCGTCCTGCGGGGTAAAGGCCAGCGCATGTGCTGCCCCTTTCCAGATCACCCCGTCGATCACCGCGCTGTCATCCTTCAGCGCCAGATAGACATGGCCCGACACCGCGCGCTTATAGCCCGATATCTCGCCGCGCAGCCGGACATGGCCGAACTCGCCCTCAACAAAGCGCTTCAACTTCAGCGACAATTCGCCGACGCTCAACGGGGCTGCATTGTCGCCGGGGAGCGTCTCGGCTACCAGCCGGGCGCTGCCGCCAGTGTCGTCATCATCGGAGAAGCTATTGACCATGAACGTCCTGCTGATCGGATCGGGCGGCCGCGAGCATGCGCTGGCGTGGAAACTGGCACAATCGCCGGGCCTGTCCACCCTCTATGCCGCACCCGGCAATCCGGGCATAGCCCAGCATGCAGTGATCGCCGCGATTGATCCCGCGGACCACCGCGCCATCATCGATTTCTGCCTGCGCAATTCAATCCAGCTGGTCGTGATCGGGCCGGAAGCGCCGCTGGTTGACGGGTTGGCGGATAATTTGCGGACGATGAAGATCGCAGTGTTCGGCCCCGACGCCAAAGCGGCGCAGCTTGAAGGCTCGAAGGGCTTCACCAAGGATTTGTGCAAACGCGCTGGTATCCCAACGGCGCGCTATGCCCGAGTAACATCGCGCGATGGCGCGCTGGCGGCGCTCGGTGATTTCGGCCTGCCGGTGGTGATCAAGGCCGATGGTCTAGCCGCCGGCAAAGGCGTGACGATTGCCACCACCCGCGAGGAAGCCGAAGCGGCGCTGGAGGGCATGTTCGGCAAATCGGGCGGCGATGCAGTGATTGAGGAATTTCTGACCGGCGAAGAAGCCAGCCTGTTCGTGCTGACCGATGGCACCACGATCATGAACTTCGGATCGGCGCAGGACCACAAGCGCGTCGGCGATGGCGATACCGGCCCCAATACCGGCGGCATGGGGGCCTATAGCCCGGCGCGGGTGCTGACCCCGGCGCTGGAGGCGCAGGCGATCGACACGATCATCGCGCCGACGGTGAAGGCAATGGCCGATGCCGGTATGGCCTTTTCAGGCGTGCTTTATGCCGGGCTGATGCTGACCGCGGACGGCCCCAAGCTGATCGAATATAATGCGCGTTTCGGTGATCCCGAATGCCAGGTGCTAATGCTGCGGCTGGAAAGCGATCTGCTCGCGCTGATGCTCGCGACCGCGCAGGGGACACTGGCGGATTGCCCCGCACCGGTATTTTCGGACGATGTCGCGTTGACGGTGGTGATGGCCGCGCGCGGCTATCCCGGCACGCCCGAAGCGGGCGGCGCGATCGGTGATCTGGCGGCAGCAGCGGCGACTGGCGCCGTGATTTTCCAGGCGGGCACGCGCGACATCGACGGCGCCCTGGTCGCCAGCGGCGGCCGAGTGCTGACCGTCACGGCCCGCGCCGCCGATGTCCGCACCGCCCAGGCGCTGGCCTATCGTGGTGTTGACGCCCTTGATTTTCCGAGCGGCTTTTGCCGACGCGATATCGGCTGGCGCGAAATTGCCCGTGAAGCGGCTCGATGACCGGCCTCAACCGTTGGAGCACCGCGCCACGGCCCTTATGTAGCGTATGCCGCACGGCCAGAGGAGAGTGACGTCATGTTGACCAGTACCACAGCCGGCGCCGGAACGATGACCTCGGTCAGCTTTGTCCTGATTACCCTCGGCATCATTTTCGCCGTTGCGATGATCCTGTGGGGATCAATGCGCCGCCGCGTCAAGAAAGGCGAAATCGCCGAGGCGAAGCGCCATGCCGTGGACGCCGGCCACAGCCCGACGGTGATTGCCCCGGATGCGCCGATCGAAACCCCCGTCGCGTCTGCTGCCCCAACGACCGAGCCGGACTCCCGACCCGCCGACGCCGCTGTCTCTGATCCGGTTGCAGCAACACCAACGGCGGAGTCCGCATCTGGTGAACCATTACCCGTCACGCTGTTAAAGGGGCTTGGGCCAAAAGCGGCGGCGCGGCTCGCGGCGCTGGGCATCACGACAATCGATCAGCTCGCGGTCCTGTCGCCTGACGAAATCACTGCGCTGGATGCGCAGATGGAAAGCTTTGTCGGGCGGATCGCGCGGGATCGCTGGATCGAACAGGCGCGGTTGCTGGCGACCGGCGACAAAGCGGGATTCGAAGCGGCCTTTGGCAAGCTGGGGGGTTAGGACGTCAACCCATCAACGACCGCTATCGGTACAAGGGCGGGATGGCCGGGTGTGGGTGGAAAGGCGACTGACAGCTATTGGCTGAAAGCATCGCATACCTGCCCCATGAAGGCGCTGCGCCGTCACGGCGGTTATCGACCCAGTTGTCGCCGTTCCCGCCTCGCTCTCCGAACGGGCTGCTCACACCGACAGCGGCCATTCGCAGTTAAGGAAGCGGATCGTCGAGATGCCCTTTCATTCATGCTGTCGGACATTGATCAGTTGCGACCCGAACCCGCAAATTGCAGCCAGAACCGAGCTTTGGTGTGGTCAATCGTCGCGTTAGGACTATGCGCCGCTGCGAACTTCACTGAGCAGTGATTCATTCTCAGGGGGATTTTTGGGGCTCATATACTTGATTGACCCATTTTTACAATCGCGCCAAATGTCACCGTAATTACTGGAATTTCCAGATTTCACTCGGCCGCGACGAGTGTTTCATTTTCCCGCGCCCATTGAGCTTTGATTGAACGCGATGTCTGGCGTGACCCGTCGGGGCTCCATCCGGGCGGGCCGAAGACAAAGCCGATGACATCGCGCGCCGAACGGGCTCCGGCCACATCCTTGGCAATGGCCGCCCATTCATGCAGCGCAACACGAAAAAGGTTAAAAGTACCCAGATTGGAAACGATGCCATAGCGACACGGTTCGTCATCGCGCTCGGCGGCAAAAGTTCCAAACATACGGTCCCAAATGATCAGGAACCCGCCATGATTGGTATCAAGATAGCTGGGATTGGTGGCATGATGGACGCGGTGGTGCGACGCGGTATTCAATATCCATTCGAACGGGCCAATCTTCTTTACTGCCTCGGTATGCACCCACAGCTGATAGGCGGCCGTGATCACGACAAACAGAAACACCATCGCAGGCGGGAAACCGATGAAAAATAATGGCAAACGGATGAAAAAACCAATTCCCAACAATCCTGTCCATGATTGCCGCAACGCCGTTGAGCCGTTGAAATGCTGCGATGAGTGGTGAATCACATGGCTCGCCCACCACAGCCGATGCTCATGACTGAGCCGGTGCCCCCAATAATAAACAAAATCCTCAGCAAAAAAGCACAGGATCAGCGCCCACCATGTCCAGCCGATATCAAAAAGCCGTGCATCATAGACGAGTAGGATAATTGCCAGATGGATGCCCGCATAGGCCGCGTCGGTAAACAAGCTGACAGCGCCCATCACTAACGAAGTGGCCGTGTCCTTGACTTCATAAGCACCATTGTTACGGCGACGCGCCCATAACATCTCCGCGATGATCACGAAGAAAAATACAGCAATTGAGATGCCCAGAATATTGGCCGTTGCCCACGCAGGAGTTTCTGGAGTCACGATTTATTTCCTGTTCTTTGGAGCATATCAAGCCAAGCAGGCAGAGTAACTAATGTCGTTTTCAACGTCACCGCTGAAAATCCCAAATCCTTGAACTGCATTTTGATCGACAAACGCTCACCCGGTGAGGCGTATGAACTTACAAGCGAATCAACAGCCGACTGCGGAAAGATCCGTGTTGCGACCTTATCGCCAACCATTTTTGCAACGAGTAGCTGGCCATCACGAAGCAACGCAATGCCGCCTGCCCCGCCAGCGTCCATCAGATGTTGCGTGGCCCCGCCATAGGGTGCGCTCAACGCCAGAAACTCATCTTCGCTCCCAAAACGCCGCCCGCCGCGAAATCCCAGAAAATAGGTCAGGCAAATCAGAAAAGCCGTGGCCGTCAATGATACAAGCGGGCCAAGTAATGCGGCTGTCATGATGATACCCCCTCGCTGCGCATCGAGAACGAACCTAGCACAAAGGCCACGACCAACACATACCAGACAGCCACCAATGTGTGGAAGATGTGCCAGCCAAGTGCCGGATAGTCAGCACGGAACGGCATGCTGGCAAGGCCCGCGAACAGCAAGAAGGCAAAGCTGCCCGCAGCCAGAAATTTCCGGTCCGCTGTGTTGCGATAGACCAAGGCTGCGCCAACCAGAATCAAAGCAGCCAATAGCAACGGATGGACCTCGGGAAAAGTCATGCTCAGCGCCGCAGCAACCGCACCGAGCACCGGGGGTAGCCATGCTCTCCACCCCAACAGCGCCCCAAATATGCAACCAAGGCCAAATATCGTGCCATATTGCGATAGAAATTCGTGGAGGATTACGATGTCGCCGGTCATTCGAGCGGCAATTCGGATCACCGCAACAAATGCAGCGACAGCGATAGCTGCTAGACCGACTGCAAGCCACCGATCCACGCGCCACGTCAGCGCAACCGCACATATCGCCGCGACGACGATCAGCGCCTCGCTCAACGCGAAGTGTAGGGGCAGATGATCCATAACTTGCCGCCATATCCAAAAAATTGTGTCTGACACAAAACGAATTGACCCGACACCGCTCTTCTCCAATCCCTCTAAAGCTGCCTGTGAGCAAACCTTCAGCCTCGCTCGCTCAAAGGCTTGGCGCCACGAAAACCTAAATGTCACTTCCCACTGACAGCGAACGTTCGACGCATAAACAGGAAATGGCAGCAATGTCCGAAATGCAGACCTCCAGCGAAACGAAAAATCTTCGGAATGAACGGCAAGTTTCAGGAGCGCCGATCCCTGCCTCGAAAGACCGAAACTGGGGCGAAACCGGCCAATCCTGTCCTACAATAACGACTCGTGCTACACGTCCCTCGCTCTTTCACACCGTTGACCGACTTCACTTCGCCATTGGGAAGCACTGCCTGCCTCGCCAAAGGGTTGCCCCCTGACGACGATCTGGCGAAACTATCGCATCAGTGCGAACATTCGTGAACATTCGCATCCGAGCCCAGCCCGAACCCCAACCTCAATAAGCGTCCGCTAGCAGACCAGTCGTTGAATCACTTGAATGGGGCGGTGTGGGGCGACAGCCGACAGGCGTGTTTAATGAGTGTACGGCCTAATCCGCGCGCACCACAGCACTAACCAGCAATTTGTCGATCCGCCGCCCGTCGAGATCGACCACTTCGAACTTCCAGCCCTGTTCGACAAAGCTTTCGCCCTCGCCCGGCAAATGCCGGAATACCGCCAGCGCGAGCCCGGCGACGGTCGCATAATCGCGGTCCTCGGGCAGATCGATGCCAAGCCGTTCGGCGAGCGCGTCCGCCGCCATCTGGCCTGCGACCAACAGGCTGCCATCGTCGCGCACCACGACATTGGGTTCGTCATCGGGATCGGCATCCGAAGCAAATTCACCGGCGATCGCCGACAGCAGATCGGCTGGCGTCACAATCCCTTCGAAATGGCCATATTCGTCGTGCAGCAGCGCCATCGGCACTTCAGCGCGGCGCAGCGCGTTGAGCACGTCCATCGCATCAACCTGATCGAGCACCACCGGCGCGTGCCGCATCAGCTTGCGCAGCGACAGCGGCTCGCCAGCGAACACCGCCGCGACGATATCGCGCGCCTGGACGACGCCGATCACCGCATCGACTGAGCCCTCCACCACCGGCAACCGGGTATGGGTGGCAGTGGTCAGCGCGGCGCGGATGCCGGCCTCATCGAGATCAACATCAAGCCATTCGATATCAGTGCGCGGCGTCATCACTTCGCGCGCCGGACGATCCGCCAGCCGCACCACGCCGGAAATGATCGAGCGCTCATGCTCCTCGATCACGCCAGATTTGGAGGCTTCAGCGACAATCATGTGCAGCTCTTCGGCGGTGACATGATCTTCCGATTCGCGCTGCAATCGCATCAGCCAGAACAGCCCCGCGCTGGTTGAATCAAGCAGCCAGACGACCGGCGCGGTCGCGACTGCCAACCACTGCATCGGCGCCGCCATCACCACCGCAATCGCCTCGGGCGCGCGCAGCGCGATCTGCTTGGGCACCAGCTCGCCGACCACTAGCGAGGCAAAGGTGGTGATGCCGATCACCGTTACAAAACCAACTGTCTGCGCCAAATCGTTCGCCATGCCCATCAAGGCCAGCCGGGCGCCAACGGGTTCGCCAAGGCTTGCCCCTGAATAAGCGCCAGCGATGATGCCGATCAGCGTGATGCCGATTTGCGTCGTTGACAGAAATTTGCCGGGATCGGCGGCCAGCGCGATAGCGGCGCGTGCGCCGCGAATATTGGCGCGCGCCATCGCCTCCAGCCGCGCGCGACGCGACGAGACGATCGCCAGCTCCGACATCGCAAAGACGCCGTTGATGATGACCAGGGCCGCAATGATTGCGACGTCTATCCAGGGAAAGGGGGGAAGCGGTGCCATGGCGCTATCACGCCCTTTGCAGCGAATCGGCGCGCTTAACAACATGCCGCATGAATTAAGATCAAAGGCGCTCAGCGACGCGCCGCAAAAAAGTCCTTGAGCAGCGCCGCTGCCTCGCCCTCGCCGATGCCCGCATAAACTTCTGGCCGGTGGTGGCACGTCGGCTGGGTGAAGAAGCGCGGGCCGTGTGCGATTGCGCCGCCCTTGGCATCATCCGCTGCATAATAAAGCCGGTCGATCCGGGCATGGCTGATCGCGCCTGCGCACATCGCACAGGGCTCCAGCGTCACCCACAGATCGCAGCCATCAAGCCGATCGCGGCCAAGCACCACCGCCGCCGCGCGAATCGCCAAGATTTCGGCATGGGCGGTGGGATCAATCAACGCGCGCGGCGCATTGGCGGCGGTGGCGATGATCTGCCCGTCTTGGACGATCACCGCGCCCACCGGCACCTCACCCGCCAAGGCGGCTGCACGCGCCGCCGCCAACGCGGCCCGCATCGCTTCTGGCAGCGGAAACATGCATGCTTATGCGCCGATCTTGCCCGGATTGGCTAGATCGGGCGTTGTGCCGCAGACCAGACATGCCCGCCCACCTCAGGCCTAATCACTCGGCATCCTGGCTATTGGCTGGCTTTTCCACGGACATGGTTGGCACGGCAATCGTCTTTTGCGTGGTGCCAACGGTGGGGACGTCGATCGTCTTATTCTCCGTGCCGATTTCGATCTTGGCCATATTGACGGTGAATTCGGGCGCCTGGCCCCCTTCAAGCTTGAGTTGCGGCGCCTGGGCAAGCTTGTTTTGATCGATGCTGATCAACCCAATCGACCAGGCACCAACCACGGCAAGGGCAGCAAGCCCGACAAGAATCAAAATCGCGCGCATGAAGTAGGTCTCCTCTGGGGTATCGAACCGTTTGCGTAATAACGCCGCCAATGCGCAGTTAGTTTCATGCCAAAGCGTGAATCGGTTGACTGCACGGCCCGAACTGGCTATCCGCGCCCTCTTTCCGGGCAACCAGAATTCAGGAATTCAAGCAATGTCGCGTATTTGCGAACTGACCGGCAAGGGCCGGCAGGTGGGTAACAACGTATCCCACGCCAACAACAAGACCAAGCGGACCTTTCTGCCGAATCTGCAGAATGTGACGCTGTTGTCCGATGCGCTCGGCACCGGTGTGAAGCTGCGGGTGTCGACCAACGGTCTGCGCTCGGTCGAACATGTCGGCGGGTTGGACAATTGGCTGGTGAAGACCGCCGATGACCAGCTGTCGCTCAAGGCACGTCGCCTGAAGCGCGATATCAAGAAAAAGCTGGCACCGACAACGGCAGCCGCCTGATCACGGCAGGTGGCGCACGCGGTTGCGTGCGCCAAATGTCGCTACATCAAGCCGAAAATGCAGCAACAGGCTTTGTTGCAGGTGTGACTGATTGTCGTCAGAGACGATCCAGAGCCCGATTCCGCCATCGGCTTCGCGCACCACCGCGATTCCCTCATAATTATCGCTGAGCACGGCGCGCGCGAATCGCGCGATTACCCTGCCCTGCACCGTCTTGCCCGGCGCAATCGCGCGCGGATCAACAAGGGTCAGCACCGCAGTAAAGCCGCTGGGCAAGCCAAAGCGGCGATTGAGCACCAGCAGCTGCCCGTCGGGTAGCTCGGCGATGTCGGTGGGGTTGAAGCCAGGCGGCGGCCGATAGCTAAAGCGAAACCCCTGCCGGCGGTTGCGGGTGGGATCACCAGAAAAGCGAATCGCCGCGCGATCATGCCGGCTGGATATGTTGGTCCCCCAATGGCCGGTCTCGCTCAACACCAGAAAACTGCCATCATGCAGACGAACCATGGCTTCAGCGCCGCCATTGGTGGGCCAATCCTGCATGGATTTTGGGGTCGCGTGGCGCAGCGCCTTGCGCAGACCCGGACGGTACGCCCAGATCGCATTAGCATTTTCAAAGCCAACCCAGATCGTTCCGCTCGCCGGATCGCGGGTCATCGATTCGCTGTCGCGATCGCTCTTCTCCCAACCCGTGCCGGGGCCACCGGGCAATTCGGCAAAATCGCGATCATGTAGCTGCCCGGTCGAATCGAGCCGGAAGCGCACGATATTGCCGCCATCACTGAGCAGAAGGAAGCGATCGCCCGTAACGATCAAGGATGAGAACCCGCCAAAACTGGGGTCGGGGCTAGTCAGGCGATAGCCGCGATCAAATACCAGATTGCCCAGTCGCGCATTGGCGGGTGCTGCGGGATAGAGGCGCACCGGCGTGGCGCTGAAGTCGGGCCGGGGCCCGAGCAGCGGCAGTCTTGCCACCGTCGACCAGCTTGGCACGCCGAGCCATAGCAATAGGATTGACCAGAAAAGGGGCGCGCGGGGCGGCTGCATGAACTTGTTCTTAGCCCAGTCACCCAATAGCGTAAGGCCTATCGCTCCCTGAACGGGCGATAACAGATGCATTCAGGGACGGCTCAAGCAGCGGGTCCCATAACCCCTTTATCGGACAGGAACTGCTCGCCTCGCGGCGCGCCCGATGAGGAGAATGATCATGTTGAAGAAATTATCGCTCGCCAGCGTCGCTCTCGCCATCAGCGCCAGCGCTCTTGTGCCCGTAACCGCGGCAACAGCCCAGTCCTATCGTGGCGGCTATACCCAGGATCAGTATCGCGGTGGTCAGTATGACGATCGGTTCAACGATGGGCGCTATAACGATGGGCGCTATAATGACGGGCGTTACAATGATGGCCGGTACAATCAGGGCTATAATGCCCGCTATGATGACCGCCAGTATCGCCGCAATTTCCGCGACAATCGCCGCTGCAATGACGGCACCGGCGGCGCACTGCTTGGCGCAATTGCCGGCGGGCTGCTCGGCAATTCGATCGCAGGCCGTGGTGATCGTACCGCCGGCACCTTGATCGGCGGCATTGGCGGCGCGCTTGCTGGCCGGGCGATCGAGCGCGACGGCCGCAATGGCTGCCGCAACTACCGCTAATTTCAGTTTCCTCGCGTAGCGTATCGAGGGCGAGGGCCGGTTTCCGCAAGGGGCCGGCCCTTTGTGTTGGGATAAAGACGCGGTGGTGGTCGCGCTGTCGGGCGACGCCGGTTACCACGACTGGACCGCAGTCGAGCCCAGCCCGACCTGTCCAACGGCAGCTTTGCCGTTGTCGTTTGGAGGTTCCCAAACATTGCCACGGCGGCAAAGCCGCCGTCGACCGGGTTCGGCCGGAGCCGACCCGTCGGCCGTGCCGGGCGCTGCGCTTCGCGCATCGGCCCGCGGCACGCGGGCCTGCGCCCGTCAGTACATATGTTGCCCGCCATTGATCGACAGCGTCGATCCAGTGACAAAGCCGCCATCGTCGGAGCACAAAAACGCCACGCCGCGCGCAATTTCCATCGCCTGGCCAAGCCGCCCGACCGGAATCTTGGCGACGATTTTTTCCAGCACATCAGCGGGCACGGCCGCGACCATATCGGTATCGATATAGCCCGGCGCGATCGCATTGACGGTTACCCCAGCGCGTGCGCCTTCCTGCGCCAGCGCCTTGGTAAAGCCGTGAATGCCCGATTTGGCGGCGGCGTAATTGACCTGGCCATATTGGCCGGCCTGGCCGTTGATCGAACCGATATTGACAATCCGGCCCCATTTCCGGTCGCGCATGCCCGGAAACACCGCTTTGGCCATGTTGAAGCAACCGCCCAAATTGGTATCGATCACCTCTTTCCAGGCTTGGTAGGTCAGCTTCATGATCGTGCCATCGCGGGTGATACCGGCATTGTTGACCAGCACGTCAACCGGGCCGAGCGCCTCGACGACTGCCGCCGTCCCGGCCTGACACGCGTCATAATCGGCCACGTCCCATTTAAAGGCCGCGATGCCGGTGCGATCGGTGAATTCGCGGGCGCGTTCATCATTGCCGCAATAATTGGCGGCGACCGTCATCCCCAGGTCTTTGAGCGCCAGGCTGATCGCCTCGCCAATGCCACGGGTACCCCCAGTTACGATCGCGACGCGTGCCATTGCTCTCTCCTGATTTTTTGTTGTCTTAGCTTTAAAGCTAGACCGGCCAGCCTTCAAGTTCACGTGCAATCAAGGCGCGCAGCATGCCGATCCCGTGCGCACTATCGTTCAGACAGGGCAGATAGGCAAAATGGGTGCCGCCATGTTCCTCAAAGCTTTCGCGCCCGCGAATCGCCAATTCCTCCAGCGTTTCCAGGCAGTCAGCCGAAAAGCCCGGGGCGACAATGGCAATCTTGGTGATGCCCTTGCCGGGCAGTGCCTCAAGCGTGTCGTCGGTGGCTGGTTCAAGCCATTTTGCCCGGCCAAAACGCGACTGGAAGGTGATGATCACCGGTCGCCCGAGCGCCTCGCCGAGCAGCCTTGCGGTTTTCTGGCAATGGCAATGATAGGGATCGCCAAGCTCCAGCGTGCGCACTGGCATGCCGTGAAAGCTCACCACCACCGCTTCGGGTTCGAAATCAAGACCAGCTAGCCCCGCTTCGATCGATTGCTGCAGCGCTGCGACATAGAGCGGATCGTCATAATAAGGCGGCAAGGTGCGCAGCGCCGGCTGCCAGCGCAACGCCGCCAGCGTTGCGAACGCCTTATCATTGGCGGTCGCGGTCGTCGCGCCGCAATATTGCGGGTAAAGCGGCGCGAGCAAAATGCGCTCGCAGCCAGCCTCTTTCATCGCGCGCAACCGGTCAGGGATGGAAGGTTTGCCATAACGCATCGCCCAATCGACCGTCACATTCGGCCCGAATGCGCCTTGCAGCGCGGCTGACTGCGCCTTGGTGATGCTGGCGAGCGGCGAACCGTCTGGCCCCCAGACCTGAGCATAGGCCTCTGCCGATTTTTGCGGGCGGGTGTTGAGGATGATCCCGCGCAGAATCGGCTGCCACAGCAATTGCGGAATCTCCACCACGCGCTTGTCTGACAGAAATTCGGCGAGATAGCGTTTGACCGACCGGGTATCGGGGCCATCGGGCGTGCCCAAATTGGTCAGCAGCACGCCAATTCTGGCGCGCGCAACTGGCGGATGATCGGCGGGGAGAATCATGCTGGGTTTGCGGTAAACGGCAAGCGGCGCAAACGAAACCCCGCACTTGCCTGTAACGCATTGGCAATGGCGGGCGCGACGGGCGGCACCGCCAGTTCAGCGACGCCGCCGGGGGCCGCCTCGCTGCGGATCATCTCGATCGTGATGTCGGGGCAATCGGCAAGCCGCGGCAGCGACAAATCGCCAAGCCTGCGTGCATCAGCGACATTTTCGGTAAAACCTGTCGATCCCCCCAATGCCGCTGCCATGCCGAAGATCAGCCCGCCTTCAATCTGTTGGCGAACAATATCGGGATTAATCTGCCGCCCGCAATCAACCGCGGCAACCAGCCGATCGACCACGGGGCGCTGGCCATCTTCAAAATGCGCTTCAGCCAACACCGCAATATGGCTGCCGCGAAAACTGTGACAGGCGATGCCTTGCGCGCTGCCCGGGACGCCGCCTTCCCAGCCGCCAAGCGCCGCCGCCGTTGACAGACAGCGGACCAGGCGCGGCTCAGCCGTGATCGATACGCGGAACGACAAGGGTTCGGTGCCCGCGACATGGGCGAGTTCGTCAAGGAAACATTCGGTGAAAAAGGCGGTATAGCTATGCGCGCCCGATCGCCAATGGCCGGTCGGCACGCCGATATCAGCGGGGTGGTGATCAATCGCATAATTGGGGAAGCGATAAAAAGGCAGCGCACCGGCCACGGCATAGGGATCACCCTCCCCCTGCAGCGCGAGTGCGGCGCGAACCGCCGGATCACCGACCGACAATCGATCAGCAAGCGCGCGGCCCGTGTTGGGGGCGGCAATCTTGGTCAACCAACCCATGATCGAGCCATTGGGTCCAAGCCGCGCCGTCAGCCGCGCGGCGGCGGGCGGGCGAAAGCGATCGTGCAGCAAATCTTCATAGCGCGACCAGACAAGCTGCACTGGCCGCTTCATCTGTTTGGCGAGCACCGCTGCTTGTTCGGCGACCAGATGCTCAAGATTGGCGCCAAAGGAACCGCCGATCAACATCGGGTGGACGATCACCGATTCTTCCGAAAGGCCGATCGCTGCGGCAGCGGCGGCGCGCGCGCGGCCCGGTGCCTGGGTCGGCAGCCAGAGTTCGAGCCGCCCCGCGTCGAGCCGTGCGGTTGCCGTCATCGTCTCCAGCGGGGCATGTACCGCAAGCCCCACCCGGTAATCGGCCATGACAACCTGCGCGCCCTTGAACACAGCAGCGAGATCACCCTGCGCGGCCATGCGCTGGCCCGGCCCGGCAAGCGCTGCATTCAGCGCAGAATCGATGCTATCGCTGTTGATCAACGCCCCACGCGTTTCAAAGCGGGGGATCAGCGCATCGAGCGCGCGATTGGCGGCCCACCAGTTATTGGCAACCACCGCGACCGAGCGTTCCGCTTCGATCACCGCCAGCACGCCGCGAATCCGCTCCGCCGCCTTGCGATTGATTTTCACCAGCCGACTATCGCCCACCGGGCCCTGCCGGATCGCGGCAAAAACCATATCGGGCAGGCGGATATCGCCGGCAAAATTGGCCGAGCCATCAACCTTGGAGGGCACATCGATCCGGGGCAGCGACTGGCCCGACAAGCGCCCAATCGCGCCGTCGCGCAGCGGCAGCGTTTCGGGGAGCTGCTCGTCCGCGGCCGCCGCTGCCAAGGCACCGAAGCGCAGCTTTTGCTGGCCATGGAGGACGAAACCGCCCTGGGTCGAGCATGCCTCCCACGCCACGCCCCAGCGCCGCGCCGCCGCCTTGCACAACAGCACCCGGCCCGCCGCCCCGGCCTGGCGCAAATCGCCTTCGAAATTGCGGATTGAACTTGAGCCCGCCGTCAGCACCAGCGCCGTCCGCGCGGCATGGCTGCGCTTCAGCCCCTCCGGCACACCGGCAAACACGCCTTCGAACAACTCGCCCGCGCCCAGATCATTGGCGTAAAGCGGGTTGAGCGGGGCGGGCTCCACCCCCACCGTGCGCCAATCCGCGCCAAGCTCATCGGCGACGATTTGCGGCATCGTGGTGTAGACGCCCTGGCCATGTTCGGCCTGCGGCACAGCGACGGTGACATGGCCATCCTCGCCGATCTTCAGCCAGGCGCCAAACGCGGTTTCGCCGGGCACCACCGTCAAGTTCGGCAGGTAACGGCGCGGCCAGATCGCCCAGGCAACGAACAGCCCAACGCCGACCCCGCCGCCGATCAGCAGCGTCCGCCGATTAATCCTGTCGCTGATCCCGCCAATGGCCATCGCCCCGCTCTATCGCGGGTGGACGGCAGACGCCAGATCAAGCCGCAGCGGATTCGGTGGCATAAAGCGATCGATAGGTGGCGCGCAGCGATACCTTGTCGATCTTCTCCGTCCCCAGTCGCGGGAGCGGTGCCTCAGCGATCCAGATGCGCTTGGGCACCTTGAACGCTGCGATCCGCGCGGTCAGGAATTCGCACAACGCCTCCACATCCATCACCTCGCCAGCGCGGATATGCACGACTGCGCCCGGCACCTCGCCGAACCGCTCATCGGGCAGGCCAAATACCGCTGCCTCGGCAACATGCGGGTTTTCGTAAAGCGCGGCTTCGACTTCCTGGCATGAGATATTCTCCCCGCCCCGGATGATGATGTCCTTCTTGCGATCGACGATGAACAAATACCCCGCCTCATCAAGATAGCCGATATCGCCGGTCAGGAAATATCGGTCGGCGGTGAAGGCTTCGCTGGTGGCTTCGGGCCGGCCCCAATATTCCTTGAAGTTGCAGATTGACCGAATCCCCACTTCGCCGCGTTCCCCCTGCGGCACGGGTCGCCCGGCACCGTCCAGGATCGCCAGATCAACCAACGGGGCCGAGGCGCGACCGGTCGAATTGGGCTTGGCGAGGTAATTGCTGCGGAAGTTGCCGCAGCCAATGCCGTTGGTCTCGGTCAAGCCGTAGCCGAGCAGCGGCGCGGCCCCGCCCATTTCCTCGTTCAAGCGGCGGACATGCTCGACTGGGCGGGGCGCCCCGCCTGCGGCAAAATCCGTGACGCTCGACAGATTATAGTCAGCGCGCTTCGGGTGGGTTAAAATCTCGAAGCTCATCAGCGGGACGCCGACGAAATAGGTAACCGTCTCGCGCTCGATCAGCCGCATCGCCTCTTCGGCATCCCATTTCGGCATCAGCACCAATTTGCGCCCCATCGCGAAGCTTTGCAGGAACACCGGCACCTCGGCCGTAACGTGGAATAACGGGACATTGAGCAGGGTTGCGTGCTGGGTCGTGACCGGCTTGCCATCCTCGCTGGAGATACCCAGCATCATCAGCGCGGTGACCAGATAATTGAACACCGCCTGCATCACGGCGCGGTGATCGGAGAGCGCGCCCTTGGACTGGCCGGTCGATCCACTGGTGAACAGGATCGTCGCATTATCGTCGCCGCGCAGCATCGGCAGCATCGTCGTTGCACTGCCACCCCGGGCAAATAACGGCGCCAGCGCCTCTGCCAGCGGCAATCGATCATCGATCGCCATCACTTCGGCACCCAGCCCGGTCGCCTCGTCGAGCCGCTGAGCGCGGGGTGCATCGGCGAACACAAGGCGGCAATCGACATCATGGACCGCCCCGGCAAGCTCAGCGGTCTGCCACCAGCCATTCAGCAGCGTCGCCACCCCGCCGGCCATCAAGATACCCATGTAGAGCGCGATCCAGGACGGCGAATTGCGCATCGCAATGCCCACCCTGTCGCCCTGCTTGACGCCGCAGCCATCGACCAGCGCGCGCGCGGTTTGCTGCGCCAGCGCGAAAACTTCCGCAAAAGTCAGCCGCTCATCGCCCGAAACCAGAAAAGTCTTGTCGGCATGCTCGTTGCAGAAATGCGCGAAATAATAGGTCATGGCAGGCGGTGCGACGGCAATCGTCGGATAGGTGCGCCCCTGAAGCTCGATTGGGATCACCGGCATTTGCCCACCCAAACCGGTGAGCGCGGCGAGGCCATTATCGATTCGGCGGTCGAGCTCAGTCTGCATATTTCTCTCCACTTGGTCTTATCGCTTGCACCCCTTATGGAAGCTCCGCAGCCTGGGGAAAAGCCTTGATCCTGTCCACCGTCGCCGAACACATCCGGTTTACCGATCTGGGATTGAACGACACGATCTTTCGGATCGGGTGGTTCAGCCTGAAATGGTATTCGGTTGCCTATATCGCCGGCATCGTCGTCGGCTGGTGGTATCTGCTGCGGCTGGTGGCACAGCCCGGTGCGCCGATGGCACGGCGCCATGTCGATGATCTGATTTTCTATGCGACTTTGGGCATCATTCTGGGCGGACGAATCGGCTATGTGCTGTTTTATCAGCCCGCGATGCTGCTCGCCCCGCTCCAGATTTTCAGGCTGTGGGAAGGCGGCATGTCTTTCCATGGCGGGGTGATCGGCACCACGATTGGGATGATGCTATTCGCGCGGTCACAACAGCTGAACCTGCTGCGCGTTCTTGATTATGTGGCGTGCGCCTCGCCCTTCGGCATGTTTTTTGGCCGAATCGCCAATTTCGTGAATGGCGAGCTGTACGGCAAACCCAGCGATGTCCCCTGGGCGATCATCTTTCCACGCACCGGCGATGATATCGCCCGCCATCCCAGCCAGCTTTATGAGGCGGGACTGGAAGGCGTCGCTTTGTTTGCCCTGCTCTGGTATTTTTTCTGGCGGACCAAGGCACGGTACGATCCGGGTCGGCTGACCGGGATTGCGCTGGCCGGCATTGGCACGGGGCGGTTCATCGTCGAATTTTTCCGCGAACCCGATGAACAATTGCGCGCCTTTGCGGAAAGCACCGGGCTGCATATGGGCCAATGGCTGTGCCTCCCGATGATCCTGGGCGGTGCCTATCTGATCGCCACATCGACTCGGCGGCGGCAGCGCGTCGAGCCAATCGCCGGGGGCGAAAGCGTCGCCTGAGATGGATGCAGCGGTGATCGATGCGCCCCTGCCTGAACGCCTTGCACGCGCGATCACGCTGGCCGGGCCGATCTCGCTCGCCCAGTATATGGGGGCGGCCAACGCGCATTATTATGCCACGCGCGATCCGCTCGGCCGGGATTTCACCACCGCGCCCGAGATCAGCCAGATGTTCGGCGAGCTGATCGGGCTATGGCTGGCCGATCTATGGGATCGCGCCGGACGCCCCCCGGCTGCTTATGTCGAGCTGGGCCCAGGGCGCGGGACCTTAGCCGCCGATGCGCTGCGGGCGATGGCCAAGGCCGGGCTGGTGCCAGCGGTGCACTTCGTCGAAACCAGCCCGACCTTGCGCAGCGCCCAGGCCGAACGCGTGCCCGGCGCGATCTGGCACGACGACACAACCACGCTGCCGGGCGACATCGCCTTGCTGGTGATCGCCAATGAATTTTTCGATGCGCTGCCGATCCGTCAGCTCGTCCGTGCCGGGGACGGGTGGCATGAGCGGCTGGTCGCCTGCCAGGACACGCTGTTCCTGCCAATCGCTGGCAAACAGGTGCCAGACGCAATCCTGCCGCCGGCCCTGCGCGACGCAGCCCCCGGATCAGTGATCGAAACCTCGCCTGCGAGCGTCGCGGTGATGCGCGATCTGGCGGGCCGGATCGCGCGCCAGGGCGGCACAATGCTGACGATCGATTATGGCTATCAGGGCCCAGCGATCGGCGACACGCTGCAGGCCATGCGCGCGGGTATCTATGCCAACCCGTTTGAGGCCCCGGGCGAGCATGATCTGACCGCGCATGTCGATTTCGCCACGCTCTGCGCCGCTGCCGAGGCCGAAGGCGCGACCAGCTTTGGCCCGGTCGATCAGGGTGCATTGCTGATCGCGCTCGGCATCGACGCGCGCGCGGCTGTGCTGGGCGATTCGGTCCGCGCCGATCGCGACCGGCTGGTGGCGCCCGATCAGATGGGCAGCCTGTTCAAGGCGATCGCCATCACCGCCCCCGATTGGCCCCAACCCGCAGGCTTTGCATGACTGACACGCGAATCACCTATCGCGACGCAACCCTTGACGATGGCCCGGCGCTCGACGCGATGGCCCGCAAGATCTGGTTGGAAACTTTTGAACATTCGGCCAGTGCCGAAGACATCGCGCTCTATGTCGGCGAAGCCTATGGTCCGGCGGGCAAGCTGATCGCCGCGATGGCCGATCCGGCGCATCATTTTCGGCTCGCTTGCGCGGGCGAAGACATCGCGGGCTATGTCAAATTATCGTCGGTCTGGCTGGAAGCCCCGGCCCTGTTGCCCGGCGCACTGCAGCTCAGCCAGCTTTATGTCGCCACCCCGTTTCACGGCAGCGGCATTGCCCAGGCGCTGATGGCCTGGACGATCGACACCGCACGCAGCCGTGGCGCAACGGCGTTGGTGCTGACCGTCTGGGAGGATAACGATCGCGCCAAGCGCTTTTACGATCGCTATGGCTTTGTCCATATCGGCGATTACGCTTTCCCGACCGGCAACCAGATTGATCGCGATCTGATCATGCAGCTGGTGCTGTGAGCACCGTCGAGGCGATCCGCGCTCAGGCGCTTGGGGCCGTGCCGCACGGCTTTCTCGCACGGCGCGGGGGAGTATCGACGGGCGCGATGGCGTCGCTCGACATGGGGCGGCGGGGTCAACCGCCAACGCCCGAGCTGATCGAAAATCAGCGCCGGGCAATCGCCGCTGTCGCCCCGGGCAGCGCGATTGTTACGCTGTATCAGATCCATTCGGCGGACGCGGTGGTCATCACCGAACCACATGACGATCATCTCCGCCCGCATGCCGATGCGATGGTCACCAATCGGCCTGGGCTGCTGCTCGGCATCCTCACTGCCGATTGCGCGCCGGTGCTGTTGGTCGACAGCGCCGCCGGGGTGATCGGTGCCGCGCATGCTGGCTGGAAGGGGGCGATTGGCGGCGTTACGGATGCGACCATCGCCGCGATGGAGCAGCTGGGCGCTGACCGTCATCGGATTGCTGCCGCAATCGGCCCGTGCATCGCCCGCGCGAGCTATGAGGTGGATGACGGTTTTGCCGCCCGCTTTGCCGCCGATGATCCAGCAAATGAGCGCTTCTTTTCCCCCGGCAAGCCCGGCCATCACCAGTTTGATCTCGAAGCCTATGTCGCCCATCGCCTTGCGGTGGCCAGCATCAGGACGGTCGAAATGCTGGGGCTTGATACCTATGCCGATGAAGAGCGCTTCTTCAGCTTCCGCCGGGCAACGCACCGCGGCGAACCCGATTATGGTCGGCAGATTTCGCTCATCGGATTGCCAGCGATCGACGCCTGATCATCCCGACAGCGCTAGCCGCGTCGCGATAGTATCTGTAGAGACTAGTCGATCCAAAGCGGCCGTATAGGAGCCCTCGCCATGACCGACACGCCCGAAGCAGACCTTCCCGGCGCCGTCCCGCGCCGCCACCCCAAGCCAAAGGTCGACAAGGTCGGCGGACGCAAGCTGAAACCATCAACGCTGATGATGGGGCATGGCTATGATCCGATGCTGTCGGAAGGATCGCTGAAGCCGCCGATCTTCCTGACCTCCACCTTCGTCTTCCCCAATGCCGCCGCTGGCAAGCGCCATTTCGAAGGCGTGACCGGCAAGCGGCCGGGCGGCGCGGACGGTCTTGTCTATTCGCGCTTCAACGGCCCCAATCAGGAAATTCTCGAGGACCGGCTCGGCGTCTGGGAAGATGCCGAGGATGCGCTGACGTTTTCGAGCGGCATGTCGGCCATCGCCACCTTGTTCCTGTCGATGGTCCGCGCGGGCGACACGATCATTCATAGTGGCCCGCTTTATGCCGCCACCGAAACGCTGATCGCGCGCATTCTCGGGCGGTTCGGCGTTCATTTCGTCGACTTTCCGGCAGGTGCCACCCGCGCAGAAATCGACGCGGTGATGGCCAGGGCAAACGGCATGGGCCGCGTTGCGCTGATCTATCTCGAAAGCCCCGCCAACCCGACCAATGCCCTGGTTGATGTCCAGGCGGTCGCCGCTGCCCGCGATGCCGTGTTCGGCGATTCACCCGACAAGCCGCCAATCGCGATCGACAATACCTTCCTGGGCCCGCTCTGGTTCCAGCCGCTGCAGCATGGCGCGGATATCGTCGTCTATTCGCTGACGAAGTATGTCGGCGGCCATTCCGATCTCGTCGCCGGCGCGATTCTGGGATCTAAAAAGCAGATCGATGTGATCCGGCTGATGCGGAACACGATCGGGACGATTACCGATCCTAATACCGCCTGGATGCTGCTGCGCAGTCTGGAGACGCTGGAGTTGCGGATGACGCGCGCGGGCGAAAATGCCGCCAAGGTCTGCGCTTTTCTGCGCGATCACCCCAAGGTGGAGCGGGTTGGCTATCTCGGCTTTCTCGAAACCACCCCAGGCGACGAACGCCAGGCCGATATCTACAAGCGACATGACATGGGCGCAGGCAGCACTTTTTCGCTGTTCCTGAAGGGTGGCGAGAAACAGAGCTTCGCCTTTCTGGACGCGCTGCGCATCGCCAAGCTCGCGGTCAGCCTGGGGGGCACCGAAACGCTCGCCAGCCATCCCGCCGGCATGACCCATTTGTCAGTGCCAGAGGCGCGCAAGGCGGCGCTGGGGATTACTGACAATCTCGTCCGCATCTCGATCGGGGTTGAGGATGCCGATGATCTGATCGCCGATTTCGATCAGGCGCTGGCGGCGATCTGAGGGCAAAGGGACATCGCCGCACCGACGGCGGCGGTGTCCGGTCTTGAGCGGGAGGACTTTGGATTGGGCCAACCCAAACCGCGTTCGCCCTGAGCGAAATCGAAGGCCATGCGAAGCGCGTGGGCTTCGACTTCCCCCGGACCTGATCCGGGGCCGAACGGGTGTGAGGTTGAAGCGACCTAACGTCATCCCACTCTAGATATCCTGCACCAGCCGCCCGTATAATTCGGGGCGACGATCGCGGAAAAAGCCAAAAGCGGCGCGGTGGCGCTTGACCCGGTCGATGTCGAGCGTCGCGGTGATCACGCCTTCTTCCTCGCGGCCAAGCTCGGCGAGGATGTCGCCGCGCTCGTCGGTGATGAAGCTAGTGCCGTAGAATGTCTGGCCGTGCTCGGTACCGATCCGGTTGGCCGCCACCACCGGCACCACATTCGACACCGCATGTCCCACCATCGCGCGGCGCCACAGCCGGGCGGTGTCGAGCCCCTCGTCATGCGGTTCGCTGCCGATCGCGGTTGGGTAGAACAGCAGCTGCGCGCCCATTAGCATCATCGCGCGCGCGGTTTCGGGATACCATTGGTCCCAGCAAATGCCGATGCCGAGCGTGGTATCGGCCGTGCCGCTGGGCCCAGGCCACACCTTGAAGCCGGTATTGCCCGGCCGAAAATAGAATTTTTCCTCATAGCCCGGCCCATCGGGAATATGGCTTTTGCGATAGACGCCCTGCACCGCGCCATCGGGGCCAATCATCGCCAGCGAATTATAGTGGTGCGGCCCATCGGCTTCGAAAAAGCTGGTCGGGATGGCAACGCGAAGCTCAGCCGCAAGCGCCTGCATCGCCAGCACCGCCTGGTGCTCGGCTACAGGCTTGGCGGTGGCGAACAGGCCCTCATCCTCGACCCGGCAGAAATACTCGCCCTCGAACAATTCAGGCGGCAGGATCACCTGCGCGCCACGCGCCGCTGCTTCGCGCACCAGCCGCGCAACATTGGCGATGTTCGCATTGATATCGGGGCCAAACGCAAGCTGTAGCGCGGCGACGGTGATCTCGGTCATCTCTGGTCCTCGCTCGGTATCGTAATGATGTCCTCATTCCGTTCGGGCTGAGCGAAGTCAAAGCCCCGGCGCAGCGCTTGCCCTTCGACTTCGCTCAGGGCGAACGGATGCGGGACAATAGGAATCCCGTTAAATGATTCCTACCCCGGAATCTGCTGGCTAATGCAGTGGAAACTGCCGCCACCCGTCAGGATATGGTCGGCGCGCTGGCCGACGACGTGGTGATTGGGGAAAAGCGCGGCAAAGGCCGCTACCGCCGCGTCATCGTTCGACGATCCATATTGGGGTACGACCACGCTGGCATTGCCGATATAAAAATTCATATAGCTGGCGGGGACGATCTCTTCATCGTGCAGGATCCGCCCCGGCGATGGCACCCGGACCACCTCCACCCCGAACGCCGCCGCATTTTCGGCGGCTGCCTGATAGACGCGCCAATTAGGGTCGTTGTCGGTCCCTTCGGGGATCGCCAGCAATCCCGGTGCCACGAACCGCGCCAGGTTATCGACATGCCCGTCGGTATGGTCGTTGAGCAACCCGTTGCCCAGCCACAGCACATCGCTGAAGCCCAGGTCGCGTTTCAGGAATTCAGCGACCATCGGCCTGGAAAAGCCGGGATTGCGGTTGGGATTGAGCAGGCATTGTTCGGTGGTGACGACCAGGCCGGTGCCGTCGCCATCGATCGCGCCGCCCTCCAGCACCCAGTCGCAGTGCTCGAGCTCGACCCGCCGCGTGCGCGCCAGCCGTGCGCCGATATCGTCATCGCCGGGCAAATCATATTTGCCGCCCCAGCCGTTAAAGCGAAAATCGCGCGCCGCCGATTTCGACACGAAAATCGGCGCGGTATCGCGCAGCCAGATATCGCCGAACGGCTCGATAATCACCTCGGCAAAGGGGGCCATCTTCCGCGCGGTGTCGCTTGCCTCGATAGAGGCGGCAACCAGGATCACCTTTTCGCCCGCGCCATCGGCATGGACTGCGCGCGCGAACGCCACCACCTCAACGCGCGCCGGATCGATATCCTCAAGCCATAATTCGGAATGGCTGGGAAAGCCGATCCACACCGCCTTGTGGTGCGCCCATTCGGCGGGCTGGATCACCTTCGTCACGCGCTTCTGCTCCTATTGGCCCGCGCGCGACTTGTCGCGCACGCTGCGAAACTCCGCCGTCTTATACCAGTTTGGCCAGCTTTTGCCGTCCGCCAATTGCCGCCCGAGCCGGTAATAAAGCGTCAGATCAGCGACCGCGCCCGACCAGTCCCAATCCGCATTATATTCGTCTTGCGGCTTGTGATAGCGATTGGTGACATAATCCTCCGCCGCAGCGCGCCCCGCCGCTGTCCCGCCCTTGACGAGATCCTGGCCTGATCCGGCATCGAGCATCGGCACGCCCAGCTTGGCAAAGCTGAAATGATCCGACCGGAAATAGCCGCCGCGTTCGGGGCTTGGTTCGGGCTTGATCACGCGGTCCTGCGCGGCCGCCAGCGGCACGATCAGGTCTTCGAGTTCAGATTTGCCCGCGCCCGTCACCACGAAATCCTTGGTGAGGCCAATGACATTCAAGCTGTCCATGTTGACCCCGCCGACCGTTCGGGCCAGCGGATAGACCGGATGCTCAGCATAATATTGCGAGCCGAGCAGCCCCGATTCCTCTGCCGTCACCGCCAGAAACGCGACCGAGCGCGCGGCAGGGCCAGCCTTGGTATAGGCCTCAGCGAGCGCGATCAGCCCGGCGATGCCGCTCGCATTATCGACTGCGCCATTGCAGATAGTGTCGCCCTTGACTGGCGTGCAGCGGCCGAGGTGATCCCAATGCGCGGTATAGAGGACATAGTCCTTTGGCGCGGTCTTGCCCGGCAGCACGCCGATCACATTCTTAGACTTCTGCCGCTTGATCGTCGCAGTCATCGACACGGATGCCTTCAGCCCAAGCGGGACTGCCTTGAAGCCCTTGACCTTTGCGGCCTCGCTCAGGCTTGCGAAATCCGTGCCTGCACTAGCGAACACGCGCTTGGCGGCATCGAGTTGCATCCAGCCGATCGCCGCGCTCTGGTCGAGATGATCGCCCGGCACGTCGAGCTCGAGCGAAGGCCGCGTGTTGCTCGATTCGACCACGCCCCAGCCATAAGCCGCCGGTTCGGTATCATGGACGATGATCGCGGCCGCGGCGCCCTGCCGCGCCGCTTCTTCGTACTTATAGGTCCAACGACCATAATAGGTCATCGCGCGGCCTTCGAAGAGCCCTTCGCGCCCCGGCGTCTGCCAGTCGGGATCGTTGACCAGAATGATCACCGTCTTGCCGCGCACATCAACCCCGGCATAATCGTTCCAGCCGCGTTCGGGCGCGTTGATGCCATAGCCGACGAATACAACCTCGCTGTCGTTGACCGCGATCTGCGGCAGCACGCGGTAACTGCGCACGACCACGTCGGTATTCGGCGCAAGGCTCACTGGTGCACTGCCACCGACAAACACCAAGGGGCTGATGTTGGCGAAGGTTGATTCGACCATCGGTACATCCTGCGTCCAGCTGCCCTTATTGCCGGGCTGCAGCCCCGCCGCCTTCATCTGCGCGATGATATAGGCGACCGTTTTGTCCTCGGCCGGTGTCGTCGGCGCGCGGCCTTCAAAGGCGTCGGACGACAGCTCCTTGTCGATGGTCTTAAGTGTTTCCACCGAGATGGTCGGCGCGTCCTTCGCGCAGACACCAGTCGGGATGGACAGCGCCAATGGCACGGCAAACAGCAAAGGCAGGCGGCTCATCATCGTCTCTCCCGGTAGGATGCGAGCGCTTCTGGCAGCCGATTTGAGCGGGCGCAAGCAATCGCCACGATGTCGCTTGCGAGCCCCCGGCGAATGGTTAGGCTGATCGAGCAACAATATGAAAAACCGGGGAAGAGTAATGAAACGGGTTTGGCTGGTCTTCGCGGCGACGGCATGGGGGTGGGCACCGGTTGCCGCGCAGCAGCAACCAACCGCCGTCCAGACCGCGCAGGCTTTTGGCGCGCGCGAATTTGTCCGCAGCATCAGCCTGTCACCCAACGGCCAATATTTTGCGATGTTAATCTCTGGCAAAGGCAAGTCAGTGGTGCTCGCGACAGGCTGGGTCGATGGCAGTCAAAGGCCCGTATCGATCCTCAGTTCAGATGGCGATCCCGAGCGCTTGACGGGATGCGACTGGGCCAATGACGACCGGCTGATCTGCTCCATCTATACGGTGGCAGGAAAAGGTGTCGATGCGCTCGGCTTTACCCGAACCATCGCGATCAACCGCGATGGCAAAGAGATGAAGGTCGTCACCGCGCGCGAAGGACCTGATGCATTGGAGGTCATGCAGAATGGTGGCAGCGTGATCGACTGGTTTGGCGATGCTGAAGGCAATGCGTTGCTGATGACGCGACAATTTGTCGAAACTTCCTCCACAGGAACCTTTAGCACCGGGTCAAATCGACCGGGCTTGGGGGTCGAACGGATCGATCCGACGACGCTGAAACGCACGGTGATCGAACGCGCTAACGCGCTGGCGGTGGAATATATCACTGATGGTCTGGGCAATGTTCGCATCATGGGCCTTCGCCCCGAGGATTCGGACGGCATGGTGAAGGATCAGGTCAAATATCTCTATCGTTCGCCCGCCAGCAAACAATGGTTGCCACTGAGCACGGTCAATGGTGGCCGCAAAGGCGAGAGCAATTTTGATCCATGGGCCGTCGATCCAACCGAAAATGTTGCTTATGGCTATGATACGCTTGATGGGCGACGCGCGCTCTTCAAGGTCGCTCTGGACGGATCGGCGAAACAGGAACTGGTCTTTGCCCGGCCCGATGTCGATCTTGGCGAACTGATCCGTATCGGGCGCAAAAACCGGGTTGTCGGTGTTTCCTTCGTCACTGATCGACGCCAAACGGCGTTTTTCGATCCGGAACTCAAAAAACTGCAACAGGCGCTACAAAAGGCCGTACCGGAGCTACCGCTGGTCAGCTTTGTCGATGCCAACAGCGATGAAAGCAAGCTGCTGATTTGGCTTGGGAGCGACGTCGATCCGGGCCGCTATATGGTGTTTAACAAGAAAAATCGGCATCTCGATTCTTTGGTGGCGGTGCGGCCCGACCTTGACGACCGCAAGCTCGCCACCGTCAAAACCATCTCGATCAAAGCCAATGACGGCGCGCAGATCCCCGCTTATCTGACGCTGCCGCCCGGCAGCACCGGCAAGAACATCCCCGCCATTGTCATGCCGCATGGCGGGCCGGGCGCGCGCGACGAATGGGGGTTTGACTGGCTCGCGCAATTTTATGCCGCGCGGGGCTATGCCGTGCTGCAACCCAATTATCGCGGATCGACGGGCTATGGCGACAATTGGTTCGTCGAAAATGGCTTTAGATCCTGGCGGATCGCGATTGGCGATGTCAACGATGCCGGACGCTGGCTGATCACGCAGGGCATTACCACGCCCGATCATCTGGCGATCGTGGGCTGGTCTTATGGCGGCTATGCCGCGCTGCAATCGTCGGTGCTGGATCCCAATTTGTTCAAGGCAATCGTCGCCATTGCCCCCGTGACCGACCTGGACAGCTGGCGTGAGGAGCTCCGCGGCTTCAAGCAATATGCGCTGCGCGACCAGTTTATCGGCAGGGGGCCGCATGTCAGCGAAGGCTCACCCGCCAGGAACGCTGCCGTCTTCAAAGTCCCGGTGCTGATGTTCCACGGCGATGGCGACCAGAATGTCGGCATTGGTGAATCCCGGCTGATGGCGTCACGCCTGAAATCGGCGGGCAAGCCCGTCGAACTGGTCGAGTTTAAGGGCCTCGATCACCAATTGGATGATGCGAGTGCGCGGACCACCATGCTGGCCAGGAGCGACGCCTTTCTAAGGGCAACGATGAAGCTGCCGGATTAACCCAGACACGAAAAAAGGCGGCCCGTGAGGACCGCTCCTTTTCTCGTTGGGTTGAGCGCCGCGGCAAAGCCACGTCGTCGGTCGTCGATTGATCGACGCCGGCCGCTCGCGCTGAATGTCCGGATTAGCTGGCGCTAATCCGCGTCATCAACGCGAGTAAAATTCCACCACCAGATTCGGCTCCATCTTCACCGGATAAGGCACTTCATCCAGCGTCGGTACGCGGGTGAAGGTCACCTTGGCGGCGCCATCGGGGGCGACATATTCGGGGATGTCGCGCTCGGCCAAGCTCTGCGCTTCCATCACCAGCGCCATTTCCTGCGCCTTGCTGCCCAGCGTGATTTCTTCGCCAGGGAATACCCGACGCGAAGCGATGTTGCACTTCACGCCATTGACCTTGATGTGGCCATGCGAAACGAGCTGGCGCGCGGCAAACACCGTCGGCGCAAACTTGGCGCGATAAACGATCATATCCAGGCGCTGTTCGAGCAAGCCGATCAGGTTCTGGCTGGTATCGCCCTTCATGCGGCTGGCTTCGTGATAGCAGGCGCGGAACTGCTTTTCGGTCACGTCGCCATAATAGCCCTTCAGCTTCTGCTTGGCGCGCAGCTGCAGGCCGAAGTCGGAAACCTTGCCCTTGCGGCGCTGGCCGTGCTGGCCGGGGCCATATTCACGCTTGTTAACCGGGCTCTTGGGACGACCCCAGATGTTCTCGCCCATCCGGCGATCGAGCTTATACTTGGCGCTTTGGCGCTTCGACATGTTTCTTCCTTTGCAATTGCCAACAACGACCGCGTGCCCGATTGGGCGCGCGATATCCCGGTCATCGCTCTGTGCTGATCTGTTGAGGACCGAAACAGGGCCACCGCTTCACCGGGGTGCGGGGCCATTTGCGAAGGCGGGCGGTTAGCGGCGCTGGGCGCCGGAGTCAAGCTGGGCGCATCAAGCTGGGCGCGTCACGCTGGACAGGCGGGCACTGGTTCGTCAAAAGCCCCGCGCATGAGCAACACCATCCTTGCCGGCCCCGACTGCATGACCATGGCCGAGGTCCGCGCCGGCGTCGATCAGGTCGATCGCGATCTGATCGCGCTGTTGGCGCGGCGCTTTGCCTATATGGCCGCCGCCGCGCGGATCAAGCCGACCCGCGACAAGGTCCGCGATGAAGCGCGCAAGGCTTTGGTGATCGCCAATGCCCGCGCTGAAGCCGCAAAGCTCGGCCTGCCCGAAGCCGCGATTGCGGCTTTGTGGGACGATCTGGTTGAAGCATCGATCGCCTATGAACTGGATTTGTTCGACAAACGTTGAGCGCCGCTATCCGCTGGTCAGCCGCCCCGGCTCGGGCGTGGCCGATCAAGCGTCGACAGGATACCGCGCACCGTCCGCACTTCCTGCGTTGACCAGCCAGGCTTGGTGAGCAGCGTGCGCAAAGTGCGTTTGGTCGTCACCGTCCGATCAGGCGGGAAAAAATAACCGGCATCCCCCAGCATCGTGTCGAGTTGCTGCAGCATCCCTTCCAGCTCTTCCTGCGTCGCGGGCACGGGCATGTCGATGCTGGGCGGGCTGGCCAGCGCCACCCCTTTGCTCCATTCATAAGCGACCAGAATCACCGCCTGGGCGAGATTGAGCGAGCCGAAGGCGGGGTTGATCGGCACGGTGATGATCGTGCGGGCGAGCGCGACATCGTCAGTCTCCAGCCCGGCGCGTTCCGGCCCGAACAGGATGGCCGCGCGGGTGGGCGCGGCATGAATATCGCGGGCCGCCTGTTCGGGCGTGACGACCGGCTTGGTCACGCCGCGCTTGCGCACCGTGGTGGCATAGACCTGCGCGCAATCGGCGACAGCAGCGGCAACGCTATCGAACACCGTCGCCTGTTCGAGCACGATATCAGCGCCCGATGCCGCTGGCCCGGCCGATGGGTTGGGCCAGCCATCCCGCGGCGCGACGAGCCGCAGCTCGGTCAACCCAAAATTGAGCATCGCCCGCGCCGCCTTGCCGATATTCTCGCCAAGCTGCGGGCGGACGAGGACGATGACAGGGGGTGGGGCAGGTGTTGCGCCGGTGCTTCGACTTCGCTCAGCACAAACGGGTGTTGATAAGTGACTGCCATCGTCATCTCGGCCTGGAATTTCAGAGCTTTCCTCCGTTCGCCCTGAGCGAAGTCGAAGGGCACGCTCCGACGGGGGAATTGAAGCCTCGTGCAGGGTCTGCCAGTCGCTATCGATCAAGGCTTGCTTCTTCCTCCGTGTCCAGCCTTTGATCTGACGCTCTACCTCAAGTGCTTCAAGCCGCGTTTGGAAGTCTTCGGACCACACCAATTCTACCGGCCGTCGGCGCTGGGTATAGCCTGTAATCTCACCATGCTGATGCTGGGCGATGCGATGCTCCAGATCATCTGTGTGCCCGGTATAGTAGCTCCCGTCGGCGCAGCGCAGCATGTAAGCGTAGAAGCTCATTCCAATACCTTGATTCTGAACCGCCGTTCGCCCTGAGCGAAGTCGAAGGGCAAGTGTCCCGCGTGGGCGTGGGCGTGGGCTTCGACTTCGCTCAGCCCGAACGGGGGGTTATGTTGGGGCAATTTCGGACTTGGCCTCGTCCCCCTCACCCCTTGCCCACCTCGGCCACATTGCCCGCAAATTCTTCAAAATCGCGGGCCTCGCGGAAATCCTTATAGACGCTGGCGAAGCGGATATAGGCGACTGAATCGAGCTCTTTGAGCCCGTCCATCACGAGTTCGCCGATCCGCTGGGAGGGGATGTCACTGTCGCCCAAAGTTTCGAGCTGGCGCTGGATGCTCGTCACCAGTTTTTCGATGCGCACCGCGTCGATCGGGCGCTTGCGGCAGGCAATCGACACTGATCGCATCAGCTTTTCACGCTCAAACGGTTCGCGGCGGTCCTCGCTTTTTAACACATAGAGATCGCGCAGCTGGATGCGTTCGAACGTCGTAAAGCGCGCCGCGCAGCCTTCGCACTGGCGACGCCGGCGAATGGCAGCACCATCTTCGGTCGATCGGCTATCCTTTACCTGGCTGTCTTCATGGCCGCAAAAAGGGCAGCGCATTCAGCCCCGCTTCTTTGCGCGAAAATAGGTAAAGCCTGCCCCGGCAATCGCGCCGACAATCGGGCCGACAAACGGCACCGGAATAGCGATCACCGCGCCGATCAGCGCCGACACCGCCATTTTCTTGCTCAACGCCTTTTCGTCCTCGGTCACGCTCAGACTCCTTCGGGATAGATGGGGAAGCGGGCACATAGCGCCAGCACGCGCGCGCGCACCTGTGCTTCGGCGGCCGGATCGCCGCCCTCGCCCTGTTGCCGGAGCCCTTCGAGCACATCGGCGATCATATGGCCAATCTCGCGGAATTCGGCCGGGCCAAAACCGCGTGTCGTGCCCGCGGGCGAACCGACGCGTATGCCGCTGGTCTTGGTCGGCGGCAGCGGATCATTGGGGATGCCGTTCTTGTTGCAAGTGATGCCGGCACGTTCCAGCGCTTCGTCGGCATCCTTGCCGGTCACGCCCAGCGGCGTCAGATCGATCAGCGCCAGATGCGTATCTGTGCCACCCGATACGATTTCAGCGCCGCGCTCCTTCAGCGTAGCGGCCAGCACTTTGGCGTTTTCGATGACGGCGGCGATATAGCTTTTGTAATCGGGCTGCAGCGCTTCGCCAAACGCCACTGCCTTTGCAGCGATAACGTGCATCAACGGGCCGCCCTGAAGCCCGGGGAATACCGCCGAATTGAGCTTTTTGCCGAGCGCTTCGTCATTGGCCAGGATCATGCCGCCGCGCGGACCGCGCAATGTTTTGTGCGTCGTGGTCGTGGCGATATGGGCATGCGGGAAGGGCGAAGGATGCAGGCCAGCGGCCACCAGGCCAGAGAAATGCGCCATATCGACCAGAAAATAGGCACCCACTTCATCAGCGATGGCGCGGAATTTGGCGAAATCAATCTGGCGCGGATAGGCGGAGCCGCCGGCGATGATCAGCTTTGGCTGGTGCTCCAGCGCCAGGGCGCGGACCTGATCGAAATCGATGAGATGCGTCACCGGATCGACGCCATATTGCACAGCGTTGAACCATTTGCCCGACATCGCGGCCTTGGCACCGTGCGTCAGATGGCCACCGGCATCGAGGCTCATCCCCAGGATCGTCTCACCGGGCTTGACCAGCGCGAGCATCACCGCGCCATTGGCTTGCGCGCCCGAATGCGGCTGCACATTGGCATAGCTGCAACCGAATAATTGCTTGGCGCGGTCAATCGCCAGCTGCTCGACTAGGTCGGACGGGTGGCAGCCCTGATAATAACGCTTGCCGGGATAGCCCTCGGCATATTTGTTGGTGAAGACTGACCCTTGCGCCTGCAACACCGCTTTTGACACGATATTTTCGCTGGCGATCAGCTCGATCTGAGTCTGTTCGCGGGTCAGCTCTTGCGTAATGCCGGCAAAGATCGCCGGATCAGCTTCAGCCAGGCCGCGCGTAAAGAAACCATCGGGCTGGACATCGCTCAGGGTGCGCGAACCATCGCTCTGGGGATTGGTGCTCATGCTGGGATTCCTTCCAGGGGGGCTGCGCCAAGCTTGTCGACGCGATGTTGATGGCGACCCCCTTCAAATGCGGTGGTCAAAAAAGCAGTGATGCAGGCACGGGCCATGTCTTCGCCGGTCAGCCGGGCACCGATCGCAATCGCATTGGCATCATTATGGCGACGCGCCAGTTCAGCCGACAAGGGTTCCGACACCAGGGCACAGCGACAGGCCGGGTTGCGATTGGCCGCGATTGAAATACCGATCCCCGATCCGCACAGCGCAATGCCGCGTTCTGCGCTGCCATCAGCAATCGCTGCAGCCAGTGCCGCGCCGAAATCAGGATAATCAACGCTTTCGGGGCCATGCGTGCCCAGATCGCTGACATCATGGCCCTGCCCCGCAAGCCATGGGATCAGCGCCTGTTTCAAGGCGTAGGCAGCATGATCGGACGCGATGGCAATGCGCATGACCGGCGCGAAGCTCCATGAAAGGGACAAGATACGGACCGGGCTTTAATCAATGCCCCGGCAGAAGGCCACACCCGATCGGCGGCTGCGACCAGCCGCGGACAGACACCTGTCCCGCAACGATGGCCTAATCGGGCGTTGTCGGCAGCGGCCGGGACGGCTAGTCGGGAGGGTGACATGTCTGCTCCTGCCGATCCTGCTGCCGCCCGGGCCCATCTCACCGACGTGCTGGTGCGCACCGGTGGCGAAGACCGATCGGCTATGGCCGAACTCTATAACCTCACGGCTGCAAAACTTTTTGGCATCTGCCTACGTATCTGTGGCGAAAGGCAGGCGGCTGAAGATGTGTTGCAAGAAGTGTATCTGACGATCTGGAAACGCGCCGGGGGGTATGAACCCGGTCGGGCAAGCCCGATTAGCTGGCTTGCAACGATTGCACGCAACCGCGCGATCGATTGGCGACGTGCGCAACGCACCCGCCCCGCCACCCCGATCGACGACGCTCCCGACATTGCCGATGATCGCCCGCTGGCCAGTGAGTCAATGATCGTCAATGATGAAGGGCGGCGGCTGCATCTTTGCCTCGACGCGCTCGAAGATCGTCAGCGCGTCGCGATCCGCACCGCCTTTTTCGAAGGCGCGACCTATGCTGAGCTGGCTGATCGCCAGGGCGTGCCGCTCGGCACGATGAAAAGCTGGGTGCGTCGCGGGCTGCAGCGGCTGAAGGAGTGTGTCAGCGATGACGGATGATCGCACGCCCGATTCCGGTCCGCCCGATGCATCAGTGACCGCCGCTGAACTGGCGCTTGGCTTGCTGGAGGGCGACGCCCGTGCAGATGCGTTGCGCCGGGTGCTGGCCGATCCGGATTTTGCCGCCGACGTCGATCGCTGGCGCGCCCATTTCGCGATATTGTTCGATTGGTCGCCTGAAATGGTGCCGCCCGCCAATGGGCTCTCCCGGATCGAACGCGCCTTGGCGCCTGCCGCCAATGATTCAGCCCCGGTGCGGCTGTGGCGCGGTCTGGCATTGACGAGCGGTCTTGCCGCAGCGGTCATGCTGGCGGTGGTGGTGATGCGCCCGCCAAACGCGACGCCAGGCGCGCCGCCGACGCAAATCGCGCAGGTTGCTGGCATGGTGCTGGTTGCCCAGATCGTGCCCGTTGCCGATGGCAAAGCCGTGCCGGCAATCTATGATCCGGCGACTGGCCAACTGCGTGTCGCCGCGGCTGCGTTGGTCGATGCAGGCCATAGCCCCGAACTATGGGTGATTGCAGCAGATGGGGTGCCCCGCTCGCTCGGCGTGCTGCATGATCGTCAGGCGACCGGGGTTACAATCGCCGCCGCCGATCGCGCCCGCTTTACCGCTGGTGCAACGCTCGCTGTAACGATCGAGCCAATCGGTGGGTCGCCGAGCGGAAAACCAACCGGGGCGGTGGTGGCCAAGGGCGATCTGACACTGATTTGATCGCTCGCGATCGGGGGGGGCGCCCTGGCTTGGCGGGTTCGTTGGTTACTTTTGATTGCTGAATCAGAAATTCATGCATCCGAATCCGGCACCAATTCGTTGTTGCTGCCGCACCTCATAGAGGGTGCTCGCAGGAGAATTCGATCATGAAGTCAGCTATTCGCCTTTCGCTTGTTGCCGCTGCCATCGCGCTTGCCGGCGGTGCCGTTATCGCCAGCGAAACCAACCCGATGGTTGGCGGTGCAGCCATGTACCCCACCAAGAACATCGTCGAAAACGCTGTTAATTCCAAGGATCACACCACGCTGGTCGCCGCCGTCAAGGCAGCTGGCCTGGTTGACACGCTGATGAGCGCTGGCCCGTTCACGGTGTTCGCGCCAACCAATGATGCCTTTGCCAAGCTGCCTGCCGGCACCGTCGACACGCTGCTGAAGCCAGAGAACAAGGCAACGCTCACCGCCGTGCTGACCTATCATGTCGTCCCCGGCAAGATCAGCGCTGCCGCGATTGCCGCCAGCGCCGCTGCGCATGCAGGCAAGGCCACCTATACCACCGTTCAGGGTGGCACGCTGACCTTCAGCAAGGGCGATCATGGCTGGATGGTGACCGATGCCAAGGGCCATAGCGCACACATCACGATTGCTGATGTGAACCAGTCGAACGGCGTGATCCACGTCATTGACGGCGTCTTGCTGCCGTAAGTTTCGGCATCAGAATAAATTCGCCGCTGCTGCATCCAAAGCCGCAGCAGCGGCGTTTATTTAAGAGCCCTTCCCCCGAAGAGATGGGCACTACACGCTGTCCGCTCCCGAACAGCGTGCTGAGGGCCTGCCGTCGCCCCTCGGCGGCAGGCCCCATTTTTGGGTCGGGCCACCCGGCGCGTGCCCGGCGCTTCATTCAAACATCTTTGCTTTTACGGTGCTGCGGCGGTATCGGCATGACGCGACCCGCCCCAGGAGACCGACGATGAAAGCCCCGCGAAACCGAGCTGTGCGCAGTGCGGTCCACCGCCACGACCATCTCAGCAAGCAAGGCCTGCTCGAACGCGCCTTCACCTTTGCCTTTCGCGGGCTGGTCTATGCGCAGATCTGGGAAGATCCCGCCGTCGATCTTGAAGCGCTGGCCGTCACCCCCGATTGCCACATCGTCCAGATCGCCTCGGGCGGCTGCAACGTGCTGAGCTATCTGACCGCCAACCCGCGCGCGATCACCGCTGTCGATCTCAACACCGCGCATATCGCACTCAACAAGCTGAAGCTGATCGCCGCGCGCGAACTGCCCAATTATGCCGCCTTTCACCGCTTCTTCGCGCGGGCGAATTCCAAGGAAAATATCGCCGCCTATAAGCGCTACGTCCGCCCGCATCTCGACGAGCCGACCCGGCGCTATTGGGAAGGCCGCGACATGATCGGCCGACGGCGGATCGGCGGCTTTGCCAAGGGTGTGTACAAGCGCGGGCTGCTGGGCAATTTCATCGGCGCGGCGCATTTCATTGCCAAGCTCAACGGTGTCGATCCCAAGGTGATGCTGGCGGCGAATTCGATGCAGGAACAGCGCGAGATTTTCGATCGCGACATTGCGCCCGTGTTCGACAAGGGGTTCATCAAATGGCTGACCGATCAGCCCGCCTCGCTGTTCGGCCTCGGCATCCCGCCCTCGCAATATGAAGCGCTGGCGGGTGACAACAAAATGGCGGTGGTGCTGCGGGAGCGGCTGGAAAAGCTGGCCTGCGATTTCGATCTGAAGGACAATTATTTTGCAATGCAGGCCTTTGGCCGCGGCTATGGCGATAGCCCGTCGGCGTCGCTGCCGCCCTATTTGCAGGAAGCGAACTATGCCGATATCGTCGGCCGGGTCGACCGGGTCGAAGTACGCCACGCCAATTTCGTCGAATATCTGCGTGAAATGCCCGATGCCTCGCTCGATCGCTATGTGCTGCTCGATGCGCAGGATTGGATGACCGACGAGATCCTGACCAACCTCTGGGCTGAAATCACCCGCACCGCCAAGCACGAAGCGCGCGTGCTGTTCCGCACCGCCGGCATTGAGACGATCCTGCCGGGCCGCGTGCCGGAGCCCATCCTGTCGCGCTGGACCTATTGGGCCAAGGAATCGCTTGATTATACAGCGCGCGATCGCTCCTCCATCTATGGCGGCGTGCACCTTTATGTGCTTGGGGAAAAGGCCTGAACGCCGCCATGGGGAAGGGCAATGGCGTCGGCAATCATGCCGGCCATATGGATGCGATCTACCGGACGCAGCGCCACTTCTATGATCTCACGCGCAAATATTATCTGCTCGGCCGCGATCGGCTGATCCGCGAGCTTGCCCCGCCGCGCGGCGGCACGGTGCTCGAAATCGGCTGCGGCACCGGGCGCAATCTGATCGCCGCCGCCCGCGCCTGGCCCGAGGCACGCTATTTCGGGATCGATATTTCAGAGGCGATGCTGGAAACCGCGCGCGCCAAGGTGCAGGCGGCAGGACTTGCTGGTCGGATCACGCTCGCGCAGGGCGATGCCACGGCGTTTGACGCTGAAGCGCTATTCGGCGTCAGCCGCTTTGACCGAATTTTCCAGAGCTACACCTTGTCCATGATCCCCGACTGGCAGGGCGCGTTGCGGGAAGGGGCGAGCAAATTGGCCCCCGGTGGGCGGCTGGATGTCGTCGATTTCGGCCAACAAGAGGCACTGCCTGACGCCTTTAAGCGGTTGCTGTTCGCTTGGCTGGCGCGCTTCGACGTCGAGCCGCGCCAGGCGCTGCCGGTGGTGTTGCAGCAGATCGGCGGCGCCCAGGGCCTGGTCGATCAGTTTACGCCGCTCTATCGTGGCTATGCCTGGGCTGGGCAATTATCGACCCCGATATCGACCGCGATATCGACCTCGGCGGCCTGACTCGGTGCCGCCCACCGTGCCCCGCCTGCTCGGCATTGCAGGCCTGTTACCGCAACTGATCGCTGGCTATGTTTTGCTCGAAAACAATAGCGATTCGCGCTTAACCGCACTGTCGATGGCCTATGCCTATGCGGCGCTAATTTTCAGCTTTCTGGGCGGGCTGTGGTGGGGTCTGGCAGCGGCAGCAAGCAAACCGCCCGCCTGGCTCTGGTATGCGGCTGTGCTGCCCTCGCTGATCGCGCTGGGCAGTGCCTGGCCCTGGGCGACCGGGCAGCCCTGGCCGGGACCGTCCATGATCGTGCTGGGCGTAGCGCTGATCGGATCATTGGCAGTCGATTGGCAGCTCCAGCGCACCGGCATCGCGCCTGGCTGGTGGCTTGGCTTGCGCATCCCGCTGTCGATCGGCCTTGGCGGCATCACGCTGGCGATCGGTCTGGCCTAGGCCGATCGACCCCGGCCATCACAACCATCGCCGTCAATGGATCGCTGCGCGCAGGTGCTTTCGGCCAAGATAAGTCATTTCATCAACAATCAAATTGCCTTAGCGTCGTTTGTTTGTTGATTCGGGGGCAATAATGACCAGGGTTTTGCGTAGGTGGGCGGTAATGATCGCGGCGATTGCGTTGCCAGCGGCAAGCGCGCAGGCGGAATGGCTTGAGGCGAGCCACAAGCGCTTTGTGATTTATGCTGACATGTCTCCAAAAGCGCTGACTGCATTCGCCAGCGACCTTGAGCGTTTCGACAGCGCCATGCGTTTCTTGTTCCCCAACCCGCAAGACGAGATCGATAGCGCCAATCGCGTCACCATCTTCGTCGTCAGTAACGAAGATGTGGTGGAGACACTCGCGCGATCAGAGAATGTGGCTGGATTTTACCGGCCGTCAGCGTCCGGATCGATCATCGTTACGCCGCGCAACACATCGTCCGAAGTCAAGGAGTTCAACAACCGGCTCGTCCTGTTCCATGAATATGCGCATCATGTAACGCTGAGCAACAGCACCAATTATTATCCGAGTTGGGTGACCGAAGGGCTGGCTGAGTTTTTTTCGACCACAGCAATCAAGGCCGACGGAACGGTCGCCATCGGCCTCCCCAATAATGCGCGCACCTATTCGCTGCAGGTCAGCAATCCGATCGCCGCCGAAACATTGTTGACGAGTGACACCCAGGTTTTCGACGAAGAACAGGTTGCGCAGAAATATGCGCGAGGCTGGTTGCTGACCCATTATCTGATGCTCGGCAAAACCCGGCCCGGTCAGCTCGGTGACTATATCAAGCTCGTCAACAGTGGCACCCCCAGCCTGGACGCGGCCCGCAAGGTTTTTGGCGATCTGGATAAGCTCGACCGCGAACTGAACGCCTATCGCAGCCGCAGCTACCTGATGGGTGCGGCCATCCCGCCGGGCAAATTGCCGATCGGAGAAGTTACGATTCGCCCGCTTGATGCTGGGCAGGCGGCGATGATGCCGTTCCGTATCCAGTCGGCAGTGGGGGTCGATGCCAAGACCGCAGCGTTGCTCGCCGCCAAGGCGCGCCCCGTTGCCAATGCCTATCCGACCAACAGCTGGGTGCAGCGCGCGCTCGCCGAAATCGAATATGATGCCAGTAATGACGATGCCGCGTTGGCTGCTGCCGATCGCGCGCTGGCGGCTGACCCCAAGAACATGATGGCCCTGATCTACAAGGGGCGGGTGGCGTTGCGGCGGGCGGCGATGGCGAAATCAACTGATCCAGCGGTGTGGCGCGAAGCGCGGCGCTGGTTTTTGAAAGCCAACGCCATCGATCCGAATTTCGCGCTGCCGTTCGTGCTCTATCACGAATCCTATGCCCGCGCGGGCGAGAGGCCCAATGCCAGCGCTATCGACGGGCTGGTCCGGGCGATGGACCTGGTGCCGCAGGATACCGGGCTGCGATTCAATGTGGGGGTTCAGTTGCTCATGCAGGGCGATCGCATTGGTGCCCGGCAGGCGCTGGCGCCGGTCGCCTCGAATCCGCATGGCGGGCGGGAAAACCGCGCATCAGCCATGCTGAAGCTGCTCGATTCAGGGGCTACGGTCGAAGCGGTCCTTGCCGCCGCCAAGCCCCCAAAGGCAGACACCCCGCCAGCCAAGCAATAGCGTTACAGCGCTGCCAAGTCGCCCTGTTCGCCCCCCGCCTGCTCGGCATTGTCGCCTAGAGCGTGATGACGTTAGGTCGCTTCAAGTTATACCCGTTCGGGCTGAGCGCAGTCGAAGCCCACGCGCTACGCATGCCCTTCGACTTCGCTCAGGGCGAACGGGGTTTGGGGTGGTGCAATCCAAAGTCATCAGACTTTAACTACGCCGAATACTGGTAAAATCGGGAAGCCTCAGGCGGCCATCTTTAATGCCAACCGTCCCCAAATTTCGACCAGGGCGCTGACCAACGTGCGCATCATCGCGCCGTCATGCGCCGGGCCTGGGGTGAAGCGCAGGCGTTCCGTGCCGCGCGGTACGGTGGGGTAATTGATTGGCTGCACATAGACGCCATATTCAGCGAGCAGGATATCAGCGATCCGCTTCGCCTCGACCGGATCGCCGACCATCAACGGCACGATATGCGTCTCGCCAATCATCACCGGCAGGCCAGCGGCGCGCATCATCGCCTTGAGCTGCGCGGCGGCGGCCTGCTGCGCTTCGCGCTCGATGCTCGATGCCTTCAGGTGGCGGACGCTGGCTAGCGCGCCGGCAACCAGCACCGGCGACAGGCTGGTCGTAAAGATAAAGCCGGGTGCATAGCTGCGAATGACATCGACGATCATGCGATCCGCCGCGATATAGCCGCCCATCACGCCAAACGCCTTGCCGAGCGTACCCTCGATAATCGTCAGCCGATCGGCAACGTCATCCCGGTCTGAAATCCCCCCGCCGCGCGCGCCGTACATGCCAACCGCATGCACCTCATCGAGATAGGTCATCGCATTATATTTATCGGCGAGATCACAAATCGCCGCGATCGGGGCGATATCGCCCTCCATCGAATAGACGCTTTCAAAAGCGATCAATTTGGGGACGGCGGGATCGGATTCAGCGAGCAATTGTTCAAGATGGGCCAGGTCGTTGTGCCGGAATACGCGCTTTTCGCAGCCCGACTGGCGAATGCCCGCGATCATCGATGCATGGTTGAGCGCATCCGAATAAATGATGATGCCCGGCATCAATTTGGCGAGCGTCGACAAGGTTGCTTCGTTGGAGACATAGCCGCTGGTGAACAGCAGTGCTGCTTCCTTGCCGTGGAGATCGGCAAGCTCGGCCTCAAGATCGACATGATAGTGGGTGTTGCCGCCGATGTTGCGCGTGCCGCCCGATCCTGCGCCGACATCGTGCAAAGCGGCCTCCATTGCCGCGATCACATCCGGGTGCTGGCCCATGGCGAGATAATCATTCGAACACCATACGGTGATCGGCTTGGGGCCATTATGGCCGGCAAAGCAGCGCGCATTGGGATAGGCCCCCTTGTTGCGCAGAATATCGATGAAGACGCGGTAGCGCCCTTCGCTGTGCAGCCGGTCTATCGCCTGGCTGAACACACGGGTGTAATTCACCGTCGGCGCGAACCCGGAACCCGGGCGGCCCTGCGGCTGATCCTGTCGCTGATCCTGTGGCATCGTGGCCGGGCCCCTACGGCGATTGCCGTCGCGATGCCAGTGCAAACGACTCGCAAAGGCGCGGATTGCGGGGTTTGCACCAGCGCTAAAGCGCGGTGATCTGGCCCAAACCGCGCCTTGCCAGCGCTGGCGCAAGGGCATGCGCGGCGGCGTCGAGCCGGGTAAATATCGCCAATCCCTCGCCCGGCATTGTCGGCCAGGACTGACCCTGGGTCAGATAGACGATCCGTCGCGCGATGCCGGCGCTGCCATCGACAAAATGGATCGGTCGGCCTGCTGCAGCGGCGAGATCGGCCTCAACCAGCGGGAAATGGGTACAGGCGAGGACGATCGTATCAATCCGGTCGCCGCCAGGCTGATCGAACAGTCCGGCAAGCGCGCGAGCAAAGCGCGCCGGATCAACCGATTCGCCGCGCAACCGCGCCTCGGCCGCCTCAACCAGATCGGCCGAGCCGAAGCGGATCACCGTACAATCAGCGGCAAAGCGCGCGGCGAGATCATCGACATAGGGCTGGCGCACCGTCGCTTCGGTACCCAGCACGCCGATTGTGCGCGTGATGCTGGAAAGCGCTGCGGGCTTGATCGCGGGGACCGTGCCGACAATCGGGATATCAAGCGCCGCGCGCACCGCCGCCAGCGCAATTGTCGAGGCGGTGTTGCAGGCAATAACCACCAGGCGCGGGTGATATCGCTCCACCAATCGCCCGAGCAATGCTGGCACGCGCGCGGCAATCTCTGCCTCGCTGCGCGTGCCATAAGGAAAGCCCGCCGAATCGGCCGCATAGATAACCGGTGCAGTTGGCAACAACAGGCGGGCAGCGGCGAGCACCGAGAGCCCGCCCACCCCGGAATCGAAAAACAACACTGGATGGTCAGCGTCCATTGCCCCGCATAACCGGCGGCGCGCGGTTGGCAAAGCAACAGTGATCGAGATCATTGCGCCAGCAGCAGTCTCGTCTATCTTATGGGGGCGGAGGGGTATGATTTGGCGACCGATTATCTTTGGGCAGCACCGGCCGGTGCAGCGCTGCTTGGCTACCTGCTGGGCTCCATCCCGTTCGGGGTGATCCTGACACGGGCAGCGGGGGCGGGCGATCTGCGCACGATCGGTTCAGGCAATATCGGCGCAACCAATGTGCTCCGCACGGGGCGCAAGGGACTGGCGGCCGCAACCTTAGTGCTCGATGCCGCCAAGGGAGCCGTGGCCGTCCTCCTCACCGAATGGCTGTTCCCGGGGCACGGCGTGGTCGCGGCGGCAGCGGCGTTTCTGGGCCATCTCTATCCGGTCTGGCTAGGCTTCAAGGGCGGCAAAGGCGTGGCGACGTTGCTTGGCATCCTGATCGCTTTGTCCTGGCCGAGTGCGATCGTCTATGCGGTGATCTGGCTTGGGTTGCTGGCGGCGCTGCGGATTTCATCGTTGGCCGGGATGCTGGCGGCGACCAGCGCGCCGGTGAGCGCCGCCTATTTTGGCCGATTCGATCTTGTCCTGCTGCTGCTCGCGCTGGCGCTGCTGGTGGTGTGGAAGCATCGCGAGAATATCGATCGCTTGATCGGCGGCACCGAACCCCGGATCGGCCGGAAAAAAGCCTAACCAAATGGCCGCCGATCGCCTTCGGCTGATCAGATCGGCCAATATCGGCCCGGTAAGCTATGCCCAGTTGCTGGCGCGGTTCGGCACCGCGACTGCAGCAATCGACGCGATCCCGATGCTGGCCGCGCGCGGCGGCGGACGTGCGCCGGTGCTCGCGGACCCGCGCCTGATCGACCGCGAAATGGCGACGGTCGCGCGGCTCGGTGGGCAGTATCTGTTCAGCGATGATCCCGATTATCCGCCGTTGCTGGCGGCGCTGGAGAATGCACCACCGGCCCTGATTTTACGCGGCGACCGGACGCTGCTTGGCCGACCGGGAATCGCCATGGTCGGCGCGCGTAACGCATCGGCCGCAGCCTGCCGATTTGCCCGTCAGCTTGGCCATGATCTGGCCAATGAAGGCATGGTGGTCGTCTCTGGGCTGGCGCGCGGGATCGACACCGCAGCGCATGTCGGCGCGCTTGGCGGGCAAACGGGGGATGGCGGCACGATCGCGGTGGTGGCGACGGGCATCGACATCGCCTTTCCGCCGGAAAATGCCGAATTGCAGGAACGGATCGCAAGCGAGGCGCTGCTGATTGCCGAGCAACCACCAGGCACCGAACCCCGCGCGCGCCACTTCCCCTATCGCAACCGGATCATCGCCGGGCTGGCGATGGGGACCGTCGTCGTCGAGGCAGCGCCCAAATCAGGATCGCTGATCACCGCGCGGCTGGCAGCAGAGGCGGGCCGCGAGGTCATGGCCGTCCCTGGCAGCCCGCTCGATCCACGCGCGCAAGGGTGCAACCAGTTGATCCGCGACGGCGCGACATTGGTGCAAAATGTCGCCGATATTCTGGAGCAGGTCCGCCCGATCGATCCGCGCATGGTGCGAATGCCGATCAGCCCCTTTGGCCGGGCACCGCCCGAGGATGCCAGCGATGCAGAACGGCGGGCGATTACGGCATTGCTGGGGGCGGTCGCCGTGCCAGTCGACGAGCTGATCCGGCAATCCGGCGCAGCGCCTGCGATTGTGCAAACCGTGCTGCTGGAACTGGAGCTGGCGGGGCGGCTTGAGCGGCATGCTGGTGGCCGCGTCAGCCTTACCGGGTAGCGGACTTGCTTACTGCCCGTCGCTCAATGCCGCCATCTGCGGGGGCGATCCCGGCAGTTTCGGGCTCCCATCAGGGGTCGCGGCAAGATCAATCACACACATCGCGCCATAGCGGGCATGTGCGCCGCATTCGACCCCCGCAAACTGATAGAGCACGGAGAAAACCAGCGACCGATGACCGCGCCGCGCGACGCCATCATCGACGATCAGCTGGCGGACGACGCTGCGCGGATCGGGCGGGCCATAGGAAATCACTTCGCCCACATAGATGTTGCCACCGTGTAGCCGCATTCTTGCGCTGGGATCGAGCCCCGTCAGCGTCAGGTGGCCGACGCGCGTGCTGGTGGCTTGATCCGCCACCAGCGCCCCGGCCCCCCGCGCCAGCACCGGCGAACCCGCAAGCGGCCCAAGCGCGGGTTGCCGATCGAGAAAGGCGATCGCGTCATCCACGGCAGCAATGCCCTCGCGCGTCATGATGCCGTCGGGGCTTTCGGGGGAATAGACGACCAAACCGTCAAATCCGTCGCGATAGGTGCGAAGTTCGTCAGCATAGCCTTGCGGATCGGCGCGCGCCCGGTTGAGCTCGGTCAGCACTTGCTCGGTCAAGCCGGGATCAGCGCCAATATCGGCCGGAGCCAAGGCGAGCATGGCTGCAATCATCGTCTCGACCAGCATCGAACGCCCCCGCCACACCGAACTTCAAGCGAGATAAGGCTGGCGCACGCGCCTTAACAATCCGTAAATCTACCGGTATCGCGATTGTCAGGGGGCACCCCCCACGTCTATCTGGCAACCGCTTGACGAACCGCCCGCCGGATCGCCACCCTCGCGCGTACACGTAAGGACGCTTGAAACCCGCATGCAGCTTGTCATCGTCGAATCGCCCGCCAAGGCGAAGACCATCGAGAAATATCTGGGCAGCGATTACCGCGTGCTCGCCAGCTATGGCCATGTCCGCGATCTGCCCGCGAAGGACGGATCGGTCGATCCCGACCATGATTTCGCGATGAGCTGGGAAAATTACGCCGACAAGGCCAAGCAATTAAAGGCGATAACGGATTTCGCCAAAACCGCCGACCGCCTGATCCTCGCGACCGACCCTGACCGCGAAGGCGAGGCGATTTCGTGGCACGTGCAGGAAGTGCTGCGCGCCAAGAAGGCGCTGCCCAAGGACGTTCAGCGCGTCACCTTCAACGCGATCACCAAGGCTACGGTGACCGAGGCGATGAAGCATCCGCGCGAACTCGATACCGATTTGATCGATGCGTACCGCGCCCGCCGCGCACTCGATTATCTCGTCGGCTTCACGCTTTCCCCCGTGTTGTGGCGCAAGTTGCCGGGGGCGAAGTCGGCTGGGCGGGTGCAATCCGTGGCACTTCGGCTGATCGTCGAACGCGAGCGCGAAATCGATGTGTTCCGCCCGCAGGAATATTGGTCGGTCACCGCCGATATGGAGCATGACGGCACGCCCTTCACCACGCGGCTGACCAAATGGCGCGGCGACAAGATCGATCGCCTGACGATCGGCAAGGAAGGCGACGCGCTTGCCGCCAAGGCCGATGTCGAGGCTGGGCGCTTTGCCGTCGCGAGTGTCGAGACCAAGCCCGCTACGCGCAACCCGCCGCCGCCCTTCACCACCTCAACGCTGCAGCAGGAAGCGGCGCGCAAGCTCGGTTTCTCGGCCGATCACACGATGCGGATTGCGCAGAATCTCTACGAGGACGGCGCGATTACCTATATGCGCACCGACGGCGTGCAGATGGACGGCAGCGCGATTTCAGCCGCGCGACTGGCGGTCGCCAACCGCTATGACGCGAGCTATGTCCCCGACAAGCCGCGCCAATATCAGACCAAGGCCAAGAACGCGCAGGAAGCGCATGAGGCCATCCGCCCGACCGATTTCGGCAAGGATAAGAGCGGGTCGGGCGACCATGCCCGGCTGTACGAGCTGATCTGGAAGCGCGCCCTCGCCAGCCAGATGGCGTCCGCGCGCATGGAGCGGACCACGATCGATCTGACCGATGGCAGCGGCCAGCATGGGCTGCGCGCCACCGGTCAGGTCGTGCTCTTCCCCGGCTATCTCGCGCTGTACGAAGAAGGCAGCGACGACACTGCCGATGAGGAAGCGCGCCGCCTGCCGCGAATGCGCGAAGGCGATGCGCCCGCGAAGAAATCGGTCAATGCCGAACAGCATTTCACTCAGCCACCACCGCGCTTTTCCGAAGCATCTTTGGTCAAGCGGCTGGAAGAACTCGGCATCGGGCGCCCCTCGACCTATGCCTCGATCATCAAGACGCTCAAGGACCGCGCCTATGTCCGCGTCGAGAAGAACCGCTTCTTCGCCGAGGAGAGCGGACGGCTGGTGACCGCGTTCCTCGAACGCTTCTTCGAAAAATATGTCGGCTATGATTTTACCGCAGGGCTGGAGGACGAGCTCGACGAGGTATCGGGTGGCCGCGCGCAGTGGCAGGCGGTGCTCGATGCCTTTTGGAAGGACTTCAAGCCGCGCACGACCGAGGTGATGGACTTCAAACCCTCCGAAGTGACGGCCGAACTCGACACCTTCCTTGAGCCTTATCTGTTTCCGGTGAAGGAAGATGGATCAGACCCGCGCCTCTGTCCCAACTGCCATGTCGGGCGGCTCGCGCTGCGCGGCGGCAAATTCGGGGCGTTCGTTGCCTGCTCCAACTATCCCGAATGCAAATATACCCGCCGCTTTGCCCAACCGGGCGGCGGCGAGGGCGATGATACCGGGCCGGAAGTGCTCGGCACTGATCCCGAGAGCGGGCTTGAGGTATCGAAGCGATCGGGGCGGTTTGGGCCTTACGTCCAGCTGGGCGACGGCAAGGAAGCCAAGCGCGGATCGATCCCCAAGGATCTGCCGGGCGAACTCGATCTCGACTGGGCGCTGAAGTTGCTCAGCCTGCCCCGTACCATCGGCCTGCACCCGGAAACGGGCGAGCCGATCACTGCGTCGATTGGGCGCTATGGCCCCTATCTGGCGCATAACGGCAAATATGGGCGGCTGACCTCAACCGCTGAGGTGTTCGAAACCGGCATGAACGCCGCCGTGGTGAAACTCGCTGAGGCAGCGGCAGGCGGTGGGCGGCCCCAGCGCGGCGCTCAGGCACCGCTGAAGGTGCTTGGCGCGCATCCCCGCACCGAGCTGGAGATCAAGCTTATGGAGGGCCGCTTTGGTCCCTATGTCACTGACGGCACCACCAACGCGACGATCCCCAAGACGATCGACAAGGATGCGCTGACATTGGAGGAGGCTGCCCAGCTGATCGATGCGCGCGCCGCAGCGGCGCCGGCGAAAAAGGGCAAGAAGCCAGTCAAGAAGGCGGCGGCGAAGTCGGCCCCGGCGAAGAAAGCGCCTGCCAAGAAGGTGGCGAAGAAGGCTGCTAAGGCGTGAGCCTAAAGCCTCCCCTTCAGGGGATGGCCTTTCGAACCCCTAAACGCTGTCCGTCTCTGGTCAGGGCACGTGCGAAGCGCCGCGCGAATCCGGACAGGACCATGGCGTGGGTCAGCTCACAATCGGCCCGAGCACCGTCACCGCCAACCACACCGCCATCCCCAGCAAAATCAGCAACGTCCCGACAATGCCGATCGATCGTGCCGGTCCCGGCGGCCCTGGCGGGTTGAACAGGCCGATCGCGTTCAACCCGCGGGTGACGACAAAGCCCGCCGCCAGCCCCGCCAAAATCATGAAGTCGACACCACTCGCTTCGAGCAGGCCGATCAGGGTGATGCCGATCGGCATATATTCGGAAAGATTGCCATGCGCCCGGATCGAGGAGGTCAGGTCCTGATGCCCGTGGTCGCCAAAGGCAGCGCTATATTTCATCCGCAAACGGATGGTGTTGAGCGCGAGCATGACCAGCATCACGGCAAGGGCCGACGCCGTCAGTGCTGTTATGATCAAATGCATGGTCGTTCCCCGCTATGTCGGGAACGGAACTAGCTGCATTGAGCCCCCCGGTAAATCAGGGCAGCAAATCAACCGCAAGATTCAGGCAGCGCGTCGGCTTGTTGCCTGCAGGAAAGCGCGTGCAGCGCGTTGCGCTTCGGCGATTTCGCGTGCGGTCATGTCTTCGGCAATATCAGCGCGGCATTGTTGCGCCGCCTCACTGCCGCTAACCGCTGCCAGATTAAACCATTTATGCGCCTCGATCAGGTCGATACTGACCCCGGCTGCGCCGGTCGAATAGATGATGCCCAGATCATAACAGGCGTTGAAATCACCCCGCGCCGCATCGGCGATCCGGCTTTCGATCAGGAACGTTGCGCTCTTCAGGCTGTTGCCCATCTTCGCCACCCCTTTGTTGCCCCAGTTGGCATCACGGGTTTTGGGCGAACTATGGTCAACAAACCGTTAACGTGAGAATTATCCCTCGGTTGGTGCTACCGCCACATTATCGATCAGCCGCGTCCCGGCGATCGTCGCGGCTGCAAGCAGCCGACGCGGGCGCGCCGCATCGAGCGTGGGTTCCAGGGTTTCGGCATCCACCAGCGCGACATAATCAACCGTATCGAAACCACCGGCGATCAGCGTATCCTTGGCCACGGCCAGCGCGCCAGCAGGATCGCCCCCCTTGCCAATCACGCGGGCCGCCTCGCCCAGCGCACGGGGCAGCGCGATTGCCCGGGCGCGATCTTCAGGCGCGAGATAGATGTTGCGGGAGGAGAGCGCGAGCCCGTCATCCTCGCGCTGCGTGGGCACGCCGACAATCTCGATCGCCAGATCAAGATCAGCCACCAGCCGCCTGATCACCGCGAGCTGCTGAAAATCCTTTTCGCCGAACAGCGCAACATCAGGGCGGACCTGGTTGAACAATTTGGTCACGACCGTCGCAACGCCATCGAAATGGCCGGGGCGTGCGGCCCCATCCAGCCCATCGCTCACCCCCGCCACCACAATCGTGGTCGCAAAGCCAGCCGGATAGATTTCCTCAACACCTGGCATCCACAAAATCGCGCAGCCTGCCTCCGCCAGCATCCGCGAATCCTGAACTTCACGGCGCGGATAGCGGCCAAGATCCTCATTGGGGGCGAACTGGCGCGGGTTGACGAAGATCGAAGCGACGACAATGTCCGCCACGCGCTTTGCCGCTTCAATCAGTGCAATATGCCCGGCATGCAGCGCGCCCATGGTTGGCACCAGCGCAATCCGCACGCTCGATTCGCGCCCCGCCTGAAGGCGCAGGGCGGCAATCGTCTCACGCAGGGACTGAAGCTGACGGATGGTTTGCACGTAAGGGTGGCCTTCGATATGGACGGGGCGCGCCTTCTATGGGCGCCGCCAGACATGATCAACACAGCAAATCAGTTAACAAACTCAATTCACCTAGCAAGGGATGCCAGCGCGTTGTCCACCGGTCCGGGAAAGTGCCATGTCATCGTGTTCGCCAATGAAAAGGGGGGCACGGGCAAATCGACGACAGCGGTGCACGTCGCCATCGCGCTCGCTGGGCGCGGCGCGCGCGTTGCAGCCTATGATCTGGATCATCGCCAGCGCACGATGGGCCGCTATTTCGACAACCGCGCCGACACGATCAAACGGATTGGCCGCGATCTGCCCATGCCGCGCTATCTGACGCATGATGGCGACAGCCTGCCGCGCTTTACCGAACAGCTCGATGACCTAACCACTGATGTCGATTTCCTGGTGATTGACACGCCCGGGCGCGACGATCGCTTTGCCCGCATGGCGGCACAGCGCGCCGACACGCTGGTGACACCGATGAACGACAGTTTTGTCGATTTCGATCTGATCGGTCAGGTTGATCCGATTACGTACAAGGTGACGCGCCCCAGCTTTTATGCCGAACTGATCTGGGAAGCGCGCAAGGCCCGCGCAAAGGCCGATGGCTCCACAATTGACTGGGTCGTCCTGCGCAACCGGCTGCAGCATATTGAAGCCCGCAACATGCGGCGTGTATCCGAAGCGTTGGATCAGCTGTCCAAGCGCGTTGGCTTTCGGATCATTCCGGGGCTGGGCGAGCGGGTTATCTATCGTGAGTTATTCCCCAAGGGGCTGACGATGATCGATTCGCGCGATTTTGGCGAAATGGGGCTGGCCCATGTCGCTGCGCGTCAGGAAATGCGCGAGATGATGGGCGCATTGGCGCTCCCAGAGCCTGCCATGCCGCTATTCGCTTGACCCATGGTCGCTTAACCCAGCGCGCGATTCCCGTCCCGGCATGATCCTGAAGCTGCTCATCGGTATCGCGGTCGTCTATGCGGGATGGCTGATGTGGCGCGGCCCGGGCCAGCCGATTCGCCGGGTGCCGGTGGCTGACACCAATAGCGACGCCGAATTGGCAGCAGCGCGCGCTTTATTGGGGGTCGACCCATCTGCTGATGAAAGCGAAATCCGTGCCGCCTATCGCCGCATTGCCGCGGCTGTCCATCCCGATCGTGGCGGTTCTGTCGAACTCGCCCGACGCGTAAATGCCGCGCGCGATTTACTGATTAAGCGTGGACCCGATTAAGACCATCGCTCGTTCATGTTTTGCGCGTTCCTCTTCATTGACCGCCCGCTAATTTTGATCATCCAGGAGCCTTTAAACCGATGTCGCACCAGTTCGATCGCACATCGCTTCGCGAATATGACATTCGCGGGATCGTCGGCAAAACGCTCGGAGAAGCCGATGCGAAGGCGATCGGCAGGGGGTTTGCCACCCGGGTTCGGCGCGTGGGCGGGACCCGGGTCGCGGTCGGTTATGATGGCCGGCATAGCTCGCCCGCGCTTGAAACAGCGCTAATCGCCGGTCTTACGGAAAGCGGAGTCGATGTCGTCCGTATCGGCATGGGGCCAACGCCGATGCTCTATTACGCCGAGGCGACTTTAGAAGTGGATGGCGGCATCCAGATAACCGGCAGCCATAATCCCGCCGAGTATAATGGCTTCAAGATGGTGCTGCAGCACGCGCCATTCTTTGGCGCGGACATTCAGGATCTTGCCCGGCTTGCGGCCGAGGGGGATTGGGAAAGCGGCGCGGGCACCGTCAGCCAGGCCGATATCATCGACGATTATGTCGGGCGGCTGATGGCAGGCTATGGTGGTGGCGCCTATCGGATCGGCTGGGATTGCGGCAACGGCGCATCGGGTCCAGTGATCGAGAAGCTCACCAAGCTGCTCCCGGGTGAGCATCATCTGCTGTTCACCGAAGTCGACGGCAATTTTCCCAATCATCATCCTGATCCCACCGAGGAAAAAAATCTGGCCGATCTCAAGCGGCTGGTCGCGGACAAAAAGCTCGATTTCGGATTGGCTTTTGACGGCGACGGCGACCGAATCGGGGCAATCGACGGCGAAGGCCGGGTAATCTGGGGCGATCAAATTCTATCCATTTTGGCTGTACCTGTGCTGAAGGAGCTGCCGGGCGCAACGATTATTGCCGATGTAAAGGCCAGCCAGATGCTGTTTGATCGCATTCGCGAGCTGGGCGGTGAGCCGCTAATGTGGAAAACTGGCCATTCGCTGATCAAGACCAAGATGAAGGAAACCCACGCCCCGCTCGCCGGCGAGATGAGCGGGCACATCTTCTTCGCGCATGATTTCTATGGCTTTGACGACGCCCAATATGCCGCCGTCCGGCTGATCCGCGCCGTCCATATGATCGGCCAGTCGATGACCGAGATCAGGGGCGCGATGCCCGCCTTCGTCAACACGCCCGAAATGCGCTTTCAGGTCGATGAAAGCCGCAAATTCGCGGTGGTCGACGAAGTGCTCGACCGGCTCGAGGCAGAGGGTGCCGACGTCAACCGCACCGATGGCGCGCGCGTGACGACGCCCGATGGCTGGTGGCTGCTGCGCGCCTCTAACACCCAGGACGTACTGGTCGCGCGCGCCGAGGCGCGGGACCAGGCCGGGCTTGATCGGCTGTTGGCGATGATCGACGCGCAACTCGCGGCGAGCGGCTTGGTGCGCGGCGAGCAAGCGGCGCACTGATCCACCGCCGGAGGAAGCGCAGTCAGCCGCCCATCTGCTGGCGGAAGGTCAGCGCGATGAACTCGGCGGGATGGATAATCTGCACGGTGACGGCCACGATCATGTAGCCGTCCAGGATGTCCTGCGCCGTCATCGTCGATCCAAGCCCGCAACTCACCGAGAAGGCGTCGCTGGCCTTATCCCCCATCAGCCCGCCCTGCTGCCACAGCCCGGTCAGAAAGGCCGCGATCGACGAGGTGACCGTAGCCCAGGTCGTCGCATCGTTGGCAGCAAAGACATAACCGCGCAGCGCCTGTTTGATCGACTGTTCGATATAGATGAGCGTCCGGCGGACTTGGATATAGCGGTAATCAAGGCTGTTGCCGTCGAGCGTCCGCGCGCCCCACACCACGGTGCCACGCCCGGGTTGCGACCGAATGATGTCGATCGCCTGGCCGTTGAGGGGCAGGTTGAAGCTCGCCTGTTCGATGTCGTTCATGACATAAAGCGGTGCGCTGACCGCGGAGACTGCGATGTTGGCCGGTGCGTTCCACACCCCGTTTTGCGCGTCGCTCTTGGCCCAAATCCCCGCCATCGCGCCGCTCGGCGCCGCAATGTTCAACAACTGCGCCGCTTGCTGCTTGATCGCCTGGTATAATGGCAGCGCGGCCATCAGCATCGTGTCGATCGCGGCGGCCGGCTGCGCAGTGGTGCTGGCCCCGGCCGTTGTCGGCGTCGGGAAAAGAGTGGCGATCGCCGTCTGGATCGCCGCGAGCTTTGTCGGAATTGCAGCATAGAACGCGACCGCCTCTGCGTTCATCAGCGCGCTGATTGCCCTATTGTCGCCATCAGCGGCGACAAAATCACCATAGGGCACGTCGCTCGCGCTGACGATCGTGGTGATCAGCGCCGGGGCATAGGCCACAGCATAGCTCGCGCTGGACATCGCCGGAGCGGTCACATCCCACAATTGCTGCTGTGCCTTTTGTAGCGCAGCCAGACTATCCGCGCCGCGGCATCCCGGCAGGTCGAGGATGGCGATCCGGTCCTGCAGCGTTCCTGCCTGCTCCAGCATCGCCTGGACGACCTTCGCATAGCTGCCGTCACTCACCGACAATTGGCACGCCTCGGGGATGACAATCATCGTCGGCCCGACCGCATACCCAGCGGCGGCTAATCCGGCCAGCAAGTCGCTTGCGGCAATCGCCGGTGCCCCATAACCGCCGCATGAAACGACATAGCAAGCGCCGCCGCCATTGGCGAAGAACAGCCGCATCTGCCAATATAAGTCAAACCGCGTCGCTGCATCACTCACGCTCACCACACAGCCCGCTGCGGTCGTCGCCGGGGCAACCGTAAAGGCGGTCGGGGCGGCGCCCCCGAAATAGCGCTGATAATCGGCCATCGACGAAATCAGCACAGAGACATTGTGCAGAGATGCGCTGGTGGCGGGGTCGATCGCGGTCTCGGTATAGCCGATGAAGATCGGCACTGCGGTTGCCACGCCGACGACCGATGTGCCGAACGCATCAATCTCGGTGATGTAAACGCCCGGAGTCTTGCGATTGAGATAGGTGCTCGTGCTGGTGGCCATTGGCTGCTCCCCGGCTGGCATGTGCTGCGCGATGCTGGTTCAAGCAGGCTAACCCTTCTGCTACAATCGCTTTTTTTCGCGATGCGACTTCCATCGGGTCGCCCATGCGCGAAACGCTGGCATTTTTCCTTTCAAACCGCCACTTGTCCCATCATGCCCCCGCCACCCCAGATCATCCGCGTCATCGACCTTGAAACCACCGGACAGGCCCCGCCGCTGCACGGCGTGTGCGAGATTGGCTGGCAGGATGTGGCACTCGGGGGCGATGGCCAATGGGCGCTGATGGGGGAAGGCGGTAGCTTTCTGGTCAATCCCGGTCGCGCGATTCCACCGATTACGCAGGCGATTCACCATATCCTGGATGAAGAGGTGGCCGACGCGCCCAGCTGGAATGATTGCGCGCGGCCGATCCTTGATCCCTATCCCCGTCGGCTGGCGCTCGCCGCGCACCGCGCCGATTTCGAGATGAAATTCTGTTCGGCGGCGATGACGCGCGGCGCCGATTGGATTTGCACCTGGAAATGCGCGCTTCGGCTATGGCCGGAGAGTCCGAGCTTTTCCAATCAGGTGCTGCGCTATTGGCGGCGACCAGAGGGCATCGACCATGAACGCGGCCTGCCCGCCCACCGTGCCTTTCCCGACGCCTATGTCACGGCATTTCACCTGCGCGACATGCTCAACATCGCCAGCGTGGCGCAGTTAATCGAATGGTCGAGCTTGCCCGGCCTGTTGCCGCGCGTGCGCAATGGCCCGGATCGCGGTAAGGACTGGCGCGAGCTTGAAGAGGATGTGCTGGCGACCTTCGCCGCCGATCGCGATCCCGATGTGCGCTACACCGCCGAACAGGAACAGGCCAGGCGACGCGGCGGCGGCGAGATTGGACGGCAGAGCCTGCAACGCGCGTTACTGTAACCGCTAATCGCGCCGCTTAGACGTCCAGATTGGCCACCGACAGCGCATTTTCCTGAATGAATTCACGGCGCGGCTCGACGACATCGCCCATCAGCCGGGTGAAGATTTCATCCGCGACATCGGCCTGTTCCACCTCGACGCGCAGCATCGAGCGGTTCTGCGGATCCAGCGTGGTTTCCCAAAGCTGGTCGGCGTTCATCTCACCCAGACCCTTGTAGCGCTGGATGGCGAGGCCCTTACGCCCGGCCGCCAGGATCGCGTCGAGCAGCTGGCTGGGGCGCGCAACCATCGTCTCGCCCTTGCCCAGGGTAACGGGGGCATCGTCATCCTCATCCGCCGCAGCATCCGCCTCGGCCTGTGCCGCAGCGGCAGCCTTTGACGAGACAAGCTTGGCGGTCTGCGCGAAGGCATCCCCCTGTTCGACCGCCAGCGCGTGCAATTTGCGCGCCTCGGCGGAGCCAAGAAACGCCGCTTCGATGATGTGGTGATCGGTCACACCGCGCCACACGCGCTTGAAGTGGATGCTGCCCTCTTCGGTAAGAGTGGCCGACCAGCGCGCATCGGCGTCGGCCGCGTCGAGCCCGGTGACGGCGGTTGCCAGCAACGCCGAACGAGCATTCGCATCAAGGGCAGGATTGAGGACCCCGCCCATCGCCATCGCCTCGACGATCGTCGGATCGTAGCGGCGCGGCACATAGCGCATCAAGGTGCGCATGCGCCGGGCATGATCGACCAGGCTGCGCAGATCGGCCCCCGATCTTGCGCCGCCCGCGCCCTCAAGCACCGACAGCGCGACGCCGTTTTCGACAAGATACTCGTCAAGCGCGCTATCGTCCTTCAGATAGACTTCCGACCGTCCCCGCGTTGCCTTGTAGAGCGGCGGCTGGGCGATGAAGAGGTGCCCCTGGGTGATGATTTCGGGCATTTGCCGGTAGAAAAAGGTCAGCAGCAAGGTGCGGATATGCGCGCCATCGACGTCAGCGTCGGTCATGATGACGATCTTGTGGTAGCGCAGCTTTTCCACATTAAAATCGTCACGGCCAATGCCAGTGCCCATCGCCTGGATGAGCGTGCCGATTTCACGACTCGACAGCATCCGGTCGAAACGCGCGCGCTCGACGTTGAGGATTTTACCACGGAGCGGCAGGATCGCTTGGAAATGGCGGTCGCGGCCCTGCTTGGCGGAACCACCGGCGGAGTCACCCTCGACCAGGAAGAGTTCGGACTTGGCGGGATCACGCTCCTGGCAGTCGGCGAGCTTGCCGGGCAGCGAGGCGATGTCCATCACGCCCTTGCGCCGGGTCAGCTCGCGCGCTTTTTTGGCAGCCTCACGCGCGGCAGCGGCGTCGATCACCTTGCCGACGATCGCGCGGCCATGCGCCGGATTTTCCTCGAGCCATTCAGCGAGCTTGTCGGCCATCAGGCTTTCAAGCGGCTGGCGCACTTCGGACGAGACCAGCTTGTCCTTGGTCTGCGACGAGAATTTAGGATCGGGCAGTTTGACCGAGACGATTGCGGTGAGCCCTTCACGCATATCGTCGCCGGTCAGCGTGACCTTCTCCTTTTTCAGGAGCCCCGACTTTTCGGCATAGTTATTGATCGTGCGGGTCAGCGCCGCGCGGAACGCCGCCAGGTGGGTGCCGCCGTCGCGCTGCGGAATGTTGTTCGTGAAGCACAGGACGTTCTCATAATATGAGTCGTTCCACTCCAGCGCGACGTCGATCGTCACGTCATCGCGGGTGCCGTTGATCGCGACGGGTTCCGGCATCAACGGCACCTTGTTGCGATCGAGATACTTCACGAACGCGGCAATCCCGCCTTCGTAATACAGCTCGACAGTTTTCACGTCTGCGTGCCGCGCGTCGCTCAGGAACAGGCGGACGCCCGAATTGAGGAAGGCGAGTTCGCGATAGCGATGCTCAAGCTTGTCGAAATCAAACTCGGTGATCTTGAAGGTGGCGGGTGAGGGGAAGAAGGTGACCTTGGTCCCCTTTTTACCGGGTGCTGGCCCGATGACCCTGAGCGGGGCGACCGCATCGCCAAAGGCAAAGCGCATATAATGTTCGGTTTCGTCGCGCCAGATTGTGAGGTCGAGCCATTCGCTAAGCGCATTGACCACGGAGACGCCGACGCCGTGCAACCCGCCCGATACCTTGTACGCATTGTCGTCCGACGTATTTTCGAACTTCCCGCCCGCATGGAGCTGAGTCATGATCACCTCGGCGGCGGAGACGCCTTCCTCGGTGTGAATACCCGTCGGGATTCCACGCCCATTATCCTGCACCGAAACCGACCCGTCGGGGTTCAGCGTAATGTCGATCCGGTCGCAATGGCCGGCCAGTGCCTCATCGATGGCGTTGTCGGATACCTCGAACACCATATGGTGAAGCCCCGAGCCATCATCGGTATCGCCGATATACATGCCAGGTCGCTTGCGGACCGCCTCGAGCCCTTTGAGCACCTTGATCGAATCGGCGCCGTAATCATTTGCGTTGGGGACGTTGGGGGGGGTGTTCGTGTCTTCAGCCATGGAACAGCATATAGGGTCCACGCCTGAAAAACGGAAGTAAAATGGCAGTGGGACGAATCCGCGCTTGCATCTGATTAGATGTCGAACTAGATAGTTTGATACCTAATTAGATGAGGTGTCCCATGCCGCTTTCAAGACGATCGATCATCCTCGGTGCCGGTGGTGTCGGCCTGGCGCTGGTGGGAGGTGGCGCCGCCTGGCGCGTGATGCGCACGCCCACCACCGCGATCGCGCCGTGGACGATCGATCCGCGCCGCCCCGCCGACCCCCGGCTCGATGCACTGCGCTATGCGATCCTCGCGCCGAACCCGCATAACCGCCAGCCCTGGCTGATCGAACTGGTCGGCAGCGACCGGGTGCTGCTGCGCTGCGATCTCGACAAGCGCCTGCCCGAAACCGATCCGTTCGACCGACAGATCATCATGGGTTTCGGGACCTTTATCGAAGTTGCGCGGATCGCGGCGGCCGAGCGCGGTTATGCGATCGACGTCATGCCGTTCCCGGCGGGCGAGCCCCAGCCCCGCTTGACCCAGAATCCGGTGGCGCAGCTCGTTTTCCGCAAGGATGCCGGCATCACCCGCGATCCGCTGTTCTCAGCAATCACGCACCGGCACACCAACCGCGCGCTCTACGCGCCCGCCCCGCCGACACCCGCGCAACTACGGGCGGTGGCGCGTGAGAATGTCGTGACAAGCGCTGATCCCGCGCTGCTTGCGCAGATGCGCCCGCTCGCGGTGCGCGCGATGACCATCGAGACGGTGACGCACCGAACCTTCATGGAAAGTGTCGATCTGATGCGGATCGGCGCTGACGAAATGAACGCCAACCCCGATGGCCTGCCGATTGGCGGCCCGGCGGTGGAGGCGTTGCAGGCGGTGGGGATGCTCAACCAGAAACTGATCGCCGATCCGAGCACCGACGCCTTCAAGATGGGGCTGAAGCAGGTGCAGGACAGCTGCGGATCGATCCCTGCGCTCCTGTGGATCACCACACCCGGTAACAGTCGCGCCGAACAGCTCGAGGCGGGGCGGCGCTATGTCCGCGCCCAGCTGCGCGCAACGACTTTGGGGCTGGCAATGCACCCGCTGAGCCAGTCACTGCAGGAATATCCCGAAATGACGGCTGACTATGCCCGCGTCCACCGGCTGCTGGGGGCTAGCGGCAGCGAGCGGGTGCAGATGCTCGCGCGGATCGGCACCGCGCCGCCCACCTTGCCAGCCCCGCGATGGCCGCTAGAAAAGCATCTGGTATGACCGCAACGCCGCCGACTGACCCGCTCGCGTTCGAGTTCTTCAACGAAATCGGCATTATCGATCAACTTTCCGGCACGATGTTCGAACGGGCATTGCCCGCCGGGATGACGCGGGCGCAGTTCACCGTGCTCAATCATTTCGTGCGGCTGGGCCACCACGAACGCTCGCCCGCGCAGCTCGCCAATGCCCTTCAGGTCACTCGCCCGACAATGACGAGTACGCTTGCGCGGATGGCGCGCGACGATCTGGTTACGATCCGCGACGACCCTGCCGATGGCCGCGCCAAGCTGGTATCGCTCACCGACAAGGGCCGCTCGGCACGTGAATCGGCACTCGGGGCGATCACCCCGCTGTTGCCGTTGCTGGAAGCCGTGATCGGTCCGCAGGAACTGGCATTGGTGCTCCCCGTGCTGCGCCGAGTGCGGGTTGCGCTTGATGCGGCACGGGATCCGGTGCCCAATCATGCCCCAGACACTTCAAACCCTTGAAACGCGAAAGGCCCGCCGCCGCGTTACCGCGACGACGGGCCAGGCTTTCCTCCCCAGGAAAGTCGTATCCGGTCGCGTTATCCCGCGATCCGGTGAAATTGCCGCGCTGAGGGCGGCAAACGCGTTACCGCTTACGCAGCAAACTGGTTCCCCGCTGCCGTTCAGGCAGCGAACTGGTTCATGGTATTGTGTGCGCCGCCGGCCTTCAAAGCCGCTTCCCCCGCGAAATATTCCTTGTGATCATCACCGATATCGGAGCCCGACATATTCTGGTGCTTCACACAGGCGATCCCTTCGCGGATTTCCTTGCGCTGCACGCCCTTCACATAGCCAAGCATGCCCTGTTCGCCGAAATATTCCTTGGCGAGATTGTCGGTGCTGAGCGCGGCGGTGTGATAGGTCGGCAGCGTGATCAGGTGATGGAAGATGCCGGCACGAGCGGCGGCATCCTTCTGGAAGGTGCGAATGCGCTCATCAGCTTCATTGCCCAGATCGGTGCCGTCATAATCGACGCTCATCAGCTTGGCGCGGTCATAGGCCGACACGTCCTTGCCTGCTGCGGTCCAGGCATCAAACACTTGCTGGCGGAAGTTGAGCGTCCAGTTGAAGCTGGGTGAGTTGTTGTAAACGAGCTTGGCGTTCGGGATCACTTCACGGATGCGATCGACCATGCCGGCAATCTGTTCGATATGCGGCTTTTCGGTTTCGATCCACAGCAGGTCAGCACCATTCTGCAGCGACGTGATGCAATCGAGCACGCAGCGATCCTCGCCCGAGCCAGCGCGGAACTGGAACAGGTTGGAGGGCAGACGCTTGGGGCGCAGCAGCTTGCCGTCGCGGTTGAGGATGACATCGCCGTTGCGCGCAGTCGACGGATCGATCTCTTCGCAATCGAGGAAGCTGTTATACTGGTCGCCGAGATCGCCCGGCTCCTTGGAAACGGCAATCTGCTTGGTGAGGCCAGCACCCAGCGAATCGGTGCGGGTGACGATGATGCCGTCCTCTACGCCGAGTTCGAGAAAAGCGTAGCGGCAGGCGCGGACCTTGGCGAGGAAGTCTTCGTGCGGCACGGTGACCTTGCCGTCTTGGTGGCCGCACTGCTTTTCGTCGCTGACTTGATTCTCGATCTGCAGCGCACAGGCGCCCGCCTCGATCATCTTCTTGGCGAGCAGATAGGTGGCTTCCGCATTGCCAAAGCCGGCGTCGATATCAGCGATGATCGGCACGACATGCGTTTCGTAAGTGTCGATCGCGTTGAGGAGACGCTTTGCCTCGACCTCGTTACCGGCCGCGCGGGCAGCGTCGAGGTCGCGGAACATCATGCCAAGCTCGCGGGCATCGGCCTGGCGCAGAAAGGTGTAGAGCTCCTCGATCAACGCGGGGACACTCGTCTTCTCATGCATCGACTGATCGGGCAGCGGGCCGAAATCACTGCGGAGTGCAGCGACCATCCAGCCCGAGAGATAGAGGTAGCGGCGCTTGGTCGAGCCGAAATGCTTCTTGATGCTGATCATCTTCTGCTGGCCGATAAAGCCGTGCCAGCAGCCAAGCGACTGGGTGTAGTCGGCCGGGTTAGCATCATAGGCGGCCATATCAGCGCGCATGATCTTCGCTGTGTAGCGCGCGATGTCGAGACCGGTTTGGAACCGGTTCTGCAGCCGCATCCGGGCGACTGATTCAGCGGAAATGCCATCCCATGTGCCATTCTGGCTTTTGATGAGCGCATCAGTCTGCGCGATATGGGTCTGGTAGGTCATGGGGAGGCCTTTATTGATATTGAATGGGATCTGGAGCGTCCGGTACACAGGTTGACATCCGCCATGATCGGAAATCTGCACGCTATCGGGTGTTACTGTTCAAAAACGGCCCAAAAACCAAGTTAGGTTGTAAATTATTGACAAATTTGTCCGCCCTGCAGTGTCAGCCGTGTTGCTTCCCCGGGGACGTCATCAAATAAGGCCGTTTCAGTACCGGTCATCCAAATCTGCCCACGGCCCGCCAATCGTTCGAACAGCGCCGCACGGCGGCGCGGATCGAGATGGGCGGCCACCTCATCAAGCAGCAACACAGGGGCATGGCCAGTCCGCGCGGCCACAAGATCCGCATGCGCAAGCACGATCCCGAGCAGCAGTGCCTTTTGCTCGCCCGTCGAACACAGCGCCGCCGCCTGGGCCTTGTCGAGATGGGTGACGGCAAGATCGGTGCGATGCGGGCCGATAAGCGTTCGCCCGGCAGCGGCATCGCGCCGTCGCCCCGCGGCAAGATCCGCAGCCAATCTGTCGGCAGCACCGCCCCACCCTTCCAACACCAGCCCGGCACGCGCAAACGGCCCGGCGACCTGATCGCGCAGCATGTCGGCAAGCAGCACCACCGTCTGTCGCCGCGCGGAGTCGATCGCGGCACCATGCTCAGCCATTTGCGCTTCCAGCGCGGCAAGCCAGGGCGCATCGGGCGGGCTGTCCTCCCCCAGCAATCGGTTGCGCGCGCGCATGGCGGCCTCATAGCGATTGGCATGAACGGCGTGGCCCGGCGCGAGCGCCAAGGTCAGCCGATCAAGAAAGCGGCGCCGCTCCGCTGCAGGCTCGACGAACAGCCGGTCCATTGCCGGGGTTAGCCACAGCACGCTCAGCCATTCCGCCAAAGCGGTGGCGGCCGTGCCAGCGCCCTGAACGCGGACGATCCGGCGATCGGGCGCTGCGGCCTGAGTGCCGGTCGCGATATCGACGCCGTCGCCCAGTCTGGCGGCAACGCCAAAGCCCCCGGCCCCACCCTGCCGCGCCATATCGGCCAGCGCCGCGCGCCGCAGCCCGCGCCCCGGCGCCAACAGCGACACCGCTTCCAAAATGTTGGTCTTGCCGACGCCATTCTCGCCCGTCAGCACCACGAAGCCGGGACCGGGTGCGATGACGGCATCGGCATGGTTACGAAAATCGGTAAGGACCAAGCGGGAAAGCATCGTCCTTGCCTTAGCGCAGAACGAGCAGGTGTCGCGCGCCTTTCGCGCAGCCTAGCGGCGCAGTATCCGCCTGGAGAGACGCTTCATGGGCACGTCAGGCCGCGATAGCCGTCTCGCCGCCCTTGGATTGGCTGAGATACGAGGCCATCGCGCCAAGCTCGCGCTGGGCCTTCAGATAGGCGACCGGCTTACTCAGGCCGAGCCGCGCCCGTGCTGCCTCGATCGGCTCATGCAGCAATTGCTCATAATCTTCACCTGCCAGCCATTGCGCCTTGCGACCGCGGACATAGCCTTCCCACACCGCTTTCGCGAACAACAAATTGCCCGTCACGCTGATGCTTTTCAGCGCGGCGGCTGCGCCGATAAACGCCCAGCCAAGCCCGCCGACCTGGGCATAGGAAAAGGCAACCAAGGCACCCTCGCCGAGCGACTCATCGGCCTTGTAACCATTTAGCACGTGCCAGATGTCATGCGTGTCGCGGACGCGTCTGCCAAACCAGGCATAGGGGTGGAGCATATCGTCTTCGCTGATCACGCGGCTGACCTCGACCAGCCCGTCCGCCGAATAGCCGGTCGACACCAGAAAATCGCGATAGGCAGCGCCCACCGTGCCGGGGGCGAATTGCGCGACATAGGCGGGCTCCGCGAATTTGCGCGCGAGTTCGACGCGCTCATAGGCCATGCGGCCGCCCTCTGCGGTGGCGATGAAGCGCGCATAATTCATTGGCGCATTGCCGACGTTGAGCGCGCGCATGATCAGAAAAACCTGCGTCGTGTCATCGCCATTGTTGAGCAGCTTGCGGATCGCCGCAAACGCCGTCTTCCAGTCACGCCGACCAGTGGTACCGGGGAAGGGAGGAAGCTTGGCCATAGAATCGATCCTTACTGACACTTGTGTTAATAAATCATCGACGTCGGGCGGTCAAGCGGTCCCGTGGGATGGCCGCCAAGGGGCGGCATGGTAACATCCACTGAGCACCAAATCGCCTCAAGCGACCGCGATAGGGCAAGCAAGAGACAAGAGTTCTTGACATTGCGACTCGCAAATGACAAGAGCTCTTGTCATATGGTCATGCACACCTTCCCGTTTCACCCCAATTATCGGGTGGGTTGCTGATCATGGAAAATCGTCTGCGCGTTTTGCGGGCCGAAGCCGGGATGAGTCAGGCCGATCTGGCGATCCGGTTGGGTGTGTCACGCCAAACGATCAATGCGGTTGAAACCGATAAATATGATCCGAGCCTGCCGCTCGCGCTTAGAATGTCCAAAGTTTTTGGAGTGCCTGTCGATGCCATCTTCCTCGACGATTGGAGCCCCGATGAACGGTCCTGATGCCCCTGCAACCACGCGCAATCTTTGGCGGCGCATGCTGATCGCGGGGGCGATCGGCGCGCCGATTGGCGGGGTAGCCGGCTATTTCGTCGGCAGAGCGCTGAAACGCGGGTCCATCGCCCCGCTGCTCGATTGGACGCTGGCCGATCTGTGCAGCCTGCTGATCGCGCTGACGCTTCTGATCAGCGCAGGCTATGCGGCCTGGGCGACGACCAGCAGGAAGCGCTGGAACGAGATGGTCGAAAAACAGCCGGCCGACACCGAAGTCGATCCCGCCGCGCTGGTCGAGGGTCGGCGTGGGGCATTGGTCGCGGCCCTTGGCGGGCTGCTTATCATGATACCACCAATCGCGGCCCATGCCGGGCTGGGGACTGAAATGCGCAGCGTCGTTGCGTTCGCGCTGGGCGCGCTTTTGCTGGTCGAATGCTTGATCAACTGGAAAATATGGAAAGACGGCGACGAACTCGCCCGCGCCGTGATCGCCCAGACTGGGGCGCTGTGCTTCTGGGTGCTCCAGCTTGGCCTGTTCATCTGGGCCGCCCTCGCCCGGCTCGACCTCGTCGCCGAGGTCGATAGCTGGACGCTGATGACCATCCTGATGGGGGCTTATCTGGTAACGTCGGTGACCATCTCAGTCAGGCGCGGGTTGGTGAACGTGTGACGCTCACACCCGCATCGGCATGATCACGTAAAGTGCTGCGGCCTTGTCATTCTCGCGGATCAGCGTTGGCGCCGCCGCGTCGGCAAGGTGAACCTCGACGGTATCGCCATGCACCTGGCCCAAAATATCGAGCAAATAGCGGCTGTTGAAGCCGATCTCGAACGGGGCGGCGGCATAATCACCCGAGACTTCTTCCGCCGCGGTGCCGTTTTCTGGGCTGGTGACCGAAAGCGTGATCTTGTCGCGATCGAGCGCCATCTTCACCGCGCGCGTTTTTTCCGTCGCAATGGTGGAGACGCGGTCGACGCCTTCTTCGAACGCGCGCGGGTCGATCTTAAGGATCTTGTCATTGCCGGTCGGGATCACGCGGCTGTAATCAGGGAAGGTGCCGTCGATCAGCTTTGACGTGAGCAGCGCCTGGCCAAGATCGAAGCGGATCTTGGTGGCGGACAGCGAGACGCCGACCGAGCCGTCAATCTCATCGAGCAATTTACGCAGCTCAGCGACGCACTTACGCGGCACGATCACGTCGGGCATGCCCTCTGCGCCGTCGGGCCGGGTGACGGTGACGCGCGCGAGGCGGTGGCCATCGGTCGCGGCTGCCTTCAGCACGGGGCTCGGATCATCCGACACATGCAGGAAGATGCCGTTCAGATAATAGCGCGTTTCCTCGGTCGAGATCGCGAAGCGCGTCTTGTCGATAATCTGCTTGAGTGTCTCCGCAGGCAGCTCGAAACTGGTCGGCAGTTCGCCTTCAGCGATCACCGGGAAATCGTCGCGCGGCAAGGTGGAGAGCTGGAACTTGGCGCGCCCGGCCATGATGGTCATCCGGCCTTCGGCAGCGCTCAGACTGACCTGGCTGCCCTCGGGCAGTTTGCGGGCGATGTCGAACAGCGTGTGCGCGGAAACAGTGGTGGCACCGGGGGTTTCAACGCTGGCCGCAATATGCTCGTTAATCTGCAAATCGAGATCGGTCGCCATCAGCTTGATGGTACCGTCAGCGGTCGCCTCGATTAGGACGTTGGACAGGATGGGGATGGTATTGCGCCGCTCGACCACCGACTGGACGTGGCTCAAGCCCTTCAGCAAGGTTGCGCGTTCGATCGTGGCCTTCATTGGTCTCCCCCGGGCGGCCGCCCATCATTTCCGCCCGGGCAAGAACTGCGCCGGGGACACTTCGCCATTTTCCTTTCCTTAAACATAAACAGGGCCGGGGCAAGCACCTGCGCCGCCTTGGACCGTACCTGTACGGGGCGATTGGCGGCGCAGATTTCCGGCGTTGCATTTGCGGGCTGCGCGGGGGAAACCGCAGTCATGAACCAGAACCACGACCGCAAGGGCCGCGATTTCATTGCCCGGCACGGCGAAACCGTTTTCAACGCCGCCCGCCGTATTCAGGGCGAGGCCGCGCACACCCCGCTGACGCGCGCGGGATTCGCGCAGGCTGACGAGATGGGTGCGGCGATAGCGGCGCATCTGGGGCAGCAACCGCGCCTGACCTTATGGGCTTCGCCAACCGGGCGCGCGCTGCAGACCTTAGCGGTCGTCGTCGAGCATCTCGGGCTCGATTGGCATGAAGCGCACACCGATCTGCGCCTGACCGAATTGGGCACAGGCAGTTGGGGAAAGCGTTATTATGCCGAGCTCGCGGAAGAATATGGCGAATTGGTGCATCCCGGCACTGGCTTGCTGAAAGCCGCGCCGGATGGCGAGAGCTACCCCGAAATGGCGGCGCGCCTATCGGCATGGCTCGCCGATACCCATGATGATGACGGCGACCGGTTGATCATCATGCATGGCCTGTCGAGCAGGGTCATGCGCGGGATCATGGCTGGGATGGCGCCCCACCCCGCTATCGGCGCCCCTGCTGCGTGCAGTTTACCTCAAGGATCGCTGGTGATGGTCGCTGGCGGGGTCGAAACGCTGGTGCATCGCGGCACCGGCTTTGCCCCGGCATGAAGCGGGCGATCATCGCTGTGTCGCTGTTGGCAGCGGCGACGCCTGCCCTGGCGCGCGATCCGCTTGGCATTTTCGATCGCTGGGGCGCGTTTCGCGATCCCTCTCCGCTTAAATGCTTTGCGATTTCCACGCCGGTCAAGCCAAGCAGCGGCGGCGGCAATTGGCGCCCCTTTGCCAGCATCGCCACTTGGCCGGGCCAGAACGCCCGCGCCCAGCTCCATATCCGTTTGAGCCACGAGCGCGATCCCCGCGCCCGCGTGACGATCAGCGTGGGGGAGCGCCGGTTCGAGCTTGTCGCCGGCAATGCCGATGCCTGGGCCCCTGATTCGCGGACCGACGCGGCGATTATCTCGGCGATCCGATCGGGTCGGAGCCTCTCGGTTGAAACGCTAGGCAAAAGCGGGCGGCCCTTTGCTGACGTTTACGCGCTGAGGGGGGCGGCGACCGCCATCGACGCGGCGGCACTGGGGTGCGTGGGGCGGTGAAATCTTGACTTTTGCCGAACTTTTCAATATTTGAGGCCTATCCGTCCCCGGCAGTACGTTTTGAGGCGCTCGCGAGAGCAGATATCATCTCAAGACCTACCCCGGGGACAAATTGTTTTTAGTGAGCCCTGATATGCCGATCGCCGTAGTGATCGACGGCGCTTATTTTCTGCGCCGGTTCAAGAGCCGGTACCCGTCGTTCGATCCAACATCCCCAAAAGCGGTGGCATTTGGTACCGCCTGGTTAGCTGCTGCACATCTTGAGATCACCAGCGGGGGGACGCTCCCAAAGCTGACAGTCGATCAAGGTGCCATTACCAACATCGACATGAGTTGGGCAGAAAACCCTGAACTGTACCGCATATTCTTTTATGATTGTCCACCACTCCTGAAGCGAGTGCATTTGCCCATTTCGCGCCGGACCCTGGACCTGGCAAAGACCGAGACCGCGCGCTCCCGGCTTGCCATCCATGAAGAGCTGCTGAATGTCAGAAAGGTTGCCCTCCGACTGGGACGTCTGAACGACAAAGTCGGCTGGAGAGCCAAGCCTGAAGCTGTTGAGCGTTGGGTCAGCGACCCCAAAATATTTGGCCCAACCGACGAAGACTTCGAGATCGATACGGTTCAAAAAGGCGTCGATATGCGGCTTGGCCTTGATATCGCCGCGATGGCGTTCAAGCGCCAAATCAGCCAGTTGATCTTGGTCGCCGGCGACGCAGACTTTGTTCCTGCGGTGAAGCTGGCGCGACGGGAAGGCATCGATGTCGTTCTGGACCCAATGGGTGGAACACCGGCAAAGGATCTGATTGCCCATGTCGATGGCATCCGAAACATCGGAAAAGGCACAAAATAATGACCCCCGACATGTCCATCCCCGGGCACATCGATGCCGTGCCAGTGCCGCGCGCCTTCACCCCGCGCGCTGATGGCCGGATCGACCTGATCGGGCTGAGCAAGGCCGACCTCCGCTTGGCGCTGGAGACCGCGCAGCTGGAGCCCAAACAGGCTAAATTGCGCGCCAAGCAGCTTTGGCACTGGATGTATAATCGCGGTGCGACCGAATTTGCGGTGATGACCGACATTTCAAAGACGATGCAGCCATGGCTCGAGCAGCGCTTCGTGATCAGCCGTCCGCAAGTCATCGAGGCGCAAGTCTCGACCGACGGCACGCGCAAATGGCTGCTGCGGAGTGATGACGGCCAGGATTACGAGATGGTCTTCATCCCCGATGCAGACCGGGGCACGCTGTGCGTATCATCGCAGGTTGGCTGCACACTGAATTGCCGATTCTGCCACACCGGCACGATGCGGCTGGTGCGCAACCTCACCGCAGGTGAGATTGTCGGGCAAGTGATGCTCGCGCGCGATGGGCTGGGCGAATGGCCGAGCCAGCCCGAGGGGCGGTTGCTGACCAACATCGTAATGATGGGCATGGGCGAGCCGCTCTATAATTTCGATGCGGTGCGCGATGCGCTGAAGCTGATCATGGACGGCGACGGCCTGTCGCTCAGCAAACGGCGGATCACGCTCTCCACCTCAGGCGTGGTGCCAATGATGGCGCGCGCGGGCGAAGAAATTGGCGTCAACCTGGCCGTATCGCTGCACGGCGTGACCAAGGAAGTACGCGACGAAATCGTGCCGCTGAACCGGAAATATGGCATCGAGGAACTGCTCCAGGCCTGCGCCGATTATCCTGGCGCCAACAATGCCCGGCGGATCACTTTTGAATATGTGATGCTGAAGGACAAGAATGACAGCGATGCCGAAGCGCGCGAGCTGGTGCGGCTGATCAAGAAATATCAGCTGCCTGCCAAGGTAAACCTGATCCCGTTCAACCCCTGGCCGGGTGCCAATTATGAATGCTCTACGCCCGAACGGATCAAATCCTTTTCGAGCATCGTGTTCGGCGCCGGGATTTCCGCACCCGTGCGTACCCCGCGCGGGCGCGATATCGATGCGGCTTGCGGGCAGCTGAAGACGGCAAGCGAGAAAAAGAGCCGGGCGGAATTGGATGCGCTGGCGGACGAAAAGCAGGCGGCGCTGGGGTAAACGCGGTCACCGGCAGCAGGGGCCTAGTTTTGTAGAATACCAATCGCCTGGCTGGCAAAACGGAGCCTTTCTCCCATGATCGTAATGACATAGGTCAATAAGGCTTGCGCCAGTGCCGGATGTTCGGCGCCGATCCGCCGGTAGCTTTCATCGCTGAGTTCATACAGAATAGTGTTCGATTCAGCGACCAGATTGGCACTGCGCGGCTTGCCGGTGAGCAAGCCCATTTCGCCGATTGTCGTATGCTCGCCCAGGCTACGCACGCGTACTGAACGTGCCTCGCCGATATCGACGACCACACCGATTCGTCCATCGAGAATGAAATGCATCGTATCTGAAGGCGCGTTTTGCCGTGCGATGACGGTGTCCATAGTCACTTCGACCCGCCGGCACTGACGCGCAAGCAATTCGGCATCTTCACGGTTGCCAAGCGCACCCGCCAGCCAGTCGACAAAGCTTTGAAATTCGCGCGCAGACTGCCGATGCCGCGCGATGATGACGTTTTCACAATGCTCCAGCGCATGATCGAGATCATCGCCCAGGATGATATCGTCGCCCAGAAAGCCAGCGATGCGAAAGGCTTGCTGGATCGGCGTGGAAAGATTGACCAGCACCAGCGAAACGCCATTTTGCCCAGCGAACAGCTTGATCTGATTGAAACTATGGGTGGCAGATGAATCAATGCCCGTCACCAGCCGAAAATCGAACAGCAGAAGCCGGCAATCGCGGTTTGCGGCGATCAACTGTTTTGTGTGTTGATAAAGCCCATTGGCTGAACCGAAAAACAGGTAACTTTGCAGGCTGAGGCCCTGCAATTCGTGGCCGTGCTTGTTGAGCAGATCAAGATCCCGACCGCCGCGGTCAAGCGACGATCGATACCGGGCACCGTCAAAGCTGAACTTGATCGCGTTCACCCGGCTGGCGCTCAGCGCAAAGGTCGCGCAACCGGTGGCGATGCCGAACATCACGCCGAAAACAAAACCCCAAAAGAAAATGATGATGACGATCGCGAGCAACGACAGGTAATCAATCAGCATCAATCGCTTCGCAGACTGCACAACCCAGCGATAGATGAGATCAATACCCATGTGCAGGAGCAAGCCGCCAAGCACGCTTTTTGGCACATAGGCGAGAAATCCCGGATCAATCACCAGCATCGCTGCGCCAGCGACGGCAACCGTCAACCCGGTAACCCGCCCCGTTGCGCCTGCCACAAAGCCAAGCGTAGACCGGCTCAGCGAAATACAGCTGACATAGCCGCCGAACACCGCCGACAGCAGATTAGCCGCCCCCAGGGCGTTCAATTCGCGGTTGAGATTAGCTTCCCGCTTGGTGGCGAGCTCGATGCCGGCGGTGTTCAGCAATGCGCTGATCGTGGTCACGAACATCACCGCAAACAAATCGCCGGCGAGCGAAGGAAGGGCTTTCCAGGGAAACTGCGCCAGGGAATCGAACGACCATGGCGATTTGAACCCGACGGCTGACTGGCGCGAGAACGTCCAGCCTGCCGCCTGCGCATCCGCAATCGGAATGCGACAGGCGGCCAGCACGACATAAAAAAGGAGTCCACCCGCAATCAAAACCGCGGGGAGCGTAAAGGCGCTTTTGTATCGCGCTCGTGCGGCAATAATCGCAGCGGCAATCGCCACGCCGACGACCAGCTTGGCAAGGCTGTCTGGCGTCGTCAGCGCTGCCAGATTGGCCGTTGCGAATTTGTGATCGGTCATCACCTGCACCGATCCTGTCAGAATCAAGACACCGGTCGCCCCCAAAAAGCCGCCAATAACCGGATAGGGGATGAAGCGGATCGCCCGACCGGCCCGAGCGAGGCCCAGCAGGCAAAGGAACAAACCAGCGAGCCCGCTGCCCATCGCGATAATCATCAGCGCCGGTCCGATCATCGCGGGGCCGCTGGCACCGTTCATGATCATATTATGGGCGAGCGCTGCCGACAGCGCAGCCGTAACCGCTGAGGTCGAAGAATCAGGGCCGGCGATCATGAACGGCAGCGAACTGCGCAGCGCAACAACCGTCGCGGCAACCGCGGTCGTCAGAAAAGTCGCGGCAATGCCATAAGGCAAGCCAGGGGCCAGCGGCCCGGCAAAGATCAACGCCGCATAGGAGATGCCGAACAGGATCGACAGCATGCCGCAGATTGAACCGGCAAAAACATCCTTGGCGGACTTGGACAAAAATGCGGCCAGCCTAGCCGCCGGCGAAGCAGCTCGACGGGGATCGGCCATATCCTGGCCCCAGACGGCGTCGTCCAAGCCGGTTGCAGTGAGTGATCTTTGTTGCTCCATTTACCCCCGTCACCATTTGGCCAATCGCAACACAGCCCCAGCCCCCCGAAGCAGCACTAGCGATCTTCCATATCATGACAGTTTTATGAAGCCCAATCGCCGATTTGTACCATGCCGTCCCAATTTCACCCCGGACGCGTCATCCGGAACATATCGCCCAGCTGAAAATAATCGCCCCATCCCCCACCCCGTAAAACAGGATGCGCACGCGCGGTCTGGTAAACGCCCCCCTCGATCATCGACGGAGCGATATGAATACCAACCACCTCACCCAGGATCAGCCAAGTCTCGGTGGCGGCACCGGCAGCACTTGTCAGCCGCAGAGTCTGGCTGTGGCGGCATTCGAAGCTGACCGGGCTGGCCGCGACGCGTGGCGGTTTGACGCGGCGACACGGGGCCGGCTCGATCCCGGCCAGATCGAATTCGTCGATCCCCGGCGCGGCCGCTGCCGATGAAGCGTTCATGGCTTCAGCAAGGTCAGTGGTGACCAGATTCCAAACAAATTCGCCGGTTTTGGCGATGTTTTCTGCGCTGTCCTTCCAGCCGATCGAGGCAAAGCCGATGATCGGCGGAGTGTAATTGAACAGATTGAAGAAGCTGTACGGCGCCAGATTGCGCTGTTGATCAACACTTAAGGTGCTGATCCACCCGATAGGACGGGGGGGCAATAATGGCATTGAGGGGATCATGCGCCAGGCCAATGGCCTGCGCGCCTCCGTGCTCTGGTTCGTAGAAATGGTGCTCTATCATCCAACGCCCCGCTTCGATTGTCACCGAAGGTTCTATGGCACTGTATTGGCGGTTAGGGTAACAGGCGATAACGACGGATTATCGCCGCGACGAAGGGGCCGACATGGACGTAACGACCGACCCGAACGCAACCGCGCCTCCACCGCCGCCAGCGATGGCGCCGAAAGGCGGCCAGGCAATGCGCTGGATTTATAAGCATAACATCTCGACCCGGATCTGGCATTGGATCAACGTCGTTGCCGTGTTCATCATGATCGGCAGTGGGCTGGGGATCCTGAACGCCCATCCGCACCTTTATTGGGGCCAGTTCGGCGCGAATCCCGACCCTGCCTGGATTCACTTGCCGCGTTGGCCGGGCTGGATGACGATTCCGGGCAATTATAACCTCGCACTGTCGCGGCGCTGGCATTTGTTCTTTGCGCTGGTGCTCGGCTTTGCGCTGCTCGGCTTCATGCTGTCCAGCTTGATCAACCGGCATTTCCAAAAGCAGCTGACGATCAAGGCGCACGAGATTACGCCAAGCCATCTTTGGTATGACATCAAGGAACATCTGGCGCTGCGTTTCCATGATCCAAAGGATCCGGGTGCGTTCAATGTGCTGCAGAAGATCGCCTATGCCAGCGCGATCTTCATCATGATCCCCGCAATCATCTTCACCGGCCTCGCCATGTCGCCGGGTATGGACGCCGCTTGGCCGTGGCTGATCGACCTGTTCGGTGGGCGCTCATCGGCGCGCTCGATCCACTTCATTGCGATGGTTGCGCTCATCGGCTTCATCATCGTCCATCTGGCTTTGGTCATTCTGGCTGGCCCGATCGGCGAAATACGCTCGATGATTACCGGCTATTGGCGCGTTCCTGAGGATAATCACTGATGTCTAACTTGATCACTCGCCGCGCTCTGGTTGGCGGTGCCGCTGCAGGCGCCGGACTGCTGCTGTCCGGCTGCGACAAGCTGGCGCAGAATGAGGGCTTCCGCAAAAGCCTCTTTTCGGCCGATGATGTCCATCGCGGCCTGCAGCGCGCGCTTTCCAACCGGCATTCGTTGGCCAAGGAATTCCGGCCGGACCAGATGTCCCCCGTCTTCCGCGCCAATGGCACGCTTAACCCGGGTACGCCCGAATATACCGCCATGGCGGCAGAGAAGTTCGCCAATTGGAAGCTGCAGGTAACGGGCCTCTTCAATCGCCCGATGGCGCTGTCGCTGGCGCAGCTCAAATCGATGCCGGCCCGCACCCAGATCACCCGCCACGATTGTGTGGAGGGATGGTCAGCGATCGGCAAATGGCATGGCCCGATGCTGGGAGACATCCTGAAACGCGCCGATGTAAAGCCAAGTGCGCGCTATATCGTCTTCCATTGCGCCGATCTGTTTCATGGCAAGAATTGCTATGAATCGGTCGACATGTTTGATGCGTTCCATCCGCAAACCATTCTTGCCTGGATGATGAACGATGCACCGATCACCATCCCCCATGGCGCGCCCATCAGGCTACGGGCTGAACGTCTTCTGGGTTATAAGCAGGCCAAATATGTGATGGGCATCGAGGCAGTGGAATCGCTTGAGGGCTTCGGATCAGGCCAGGGCGGTTATTGGGAAGACAATGTCGAATATGACTCCTATGCTGGCATCTAGGCCAATTTAAGGGCAATGATACACGCATATGGCCATTATTGATTTGTTCTTGTCCCGCCGGGTTCGGCGCGGAAGATTGACCGTAGTTCATCATGATGGCCAACTTCGCACCTTTGGTACCGCTGATCCGGCGATGCCCGATGTAACAATCCGGTTCACTGACAAGGGGGCTGCGGGCGCGATTATTCGCGATCCCGGCCTCGGTGCCGGTGAAGCTTATATGGACGGGCGGCTGACGGTCGATAATGGCGATGTGCTCGGCCTGGTCACCTTGATGACCGCCAATGATCTGTGGGAGGACGGCGCAGGCGCGTTGCAAGCATCGCCTGCAACGCGGGCAATCGAAGCGATTACCCACCGCATTGGCCGGATCAATCGTGCCCGCGCATCGAAGCGCAACGTGGCGCATCATTATGATCTGTCCGATCGGCTCTACGATCTCTTCCTGGATGCCGATCGGCAATATAGTTGCGCTTATTTCACTGATCCCGCCAACAGCCTGGAACAGGCGCAGGACGACAAGAGAGCGCATATCGCCGCCAAGCTCGCGCTCGAACCGGGCATGACGGTGCTCGACATTGGCTGCGGCTGGGGCGGGCTGGCACTGTATCTCCACCAGAAAACCGGTGCCGAGGTGCTGGGGGTTACCCTTTCCGAAGAACAGCTGAAGGTCGCGCGTCGCCGCGCTGAGGAAGCCGGCGTCGCCGACAAGGTGCGCTTCGAACTGATCGATTATCGCCACGTGACGGGCAGCTTCGACCGGATCGTTTCAGTCGGCATGTTCGAACATGTCGGCACGCCCAATTACACCATCTTCATGCGCCAGTGCCGCGATCTGCTGAACGATGACGGGGTGATGCTGCTCCACACCATCGGCCGCGCAGGACCACCGTCGGTCACCGATAAATGGACCGTCAAATATATCTTTCCGGGCGGCTATAACCCGGCGCTGTCAGAGATTGTGAAGGCCAATGAAGGGCTGCGCTTTTACCTGACCGATGTCGAAGTGCTGCGGCTACATTATGCCTATACGCTGCAGCATTGGTATGACCGGACGACCGCTGCACGCGACGCGATCATCGCGCTGTATGACGAACGTTTCTTCCGGATGTGGCAATTCTATCTGGCGGGCGCCTTATGCGCGTTCAAATATGGTGGGCTGGTCAACTACCAGGTGCAGTTTGCCAAGAACCGCCACGCCCTGCCGATCACGCGCGATTATATGTATGAACGCGAACAGGCTTATCGCGCTGAACAGCCACCGACACGGTTGCAGGCGGCGGAATAAGCGTCAAACGCGGCGATCAAAGGCCAGCTGGACGATCTGTTCGAGCACAGCCATGTCCACATCGGCCAGCTTCTTGATATAAAGGCAGCCCTTGCCGGTTGTGTGCTTGCCGAGCGCAGGCAGCAACGCAACTGTTTCGGGGGCGCTTGCCCCCACATAGAGCACCAGCTGCGGTTTGCGCGGTGAAAAGGCAATGCGCGGCGTCTCTCCAGACCGGCCGCTTTCATAAACATAGCTGTGGCAGCCAAAGCCGATGATCGACGGGCCCCACATCCGGGCTTCCTCGCCCGAAATACGCTTCATCATGGCCATTACCACCTGGGCATCCTGCCGCCGCACCGGGGGTTCGACGCTGGCGAGATAGGCATCGATTGGAACATCGGTCGGCTTTGTCTTGTTGTCTGCCATCAACCCCTCCCCGGTTGCGCGCGCGATGTGGCTCGCTTAGGGCGCGCAGCGTTACCCGCCGAAGGATCATGCCAATGACTGACAAAATCAACCGAGTCGTTCTTGCCTATTCAGGCGGGCTGGACACGAGCGTGATCCTGAAATGGCTGCAGCAGACCTATGGATGCGAGGTCGTCACCTTCACCGCCGATCTGGGCCAGGGCGAGGAGCTGGAACCCGCGCGGCGCAAGGCCGAGCGCGCGGGCGTCCGCCCCGAACATATCTTCATCGATGATCTGCGCGAGACCTTCGTCAAGGATTATGTCTTCCCGATGATGCGCGCCAATGCGCTCTATGAGGGGCTGTATCTGCTCGGCACCAGCATTGCCCGGCCGCTGATCGCCAAGCGGCAAATCGAGATTGCGCGCCAGGTGAACGCTGATGCCGTCAGCCACGGCGCGACCGGCAAGGGCAATGATCAGGTCCGCTTCGAACTGGGCTATTATGCGCTGGCGCCTGATATCAAGGTGATCGCGCCGTGGCGCGAATGGGATTTGACGAGCCGCACCCGGCTGATCGAATTTGCGGAAAAGCACCAGATCGAGGTCGCCAAGGACAAGCGCGGCGAAGCGCCGTTTTCAACCGACGCCAACATTCTCCACACCTCATCCGAAGGCAAGGTGCTTGAGGATCCATGGGAGGAAGTGCCCGATTATGTCTATTCGCGGACCGCAAACCCCGAAGACGCGCCCAACACGCCGGAGATCATCACGATCGATTTCGAAGCCGGCGACGGCGTCGCGCTGAACGGTGAGGGCATGTCGCCCGCCACTTTGCTCGCCAAACTCAACGATCTCGGGCGCACGCACGGGATCGGGCGGCTCGATCTGGTCGAAAACCGCTTTGTCGGCATGAAATCGCGCGGCATGTATGAAACGCCGGGCGGCACGATCTATCACCTCGCGCATCGCGGCATCGAGCAGCTGACGCTCGACCGGGGGGCTGCGCATCTGAAAGACGAACTCGCGCCGCGTTATGCCGAGCTGGTCTATAACGGCTTCTGGTTCAGCCCCGAGCGTGAAATGCTGCAGGCCGCGATCGACCATAGCCAGGCCAAGGTGACGGGCACGGTACGACTGAAGCTGTACAAGGGCGGCGTCTATGTGATCGGCCGCAAATCACCCTATTCGCTCTATTCGGAAAAGGTTGTGACCTTCGAAGACGATCAGGGCGCCTATGATCAGCGCGATGCGGCTGGCTTCATCAAGCTGAATGCCCTGCGCCTGCGTCTGCTCGGCCGCCGCGACCAGGGATAATTGGCCAAGGCGCGCTAAGCAGGCTTTAACGCCGTCGCGTTATCGCTGGGCCATGGTGCGGCAGAGATATTGGCGATCGATCGCTGGCGATGCCGCGCTGGCGATTGCTATTGCCGCGATTCTGACGATCGGCTGGTGTTGGCGCGACTGGCCGCTGCTGTCGCAACTGCATTTGCCCGATACCGATGATGTCATGCGCCTGCAGCAGATCAGGAACTGGCTCGCGGGCCAAGATTTTCGCGATCTGAGCCAGCACCGCTTGGGACCAAATGGGTTGCTGATGCACTGGTCGCGCCTGCCCGATCTGGTGCCCGGTGCCATTATTGCCCAGTTGACGCCGATGGTCGGTCAGGCCCGCGCTGAGCTGGCCGCTGTGATTGTGTGGCCCGGCCTGCTTTTTGCCGCCGCCCTGTTGCTGATTGGGCGAATCGCCCGCGCGATTGATCCAGCGATTGCCCGCACCGCCATCATCGTCGCTGCGATCAGCTATCCGGCCACGACCTTGTTCATGCCCGGCCGGATCGATCATCACGGTTTTCAGATCGTGCTGTTGCTCGTCATCGTCCGCGCGCTGCTTGCCCGGGCTGGTCATGTCAGCGGCGCGATTATTGGCCTGGCCGCCTGTGCCAGCCTGGTGATCGGGCTGGAGACCGCGCCCTTCTTGCTCGTCGCTGCAGCGCTGGTCTGGCTCCCCTGGGCAACCGGGCGGGGGGGGGCGCAACTGCTGGGCTTTGGGCTGGCTTGCGGGCTGGGGCTTGGCTTCGCCAAAATCATCTTCGCGCCTGATGGCTGGGCCTATCCGGCCTGTGACGGTTTCACCCGGATCGCCTGGCAGGGTGCGCAATATGTCAGCTTTGCCCCAGTAATCCTGGCCATGACCGGGCCATTAATTCCGTCGGCGCGCCACCGGATTGCCGCGAGCGGGCTGATTGGCTTGGCCGGGGCGGCGATCCTGTTTCCGGTCGCCCGAGCCTGTGTGAGCCCCTATGCCGGGGTCGATCCGCTGCTGGCACGGCTGTGGCTGGAGAATGTCGGTGAAGCGCAGCCAATGCTGGCAGCACCGGCGCGGATAGCGCTCGGCTATGTCGGGTTGCTCGGTGCCGGACTGCTGGCAAGCCTGGCCTGCGCCTATCGTCGACCGAGTTTCAGCTGGGCAGTGGTGATCAGCTTGCAGCTTGTGTCGCTGGCGCTGTGTTTCGCGCAACTGCGCGGTGCCTATTTGGGGGCAATTCTGGCCGCCCCATCGCTGGCGGCGATGATTGGTATCGCCCGGGCCCGGGGCACTCTTTGGCTGGCCGGGGCGTGGATCGGTTCAGCGGGGATGCTGTATCCGATCGCCGCGCAGGCCTTTGCTACGGGGCCAGCGCCTACCCCCCCGACGATGGCTGCCAATTTTGGCGGTGCGGACGGCAATTGCACCAGCCCAGCAATGATGGCGGCGCTCGCCCGGCTGCCAACCGGTACCATTATCGCGCCGATAGATCTGGGGGCCTATGCGATCGCCGCCACGCAGCACCGGCTAATCGCGGCCCCTTATCATCGCAACAATGCCGGCAACGCCGCCATGTATCGTTTTTTCCTCAGCCCCGCGGCGGCGGCCCAGAGCATCGCCGCCGGTCTGGGTGCCGATTATGTCGTATTCTGCTCGGCCGGCTTCGCCGCGCTTGATCCGGCATGGCGCAGCGACCCCAATCGGCTGATCGGGCAATTGGGGCAGGGCCACCATCCCGCCTGGCTGCACCCGATTAGCCCCGCTGCCGACGCCGCCAACAGGCCAGCCCAGCTCTTCAGGATCGAACGCGACTTGTCGTCGCCCCCCAAGCCGCTCTAGAGCGGCGGGATGCAGGGAGATACGGCCGACAGGCTTCATTGGTGGCAAACCCGCTGGTTTGTGGTGGCAGCGGCATTGGTGGCGGCAATCCCGTTGCTGTGGCCGGACATTCCGCCGTTGCTCGATTTGCCGGGCCATATGGGGCGATACCGGGTTCAGCTAGAACTCCAGCAGCATCAATGGCTGCGTGACTGGTATGACTTTAACTGGTCGCTGATCGGCAATCTCGGCGTTGATCTGCTGGTCATCCCGCTCGCCAAGATTTTCGGGCTAGAGCTTGCCGTCAAGCTGATCGTGCTGACCATCCCGCCGATGGTGGTCACCGGGCTGTTGTGGATCGCACGCGAGGTGCATGGCCGCATCCCGGCGACGGCGCTGTTCGCGCTGCCGCTGGCCTATAGCTTCCCCTTCCATTTCGGCTTCGTCAATTTCGCGCTGTCGATGGCGCTTGCGCTTAACGCTTTTGGGCTGTGGCTGCGGCTTGCCCGGCTTGGCCATTTGCGATTGCGCGCGATCATCTTCGTGCCGCTCTCCTGCCTGTTGTGGCTGTGCCATACATTTGGTTGGGGCGTGCTGGGCGTGCTCGCCTTTTCCGCCGAACTGATCCGCCAGCATGATCTTGGCCATCGCTGGTTCAATGCGTGGCTCAGAACCTGCATCGGTTGCTTACCGCTTGCGCTGCCAATGGGGCTAATGGTGCTGTGGCGCTCCGGCGGCGGAGTTAGTGGCCAGACCGGCGACTGGTTCAATTGGCGCGCCAAGGTCGGCTGGGTGACGATGGTGCTGCGCGATCGCTGGCAAGCGTTCGACATTGCCTCAACAGCGGTAATCTATTTCATCCTGTTCAAGGGCATTCGCGATCCGAATATCGAATATTCGCGCAATCTGACGCTGTCGGCTGCGTTCCTGCTGGCCGTTTTCATCCTGCTGCCCCGGATCGTTTTCGGCTCCGCCTATGCCGATATGCGGCTGGCCCCGTTCATGGTCGCGATCGCGCTGATCGCGCTGCGCCCCAAAAAGGGCCTGTCGATTCGCGGCGCGGCCACAGTCGCGGCAGTGGGGCTGAGCTTCTTTCTGGTGCGAATCGGCGCAGGCACGGTGAGCTTTTGGTTGTATGACCAAAGCTATGATCGCCAGCTCAAGGCGCTTGATCATGTGCCCAAGGGCGCGCGGCTCGTCAGTTTCGTCGGTGAAACCTGCAATAACGAATGGTTTTTGAGCAGGCTTCAGCACTTGCCGGCAATCGCGCTTGAACGGCGGCTGGCCTATACCAATGATCAATGGTCGATGGCGGGCGCGCAGTTGATGACGACGCGCTACAGGGCAGCGCGCCGCTTCGCGCATGATCCGTCACAAATCGTCACCCATGTGCAGTGCCCGCGCGAATGGTGGCGCCCGGTGACCCGCTCGCTCGCCCTGTTCCCGCGCGAGGCGTTTGATTATGTCTGGCTGATCCAGCCACCCGCTTATGATAAAAAGCTTGAGGCTGGGCTAATCCCGCTGTGGCGCGACGGTCGCAGCGCGGTATTCCGGGTCGATCATGCCAAGCCCGCCGTCACGCTGACGACCGAAGAACTTACCCCGCCGCCGCCTTCTTGAACGGCGTCATGCTGCCCAGAAATTCCCGGTCGCTGGCGACAGCTTCGCGTTCATGGACCAGGAAATCGGCAACTGCCCGCCTGAAATTGACATCCGGGATGAAATGCGCCGACCAGGTCGCAACGGGCGCATAACCGCGCGCGAGCTTGTGCTCGCCTTGCGCGCCCGCTTCCACGGATTGCAGCCCGCGCGCAATCGCTGCATCAATCGCCTGATAATAACACAGCTCGAAATGGAGAAAGGGCACGTCTTCGGTCGCGCCCCAATAGCGGCCATATAGCGTATCGGTGCCGATCAGGTTGAGCGCCCCGGCAATCGGTCGGCCATCGCGCTCGGCCAGAATCAGCAGCACCCGGTCCGCCATCCGCTCGCCGAGCAGCGAGAAGAAACGCCGCGTCAGATAGGGCGTGCCCCATTTGCGCGCGCCGGTATCCTGATAGAAAACCCAGAACGCATCCCAATCGGCTTCGGTCAGGTCAGCACCGCTGACATGGCGGATCGTCAGCCCCTCCACCGCGGCGCTGCGTTCTTTGCGGATTGCCTTGCGCTTGCGGCTGGCAAGCGCACCCAGAAAATCGTCAAAGCTGCCATAGCCGTCATTACGCCAATGAAACTGGGTACCGGCGCGGATCAGCCAGCCGGCATCCTCAAACATGGGCAGTTGGTCAGGATTGACAAAAGTGGCGTGGGCGCTCGACAGCCCCTGCTGCACCGTCACTGCCTCCAGCGCGCCGATCAATGCCGGGCCAAGCGTGGAATCGCGCAATAACAGTCGCGGACCGGGCACCGGCGTGAACGGCACTGCGACCTGCAGCTTCGGATAATAGCGCCCGCCCGCGCGCTGCCAGGCATCCGCCCAAGCATGGTCGAAGACATATTCGCCTTGGCTGTGACCCTTGGCATAAGCGGGCGCGATCGCCGCCGGTTTGCCGTCAGCGCCGTCAATGACGATGGGGATTGATTGCCAGCCAGCGCGCGGGGAAACACTCCCCGATTCTTCGAGGATGGAGAGAAAGGCATGGGCAAGAAACGGGTTGTCCGCGCCAGAACAGGCATCCCAATCGGCGGGCGCAATGCTGGCGACACCGGGGGCGATCCGCGCGATGACGTCGCGCTCGGTCATGCCGCCGGGATCAGCTGGCGACCTGGATGATCGCGTCGATTTCCACCACGGCACCCAGCGGCAAAACCGCGACGCCCACGGCGCTGCGCGCATGCTTGCCTGCCTCCCCGAACAAGGCGACCATCAATTCAGACGCGCCATTGGCAACCTTTGCCTGATCAGTGAAATCGGTTGCGCTGTTGACGAACACGCCCAGCTTCACGATCCGTTCGACGCGGTGCAGGCCACCCAGCGCCTGCTTGATCTGTGCAACCAGCATCAGGGCACAGCGTTCGGCCGCTTTCTGCGCAAAGGCCAGATCGCGGTCTTCACCAACCCGGCCGGTCATCAGCGCCCCATTATCAAAGGGCAGCTGGCCGGAAATATGCAGCAACCCGCCCACCTCGACCGTCGGCACATAGGCAGCCACAGGCGCAGCAGCAGCGGGAAGGGCGAGCCCAAGCTCGGCGAGTTTGGTGTCGATTCGATCGGTCATGCTGTCAGGCTCAACCACGCCAAAGCGGGGCGGGTCAAGCGCTGGCTGGCACGGCAGCGGCAAAGCGCGCGGCAATCCAGTCCTTTGCCAGCCGCCAGTCATCAATCCGGGCGTGCGCGGCGGGGGCGGGCGGTACATGCGGCGCAAGATCGGGCTCGGAAACCATGTGGAGCCGGTGGACGTGGGGGGCGTGCGTCGCACATGAATCGAGGTGAACCGCCAGATCGTCGACAAAAACGGTCACCGGATTGCCGAATTCAGCGACCAGTGAGGCCACCCGTGTGCCCTTGCCGCCCTGATTGGTCTCGACCCGGTGGACGATGCCGAACGATTCGAGCTGAGCGGTGCGCGCGGGGCGGCAATGGTCCTGCAGATTGGTCAGGATGACGATATCGGCAATTTCCGCCAGCGCCGCGATCGATTCAGCCGCATGCGGCACCAGGGTCTGCCGGCCCATTTCTGCCGGAAAGAAACCGGCGAGATAGGTCCACATCTCCTCGCGCGCGAGCGGCGTGCCATCGCGCCTGGTCATGCTGGTGGCCATGTCGCCATGCGCAAGTTTGAAATCGATCGCATGCTCCTCCCCCAGCCAGGTGCCGAAATGGCGCGCCATGTGGAGGAGGACTTCGTCGCAATCAGTGATCAGCAAGGGCTTCATTGGTCGTCCAGGGTTTGGCGCGCGCGAATCAGCGCGGCGGGGGTGGTGGCGAGTGCGGTGGCGCAGGCGATCAGATCAGGCTCATGCCCCTCAAGAAACCCAAGAACCGCCGCTTGCGTCGCGGGATCGCCTGCGCTGGCCCGCAATCGCTGTGGATCAAGCCCGGTCAGCGCCAGCAGCCGTTCGGCCCGATCAGGCACCGCCAGTGCCCAGCCGAGCGCCCCCAACGCCAGCACCGCTGCGTCTTCATTTGTCACAGGGCCACGCATTGCCTATTCGCTTCGGGCTTGAGGGAAGGATCATGTGGACGTGGCAAAAAGGGTGCTGGTTGTCGAGGACAACGAACTGAACCTCAAACTTTTCTGCGATCTGTTGCGCGCGCATGAATTTGTGGCCGAAGGCGTCCGCGACGGTCGCGAGGCCGTGGCGCGCGCGCGCGCTTTTCAGCCCGATCTGATCATCACTGATATCCAGCTGCCGCATGTCACCGGCTATGAGCTGATCGCGCAGCTAAAGGGCGATCTCGCGCTGCGCAGCATCCCGATCATGGCGGTGACTGCTTATGCCGGGCGCGAGGATGAAGAACGCATCCGGGCGGCCGGGGCCAATGCCTATGTTTCCAAACCGATCGCGTTGGCCGCGTTTATCGCGCAGGTGAAGGCGCTGCTTTAGGTGTTGGGCTTTAGGTGCAGGGCTTTAGATTCGGGGCTTGAAGGGCAGGCATGACAAGAGCCGCAAAGGATATCCCCTGCGGCTCTGGTGCGGCTCTGGATCCCGGCCTTCGCCGGGATGACACAGCGGCGGCTTAGGCCGCCCGCCATGTCACTTGATCTTGGCTTCCTTGAAATCGACATGCTTGCGCACGACGGGATCATATTTGCGGAAGCTGAGCTTGTCGGTCTGGGTACGCGGGTTCTTCTTCGTGACATAGAAGAAGCCGGTATCGGCCGAGCTGACGAGCTTGATCTTGACGGTGGTCGGCTTTGCCATGACCTGAAATCCTGCGAGTTTGAAAAAAGCAAAAAGCGACGAACGCGTGCCCGCCGCTTGGTAAGCCGCAGCCGTTGGCCCAGCCGGGCCGCAAAGTCAAGCCAATGCCGTCCGCGCTGCACCCATGCACCACCGTTAACGCCATCTTTACCGTAAAAGGTGCAGCCTGAAATCATCAAGGCCGAAGGGGACGCCGCATGGCCCAGCACATGACCCAATCCGCGACGATCGACCCGTATGTTCAAGCCGAACTGTTCCGACGCGCCGCGTTGCTCGGCGTGCGCCCGGGTCGGGCCGCGCTCGCTGCCGAGATCGACATGATTCGCCGGATCGCCCGGCAAAATGGCATGATGCCGGTCGCCAGCGTCGCCCAGATACTCGAATCAGCGCTGGCGCGGGGCGACATGGGTCCGCTGATCACGGGCTGGATCGCGCTGCTGCGTGAGGCCATCAACAGCGAGCGCCAGGACCGATTCGCTGGCGACAGCTATGTGGCGGCCTGTTCGGTTCGGCTGACCGGCTGATCCCTGAACCATGGACGCGCTGATGGCCGCTTTTGTCGGCGCGATTCTCTGTCAGGCGAGCGATCGCAGCGCCTGGCTCGCGGCCATGCTGGGCGATCGCTACCCAAAACATGGGCAAGTGATCATCGCCGCCGCACTCGCGCTTGCCATCGGCAATGGCGTTGGCGCGGTGGGCGGCATGCTGATTGCCCCAATCATGACCCCCAATGCCCGCGCGCTGCTGCTGGGCCTTGCGCTGGTGTCGGCAGGCGTCGCGGCCTTGGTTCGGGCGAAGCGGCCGACCCCCTTACGCGCTGGCGCCGGAGCTTTCCTGACGGCACTGATCTGCTTGTTGGCGATCAGCATGGGGGACAAGACGCAATTCCTGACGGCCGCGCTTGCGGCGCGCGCGCCGATTCCCGCCCTGGCCGCGATTGGCGCGACGCTGGGGAGCCTGGTCGTGATCATCCCCGCCATTCTCGCCGGCGAATCACGCTATCGATCGCTGCCGCATCGCCCGGTTCGGATCACTATTGGCTTGGTGCTGATGGTCACGGGGCTGATCTTTGCGCTGGGCGCGATGCGGCTGATCTAGCCAGGCAATCACGGTGATCAGCATATTGCTTGAAGGATGATATTGCAGCGTCGCTGTCGGGACCCAATCTTTGCGTCAGCCGTTGACTTGGCATCACCTTCAGGAGGCCCGCCCATGACGACAGATTCTGCGCTGAAAACCCCAACTGATCTCAAATCAAATGCCGCCAAGACGGTCGCCGAAGCGCTGAACGGCATTCTGGCCGATAGTTTTGCGCTCTATCTCAAGACCAAGAATTTCCATTGGCATGTCTCCGGCCCGCATTTTCGCGACTATCATTTGATGCTCGACGATCAGGCAACGCAGATTTTGGGCACGACCGACGCCATTGCCGAGCGCGTCCGCAAAACCGGCAACACCACGCTGCGCTCGATTGGCGACATTGCGCGCCATCAGTCGATCAAGGACAATGATGCCGATTTCGTCGCCCCCGAAGCGATGCTCGCGGAACTGCGCGAGGATAATCTGCAGCTCGTCGCCGCCTTGCGCGACGCCAAGGACATCGTCGATGCGGCCAAAGACAACGCAACCAGCGGCATGCTGGACGACTGGACCGATCAGGCCGAGGAGCGCGCCTGGTTTCTGTTTGAGGCCAGCCGCAAGGGGTAAGCGGTCACGGAGCCGGTGTAGGCGGGCGATCCGCGCGCCGGCTCGGCGGCCCCAAGCTGATCAACCAAAGATCAGGCACCGCGCCCAGCCGGAATGGCACCCGGCTGGTGCCGAGCCCGGCGGTAACGATCACGGTCCGGCCAGGTTCGCGGATCAAGCCGCAACCATAGCGATCACCCAGTCGTGAGACGCTGACCAGCGGGCCGATGATCGGCAGCACGATCTGGTTGCAATGCGTATGTGCCGCCAGCATCAAGAGCGGCGGCTTGATCCGCACGGCTGGGTCGGGGCTGTGCGACAGCACCAGCCTTGGCCCGGCCAGCTTCGCCATCTGACCGAGCATCCGGGCAGGCTGCGCGCGACCGGTGAAATCATCATCGAGCCCGCCAATCACCAGCGGACCGACCCGCGCCGCGCGGTTCGACAATAGGATGATCCCTGCCCGCTCCAGCGCCTGGATGACGGCCGGTGCATTGGTCCAATGATCATGATTGCCCAGCACCGCCACCGTCGCGATTCGCGGGCGCAACTGGCTGAGCGGGTCTATCAGTCGCGCGGCCTTGGTGCCGAGGGGATCCTCGGCATGGCCAGCAATAAAATCACCGGCAATCAGCACGATATCGGGTGCGAGCGCGTTGATCTGATCAACAATCGCCGTCAGTCGGCGTTCATTCATCGTCTGGTTGCCGATATGGATATCGCCGATCAGCACCACACGCAGCGGCGCGACGTCGGCGGGCCAATCGGTAAGCGTAATCGCTGCCTGGCGCACGACCGGCAGCCGTCGGGCTTCGCCATAGGCATAAAGCAGCACGGCCCCGGCGATCAGCACCCCAACCAGCCAAAGCCGGATCACGATGCGAAGCGCCGCAGACACTGGCTAGCGTTTCTTGACGAACTCAGCGCGCAGAACCAGGCCCTTGATGCCATCAAATCGGCAATCAATTTCCTGAGCATCGCCGGTTAGCCGAATCGATTTGATCAGGGTGCCGCGCTTCAACGTCTGGCCAGCGCCCTTCACCGTCAGGTCCTTGATCAGCGTTACCTGATCACCATCGGCGAGCAGATTGCCGACCGCGTCGCGCACCTCCATCGGGCCTTCGGCCGCAGCGTTGATCGCGGCGGCCGCAGCGGCGTTGATCCATTCGCCGCTGGCTTCGTCAAAGACATAGCTGTCCTCATCAGTGCTGCTCATCGTACCGGTCAGCCCTTAGGCGCCATCGACAGCGCGCCCTTGGTCGACGGGTTGGAAGCGTTCGTCTTTTTGGGTTTTTCCGCCTTGGGTTTGCGGACTTCCTTGGACGATTTCTTTTGAGACTTGGCCATGGATATGGGTCCCTTCGTGCCGGCCTGATGCCAGCGGCACGATCAACCTAGGCCAGTGGCAACGCTTTAGCCCGCAAAATCGGCAATAGTCGCCAATCCCGGCGTCGATTGATGGGTATTCTGCTCAGCATCAACTTATCACCGCGAGGGTCGTCAGCGCATGTTGCGCCAGGATCAAGACTGTCGTCATCAAAAAGGCGAGGACGGCGACGATCATCGTCCGCAGGGGTGTCATCATCATTCTCGAATTCAGGCAGAGGGTGGTTTGGTGCCGATCAGGCGATCGGCACCATGGGCACAGCGGCGCTGACCATCACGGTCGCGAAAACAAAAGCAGCGGCAGCCGACATTACGACCCGCGACAGATTTTCAAAACGGAACATCATTTTTCTCCCTTTATCGCCTCGGTTGGACCATCCAACCGGCGATGCCAAAGCCTTTGCAGGGAGCGTGCCAAACTGAAAATTTGGCGGTATTCAGCGGTTATTCACCAAAGGATGGCCGCGCCGTAGTAAAATACGCCAGATTTTTTGGTTTAGGTCACCATTATTTGGGAAAATTTTTCAGGAGAGCGGGCCTTAGCCCATTTTCAGCTGGTTCCGCCCATCGGCCTTGGCCGTATAAAGCAAGCGATCGGCGCGAACGAACGCCTCGCCAACCTCTTCCCCGGGCCCAGCGGCCGTCAGCCCGGCAGAGAAGGTGACCTCACCCAGCGGCTCATCCGATTCGCGCAGGCGATAGCGCTTCTTGGCGACGAGCGCGCGCGCGCCTTCAAGCAGATCGCTCGCCGCTGCCATGTCAACGCCTGAAAACAGCACGACAAATTCCTCGCCGCCATAGCGCGCGACCATATGCCCGTCACACTCCGATGCCAAAACATCAGCAATCGCCTTCAGCACGCGATCGCCAACGGCATGGCCAAAACTGTCATTGACGAGCTTGAACCGATCAATATCGCACACGGCCAGACACATCGCGTCGCCCTTGGCAAGATGCTCGGCATAGCATTCCTCAAAGGCGCGCCGATTGGGGAGGTCGGTCAGGGGATCGCGCCTGGCATTGTCGCGCGCCTCTTCGAGCTTGGCGCGCAGATCCGTCGCTTCGCGCGTCGCGGCTTCGAGCTGACTTTCGGCGGACTGGACTCGATCCAGCATCGCGGTCGTAATGCGCATCACTGCTTCTGACGCACCTGCGCCAGATGATTCGCGAATGGCATCAGCCTTTGCGGCAAGATCACGCCCGAAATCGCGCGTTTCGGAGCGCATTGCCATCACCAGATCCTGAAAGCCTTCGACCTGCATCTGGGTTTGCGCAACCAGCCCTTCGCCGGCTTTGCGATCAGCCTCGGCGACCGGCGTGACCGGCGCGTTGCCGACATCGCCACCCAGCGCCATAATATCGCGCTTGGTCAGCCGCACACCGCCATCGGTGAGCGCTGCAACCGCCTTGGCAAGCGGGCCAACGGGATCAATCATCACCCGATAGGCAAAGGCATAGTTCACCGGATCAGGGCCCAGCCGATTATCGCTTAGAAAAACGCCGATTCGTTGAAAAATCGTCCGAGTCGCTTCCTCACGATCAATCGGCTGTCCACCATCAATGCTCTTTAACGCCCTGTCGACCATCGTCCCCATTTCCGCCAAGTGTTTGATCAAACGCCCGGATACCCTCTGGAGCCGTTTTCATAGCCAACAACACCTAAAATAAGGTGACCGTCAGCCAAGCATTTTCGGGATCAAGGGGCGGTGGCACGATAGCGTTTGACGGCATCCAGCGTATTACGAACGTGATCAGCATAGCTCATATCGTTATGGGCATAGTAAATTATGCCTTCTGGTGTAATCACATAGCTGGTCCTGGTCGTGATGGCGCGCGGTTGACCATCGCGTCCGGTCATCGTCCGCCCCAGGGCAACATCATATCCTGCAATCACTTGAGGCCCGGCGCTAGCAACCTGAAATTTGCCGGCGCAATCCTTGGCTGAAAAATCTGCAAGCACATCAACCTGATCTGCCGACATGCCAATCACCGTTGCCCCGGCCTTGGTAAAGGCAGGGATCGCTTCGGCAAAGGCGCGCGCTTCGGCGCTGCATCCCGGCGTGAATGCCGCCGGGAAAAAATAAAGGACGACCGGTCCCTTTTTCAGCGCTGCCTTGAGATTGACGGTCGAAATCTTGCCCGCCGTCGCGCCGCGGGTGGTGAAATCGGGTGCCTTTGCCCCTGGGGCCAGCGCCGCCATGGCAGGGGTAGCAATCGCGATGGCCAGGCCAGCAACCACAGCACAGGCGAACAGGGTGGGCGAGCGCTTCATCGTGATCTCCAAATCGAAAAAATCAGTGTTCATGGGAGCAGGCTAGGCGTAACCAGCGCTGCAGCACAATAGCGGCATTCTACCGGGTGAACGCCAGGCCGATCCGGGCATGCGTATCGACGCGGTTAAAATCAGTGAGCGCCTCGCCATAGCCATGAAAAGCCTGGCCAAAGAGATAGATCCCGACATCGCCGACGCCGAACCGCTTGATCGGATAGGAAGCGAACAACTCAGCCGATCCAAGCCGCGTCACCGGGTTACCGCGCGCCAACACCGCCAGCTTGATCCCGTCGCGCTGCTCAACCGACACCCCAAGCGCGCCATAGCCGTAAAAGCGTTCAATCATATCGGCCTGGCCCTGGTTGCCCACATAGAACCAGCCCTGCGGCGTGATATCGAGCCGCCAATCGCGCCCCAGCGCGACGCTCTGATTGGCGCGCAAATAGAAGCGGTTAATGTCAACCGAGTTGGCCACCCCGCCACCGTTGGAATCGTGCCGATAGCCAATCGCCAGCCGCGTGCTGTCGCCAACCGGCACGTCGATAAAGGCTTCAGGACTATAAGTGGTCGCCCGAATTGGCCCGGATGGCTGGTTGAGCGCCCAGAAGATCGTCTGGGTATAGGCAACCTTGATGTAAGATGCCGGCCCGGTGCTGGCGAAAGGCTGGAGCGCAAAGCTCAGTTGCACCTTGGCACCGGCATCGCCCGTGCCGATAACGCCATAGACCGGTTCGAACGGGCTGAACCGCGCCAGAAAGCCGCTTGCCGTCCCCCGCGCGCTGGTCGTGACATCCTCCCCCTGGGTCGAACTGGGGGTTGATGCCTGGGCGATGACACGCCGGGGGGCGGCTGGCCGCGCAACCGGTGCCAGCCGATAGCGGAGCCGAGCAAATCCGCCCGGCGCAACCGGTGCGGTATCGGCGGTCGACCGGATCAGTTCGATCGTCAGCGTCGTGCCATCGCGCGCCATGGTCTGAATGGTCGCCGGAGCCTCGACTTCAGCAGGCTGCGTGCCCTCATTGATCAGAAACACATCAACGCCACTCAGCGCGCTCGCGGCTGAGGCAGGGGGTTCGATCAACGGGCGCAGTTGCGCAAAGGCGGGGCTGCTGGCCGCGATCAGCGGCAGCGCAAGGAAGGAATATCGCATCAGCACCTTTCCTGTCAGTCGATTGTGACAAAATGGAGTCGCTATTCGCGCTGGTCCCCGCCCAGCCAGCGCGATACTAGCAGAGGATGCGCGTCACCCCAGCCGATATCGCCCTCGCCGAACGCCTCGCCGATGCAGCCGGGGCAGCGATCCGCCCCTATTTCCGTCGCCCGCACGGGCTGGAGACCAAGGCGGATCATTCGCCCGTCACTTTGGCCGATCGCGAAGCGGAAGCCGCGATGCGTACGCTGATTGAACAGGCCTTTCCCGATGACGCGATTATCGGCGAGGAATATGGCACCAAAGACGGCAGCAGCGGCCGCGCCTGGGTGCTCGACCCGGTCGACGGCACCCGCGCCTTTGTTTCCGGCAGGCCGATTTTTGGGACCCTTATTGGCCTGATGATCGAAGGCTGGCCGATGCTGGGCATCATCGATCAGCCAATCCTGAAGGAACGCTGGCTTGGCGTCATCGGGCAGCCGAGCTTGTTCAACGGCACGCCGACTCGAACCCGCCTTTGCCCGGCGCTTGAAGGTGCTGCGCTTGCCACCACCAGCCCGCACGCTTTTGACGATCATCAGGCAGATCATTTTGTGGCGCTTGCCCGTGCCGCCGCCGGGGGCAAGATGCGGCAGGGCCCGATCTATGGCGGTGATTGCTATAATTATGGCTGCCTTGCCTCGGGACAGCTCGATATTGTTGTCGAAGCGGGCCTGAAAATCCACGACTTCGTCGCGCTGGTCCCCGTTGTCGAGGGCGCGGGCGGGCGGATGTGCGATTGGGCGGGCGATCCGCTGACCGCCGACAGCACGGGCGAGGTCATCGCCGCTGGCGATCCAGCGCGAATCGAGGAAATCGTCGAGACGCTCGGCTGTCACGGGCATTGAGTTGCCGTGATTCGCGCGGTGTTCCTGGATGTCGGCGAAACCCTGGTGGACGAGACACGGCAATGGTCGCTCTGGGCCGATTGGATCGGCGTCCCACGCGCCACGTTTCTCGCGGCATTCCAGGAAAATATTGCCAGCGGCGCGCACCACCGGCGGGTGTTTGATCGATTCGCGCCCGGATTTGATGTTGATGCCGCAACCCGGGACCGGGAGGCCGCTGGGCAAGGTTATGTAATCGAGCCGCAGGATTTTTACCCCGACGCCCTTCCCTGTCTGGCGGCGCTGCGGTCGCAGGGGCTGGTAGTTGGCATCGCGGGCAACCAGCCCGAAGCCGCCGAATCGGCGCTGCTGGCGTGCGGCGTTACGGCCGATTTTATCGCATCATCGGCGGGTTGGGGCATTGAAAAACCGTCGCCGCGCTTTTTCGAGCGAATCGCTGGGATAACCGGGCTTGCGCCAGCAGCGATCGCCTATGTTGGGGATCGTCTTGATAATGACATCCTCCCCGCGCGTGCGGCGGGCATGGCCGCAATCTGGCTAGATCGCGGCCTCTGGGCGATGGCCCATGCAAGTCATCCCGACAGGGCATGCGCGACCGCAACGATCGCGGACCTTGCGGCGCTGCCCGGGCTTATTGCCCGGCTCAATCAGGCCTAACCGCGCGCCACGGCGGCGGCGATATCGCTGCCGCTGGTTGCAAAGGCCAAAGGCTTCGTCTATGCGCCCGCCTTTCCGCGAGTAAGAGGAACTGCCCGGCCGGTATGGGCTGCCGTGGCCGTTCATAAATCGTCGCGCAAACAAGGAGACGAAAATGCCCAAACTCAAGACCAAGAGCGGCGTCAAGAAACGCTTCAAGCTCACGGCGACCGGGAAGCTGAAACATGGTGTCGCAGGCAAGCGCCACCGGCTGATCAGCCATAACGGCAAATATATTCGCCAGAACCGCGGCACCAAGGTCCTGTCAAAGGCCGACACCGCAACCGTGAAGGCCTGGGCGCCTTACGGCCTCGGTTGAGCTAGGAGATTTAGGAAATGGCACGCGTCAAACGGGGTGTAACCACCCGCGCCAAACATAAGCGGATTTTGGAATCAGCGAAGGGCTATTATGGCCGTCGCAAGAACACGATCCGCATCGCCCGCCAGGCCGTCGAAAAGGCCGGGCAATATGCCTATCGCGATCGCAAGGTAAAGAAGCGCTCGTTCCGGGCGCTCTGGATCCAGCGTATCAACGCCGCCGTCCGCATGGAAGGCCTCACTTATGGCCAGTTCATGCACGGCCTGAAGCTGGCTGGCGTCGAACTCGACCGGAAGGTCCTGGCCGATATCGCCATGCACGAAGGCGCAGCGTTTAGCGGCATCATCGCTCAGGCGAAGGCGGCCCTGCCCCAGGCCGCCTGAGCGGACTGAGCAGCACGCCAATAAGGGGCGCGGGTGGATTGCCACCCGCGCCCTTTTCGTTATCGGACGCAGGCGAATGACGGACGGGAATGCAATGACCACCGACCTAGACCAGATGCAGACCGACATGCTTGCCGCGATCGATGCCGCGAGCGGGCTCGACGCACTTGATGCGGTGCGGGTTCAGGCCCTGGGCAAAACGGGGGTGATCACCACCCTACTCAAGTCGCTTGGCGCGATGACACCTGAGGAGCGTCAGGCGAAGGGGCCGGCAATTCACGGCCTGCGCGAGGCGGTCACCGTGGCGATCGCGACCCGAAAGGCTGCACTGGAACGCGCCGACCTCGATGCGCGGCTGGCGCGCGAGACGATCGACATGACGCTGCCTGCTGAACCGGCACTGGTCGGCAGTATCCACCCCGTTTCGCAGGTGATGGACGAACTCGCCGAAATCTTCGCCGATCTGGGTTTCGCGGTCGCAACGGGGCCGGAGATAGAGGACGATTGGCATAATTTCTCCGCGCTCAACATTCCCGAGACGCACCCAGCGCGGGCGATGCACGATACTTTCTACCTCGCGGGCGAGCATGAACGGCCAATGGTGCTGCGCACGCACACCTCCCCCGTTCAAATCCGCACGATGATGACGCAAGCGCCGCCGATTCGCATCATCGCGCCGGGTCGCACCTATCGATCGGACAGTGATGCCACGCACACGCCAATGTTCCATCAGGTCGAAGGGCTGGTGATCGACAAGGGCATCACGCTTGGCCATTTGAAATGGACGCTCGAGACCTTCCTCAAGGCGTTTTTCGAGCGCGACGATGTCGTGCTGCGGCTGCGCCCGAGCTATTTCCCCTTCACCGAGCCATCGGCGGAGGTCGATGTCGGCTTCACCGTGCAAAACGGCAAGCGCGTGATCGGGGGCGGCGGCGATACGGAGAATGGCGGCTGGATGGAAGTGCTCGGCAGCGGCATGGTCCACCCCAAGGTGATCGCCGCCTGCGGGCTTGATCCCGACGAATGGCAGGGCTTTGCATTCGGCTGTGGGATCGATCGGCTGGCGATGCTGAAATATGGCATGGACGATCTGCGCCCGTTCTTCGACGGCGATCTGCGCTGGATGAAGCATTATGGCTTCTCCTGCCTCGACGTGCCCACTTTGTCCGCGGGAGTCGGCGCATGAAGTTCACGCTGAGCTGGCTCAAAGAGCATTTGGAGACGACCGCAAGCCTCGACGAGATCGTCCTGGCGCTCACCCGCATTGGGCTTGAGGTCGAGGGCGTCGAGAATCCCGGCGAAAAGCTCGCCGCGTTCCGCGTCGCCAAGGTGCTTTCTGCCGAACGCCACCCGCAGGCGGACAAGCTGCAGGTGCTGTCGATCGATGCCGGTGACGGACCGATGCAGGTGGTGTGCGGCGCGCCCAATGCCCGCGCTGGGCTGGTCGGTGTGTTCGGTGCGCCCGGTGCCACTGTGCCTGCTAACGGCATGGTGCTGAAGGTCGCCGAGATCAGGGGCGTCGTGTCGAATGGCATGATGTGCTCAACCCGAGAGCTGGAGCTGGGCGATGACCATGACGGCATCATCGAGCTGCCCGACGACGCACCGGTCGGCACCGCCTATCCCGATTATGCCGGGCTGACCGATCCCGTCATTGACGTCTCGGTCACCCCCAACAAGCAGGATTGCATGGGCGTGCGCGGGATTGCGCGCGATCTGGCGGCGGGCGGGATGGGCACGCTACGCTCGCTTGCCGATGTCTATCGCATGGCGGCGGCCTCGGTCGCGGGCGAAGGCCCCGGCCCCGATGTGCGGACTGAGGACGCCGATGGCTGCCCAGCCTTTTATGCGCAGACGGTGGCGGGCGTCACCAATGGCGCATCGCCGCCCTGGATGCAGCAAAAGCTGAAGGCAATCGGGCAAAAGCCGATTTCGGTGCTGGTCGACATCACCAATTTCGTGATGTTCGATCTCGGGCGTCCGCTGCACGTCTATGACCAGGCCAAGCTGGTCGGCGGGCTGGTCGCGCGGAAAGCACGCAGCGGCGAGAGCGTGGTCGCGCTCAACGGCAAGACCTATGCGCTCGACGAGGGCATGACCGTCATCGCCGATGACGAGAAGGTCCATGACATTGGCGGCATCATGGGCGGCGAAGAAACCGGCGTTGCCGAGACGACGACCGACGTGCTGATCGAATGCGCCTATTTCGACCCCGAGAGCATCGCCCGGACGGGGCAGAAATTGCTGCTGACCAGCGACGCGCGCACCCGCTTCGAGCGCGGCGTCGATCCGGCGTTCCTTGATGAAGGGCTGGCAATCGCAACCTGGCTAGTGCTGGAACATTGCGGCGGCACCGCGAGCGGCGTGACGCGCGCAGGCACGCCCCCATTGGGTGAACGCACGATCAGCTATGATCCCGGCCGCGCCGAAACGCTGGGCGGGCTGGCGATTGATCCGCTCCGGCAGCGCACGATCCTGGAAAGCCTGGGCTTTGGTGTGACCGACAGCTGGCAGGTGACGCCGCCGAGTTGGCGCCGCGATGTCGATGGATCGGCCGATCTGGTCGAGGAAGTCATCCGCATCGAAGGCATCGACAAGGTGCCATCAACCCCGCTGCCGCGTGCGGCGGGCGTTGCCAGGCCAACCGCTACGCCCGAGCAAAAGCTCGAGCGCCGCGTCCGTCGCGCCGCCGCCGCACGGGGGCTGAACGAGGCGATCACCTGGAGCTTTTTGTCCGACGCGCAAGTGGCCCCGTTCCGCAGCGCTGGCAATTTCGAATGGCGGGTTGCCAACCCGATCAGCGAGGATTTGAAGGTCATGCGGCCCTCGCTCCTGCCCGGCCTGCTCGCCGCGACCGAGCGCAACCTGAAGCGCGGGGCCGCCAGCGTGCGGCTGTTTGAAGTCGGTCGCCGCTATCTGGCCGATGCCGAACGCGCTACGCTTGGCGTCGTACTGGCGGGCGACAAGCGCGCGCGTGGCTGGCAAAGCGGCAAGGCGGTGGCGTTCGATGCGTTCGATGCCAAGGCCGAAGCGCTCGCGCTGCTCGCCGAAGCGGGCGCGCCCGTCGACAACCTCCAGGTGTTCGGGGAAGCGGGCGAGACATGGCATCCGGGGCAATCGGGCACGTTACGGCTGGGGCCAAAAACGGTGCTGGCCAGCTTTGGCATGCTGCACCCGCTGACCCTCAAAGCGTTCGACCTTGATGGCCCAGTCGCCGCCGTTGAGCTCTACCTTGATGCCATCCCGGCCAAGCGATCGGCCAAGGGCGAGGGCGGCTTTATGCGCCCGGCCTATGCCCCGCCCGTACTGCAATCGGTCACGCGCGACTTCGCGTTCCTGGTGTCCGACACACTTGCCGCCGATGCCCTGGTGCGCGCGGTCAAGGGTGCGGACAAGGCAGCAATTACGGCGGCGCGGCTGTTCGACGTGTTCACCGGCACCGGCGTTGAGCCCGGCATGAAAAGCCTAGCCATTGAAATCACGCTGCAACCGGGCGACAAGAGCTTCACCGATGCGGACCTGAAAATCATCACTGACAAGGTGGTGGCGGCCGCAGCCAAGCTGGGAGCGATGTTGCGCGGCTGACCAACGGTGAAGCGGAGATGCGGGATGGATATGTTGCGACGGATGTTCGAAAAAAAGCGTCCGCCAGCGCCGAAGGACCTGCCGCATTCCATCTACATCATGCTGCCCGAGGCCATCGGACCAACAGAGCGCTATGATCAATATGGCGATCCGATCGACGCCGAACTCCAGCTCACTGGGTTGGGGTGCGTGTCGGGCGGGGGGACAGCGACCGGGCCAGAAGATGCGGATGGCATCGAAAAAATCTATGGATGCGGGGTCGATGTCGACACCCATGATCTGAACGGCGCGCGGACGCTGCTGCGCCAGCATCTGCCAAGCCTGGGATGTCCGATTGGCACCGAGCTTCAGTTTCAGATGGACGGGGTCCACCGGCACGACCTGTTCGACGGCAGCCACTGGGCACTTGATCTGCCGGTAACGGTGGTGGATCAGCGCGATGATGACTGAGACCAGAGACAAAGCACCTTTCGTGCAGCTTTCGAACGGCACCCTGTCGGCATCGATCAACCCCTTTGGCGCAGAACTTTCTTCGCTGCGCGATGCCGATGGCCGCGAGTTGATGACCGATGCCGACCCGGCTTTTTGGCGGGGGCGCGCGCCGATCCTGTTTCCCATCGTTGGGCGACTGAATGACGATGTGCTGTGGCTGGACGGCGACTCCTATCGGATGGAGAAACATGGTTTTGCCCGGCGATCAATGTTCGATCCCGTCGATGTGACCGGCACTACCGCCTCCTTTAGGATGACGGATAATGTCGAGACTTACGCCCAGTTTCCGTTTCATTTTCTGCTGGAGATCAGCTTTGCGATCGCGGATGCGACGCTGGTGATGACCGCGACGATCGGCAATAGCGGCGATACGCCCATGCCGTTCAGCTTTGGCTGGCATCCGGCCTTTGCCTGGCCGCTGCCCTATGGCCACCCGCGGGACGATCACCGCATCGTCTTTGAAACCCAAGAGCCCGATATGCTGAAAGGCCTGACCCCAGAGGGATTGATCGCCGAAGATCGCCCGACCCCGGTCGACGGCAAAATACTCCGCCTCGCCGATGCGCTGTTCGAACGTGACGCGCTGATTTGGAACCCGATTCATTCGCGCCAGCTCTGCTATGGCGCAAACACGGGCCCGCAGCTCGACATTAGCTTTCCCGATACCCCCCGGCTGGGACTCTGGACCAAGCCCGGCGCGCACTATATTTGCATTGAACCCTGGCAAGGCATCGCGGATCCGGTCGGCTATCAGGGCGATTTCTGTGACAAGCCCGGGGTGATGATGCTTGCCCCCGCAGCGCAGCATCGGATCGAAATGCGCGTGACCGTTTCGGGATAGCGATTCCCGATATGGTTAACGAGAATGCTTGCCATCCCCCCCAAGCGCGATAGGTTCCGCGCGAAGGGAAGCGCGTATGGCCGATAGCGAATCGGGAAATGCCTGCGCGGCCTTTACCGAGTCCGAACTCGCAGAGCTGATGAAGATCGCCGAAATCCATGAGGATGCCGGCGGTGGTCTGCTGTTGCTTGCCGCCAAGGCGGGTGAAGGCGCGGACAAGCTGATCGATTGGCTGCCGGATAATTTTGAGGACAAGCTGCAGGGCGTGGTCGATCTGGCGCTGCGCCAGTCCTATGCCATTGCCTTTTCAACCCATGGCCGCCGCCACAAACGTGGCCGGAAAATACTGAATCGGGAGGGGTTTCATCGTTTTCTGGCGGGCGTCGCCGGGGCGATTGGCGGTGCCGGGGGTATTGCCACGACGCTCGCTGATCTGGCCTTCACCACCACGCTCGTGCTGCGATCGATTCAGGAAATCGCCATCAGCTATGGCGAGGATCTCGATGATCCGGATGTGCGCGCCCATTGTATCGCCGTCTTCGGGACGGGCGGGCCGCTGGTCGATGACGACAGCCTCGATACAGCGTTATGGGCCGGCCGAATCGCGCTGAGCCACCAATCGGTATCGGCAACGATTCGCGCGGTCGTCCCCCAACTCGGCAAGACGCTGAGCGAAGGCCTGTTGACGCGGGCCGCGCCATTGGTGGGGGCGGTGGCCGGGGCAGCAATCAACAGCGCGTTCATGGGCTATTATCAACGCATGGCGCATGTGAATTTCCGCCTGCGTCAGCTTTCCAGTGACCACACGCCAAAGGAGATCCTAGCCTGTTTCGCGCGGGTCGTTGATCTAGAGCGCGAGCGGCGCAAGCAAAAGAACAAGAAGAGGCGATAACGCGCCGCCGCCCGATGCGGCGCACGGCGAATCAGCGCTGACGTGGGCGATGCTCTCGACTTGCACGCGTCGCCCGCGTAGTCGCGCGCGATGACCCAGTTGAACGACCGCCGCACCTTCGCGATCATTTCCCACCCTGATGCCGGCAAGACCACGCTGACCGAGAAGCTGCTTTATTTCGGCGGCGCGATCCATCTGGCGGGCGAAGTGAAGGCGCGTGGGGCGAACCGGCGTGCCCGATCCGACTGGATGAAGATCGAACAGCAGCGCGGCATTTCCGTCACCTCGTCGGTGATGACGTTTGAGAAGGACGGGATCACTTTCAACCTGCTCGACACGCCGGGGCATGAGGATTTCTCCGAAGATACCTATCGCACGCTGACAGCGGTCGATTCGGCGGTGATGGTGATCGATGCCGCGCGCGGGATCGAGGCGCAGACGCGCAAATTGTTCGAAGTGTGCCGGTTGCGATCGGTGCCGATCATCACCTTCGTCAACAAGGTCGATCGCGAGGGACGCGATGCCTTTGACCTGCTCGACGAGATTGCCGAAATGCTGGCGCTTGATGTCACGCCGATGAGCTGGCCAGTCGGGATGGGCGGTGAGTTTGAGGGGATTTATGATCTCCAGGCCAACCGGCTTATGCAACCAGAGGGCGGCAGCCGCGAATTTCTGGGCAAGGCGGCAGACTTTACTGGGCTGGATGATCCCGCGCTGGCGGCTGTGCTGTCGCCGGTCGGCCTGGCCAAATTGCGCGACGATGCCGAGCTGGCGCTGGGCGGCTATGGCAGTTTCGATGCCGAGGCTTACCGCGCCGGTGACCAGACGCCGGTCTATTTCGGATCAGCGCTGAAGGATTTCGGCGTCGGCGAGCTGATCAATGCGCTTGCGCGCCACGCGCCCGGCCCGCGCCCGCAACCCGCTGAGCCCGCCCCCGTCTCACCCGACCGCGCCGATGTCACCGGCTTCGTCTTCAAGGTGCAGGCGAACATGGACCCGCAACACCGTGACCGTATCGCCTTCATGCGGCTCTGCTCGGGCACCTTCAAACGCGGCATGAAGCTGACCCCAACGGGGCATGGCAAGCCGATCGCCATCCATTCGCCGATATTGTTCTTCGCGCAGAACCGTGAACTGGCGGATGAAGCGTTTCCCGGCGACATCATCGGCATCCCCAATCACGGGACGCTGCGGGTGGGCGATACGCTGAGTGAACGTGCCGATGTGCGCTTTACGGGCCTGCCCAATTTCGCGCCCGAAATCCTGCGCCGCGTGGCGCTGAAGGACCCGACCAAGACCAAGCAGCTGCGCAAGGCGCTCGACGACATGGCCGAGGAAGGGGTGACCCAGGTTTTCTACCCCGACATTGGCAGCAACTGGATCATCGGCGTGGTTGGCCAGCTGCAACTCGAAGTGCTGCTGTCGCGGCTGGAGGCGGAGTATAAAGTCGATGCCGGGCTGGAAATGGCGCCGTTCGAAACCGCGCGCTGGATTTCAGCCGAGGAGCCAGCCGATCTGAAGCACTTCATCGACCTGAATCGCGGCGCAATGGCCAAGGATCGCGACGGCAATCCCGTATTCATGGCCAAGAGCAATTGGGAGGTCGGCTATATCGTCGATCGCTATCCCAAAGTGAAATTCGCCGCCACGCGCGAGCGGTGATCGCGGTGCGGCATCGGCCGCACCGCGATCAATCGATCAGAACTTCACTTGCGCGGTCAGCGTCACCTGACGCGGGTTGCCATAATAGGCCGTCAGCACGCCATCTGCGCCCAAGGTCGAGATGAAGTTGCCCGCAGCATTGCGGTTAAACACGCCGGTATCGGCATTCTGGCTCAGGAAGTTATAGCCAGCGACGATGTAGCGTTTGTCGAACAGATTGCGACCATGCAGCCCGACCGAGAAGGTCTTGTTGATCGTCCATACCGCATTGGCATCGAACAGCGCGAAGCCGGGCTGATCAAGCATCGCGGTGGGAATTTCGAACTGCTGCGAATCGCCGCGATAAGAAACGGTCGCGCCGAGATTGAGCGACCCATCGTTGATCGGCACGTCATAGCCAAGCGTGGCGCTGGCCGTCCAATCCGGCGTGTTCTGCACCGCGCGCCGATTGGCAACCTGAAGACCGCGCGAATCGATATAGGATTTATATTTGGCGTCGAGATAGCCGACCGTCCAGGCCAGGTTCACTCGGCCGCCAGGCGTGCCAAAATTCTTGGCAAGCAGGGCGTTGCCTTCAAATTCAATGCCGCGAATCTGCGCCAAGCCGGCATTGGTGGTGATCCCGGCAAAGGTCTGGATCCCCCCAACGACAATACCAACCGAACCCGGAATCTGCACATTGCGATAATCGGAATGGAAGGCCGAAAAAGCGATGTTCAGCCGACGATCGAACAGCGACGCCTTATACCCGATTTCATAGGTACGCACGTCTTCGGGATCGAACGACAGGAAGTTGAAGATGTCGTCCTGGTCACCCAATGCACCACCCCGGCCATTGCCATTGAGATCGGGCGCCGCCGTGCCAACACCGCGCGGATCGAAGCCACCGCCCTTAAAGCCCTCGGCATAGCTCGCATAGAGCGTGTTATTGGCATTGGGCTTGAAGGTCACCGAGACGCGCGGCGTGAACTGTTTGAAGTTCAGCGTACCCCGGAAATCCGTCTGCCGCACGATCGGGTTGGTGGTGCCGCCGAAAAAGGGCGACGCGCCAAGAAAGACGTTGCGCTGAATCTGCGACCGGCGATTGTCCCAGGTATACCGACCGCCCGCCGAGACGCTGAACATGTCGTTCAGATCATAGGTAAAGTCGCCGAAGACCGCCACAGTATCGGTGCGGACATTGCCAAAGGTGAGCGCGGTGACGGTGCCGGGAAGGCGGACATCAAAGACCGTCCGCGATCCGGCATCGAGATAATAAGCGCCGATCAGGCCGTTGAACCCGCCGGTTTCGACCAGGAACTGGATTTCCTGGCTGAACTGATTGTTGTTGTAAAAAGCGGGCACATCAACGTCGACGGCGGGCAGCGCATCGAAATCGATCGGCGTTGCGCTATCATCCTGGCGATAGGAGGTGATGCTGCGGAAGGTCAGCCAATCCGCAGGATGCACCTCACCAAAGCCAGTAATGCCCCAGGCGACGACATCCTGGCGGGGGCTGTTGAGCCCGCCCCGAGTGTCAAACACATTGGCAAGCACTGGAATACGCGACACAAGACCGGGAATCAGCCGGTGGCCACCGCGCGCATTGGTGCGATCATGCGTGTAATCGCCCGTCACCCGGAAAAAGGCATCGCTGCTTGGCTCGATCTCGAGCGTGCCGCGACCGGCCCAGATGTCCTTGTTGTAATTCTCTTCGCCGGTCGTCAGGTTCGTGCCAAAGCCATCGCGGCTCAGGCGCGCGATCGCACCGCCAAGCTTCACCTTGCCATCCCAAAGCGGCACGCTGCCGCTGGCAATGCCGTCCGCCTGATTATAGCTGCCATAGGAGCCGCGCAGCGTCAGGCTGGGCACATCGGCCAGGCGCTTGGTGACATATTTGATCGCGCCGCCAATCGTGTTGCGGCCATAGAGCGTGCCCTGCGGCCCGCGCAGCACTTCGATCCGCTCGACGTCATAAATGTCGAGCACAGCTGCCTGCGGGCGATTGAGATAGACATCGTCAAGATAGATGCCAACGCCAGCTTCGAACCCGGCGACCGGATCCTGCTGGCCAACACCACGGATAAAGGCCGTGAGCGTCGAGCTGGTGCCACGCGACACTTCAAGCGTCACGTTGGGGGTGTAGTTGCCAATATCGGTAATGTCGGCAGCGCCCGACTGGTCGAGCTGTGCCCCGGAAAACGCGGTGATCGCGATCGGTACGTCGATTGCGCTTTCTTCGCGGCGGCGGGCAGTGACGAGGATTTCACCATCGTCCTCCGCTGGGCGATCGGCCTGGGTTGCGCTCGGGGCGCTTTGGGCAAGAACCGGCGTCGCACTCAGCGCGCCAAGGGCAACGCCAAGCTGCAACAGGCTGCGGACGGATAAAGGATGACGTGACATGTTGATATTCTCCCCTCCAAAGTGGCGTGCACCTCTGATGGGTTGAACGCCGTTGGTAGACGCTATACTGAAACCTGAACCATGATTCAACTTGGGACTTGAGGGGAGCAAATGAATGGCCGGTGAGCGTGCCGCATCTGCAACACTATCCGCCGCCAGCGCAGGCAAGGCACCGCGCACCGACCGTGGCCGCCGGACGCTCCGCGCGATTCTGGACGCTGCTGCAATCGAGTTTGGCGAGCGCGGATTTCACGACACGTCAATCAGCGGAATCACCCGCCGAGCCGGCGTCGCGCTGGGCAGCTTCTACACCTATTTCGACAGCAAGGACGCGGTGTTTCGCGCGCTGGTGCGCGATATGTCGGATCAGGTCCGTGATTATGTCACGCCCCATATCCGCGCTGCGCCCAATCAGATCGCCGCCGAACGCGCCGGGTTGCTGAGCTTTATCGATTTCGTGCGTGGCCATAAGGAAATTTATCGCATCATCGACGAAGCAGAATTCGTCGATCCCGCCAGTTTTCGGGACCATTACCAGATCACGGCCGATCGAATCAGCCAGCGGCTGGAGGCGGCGGCAGCACGCGGCGAAGTGCGTGGCGACGCGCCCGAAGTGCTTGCCTGGGCAATCATGGGCATGAATGTGTTCCTGGGCCTGCGTTTCGGCGTTTGGGGCAATGAACGCAGTGCGGAATCCGTCGCCGATGTGATCGCCGGTCTGCTCGCCCATGGCATTGCCCTGCGCTGAGCCGGATACAGCGAAAGAAGGAGCCGCGATTTCGCCAGCGCTATCCCCAAGCGCTATCCTGCAGCCGCCACCGCTACGGCTGGCGCTGACCGCCCGACGCGCAACGTCGCCAGCGCCGCTATCAGCATCATCGCCCCACCCAACATGATGACATGGCGCGGATCGCCGCCAAGCACGGGTGTGTAGAAAAACGGCAAGGTCAGGCTTTCGACCAGCATCGGTATGACGATGAACATGTTGAAAATGCCCATGTAAATGCCCGTCCGTTCTGGCGGAATGCAATCGGCCAGCATCACATAGGGTGTCCCCATCAGGCTGGCCCAACCCAGGCCGATGCCCAGCATGGGCAGATAGCACCAGGCTTCGTTGGTGATCGTTGGCAGGACCAGCATCGCAAAGCCTGCCGCCGTCATGCAGGCGGCGTGGACCGGACCTGCGCCAAGCTTACGCGTGAGCGGCACCAGCATCAGGGCAGCCGCAAAGGCGATCGCGTTGTAAAAGCCGCCAAGCCGGCTGTTGATCAGCGTGGCATCGCGCACCGCCTCTGCTGTCCCACTTTCGAAAAAGGCGCGGGCGAGGGACAGCACGGCATATTGCCAATAGCAAAACATCCCGAACCACTGGCAAAACATCGCCACTGCCAGCCGACGCATCGGCTGCGGCATGTCGCGCACCGCCTCTGCAAAGTCGCGCCAGGTGGTCGCGATCGACATCGGCCGATCACGCATCTGCGCCAGTTGCGGCGGCGTCAGTGGCAATTCGGGGACGCGCCACACCGACCATAGGATCGTGCTGAGCGACAGCACCGCGCCGATCGCAAAGGCCAGCTTGGTGACATCGGGGATACCGTGCGCATCGACCGCATCGGCGTTCATGCCAAACCACACAAAAATCGACGGGGCGAGATAGGCAAGCGTCTGGGCCAGCCCCGTAAATGCGCTCTGCGTGAGGAAACCAATTGGGCGCTGCGTCTCGTCCAGGCGATCGCCGACATAGGCCCGATAGGGCTCCATGGTGATGTTATTGGCGGCGTCGAGCAGCCACAACAAGCTGGCCGCAACCCATAATGCCGGGCTGTACGGCATGGCGAATAACGCGATGCTGCACAGCACGGCGCCGATCAGGAAATAGGGGGTGCGTCGCCCGATCCGCGTCACCGTTCGGTCGCTGAGCGCACCGACAATGGGCTGCACGAGCAAACCGGTGATCGGGCCCGCCAGCCACAAAAACGGCATGCTCGCTTCGCTGGCGCCGAGATAGCTATAGATCGGCCCCATATTGGCCTGTTGCAGGCCAAAACTGAACTGCAACCCCAAGAAACCGAGGTTCATCTGGACGATACGTCCCAGACTTAACCGAGGTTTGGGCTGGGTTTCGATTCGAGGCTCGAGCGCACCATCTGCAGTCATCGTCTCTCCTCGCGGCAGGGCTTGAGCCTGCCTACAGGCCAGCGGTAGCACAAGGGCTTTTGCCATTGCAAAGGTTTGCAACGCGCCTATTCGTGGCGCTTCGATGCGCCCTTTACCGCGAGCAGGCCCTAGCGACAATGACCCCGTTCCTCTGGCAGCCTGATCATATTGCCTCCATTTGTCCGCGCACACTGTCGGTCGCGCCGGCTTTTGGGCGTACGGTAGTGCCAGATATTCTGCCTGGACATGATGTGTGGGATCATTGGCCGGTGCTGACCCCGACGGGCGCGATCGCCAGCATCGCGGGTGGCCAGCTGGTCATCGCGCTGACCGCAGCGCGGTCCGATGATCCCGAAGATCGCCACGCCGTCGCGCGGTTACGACTGTTCCACCGAACGGACGCAGGCTGGCGCGATCTGGGCCCGCTCTTCCCGGCGGACGACGCGCCGGGGAGCCGTCAATGGTCTGGCTCCGCCGTTCTGGCCGATAGCGGCGATTCACTGCGGCTATTCTTTACCGCCGTCGGGGAACGGCATGAAGGGTCGATCAGCATGTCACAGCGCTTGTTCGAAGCGACGGCTGCGCTGTGCATCATGCATGGTTTGCCGCAGATCGGCCCCTGGCACACCGGAACGGAATGCGTCCGTCCCGACGGCGTCGAGTATGAAACTGAGATGGCTGGCGGCGGCGGGATCGGCACGATCAAGGCGTTTCGCGATCCGTTTTTCTTTCGGCATACCGACGGCCAGGATTGGCTGCTGTTCACTGCTTCTGCTGCCGGCGCGCAATCATCCTGGAACGGGGTGGTTGGGGCGGCGCGCTGGATCGGCGACGGCTGGGCGCTGCAACCGCCGATCATATCAGCGATAGGGCTCAACAACGAACTGGAACGCCCGCATACGATCATCAATCGCGGCGCGGTCTATTTATTCTGGTCAACCCAGGCCAAGGTTTTTGCCCCCGCCGGGCCGCGTGGCCCGACGGGGCTTTATGGCGTGGTGGCGGATCACTGGGGTGGCGCCTGGCGACCGATCAACGGCACCGGGCTGGTATTTGCCAATCCGGCGTCTGCCCCGGCCCAGGCCTATAGCTTTCAGGTCCTGCCGGATCTTTCGGTCTGGAGTTTCGCTGATCTGCCGGAAACGGGCGACACGCCGCCTGATGCTGCCGCGCGCCGCGCGGCCTTTGTCGGCGGACCGGCCCCCGTGCTCCAGCTCGCGCTGGAAGGCGATGTTGCCAAGCTGGTGCCGCAATGACTGATTGCACCGATCTGGTTGCGATCCTCAATGGTAAGTCTATCCTAGGCACTCATGGGGGATTTTGACGACCGCATTGGTAACGATGGACCGGCGCCAGTGGCGCGGGTGCGCAACCTGGTGGATCTCGCCCGGCTGGCCGGCGTGTCGCCGGGCACCGTGTCGCGCGCGCTGGCCGGCAATCCGCTGGTCAACGTGCAGACTCGCGAAAAGATTGAAGCGATTGCCCGCGCGCATGATTTCCGCCCCAACCAGATGGCCAGCCGGTTACGGACCAAGCGGACCGGGCTGATCGGTGTCGTCATCCCGTTGGGGCATGAGCGGCGTCAGCATGTGTCAGATCCGTTCTTCATGACAATGCTTGGCCAATTGGCCGATCTCATTACCGAAAATGGGTATGACATCCTGCTGTCGCGCGTCATCCCTGAATCGCCTGATTGGTTGGCGCGGATTGTCGATTCAGGGATGCTCGATGGGGTGTTGTTGATTGGTCAGTCGGACCAGTTCGACATTATCGAACAGACAGCGGCGCGCTATCCTCCGCTGGTTGCCTGGGGGCATTACCGCCCCGGCCAAATTCATTGCGTTGTTGGCATGGATAACGTCGCCGGTGGGCAACGGGCGGCAACGCATCTGATCGCGCGCGGCGCCCGGCGACTCGCCTTTTTGGGAGACGTCCGTGCGCCAGAAATTGCCGCGCGCCATGCCGGCTTTGCTGCGACAGCGGCAACCGCCGGGCTGACGGTAGAGCTGCTGCCGACGCATTTGGCCGCTGACGAAATGGAAGCTGACATCACCCATCATGCCGGATTGATTGACGGGCAATATGACGGTGTTTTTGCGGCATCGGACATGATCGCGATGCGGACATTGCGAGCGCTTGCTGATCGCGCCATTGCGGTCCCCGCGCGCGTCGCGATCATCGGTTTCGACGATCTGCCGCTTGCCAGCCAGACCGTGCCACGGCTGACAACGGTACGGCAGGATATCGCGCCAGGGGCCGCGACCATGGTCCAAACCCTGTTCAAACGGATGGCTGGCGCAGAGACCCCGTCGACCATCATGCAACCTACACTGATCGTTCGCGATTCCGCGTGAATCGGGGCTGTACACGCCACCGAAACAAACGATTGCAAGATTGATGCAATCGATTTAATACGCTCCCAACTCCCATCGCCAGTTCAAGGCGGGCCGACAAAAAGAAAACAAATTGGGAGGGATTATGAACTCGCGGATCACCATTCGGGCCGTTCTTCTTGCTGGCTCAGCATGCCTCGCCATGCCGGCCTTTGCGCAGAGCGCCGATCCTGCCGACCCGGCGACCAGTGCCGCCTCCCCGCTGGATGAGGATCAGTCCCCCGATATCGTGGTGACCGGTCAGACGACTCGCAACCGCGCGCTGATCACCGCCTCTGCCGACATCACCTATGCAACCGCCGCCGATATCGAGCGCAAGGCGCCGCGATCAACCGCTGACTTGCTTGAGCTGGTGCCGGGCATCTTTGTCGAGGGTACCGCCGGCGAGCTGTCAAACAACTATTCGGTGCGTGGTCTGCAGGGTGGCGGACAGCGCTTCATTCAGCTCGAAGAAGATGGGCTGCCGATCATCTATGGCGGCGGGGGCGCCGATTTTTTCTTCTCAAACGATATCACGATCGACCGGCTTGAAGCGGTTAAGGGCGGCTCGTCGGGTGTGCTGACCGTCAACGGCGCGGGTGCCACGATCAATTTCCTGTCGCGCACGCCCAATCATGAGAAAGCGGAGGGGATCGCCCGCTTCACCGCCTATAGTTACGGCCAGCGGCGCGGCGATTTCTATTATTCGCAGCCGATCACTGACAAGCTCGCCTTCAACATTGGCGGCTATATCCAGACCAACCCCGGTGTCCGCAGCAACCCGTTCAGCTATGACGGCTATCGGCTGAAGGCGATGCTGGAATATCAGCTCGACGGTGGCGGCTATATCCGGCTGACCGGCAAGATCGGCGATATCAAGGCGGCGTTTTATGCCACCCAGCCCTATGCCTTTAACAATGGCCGACCAAGCGGCATTCCCGGGCTCGACACGCAGTTCGGCAATGTCGGTGGAACGGCATTCTCCCGAATCTCGGTGCCGGTATCGACCTTTGTCGAGGCCGATGGGTTTCGCGATTTCCGCTATGATCAGGGCGTTCGCGTCAAAACCAAGCAGTTGCGGATCGACGTTGAAAAGCCGGTGTCGGACTCGATCGATCTGTTTGCCCATGCCCGCTATCTGGGGCTGACCGATGATTTCAACGGGCTCTTCGCCGGATCGGGCACCGGCAATGCCGGGCTCGCGAGTGCCGTTACCTATCTGACGCCTGGTGCCGCTTCGCCGATCAGCGGGCTGCTGGCCGCAGGACAGACGGCCTTCCCGACGACGGTGCGGTTCGGCATTCGCAACCTGCGCACGGGTATCGTCACGGGATCAAACAACACCGCGACGCTCAATGCCCTCAACGGCAATGGTTTCCTGCAGCAGACCACGCTCAACCATGATTTCCAGTCGGGCCATGATTTCGGCTCCAACTTCGGTGGGCGTTGGGAATATAAGAGCGATGGCTTCACCAACTCGCTGACGGCCGGTGTGCTTTATTATGATGTCAGCCGCTTCCAGAATCAGTCAGCGACCGCCGCCGTCGTCAACGATGTTCGGAACAACAGCGACATTTACGACATCGTTGCGCTGAACGCTGCCAATGGCGTGATCGGCACGCTGACCGACAATGGCCAGATTTCCTATGGCAATTGGGGGGCGGGCATTCGCCAGAGCAAGGACAGCTCTGTCTCGCTCTATGCCAATGACGAATTCGCGATCGGCGACAATATCCATATCGACGCCGGGCTCCGCTGGGAAAGCGACAGCGCCGAATTCCGCGACGGCAACAGCGCGGTGGTCAACCAGCCGGTCCAGCCGGGCCTGATCAATGCGGCCGTGGTGCCAACCGTGGGCTCAACCTTTGACGGCACCTTCCGCATCACCCGCGCCACGCAGCAACGGCTGGCATGGACGGTCGGGGTCAATTATCTCATCACCGACAACCTATCCGTTTATGCGCGCTATGCCGATGCGTTTCAGACCAATGGGGTCAACCCGACCACCGGAATCGAGCTCTATGAAGCCGGGGTGCGGTACAAATATCGTCGCTTGCTCAACGCCTCAGTGACCGTGTTCCGCACCAATTTCCGCGATCAATTCTATAACTTCATCGATCCATTGAACCCCACGATCCAGACGACGTTCCTTGCCGATCTGGGCACCACGGGCGTTGAAGTTGACGCGCAGATCCGGCCGATTAATTGGTTCACGATCGACTTTTTCGGCGTGTTCCAGCAACCAACACTCAACAATTTGCGGCTCAACGGCGTTCCCCAGCCAAGCTTTGACGGCAATCGCCCTGAACGCACGCCATCAACCCTGTTCACGATTACCCCGACGATTACGCTGCCCAACAAGCTTGGCGAATTTTACGGGCGGTATAAATATATCGGCGACATCTTCGCCGATTCAGGCAACGGCATCTCGCTCCCTGCCTATGGCGTCACCAGCTTTGGCGTGAATCTGAACCTGACCGACCGGCTGCAGCTTGGTTTCAATGCCGACAATGTCTTCAACGTCATTGGCCTGACCGAGGGCAATCCGCGCCAGGGCCAAACCCAGAATGCCGCGTCGGGATTCTTCTATGCCCGCGGCATTGTCGGGCCTACCTATGGCGGGTCGGTGACATTGCGGTTCTGAAGGACCGCTGGTCGCGGCTGATGGGAGGAGAGAAGATGGCGCGCGCGCTGAGACTCGCCTCCGCGTTGGTGGCAGGCACGCTATCGATCGGCGCAGCGGCGGACCATGCGCCGGAACGCCGCTATCAGCTGATTGAGGGGCTAAACCTCAACGCCTTTGTCCGCGATGGCAAGGTGGCGGCGCATCTGCTGCTCCGTTCAGGACGCGATCCGCGCATCCTGGTGGCTTTCTCGGCGGGCAATAGCGGCGTGGGCCTGTGGTTCGCGCCGCTTGACCGCCCTGCCCGCTGGACGCTGGAGCGCGCGCCAACCCCGTTCACCAGCGGCAACGGAACGATGCAGGGCATTAAAGCCGTGGCGACAATCAACGCCGCGCGCTTGACGCCGAAACAGGCAGTGCTCTCCAATGTGCGCTATTTGCGGGACTATCAGGCGGTCAGCCGCTTCCCGCCCGAGGTCGGGGCCGACGCCCAGATCGGTTCCGACACTATCCAGTACCGTCGACCGCGGCTTGACGGTGCGCCGGGATATGATCTGGCGTTGCGCGTGCTTGATGGCCGGATTGAAGCCGGATCGATCATCGCTGGCCGTAACGGGCGCATCCGGCTGGAGATCACCGCGCTCACCGGCGATCCGCCGTTGACGCCGTTGCCGATCAGGCAGTTGCTCAACGCTCAAGCGGCGCCCGATCCCGCCGCCCGCAATGCGCTGGCGTTCCTCAGCTACCGCGAGAAGTTCCTGGCCGGGTCCTGGCGCTTCAACACCTATTTCGGGCGCGATACGCTGATGTCGGTGCGGCTGCTCATGCCAGCGCTTCAGCCCGCCGCCATTGAAGCGGGGCTTGGCTCAGTCTTTGCGCGGCTCTCGCCCGGCGGCGAAGTCGCGCATGAAGAGGGGATCGGCGAATTCGCGGTACTGCAGAACCGCAAGGCTGGTCGCAGCGGCGATGGTGCCGAACTCGATTATGGCATGATCGACGATGATTATATGCTCGCGCCGGTCGCCGCCGATTATCTGGAGGGACCCGGAAAGGATCGTGGCGCTGCTTTCCTCGCGACAAAGGTCGAAAGCGCGGCGCGACCGGGAGAGTCGGACACGACCGGCAAGTTGCTGGTGCGCAACCTGCGCTTCGTCATCGATCAGGCCAGGCCCTTTGCCAAGACACCCTCGATCGCCACGCTGATCGCGATCAAGCCCAATCGCATGTCGGGCGAATGGCGCGACAGCGACGAAGGGCTCGGGCGCGGAATCTATCCCTATGATGTCAACGCCGCCTTGGTCCCTGCCGCGCTCGCCGCCGCAGACCGGCTGTACCGATCGGGGCGGCTTGATGCCTATCTGCAGCCGAGTGATCGCGCCATTTTTGCGGAGGCAGGCGCAATGGCGAAAACATGGCAGACCAAGGCGCCACCGCTATTCCGTGTCGAGATGGCCGCCACGACGGCATCCGCCGCGATCAAGGCCTATGCCGCCACGCTCCATGTGGCTGCCGGCCCTGCCCTCGCAGCGCTGGACAATGCGCCACTGCGCTTTCATGCGCTGTCGATTGACGCGGCCGGTCAGCCGGTGCCGATCGTCAATTCAGATGAGGGCTTTGCGCTGTTGTTTGGCAATCCCCCGCCCGCCGATCTCGATCGCGATATCGCCGCCGTGATGCGCCCTTTTCCGGCGGGGTTGATGACCGATGCCGGACTGGTGGTCGCCAATGCCGCCTTTGCCGGTGAAGCGGTGCAGGCGCGCTTCACGCCAGGTGCCTATCACGGCGCGGTGATCTGGTCATGGCAACAGGCCTTGCTTGCGGCGGGGCTGGAACGTCAGCTGCGCCGTCAGGATCTGCCCCCACGAATACGCAAGCGCCTGATTGGCGCCCAAGCCGCCTTATGGCGGGTAATCGGCACCACGCGTGGGCTGCAAAGCTCTGAACTCTGGTCGTGGCAGTATCGCAACGGACGCTATCAGCCCATCGCTTTTGGTGCGGGCAAAGCGGATGTCGATGAATCAAACGCTGCGCAATTATGGAGCACCGTCTATCTGGCAGTCCGCCCGCCCAGGCGGCGCTAACGCCCGGCAAAGAAGCCAGTAACGGTCAAACGGCCGGTTGCCGGGTCGGCCGACAGCGCCCGACCAGCGGCAATATCACCGCAGTGGAGCAAGCGGCCGCGATAGACCAGCGCCCGATTGGGGCGGCCGGGAAACTGCGCAATGCGTTCGAACAGGGCAGTATCGCCGTTCAGATAGCCCGGTGGCGGCCTACCGTGGCGGCCCAGATCAGCGTTCAGCGCGGCAAAATAGGCGCTGCTGCGATCGGCATCGATGGTTTCGAATCCGGTCGAACGGTGGCGATAAAACGCGGTGCCGTCCTCTATTGCCGACCCAAGGAAATGAACCAGCGCAAGCCGACCCGGCTCCAGCGCGTCGACATGCGGCAACCGTTGTTCCAGTGTCAGCTGGTCGGGCGGCGTGGTCACGATCGCGAACCGGATATCCAGGATCGATACCGCTTCAGTCACGCCAAAAACATCCCGAAAAACCTTGCCCAATATCGGTCGCAGGATCGCCAGATAGCCGGGCGGTACGGCAGCGCTGATGCCGGGATAATGCATGCCCGCCGCATCAAAATCGGCGATCATCGCTGCCGCACGCAAACCGGCTGGATCAGGCACAAGATCGTCAATGACGATGACTGGTTCCTGTTCGTGGCCAATATGGTGCAGCGTGACGTTCGGGAGGATCACGGCACGGCGGCGACCGCTGCGCGTGGCGCGGCCTGGCCGATCAGTGTCGCAATCGCATCGTCATGTCGCGGCAATGTCGGCGCGGCGCGCGCAATAAGGGCAGCGATCTGGTCAAGCTGGTGGCGATTGGTCACCGCATCAAGCGTGTCAGCAATTGGGCTATGGTCCGTGGCGACAATGCCCTGGCCATTCAGCACCGCCAGCCAGCTTGCCTCGCGGAACAGCTCATCGCTGGCCAGCATCAGCCGGCCCGTGCGGCGATACTGCTCTTCCTTTTCGATCAGGCTGTCGGGCAGCGTCATGTGACGGGTGTGCTGCCATAGCGGCGCCTGATGCCCCTGGGTCGCATGATAATGGAGGATCAGAAAATCCTTGATCGCGTCCATGTCACGCCCGAACAATGCATTGAACTGGCGCGCCAGCGCAGGGTCGCAATCGCGATTGGGGAACAGCGCGATCAGCTTGGCGATGCCGCTCTGGATCAGATGAATGCTGGTCGATTCGAGCGGCTCAAGAAAACCCGATGACAGCCCGATCGCAACAATATTCTTTGTCCAGCTTTCCCGCCTGAACCCGGCCGTGAAGCGGATCAGGCGCGGGTCGGCCAGGGGTTCACCGTCAAGATTGGCGAGCAATGTCGCCGTTGCTTCATCGTCGGAAAGAAAGCCGCTGGCATAGACATAGCCATTGCCCGTGCGATGCTGCAGCGGGATGCGCCACTGCCATCCAGCATCGCGCAGCGTCGACCGGGTATAGGGCGTGGTTTCGGCGACGCGCGCGCACGGCACGGCGATGGCACGATCACAGGGCAGCCAGTGCGACCAATCCTCAAACGAGGCCCCCAGCTCGTCACCAATCAGCAGCGCCCGAAAGCCCGAGCAATCGACGAACAAATCGCCCGCCAGCCGATCACCGCGATCACTGGTCAGCGCGGTAACGAACCCGGTTTCGGGATCGCGCTCAACCGACACCAGCCTGCCCTCATGCCGGGTCACCCCCTGCGCTTCGGCAAGTTTGCGCAGATAGGCAGCATAAAGCGAGGCATCGAAATGATAGGCATAGCCAAGCGTCGACAGGATCGAGCGGGGATCATCAACTGGCCTGGCAAAGCGGTTTGATGCGGCCAGCGCGGTGGCCAGCGAATAATCGGCCAGCGGCGTGGTCGCGCCGTCGCGCCCGGCTTTCAACCAGCATTGGTGGAACGGCACCGGGCCAAGATCGACCCCATAGCGGCCAAAGGGGTGGAAATAGCGGTGGCCAGGCCGCGCCCAGTCGACAAATTCAATGCCCAGCTTGAAGCTGGCCTTGGTCGCGCGGACGAAGTCGGCTTCGTCCAAGCCAATCAATTCATTGAACCAGTGGATCGTCGGGATCGTCGCTTCGCCCACCCCGATCGTGCCGATCGCATCGGATTCGAGCAGATCGATCTGAACCGTCCGGCCAAGGGTTTTGGCCAGGGCGGCAGCGGTCATCCACCCCGCCGTGCCGCCCCCCAGGATCACTAACCGTTCGATCCGCGCCATTGCTTGCCCCTCCGGAAGCCTGATTGGCGCGACAATGCAATCCTTTGCAGGTCAAGGCAACCATTGCCCCGCAGACTGAGCGGGTGCGGTCACCCGCCCAGCTTGGCGATCGCGCGGCCGATGGCGGGGCGGGCTTCCATTGCGGCAAACCAGCGTTCGACATTGGGGGCTTCGCTGAAATCCACTGCGGCAAAGGCGCGCCGCCAGATCCAGCCAAACGTCGCAACATCAGCAATCGAATAGTCATCGCCCGCCAGCCACTGCGCCTCGGCGAGCCGACCGTCGAGGACGCGCATGTTGCGCTTGGCTTCAGTGTGGAAGCGGTCAATCGCGGCAGGGACGGGTTCGGGCGCGAGCTTCAGGAAATAGCCCGACTGGCCAAACATCGGCCCCAGCCCGGCGGCCTGAAACATCAGCCATTCATAGCAGCGTATGCGGGCGATGGGATCGGTCGGGATGAAGCGCCCGAACTTTTCCGCGAGATACAGCAGGATCGCCGCTGATTCGACGACGGTAATGGCCACGCCGCCGGGGCCGTCCTGATCGACGATCAGCGGCACCTTGGCATTGGGGTTGCGCGCCAGAAATTCGGGTGTCTTCTGTTCGCCCGCGCGGATGTTGACGGCGTGATAGGTGTAGTCCGCCCCCAGCTCTTCGAGCAGGATCGGTACCTTGATGCTGTTGGGCGTGGCGAAAGCGTAAAGATCGATCATCATGGGTCTCCTGTAGTTTGGGATTGGTTCAGGCGGTTTTGCGAACGCCCTTGGCGCGGGCATATTGCGGGGGATAGGCGATGGGTGCGCCGAGCGTATCAGCGGCGCGCCAGGCCCAGCGTGGATCGGCGAGGAAGGCGGTGGCCAGCGCGACGAGATCGGCCTTGCCCTCAGCGATGATCGCCTCTGCCTGATGCGGATCGCTGATGCCGCCCACGGCGCGGGTGGCGATTCCGGCTTCGCGGCGAACGCGCTCTGCCAGATGCACCTGATAGCCGGGACCGAACGGAATGCCGACAGGCGGCACGACGAAGCCGCCAGTCGCGCAGACATAATCATAACCGAGCGCCTTCAGTTGCTGCGCGACGACCACGGCATCGCCGGTATCGACGCCGCCATCGGCCCAGTCAGTCGTGGTCAGCCGCACGCCCAGCGCGATCGACGATGGCACCACCGCGCGAACTCGCTCGGCAATCGTCAGCAGCAGGCGCGCACGGTTTTCAGGCGACCCGCCCCATTGGTCAGTACGGTGATTGGCCAGCGGCGACAGGAACTGGTGGAGCAAATAGCCGTGCCCGGCATGGAGCTCGATCACGTCAAAGCCGATCCACACCGCACGAACGGCGGCCTGGACGAACGCCGCGATGGTGCGCTCAATCCCCGCCTCGTCCAATGCCTCTGGCGTCTTCCAGTCAGGCTTGAAGGGAATCGCCGACGGCGCGACCGTTACCCACGGGTCTTTATCGTCAGGGAGCGGATTGCCACCCTCCCAGGGCCGGGTAACCGCGCCCTTGCGGCCCGAATGCGCCAGCTGGATGCCGAACTTTGTGCCGACAGGCGCATAGCGGCGTGCGACGGTCAGCGCCTGTGATAGCGCCGCCTCATTAGCGTCCGAATACAGCCCAAGGCAGCCATGCGTGATCCGTCCACGCCGCTCGACATGCGTTGCCTCGGTCATCACCAGCCCAGCGCCGCTCATGCCATAATTGGGCAGATGCTGCAGATGCCAGTCGCTCGCCGAGCCATCATTGGCGGAATATTGGCACATCGGCGACACGACGATGCGGTTGATGAGAGGAACGGGACCAAGGGTGAAGGGAGAAAAAAGCGCAGACATTATCGGCTCCAGTTCAAAGGGCGCTGTGACCGCTGACGGCGGCTTCTAGGGCTGGTTTCATGTCGAGGAATCGCTGGTCGATCGCGGCGGGATCAGTGCGGTTGAGATCAAGCGTTGCCTTGCGCGCGTCGCCACCGCGCACGACCTCAAACGCGTTCGCCTCAATGCCCTCAATGATCGATCCGACGACATCGGCGACGGGCTGAAGCGCGAAGCCCATCCCGGCATCGGCCTTGTTGGTCGCCATCATTGGCGTGTCGGTCGCGCCTGGAAACACGGTGATGACGTGAACGCCCTCCCCCTTCAGCTCGCGACGCAGTGCCTCGCCAAAGCGGGCCAGACCGCCCTTGGCGGCGGCATAGCCGGTGTAAAACGGCACCCCCATCTGGGCGATGCCCGACGCGATGTTGACGATCAGGCCGTCGCCCGACCGGCGCAGTTCGGACAAGAACAGCCGGGTGAGCAGCATGGGGCTGAGCAGATCGACGTCGATCATCGCGCGCAGCTCATCTTCGGTGATGTCTTCCAGCCGCCCGGCGCGCACGCCGCCAGCATTGTTGACCAGGATATCGACACCGCCGAGCAGCGCCACGGCTTGGTCGAGCAGGACCGCCCGCGCCGCGCCATCGGTGATGTCCCCGGCGACGCCGTACACTTCGGCACCTGTCGCCTTGAGCCGTTCGACCGCGGCGGCGAGCGGCTCGGCTCGCCGACCGGTCAACACCAGCCGAGCGCCCTTTGCTGCCATTTGCGCGGCAATTTCATAGCCGATGCCGCTCGACCCGCCGGTGATGACCGCGCGCTTGGCAAGCAGGATCACTTGGCACCTGCCTTCGACGCCTTGACCAGCGCCGATGCGCTCGCGCCTTCGAGTTGCAGGCCATAGCCCGTTTCCTTGATGATCCGCTCCTTCAAGGGCTGGATGAAGTGGATGCGGGTGTTTCGGCGGGTGACTTCGGTTTTGGTCAGATACCCTGCCGCCAGCACCCGGGCGCGGGCAACTGCCCCGCCGGTTGGCGTGATTTCGGACACAACGCCCCAGCTTTGCGCGGTCTCCGCCGAAATCGGCTTGGGATCGAGCAGCCAGGCCTGGGCGCGGCCGGGTCCGGCCCAATAGGACCAGGCGGTAAAGATGCCGTCGGCGGGCACGATGCCGCCTGCAAAATGCGGCGCATCATTGAAGGTCGCGCCCTTGCCGGCGATGACGACATTGGCAAGCAGGCAATATTCGGAGTGAATCCAGGCCTTGCCCTCAACCGCGCAGATCACGGGCACGCGGATATTGGCGATGTTTTCCAGCACCTGCGTGCCTTCGTCATGCACCTTGCTCCAGCCATCGGGGTCGCTGACGTCACCAAAGCTGGGGAAATCGATATCGCCAATCCATTGGCCACCAGCCCCGGTCAGGATGACGACCTTGTTCCCGCGATCGCGACCGATCTGGTAAAAGGCATCGACGAAATCCTCGTGGTCCTGGGCAGTAAACTTGATCGGGCCACCACGGGTGTTGAATTCGACCACCAGCACGCCATCGGCACCGCGCGTCATCCGCAGCGAGGGGTGCTGGGTGAAATAGGCCGGGTTTGCCGGTGTTGCGGCGGTTTGCGCGGCGGCGGGCGCTGGCTCTGTGACGGCAACGATAACCGATGCGAGCAGGGAAGCGGCAACGCTGGTGAGAAAACGGGTGCGGGTCATGGGGGTGTTCCTTTCCGTTGGGCTTGATGGTTTCAGGCGGTCTTGGTCGATAGTTGGGGCTTGGCGGTCCGCTGGGTGACGAGCAGGCCGAGGGTGACGATCAGCAACCCGGCAATCTGCCAGGCAGCGGGAAATTCTCCGGCGACCGGGATGCCAGCGAGCGTGGCAACGACGGGCACAAGGGCGGGGAAGGCAGCGGCGCGGGGCGCACCGAGCAGTTCAGCGGCGCGGCCAAAAGCAAACACCGCGACCACACCGGACAAAACGCCGTGGACAATGATCAGCAGCACGATGGTTGTCGCTGACTGGGTGAGCAGCGCGCCAATACCATTGGTGCCCAGGTAAAGCGGGACATAGACGACCGCCGACAGAACCGACACCACGGCCGTGGCCGCGACGGGGGAAATCGCCCAGCGCCGCGACAGGACGGCGAACACCGCCCACATCACGCCAGCGCCAGCGAACAGCGCATCACCCAGCAGGGCAATCGCCCCGCCGCTGAGCGCGCTCGGGCCAGCCACCAGTGCAAGCCCGGCCAGAATGATCCCGGCGCCGATAACACGCGGCTTGGTCAGCCGGTCGCCAAGCAACGCCGCGCCCAGCAACATCCCGGCAATCGTGATGGCGGCAGGCTGGACGACGGCACCGTGCGACAGCGGCGCGAAGTTGAACCCGGTCGCGCTGACCAGGATGAACAACGGCCCGGCTAACAGCGTCAGCACCGCCGCCTTGCGCCACCCCATCCCCGCCATCGTGGCGGGCGAATGTCGCAGCAGCCAGGGCAGCATGATCAGGCCAGCCGTCAGATAGCGCACAACGGCGAGATCAACGGGCAGGATACCCGTGCTGACATTGGCGCGGGCAAAGGCCAGGTACACGCCCCAGATGGTGACGGCGGCACCGCCCCACATCACGCCCTGCAGGACGGGCGACGCCATTTGCTTTGGCGCGGCAGGTGAAAGGGCGATGCTGGTCATCTCACGCGGCCTTGCGGCGCGGGGTGTTAGCGCGGATTGCGGCGGCAATCGCGTCGACGGGATCGAGGCGGCGACGATAATCAGTGTCGATGAAAGCGAGCACGATCTCGCCATTGGGCGCGATCACATAGGTGGCGGGGATCGGCAGGATCCAGTCACCGCCGTTCATGTCGGGCAACGCATGGCCGAGCCGGGCGTAAAGCGGTCGAAGTTCCTCGTGCAGGTCAAAGGCGACACCGAAATTCCGGGCAATCTTCGACCCTGAATCGCTCAGCACCGCAAAAGGATATGGATCGGCGTTTGCGGCCTGTACCGTTTTATCAGATTCTTGCGGCGAGATTGCGATCAACTGGATCCCGGCATCGCGCATCTCATCGGCAAGCGCTGCATAGGCACGCAACTCCAGGTTGCAATAAGGGCACCAATCGCCGCGATAAAAGCTGAGGATCACCGCGCCGTCACGCAGCGCGCGGCTCAGGCGAACGGGGGTCCCGTTGGCATCGGGTGCGGCGAAATCAGGCGCATAGTGCCCGGCCTTCAGCGCGCGATTGACGATGCCAGAGGTCGCAAGCGCGGTATCGGCGCGCGTCATGGCGGCGGCGATATCGGCCGGCATATGCACGGCATAATGGGCGCGGAGCGCGTCAAGTTCCTGGGTAAGAGCTGCGTGCTGGGACATCGGAACAGTCATTTCGAAAAAGGTGGCCGGCGCGAGAAAGGGGAGGAACGCGCGCCGGCCGAGGGGGACAGGGTTAGGGCTTAAGCGGCAGCGCGCATCGTGCCGGGCTTGGTCCACTCGTTGCCAGCCATGAAGGCGTCATACGGTGTGCCGACCAGGTGGTTGGTGTAGTTGCTCTGGATCTTGATCGAGACGCCGAGCACGACTTCGAGCACGTTGCGACGGGTATAGCCCGCGTCGAGGAACGCCTGGACATCAGCATCTGCAACAAAGCCGCGGTCACGAACGACGAGCGTGGTGAAACGGTGCAGCGCTTCGAACTTGGCATCGGCAATTGCGTTGCCGCCGCGCAGTGCCTGGATTACGTCATCGCCCAGCTTCTGCATCTTGGCCATCGTGGTGTGGCCAGCCATGCAATAATGGCAGTCATTTTCATAAATTGCCGTCATGAACACGATCTGCTGCTCATGCTGGCTGAGCGTGGTTTTCGAAAATTCGGCCCACAGGGCGCCGTGCGCGGCAAGCAGCTCGGGGCTTTCGGCCATGATGCTCTGCAGGTTGGGGACGAAGCCGAACTGGCTCTTGACGCCAGCGAGCAAAGGCTTGGAAGCTTCTGGGGCGGTATCGGCGGTGTAGCTCTGGAATGCGATGGTCATTGCGGGTCTCCTGATGGTGTCCAGCAACACGCTCGTTGCCGGTGACCAGGAAATGGCTCATGCAGCGATTCTCTTGTATCCCTTGAATTGCTCTATGACTTATACGCATTTGCTATGAGTGACCGTTTTCACGATCTTGCGCTTTTCGTCCGCGTGGCGGACACGGGCAGCTTCTCCCGCGCCGGGCGCGAGCTCGGCTATGCGCAACCCACCGTGTCACGGATGATCGGCGGACTCGAGGCGCGGCTGGGCGTCAAGCTGTTCATGCGAACAACGCGCCAAGTCGTGCCGACCGAAGCCGGCGCGCTGCTGCTTGAACGGGCGCGCAGCGTGCTCAGCGATGTCGAGGAGATGGAAAACGCTGTACGCGGCACGGAGGGGCTGAACGGCGTCCTCAAGGTCGCGACCCCGGTGACCTTTGGCGCGCGCGAAATCGCTCCCCGGCTTGGCCCGTTTCTTGAGGCACATCCGGCGTTGCGGGTCGAGCTGTTAATGGCCGACCGCCGCGTCGATTTGCTCGACGAAGGGGTCGATCTCGCCATCCGGCTTGGCGCATTAGCGGATTCGAGCTTTATCAGTCGCCGCATCGCCTCCGCGCCGCGCTACATCGTGGCCAGCCCAGCCTATCTCACCGCGCGATCCGCGCCAAAGTCGATTGCCGATCTCCAGGCGCATGCCATCATCAGCGGGCGGTCACCCGGCATCGATATCTGGACGTTGCGCGACGCGGCAGGTGGCGAAACCTCCGTGAAGCTTGAAGCGCGACTGGTCGCCACGTCTACCGAAGGCGTATTGGCTGCCGCTGTCGCCGGCTTTGGGCTGGCGATGACGTCGGCCTTTGCCTGCCGCATGGAAGTGGCGCGCGGCGAGCTGGTGCAGGTTCTGCCCGATTTTACCCTGCCGACCATCGACGTCCACGCCATCTCGCCGCTTGGCCGCAAGCCGCCGGCCAAGGTGCGCCTGTTCATCGACCATCTCGTCATGGCGATGGGGGCGGCCGACGATCCTGCTTTGGGCGGGTCATGATCGGCCAGCATCGATCGCCGGCCGCCAAAGCGGGCCGACCGCGATCAGCAACACGATCACATTGAACACGGCGTTCGACGCATTGCCCGACGCGATTGATCCGGCGCTATCCAGGCAGAACCAGGCCAGGGTGCCGGTCAGGACTGAGCGGCGCACCGGCTCTGGTGCCAGGTCATGGACCCAGGACGAAAGGCACCAGATCAAAACGCCCCAGCCGAGCAGAAAGCCGCCCGTCAGCGCAGACAAAAACCGCGTGTCGGGCGAATCCCAGCGCGTCCCGCCATCAATCGGCCAGCTGAGGATATCCAGCGTCAGCCGCGCGGGCTCCAGCGTTGCCGCCATCGTGCCGAGGAAGAATATCGGTCCGAACGATCCAACGACGATTGCCGTAATCTTCAGCCAGAATTTGTGAAACGCCTGGGATCGCACGGCCTGCTCCCTTAGCCGGTTGGCCATTGCGACATGATCGTGGCCGCATCGAAATAGTCGCGCCAATAGCTGATCAGGCCGTCATGCACCTCGAACACACCAGTGACCGGCAGTTCGACCCATTTGTCGGCCAGACGGTGGCGATCGAGCCGTTCGAGAATGACGATCGGGCCAGTCGCCGATTCCCGGAGGATGCGGAACTCATTCTCCAGCGTCGGCGCGAAAAAGGGTTCCAGCACGGCCCGGATGCCGGCGGGTCCATGCACCGTGCCGATCGGCGGCGGGTTGGTGTAAATGCAATTGGCAGCAACACAGGTGAGCGCGGTATCATAATCGAGCGGTTCCATCGCCTTCAGGAACTGCTTGACGATGTCGGTCGGCGAAGGCGCTGCTATGGTCATGGTCGTCTCCTTCGGGCGTTCGATGTTGCTTGTCGGGGCAGCGCGGGCGTTCGGCAATTACCTGGCAGGTTATCCGTGCGGCCTGGGCGAGCGATTACTGGCTTGTCGCTGCCTGCCGGAAAAGCGCCTCGGTTGCCGGATCGGCCGGAAACATGGTTTCAATCCGCAGTTCATCCGCGGTGACATCCTGGGCCGTGCCAAAGGTCGCAATCACGGTGAACATCGACAGGCGGAGATCGCCAATCGCCAGGTTGATCGGCAAAACGGGCAGCAGCGCCGTCTCAGCGGCTGACCACAGGATATCGTCATCCTGTAACGGCCCCAGATCATCCAGCACGGCCTTCATATCGGCGCCGCCCAATGTTTCGGCCTCACGCTGTGCCCGTTGCCAGATTAGCGGCCCAACCGACGCCCAATTGGTGACGAAGCGCCGGATGCCGTTCGGGTGAAAGAAAAGCCGCATCAAATTATGCGCCTCGCCGCCAACCCGCGCCCAAATATCCTCACCCAGCATGCGCCCGAGCAGATCAAAGGGCGCATTCGACATGCGGACATTCCAAGCCCGGTCAATGGCGGCGGCCGGGAAGGGTTCGTGCGCCGTCAACATCATCCGGATCGCGCTCATCACCTGCCCCATCTGCGGATCATCGAGCGCCCGAGTGCGAAACAGCGGCGCAAAGCCGGCCGCCGTCAGCCAGGTGTTGCGATCTCGCAGCGGCACCTGCAGCGTCTCGCTGAGCTGCAGAATCATCGTCCGGCTGGGATTGGCGCGCCCTGATTCCAGAAAGCTGACATGGCGCTGCGAGACCCCCGCCGTCAGCGCCAGATCGAGCTGTGACAGCCGACATTTCTGTCGCCATTCACGCAGCAGCCGCGGGAAGCCGATATCGGCGCGGGTATCCGTCACTATTTTCGTCATGGCACAGGCTTCCCAGCTGAACCCATATCGTTCCATGCCTTGCGGCATGGATCAACGACCTTGGAGGTAATTGACGGCAGCACAGGGTCACCAGGCGAGACGCGATAAAGAGACCGTCGAGGTGACGATTTCTCTGCATTTACAACGATTTCAGAAATGTTGGTGCCCAGAAGAGGACTCGAACCTCCACGCCCTTGCGAGCGCCAGCACCTGAAGCTGGTGCGTCTACCAATTCCGCCATCTGGGCCCCAGAGACTTATCTATCAGGTAGGGGCGGGGCTCTAGGGAGGGGGGAGGAGCTTGTCAATCATGCGGTACAGACTTTCGGACGGTCTTGCCGTTTCGGTGTCCGGGCGGCATGGAGCAAGCGCGCCCAAGCCAGGCAAGGAATGAAACGGCAATGCAGGATAAACTTGTCACGCTGATTGGCGGCGGCGGCTTTCTTGGCCGATATGCCGCACAGCATTTGCTTCAGCAGGGCGCGCGGGTGCGGATTGCCCAGCGCGATCCACGCGGCGCTGAATTTCTGCGGCCGCTTGGTGGCCTTGGCCAGACGCAGTTCGTCGCGACGGATATCCGCAAACCTGAATCGCTGGCGCGCGCGCTGCAGGGCAGCGATGCCGTCGTCAATCTAGTCGGCATCCTGAAGGGCGATTTCCAGGCCATTCAGGCTGAGGGCGCGCGCAATGTCGCCGTCGCCGCCGCCACGGTGGGCGCCACTTCCTTGGTGCATGTTTCTGCCATTGGCGCTGATTCCCGATCGGCATCGCAATATGGTCGCACCAAGGGCGAAGGCGATGATGCCGTTCGGGCGGCGTTTCCGACGGCGACGATCCTGCGCCCTTCGATTGTGTTCGGGCGCGAAGACCAGTTCGTCAATCGCTTTGCCGGGATGATTGCCAGCGCGCCTGTTGTGCCGGTGCTGCGCGCCGCCACCCGATTTCAGCCGGTCTATGTCGATGATGTGGCGCGCGCGATTGCCGCGAGCCTGGCCGATCCAGCGCGCTTTGGCGGCAAGATGATCGAACTGGGCGGCCCGGACGTCCTCTCGATGGGCGCGCTGATCCGCTGGATTGCCGACGCGATCGGCCGGCATCCGGCGATCATCGAGCTGCCCGATTCGATTGGTGGGCTAATCGCGATGTTGGGGTTTCTGCCTGGCGCGCCGATCACCCAGGACCAATGGCGGATGCTGCAGAGCGACAATGTCGTCGCACCGGACGCTGAGCAGTTCAGCGGCTTTGGGATTGTGCCGACGCCGCTGGCCAGCGTCGCGCCGAGTTGGCTGGTCCGCTATCGCCGCAATGGCCGCTTTTCAAGCGACGCCGCCGCCTGATCCGGGCAAAGAGGTGAATTGGCCGCCAGGCCAAGCCGACATCAGCGCAAGGGAGCCTCGTGACCGATCTCATCACCATCATCCTGCTCGGCATTGTCGAAGGGATCACTGAATTCCTGCCGGTATCCTCAACCGGGCACCTGATTCTGGCCGGCGCGTTGCTGGGTTATGATGATCAGCGCTGGCAATTGTTCAATATCGTCATCCAGCTCGGCGCAATTCTGGCGGTGGTGGTGCTGTATTGGCGGACGTTCTGGGCGGTGATGCTCGGGCTGGTGAAACTCAACCCCGTATCGATCCGCTTTGTCCGCAATTTGCTGATCGCGTTCATACCGGCCGTGGTGATCGGGCTGCTGTTCCTCAAGCAGATCGAAGCCTTGTTATTGCAGCCTATCGTCGTGGCGGTGGCATTGATTCTGGGCGGGGTGGCGATTTTGGTGATTGAGCGGGTCGTCAAGGCAGGCGCCGTAACGGGTATCGCTGATCTGCCGATACGCACTTCGATTGGCGTTGGCCTGGTGCAATGCCTGGCGATGATCCCGGGGGTCAGCCGATCAGGCGCGACGATCATGGGCGCGCGCGCGCTGGGCGTTGATCGGCGCACGGCCGCTGAGTTCAGCTTCTTTCTCGCCATCCCGACGATGCTGGGGGCGACCACGCTGGAGCTGATCAAGCATCATGAGGAGCTGACGGCCGCCAACAGCATCGGCATCACTGGCATTGCGATCGGCTTTGTCGTTGCGTTTATCGTCGCGTTGCTGGTGGTGCGCTGGTTTGTCGGCATCGTCAGCACCCATGGCTTTGCGCCCTTCGCCTGGTACCGGATCGTGGCGGGTAGCGCTGCCCTGATCTGGCTGTTGGTAAAGTAGGGCCGATACGGGCGTATATTGCCTCAGACCGACTGGCCCTTATATCAACCCGCCTTGTTTCATGACCATTTAGGTAACATAAACTGTCCTAAATCTACAAAGATGCGTGACTCGTCCGTTTTTCTGCCGTAAAAGATTGCCCTCACTGGGGATTGACGATGGCTGACGAGACGATGCTGCAATTTGTGGGGACCGGGCAGGCCTATCCGGCCAAGCGCGCAGCCGCGTTGCGAGCCGAAGACTTCGCCGAAATCGCTGATCGCTATGCTACCAGCCAGGGCGAAGAACAGGCCGGGCGTTGCTCGCAATGCGGTGTGCCCTATTGCGCGGTGCATTGCCCGCTCAACAATCACATCCCCGATTGGCTGCGGCTGACGGCTGAAGGACGGCTGCGGGAAGCCTATGAGCTGAGCAATGCGACATCGACCATGCCCGAGATATGTGGCCGGATTTGCCCGCAGGACCGGCTGTGCGAGGGCAATTGCGTCATCGAATTTTCCGGCCACGGCGCGGTCACGATCGGCTCGGTCGAAAAATACATTACCGATACGGCGTGGGACAATGGCTGGGTCGAGCCGATCGCCATTGGCAAAGCACGCGGCCAATCGGTGGGGATCATCGGCGCGGGGCCGGCGGGGCTGAGCGCGGCCGAATATCTGCGCGTGCTGGGCTATGACGTGCATATCTATGATCGGCATGATCGCGCCGGCGGGCTGCTGACCTATGGCATCCCTGGATTCAAACTGGAAAAGCCCGTTGTGATGCGCCGGGTGGAGCGACTGGCGGCGGCGGGCATCGTCTTTCATCAGGGTTTTGAGGTTGGCCGCGATGCCAGCCTCGACGATCTGCGTGCGCGCCATGATGCAGTGCTGATCGCGACCGGCGTCTACAAAGCGCGGGCGATCACGGCGGCGGGCGTTGAACGCGACGGGGTGGTCGAAGCACTTGATTATCTGATCGCGTCGAACCGCAAAGGCTTTGGCGATGCTGTTCCGACCTTTGACGATGGCCAACTCAACGCTGCGGGCAAGCATGTTGTCGTCATCGGCGGTGGCGATACAGCAATGGATTGCGTGCGCACGGCCGTCCGCCAGGGTGCTGCGTCAGTCAAATGCCTTTATCGCCGCGACCGCGCCAATATGCCGGGGTCGCAACGCGAAGTCGGCAATGCCGAGGAAGAAGGCGTCGAGTTTGTCTGGCTGTCCGCGCCTCTGGCCTTTGGAGGCGATGCTGAGGTGACGGAGGTCCGGGCGAGCCGGATGCGGCTGGGCGCCCCCGACGCTGGTGGCCGACGCTCGCCCGAGCCCGAACCGGGCAGCGAATTAGTGCTGGCGGCTGATCTGGTGATCAAGGCGCTGGGCTTTGATCCCGAAGCGCTGCCCATGCTGTTCGGTGCGCCGCAGCTTGGCGTCACGCGCTGGGGCACGGTCCGCACCGAAGCCAAGTCGATGATGACCAATTTGGATGGCGTGTTCGCCGCCGGCGACATTGTCCGCGGGGCGAGCCTGGTCGTCTGGGCGATCCGTGATGCCCGCGACGTGAGCGAGCGGATGCATGCATGGCTGAAGGCAAAGGCCGCAGCAGAAAGGAAGGCAGCGTGATGGCAACCGAACAGGAACGCGCGCGCCTTGCCGCAGAGGGCATGTATCGCCCCGATATGGAATCCGATGCCTGCGGTGTTGGTCTGGTTGCTGCCACCGATGGCAAGCCTAATCGCCGCGTCGTGCAATCGGCAATCGATGCGCTGAAGGCGGTGTGGCACCGTGGCGCTGTCGATGCCGATGGCAAGACCGGCGATGGCGCGGGTCTGCATATCGACCTGCCAACCGCATTTTTTGACGATGCGGTCGCGATGTCGGGCCACCGGCCCATGCCCAATCGGCTGGCGGTGGGGATGATCTTTCTGCCACGCACCGATTTGTCGGCGCAGGAAGCCTGCCGGACGATCGTCGAAAGCGCGATCATCGATGAAGGCTATACCATTTATGGCTGGCGGCAGGTGCCGGTCGATGTGTCGGTTATCGGGCAAAAGGCGCAGGCGACGCGGCCCGAAATCGAACAGATCATGATCGCCGGGCCAATGCCCGACACGGCCAGCATCGAGGAATTTGAGAAGAATCTTTATCTGATCCGCCGCCGGATCGAAAAGCGGGTGATCGCTGCGCAGATACAGGGCTTTTACATCTGCTCGCTCAGCTGCCGCTCAATCATCTATAAGGGGCTGTTCTTGGCAGAGAGCCTGTCGGTCTTCTATCCCGATCTGCGCGATCTGCGCTTTGAAAGCCGGGTGGCGATCTTCCACCAACGCTATTCGACCAACACTTTCCCGCAATGGTGGCTGGCGCAACCGTTCCGCTGCCTGGCGCATAATGGCGAAATCAACACCATCCGTGGCAACAAGAACTGGATGCTGAGCCACGAGATCAAGATGGCGAGCCTGGCGTTCGGCGAGCATTCAGAGGACATCAAGCCGGTGATCCCGGCGGGGGCGAGCGATACCGCTGCACTCGATGCGACTTTTGAGGCGATCTGCCGATCGGGGCGCGATGCGCCGACCGCCAAGCTGATGCTGGTGCCCGAAGCGTGGCAAGCCGATAGTGGTATGCCGCCCGCCCACCTCGCCATGTATGAATATCTGGCCAGCGTGATGGAGCCCTGGGATGGCCCGGCTGCGCTGGCCATGACCGATGGCCGTTGGGCAGTGGCGGGTATGGACCGCAACGCGCTGCGTCCGCTGCGCTATACCCGCACCAATGACGGGCTGCTGATTGTCGGTTCGGAAAGCGGCATGGTGGTGGTGCCGGAGACGACGATTATCGAAAAGGGTCGGCTTGGCCCCGGCCAGATGATCGCCATCGATTTGGAATCCGGCGCGGTATTCAAGGATCGCGAGATCAAGGATCGGATTGCCGGCGAGGCCGATTATGCCGGCATGATCGGCGAATTTATCGGGCTTGACGATTTGCCGCTGCCTCCGGGCGAACCGGTGCGCCGCTATGATCGCGCCGAGCTGATCCGTCGCCAGATCGCCGCGGGGCAGACGATCGAGGATATGGAACTGATCCTGTCGCCGATGGTCGATGGGGCCAAGGAAGCCATCGGCTCCATGGGCGACGATACGCCGCTGGCGGTGATTTCGGACAAGCCGCGCCTGATCAGCCAGTTTTTCCGCCAGAATTTCAGCCAGGTGACCAACCCGCCGATCGATCCCCTGCGCGAACGCCAGGTGATGACGCTGAAGACGCGCTTCGGCAATCTTGCCAATATCCTTGATCTGGCCGGTGCAAAAAGCCCGGTGCTGGTGCTCGATTCGCCCGTGCTGACCTGCGCCAATTGGGACCGATTAAAGGCGCATTTTGGCACGCAGGCCGCCGAGATTGATTGCACCTTTGAACCAAATGGCGGCCCGGAATCGCTGCGCGCGGCGATCCAGCGAATCCGCACCCAGGCCGAACAGGCCGTGCGTGAAGGGCGCAGCGATCTGTTTCTGTCTGACGAAAATGCCGGGCCGGACCGTGTCGCCATCGCTGGCGTCCTTGCCGCAGCGGCGGTGCATACGCATCTCGTCCGCCGGGGGTTGCGCTCTTATGCCAGCGTCAACATCCGTACCTCGGAATGCCTCGACACGCATTATTACGCCGTGCTGATCGGCGTCGGCGCAACGACAGTGAACGCCTATCTGGCCGAGGCCGCAATCGCGGATCGCCATGCGCGCGGGCTGTTCGGCGATCGCACGATCGAGGACTGCCTGATGCGGCATCAGACCGCGATCGAGGAAGGCATTCTGAAGATCATGTCGAAAATGGGGATCGCGGTGATCTCCAGCTATCGTGGCGGCTATAATTTTGAAGCGGTCGGGCTGTCACGCAGCCTGGTCAATGATCTGTTCCCCGGCATGCCCGCCAAGATATCGGGCGAAGGCTATGCCTCGCTGCATCTCAGCGCGATGCTGCGGCATGATGCGGCCTATGACAGCCCTGTTTCCACCTTGCCGATCGGCGGCTTTTACCGCCAGCGGCTGGGCAGCGAGACGCACGCTTATTCGGCACCGCTGATGCATTTGCTGCAAACTGCGGTCGCCACCGACAGCTATTCGACCTATCTGCAGTTTTCGCGCGGTGTGGCTGATCTGCCGCCGGTTTATCTGCGCGATCTGCTGCAGTTCAACTATCCGACCGAGGGCATTCCGGTCGACCAGGTGGAAGCGATCACCGAAATCCGCAAACGCTTTGTCACGCCCGGCATGTCCCTGGGCGCGCTCAGCCCAGAAGCCCATGAAACGCTCGCCATCGCAATGAACCGGATCGGCGCCAAGGCGGTGTCGGGCGAAGGTGGCGAGGATTCGTCGCGCTACACCCCCTATGACAATGGAGATAACGCCAATTCGGTGATCAAGCAGATTGCCAGTGGGCGGTTCGGCGTGACGGCGGAATATCTGAACGCCTGCGACGAGATCGAGATCAAGGTGGCGCAAGGGGCAAAGCCTGGCGAGGGCGGGCAACTGCCCGGCTTCAAGGTCACTGAATTCATCGCCAAATTGCGCCACGCCACACCAGGCGTGTCGCTGATCAGCCCGCCACCACATCACGACATCTATTCGATCGAGGATCTGGCGCAGCTCATCTATGATCTGAAGCAGATTAATCCGCGCGCACGAGTGTGCGTCAAGCTGGTCTCCTCGGCAGGCATTGGCACCGTCGCGGCGGGCGTCGCCAAGGCGCATGCCGATGTGATTTTGGTTTCCGGCAATGTCGGCGGCACGGGAGCGTCGCCGCAAACCAGCATCAAATATGCCGGGACGCCCTGGGAAATGGGCTTGTCCGAGGTCAATCAAGTGCTGACCCTGAATGGCCTGCGCCACCGCATCAAGCTGCGCACCGATGGCGGCCTGCGCACGGGGCGCGACATTGTGATCGCCGCCATCCTCGGCGCCGAAGAATTCGGCATCGGTACGCTCAGCCTGGTCGCGATGGGCTGCATCATGGTGCGCCAATGCCATTCAAACACCTGTCCGGTCGGTGTTTGCACGCAAGACGAACGCTTGCGCGAAAAGTTCGGCGGGTCGCCGGAAAAGGTCATCAACCTGATGACCTTCATTGCGGAGGAAGTGCGCGACATCCTCGCCAAGCTTGGCCTGCGCAGTCTGGATGAAGTGATTGGTCGCACCGAATTGCTCCGCCAAGTCAGCCGCGGTGCCGAGCATCTCGACGATCTCGACCTGAACCCGATTCTCGCCAAGGTCGATGCCGATGACGATCAGCGCCGCTTCAGCCTGAAGACCTGGCGCAACGAAGTGCCCGACAGCCTGGACGCGCAGATGATCCGCGATGCAGCAGCGGTATTCTCCCGCGGCGAAAAGATGCAGCTCACCTATTCGGTGCGCAACACCCACCGCGCCGTTGGCACAAGGTTGTCGAGCGAGATAACCCGTACCTTTGGCATGTCGAAGCTCGCTGACGGCCATGTCCATGTCCGGCTGCGCGGGTCAGCGGGGCAATCGCTTGGCGCCTTTTTGTGCAAGGGGATCACACTGGAGGTGTTCGGCGACGCCAATGATTATGTCGGCAAAGGGCTGTCGGGCGGGATCATCGCGGTGCGCCCGGTGGTGAGTTCCACGCTGATCAGCCAGCATAACACCATCATCGGCAATACCGTGCTTTATGGCGCGACATCGGGCCAGCTCTACGCAGCGGGCCAGGCCGGCGAGCGCTTTGCCGTGCGCAATTCGGGGGCGAATGTCGTGGTCGAGGGCTGCGGCGCCAATGGCTGCGAATATATGACCGGCGGCATCGCTGTCGTGCTGGGTGAGGTGGGCACCAATTTTGGCGCAGGCATGTCGGGCGGGATGGCGTTTGTCTATGATCCCGATCGCCATTTCCCAGCGCGCGCCAACCCCGAAAGCATCGTCTGGCAGCCCATTGCCTCACGGCATTGGGAATCGGTTTTGCTGGGGCTGATCCGGGCCCATCAGGACAAGACCGACAGCAAATGGTCAGCGGCCTTGCTTGACGATTGGGACCGCGTGGTCGGCCATTTCTGGCAGGTCGTGCCGAAGGAAATGCTGATGCGGCTAAGCTATCCGCTTGATGACACCATGGAAGCCGTGGCAGCGGAATAGCGGCGCGGTTCACCGCGCAAGCGCTTTACGCGGCGGGCACGGGCGTTAAGAGTCGCTGGCTATGTGGCAACTCTATCAATTCCCGCTCTGCCCGTTTTCGCGCAAGGTCCGGCTCCTGCTCGGCGAGAAGGGGGTGGGCTATGATCTGGTGCGCGAATCGCCCTGGACCCGCCGCGATGAATTTCTCGACATGAACCCGGCCGGGCAGACCCCGGTCATGGTCGAGCCCAACCGGTCGCTGGTGCTGATCGATTCGATGGCGATTTGCGAATATCTTGAGGAAACCGTCGATAAGGCAGCAATGATCAATGGCACCGCGACCAACCGCGCCGAAACGCGGCGGCTGGTCGCCTGGTTCGATACGCAATTTTACCGTGATATCACCGCGCCCTTGCTTCAGGAGCGGATGGAAAAGCGGATCGTCCACCGCGCCGCCCCCGATGCCAAGGCACTGCGCGAAGCGATGAAGGCGGCGGTCGGTCATCTCGATTATACTGATTTCCTGCTCGATCATCGCACCTGGCTGGGCGGCGCGACGATGGGGCTCGCCGATCTGGCAGCAGCGGCACAGATTTCAGTCGCCGATTATCTCGGCGGGATCGATTGGAAGGGGCACGAACAGACCGCGCGCTGGTATCGTGGTTTCAAAAGCCGACCAAGCTTTCGCCCGATGCTGTCGGAACGGATGGAGGGCATCGCCCCGCCCGCCCATTATGACGATGTGGATTTCGATTTCTGATGCACGCCAACCACGATCTGGCCGCTGAAGCGTCGCCAGTGATTGGCTTTGGCGATTTTTTGAAGGTCGACGTCCGGATCGGCACGATCATCGAGGCGCTACCTTTCCCGGAAGCACGCAAGCCAGCCTATAAGCTCATCATTGATTTCGGCCCGGTGATCGGGATCAAGCGCTCCTCAGCGCAGATTACCGACCATTATGCGCTGGCGGATTTGCCGGGCATGCAAGTGGCGGCGGTGGTAAACTTCCCACCGCGCCAAATAGGGCCGGTGATGTCCGAAGTGCTGACGCTGGGTTTCCCCGATGCCGAAGGCAAGGTGGTGCTCGTGCGGCCGACCACGCCCGTGCCCAATGGCGGGCGGTTATTTTAGCGCGTGGCGACGTTAGGCTGCTTGAACCTCGCCCCCCGTTCGGCCCCGGATCAGGTCCGGGGGAAGTCGAAGCCCGCGCGCTTCGCATGCCCTTCGACTTCGCTCAGCAACCATTATCAGCATGTGTCCATTGTGAGCCTCTGGCGAGGACGGCGTTAGCGAATGTGAGG